>FWPU01000142.1_pt1 | contig 217716 bp, 191 predicted proteins | sample 2228361 | NCBI WGS metagenome assembly FWPU01 (sample SAMEA103939777, study PRJEB20133) | metagenome | reverse complement strand
GTATTTTGCAAAGTTCTTTCCAAGGACTGCTCAGTTATCCATTTATCAATCACATCTTTTTTAAACCGCCACTGACCAGCGATTTTGATGGAAGGGATTTGACCAGAGCGGGCAAGTTTATAGATGGTGTGTTCGTCCATCTGTAAATATTCTGAGACCTGTTTGACCGTCATTATTTCTTTTTCGTTCATAAAGACAACCCTTTTTCAAAAAACAATCTTTCGTAAAATTATACCATAATATGCAAAACAATACAATGATTGTCAAGGAATTCTGATAAAATAAAATCCTTATTTCTTTCAATTTCTTTCTTTTTCTTGATGAATAGAATTTGGTAAAATTATAGGGATAGTTTGCCGTGATTTTGAGAGCGGAGTTTTACTTTTAAAATAAAAGGGGCTGCCGGAAAGGCAGCCCCTCTGGTTTAAGGAGGTGCGTTACTGCAGAAGAATCGCCTTGGCAGAAACTGACCTGCCGTCCACAGTCAGCCGGTAGAAGTAGGTCCCGCTGGCAACCCGCCTGCCGGCAGCATCCCGGCGGTCCCAGGTTACGCTCTTGTTACCAGGTTCAGACACACCGTTCACCAGTGTTCTAACCAGCGCACCCGAGGCGTCATAAATGCTCAGATTCACATGAGCACTGGCAGGCACATTGTAATTGATCCGGCAGAAGTCACGCACCAGCGTCGGGGTAAGTTCGGGTGCATTCTCCCAGTTGATGCTGGGTTTACCCTCTTCAATACCGGTAAGGGTGATGATACCCTTCTGCACATTGGGCAGAATGACCGTGTTATAACCACCGGCGACCCAGATGTAGTTACCGCTTATCGCAGCACCGGGAGAACGAGTTGTAGTCAAAAGCGACCGGTCAGCGGTCCAGGTGTGATTGTTCACATCATAACGCCAGCACGCACCAACAACCGACCCGACACGGTAACCACCCATCACATAGATGTAGGTTGCACCCGAATACTCATAGGTAACCGCTCTTCCCCAGCCCAATCTATCCGGCATTGTGTCGGTTGCCACGGTCCAGGTATTGCCAAGGACCGAATACTTCCAGACCGTCCCGCGAGTTGAGTTGTAGTCGTTCTGTGACATTCCGCCAATCACATAGATGGTATCGCCCACCCGTGCCACCATCGGGTTACGCCGAACATCAGGCATATTCGCCATCTGCGTCCAGGAGTTGGCAACCGGGTCGTAACGGTAACAGGTGTTCAGCGGACCACCTGTCCCGCTCGGAGAACCACCAAAGCAGTAGACCCATCCAGAATCAGCATACTCACCAAATGAGTAGTAAAGCAGGTTGGATTGAGGCATCGCCGTTGCCACGGTCCAGGTGTCGGCAGCCAGGTCAAGTTTGGTCAGGTTGTTGTAGTAGAACCCAGACCCGGAACTACCACCACCACACCAGATGATATCGCCAATCCGCACCGCATCGTGGTTATGCACACCCAGACCACCACCCGCCGGATGCTGTAACCCCTGTGACCAGGTGTTGGTTACGGTATCATAAACCTGGTCATAAGGGTGCGATGTATGGTTGAAGCAGTTACCACAAATAACATGGAGATTACCCTGGGTATCGGTCACGCAGGCAACCCGGCTCACCCGGTCCGGGCTGATGGTATCACTCTGATACCAGTCGATCGTGTACTGCATCACCTGACTCGTGCCCCGCAGGGTGTCATTGGCACGCTGTTCATCACCACTGAGGTCGGTAAACATCGTCACATTGTAGGTTCCGCCCACCGCCCGCCACTGGGGTGAGAAATCCACATCCGCGGTCGCACCGGGGTCAAGCGGTCCGGCATAAGTCGCCATCTGCTCATACACCCTGGTCCCGGCTGAATCAATCCAGCAGTAAACCGGAATGTCAGTCTGGGCATTCGTGCCAAAGTTCCTTATCTTTGCCCGTGGAGTAACATTGCCCGGTGTAATCAAACCCGCCGGCGCCACAATCTGAATCACACCCACATCATTCGCATTGCCCATTACCAGCTGCTCATACTGACAGGTGTCAGTCGGCGCAAACCCCCCAGTTGAACCACCATAAACCACCGCCTTGCCATCCGCATTGCCAACACCACAACCACGATACACCTTCAAAAGCACCCCCGGCGTCACCGTCCAGCTCCTTGTGCCAAAGTCAAAGTACTGGGTCGTATCCATCAACAGCATTGCCCCGCTAACACCGGAAAACACAAACATCGTCTGCCCAACATTACCACTCGCACCCGCCCAGGTTGCAACTGGCATCTGCGGGAAAACCGAGTTGTCAACGGTCCAGGTGTTGGATGCCGGGTCATAAAACTCGGTATGGCTCAGCGCCACACCATCAGCAATACCACCCGCAACCCAGATGGTGTCATTATAAACACAACCATGGGCAAAAACCCTGCCCTGATTCATATCCGCCACCTGCGCCCAGCCAGAACCAGGCGTATAACACCACACCTGCCGTGTCGGCGCCGTCGCACCCGGCTCATTACAACCGCTGATGTAATAAAGTTTACCACCACACGCCAAAACCAGCGGCTGCCAGTTGTAGGTCGTGCCGGTAAACGGACCGGGTCCACCTGTCCAGGTGTTGGTGCTGATACAATATTTGAACATAGTGTCCACCGTACTGTTCAACCGATAGGAATAGCCCGCACAGTAATACAGCGTATCACCAATAATCGCTGCACCACCATTGGAAATAGGCATCGGACAGGGCGCCAGTGTCTCCCAGGTAGTTGAGCCAATCGCATGCCGACAGAGCATCTTGGCCGTGTCTAAACCTAAACCCGCGTACCCCAACAGGACATAGACATAATTGCCATCGGTCGCACAGGCATTGTCCATCATCCTTCCTGGCATTTCGCTGTGATACATCCAGGCATCAGCCGGCACAGAACCACTCACCGTGCCCCACACATAGTCGTTTGAGCCATAAGTACCGTAGTACAGTTTCACCTTCTGGGGCGCACCCTGGCTCAAGTCGCTTGTGGTAACACCAGAACCGGTGGCAAACACCAGTCCGACGAAAACTACCAGCGCCAGGACTGTTACACTCTTTTTCATCCTTTTTCTCCTCGTTTTATTGTTACTTACCTTACTCTGAGAATGTGTCCGGTTCAGCCCGCCGCGCTGAACCCACTCTCCTTTGCTTTAATACTACAATCAAAACCCCGCCTGTCAAGCATTATTTTCTCCGCACCGGCATTAACAACCCGGCTCTATACTTAACCCCTCCATTTACCGCCAGTTAGACTAAAAACCATTCAGCAACCAGCCAGCCGGGGCTAGCCCGGGGCCAGCCCCCCAGCAGCTCCGGGGCTTACCCCGAACTTTACCCCGGACTAAAAATCACCGCCTTCTACCCTTGCTAACACCGGTCTTCCCCCGGTCTTTACATCTACCATAACCGGGAAGGTAACCACCTCGCTAACATCCGATTAGCCACCGGTGTTTATCGAGCGATGCACGGTCCGATTACCCCGGATAATTACCCTCACGGCAACAACCCGGATTGAACCCTGTACTCCACCCCGGTCACCCGCACTTTCTGACACTGAACCCCGGCATCAATGAACTAACACCGCTGTTCCGGAATGATGAAAATACCGGAACCCTTAGCGCCGGCTCAAAACAACCATCCTCGTCTCGGTCTTATCCGCCACCAGGCGACAGAAATAAACCCCCGCCGGCACCGTTCTCTCCCGCCCATCCGTGCCATTCCAGGACAACTGATACTCACCGGCGGGCATATTTCCCCGTGCCAGGGTCTTTACCATCCTGCCCAGCGCATCAAACACCGCAAGTTCTACCGGACCGGCACCGGCAAGTGTATAGCGAATCGACACACTCGCCCTTGACGGATTGGAACCGGAAATTGTCAGTGTGGTCTTTTGAGACCGCGCCGGCTCACCGGCAATACCGGTGGCGGTAACAACGATATCCTCCAGCGGTCCCTTATCACCCCAGCCCCGGGCGCTATTATAGCCGCGCACCCGATAAAAGTATCTACCCGGCTGGCTCACTGTAACCTCATAAATGGTGTCGGTAATGTCATCCGCAACGGTGCGCCGGGAGGCAAAGTAAGGCACCGGCCAGACATCGTCAATATACACCCCGCTCCCCTGCGTGCCACCATCGGTCATATAACGAAAACGGATAAACACCGACTTTCCTGCCCAGGGCTCCAGCGAATAGACCTTGTAAATCCAGCCGTTGGAATTACCGGTATAACGGTCATGGAGCTGAATCCACTCCTTGCCTTCCAGCGAAACCTCGGTCACCACCACATCGTAATTGTTCTCGGTGTTATACCATATCCAGTAACGCAGACTATCACCAACCTGCACCGGATACGGGTCTGTGGTTACTATATAATTGGAGATGTTATTACCCGTGCCCAGATAAACGCTATAACTGCCCGAATGCCGCTGGGTCGTGGAAAGCGCAGCACCCTGAAATACCCAGCGGGAACTGCCCGACTCAAAATCGTCCCCAATCACATCCAGCCCGGTTAACTCCTCCAGTTCCCACTTCTCCGGCTGATTGAACTGGGGACGAATCGGCGTCCAGCGGACGTTGAATGTCCCGCTCGCACTTGAATCCATCGGTGCCAGTATTGGTCTGGGCACCGCACCACGCACTACGCTCCTGACGGAGTCTGCCCGGGTAAAGAGATACCATATTCCCTTAAACACCTCGCGCTGAATCGCATCCAGTTGACCCACATTCTGGTAAAAAGTGGTGCCGATTTCAAACACATAGGAGAGGCAGGGGAAACCGCCCACATAATGCGCCCAGCCATACATCCAGTCAATTGAACCACCGCTGGTGGGATAAAGGGCATTGGACTGCTCGGGTGTGTATGTTCCACCGGAAAGTTTTTGCATCTGCTGTGCCATCCTCTGCCCTAAACTGACAAATATCCCATTATCCGGAGTAACCGCGCCATAACCATAGGGCCAGAGCACCAGTTCCGAATAGGAATGCAGCGAGATGTCCGCAACAAATGTGCGTGTCTTAAAGAACTCAACCAGTGCCGCAACCTCCTTACCCCAGGCACCGTAACCACCCATAAAGGTCTCGCTTGACGGTAAATGTGATGACTGGGAACCTCTGGTCAACGCACCCCAGTCGCCCATCCGGTCGCCGTTACAACAGCCGTTATAGTTACGATTCGGGTCGCAACCGATGGAACTAGCAAACGGCTGGCGGTTCTTACGCCAGGACCGTTGACTGGGATAGTCATACACATAACCATCAACATTAATAATCGGGAATACCCACAATTCGTGATTGTCGACAAAATTGCGAAATGCTGTGTTGGCGCTGTAATTGCGCAGGATGGTGTCGGCAAAATACCTGGCCGCCTGCGGTGTCGCCCACTCCCGGGCATGATGCATCGCCTCCAGAAGCACTTCGGGCTCATCCTCATCAACATGCGGATTGTCAGAAATCTTCACACCGTAGATCCAGCGTCCCCCGTGGGTCTGACCAATTGACTCCAGCCGGCAGATACCGGGATAAGTCGCTGCCCAGTTGCGCATAATACTCACCAGCGAATCATAAGAACAGTAGAAACCGAACCCGGCAGCGGTCAACTTCTCCTGTTCCAGGTCCTCAACCACCACCTCGCTTTTCAAACCGGAAGCGACAACCCGCCCCAGGTCCTCCTCATCTAACAGCAGGTCGTAATACTCACCCGGTCGCGCCCCGGCAATCTCAATTGATGTGCCCTTGAACTGAATATGCTGATAAAGGGTTTGATAATCCGGCACCTGCACCCGGACTATCATCTGCCGTGCCTGGGCAACGCCCGCGCACAACACCGCGCCCAGAAAAACAGTAACCAGGCGCTTAAACACATAACTGCTACCCATTTTTATCTCCTTTTTGTTTGGGGTTAACGCTCTGCTCACCAGTCCGATAAAAACTATCCATAACTATTTAGACTACTAATAATACCAAACCGGCGCCGGAAATCAAAAAGACGCCTACTCCTGTGGTGTCCGGCGTAACTCCTTCTTCTCGCCGACCAGTTTCTTTAAACGCAGCATCTTCTCCTTTGCCCGTCTGGAACGCTTGCGCTTCTGCCGCCGCATCCGGGCAATCTCCTTTTCCCGTTCGGTCTGCTCCCGCAGCACCTGTGCCGCAATCTTCTCCACCAGAATCCTTCTTGCCCGGAAGCGGTTTAACGCCTGAGAACGCTCTTTTGTTACCTTAACCTCTATGCCGCTGGGAATGTGCTTGAGATAGACACCGGTCGCCACCTTATTAACATTCTGCCCGCCCGGACCGCCCGACCGGATAAACCGCTCCTCAATGTCCTCCTCCCGGATACCCAGCCTTGCCATCCGCTCCAACAGTTGCGTCTCTTTTTTCAGGCTGACACCGAACCGCAACGGACTTCGCCTTACCTGTTACAACGGCTCCACAATCATCAATGGCTGACCGTACTCAACTGAATCGCCATCCTTCACCAGAATATCAACAATACGGCACTTCTTCTCCGCCTGAATCTCATTCATCAACTTCATCGCCTCAACAATGCAGAGGGTCTGCCCCGACTCCACCACATCACCTTTCTCCACAAACGGCGCTGCCTCCGGTCTTGCCCGGGAATAGAAGGTCCCGACCATCGGTGAAGTTATTTCCTCGGTCTTTGCCGGTTTGGTCGGCTCGGGCGCTGGTGGCGTCTGGGGCTTCGGTTCTGCCACCGGCGCCGGCTCTGCTGCTTTCGGCGCCGCGGTTACCGGCTCGGCAACCGGTGCGCTAACCACCGGCTGTTCTACCGGCACCGCCGGCACTGCGGTCATCGCGCCCCCTCGCTTTATCCGCACCTTCTCACCGCCCGACTCCCAGTCCAGCTCAGTAACCCCGTGCACACTTGCCAGTTCCAGCAGACTGCGCAACCTCCTAATCCCCGGCTCCTCGGGCGGTTTTGGCGGTGGCGCCGCGGCTGGCTTTGCTTGTGCCACCGCCGGTTTCTCTTCCGGTGGCGCCGGCGGTGTTGGATTCTTCCGCCACTGGAAAAACTTCAGCGCCACCTCGGGAAATATCGCATAGGAGATATAATCCTCTTCCTTCTCCACCAGCTCCTTTGCCAGTTCCTTCCGTGCCCTGGGCATACCTGGCTCCAGCCGGTCCGCCGGTCTGCCTTTAACCGGCTTCTCATCCCCAAGAATCTTCTTCAAGACCGCCTCACGGATTGGCGCGGGTGGGCGCCCGTAAAGTCCGCGCACATAGTCCTTCACCTCTTTCGGCACCACCTTATAACGCTCGCCACTCAGCACATTCATTACCGCCTGCACGCCAACAATCTGACTGGTTGGTGTTACCAAGGGCGGATAGCCCAGATCCTCCCTGACCCTGGGCACCTCTTCCAGCACCTCGCTCAACCGGTGCTCTGCCTTCTGCTCCTTTAACTGGGCAAGGAGATTGGACGCCATCCCGCCGGGTATCTGATGGGTAATCACCATCGCGTCCACCGCCTTCGTGCCCGGGATGCAGCGGTTCGCCGCTATCTTCTCAAAATGCTGTCCGATGACCTCCAGCGCCTCCATATTCAATCCCGTCTCCCAGGGCGTTCCCTTAACACACGCGAGCATCGTCTCCACCGCCGGCTGCGAGGTGGAAAATGCCAGCGGCGCCGAGGCGGTATCAATTATATCTGCCCCGGCCTCCACCGCCTTTAAATACGCCGCCACCGCCATCCCGCTCGAGGCATGACAGTGCACCTGCACCGGCAAACCAATCTCCGCCTTTAATGCGCTCACCAGTTCAAACGCCACCGCCGGCGAAAGTATCCCGGCCATATCCTTAATCGCAATCGAATCAATCCCCATCTCCTTCTGCTCTTTTGCCCGGGCAAGATAGTACTCCACCGTATGCACCGGACTGATGGCATAACACAAAGTCCCCTGCGCATGTTTTCCGGTTTTCTTGACAAATTCTACCGCCTTCTCCAGATTCCGGGGGTCATTCAGGGCGTCAAATATCCGGAAGATATCAATCCCTCGCTCTGCCGCCTTGTTAACAAACGCCTCCAGCACATCGTCCGGATAGTTACGGTAACCAACCACATTCTGCCCGCGCAACAGCATCTGCAACCGGGTATTCTTCACCCGCCGGCGAATCTCGCTCAATCGCTCCCATGGGTCCTCATTCAAAAACCGCAGACACACATCAAAGGTCGCGCCACCCCACATCTCCAGCGACCAGTAACCCACCCGGTCAATCTCCTCCAGCACCGGCAACATATCGGCAAGGCTCATCCTTGTTGCCCAGAGGGACTGATGCGCGTCACGCAGGGTTGTATCGGTAAATCTAATCGTTTTTTTCTCCATAATACTGCACAATTCTTTCCGTTATTTTCTCCAGAGCCAGCGCCCTGGAACCCTTGACAAGTATTGTATCACCGGGCTGGAAAATGTCAAACAAGTCATCACCGACGCTATCAGCATCCGGATAATGCCGGATGCGATTTACCGCCATCCCGCCGGTCCAGGCACCATCGGCAATCAACCGTGCCTTATCCCCAATTACCACCAGCCGGTCAACGCATCCTGCTGCCTCCAAACCTAACTGGCGGTGGAGAGTGTCTGCAGCCGCGCCCAGTTCCAGCATATCACCTAAAATCGCCACCCGCCTCTGCCGCGGGGCGGTCGCGGTTAACACCGCCAGCGCCGCCCGCATTGACTGGGGATTGGCGTTAAAGCAGTCGTCAATCAAAACCACTCCGTTCAACCTCCTCACGCTCAACCGCCGGGGTGCCGCACAACACCTTGCCGCCCTCCCGGCAATCTCGGCAAAACTCAACCCGAGCATATGGGCAGCCGCACCTGCGGCAAGAAAGTTAAGGACATTATGCCGACCGGGCAGAGGCAGATGAACCGGAAAACTGTCCATAAACACAAACCTGGTTCCGTTAATCCCTTCATCAACCACCTCACGGGCAAATATGGCGGCGCCCGCACCCAAGCCGAAACGCACCACCCGCGCCCGGGTTGCCCGCACCAGCCCCATTACCAGCGGATCATCAAAATTGACCACCGCCACACCGCCCTCGGGCAAAGCCTCCAGGAGTTCCGCCTTCTCCTTTGCCACACCATTCCGGTCACCCATAAACTCCAGATGGGTATCACCGATATTGGTCACCACCCCGACCTGCGGCTGACACATCTCTGCCAGCCGCCTTGTCCCGCCCAGTTCATTCATCTCAATCTCAAATATCCCCACCTCAGTAGTTCTATCCATCGCCAGCACCGTAAGCGGCACACCGATATCGTTATTAAAACTCGCCGGCGCCTTTACTACCTTAAAACGCTCTGCCAGCAGTGTCGCAAGCATCTCCTTGGTCGTCGTCTTACCATTGGAACCGGTTATCGCCACCACCCGAGTGGCTAACTGTGTCCGATACCAGCGGGCAAGCGCCAGAAGTGCCGCCCGTGTATCCGGCACCCGGACCACTACACCGGCTTCCTCTCCACCTGTCCCTTCCTCAATCAACACCCCAACCGCACCCTTCCTGCGCGCCTCAACCACAAACTGATGCCCATCAAACCTTTTGCCCCGAATGGCGATATAGAGTTCACCCGGTTTTATTGTCCGGGAATCAATGCTGACCCCTTGCACCACCGTGCCTGCCGCTCCGGACAGCAGCACACCACCGATGGCATTGACAATCTCAGCAACCGTTACTCTTTCCATCGCTAAACAATCAGCATCGCATCGCCGAAACTGTAAAACCGGTACCGTTCGGCAATCGCATGCTCATACGCCTTCATTATTAAATCCCGTCCGGCAAAGGCACACACCAGCAACAATAGCGTTGACTTCGGCAGATGGAAGTTGGTAATCAGGGCGCCGGTTACCTTCCACTCATAACCCGGATAGATATAAAGGTCGGTTTCACCCCGACCCGGTTCCACCTGAACACCAACCCCGGTGCGCTCTGCCTGCGCCTCCAGCGCCCGCACCGTGGTGGTGCCCACACACACCACCCGTCTCTTTTCTACCAGCGCCTGGTTAATCCGCGCCGCGGTCAACTCCGTTATCTCAAACTCCTCAGGATACATCCGGTGCTCCTCCACCTTTTCCACCTTTACCGGCCGAAATGTCCCGAGACCGGCATGCAGGGTAATCGTCGCAACCTCTATCCCTTGCGCGCACAACCTCTGCAACAACTCCGGCGTAAAATGCAATCCCGCGGTTGGTGCCGCCACCGCACCGGGCATTCGGGCAAACACCGTCTGATAACGCTCGGGCTTTTCACTCCGCTCCCGGATATAGGGCGGCAGGGCATATTCTCCCTTTTTCTCCAGCAACGGAGTGATGTCCCCGGGTGTCCAGCGCACCACCCTTACCCCCTCAGGTTTGCGCTCCAGCACCTCTGCCTGATAACCATCAAAATCCACCACCGTGCCGAGCCGTGCCTTTCTCGCCGGACGGGTAAGTACCTCCCAGGTGCCGGCATCATCTATCCGGCGCAAAAGCAAAAACTCCATCTTGCCACCAGAACTCAACTTCCCAAAGACCCTTGCCGGCAGGACCCGCGTATCATTCAACACCAGCAGGTCACCGGGCACCAGCCAATTGCCAATCTCGTCAAACCGGGCATCATAAATTGCCCCGGTCTTTCTATCCAGAACCAGCAAGCGGGCAGCATCGCGCGGCTCAACCGCCCGCTGGGCGATCAACTCCCGGGGCAGATGATAGTCAAACTCGCTAATCTCCATCAACTCAAATCTCTGCCGGTCAGCAGTCGCAGCGCCTCCCGATAACGGGCACTGGTACCGGCAATTATTTCCACAGGTAAATGAGGCGCTGGAGGCTGTTTATTCCAGCCGGTTGCCTCCAGATAGTCGCGCACAAACTGCTTATCAAAACTGGGCGGCGAAATCCCCACCTGATACTCCTTCTCTGCCCAGAAACGGGAGGAGTCCGGGGTCAGCACCTCATCAATCAGAATCAGCCCGCCATCCAGTATCCCAAACTCAAACTTGGTATCGGCAATAATAATTCCCCGCTGCCGGGCGTAATCACTTGCCTGCAGGTAAATCTCTAAGGAAATCCGGCGCACCTTCCGGGTAATCTCCTCGCCCACCAGCCGAACCATCTCCGCTTCACTGATATTCTCATCGTGCCCGGTCTTTGCCTTGATTGCGGGCGTAAAAATGGGCTCGGGCAGTTTCTCTGCCTGCCGCAACCCTGGGGGCAGTTTTATCCCGCACACACTACCGCTCTGCTGATACTCCTTCCAGGCGCTACCCGCCAGATAACCCCGCACCACACACTCCACCGGCAAAGGCGCGGCACGGCGCACCAGCATCGCCCGCTCCCGCAGAATCTCCTGATACGGTGCTAATTCTGGAGGAAATTCCTTCACCTCGGCGGTAATCAGATGATTCGGCACCAGATTCTTAAACCGCTCAAACCAGAACACCGAAAGCAGAGTCAACACCCTGCCCTTGTCCGGTATCCCATCGGGCAAAACCACATCAAACGCGCTCAACCGGTCAGTGGCAACAATCAAAAGGTGCTCACCTACCTGATATATGTCCCGCACCTTTCCCTGTCCAACTACCTTCAGACCCTTTAAGTCGGTTTTTGTTACAACCATTTAATCCACCCCCATTCATTTATTTAATATTACTTCCGCCGGTGCCCGAATGGCATAATGTACAAAGGCGCCAGTTTCACACCCAGCACGCGCTGGACCGCACTATCAACAAACGCGCCAATCATCACCGTGCCCAGCCCCAGCGTCTCACACTGCAGATGTACATTCTGCCCGATATGCCCTGCCTCAATATGCACATACCTCTCCCCGCGCTCACCATACCTGCCGGTCGTCCGCTTGTACTCGGCACACAACACCAGGACCGCCGGTGCCCGCTGAATGCAGGTCTGCCCCAGCGCTGCACCGGCAAGTTTTGTCCGCTGGTCACCCCGGGTAACCGGGATTAACGAATGGTTCTCCACCTCGTATTGATAAATTCCCGGTGCCAGACCGGTGACATCGCCGACAACCAGAAAAACCTCCATCGGATAGGTGGCGCCTGCGGAAGGCGTGGTCCGGCCGTATTCCTTGCCGGTCTTTCCCTGTGCTGCCCAGAGCACCTGCCCGACCTCGGCCAGCGTCAAAGGTCTATCCGCATAACTGCGCACTGAACGCCGGTGCAAAAGTGCCTGCTCCACCGTCACCTTACCAATGGTATCCGGTGCCGGCAACCGGATAATTGAGTCTCCGGCCTGCATCGCACCTCCCAGGAGAAAAAACAAAGACAGTCCCACCATAAAACTCTCCTTATTTAATTACTCCTGACTTTGCCTTTATCTCCTCAGCCTGCCTTTTCCGGAACTCCCGCAGCTTCTCTGCCAGTGTTTCATCGCTCAGTGCCAGAATCGCCACCGCCAGCAAACCGGCGTTCACCGCACCGGACCTGCCCACCGCCATCGTCGCTACCGGCACACCCGCGGGCATCTGCACTGTTGACAGGAGCGCATCCAGCCCGAACATCCCGGCATCCAGCGGCACACCGACCACTGGCAGGGTGGTCAAACTAGCAATCACACCGGCAAGATGTGCCGCTTTCCCCGCACCGGCGATGATAACCCTGATACCGCGCCCGCTGGCATTCAAGGCAAACTCCCGGCACAAATCCGGACTCCGATGCGCCGAAATCACCATCATCTCGCTGGGCACACCGAAATCATCCAGTACCCGCTTTGCCTCTGCCATCACCTCATAATCCTTTTCACTCCCCATTACAATTGCAACTAATGGATTTAACTCTTTACTCATAAAAAGATAATACCGATTATTAAAAACTTGTCAACCCCTTCCTCTCGATTATAATTAATTTTATGGAATTAACCCTGACCCGGGGTGGAAAAAGAGAAACCGTGTTCATACCCGAGGAAAACCTCCTCGGCATTCTCATCCCACCCCCGGCATCGGAAAAAGAGATCGACCTTACCCCACTAATTGACGCTACCGCCGAATTCTTAAAAAACCACTCCCGCATCCTCGTCCTCCTCAACGACTACACCCGTCCAACACCCAACCAGACCATCCTCCGGGCACTCCTGTCCCTCTTCCAGAGCCGGGACACAAAATTCCTCATCTGCCTCGGCACCCATCGCCCGGCAACCACCGCCGAACTGAAAACCATCCTCGGCGAAGAGACCTTCCACCAGACAGAAAACCGCATCGTCCAGCACGACGCCCGTGACCCGGCGCAACTCTTCTTCCTCGGCAAAACCGATTTCGGTACCGAAGTCTGGCTCAACCGCGCCCTCCTCTGGGCATCAGCGGTTATTACCATCAACTCTATTGAGCCTCACTACTTTGCCGGCTACACTGGCGGCAGAAAGGCTTTTATCCCGGGCATCGCCCGCTACGAAACCATCATCCAGAACCACAACCTTTTGCTTCACCCCGCCTCCCGCCCTCTTTCCTTAAAAGGCAATCCGGTGCATGAAGATATGACCCAGGCGGTCAGGATGCTCAATAAACCAATCTTCTCCATCCAGATTGTCCAGGACCAGAAACACAACCTCATCTCCCTCCACTACGGCGACATCTTCCAGTCATTTCAACAAGCCTGCGCCCGGGCATACCCCATCTTTGCCACCCCGATAAAACAAAAGGCAGATATCGTCATAAGCATCCTTTTGCCACCTTATGACATTAACTTCTACCAGTCTCAGCGCGCGGTAGAATTTGCCCTGCCCGCATTAAAACCCGGTGGCATCCAGATAACCGTCTCCGCCTGTCGCCAGGGCATTGGCAACGACGAATTCATCCAGGTCCTCCAGTCGGTATCCCATCCCGACCAACTACTTGATGGAAAGATGGCAAACCACCCCGGCTGGCACAAGGCTGCCCGACTCGCCCGGGCGATGCAACAGGCAAAACTCTACACCGTAATGGGTGTTGACGACAAACTCATCAAAAGTGTGTTTATGCAGCCATTCCACTCAATTGCAGATGCGATTAACCACGCCCTTACGGCTCTGGGCAAAACGGCAAAAATCTACTTAATACCGGATGCTGGTGCGGTTGTTCCTGTGCCAGCTGACGAAAAAATCAACACCTGACTTCACCCCGAACTCAACATTAGACCCGCCCTTATACCAATATCCACCCTTAACGCCTAACCCCCCGTGATTTCAAAACCACCATTACAACCCGCACCAGACACCCACGCTACCCCCGGATTAACCCCCTGACCTGTCCCAATCTCAATAATGTAAAATGCCATTTATTCAACTAACAACTGATTTTACAGCAAGTTAACCACTGCAGATAACAAAAAACATCAACCTGCCGCGTTAAAATTTCTCCAGTTCTGGCTCTAATTTTTATCCCTGCTGCCCGCTTGACTTAAACCTCTGTCAATTTACAATTAAGCCAATGGATGTAACTGTTGAACGAATTGGCGAGTTTGTTGGTAAAGAGGTTGATTTAACCGGCTGGGTGTATAATAAGCGCTCCTCGGGTAAAATTCGGTTTCTCCTCCTGCGCGACGGGACCGGCATTATCCAGTGTGTGTTTCTGCAGAACCAGGTGCCGGCTGATGAGTTTGAGCTGGCTGACACCGTCCCGCAGGAGTCAGCGGTGGCAATCAAGGGGGTTGTCCGGGCAGAGCCGCGCGCACCCGGTGGCTACGAACTGACCGCCTCCCGGCTGGTGTTAATCTCCGCATCCGAACCTTACCCCATCACACCGAAGGAACACGGGATTGAGTTCCTAATGGCGCATCGCCACCTCTGGCTTCGCTCCCGGCGTCAGCACGCCATCCTGCGCATCCGGAATGAGATTATCAAAGCCCTGCGCGACTATCTGGATGACCAGGGTTTTCTCTGCTGTGACACCCCGATTCTAACCCCGGCATCGGTGGAAGGCACCACCACCCTCTTCCCGGTTGACTACTATGGCGAACAGGTTTACCTTACCCAGTCCGGTCAACTTTACAATGAGGCACTCTGTGCCGCGGTGCGCAAGACCTACTGCTTCGGTCCGACCTTCCGGGCAGAGAAGTCCAAAACCCGGCGCCACCTTACCGAGTTCTGGATGCTGGAGCCGGAGATTGCCTTCCTGGACCTTGATGGCACGATGGACCTGATGGAAGACATGATTTGCTATATGGTAAGCCGCATCCTGAATAAACGGCAGGAGGAGTTAAAGACCTTGGAACGGGACATAACAAAACTGGAAAAGGTGCAGAAGCCATTTCCCCGCATCACCTATACTGAGGCGCTGGCGGTGCTCAAAAAGGCAGGTATGGAGGTGAAATTCGGCGACGACTTCGGTGGTGATGAAGAGACGGTTATCAGTGAGGCGTTTGACCGCCCGGTGATGATTCACCGCTTTCCGGCAAGAATCAAGGCGTTTTATATGAAGCGGGCGCCGGAAGATCAGGAACTTGCCCTGGGGGTGGATATGCTGGCACCCGAGGGCTATGGCGAGATTATTGGCGGTGGACAGCGCGAGGACGACTTGAAGGAACTGGAAAAGAGGATTGAGGAGTACAAACTCCCGCGCGCCGCCTATGACTGGTATCTTGACCTGCGCCGGTATGGCTCCTTTCCCCATTCCGGTTTTGGACTAGGGCTGGAGCGCACCGTTGCCTGGATATGCGGGCTTAAGCATGTGCGGGAAACAATTCCATTCCCGCGGCTTCTGGAAAAGATTTACCCGTAAAAAAGGAGGTGTAAAATGCCCGAAACAAAAGTCGGGGTCATCACCCACTACTTCGGCAAAATCGGGGTCGCGGTTGTTAAGGCAACTGACGGACCGATTGCGGTCGGTGATAAAATCCACATCAAAGGTCACACCACCGACCATACCCAGACTGTCGAGTCACTCCAGATTGAGCATCAACCGGTCCAGAAGATTGAGGTCGGTCAGGAAGCCGGGATGAAGGTGTCTGCCCGGGTCCATGAACATGATGAGGTCTTCCGGGTTACCGAGTAATAACTCAGTGGCATCCGGAAAGGAGGACTATGGCAAGGAGCAAAAGTAAGATAAAGCGGATGCGCCACCGCTGGGCGTTAAAGAAGAAAAGAAGGGTTGAAGCAAAACGCCAGCAGTTGAAAGTTGCTCAGAGTTAAAAGAAAGTTATTAATCGCACCATTCGATTGTCCGGAGGGCACGGATATCCTTTTCCGCACCGCCCTGTACACCGGTGTTGAACCGAAAGACATCCTTTACCTCACCCCGAGCCCGCGCAAGATGCGACAGGCACAGATACTGTTTGCCCATCTTTATAACAAAAGGGCATTTGTCCCGCCCGGGTTCTTTACCCTCGGACTCTTTGCCCGGCACCTGCATGAAAATATCGGCACCAGCCCGCGCCTTGCGGGTGAACTCAAAACCCTCCTGGTCCAACGCCTCCTGGCCGCAACCCGGTTTCGCACCTCCACCATTGGCTATGCCCGGGTAATCGCCAGTTTCATTGCTGATATCAAAAGACACATCCCCCGGGATGAGTGGCAAAGCCTGCCCGAACGGTTCTCCCAACTCCTCGCCGGTTTCGAGAAACCGCTCCAGCGCCTGCTCAACGCCTATGAGATAATGCTGCGCTATAACGCCGAACTGGCAAAGAACGCCTGGGCAGACGATGAGGACATTGTTGCCTGGACATCCGCATATATCCGGCAGGAGGGGCTGCCGATTAAGGTTTTACTCCTGGACAGTTTTGTCGCGCCCAACCATCTGGAAAAGGAACTCCTTACCACCCTCATCAATCAGGCAGAAATCACCATCGCCCTCGGTTTCGGCAGTCCTGATGACCACCCCGCTTATAAACTTGCCCATATCTTTAACGACTTTATCACCGCCCAGGGTAACTTCACCACCGAACTCCTGACCGCCCGTGCCCAGAACCACCAGCCTGACATCTGGCGCTTTGCCACAATCGAGGACGAAATTGCCGGCATCTGCCGGCACATCCGCGCGCACTGGCAGCAAATCCAGCCAGCAGCCACCTATGTTATCTTCTGCGACCTGCCCAAATATGCACCCCTGGTCCAGCGAATATTCACCCGCTACGAGATTCCTTTTACCATCTACCCGGAGACCAGACTCACCGCTTCACCGGTGGTCAACACCGTCATCGAGTTACTCCTGGCGCTGAATAGTGAATATGAAAGAATCGCCACCACCGCCGCCTTCTCCTCACCCTTCCTGCCCGGACTGCTGCGTCTGTCCAACGACCCTGATGAAACCGCCCGCAACCGAGCGGCACTCCTCCTTAATAACTACTCCCGCCGCGCCGGTATTATCAAGGGAAAAGAAAACTGGTGGCACATCGCCGACAGCATCATCCGGGACGAACAACTGGAGCCCGATGACCCGGAAACCTCCTTACTGCGCGACCTCCAGCAGCGGGTCCGGCAGGCGATTGGCATCAGTGAAAAGATCCTGGAGCCGGCTGACACCATCGGCAATCAGGCGCGCCGGCTCAAGCAGTTTCTGGAGACGGTTAATTTCGCCCGGACGCTTAACCCTGATGACCCGGTTGACCAGGAACTGCTCCAGGACCGCAAAGCCCTCTACGACATCCTGGACCTGCTGGTGGATTTTGAAGCGGAATTTGGCGCCTGCGAAGAAAGCCGTAATGAGTTCATCAAAACGCTTACCTTTATCCTTGACCAGCAGATTAAGACACCCGAATCCGAACAACCGGGCGTGCAGGTGCTTAATATGGAAGAAACCCTGGGCATCACCACTACCAACATCTACTTCGCCGGCCTCACCGAAGAAGACCTGCCCGGGCGTTACCGTTCTGACCCGCTGTTACCAGATGCGGTGCGGAAAAAACTGGGAATGCCCGATATTGAGTGGCACCGTGACTGGCAGCGCTTCCATTTTCACCGCACCCTGCAATCCAGCATAAACTGCCCCTGGCTCAGTTACCACCAGACCCGGGACGGTAACCCGGTTCTACCCTCACCCTTTCTCGAAGACCTCGTCGTGGCGCCTGAACCAGCGCCGGGCGAAAACTCCGTCCTGGCTGGCATTTACTCAGAAATTGAATATCAACTCTATCTCGGCAGAAAGAAACAGACCAAATTGGACGAACTGGCAGTCGCGGTTGACTTTTCCGGTATGCCTGAAATCATCAAAGAAATCAACCGCCGGTTCGGTCCGGACCGGGAGGTCTCGGTCACCGCATTAGAACTCTATCGCCGCTGCCCATTTCAATTCTACCTGAAACATGTCCTGAATCTAGAAGCGCCTCCGGAACCGGCATTTGAGATTGCTGCCCGGGAATGGGGCTTGATTGTTCACGAAGTCATGGGAATGATTTATAAAAACGGACCGGTGCCGGTGGACCAGCTGGAGACGGTAGCAAAAGAGGCGCTATCCGCAGTGCTCGAAAAGAAACCGCTGCCGCCCTTCTGGCGCGAGGTAACCCGGAGGGTTTTTGAGAATATCATCCCCTACTTTGTCAAAAGTGAAATGGCACTGCGAGCCGAAGGCTTTCAGCCGGTAAAAACTGAACTGGCGCTGCGGGGCGCAGTCGCGGATGATATCAAGGTCAAGGGACGCATTGACCGCCTTGACAGCGCCGGCAACCGGCTCCGGATCATTGACTACAAAACCGGCACCGCCACGATTAACGCCCAGGCGATTACCGAAAAACGCACTCACATCCAGTTACCGATTTACGCCTGCCTCATCAAAAACCAGCCGGATTTTGCCTCAAAACAGGTGGAAAACATCGGCAGCTACGACCTTACAGAAGTCAAACGACTCGCCGGCGAAAAGGTGCCCCTGACAGTTTTGATCGAAGAAGCATTGAAGACAACCCGAATGGTAATTGACCGTATCCGTGCCGGTAAGTTCCCGCCCGAACCGGGAGAAAAGGAACACTGTGAGGGTTGCGAACTGAACTTTACCTGCGGCTATCGCCAGCTAAATAAGAACCGCATCAACGACGAATCCCGACCGGAGGAGGTATAAAATGACACCAACGGTTAAAAGCGAGGTGGTATTTGCGCCAGCGGGTTCGGGAAAGACCGAACTCCTCAGTAAGCGCTATCTGGAACTGGTCGCCCGGGGGGTAAAACCGGAGCGGATTCTCACCATCACCTTTACTGACAAGGCAGCCGCCGAAATGAAGGAAAGGATACTCGCCCGGGCGCGGGAAAGCAACCCGGAACTTTACCGCATCTTACAGGATAACATCCTCCGTCTGCGTATATCCACTATCCACTCTTTCTGTTTCTCCCTGGTGCGTCGCTTTGCCGACCTGCTGGGGCTTGACCCCAATCTTGATGTGCTCAGCGACCCGGAAAACCTCTGGCTTCAGACAAAATACGACACCCTGATGAAAATCGCCGAGACCGAAAGGGGCACAACCGAATATCAATTCTTAATCAACCTCATTACCTCGGATACCCGTCAAAGGTGGAGTAAGTTTTCTGATAATCTACAATATCTCTATAATAACCGCAACGCCATCCTCCGGGGAAGGGTGCCGGAGATGGACCTCAGCCGGTTAAACAATCTTATTTCAGAATTAAAGAACCACCCCACTGGCACAGCCTTAATCCCGGATTACCAGGGCATCTTCCCGACCGATTTTGATGAAACCAATGTCCACAAAACTCTGAAACTCCTGGAAGAACACATAGAGAAATTCCTTACCCAAAAAGGAAAACCGCGCAGAAGCGGATTGAAGGGAGAAGAAAAACTGTGGGCAGAAAAAATGGCGGATTATTACTATGAGCTCCACAACATCTACGCCTATTATAAAGTTAAGAAAGAGTTTCATCTCTTTAAAGAAAGATTTCTTGCCACTTATGAACAGGCAAAACGGGAACTGGGACAGGTTGACTTTAACGACATGGAACTCCTGACTCTGAAACTGATCAGGGATAACCCCGACTGGTTAAACATCCTCTATGCCTTTGACGAGAATACCGACCATCTGTTAGTGGATGAATTTCAGGACACATCATTTTTGCAGTGGGAAATTATTGACAAACTGACTGAAGAGTGGCGCGCGGGTGAAGGAGCAAAGTCAGCCGCGGGCATCACCCCGAGTATCTTTATTGTTGGTGATGATAAACAATCAATCTATATGTTCCGCGGTGCCAATGTTGAAGTATTCAGCCGGGCGGCGACCAAACTGGAAGAATGGTTAAAAGAAAAAATCCAGCGCACCCAACTGGAGGACAATTACCGCTCGCTGCCGGCGATAATTAACTTCACCAACACCCTGTTCGCTAAATTAATGAACGCCCAGCCCGGTGACCCACCCTGGAAAACCCGTTACGCGGCTTTCCGCTGCCAGCGGAAAGCCGCCAGCCGGGGGCGCGTGGAAATCATTTTAGAACCGGCATTAATTAAAGGTAGAGTTGATGATTACCGAAAAATGGACGCTCAGATTGTCGCCCGGCGGATTAACTCTCTTATCCAGTCAGGGTATGAAGTATTTCAGTGCCAGCCTGATAATACCGAGAAGCCCCGGCCCTGCGAATACTCCGACATTGCCATCCTTATCCGCTCCTCTCGGCAACTACCAGCGATTGAAATGGCACTGCGGGAAGCAGAAATTCCCTTTCTGGTGGTCGGTGGTTCCGGTTTTTATCAGGAAGATGAAGTCCGCTACCTTACCAGCCTGACCGGTTTTCTTATCGACCCGGGCGACGACATTTGCCTTTATATCACCCTGCGCAGTCCCCTCTTTGCCGTGCCGGAGGGCGAGCTGTTCCTTGCGAGCCCGGCGATGGATTCAGGTAACCATCCTCCCCTGACACTCTGGGAACGGGTTAAGCGGTTTGCCCGACCCGGCACAAAACTGGCTGAAGCGGTTGCTATACTTGAGCCGGCAGTAGCACGGGTTTATCACCAGCCCCTGTCTTTACTCCTTGACCGACTCCTGAGCCAGACACACGCCTACGAGAAATTCTGGGAGCCGCAACGGGAGGCGAATATCCGCAAGTTCCTCCGGATAATCCAGGATATGGAAACAAACGGCACCCACCCCCTGCGGATAAAAAACTTTCTTGAGTCGCCACCCTCAGAAGAAGCAAAGGCAGATGTTACCACCACCGGAATGAATGTGGTTCAGATTATGACTGTGCATAACGCGAAGGGTCTGCAGTTTCCGATTGTCTTTCATCCCGGGTTACACGAAAAAATTCTCCTGGTAAACAAGCGACCCGAGATGTTAATCGAAGAACGCGATATCAACGAGGTGCTCATATTCCCCCTGTCTAGGGCAAAAAAGGGAGAGCGATTTTCCATATATGACACCTACAAAGAAAAAACCGTTGAAGAAGAAAAGCGCATCTTCTATGTTGCCTGCACCCGTGCCCGGGATGCACTGTTTCTCACCGGCGTCTGGGAACCCAATCTGCTCGAATCTGACACCCGGCTCTCCTGGCTGGTCACGCACCTCGGGCTGCACCAGACCGAAACTGGATTCTGCCTTGACCCGGAAATCCCGGATGTCCATTGTCTCGCATCCACCGAAATTCCTACCCGGGAGAGAGAGCCATTGAGGGGGGCAGCTGCTGGCACTGCTCCGCACCAGGAAGAGAAGCCGCCCGTAGTAAACAAAGACCCGCTGCCACCCCACCTTTTGCCCAGGGTCGCGTCGGTTACGCGTTACACCCGGCAGGACCTGCACCGCGATGACCAGGGAGAAAATATCGCGCTCGGTGATGCGCTCCACGAACTCCTGCAACTTATCTCTAACGGCAGGTTGACCCTCGAACATCCTAACCTTTCAAAGGAAATCACCCGCCTGCTCCGGCGCACCAGTTTACCCCCGGACCGTCAGCAGAAATTAACCCACCGCATAGAAGAGCAACTCCAACGCCTTGCCCGCTCACCAGTATGGGAAATAATCAAACCCCAACCCAATGCCTATGCGGAACTGCCGATAATCTATAACGATGGCAAAACAATCTGGACCGGAAGAATTGACCGCTTGATTGTTGCCTCCGACGAGGTGCATATCTATGACTACAAGACCTTCCCGGTAAAAAAGACCGAAATAGTCAAGTTAAAAGAGGAGTATCACCGGGCGCAGCTCGTCCACTACGCCCGGGCGGTTCAAGAACTTTATCCGGATAAAAAGGTCAAAACCTTTCTTGTCTTTACCAGTCTGCCCGAGGTTGTTCCTACTGATTAACTGGAAAAAGGCTGGAAAAAGAAAGAAAAGCGCTCGGATTTAGCCCCGGGGGGTAAGAAACGCAAGGGGGACAAGCATCTCCTCAAGGGAGATACCGCCATGTTGAAATGTCCATTTGTAAGCCTTCTCGTACTCCCGGGGTTTGGTCGGATAAATAAAATAGAAGTCCGATTTGGCGAAGGCAAACTTAACACTCGGGTTCTCTACCGGCAAAAAATATCCCGCCGGACGATGTAACAGTAACGCATCCCTTTCATCCACCCTTAGCGCCGCACCGTGTTTGTAGCGCAGATTAGCGGAAATCTCCCGCGAACCATAAATCAATGTCGGACGATTCACCCGGATAAAACCGTGGTCACTGGTCACCACTACCTGACAGCGGCGCCGCGCCAGTTCCCGCAGGAAGTCAAATATCGGCGAAGAAGCAAACCAGACCCGGGTTGTTCCCACCAGTGCGGCATCGTCCGGGATAATTTCGTCCAGTAGCCGGGTGGACTTTACCGAGTGAATTAAAAGGTCAAGGAAGTTAACCACCACCACCGCCAGCCTGAGGTTACTGTCAAATAATGCATTCCGGGCAGAGTTCAATTCTTCGCCCCGGGCAACCTTAATAAATACCCAGCGCGCCTTGAAACCCAGCCGGCGCAGTAATTCCGCAAAAAGCTCCTGCTCATAACGATTCTGCCCGCTCTCCGCAAAAACCCACCACTTCGGGAAGCGCCGGTAAATCTCCAGCGGCAACAGACCGCTGAAGATGGCGTTACGGGAATAAGGAGTGGCGGTAGGCAAAATTGAATAGTAAAAACCTGTCTGGATATCAAAGAAGTCGCGCAACAACGGAACAATCGCCTCCCACTGGTCCTGGCGCATCGAGTCCAGCAAAAGAAAGTAGGTCTGCTTCTCCTCCCAGAGTGGTTTGACCTTTTCCTCGATCAGGCGATGACTCATCAACAACCTGTTACTCTGTAACCAGTGGGGATAATTATCCTCCACAAACTGGCTGAACTCGTTATTCGCCCGGCGGCGCTGGTCGTGCTGTAAATCCAGTAGTGAACGATCACCAAACCGGGCGAGAATCCCGTCCCAGTACAAAAGCACCCGGTAGTAATCTGCCCAGTCCTGCGGGCTGGTCAGTTCCCGGGGTTGATTCATCGCCCCGAGAAACTCCTGAGCAACCTGGGCACCGACCAGCTGCCGTTTTTCTAACAACCGCTTGAGCACCGCCAGGAGTTGCGCTGGCGTAAACGGCTTGATTATGAAATCATCCACCAGTTTCCCCAGCGCCTCATTGATTAACGCCTCATCCTCTGACTTGGTCACCATCGCCACCTGGACATTCGCATCAATCTCCTTTATCCGCCGGAGCACCTCCAGTCCCTGCATCCCGGTCATCATCTGGTCCAGTAGAATCAGGTCAAACCCCTGCGTCTTCAACAGCTCCAGTCCATCCGGACCATTGGTAGCGGTTACCACCTGATAACCCTTTTTCTCCAGCGCATAAATAAACGGGCGCAAAAGGTCAATCTCGTCGTCAACCCATAAAATCCGCATCACTAAATCCTTTCTACCGGCAAATAGATGGCAAAAACGGTCCTGCCCGGTCGGGACTCTTTCAAAATCAGCCGCCCGCGATGATAACCCTCAACAATCCGCCTTGCCAGTGTCAACCCGACTCCCCAGCCGTAACTTTTGGTCGTGACCCCGGGCTCAAACAGTTTGTCAACCTTAACCCCCTCGCCGGTATCAATCACCTCAATCTCCACCAGTCGCCTGTCGCCGGTCAACCCCAGATTAACCACCACTTTCCCTTCCCGGCTGCCGATGGCGTCAACGCTATTCTTCAGCAAGTTTTCCAGTGTCCAGGAAAACAGTACCTTATCAACCAGCACCACCGGGTCATCTTTAATGTCCACCAGAAACCCCACAGTCCGTGGTGCCCGTCGCCGGACAAACTCCACCGCATGGTTAACAATCTCACCCAGACGCCGCGCCTCCAGGTCCGGTGGCAAACCAATCCGGCTGAACCGGGAAAGCACCTCGCGCATCCTCGCCAGGTCCTCTTCCATCTGAGCGACAACACCCTGCTGTCCGTTCTCTTTCAGCACCTCCAGCCAGGCAGAAAAAGATGATATTGGTGTTGCCAGTTGATGCGCTGTCTCCTTCGCCAGCGCGGTCCAGATATGCTCCTGTTCCTGCCGCTTATAGGTCAATACCCCCCAGAACCCCACACCCATAAAACCCGCAAAGAGCAGTAACTGCGCCAGTGAAAATAACCGCAGGTCCCGGACCGAACCACTCAGGCTGTGAGTAAGCCTTCTTAAAGTAACGGTTGACGGTGCCACACCATAGTGAATAACACTTAAACAGCGCAGGGAATCACCCTCCCGCACCATCACCGGAATCGGCTCGTGCTCCTTATCCAGTTCCCGGGCGGTCGCAATTAACCCCTGCTTAGTGGTGTCATAACCTCCCAGGTTGCGATAGGCAAGCGGTGTCCCATCCGGGTCAGTAATTATCACCGGAAAGTCTATCTTCTGAATCACCTCGTCAAATATGATGTCCAGTTCCGGTGATCCCATCTCATCCGGCTCGTTAACCTGCCCCATAAACCGGGCATAGATCCTTGTCCTTAACTCGGTCTCCTCTTCCAGCTGGGTGGAAAGGGTTTCGGCGTAATTTCGCCACAATCTGGAAAGCCGGATTAAAAGATACTGGGAATAGAAAACCCAGACGCCCGCCAGTCCGATCAGGCCGATGATAAAGTAGACCTGGAGCGCCCTTGGTCCTAAACCGAATTTAGTGTTATTCAAAAACCTTAAACTTCTCAAGTAAATATAAAATCTTTTTCTTAAAAGTCAAGCACACCGGTGAAGTTGACAGAAGAAAAACCGGCATTATCCTTGTTACCAGATACCAATGCAACTTTTACTGCTCCTTATCGCAATCGCACCACCGGAATCGTTAACTGTCCGGGACAATCCCAACGACGCCGGTGGCGCAATCTCGCTCGTCTGGAATCACGCTACCCCCGAATCGGTTACCGGCTACCGCATCTTCCGGGCAACCGCTCCGGACGGTCCTTTCCGGACAGTTACCGAAGACTTAATCACCCGCACCGACCACATTGATACCGACTCTATCTGTGACGGTGTGCCTTATTACTATTTTGTCCGTGTCTATTCTGAATCCGAGTCCGCCACCTCACCGGTTGTTGGACCGGTCAGCGCGCACGCCCAGTGGTTTAACACCAATCGCATCAATGTCCTGATTCTCACCGTCATCATCGCTGTTCTTTTCCTCTATTACATCATCCGGGCGCGCCAGGGCGTCGGGATGTTCATCCGGAAGATCAGCGGTCTGGATGCGATTGACGATGCCCTGGGCCGGGCAACCGAACTGGGTAAACCGATTCTTTTCAGTTTTGGTCTGGGCTATATCACCGATATGGTCGTCATCGCCGCCCTGCCCCTGCTCCGGCGCATCGCCCGAAAATCGGCGGAATATGCGGTGCGCTTAATTGTCCCCAACTCTGACCCGATTGTGATGACCGCTGCCCAGGAAACGGTAAAAGAGGCGTACACCGAGGCGGGTCGTCCTGACCTCTATAACCCGGACAACATCACCTTTCTCACCTCAGACCAATTTGGCTATGCCGCGGGTGTGGATGGCATCATCCTCCGGGAACGTCCGGGCGCAATCTTCTGGCTTGGCTATTTCTACGCCGAATCGCTCATCCTGGCAGAGACCGGTCATACCGTCGGCGCGATCCAGCTTGCCGGCACCACCGAAACCACCCAGTTACCATTCTTTGTTGCCGCCTGTGACTACACAATGATTGGCGAGGAAATCTACGCCGCCTCCTGCTATCTCAAACCCGAACCGGTGATGCTCGGCACCATCAAGGGTGAAGATTTTATCAAAATGCTATTGATTATCGTTATCTCGCTCACGGTTCTGTTCGGCACCGCTGCCACCATCCTCCAGAATCGAATCCCCGGGCTCCACCAGGCATTTGAGACGCTCGTCAACTGGTTCTCTCCACCCTCATAACCTATGCTCCAGCGTAACATCCCGCTGCTCATTGTCCTGTTTACCGCGCTCTTATTAATTGTCGCCTTTTTTATCCCCCACAAGCCCTTCGGCGACCTGGAATCCCGTTTCCTCAACTGGTATGCGATCATCTCCGGCTTCACCTTCCTTCTCGGGCTCGATTCATTGACCCGGCACCATCTACTTAAAATTATCCGCCGGGAAAAGGGTTATTTCTACAGTTTACTCCTGGTGTTAAGCCTGTTCGGCACCCTGTTTTTAGGAATTTACTCCTGGATTAAGTTCTCCAGCCCCTTTGCCCTGCAGGCACCATTTATGTGGCTTTACAAGTATATGATTATCCCCCTCCAGGCAACGATGTTTGCCACCCTTGCCTTCTTTATCTTCTCCGCCGCCTATCGAGCATTCCGGGTGCGCAACCTCGCCGCCACCCTGCTTCTCATCGCCGCCTGTCTGGTAATGCTCGGCAATGTCCCACTGGGTGGCTCAATCTGGCGCTCAATCAGTCAGTTTCTCCACCTGATTTTCCCCGGAACCGACCTTGCCGCCCTCTACCGGATAGAACTCTTTGCCATGGTCAAGGACTGGCTGATGGCAATCCCGCAGGCGGCCGCGGGCCGGGGCATCGGTATCGGACTGGCACTCGGCGGTATCGCGATGTCCCTGCGCATCATCCTGGGAATTGAACGAACCTACCTCTCCTCATAGCCTATGAGACTGCGTCAAAAGACACCGTCACTACTGTGGCAGCAACTGGCAGGTATTGACCGCAGAATAATCTACCTCCTCCTCGCCCTGGTCGTCCTCATCCCCTTGATTGTCAAACCTAAAATCGCTGTTCGGGTCTCAGAACCGGTGCGCGCCGCATTCAACGCCATTGAACAACTGCCACCGGGTTCGGTGGTCCTCATCTCAATTGACTTTGACCCATCGTCCGCACCCGAAGTCCAGCCAATGCTTATCGCCATCCTGCGCCATTGCTTCAAAAAAGACCTCCGGGTCATCCTCACCGGCCAACTGGCACTCGGTCTGCCCATTGGTGAAATCGCCCTGAATCAGGTGGCACCGGAATTCAACAAAACCTATGGAGAAGACTACATCAACATCGGCTATCGTCCCGGCTTCACCGCGATGATGGTCGGCATCGGCAGGGAAATCCGTGACTTCTTTAAGACCGACTACCGCGGCGTCCCTCTTGACAGTTTCCGCTTTATGCGTTCGGTGCACAACTATAACGACATTGCCCTCCTGGTCAGTTTAGCCCACGGCGCGGTGGCTGACGCCTGGATTCAGTATGCCGGTGCCCGTTTCAAGCAGAAAATCATCGTTGGCTGCACCGGCGTCAACGCCCCGGGAATGTTTCAATACTACAGCGCCCACCAGATTGAAGGCATCATCGGGGGGCTCCAGGGCGCCTCGGAATATGAGGCGCTGGTCGAAAAACCCGGCTCCGCCACCCTGGGAATGCCGGCACAGTCCACCGCCCACGCCCTCCTGATTGTTCTTTTAATCATCGGCAACATCGGATTTCTCCTCAGCCGGAAGAGAAAGGAAAAATAGATGCTCGCCGACATCATCGGCACCTGGATTGCCGCAACCCTGACCATCGCCATCTTCTCCTTTCTCTATCGGGACAACCCGCTCTACCGCGCCGCCGAACACATCTATGTTGGCATCTCCGCGGGCTTTGCGGTAATCTACACCTGGGCGTTTGATGTGTACCCGATGCTCGTTGACACCTTCAAAAACAACCTTGCCGCCCGCAACTACCTGGAGGCTTACATCCTCATCATCCCCGCGCTACTGGGCATTATTATGCTCCTGCGCTCCATCCCGAAACTTGTCTGGCTCTCCCGCTGGCCCATCTCATTTACCATCGGGATTGGTGCCGGACTGGGTTTAATTGCCGCTGTCCAGGGCTATCTCCTGCCCCAGATATCGGACACCCTGCGTCCATTGATCAACATCAACAATGCGGTTATCTATATCGGGGTCATCACCACCCTCACCTACTTTTACTTCTCCCGGGAACACCGTGGCATGCTCGGCATCCTGTCGCGGATTGGTATAATTTTTATTATGGTTGCCTTCGGTGCCTCTTTTGGCTATACGATAATGGCTCGTATCTCCCTTTTGATCGGCAGGTTTTATTTCCTTTTCCACGACTGGCTGCCGTTAATTCGCTAAAAACCACCACCGTTACAAAGGCTCAAAACCGGGTGTCCCCCAGGACAACTCCATCCCGCACTCCGGACAGAAGCGATAACGAAACAACTGCCGCATAAGTTCATGCTGAAATGTCCCGCAGCGCAAAGGCGGGACCAGCCGCTGCATCCGCCGCCGGCTCCGGGCGAGACTGTCCCGGCTCACCACCCCAGCACCGGCGTGGCGTCCGCAAAACGGACAGAACCGAAATGAAGAATTCAGTAATCTGCCACAGTGGAAGCAGACCCGGCCTTTCCCTTCCTTCCCTTGCACTGATTTTAATTATAGCCAAATCAACCTAAACATCAAGTTATGCCTCACTATTTTGAACCTGTGGCATCAGCGCACCACGAGGCGCCAGTTAGATTATCTTGACCGCACCTGCCACCCGTTTATAATTCCCCTTTATGACACCCCTCACCTGGCTTTTGCCCGTAATCCTCTTTGCCCAGCAGCCGGAAACCCTCCCTAGTGCGTCCGCACCACCGGCATTTTCCGCTGACGAACTCTGGCTCAAAATCACCCTCTCCGGTGCCCGGAAACGGCTGTCACTGGTCATCGCTGACTTCACCACGCCTGCGGGCACAAAACCAGAAACCGTGGCGCTGGTTAAAAATGTCCAGAAGGTATTTACCGCCGACCTGCGCTACTCCCTCTATTTTACATTTGAGGAACCCGATTCCGGCAAGACCTATAACTTTTCCACCGACCTGAAAAAGCCCGACCTCAAAGGCTGGGCAACCACCGGCGCCCAGGTCCTCATCTGCGGTGATTACTCTGCCCGAAAAGGAGCCGGCACCATCACCCTCCGGCTTTACGACCTCGCCAGTTCCCGGCTGATTGCAACGAAAAACTACCCCTGGCAGGACAACCACCGCTGGCTCGCCCACCGGATGGCGAACGAGGTGATAAAACTGTTAACCGGTGAAGAAGGTATCAGTTGCACCAGAATCGCCTTCTCCCGGCGCCTTGGTCCTGACCACAAAGAACTGGCGGTGGTGGATTATGACGGCTTCGGAATGGAACAGTTGACTTCATCCGGAGGGTTAAAACTGTTTCCGGACTGGTCACCGCGCGGTGACCGCATCGCCTACTGCTCCTACTCCAGCACCTCCTTAAACATCTACTCCTTTGACCTCGCCAGCCGCCGGGTGAGCACCGTCTCTGACCGCAAGGGGCTGAACACCACCCCGGCATTCTCACCGGACGGCGAAATGATTGCCGCTTCCCTCACATTTGAAGGCAACTCCGAAATCTACCTGCTTGACCTCAACGGTCGGATTATCCGCCGGCTCACCAACCATCCGGCAATTGACATATCACCAACCTGGTCACCCAACGGTCGGGAAATCGCCTTTGTTTCGGACCGCACCGGCACACCCCAGATTTACATTATCAACATTGACGGCACCGACCTCCGCCGCCTCACCTTCTCCGGCTCCTACAACACCTCACCGGTCTGGTCCCCAAAAGGCGACCTCATCGCCTTTGTCCAGCGCCAGCCTGACGGCTCAAACCAGATCGGCGTCACCAACATCCTCGGTGACACCTACATCCGTCTCACCAGCCAGGGCAACAACGAAGAGCCCACCTGGTCACCTGACGGCTTGCACCTCGCCTTTGCCTCCAACCGCACCGGCGCCTGGGAAATCTGGACAATGGACTGGAACGGCGCCAACCAGCAACAGATTGCCCGCACCGGCGGCGCCTTCTCACCCGCCTGGAGCCCGCGCCTGGCCCGCTAACCACAAAAACACCTGCCAGAAACCTGTGCATCTTTATACACACATCAACCTTACGCCAGAATAAGAGCGACTAACGACAATACCACGCTTAACATATTAATTTTATTTATAGTTACACCAAAAACCTTTATTAGATGTTAACCCGGGACAGTTATGATGGGGGTGTGCCCCGGGCTAGCCCCGGGACAATATCAGGGGTTACCCTTAATTTGACCCCTTGCCGGATATCTTCACCAGATTGTCCCGCAACCTCTTAATAAAACCTGTATTCCGGATCACCCCTTTTTGCCCTGTTTAATGTTATCGCAACCGCAAGGTCAACCAGCGCACCAGAACCGGTAAAAGTGATACCTTTAATCCCTTCATTCTACTTGATTCCCGCACCGGCTTGACTTTCGCATTGGACATATTAAAATCCAGTAAGGAAAAAATGAACCAGCGGAGCCGGTGTCCGAGCTGTAACGGTAAAGAGACCTGGGCGGATTACTATTGTGCCCACTGCGATTACAACTGGGAGGAAGAGGCTTATCTGGAGCCCGATGGCACCATCCGCAAATCTCCCTGCCCCCGCTGTCTAAAAGATACCCCGGCTGAGGGTGTGCGCTGTGCCAATCCCACCTGTATGGCGGTCTGGCCACCACCCGAACCGCTAACCTGATTTATCAAATTACAGCAACCCGTGCGCCCGAAAACTGTAATAATCCTTTTCCACCACAATGATGTGGTCAAGCAATTTAATCCCCAGCACCCTGCCCGCTTCAGCCAGACTCCGGGTTAAACGGATATCCTCCTCCGAAGGGGTCGGGTCACCTGATGGGTGATTGTGCACCACGACAATTGCTGGCGCATGGTCATGCACCGCCGGGTCAAAAACCTCGCGCGGATGGGCAAGCGTGGTATCCAGACTGCCCACCGACACCTGTTCGGTGCGGATATGGCGGTTCCGGGTATCCAGGAGCACTGTGAAAAAGCACTCCTTTTTCCGCTCCAGCAGTTTGGGCCGGATTAAACGGACAATCGCCTCCGGGCTGGTCAGCACCTCTCCTGCCGCAGGCGCCATACTCTCCTGATAGCGCCGTGCCAGTTCAAACGCCGCCTTTATCTGACACGCCTTTGCCATCCCGATACCGGGAATCTGCTTTAACTCCTCAACTGTCGCCTCACCAATTGCGCTCACCGAACCAAACCGCACCAGTAACTCATGCGCGATATCCCGCACCGGCACCCCCGCGGTCCCCCGGCTTATTAACACCGCCAGCAACTCCTCACCGGAAAGTTTATCCGCGCCATAACGCAGCAGACGCTCCCGCGGTCGCTCCTGCGGCGGCGTATCATGCATGGTATAGCGCCGTTTTCCTCCGCTCTCGCTCATGGAATAAAAAACTCCCACGCACACCAGACATCTGAAGGATGCGGGTCCGGCGGACAGAAAAGGCAGCGGGTCTGAATCCGTTCGTCTATTGTCTTCGCAAACCATTCATATTCCACCAGCCCCACCGGTTTACAGGGAAAATCCGGCAACCCCTTGCGCTGCCGCGCACTCTGCACCCGACATTTTAGCATCCGGAACACCACCCGCCTATCGGTCTCTTCAATTACCTCCTGCCGGTTAATGTAGGCGTAAAGCCGGAAAGACAGCGCCCGGACCAGCGCCGCAATCCCGCCACCCTTCGCAATCTTATGCCGCTCCATAATCCGCCTTGCCTCAATCACCGTAAACCGCCGCCACGCCTCCTTATCCGCCTCAATCGCCGCCTCCATTCCGTACTTGCTCTCGACCGCCTGAAACCACAGCCCGTCATGCGCCAGCCAGTTCTTTGCCGCATCCTCCAGCAACCCGATCAGTTCCTGTTGACTTAACCCGGCAAGTTGGGGAAATCGCATTGGTGCCGGTGCCGGCACTGCTAACGCATCGTTATTATTACCTGCCATACAACCCCATCAATTCTGCCTCCGCCAGGATGTGTCCGCTCATCGCCTCCTGCAATTTGCCCGCTGAGGCGCCCGGCTTTAAATTTAGAACACAATCCAGCGCATAGAGCCGGAAGAAATAACGATGCGGTTTCCCGGGCGGCGGCTTTGGTCCATTATAACCGATACGCTGAAAAGAGTTGACCCCCTGGATCATTCCGTCATCAAAAACCTCCTTTGCCGGTAGCCCTTCAGGTAGTCGCCGCGCATCCTGCGGAATGTTGTAAACAACCCAGTGGATAAATGTCCCCAGCGGCGCATCCGGATCAGAACAAATCAACGCAAACGAAGCCACGCCCTCGGGCACCCTGTCCCAGTTCAACTCGGGCGAAATATCTTCACCGTCACCGGTGTAACGCCGGGGGATATTCGCACCATCAGCAAAAGCCGGGCTGGACAGTTTCATCCTGCTGTCTGCCAGCGCTGTTGCCCGCGAATCATCCTGACTGGCGCTCCTGCCGGTCTGCGGTGTGGTCTTTGCCCCGCCACAGGCAAGAAAACAAAAGACCAGTAAGCCAGCAATCCAATAACATACTACCGTCATAGCGACCTCCAAATCAAAAGTTATTTATAAACATTGAGTTGTCAATTATTGCTCAACATCATCTGCCCCCTTTCCGCCTGACTTATCTTCTAACTGAAAAATCAAGCCCGGGCGCTATTTGACACCGCTCTTACTTTGGATAAATTTTAACAGGTCCCGTTAGCGGCAAAAATAAATTAAAGTTATGAACAGACAACTGCTATCCGGTGATGAAGCGGTAGCCCGCGGCGCCTGGGAAGCGGGCTGTAAGGTCGCCGCCGCCTATCCGGGCACCCCCTCAACCGAAATTCTGGAAGCTCTCGCCACCTACCCGGATGTCTACTGCGAATGGTCGGTAAATGAAAAGGTAGCGCTGGAGGTCGCCCTCGGCGCTGCCATTGCCGGTGTCCGCAGCCTCGCCGCGATGAAACATGTCGGGCTCAATGTGGCTGCTGACCCCCTGTTTTCCAGCGCTTATATCGGTGTAAGGGCGGGACTGGTAATCATAACCGCTGACGACCCGGGACTGCACTCCTCGCAGAATGAACAGGACAACCGATTTTATGGACTGGCGGCAAAACTACCGGTGCTGTGCCCCTCGGACAGTCAGGAGGCAAAAGACTTCGCCAAACTGGGATTTGAAATATCAGAGCAGTTTGATATCCCGGTTCTGGTCCGTCTTACTACCCGGGTTGCCCATTCCAGTGCGGTGGTAAACCTTGAATCAAGGATTCCCAGGGCACCGCTGGGCTATGAAAAACAGCTGCACAAAACAACCCTGTTACCCGCCTTTGCCCGCCAGCGACACATTGACTTAGAAAAAAGGCTCGTCCGGCTTCAGGACTACGCTGATACCACCCCGATTAACCGCATTGAACTTGCTGACCCCGGTCTGGGAATAATCTGTGACGGCGTGGCGTATCATTATGCCCGTGAGGTGTTTCCCGATGCCTCGTTTCTTAAACTCGGAATGGTCCACCCGTTTCCGAAAAAACTTGTCCTTGACTTTGCCCGGAAGGTTGCCGAGATTGTGGTCATCGAAGAGGTCGACCCGTTTATCGAACTCCAGACCCGCGCCCTGGGACTGAAGGTAAAAGGCAAAGACGCCCTGCCCCGCACCGGTGAACTGAATCCGGGTATCATCCGTGTCACCTTGACAGAAAATGCCAGCCGGCCGACACCGGAAGACGATATCCCCAATCGTCCACCAGCACTGTGCCCTGGTTGCCCCCATCTCGGCATCTTCTACTCATTACAAAGACAAAAGGTCATCATCAGTGGTGATATCGGTTGCTACACCCTGGGCGCCCTGCCCCCCCACAGCGCGATGGACACCTGCATTGATATGGGCGCATCAATCACCTTTGCCCACGGTGCCGACAAGGCTCTGGACAACCCCGATCCCCGCCCGCGGGTGGCGATAATCGGTGACTCCACCTTTTTCCATTCGGGAATAACCGGATTGATTAACACCGTTTACAACCGCTCCAGTGTAATTACTATCATCACCGACAACCGCACCACCGGAATGACCGGTCACCAGAATCACCCCGGGACCGGTAAAACACTGATGGGAGAGGAAACAAAGACCATTGACATTGTCCAGTTGTGCCGTGCCTGCGGCATAGAAAATGTCATTCAGGTGGACCCCTATAATCTAAAAGAAACCCGTAAACTTGTCCATAGAATTCTCGCAGAAAAGCGGGCAGCGGTTATCGTCTCCCGCCGCGCCTGCGCGCTGATTGCCGGGAAACAGGGACCGCCCAAAACTGTCAATAAAGAAAAGTGCATCGGCTGTCGGACCTGCCTCAACCTCGGCTGTCCAGCAATCTCCTTTGCTGACGAAAAGGCGGTAATCATCACCACCAGCTGCATCGGTTGTGGAATGTGTGCAACCATCTGCCCCAAAGGAGCGATTGAATGAACATAATTGTGTGCGGAGTTGGCGGACAGGGGGTTATTCTCTTCTCGGACATCATTGCCCACCTTGCCCTGGCAAGCGGCCTTGATGTCAAGAAAAGCGAGGTGCACGGAATGGCGCAGCGCGGTGGCAGCGTCACCAGTCACATCCGCTACGCCACCCGGGTCTATTCTCCCCTGATTGAAGAAGGAACCGCAGATGTCATCATCGCATTTGAGCAACTGGAGGCGTTGCGCTATATCCATTTCCTCTCACCCTCCGGAATATTGATTTACGACCCGCTCCGAATTGAACCGCTACCTGTCCAGATTGGACTGGTGGAGAAAATGCCCGACGCCACTCTTAAACAACGCATTACGGCTCGTGCCCCGCACAACTATCCGGTAGATGCCTTTGCGACCGCCTGTCAGCTGGGCAACCCCCGCATTCAGAATACCGTTATGCTCGGAGCGGTCTCGCGATTTCTTGGATTCCCCATTAATCTCTACCACCAGGCAATCAAAACGCTGGTAAAACCCCAATTTATTGAACAAAATATGAAAGCGTTTGCGGCGGGATTAGAGTTAATCCCGCCGCCTGAGACTTAAAAACGCCCGTTATTGGAGGCCCGGTATCTATTTACCAGCGATAATCAATATCCAGGTTGAATTCTTCTAAATAAGCCTCTTCGCCGCTCACCTCCCGGGTGATTTTCAAACGCCAGTTACCCCTGACCGGTTCATTCGTAAACCCTGGGACACACTCACCGTCTACACCAATATTACCATTGCGATGGTCCCAGAAAAGAACCTGCTGTCCAGAAGGAGAAATTAGCCACATCTGGAAGAACTCACCATCCAGGGAATCCGGCTCAAAATTAACTGTAATCCACAACGATTCTACTCTGGCAAATTCGGACACCGAGCCGCCGATATTAAGTGCAACCTCCACCGTGCCCGGATTGGGTAACGAAACCTCTCCGTCATAACTTTCTTCGACATTATCGTAGCGCCAATTCCGACAGTGCAGAGAAACAATCCCGGTATCGACTCCGCCACTCCCGTCTGTACAAATCACCTTTACTGTAGCGGTCCCGGGATTATCTGGTGCCTGCCACACTACACTATCACCCGAGGTTAGAAGAAGCGTCCCCACATCGGTCAGCCAGTTGAAGGTTAATTCGTCTCCATCCGGGTCAGCTGCCACCGCCTTGAGAGAAACCAAAGTCCCGGGTGGAACCGAATCAGCCGGGTTTATAATAATATTCACAACTACCGGGCGCTGATTATTTTTGCCACACCCGATTACCAGAACAATGGTGGTTAAAAGTGTGGCGATGATAAATGTAGCGCTTAACCTATTCACCTACTCCCTCCCTTCTTTAAAACCTTTGGTGGATCGATTTATATTTTATCTATTGATAACCATTTGTCAAATAAAATCTCTGGTGCGTCAGGACATCGTTACCAGGTATTGGCGCGGGTGGTGTTAGAGAATTGGTTGCAGAAAGCCGGTGCATCCTCTAAGATTATGGTATATAAAAACATCAGAAAGGGGGAGCACCCGCTATGGAGTTATCTTACAAGGAAGAATACCAGATGAACCATGTCCTGGCAAGGTTAGAGTTGGCAAAGAGTTACCAGCGGCTGGGTAGTATTGCTGCCACCGCCCGGCAGTGACACACCTCCCGGCAGGTGGTGCGAAAATGGGTGGCACGGTATCGCCTTCGGGACGAGGCAGGACTTGAGGATAGCTCTAGAAGGCCCACCGCTCTCCCCGCCAGACCGCATTGGCGTTAGAAGAATCGGTCATCCAGCTCTACACCACCGGCTATGGCCGCAAAACGGCTCGCCTGGCTGCTTCTCTACCACCAGGGAGTGGCGATATCACCAAATACCACCCGCCACATCCTCCGCCGCCACCAGCAGGACAAAGGCAGCAAAAAGCGCAGACGCAAACCGTTCTACCCGGCGCACTGGGCATGGGAAGAGCCGCCACCATTTGCCCTGGCACAGGTAGACACCAAGGACATTATGGACAAAACAACACTGGCCACAGAACTGTGGACCCATATTGCCCGCTGCCGGCCACCCCGCTACCAGTGGACATTCCGCGAAGCGACGAGCCGGCTGCGGTTGTTAGCCTTCAGCCGGGAGTTGACCCTGACCAATGGCCTGGTCTTCTTCTATCTGGTATGGTAATGCTCCATCTCCGCAGTTGTGGTATAGAGGGCGAGATAGTGTGGCAGACTGACACTGGTGCAAGGAGATTGGCGGCTACAACCCGCAGAAACTTGCCTACTTACAGGAGCGCCGCTTGGTGCTCGGCTTGCCCGTTGTCCCAGGGGGGAAGGAATATAACGGCCGGGTGGAGCGGAGCCATCGGACCGATGACGAGAAGTTCTACCTCCCGGCGTTACCGGAGATTACCGACGAGCAGGGGCTGGTGAACAAGGCTGCCGCCTGGGTCTACTTCTACAACCTCAAACGCCCGCACCAGGGCGCGGATAGGAACTTCCAGCCGCCGTTTGTCCGCCTGCAGCAGCTCTTAAACCGACACCTGCCCCATCGGCTCGCCTTGCTACCACCCGTAATCCTTGATACAATTAGCCCGAAAATCACCCTCATGGATGGTAACGATCTATTGGCCACATACAAATTTCTAACCCAATAATGTTTGACAGTTGCGGCAAAATAGTTATGATTGTTTACTTTAAAAATAGCAATCTCAGGAGGATATAAATGATAACTTTTCGCCGGATCGGATTGACGGTCGCAATCCTGGGCGGCCTTGTATTTGCTCAGAATGTCCCCCTGGATGCCCTCTTGCGAGGTGGCAGGATTCACTTCCAGGGAGGGCGCTATGAACGGGCACGCGAGCAATTTCAGAAAGCCCTGGAACAATATGGCACAACCGCCGATAATGTTACCCTGGGTAATATTTATCTCTGGTTAGGGCTTTGTGAGGCACAGCTTAACAACCTCCTCACCGCTGCCGAGCACTTCCATCAAGCGCTGAAAAATGACTCTACTTTGGCGGAGCACATCGCCAAGGACGAACAACAGGAATACTGGGTGTGGAATGCCTTCATTACTGCCAGCAGAGAAAAATATGCCACCGGTGATTACGAAAATGCCATCCTTTATGCTCGTGCCGCACTCAAGATTCACCCGGACCGTTCCCAGCCCTACTCCATTATCGCTAACGCCTATAGCACAATGGGAAACTACGACGATATGCTCGCTACCGCCCGACAGATGCTGGCATTTAACAACGCCAGTGCTGAAGCCTACTCTCTTATCGGTCTTTACTTCTTCCAGAAACCAGATACCGCCTGGAAGACGCCGGAAGCGAAACGGGCACGCTGGGATTCTACTTATCACTATTATAACAGGGCACTTCAAATTTATCAGGCAAGGCTGGACAGCACCCTTCAAGACCTGAGAAATATACTAAAAACAACTGATACAACCCGCATCCGCACGATTACCGAAAATTTGATAACCAAACAGCGTTATTATCCACCAGAAGAACTAAAGCGTTACATTGAAAAAGAACTCGGCCAGGGCAAACAACTGGAAAAAATTGCTCAAATAACATCCCGCCTTTTCTATACCGCCAATAACCTCAATGTAACCTCAGCCAGACTTGGAACCGCGATGCTCCGGGCGTCTGGAGAAACAAAAGGAACTATCGCGGAAAATTATCGCCGCCAGGCTGAATCGCTCTTTACCCAGGCGTTAATTTACGACCCGAATGATTACACCACATTATTTAACCTGGGTATCACTCAGTATCAGGGACGCAATGATAGCCTCGCTGCAATAACATTCGCACAAGTAATCAAAGGAACCGTTGCACCAATTAGTATTCTCCCTCCTAAATTAATAGAAACCCTCTTATCGCAAATATCGCCAGAAGCAGCAAACACAGGCTACCTGCAACTTGCCGGTGACCTCTTAACCATAGTGGACAGTACACTTTTTGAACTGGGCTACCGGAGTGGCAGTTTCTCCTGGTTATATTTCCCTGACATAAAAGAACGCAAAGGCGGCTTCCAGCTTACCCTCAACGACACAAATGGTATATTTTTAAGTGTGGAAAACCCGGTTCAGTTAGAAAATATCTATCTCCTCCTGGGAGTAGCTCAGACCGGGTTGGGATTAGCAAAGATTGAAGCGTCCCAGAAAGATGAGGGGAAAAGCCTCCTTAACCAGGCGATACCAAATTTATTAATGACAACAAAGATAAACCCAAGAAATGCTGAAGCGTATCTTAATCTCGTTCACTGCTACCGCGAAATCGGCGATAAAAACAAAGCCGCTTCCGCATATGAAATGTACAAAAGTCTGAGTAAATAAAGGAGAAATGAAAATGACCAAACTTTTAACTGTAATTATCATCCTCCTCAGTGCCGTCTTGGTCGGCATAATCCTTTACCCGCAACTTCAAGAAAACCGACCCCAGACGCTTAAATTCGTATCAGATAGCTCGGTCGCTGCCCTGCCGTTCCTGGTGGCATTAAATGAAACTTTATTTACTCCCAACCGGATAATACCAGAAATTAGCTACTATTCCGACCCGGAAAAGGCGCTTGACGAACTCTTTGCCGGGAATGTTGATATCGGCATTTTCCCCTGGAGCACCGTGTTTAAACGCATTGCCAGCACGGGCGACACCTTGAAGGTTTTTATGGCTATCGAATTCCGCCCCGCGCTTCCGGTAGATGCCATCGTCCAACCCGTAAAGAAAAAGATTAAAAATCTACGGGAACTCACAGGGAAAAAACTGGGCTACCCTCCAATATTAAGGGACTATATCCCATTGGTTTTATCTGCCGCGAATTTAACCCCTGCCGAAGTAAAGTTAACCGAAGCTCCAGTTCCCGCTCTTTTAAGCCAGCTGGCTAATGGCGAACTTGATGCAATATGGCTCATTGAGCCATTTATCTCTACGCTGGATTTTGGTAAATTTGACACGGCAAGCGCGATTACCACGAAGTACATTACGGGCCCCTTCCCGGCTTTTGCGGTCGGATTCGGCCCTCAATTCTTGAAAAAGACGACCAAAATTCAACGCACCAGACTAAAAATTGCCCTGGATGCCGCAGTGGAGAAAATCGATGCCCGACCAGGAGAAGCCCGGATAAGATTAGGAAAATTCTTCTTCGATAATGATAGTATCTGTAACAACGTCCGGCTCCCTCAGTTTCAGCGAATCACAGAAATCAACAAACCGGGTGTTCAGGTGCTCGCCAACCGGTTGCTTGGCACTGGAGTGCTAAATGACACTATTGACACCAAAGACATATTTGTTCAACCAGCCCAAATGATGCGGTAATGAAAATAATTCCGGTCGTGCTGGACGGGGGGCTGGCGGTCCCTCTTTACCCGAAACCCGCCTATGCGGGGTCGAACGGGACTCTGAGTGCAGTCTGGTGTGGGTCAAGCTTGGTGACAAAAGCGGCGACGAAGGTCGGGTCCGGTGATAATGACCGCCGTGAACCCCGCCAGGACCGGAAGGTAGCAACGGTAAACGGAGTGCTCATTAGTCACCGGGGCACCTGGCTGGAGCCAATTTTGCCCAAGCCCCCTCACCAGCTGGGCGAAGGTCCCTGCACGACCGGTCTTATTTATCTTAACTGATGGCGGGTGAAAAGGTTCTAACTCTAAAATATCGCCCTCAAACATTTGACGAACTACTAATCCAGGACCATGTCCGCAACACACTAAAAAAGGCGATACAACGGAACCGCCTAGCAAACGCCTATCTATTCGCCGGTCCCAGAGGGGTAGGTAAAACGACCACCGCCCGGATTCTCGCAAAAAGTCTAAATTGTCTTTCTTTTGAGAAACCTACCGTTTCCCCCTGTAACAAGTGCTCCGCCTGTATAGAAATTGCTGAATCACGAAGTATGGATGTCCTGGAAATTGATGGTGCATCTAACCGCGGAATTGACCAAGTACGAGAACTCCGCGAGAATACCAAATATTCACCCACCAGTCTGAGATATAAAGTTTACATAATAGACGAAGTCCATATGCTTACCCCGGAAGCGTTTAACGCTCTCCTAAAAACGCTTGAAGAACCGCCCGCCCATGTAAAATTCATTCTCGCAACCACCGCTATAAATAAAGTCCCGTTGACGATTATTTCCCGATGTCAGCGATTTGATTTTCGCAAAGCCACCCCAGCTGAAATCGTCCAAAGGCTAAATGATATCGCTACAAAAGAAAATATAAAGATAACCCAAGAGGCGCTTGTAGCAATCGCCCGTCGCGCCGATGGTGCTATCAGAGATGCGGAAGGGCTGTTAGAACAGCTGTTCACCTATAGCCCTGAAGGAATTGAGCTTAGCCACGCCGAAGAACTTCTGGGAATTGTCCCCGCAAACCTTTTCTTTGAGTACGCCGACATCATCCTTAGTAAAGACGCCCGGGCATTAATTGAATTCATCGATCGACTATTCACCAGCGGTCATGATTACCTTGAATTTTACACTGGAGCAATTATGCATTTTCGCAACCTCCTTCTCGCACAACTCAAAAGTATCCCGCCGGAACTGGGGCTTTTACCTGAGGAAAAGACACGCTTAGAAAAACAGGCTGAGCAGTTTCCCCATGCCGCCCTCATGGAAATACTCAGGATACTTAGCAATAACGAAAGTAACGCCCGCCATTCACAATTTCCAAAATTACTCCTGGAATTCCTATCACTTGAACTACTTGAAGCACCACCGGGAAAAAATCAGAATTCGTCTCAATCGGTTTTAGAGCGAAACGACCTCAAACCGGAAGAAACCACTTCATCCCTTAAATCTTTAGCCCCACCAGATACACTCTGGACACAATTGTGTTCTGTGATCGAAACCAAAAAGTCTTCGCTGGGAAGATTACTTTGTTTGGGCAAACCTGTATCCAGTGATACCTCTTCATTTACCGTAGCCTTCCCCCCAGAACATAAAGGTATAATCGTCCAGCTCCAGAGATACAAAAAAGACATAGAATCCGCCCTGAAGGAAATCACAGGAAAAACAATTGAATTCCGCCTTGTCATTGCTGAAACCGAACAAGGAACAGACCAAATTACCCAACGACTCACAAAGCATTTTGGGGAAATAGAAGAACGATGAATAATACTATAGACAACCTGACAGCTGCGTTTGTCCATCTACCCGGGATTGGCAGTAAAAGTGCCCAACGTATCGCATTCTATATTTTGAAAAACCCGGAACTCGGGCAAAAATTGATTGATTGCCTGAGTACCGCTTTAAAAAATATTCATCTCTGTCCAATTTGCTTCAATCTCGCTGATAACGAAGTATGTTCTATCTGTGCCGATCAAAATCGCAATCGCAGTCTAATCTGCATTGTTGAAGACCCCGAAGATGCCCTTACGATAGAACAAACTGGCTATTATCATGGCACTTATCATATCCTCTGGGGAGTTATATCCCCTATTGACAACATTGCCCCAGAAAACCTGCGCATAAAAGAACTAATCGAGAGAATCGAACGGGAACAAATTGGAGAGGTAATAATCGCGACAAACCCAACCGTTGAAGGAGAAGCCTCGGCGGTGTATATTGCACGACTTTTAAAGCCACTGGGGGTCCGGATAACGCGGATTGCACGTGGGCTCCCGGTGGGAAGCGACCTAAAAATTGCTGACCGAGAAACAATCTCCCGGGCATTCGAAGGAAGGTTGGAAGTATAATCCTTGACTGATGGCCAATAATTTATATTATTAATAAAAGGAGGAAAAATGCAGATTACTATCACTGGGCGCCATTTAGAAATTACCCCCCATTTACGACAATACACAACAAAAAAATTAGAAAAGTTAGAGCGCTTTGATCATCAAATTTTAAAGGGCGAGGTTGTTCTATTTCGTAACCGTGCCTATCAAATAGCAGAAGGAAAAATTCACGCCGGGCACTTTCTCCTCACTGCCAAGGGCCATGGGAACGATGCCTATGAAGCAGTTAACGATCTCACTGACAAGTTAATCGTCCAGTTAGAACGGCATATTGAAAAATTGCGGACGCGACGCCGTCGGGCTTCTACTAAACAAACGCCACCCAAAACAAAAGAGTAAATATAATAATAAACACAAAATGGAACCGACCTGGAAAAAAATAACGGTTGGGACACTCTTCGAGGAAAAAAAGGACGAGTGGAAGTTAGAATTACTCGCCGGCAAAGAGGGTATGGAAACCCATTATGTAACTACTGCCGACATCAACCGACCGGGTATGGCGCTGGCTGGTTATACTGGAGTATTTCTCAGGGAACGAATTCAAATTGTTGGCAGCACCGAATTGTCCTATTTAACCGCTCTCGGTTCTGAGAGATACGCCCAGGCTGTTCGCACCTTGTTAAACTTAGACCCGGTAGCAATTATTGTAACAAAAAACCTGTCTCTGGATGAGGTCTGGATTAAAGAAGGTAATCACCAGAAGGTCCCGATAATCCGGACTTCCCTTGATACCACCCCATTTATTCACCTTCTTACCGCATTCCTTGACTATCGACTTGCACCCGAAACTTATATCCATGGCGACCTCGTTGATGTCTTTGGCGTCGGTTTGCTGATCACAGGCGAATCTGGCATCGGGAAGAGCGAGTGTGCCTTAGACCTTGTTGACCGCGGACACCGTCTCGTTGCGGATGACCTGGTTCGGGTCCTGCGCCGAGGAACTGGAATATTGATGGGCTACTCTGCCGCCAAGTCGCCTGCGCTTGCCCATCATATTGAAGTGCGCGGCGTGGGCATAGTGGATGTTTACAGTCTGTATGGCGTGCGGGCAATAAGGGTACAAAAAAGGATCGAAGTGCAGGTCTGCCTTGTTCAATGGAAAAGCGGCAGCGAATATGAAAGGACCGGCATAGAGGAGCAATACGCTGAAATTCTCGGGGTAAAAATACCACAGATAACTATCCCGGTTGTCCCCGGGAAAAACCTGGCGCTTGTCCATGAAGTAATCGCAAAAAATCATATCCTCAAACTCTTTGGCTATTACCCGGCACAACGCTTCAATGATGAGCTTATAAGAATAATGAGTAAATCGCCTATTGACCCCTATATCACCGAAGACCAGGAATAACCGTCAGACCTGCTAATTAAAATCCTTTAGAACTTCTCTGCCGAAATTTCTCTGGTCAATGCTGTCCGCCACACCCGCTCGGCCTCAATTAAATCAAGACAAACAACTTCTTGCCCGTCGAGACCATAAATTTTAACCCATGGTTTAATAGTGGTTTTCCCTATTAAAGCATAAGGTAACCCCGATAATAACGCTTCAAAGCGCCGTCGTTTTTGGGGAGCCACCTCACAAAGAAAACGACTGTTGGATTCGCTGAACAAGATAAAGTCGTCACGATTAAACCTCGCCCTCCCGGGGACGCGCTGGAGATTCACCTCTACCCCGAAACCGCCGGCAAAACTCATTTCCACTAAAGCCACAGCCAATCCACCGTCCGATAAATCATGACAGGCAAGAACGCAACCCTGCTGAATCGCTTTAGTCAGAGCGAGCATCAATCTCCTTGCCCGTACTGGATCAACTTTGGGAACATCCCGTCCCAGTCCCCCATGGAGACGCATAAATTCACCCCCCCCGAGTTCAGGAAAGGTTTCGCCTAAAAGATAGATAAATGAATCAGGAGATTTGAAATCAGCACTCGTTGTCTTCTTCACATCAGGAATGACACTGATTGCGGAGACCAGCAATGTTCCTGGAATTGCCAAAACCTCGCCTTCTCTGGTTCTAAACTCATTATAAAGCGAATCCTTTCCCGAAATAAATGGCGTCCGGAACCCCCGGGCAGTCTCATAACATCCTTCGGCTGCTCTAACCAATGCCCCAAGTTGCACCGGGTTTTCTGGACTCCCCCAGCAAAAATTGTCCAGCAGGGCGGTCTGGCGGATATCCCCACCCACCGCGACACAATTTCTCAGAGCCTCATCTATCGCTGATGCCGCCATCCAGTAAGGGTCTACCATCCCATACCGGGGGCACAAACCACAGGACACAACACAGGCACGTTTTTCTCCTTTGATGGGTAAAACAATACAAGCATCAGTAGGACCACTGTTGTCTTTCCCACAAAACGGCTTTACCACCGTCCCGGCCTGGACTTCGTGGTCATACTGCCTTGTAATCCACTCCTTACTTGCCACATTCGGCGAGGCGAGTACCTGCAGCACCAAATCAGTTAAATCCTTTCTATGCGGAATAACCGGTTCAGATATATCCGGACGCTCCCATCTTGCCACTCGTTTAACAACCCGCCACCCCCGGTGGAGAAACTGCATCGGTATATCCGCTACCGTATGCTTGCGATACTTCAAAACCAGCCGGCGGGTATTGGTTACCCTGCCAATCACCGTTGCCTCGACATCATTTTCCCGGGCGAGCTTCATCAACGCCTTGAGGTTTTCTGGTTTAACGAATACCACCATCCGCTCCTGAGCCTCGGAAATCCAGATCTCGGCTGGCGTCAGTCCGGGGTATTTCAACGGCACCTTATCCAACCAGACTTCGCACCCTGTCTTTGCGGTCATTTCGCCCACCGCGCTGGAAAGTCCACCACCGCCACAGTCAGTAATTGCGGTAAACAACCGTTCATCCCTCGCCTTGATAACAACATCCAAAAGCTTCTTCTCCTCAATCGGATTACCAATCTGGACCGCTCCGGAAGAAAACTCGCCCGACTCCTGGTCAAGTTCCAGGGAGGCAAAAGTTACACCATGAATACCGTCCCGTCCAGTTCTCCCCCCTAAAAGGACAATCGTCTCACCGTTAACAACCCGTTTTCTAAGACATCCGCGCGGGATAATCCCCACCGTCCCGCAGAAAACCAGCGGGTTGCCCAGAAACCCCTGGTCAAAATAAACCGCACCGTTGGCGGTGGGAATCCCCATCCTGTTGCCATAATCCCGAACACCGCTCACAACCCCCTTTATCACCCGGCGCGGTGGCAAAACCCCTTCGGGGAGATTTTCCAGCCTTTCTCCCGGGTAACCAAAACAGAACACATCGGTATTGAGTATCGGCTTGGCACCCAGACCCGTCCCCAGACAGTCACGAATCACACCACCAATGCCAGTTGCCGCACCACCGTAGGGCTCCAGTGCGGACGGGTGATTATGAGTCTCTACCTTGAAACTTATCCCCCATTTATCATCAAATTCAATCACACCAGAATTGTCAACGAAGGCGGAGAGGACCCAGGGCGGATTTAATTCTTCTGTCACCCGCATAATCGTGCTTTTCAACAAATTATTTATCTTTCTTCCCCCAAAAATTATTTCGCCTCGAAATGTCTTGTGCTGACAGTGCTCTGACCAGGTCTGGGCGCATGTCTCCAGTTCAACATCGGTAGGGTCCCGGCCGATTTTATCATAAAACCTTTGCAGAATAACCATCTCCTCGCGGGACAGTGCCAGCATATATCTCCGGGAAATATCTTCCAGTTCCCTTTCGTTCAGTCCGCGTAACTTTACTGTCTGCAATCGAAAGCGATAGGGTCGGGGTTGAGCAAAAACCCTTTCGCCCTTCACCGCCAGATGTTGAATTAGCGAGTTATAAAGGACACCTCGCCCCAGAAATAACTTTTCCTGCCGTTCCAGTTTTCGCCCGAACCGATACCGTTTTCCGCTCCGCACCTGGACATCACGCCAGCCCATATCAGTCAACGCCCTGATAACCGTGGCAACACTGGGGTCCATCACTCCGGGGTTATAAAGCACCTCAAAATCGTCACACCCGGTAAGAACCCCGTCTGCCAGTTCCTCCACTTTCCAGAGTTCCACCACCGGGTCACAAAGCAATTCCCTGGCAATTCGCTCAACCTCCCCTGGTGTCAAATCACCCGCCAGAAACCACAACCGGGTAATTTTAACTGGAGCAACATCCCTTAACCCCATATCGCGGAAATCAACCTCTAAAGCCCGCGCCTCCGGGTCGAACCCCTTCTTCTCAATCTCGATACGCCAGACCATCTTCTACCCCCGCTATTCGCTGAGCAACTTTCTGAATTCCCTATCCAACGAGTCTAATGCGGGCTGGCTTATAGTAGAATCAACCGAACGAACAAAATCATTCACCATATCCCGCAGCCTTGCATATTCCTTCCGGACCTGAGAAACCCGCTCCTTCCGTTCCGGATAGGAATGCGCGCTCTCGGCAAAGGCGAACCGCTCGCGCAAATCTCTCAAACCCGAACTGCACACCTTAAAAAGCGAATCCTGCGCGAAAGTAATGGAATCTACCTTCCCCCGATATTCAAACAGGCGGCGCTCCAGCCTGTCAATGCCCCTTGCCAACTGCCGGCGCACCCGGCTCATCGTTGTATCACGGGGAATCGGACTGAGGGTCACCGGCACCGGTCCAATCTGGACCCGCCCAACATTTTTCACCACCACCCACACCGCCGCGAGCAGAAACCCCAGAAGAACTATCACCACCGGCACAATGATACCGGGTCGCTGCCAGAATGAACTTATCTCCTTCTCTTTATCCTTCAATTCCTCCATAGACTCAACTCATATAGAAACAAATACCACTTTTAATCATTAGTTAACCAATTTTGCGCTTCCTTCCTTTTATCATTATCACCACTTCGCCGTTATTTTTCTATAACTATAGTCAAATCCAGCCACCGGGTCAAATTTCTATTTTTCCCCACTAGAAAACAGTCTCCGGACCCGGGCGCGGGTATTTATTCTCACCGGCTACCAAAAGCGGGCACACCCCTTAAATATGCGGAGCGGTTAAAAGAGAGGCTAATAACCCGGTTGATAACCAGATGCGGAGCAGTATCAACAGACATCACCACCCGCCTGCCCGCATAACCATCAAGACACAGCGCCGCTAAACAATTAAACAGGGAGAAAATCACCGACATTCACCCCGATACTGAAACCCGCTCTGCCACCGGTACTGCCCCGGGGCTAGCCCCCTGACAAACGGTTATCTAATCTAACAAACGCAATATCAGATAATTACAAAAAATCACGCCAGTGAAATCTGTTGTCTTTTATGTAAACTAAGCAACCGCCCCCGGAATTCCCGGAGATAGCAACGAACTACTTACCAGGGGCCATATAGAACCAGACTGCCAGAGAAGCAACTCGCTCATGCCGCCTGAACAATTAAACAGCGCAGATATTCCGATTCGGGCATCTGGGGTAAAATCGGGTGGTCCGGCCCCTGCGTAGAACGGTCGAGTATGATAAATGTCCTGCCGGCATCCTGCGCCGCCTTCGCCAGGACATCCAGCAGGTCCTGCCAGAAAAGATAGTGCGAACAGGACGAGGATACCAAAATGCCACCAGGTTTCAGCAACTTGAACGCCAGCGTATTTATCTTGATGTAACCTCCAATCCCGCTCGCCTTTTCCTTCTGGCTTTTAATAAATGAAGGTGGGTCAAGATTTATCAAATCAAAACGAGCACCCTTTCGGGACAACTCATGCATAAAATCAAACGCATCAGCAACAACAAAATTACAGATATCATCAACCCCGTTAAGCCGGGCATTGCTCTTTGCCATCGCCACAGCAGCCGGTGAAATATCCACCCCGGTTACCTCCACCGCACCACCCAGCGCCGCATTTATCGCAAAAGAACCGGTATAAGAAAACACATCCAGGACCTTACGGTTCTTGCTCAACTTTCTTACCTTCTGCCGGGTCAAACGGTGGTCAAAGAAATAACCGGTCTTCTGCCCGCCGGCGATATCAACATAAAAACGCACCCCGTTCTCGGAGATTGTCAAACCCTTCCGGGGTGTTCCGTAAATCAAGCCCTCTCTTCTCTCTAACCCCTCGGGTTCCCGTAACTTAAAATCGTTCTTCTCAAAAACCGCCGCCACATCAAACAAACCGACGAGGGCGTTAATCACCATCTCCATCCTGTTCTCAAAGCCAGCCGCATAAATCTGGATGGCAAAATGGTCCCGGTACTTATCAATCACCAGTCCCGGCAACCAATCACTCTCACTGTAAACAAGCCGAAAATCCTCCTCCCCGGGAAGCCTGCTCCGTCTTAATTGATAAGCCCTTTCAATCCGCTCTGTTATCAAGGTCTCGTCTAACTCCTCTTCCCTCCTCGAATAAAGTCTCACTGCAATGAGGGATTTGGGATTGTACATCCCGCACCCGATAAATCGCCCTGCCTCGTAAACTCTGACGAGGTCACCTGTCTGCGGATTACCCTCGCACCGTTGAATCTCATTAGAAAATATCCAGAGATGGTCCGCTCGATTGCGCCGGCGCCGAACATAAACGCTCTTAACTGGCATCGTTATTTTACTGGACGAGCATCAAGAACGGTGATGCGCCCGATATCATCCACCGTATAAAGCGCCCGGAAGCACACCCCCCAATCCAGCGGCACCCCCTTTTTTTCTAATGCTACTATTAACTCCGGCCTTGTCATCGGCGCAACCCCATCGCCTCTTTTATTAAAATGCGTGGGCTCGGAGATAAAAATCGGTTGCGGGTTGCCCTCGCCGAATGGAGCCATTTTGAGAACATCTAAAGCAACCTCTTTAAACGGCAGCACCCCGTCAGCCAGAACAATATTCTCAGGCACAATCCGCGGCGCAAAATTCTCATGGGCAAATTGCTCTGCCGCCCGAATAAAATCGGCAACCCGCTCTTCCCGGATGGAAAAGCCCGCCGCCTTTTTATGCCCGCCGTAGTCAATAAAATAATGGCGCATCGCTCGCAAAAGTTCCATCAGGTCAACCCCATTCATTCCCCGACACTCACCGACCCAGGCATCACCCCGCCAGCCCATCACCACCGCCGGCACCTGATAACGCTCTCTTAACCGTGCGGCACAAAAACCCAGCGCCCGCAGCGAAAGCCCCTTATGCTTGACAAACAAAATCCCGTCACCAAGACGCACATTCTCCTGGGCTATGGCAAAGGACCTCTCTGCCTCATCCCGCGACTGCCGGCTCCTTTCTAAAAGCTCCTTAACCCACACCTCCGCGCCAATTGCGTCCGACTCCAGAAAATGCCTTATTCCGTCAGCACCGTTGGCAGCGGCAAAAAGCGGCAACAGCTCCGCAAGAAATCCGCTCACTGTTAACTTCCCCGGGACCAGCCCGGTATTTTTTAACACCACGCTAAGTGCTGGCATTGTTGTCCGTTCTAACTGTCGCAGCCCCAGAGCAACTATAACCCGATTCTCGCCGGTAAGCGGAACCCGGTCCGCAATTGTCCCCACCGCTGCCAGTGCCAACATATCCGGTTGCGCGGAAAGGAACTCCTCATAAGAACATCCCAGTTTATTTTTCACCACCCCCATCGCCAGTTTCAAAGCTACCCCGACGCCGGCAAGCTGGGGATAGGGGTATTCGGCATCCGGCCTCTTCGGGTCTACCGCCGCCACCGCATCGGGCAACGGGTCAATTACCTCATGGTGGTCAGTAACAACCACATCAATACCCATCCCTTTCAATAACTCGATCTCCTGATAGTTGGTAATACCACAATCCACGGTAACAATCAGTCTGACATCACTATTTCCCTCCAGCATCCGGTGGTCAAGACCGTGTTTATCCCGTCCCTTTGCGGGAATGTGATATTTAACCTTTCCCTGCAGATCGGCAAATACCCGGTAAAGTAGCGCCGTGGCGGTAATCCCGTCCAAGTCATCATGCCCCCAGATCAGTATCGTCTCCTGCTCAGTTATTGCCCTTAGGATTCTTTCCTGTGCGGATTCAAAATCGGGTAAAAGTTCTGCCGGATGCAAACTGGCAAGGGTAGGATTCAACCACTCTTCTGCCCCTGCTTTACCTTTTACCCCCCTGAGTACCAAGAGCCGCGCCAGGACCTCCGAAACACCTGTGGCTTCGGCAAGTTGTTTTACTTCCTTCTCGTCAACCGGCTTAATCGGCCAGGGAGTTCCGTTTGTCTCCATCGCTACCGCTCAACCAGCACAATTCTACCTTCTATTTGCGCGTCCACCGGTGAGTGCCGGCGAATATAATTCACAATCACATCGCGCAACGGCAGAAAGCTGTCTTCAATATCAACGCCTTCCAGAAAAATACGGTAATCGCCGCTGCCGGCAGCAAGATATGAGTTCGTCGCCACCGTGTAGACCCGATTACTATCAAGCGGCTCGCCATTCACCAGCACCGAAAGAACCCTTTGCCCGACCGGTTTCTTTATCGAGTAAACCATCTTCAGCCCGGAAACCTGAAATATTGCGTGGTGGCCATTTACCGACACCTCAAGCATCTCCTTAACCTGGCGACCGGTATATTTACCGGTGACCACCGTATTCCCGAACACATCCACCTGATAAATATCCCGATAGGTAATTGCACCCGCCGGTATGTTTGCACGGATACCTGCGGAGTTGTGCAGGGCGATATCGGTTTTAAACTCCTCCCGCATCGCATCGGTAATTAAATTACCTGCCGGAGTTTCGGTAAAACCACCCCGGGTTAACTCGCGCTTGCTGTAACCGATCACCTCATCCATACCCTTTTCCGCAACCGTGCGCAGTGACTCCAGCTGCCGATAATAACCTAAATCCTTGGGCACCTCATCACCCATCAGGTTAATCAACCTGCCTTCGTAGCCCACTATCCTGCGCCTCTTGGTATCAAAGCGGATGTCAAGCACTCCGATGGTACTCAATTTAGAATAAGCCTGCTGAATAATCGTATGATTAACCGGGCTTTCGTAAGGAGGCTGAACACCGGTGTGACTATGGGCACCAATAATGACATCAATGCCCGCCACCGAATCCGCCAGCCGCTGGTCATGGCTGTAGCCGATATGCGTTAATGCAACCACGATATCCGCGCCCTGCTGGCGCAGATGTTTCACCTCCTCCCGTGCGACCTCATAGTAAGGCAAAACCTCGGTCTCACCTAACAACGACTCGGCGACCATTCCAGAAATATACCTGGTCAACAGACCAAAAACACCAATCTTAATTCCGCCCCGTTCAAAGATAGCGCTCCTTGCCAGAAATCCAAGCAGGGTATCGCTACCCTTAACCCTGACATTGGTCGCAATCCAGGGAATTTTAGAACTATCCGCCATCTCCTTGAGCACCTGCCAGCCGAGGTCAAAATCATGGTTTCCCGGACAAACAGCATCGTATCCTGCCCGCCGGAAAAAGTCCACCACCGCCTGCCCCCGGGTAAAATCACCGACTATTGTTCCTTTAAATACATCTCCGCCATCAAGCAATAAAAACCCATAACCACTCTTTTCTGCAGAATCGTGCAACTCCTTCAACAATGTTAATGCCCCGGGGGCATTCGCCAGTGGCGGAGGAAAATTCCTGTCCAGCCACACCGCCTCCGCCGGTAATAACACCCCGTGGATATCATTGGTATGGACGATAAAGAGGTGCTGGACATCGCCTCCGACAAAATTACATAAAACCCAGACGAGGAAAAAAATCCCCTTACGACACTTTCCCGCCTTAAAATTAGAACCCATACACCATTCCGGTTCTAAGGACAAATTGCTTCTCATAAACCCGGACATCCTCCGGAAATACCGGCAGAGAAAAGTGCCCCCCGGACAACTCCTCACGGCTGAACGAACCATCAACGCTCAATCGCCATTTCCCAACATCAAAACCCACGCCCAGGGTCGCCTCACCACGATTGACCTTCACATCAGCAGGCAATGGCTCCCAGGACAGACCGTAGCGCAGACGGACGAAGTTCAGCATAAGATGTTCAATCTGCACCCGGATAAATGGAATATTACTCAAAGTGCTATCCACTCCGTGCCAGCCATCTATCCCGGCAATCAGGGTTACCTCCGATGGCAGGTCACCGGGCGCCCGGTAATCCAAACTCATTACCCCTGTTGCGGGTAACCCCTTAAGATAATCAACACGCGCGAACCCTGTTTTCCCTATATAACCGAGTCCCAGTTCCAGCCGCCTTGACAACCGCCACCCCGCACCAACCGCCCAGCCTATCCCCTTTAATCTTTCCTCCACTTGATAGCTGGTTGTTTCGGGAATGCGAATTGTCTGTACCGACAGTTTGCGGGTCCCCCATAAATAACCCGCCCGAGCACCCAAAGACAAAAACTCCCAGGGTAAAAATGCCATCCTCACATCACCCTGATATATCACCCCATCCTGGACCAGTCGGTCCTCACCCATCTTCACATAGAACTCGTCTCGGAACTCTTTAAGATAAAAATAACCGAAATCTCGAACCGGTCCCACATCAATTCCCAATACCATTTGCCGCCAGAGATAACTCGCTGTCACCGGCCCGAATAGCCATCCTGAACTGATGTTATCCGCAATCACCGCCCCACCAATCGTATTCTCAAACTGGTCATACACAAACCGGGTCCGTTCCTCTGTCAGCACCCTGAATCCCAGATTAAACGCTACCCTCGACTGTGGAACAAACCCCCAAAGCGCCGGGTTAAACAGCATCCTATCACCTTGACTTTTAATAACATCCTCGCCCCAGAAATTTCGCACCGGCAGATTTGCCCACCCCATCCCGGAAATCACCAGCAGCCACAAGAGGACAAAAGATAGCCTGCACCGCGGCGTTTCTATATCTTCCAGTGTCTTCCTCATATAAAATCACCTCTTTACCATAAAAAATCTACCTGCAACCTGATATCAAACCGGTCATCACGACTGAAAAAGTCTTTCACCCAGCCGCCATCACGATAGTGTACACCCTCGTTATTACCCAGCCCGAAATGAGGAAACTGAGAAACCTTGTGCCTTAACTTAACATAAACCAACAGATAATCTGATATGCGGTCGGTAAAGGCGAGATACCATTTAAACCCCCGTCCATCAATAAAATCAATCCCGGTATCCTCAAAGAGCCATTCGGACATTCCGGCGCTCCGCCACGACGCCACGCCCAGCTCGCTGCTGAAATCTTCAGAAAAGTTATGTTCCCATTGCAATGCAACAAAATCGCCGTTAATACTTGCCTCGTCGTTGTATCTCAATGTCGGTGTTAACCTCGTCTTACTAAACCGCACCTCACCGGTAAAATAGCCCCAGTTAGAAAGAGAAAGCATCATCCGGATTGACGACTCCAGCGCCATCGAATGGGTTGCCACCACCTGTTTCTTGTTCTCTTTAAATTGGACCTTCTGCTTGAACCTTAACCGAACCGGAAAGACCGGCCGGTATTCAACCTCACCCTGAAAACGATAATTGTCGGTCCCTGAGCCCAGGTTACGCCATATATCAAGATAGGCACGGGTAAAGGTAATTGCCCGGGAAATTTGATACCTGGTTTCCAGCATAATCCCCTCCTCCGCCTTCGGCATCGGAAAGTCCTGCAATGCCGAATATGCGGGGTCAACGAGACGATAGGGCTTTTCCAGAATGGTGTTCTGAAACCGCAACTCCTCACAGAACCCACGATTGTAGGGATTATTATAATTCACATCATACCGCCGGAACAGGGCGTTCAGGTAAAGGTAATCGTACTGAGTTCTCGCCTTGACAAAAACGGCATTTCCACCATTATGCTGGTGCGCAAATTCTCCTTCCACGGAAAAGTTCTCAATCACGGTGCGCCATTCTGCCGAGTAAAACAACCTTGTCCGCCCGCTGTCCAGCCGCAGATAGCAAGGGTCATCAAGCACCTCGGCATCGCCGGGCAGGTCAATAAACCGGGCGGTTGGCTTAACATCACGATTTACGCCCAGAGAAAGGAAATTGACCCCCAACCGCGTCCCCAGTGGAAGAAATAGCAGATTGGAGAGGTCAAACCTCAAATTGCCGCCTCCACCGTTCTCCAGAACAACATCTTTAAAGGTTGGATAACGGGGTTGGGTAATTATGTACCAGTTAACCGTGGAATCCGGATTAAGAATCGCATCCCTTTTTGCCCGCGAGTAAAATCCGGTCAACCATATTCTACCAATATTAAAATCGCCCGCTATACCACGCAGCCCGCAGTTGGGATTTTCACTCAAATCACCAAAAATACCTTCACCCTGATTGTAAACCCGGGGCAGTAGCTGGTAATTATTGTCCATCACCAGACCCTGCCCGAGAGTAACCCGGTAGTCCCCCAAAATTAATCTTCGTAATGGAGCAATGCCATCAAGGGCAAGATAGCCCTTGGCCTCTCCTATTATCTTACGCTCATAAACCGGTTGTGCTACCCAGCCGGCTAATCGCACCTTCTCTCCTACCCGCATCCTTAACCGGTGCTGAAACCTTGCCGCACTGTTTAATCCCCGCAGGAACTCCAGTTCACCTGCCAGCCGCTGACGCAAGAACTCAATTCCTTCCGCATTCCAGCCACTTTCACGAAAAGCCGCACTATCCATTACCAGATTGCTCAATGCCGAAATAAAATCACTCTCCGTCACATCTAGCTCTTCTTCTGAACTGGACGCAAACTTCAACCGGTAATTACCCGTGCTCCAGCCACGCCGCCGCTCCTGGTCGGTAAACTTAATGTAGTTACGCATCCCGCGGTAACCATAGGTGGATAAACCTGGAACCTGACCCGTCAGGTCACGCCGGCTCTCAATCCTGCCGCCGGAGTTGATATAACGAACAACCGCCACCGCATCGATCAGCGAAACATTCTCCAGACGCAAAAGGTCATCGACTGTTGCGCGATTGATATTCAGCGGGTCCACTAGAAAGTCCTGCCAGTCCTCAACCAGCACCGCGCTCGGACCATCCTCGGTCGCCAGCCGCTTCTGGATCCGCTGAATATTCGCCTCCCGGCGTTCTTCCCAGCCCCTTGGGCTTATGTAAACCAGCGGCTTGAGTTCATCCAGCTTTTCCAGCGTAATCCCCGGAACCTTCAAGAGGTCATAAATACTGTTAAATCTTCTGTAAAGTTCCCGATACTCGTATATCCGGAGCGCGGTAAGTGAATCCACCGGCAAACCCCTTATTTCGTCAAGCGTCGCACGGTTGATATCCAGCTGGGTTTCAGATAGGAAAACGACAATGAGAAAAAGTAACCAGGGCATCAATTATAGTTTAATCGTGATGCCGACACTATGGGTCCACGGCAAAACCGAATGGGAGCGGAGCGCATAATCAATCCGCACCCGCTCAACACCAGTTCCCAGCCCGAAGGCAAATCGCACCGGCTCGCTCTGGACCCCGGCGCGCAAAATCAGATGCTCGGGGATAATGGTAAACTCCTGACCAAAAGCCACCCGGGTGCGCATCCCGGGTTCCTTGGCAAACTCCAGAACCGAGTGAATGCCCGGATTGGGCGAAAACCCCAGCCCGAGGGCAACAAATCGGGGTAAATCCGACTGCCCGATTGTGGGCAGATTCAGATTATGGACATAAAAGCCAGCGGTCCAGAAACGATAAATCTTTGTCCACATACCGATATCCAGACCAAAGGCGAACTCCTGTCCGAAATCCCGCTGCATAAGATTGTAGCCATTAAGCCCGTAGCCAAAGGCAAGCCCCTCAGCCAGTTGAAAGCCATGCGCCAGTTTTAACGACCGCTCCGAATGTAACTGAAACCCGGTCTCCTGCAACCGCAAACCAAATGTCCCCAGCCTGCCCATCGGCAAACCTACACTCACCTGCATCGTATGTAAACCCACACCAACCCCGCCATACAGTAGTTTATAAAACCCCTGAAACTGCCGGGAGCGAACCTGCATAAGCCCGGCGGGATTAAAATCTATTGCTGAGATGTCATCCGCGAGGGCGATAAAGGCACCAGCCATTCCCTCGGGTCGCACCCCGGACTCGTTTTCCTCAAAAATTGCATATCCGGGGACAAGAAGAAATAAAATCCCGAGAACAATAAAGGTCCGCGGTGTCAAATGCACAGGAGGTTATTTTATCCACTGACAATTTTCAGTCAAGAGATTGGGTAATATTAAAGAAAAACGCCCTTTTAATACCGTGCCCAGCCCTCCAGCAGTTCCTGGACAATTCCCCGCAATCGCTGGTGATTGAGTAAACTGTCGCCTTTGAGCATCTCACCCCAATCGGCAAACCTCTCACCAGCCAGCCGGGAGAAGAAGTCGGTCGAGTCCTGCTCGGTTTCCTCATCTTCCGGCACCTGCTCGATCCGACTGGTAATCGCCCTTGCCCGGGCAATCAGCGCCGGTTCGGTATCGCCATCACCAGAACCCTTGCAGACCAGCCAGATGACCCCAAGGGCAATAAATGCTGCGATTAGGAGCTGGAACCTTTCCCTCATCCCTTATTAATTATACCCGATTTTAACCGGATTGCCAGTCAAAACTTTGACTTGTCTCTTTGTGCTCTTAAAATCTCTTTTAGCGATGCGCGGGGAAAGATACGACTGTATTGTTGTTGGCGCCGGTCATGCCGGCTGTGAGGCGGCGCTTGCCTGCGCCCGGCTTGGCTGTTCCACCCTTATATTAACCCAGAACCTGGACACCATCGGGCTGATGTCCTGCAACCCGGCGGTCGGTGGTATCGGCAAAGGACAGCTGGTTAAGGAACTGGATGCCCTGGGTGGGGTGATGGCGCAGTTAACCGACCGCGCCGGGATTCATTTCCGGCAGTTAAATACCAGCAAGGGTCGGGCGGTGCGCTCCTCCCGGGTACAGGTTGACCGGCAGTTGTATCGCCAGTTACTTCGCGCCGAACTGGAAAAAACCAAAAACCTCACCATCTACCAGGCGCTGGTAACCCGGGTCCTCGTGCGTAACAAAACCGCCATCGGCGTTGAAACTGAACTGGGTAATCGGTTTTATGGCAAAACGGTCATCATCGCACCCGGCACCTTTCTTGCCGGACTGGTGCACATCGGTTTTGTCAACTTTCCCGCGGGTCGGCTCGGTGAGGCGCCCGCCAGCCAGTTGAGTGAAAACCTGCGCCAGCTGGGTTTCCGGCTCGGCAGGTTCAAGACCGGCACACCACCCCGGCTTGACATCAGAACGGTTAACCTGAAAAAGATGCAAATCCAGCCCGGTGACGAACCACCCCAGCCCTTTTCCTTCTGGACCAGCACTCCCCCGAGCAACCAGGCGCTCTGCTACATCACCTACACCACCCCGAAAACCCACCAGATTGTTAAAACCGGCTTGAAGTTCTCGCCTTTATACACCGGCATCATTAAGGGACGTGGTGTGCGCTACTGCCCGTCAATTGAGGATAAGGTGGTGAAATTTCCCGAAAGGGAGCGCCATCACATATTCATTGAACCCGAAGGCAAAAACACGATTGAATGTTATCCCAACGGTATCTCCACCAGCCTGCCGATTGAGGTTCAGGAAAAGATGGTCCACTCCATTCCGGGGCTGGAAAACTGCCGCCTGATGCGTCCGGGTTATGCGATTGAGCACGACTATTCGGACCCCACCCAGCTCTATCCCACCCTGGAGACCCGCCTGATCAAAAACCTCTATTTTGCCGGTCAGATTAACGGCACCACCGGCTATGAGGAGGCGGCGGTGCAGGGGCTCATCGCCGGTATCAACGCCGCCCGCCGTGTGCAGCAAAAAGAAACTTTTATCCTCTCCCGTGCCGATGGCTATATCGGGGTCCTGATCGATGACCTCATCACCCGAGGCACCGACGAACCCTACCGGATGTTCACCGCCCGGGTGGAATACCGGCTCCTCCTGCGGGAGGACAACGCCGACATCCGGCTCGGCCCAAAAGGGTATGAAATTGGCCTGCTTGATGAGGAGCGCTTCCGGCTCATCAAGGAAAAGCAAAAGAAGTTCCAGGAGACGGTCGACTGGTTAACAAAGACCAGCATCAAACCCTCGCCCCGTATCAACCGTCTCCTGAAGAGCAAAAACACCACCCCGTTAAAAGAAGCAACGCTGGCAATTGAACTACTCCGGCGCCCGGAACTCATCTATCAGGACATCAGCGCAATGGTTCCGGCAGCGCCTCAAATACCGCAATCAATTCAGGATTTAGTTGAAGCGGAGGTAAAATATGAAGGATATATCAACCGAAGCCGGCGCCAGGTCGCCGAACTCAATCGCCTGGAAAACATCCGCATCCCGGCAACACTTGATTACAACCTTGTGCCCGGGCTTTCCACCGAGGCAAAGGAAAAACTCAACCGTATCCGGCCGCAATCACTGGCTCAGGCACAGCGCATCCCGGGCATCACACCGGCAGCGATATTTGCCTTAACCGTATTTCTGGAGGGAAAAAGATGACTTTAATTCAACTCCGTGCCGAACTGGAATCTTTCTGTCGTAACCGGGGCGTGGTCGCCTTCGGTGTCGCCGAAACCAAAGACATCGACACCGCTGACGCCATCCTGCCAACAGAAACCTTCACCCGGCTGCCCTATTGCATCTCCCTTGCCCTCCGCCTTTCCGGCGAAATCCTCAACACCCTCACCGACCATCCCACCCTGCTCTACGAACACCACTATCGGCAGGTCAACTTTGCCCTTGACCGCATCGCCCTGGAACTCACCTGGAAACTCCAGCAGTCCGGCTACAACGCCCTGCCCATCCCTGCCTCTCAGATTGTTGACTGGGAAAACCAGCGCGCCCACCTCTCACACAAGCGCGTGGCAATCGCTGCGGGACTGGGCTGGCTCGGCAGAAACAATCTCGTTGTTACCCCGGAGTTTGGTGCCCAGGTCCGGCTGGTTACCGTTCTGACCGACTTTCCCCTTGACCCCGGCGCACCGTTAAAACAGGACTGCGGCAACTGCTACAACTGTCTTGCGGTCTGTCCGGCGCAGGCGATAAAAGAAAAACCCGAAGATTTTGACCATCGCGCCTGTCTGGAGAAGTTAAAGGAGTTTCAGCGCCAGCGCTTTGTCAACCAGTTCATCTGCGGTCTCTGTGTCCGCGCCTGCCCGGGTCAGACCCGCTAACGGTGGTAACGGAACTCCCGACCGAGCGCCACCCAGAAACGCACTCCACCCGGATGGGGCGGCTTTTTCAGAAAGTCGCCCAGGGCAACATTAAAACTCACCGGTCCCAGCGGTGTACTCGTCGAAACACCCGCACCCGCACCCCAGTGCCAGTTGTCCAGCACCGCGGGTGACCTCACCACACTGTCCCAGCGGGAAAAATTTCCTGCGTTGGCAAACAGGTCCAGATAGACCGGATAACCATCCCGATTAAACAACCGGAAGACCACCAACCGCACCCCCGCACCCAGCACCACCTTCTGGCGCACCGTCCACTCATCAGGGGCAAAACCCACCAGTTCTACACCGTTGCGCAGGAACTCGGCAAACTCCAGTTCACCAAGGGTGAAACCCAGCTCCGCCCGCATCCGCAGGCTCAAAACCGAGCCCAGCGGTAGAAAGTCCTCCACTTGGCCGTGGAAACGGAGAAACTCCTTCCTGCTGCCCAGCCGGGGATAGCCATACAATCCGTTCAGCCGATAGAGAAGCCCGCGCCGGGGCAGGTAAATGTCATCATAACTGTTAAACTCTAAATTAAACAGCGGTCCGCTCACCATTCCGGCAGCCAGACTCTCCACCACCGCACCCTGATAACTGATCCGCTCGGTTTTCCAGCCGAGGTTAAAAAATCCGTTCCTGCCCATCACATAACCCGCCTCTGCCACCCCGCCCGCATAGCCAACAAAGTAATTTGCCTGGAATCGTCCCTCTTCCCAGTGCGCCCGCATCTCCCGAACGGCAAAACCATCCAGCCGATACCCGAACGGCAGATTAAAAATCTTTGTCCCGGTCAACCCCAGCCTCACCTCATTCGGATTACCCACTATCCCGGCAACTCGCACCGCCGCACCGGTCCCCCACAGGTTCTCCTCACCCACCTCAACCCCAACCACCACATTGTCGTAATTGTCATAACGCACACCCAGAGAATAAAACCCGTATGCCCGCTCACTCACCTCAAAAACAACCACCACCTGATTATCACCCGCTGACGCCAGCCGGAAATTCACATCCTCAAACAGCCGGGTATTAAACAGCCGTTCGATATCCCGCAACAGGACCGAAAAATCCAGCACCGCCCCGGGCCGGGTTTTAATCTTCCGGCGCAGCAATGACTCCCGGGTCCGCACCAGACCAGCAAACTGCACATCCGCCACCACCGGCAACTCCCGGCGCCGCACCGCCCGTGCCAGTTTCGCCGTCTTCCGTCCCCTTAACTTTTCCCGAATCAAGGGCAACGCCGCCCTTGCCGCTGACTCACCCGCGGCAATCAACTCCCTTGCCCGGGGAAAATCAGAATGCAAAAACCGCGACACATCCGGCTCAATCACCACATCCGCCAGTTGCTTTTCCTCCTCAATACTTGCCCGCCCCATCAGGTCAACACTGCGCGAGGCAACATCAATCAACCCGGCACCACCTGGCTCACCCTGACGCATCGTCAAAACCGCGATAATAAAATCCGGCGAAAACTCCAGCAAAGGCTTAACCGGCAGATACTCCATCACCCCGCCATCAACCAGTTCCACACCGTCAATCATCTCGGGTGTAAACACCCCGGGAATCGCGATGCTTGCCCGAATCGCCTGCTCCAGCCTGCCCCGCCGCAAAACCACCAGCTGCCCGTCCTTTATCTCCACCGCCACCGCCCGATAAGGAATTGGCAGACTGTCAAAATCATAGCCGGTATGAAACTCAATCTCTGCCAGTAATCGGTTAAGCAAAAACTCCACATTCTGCAACGGCACCAGCCCCGCGGGCAGATAAGGCACCAGCCTCCTGTGCCGCAACTGCAGGATATAGCGCTCTGCCTGCTGTCTTTCCGGCAGATAAAGCGCACCGAAATCGGGGCGGGAACTGAAAAGCCGGTCCCAGTTCGCACTTAAAGCGATACTCTCAATCTGCGCCGCGCTGTAACCTGCGGCATAAACACCGCCCACCATTGAACCCATACTATTCCCGGAAATCGCCACAAAACCAATACCCTCCTCCTCCAGCACCTTTAAAACCCCGATATGGGCAAGCCCCAGCGCCGCGCCACCGGAAAGAGCCAGCCCGACCCGCACCGTGCCTTCAGACGCCGGCGCCGGCATCGGCGCCACCGTCTCTGCCTTTATCACCACCACACAGAACAACCCGACAAAAAACCGCCGCATAACATATTTTAACACCGCGCCCTGATATGTCCAATTGTTTCCGCTCATTCCTCCCGCCAACTCCTCCTCCAACCTCAACACCAGCAACCACCGCCACTCAATCAATCCACCTTAACTTATCCCCCAGAAACCACTTCCCACTGGAACAATAACCAACCAACTAACCAGCACAGCAACCCACCTCATCACTCAAACCGCAACCAACCCTCAAACCAAAAACCCGGGCTACCCCGGGATTAAGGGGGTAACCTGCCCCGTTTTATCTACTTGAATTCAAACCCATCTCTTTATTACATCATAATTACAGCACTTAACCGCAAACGACCGCTAAAACACCTTCACTTGAGCGTGAAAATTCTCCTGCTTCTGGGTCTAATTAAAAGGGGGCATCTGTTCAGGACAACGACCATCTTGTCACCGGTGATGGTATTTTGGTATAATTTAACTGATGGTGTGTAACGACTGCCCGTTTGAGTGTAATGTTGACCGCTCGGTAAAAACCGGCCGGTGCCGGGCAACTGCGGACATTGAGGTGGCGCAGGCACAACTCCACTTCTGGGAAGAGCCACCCATATCCGGGACCCGTGGCTCCGGCACAATCTTTTTTACCCATTGCAATCTGGCGTGCAAGTTCTGTCAGAATTACGACATCTCCCAGTTGGGTTACGGTCAAAAGGTCACCCCCCGGCGCCTGCTGGAGATTATGCTCAATCTCGAGGCGCAGGGCGCCCACAACATAAACCTCGTTACCCCGACCCAGTACACCCGGCAACTCCTCCCGATTCTGAAAGAGGCGGTGACAAGATTAAAAATCCCCATCCTCTGGAACTCCAACGCCTATGAAAAGGTGCCCACCCTGCAGGAACTCGCCGGCCTGGTCAGCATCTATCTACCGGATCTGAAATACTTCTCTGATGAACTGGCGCGCAAATGCTCCGCCGCACCCCGCTACTTTCACTATGCCAGCCGGGCGATAATCGAGATGAAACGCCAGGTCGGCGAAAATGTTTACGACCGGGAAGGCATCCTGCAAAAGGGTTTAATTATCCGCCATCTGGTCCTGCCCGGTCAGGTTGAAGACTCGAAACGCATCCTTGCTTGGATAAAAGAAAATCTTGGCACCGACACCCAGATAAGCCTGATGGCGCAGTACTACCCCGCCTATCGGGCAAAGGAACTTACCGGTATGGACCGGCGCCTGCGTCCATCAGAGTATCAGGAAGTTTACGAATTCTTCCTTGCCCTCGGATTTAAGAACGGCTTCTGTCAGGAAATATCATCGGCAAGGGCGGACTATACCCCGGACTTTGAAGGCCGGGGCTTATAGCCACCGACCGGACAATCAGCACCTTCTGGCTGGCACCGCCTTCCCGGCGCACAAAATACACACCCGGGCTTAAAGGGGAGAAGCGCTCCTCCGGAGGACATATAATCAGGTTCAATCCACCACCATTCACCGGTCAACCGGTCAAAGATGTTAATACGGGTGTTCCGGTCGGGCTAGGGAGAACCACTCGCAGAGAACCACCAGGTTACATAAACATTGCTACTTACAGCGACAGGGGGTTATTTGACTTATCATTTTCCATTCTTAAAATAGACGGGTGTGTGGCATCATGGGTCTATTCTATAAAGAGCGGGCAGTTACCCCGGACCTAATTGAAGGGCTGCTTGCCCTCCAGCACCGGGGTCAGGACTCTGCCGGCATCCTGACATCGGACATAACCATCCATCTCAAGAAGGGCAACGGGCTTGTAACCCAGGTGTTTAACGAAAAGAATTTAGCCCGCTTGACCGGCTCACTCGGTATCGGCCATGTTCGCTATCCGACGGTAGGACCCGGCAGCGGCGAAGACGCCCAGCCGTTTTACCTTAACTACCCTTTTGGCATCGCAATGGCGCACAATGGTAATGTCACCAACTACTTCCGCCTGCGCACCGAACTCCGGCAGAAGGAACGCCGGCAGTTAACCAGTTTCTGCGACATTGAACCGCTACTCCACATCTTTGACGGTGCACTGGAAAAAGACAGAACCAGAACCATCAAGCCGGCGGCGGTATTTCGCGCGATAAAAAGTGTGTTCCGCCGTGCCCGCGGCGCCTATTCGGTAGTTGGGCTTATCCACCAGCAGGGGCTTTTTGCCTTCCGGGACCCGAAAGGCATCCGACCCCTGGTCTTTGCCCGCAAGGATGGCGACTTTGCGGTGGCATCAGAAAGCGTCGCCCTGGACATCATCGGTTTTCAGGAGTTTGAAGATATCAAACCCGGTGCGGCAATCTTCATTGACCAGGAGCGCCGGCTGCATCGCGCACAGCTTGCCCGCGGCAATCTCAACACCTGCATCTTTGAGTTTGTCTATTTTGCCCGACCGGATTCGGTCATTGATGGCATTGAGGTATATGAAGCCCGTCTGCGCCTGGGTGAAAAACTGGCAGAGGAAATCCAGCGCCGGGGAGTGAAACCGGATATGGTAATTGCGGTGCCGGACACCGCCCGACCTGCGGCATCAGCCCTTGCCCGTCATCTTGGTCTGGAGTTGCGTGAAGGGTTGATAAAAAACCGCTACATCGCCCGCACCTTTATTATGCCCAGGACCGCCAACCGCGCCCTGTCGGTGCGCCAGAAACTGAACCCGGTGCGCTCCCAGATTAATAGCAGAGATATCCTCCTGGTGGACGACTCCATTGTCCGCGGCACCACCTCAAAGGAGATTGTTCAGATGCTGCGTGACGCCGGTGCCCGGAAGGTGTTCCTTGCGATTACCGCGCCACCGCTGCGTTTCCCCTGTGTCTACGGCATTGATATGATGACCCGGGGCGAGTTTATCGCCAAGGACCGCACCGAGGAAGAGGTAGGCAGAATTATTGGCGCTGACGCCTTAATCTATCAAACCTATGACGGGTTAATTAATGCGGTGCGGGGAAAAGAAACAAAAAGACACTTCTGCACCGCCTGCTTTATCGGTAAATACCCGACCGGCATCACCAGGAAGGACCTGGAACTGATGGAGGCGGAACGCGAACATTGGACCACCACACCGCATTAAAAAAACATCAGAGAAGAGGAAGCAGGGTGCACATGGTAGCGATTATCCTGCACAATTAAAATGTGGCGGGCGCTCTTCATCCCCCCGGAGACGCAGGTGCCGGCGCTGGCACTACCAGACCGGTAGGAGGCTTAAATATCACCCGGCTGGACCCGCACTGCCCGTGCTGTGCATTGGGACACAGATGCCGGCATCGGCACCTCCGTCCGGGAATTAATCAATCTAATTGCCGACGGATAAAGGTAGGCACCTCCAGGTCACTTTTATCAATCGGTATCTCACCCTGATTTGCTCCGGGCCGCCGGCGTCCGAGTGTTTCACTTATATTCAACAGGTCGCTCACATCCTCAATCCGCGGCAACGACTCATTTAAGCCGGTCGCAATCAATGTCACCTTCATCGCCGACTTCATCGTGGTAAGGCGCGCGGCACCCATCCGGATATCCGCCTGACCGTTGGTCGCATGGAAGATAATTGACGCCGCCTCATCCACCTCCTTCAGGGTCATCGACTCATCCCCCGAGATGTTCAACAGCACCCGCCGCGCGCTCTCAATCGACACATCTTCAATCAACGGCGAACGCAGCGCCCGATGTGCCGCCTCGGAGGCGCGCCCCTCTCCCTGGGCGATGCCAACCGACATCACCGCACCACCGCGCTCGGACATCACCGTGCGCACATCAGCAAAATCAATGTTGATTAACTGCCGGGTGGTGACAATCTCGGAAATACCGCTCACCGCATTCAACAGTACCTCATCCGCCAGCCGGAACGCCTCAAAGCAGGGCTGGGCACCGTAAACCTCTAGGATGCGCTGATTCGGAATAACAATCAGAGTATCAACATGGGGACGCAGCATCTCTATCCCCATCGCTGCCTTCTGCTGGCGCTGTTTACCTTCAAAGTCAAACGGTCGGGTAACCACCGCCACCACCAGCGCACCCTGCTGTTTTGCCTCCTGCGCCACAACCGGCGCCGCGCCGGTACCGGTGCCACCACCTTCACCCGCCGCGATAAACACCATATCAAAACCTGCGAGGTGCTCGCGCAGCGTCTGGATTGATTCCTCTGCTGCCTGACGCCCGATTTTCGGGTCACCACCCGAACCCAGCCCACCGGTCAACTGGGCACCGATCTGAATCTTGTTGGGCACCATCACCATTGACAGCGCCTGCAGGTCGGTGTTGACCGCGTACAGCTCAACACCGCCCAGTTTTGCCTCACACATATGATTAACGGCGTTACAGCCCGCGCCGCCAATCCCGAATACCCCCATTCGGGTGAGCGTCCTTTCCTCTACCGGTTCAATCATTTATGCCTCCTTTTATTTTTCAACTGCTAAACCATCCTTTTATCTCATCCCAGAGCCGCTCCATCAAACTGGGCGGCGGCAACTGGTGAAAACTCCTGCTTGTGCCCTCAACCGCACACCGAATCAACCCCACCGCGGTGGCAAAAGCGGGATTCTGCACCACCTCGCGGGGACCGTTAACCCGTTCCGGTCGTCCGATTTTAACCGGCATTCCAAAAATCTGTTCCGCAAGGATATCAATCCCGGAAAGCAACGCCCCGCCACCGGTGAGCACCACCCCGGCTGAGAGCCCATCTGCCAGCCCGGATTTGCGAATTTCAGCATCAGCCAGATTTAAAAGCTCCTCCACCCGCGGTTCAATTATCGATGCCAGGAGACGCCGGGAAACCTGTTTCGGCCCCCGACCGGAAGCATCCTCAATCGTTAACGCCTCGTCACGCTCAATCATCCCCGCCATCGCCACCCCGTAATCCCTTTTCACCGCCTCGGCCTGCTGATATGAGGTCCTCAAACCAATCGCCACATCCTTGGTGATATTCGCTGCACCCACCGGTAGCATCTTGGTAAACCGAATCTGCCCCTCGCGATAGATGGAGATGTCGATCACCCCGCCGATATCCACTAAAGCAACACCCAGCTCTTTGTCCTCTTCATCGCACACCGCAAAAGATGTCGCCAGCGACTGCAACACCAGCACCCGATTGCTGATACCCAGTCTCTCCATCACCCGGTAGATATTCTGAATCGCGGTCACCGCGCCGATAATCAGCAACGCCTCAACCTCCAGCCGGATACCAAAAAGCCCCAGCGGGTCGCGCACGCCCTTCTGACCGTCAACAATAAACTGGGTCGGGATAACATGGAGTATCTGCTCATCGTTGGGTAACCTGATGGTCTGCGCCTGCCGGATAACATCCTCAACATCACGGGGCTGAATCCCGCGGGGAGGACGACTGACCGGCACCGCACCCAGCCCGGAAAGATGTTTGATATGGTCACCGGTGATACCCGTAAAAACCTGGCAGGTATGAAACCGGCACTGCGCCATCTTTTCTGCCTGCTCAATTGCGCTGGAGAGTGCATCGGTTGCCTTATCCAGGCTTATCACCACCCCCATCCTAAATCCCTCGGGCGGTGCGGTCCCGAAACCCTTTATTTCTATCTTTCCCGTCGGGTCCACCTCGGCAATAACACACACCACCTTGGTGCTCCCGATGTCAATTCCTGCAATGCGCCTTAACTTCGCCATAACATTACCTCCTTTCCCCCGTTCTGCCTCTCTCGAGGACGCAGGTGCCGGCGCCGGCACTGGTCGGGGTGGCTTCTTCCAAGAAAGAAGAAAGCACACAAACCTCTTCTTCCAGTTCAATTCCGGTCATTTCTTCAACTGTTGCCTTAACTATCTGTGCCAATTCATAAACATCAACAAACCTTGCCCTGCCGGTGTTAACAATAAAATTGGCATGTTTTTCCGAAACCTTCGCACCACCAACCGTCAAACCCTTTAATCCGCACCGCTCCACCAATCTCCCTGCTGGCTCGGTGCCGGGATTTTTGAAAAATGAGCCGGCAGAGGGCTCGCCCGGATGCTTTGCCCGACGCTGCGCCCGCACCTTCTGCACGCCCTCCGCGACTTCCCCAGACCTCAATCGAAAATTAACGCTGAGCGCAACTACATCATCGGGGATTACCGGACGCCGGTACTCATTTTTCAACTCCTGCTTTGTCAACACCTTCACATTACCGCCCCTGTCCATCACCCTTACCTGTTCCAGTTGCTCCGCCAGGCTGTGCCCGAACGCGCCGGCATTGGTCAAAAGTCCACCACCCACCGTGCCCGGAATCCCGGCAAGGAACCCCAAACCGGTCCGCCCGTGCATCTCTGCAACTTCTGCTATCCGGTCCAATTTTGCCCCTGCTCCTGCCTCAACGACCTCACCGCGAACCTCTATCCGGGAGAAATCGCCTGCCAGTTTCACCACCACTCCCCGTAACCCCTGGTCAGAAATCAACACATTCGTTCCCTGCCCGATAAGAAACAACTTCAAATGATGCTCTTCACAGAACCGGAGTACTCGTCGCAATTCCTCCTCGTTGTTAACCAAGATAAAAACATCTGCCCTGCCGCCGATGCGGAAACTGGTGTGAGCGGAAAGCGGCTCGTCGAATTTCAAATCCGCGCTTGTATCCTGAAGAATAGCCTTAACCTCACTCCGCCATTTAATCTCATCACTCATCGTTCACCTATCCTTTTAATCAACTCTTCAGTAAGATGGGCAATGCTTCCCGCACCCAGGGTAAGCACCACATCTCCCTTCGCTAACCGCGGACAGAGAAAATCCGGCACATCATTTAACTCCGGAATATGGTGCACAACCAGCCCCTGCCGTCCCCGTCGCTTAATCGCCTCAACAATCAAACTTTCATCCACCCCGGGAATTGGCTCTTCTGCCGCGGCATAAATCCCGGTAATAATCACCTCATCGGCATCGTTAAAACTATCGCCAAAATCTTCTGCCAGCATTTTGGTACGGGTGTAGCGGTGAGGCTGGAATACGACAAAAATCCGCTGGTCAGGATAGGCGTGCCGGAGCGCAGCAATCGTCACCCTAATCTCAGTCGGGTGATGACCGTAATCGTCATATAATACTATACCACCAGCCTCGGCACGTTTTTCCAGCCGCCGGTGCACTCCTGAAAATGTCGCAATCGCCTGTTCCATTGTGGAAAAGTCAATCCCCAGTTCACTACCAACGGCAATTGCTGCTAACGCATTCTGAATATTGTGTCTCCCGGCCATCGCCAGACTGAACCTGCCCACCTCTTTTCCCTGATAGATGACGGTGAATGCCGATGTAAAGCGATAGAGCTGGACATCCCTGACTTGGAAATCAGCGGTTGTTTCCAGAGCATAGGTTACCACCCGTCGCTGCACCCGGTTGCGAATCGAACGCACCGCCGGCGAATCCATCCCGAGTACCACGCTTCCGTAGAACGGCACCCGATTGACAAACTTAACAAACTCCCTTTTCAGGTCGCTCAGGTCGCGATAGAAGTCAAGGTGCTCCGGCTCAATATTGGTCACCACCGCAATTGATGGGTAAAGCAGGAGAAAAGAACGGTCACTTTCATCCGCCTCCGCCACCAGGTACTCGGACTGTCCCAGGCGAGCACCGGCATCCGCGCCCACAATAATCCCCCCAATCACCGCCGTTGGGTCTAAACCGGCACGCATTAGAATATGGGTGACCATTGAGGTTGTTGTCGTCTTACCGTGACTACCCGAAATGGCGATAGAAAACTTCAGCCGCATCAACTCTGCCAGCATTTCCGCCCGCCTAATCACCGGGATCCCTTTTGCCCGCGCACAGGTCAACTCCGGATTGTCCTCGGCAATCGCAGTAGAGTAAACGACCACTTCCGCATCGCCACAGTTTTCTGCCCGATGTCCAATGTGAACCTTAATCCCGGCGGCGGATAGTTTCTCTGTCACGGCACTTTCCTTTAAATCTGAACCCGAAACATCAAACCCCAGGTTTTTTAATACCAGAGCAATTCCAGACATACCTGTCCCACCAATCCCGACGAAATGAATCCGCTTTAACCGTCCAAACATCGCATAATCCTTTCTGCAATTTCCCGACCGGCGTCTAATTTTGCCAGTGCCCGCGCATTCCTTTCCATCTCCTGTCTTTTCTTCTCATCCGCCATCAGAGTCCTTACCAAACTTACCAGACCGGAAAGCCGGTTCTCCTCCAGAACCACCGCTGCACCCAGCGAAGCAACATAGCGGGCATTTGCCTCTTGATGGCGGTCCACCGCGTAGGGAAAGGGAACAAGAATTGCCGGTATACCCAGCGCCAGTAGTTCCGATATCACCATGCCACCGGCACGAGAAACTGCGATCGTCGCCTGCCGATAAAGTTCTTCCGGGTGGTCAGTCCATTCCACCAGCTCGCAGTTAGAGGAACGCACCAAGGACCTCATCATCTGATAATCACGCCTGCCGGTTAAGATGATAAACCGCAGATTGGTAAGTGCGGCTGCCACATCTAATGCCGCAAGATTCAACGTCCGTGCCCCTTGACTTCCCCCTAATACCAAAACCGTTTTGCCGTCATCGGTGCGCCGGGTAGCGCCGATGCCGGCACCTGCTTGGGCAGTGGCAATAATATCCGTCCGCAACGGACTCCCGGTCACTGAATACCGACCGGGAAATGGCCACTGGGGTGGAAATGTAAGAAATGACTCTACCGCATAAGGAGCAAAAAACCTGGTTACCCGGCCCGGAATGCGGTTCTGTTCCAGAAGAAAGAAACTCCGCCCCTGCACCCGGGCAGCTAAAAGCACCGCTGCGGCAACAAACCCGCCGGCAGCAACTATGCCGTCTGGTTGCAGCCGGTTTAACATCCGCCAGCTCTGAGAAAAACCACCCAGCAACCGAATAATACTCACCACCTTACCTGAAATCCCCTTTCCGGAAAACCCTGCCGCAACAATCGGCTGAAATTCAACCCCTGCTTGCAAGGCAATATCTCGCTCCGGACCATCCGGCCTACCCACCCAGATCACACCTAACCCGTTCTTCATCAGTTCATGGGCGAGGGCGAACGCCGGATAGATATGGCCACCGGTTCCACCTGCGACTATTAATATCTTCTTCAATCCCCGCTCTCCTGAATTTAGAGACTTTTAAAACCATCCCGGCAGCAAACAAATTTGCCACCAGTGCCGAACCCCCATAGGAAATAAAAGGCAGTGGTTGTCCGGTAGTGGGAACGATACTGAGCGAAACCGCCATATGGACAAAGGCATAAAGAAAAATCACAACGCAAACCCCGAACGCGAGATACTGCCCGAACGCCTGGGTAGTATGCAAAGCGATTCTTAAACCACGTAAGAAGAAAATCAGATAAAGCAACATCACTCCTAAACACCCCAGAAACCCCAGTTCCTCTCCAATGGTACAAAATATAAAGTCTTTATGCAGTTTCGGTAGAAAGTAATATTTTTGTCTCCCCTCTCCCAGCCCGCGCCCAATTGGCCCACCCGAACCCAGGGCAATCAGCGCTTGAGTCTGATGATATCGGTCACCGTTGACAAATTTATCCCAGCGCTCGGGAATATAGGTGTATTTCGTGTTTCGCAACAGCGGCATTAAAACCGCAATCCCGATAACAACTATTATCGTAACAACAAGCCCCGCCGGGAGGAGATAACGCCATCGCACGCCGGCAACAACAAATACCGCCAGACTGGAGAGCGTAATAATAACACTTGTGCCCACCGCTGGCTGCAGAAGGGTGAGCCCGACAACTATTGCCACCACCATTCCCGGCTTAAGCAAGGAGTTCAAGAAATTCATCTTTTCCCCGGAATCCTGCAGGTCAGCGAAATATCCCGCGAGATATATTATCACCACGAACTTGGCAATTTCCGCCGGCTGAATTGCTCCAGCAATATTTCGCTTCGTTACGCCCACCCTCTCGCCATAAATCAGAGTGGCGATTAGAAGAATAACTGTACCAATGAGCAGCACCCATCTGACTCCGGGACGCGCGAACCGGTAGACATTTAACCTCACTCCTAACCACAAAGCCCCAAAGCCAATCAACGCTCGCAGGAACTGCCATTTCAAATAATGAAAACCCCGGTGGTATGTGGATGCGTAAACCATCACCACCCCTAATAAAGTCAAAGTAACAACTACCGCCAGAAAAGCATAATCCACCGGACTATTGGGAATGTTATTATCTGAAGTTAAAGAACCGTATCTACCGAATTTTCCTGACCTCATTTTTAAATACCCTTCCCCGTTCCTGAAAATCTCTGAACATATCAAAACTTGCAAATCCCGGTGAAAAAAGCACAATATCACCCGCCCGCGCCTGCATTGCCGCAGCATCCACCGCTGCCTTCATTGTCGCCACAACTTCAAAACGATTAAACCCGCGTGCCAGAAGCCCGCGAGCGAGCTCTTCACGATTCTCCCCCAAGAGAATCACCCATTTTGCCCATCTGGCGATTGCATCAAGATACTCATCCGCATCCACACCTTTACCCCTCCCCCCCGCAATCAAAACAACCTTCTTACCAAAAGCCTCTATTGACCGCACCCCGGCGCGAGGATTGGTGCACATTGAATTGTTAATATACACTACCCCGCGGACCGCCCTTGTTAGCTCCAGCCGATGTTCCAGCCCTGAAAATCGCCGCAAAACATCCCTTATCGCATCCGGTGCAACTCCTACCAGCATTGTCGCACAGATTGCCGCCAGCGCATTTTCGATATTATGCCGTCCAGGTAACTTAATCTCATCTGCCTTAATAATTCTTTCCCCATCAAACCATAGCCAGTTAGAGGCGAAATATCCGCCTGCCATCTTTTCTTTCATAGAGAAAAAAACCTTTCTTGCCCTGCTTTTATCTCCCATATTGCGAACGATAGGGTCATCGTAATTCAACACAGTCCAATCCTCTTTATTCTGTCTTTTCATAATCCGCGCCTTACAGGCAGCGTAATCCTCTACCGTTTTATGCCGATTAAGATGGTCGCCACTGACATTAAGAACAACCGCAATGTGTGGATGCAAAAACCTTGCCCTCTCCAGTTGAAAGCTTGAAACCTCAACTACATAGTATTCTCTGGGTGCCAGCAACAATGCCGCCGAAAGCGGTTTACCAGGTGCGATATTTCCACCTAAAAAGACCCGCTTGCCATCCCTCTTTAATATGTTCGCTATCAAAGCACAGGTTGTGGATTTACCATTTGTGCCGGTGACAGCGATCAGCTTTCCCGGTAAAAACTGGCTCGCATAATCCAGCTCATCCAGAACTGGGACGCCTTTCTTTTTCAAAACCATGACTATCGGATGCCCGTCACTGATTCCCGGACTCACAATCGCAAAATCCGGCTGTAAACGATTTATTTCCGTGCTGAAGCTCTCCGCCTCTGACCCGGGCAGCGGAATTAAACCAAGTTCTAAAAGTTTTTTCACTGTTGAATGTTTCCAGACGGCAGGGTTATCATCTATCCCATAAACGGTAGTACCGGTGGTGCCGGTACCGGCACCTGCCAGAGCAGTAGCCTTCCGGGTCAATAAAAACCGAGCCACATACCTGCCTGACCGCCCCAGACCTACAACAAACACTTTCCGATTCCCCATCTGCTCTTCTGCGCTTCCGCTCTTCTGTTCTTCTGTTCTCATCAGCGCACCTTTAGCGTTGCCAGCGCCACCATCGAGAACAACACCGCAATAATCATAAATCTCGTGACAATCTTGGACTCCGCCCATCCTACCAACTCATAATGGTGATGTAACGGTGCCATACGGAATAGACGTTTTCCGCCGGTGCTGTGATATACAATTATCTGAAGCAACACCGAACCTGCCTCTAAAACAAACACCCCGCCCACAATTGGCAGAAGCAGTTCGTGTTTAGAAACAATCGCCGCTAACCCTAATGCACCTCCAAGAGGCAAAGACCCCGTATCCCCCATAAAAATCTCGGCTGGGTGGGCATTAAACCAGAGAAACCCAAGGCAGGCACCGGTTAAAGCAAAGCAAAAAACCGCCATCTCACCGCTAACCGGGACATATTGAATATTTAAATACTGCGCAAGTTTGCTGTGCCCCGATACATAGCAAAGAAGCGCATAACTGGCAAACGCCACCGCGAGAAGGCCACTGGCAAGACCATCCAGTCCGTCACTAAGATTCACCGCATTTGATGAACCCACCAGCACCAGCATAACCAGTGGAATGTAAAAAACTCCAAAATCAATTACTATATTCTTCAAAAAGAGAAAGTTGGTTTTTGTCTTTATCGCTGGGTCCGGGGGTAAAAAATAAAGTACCGCACCCACGCCCAGCGCCACAATGAATTGAAACAAAAGCTTTGTCCGCTTGTTTACCCCTCGTGCCCTCCCCCCCCTCACCTTAACATAATCATCCCATAACCCGAGAATCCCCAAAAGCACCGTAACGCCAAGTCCCAGCTGAATCGCCCGGTTACTCAGATCGCCAAACAATAAAACCCCGACTATCACCGAAACAATCATCAACACCCCACCCATTGTCGGTGTTCCTGCCTTCTGGCGATGTCTCTCCGGCACCTCCTCACGGATATTCTGTCCTAATTGAAGCCGCCTGAGAAGTCGAATCAATGGACCACCAATTACCAGCGTAAGAACAATCGCGGTTGCTCCGGCCAGCGCGGCGCGAAATGTTATATACCTGAACAAATTAAGCGGGCTAAAGAATTGCTGGAGGGGTGTCAAAAGATGGTAAAGCATTTATCGCCTCTGCCGTAAAAATTCCGCTGCGACCTCCCGGTCGTCAAAATGAAACCTCTCCGTGCCAATAATCTGATAGTCTTCATGCCCCTTACCCGCAATTATCACCGTATCACCCGGCTTTGCCATCTCCAGTGCCAGTCCGATTGCCTTTCTGCGTTCCGGCTCCACGGATACTTTAGCAGACAGCGCCCCTTCATCTATACCCTGAAGGATTTCGGCGATAATCTGCTGCGGGTCTTCACTCCGGGGATTATCCGAAGTAATCACCACCCCATCGGCAAAATTAACCGCCACCTGACCCATTAACGGTCTTTTACCCCGGTCCCGGTCACCACCACAACCAAAAACCACCAGCAACCTGCCCCTGGTAAATTCCCGCGCCGTGGCTAAAACCTTCTGCAACGCATCCGGCGTATGTGCGTAGTCAACAAACACCGATAAACCCCGGTCATTGGAAATCCTTTGCAGCCTCCCGGGAACTTTATCTAAACTTTCAACCCCTGTTACCACTGTCTCCAGGGGCCAACCCATTGCCTTTCCCACCCCAAACACAGCCAGGAGGTTATAAAGATTATGTCTCCCAACCAGTTGTAACCGAACCGGCAACAATCTCATGCCCACTTTAACATTACAATCAAGCCCATCCGGGCTAACCCTGACCACCTCACCCGAGATATCTGGATATGGCTCAATATCTGCCATTGTCCCATAGGAAATAACATTAGCCCGCGTGAAATGAGGAATGTCTCTGCCCACCCGGTCGTCAAAGTTGGTCACCGCATAGGAAGCGGGTGCCAGCATCTGAAATAACTTTAACTTCGCCTTGATATAATTATCCATTGTCTTATGAAAATCCAGATGGTCTTGCGAAATATTAGTAAAAACCGCCACCGAAAAATCAATATCAAAAACCCGGTCCAGTTCTAACGAATGCGAAGACACCTCGGTAATACAAACCGGAACACCATTATCAACCATCCGGGCGAGCATCCGGACAAAATCCAGACTCTCGGGTGTTGTCTGCGCCGCCTGTCTTCTTTCCTTACCATCCCAGTACTCAATGGTTCCAACAAACCCCGGCTCAAAACCCAGTTGCCGGCATACCGAACGGAGCATAAAGCAGGTGGTGGTTTTTCCGTTCGTCCCGGTGACACCGACTAATTTCAATTTTCTTGAGGGGAAATCGTAAAACCGGTTTGCCACCTGGGCAAGAAACCGGCGAGGCGTGCGGGTCTGGATGGCGGTAACCCAGCTCTTTTTCACTTCCCGAATATCGGTAGTGGCGATCGCGGTCGCGCCCCGATTTATCGCCTCCTCAATGTAACTCCTGCCCGATACCTTAAACCCCTCGATAGCAACAAAGAGAAAACACGGCTGCACCTCACTGGAGTGGTAGGCAATCCCCTTTATTTCAATCTGGGGATTACCCCTCACCTCGCACGGCACACCCAGTGTGAGTTCAGAAAGTCGTTTCACCCGCCCCACCTTCATTCCATAGCCAGTGGTTCTATCTTCTCTCGCATCAGCAGATTCTCCCCTATCTCCCGGAACACCGGACAAGCAGCACTTCCGGCGAAACGCACCGTCCTAGGTTCGTCAATCATAACCGCAATCACATATCTCGGCTCATCTTTTGGCAAAAATCCAACAAATGTCATCTGTGAGCGGGTGCTTGAATACCCACCCCAGGGTTCTATTTTCTGGGCTGTGCCGGTCTTACCACATACGCTCACACCAGGAATCGCTGCCAGAACTCCGGTCCCGTAAATGACAACCCGTTCTAAAATGTCCTTCATTCGCCGGGCGGTTGATTCTTTAAGCACACGCCTTGCCGCCACCCGCTCAACCTTTAATATTTCCCTTTTCCCTTGCCGGACCGCCTGAATTAAATAAGGTTTCAGATACACCCCATCATTGGCGATACACAGATACGCCGCCGCCAGCTGGAGCAGATTGACGGTAACCCCCTGACCAAACGAAATCGTCGCAAAACGAAGCCGGTTCCTGAGGAAACGGGGTGGGTCAAGCCTGCCCGCCACCTCATGGGGCAAACCAACACCTACCGGCTCGGCAAATCCCAGGCCTCGCGCAATCCGATAATACAACCCCGGGTCCACCTCAAAAGACATCAGCGCACAAGCCGGGTTAGAGGATTTAATAAACACACTGTCAAAGGAAAGCACCCCGTTGGGATGGACATCTTTAATCTTCTTGCTACCAATTTGAATATAACCTGAAGAAACATCGTACACCCTTTCGGTAAACCGTTGCGGATGAGAATCCTCCAGGGCAGCAGCACATATCACAATCTTAAAACTTGAACCCGGCTCAAACTGGTCTGAAACCGCAATTGCCTTATACCGTTCTTTCGGATAGTCACCAAATCGCTTGGGGTCGTAACCGGGATAATCAACCATCGCCAGAATCGCCCCGGTTTTTGCGTCCAGAACCACTGCCGCACCCTGTTTTGCCTGGGTCTTCGTCACCTGAGACTCCAGCGCTCGATAACAAATTGCCTGGATATCCGCATCGATCGTCAGACAGATATCAGCACCTGCCACCGGTTCCTTCATCGGATAACTGGGATATGGATACGAATACCCCAGGGCATCCCTCTGAAGCATAATCCACCCCGGCTCACCGCGCAGAATCGAATCAAACTCCCACTCCAGCCCTGCCAGTCCCCGCTCGGCACCAACAAACCCCACGACATCAGCACACAACTCACCGTAGGGATAAAGCCGCCGGTAGTCATCGTTTATTAGGACAGCGTTACGAAACCGGCGCTTAACCAGAACATCCCGGAGTGAATCACCTAGTTGATAGTCAACATATTTCCGGAACCAGAACAACCTTTTCTTTTCCTCCAGTAACTTCCGATTATCGGCAAAAGTCCCCAGCCCAAAATCGGCAAAAATCTGGGCGAGGGTATCTTTATCCCGAACCCACTGAGGAAGTATCCTTATTGAACAACAGGAACGGTTAAGGGTTAACAGCCTGCCTTTACGGTCATAGATTTTTCCTCTTTCCCCGAGCAGTTCCAATCGGCTATAGTGCAATCGCGCCGCCTCCCGCTCGTAATAGCGCCATTTAAGAATCTGAACATCAACCAACTTTATCAACAGACCAGCCCAGACAAGCAAAAGTCCGCCACCAAGTAGTCGCCCCCTTCGCTGCGCCTGATTCATGGAATATTCTTTTTCTCTCCGGCTGTCAAAGCCACGGCTCCGGTGGATATCGATTGCGGCGGAGTTTCGACCGGCAATGTCACCCCGACCTCACCCTGGCTTTGCCCCAGCTTCTCTTTTCTTCCTGACGCTACGTCAAACGAATAGTAGAGTGATTCCAGCCGGCAGAAACTCTGTAATCGCATCAACTCCGTCTCTAAACTATCCAGCTTCTCCTGACTGATACCAACCTCTCGTTCCAGTTTTACTTCCAGTCGAGTGAGTCGCACGCTCCAGGAATGCTGGTAAAGATACCCCAGCGCAATACTGCATAGTATCACCACGATCCCAATCGCACTGACACTGGTCTTTAAACTCATAATCGCACCTCCATAACTCTCAACCGGGCACTTCGTGCCCGGGGATTCAACTCCACCTCCGTCGCGGTGGGAGTAATTGGCTTGCGGGTTAACACCGTTAATTTATCCCGAAATCTGCGTGCTAGGTCCTTAACACACCGGTCCTCACCTGATTGATAACATATCACCGCCAGTCGTCCGCCCGGCGACAGTATCTCGGTCGCTGCTAACAAACCCGCCCTTAAATTCTCCATCTCCCGATTTACTGCGATTCTTAAAGCCTGAAAAACCCGGGCAAGCGTCTTCCGCCACCTGTGCCGTGGCACCACCCCCTGCACCACCTCCACCAAATCCCGGGTGGTATTTATCTTTTCTCTGTATTCAAAAATCCTCCTCGCTATTCTGCCACTGAACGGTTCCTGACTGTATTCGCGCAACCAGCCCCTGATTTCCTCAAAAGAAGCATGACGAATTAACTCCCGTGCCGGTGGGTTAGTTCCGTCCGGGTCAAACCGCATATCCAGTTCCACATCCCGCTCAAAGGCAAAACCTCGCTCTCCTTCTAACTGATGGGACGACATCCCCAGATCCATCAATACCGCCCCCACCGGACCTGTTCCTAATCTTCGCACCACATCTGCCATATTCACATAACTCGTTCTCACTAAAACAACCTTCTCCTTAAAACTTAAATCGGGTGTAGTTATCTCTACACCTTTTCCTGCCGGTGCCGGCAGCATCGCCACTATCCGGCACCCAAATTCTGATAATCTTACCGCCGCGGCAGAAATCGCCTCAGGGTCAACATCCAGCCCTATTAACCTGACCCCTGCCCCTGGTGTCTCTCTGCCTCTCCGGTGCTGTGACGCTACAATCCTTCTGGCAATCGCCACCGCATGTCCGCCCCCGCCGACGGTCGCATCCACAACTGCGCCGATAGTTAAACATGGCTCCAGAACCTCCAGTACCTCATTCAGCAGAACCGGGACGTGAAACTCCTTCACCGCCCTCAAAGTGCCGCAACCTTTCCCAACCCTGTCGGGTTGCCTCATCTCTATCTTTCTGATATCTGGGCATCGACTCATTAACAAACTGCCGGTAGCGCTCCGGCTCCCATATCAGAAAGAACTTTCCCGCACCGGTGATTATTACCTCCTGATTGATTCCCGCCCAATCGCGCAAATGTTTGGGCACAAGAATCCTGCCCTGCACATCCAGCTCCGCCTCTCCTGAAGTAGCATAGAGCAAAGTGGTAAACCGCTGCGCCTCTTCGGTATGTTCAGGCTGATACCGCAGGACCCGATTCTCGTAGTCCTCCCACTCTTTATAAGGATGAACCTCGATTGTATGGAAGCGCCCGGGCGCAAAAATAAAAGTATCCTCATCTGGCCCGAGTTTTTTGCGGAAGGCTACCGGAACCGCCAGCCTGCCCTTCGCATCAATTGTATATTCAAAGGTCCCGAAAAATCTACCCCTTAAACCCATAACCCACCACTCAATTTTTCCCCACTAATCCACATAGTTAACCACAATGTCATATCAGTCATTACTATATCCCCACAAAATGTCCTGTCAAGAAAATTTTTAACCAAACCTTAAAATAAGCATTATCGTCATAATTAATTGATTTATAGATACTTAATCATATAAACCGCACCAAACCTGATAAAAGGATTATCGAAAGAAAATCCCACCGCATAGAGGGGTATTATTTTAGAACCAGCAAAATTCTGCTTGACTTATACAGAAGTGGAGTTAATATGTTACAAATAAAAGGAGGCGCACAATGCGTTATGTCGGTCTCGCGGTCGTTTTTATTTTTCTTGCCCTGGTGCTTGGTTTGAATTCCGGCTGTATGAAATGTGGTGAAAAGGCATCAGAGAAAATCGCAGAAGGAATCGCGGAAAAGGCAACCGGTGGAAAGGCAAAAGTGGATCTCGGCACCGTTGACATCTCCGGACTGCCAGCAAATCTCCGCTATCCCAACGCGGTGGCAAAGATGAGATGGGAAGTTTCCGGTGATAAAGAAACCGGCACCGCCTGGTCTTTTGAAACAAAAGACCCGCGGGCGAATGTCGTCCAGTTCTACAAAAACGCTATGACCAGCTGGAAGCGGTCAGCAACTGCCGAAATGCCTAACAGCACCTCAATGGCGTTCGTCAGTCCTGATGAAAAAGAAACCGTCACGATAATGGTAACCAGCGAGGAAGACAAAACCGTTTTCACCATCATCCAGGCTCGCAGGCAGTAGTCAGTAATTAAAAGGTCCGTTTTTAGGGTAAAAGGGGCTAAAGCCCCGGGGAGGTGTTATGACCAAACAGAGCGTAATCGTGTTTCTCGGGTTGACGATGCTGGTCAACCTCGGTGCTGCCCAACCGCTACCTGTTCGCATATATGGTGGCACTCAGGACGAAAGGGCTTATGCCCTGGTAGAAGCGGTAGATAGCGGTTACTGCCTTGCCGGCTGGACAAAAAGTTACGGACCCGGCACTCCTGCTTACTCCAATCTCCTGGTGATAAACACCGACCCACAGGGAAGGCCGAACTGGGCAAGAATATCCACCGGATTAAAGGACGATGAAGCCTACTCAATGGTGAAGGCCCACGACAACTGCTATGTCCTCTGCGGGATGACCCGCAGTTACAGTCTGGGCACAACCGCAGCAAATATCTTTGTCATTAAACTTGACCGTTACGGCAACCAGCTCTGGGGCTGGGTTTACGGCGGAAATAACGACGATATCGCCCAATCAATCATCCAGACGAGTGACCGGGGATTTGCCCTCTGCGGTTTTACCAGGAGTTTCGGACCCCAACCCTACCCGAATGCGTTCATTATGAAATTAGATTCCCTGGGTAGAATGATGTGGCTGCGGGTCTACTGGATGTTCCCCAACCATATGGAAGATGAGGCATACTCAATTGTCCAGACATCGGATTATGGTTTTGCGGTCGGCGGCAGGGCAAAAGCCACGGCACCAAACCTGTTTGACGCCTTTCTACTTAAAACCGATGCCATTGGTAACCCGAACTGGCTATGGATTGTCCCGGGCGATTCAAACGACGAAGCCCATTCGGTGGCGTTCGAGCCCTACACCCGTGACATCCTTGTTGCTGGCTGGACAAATAGTTTTCTCGCCCAGCCAAATGACCCGGCAAACCTGTTTGTTGCCCGCCTCAACCTCACCGGCAATCTCCTCTGGTCTTTCCATTACGGCTGGCCCAATGGAGCAGAAAAGGTGTTAGATGACCGCTCCCTTGTCACGACACCGGATTCTGGTTGCATCGTATGCGGACCAACAACCAGTGTCGGACCGGGAGTCCCCACTCCTAACTTCCTGATTCTAAAACTTGATTGGGCTGGCAATATCACCTGGGCGCGCTCCCATCCCAGCGCCTATGACCCCGGGCTTTTGAACGATGTCCCGTTCCCGATGACCGTTAATCAATGGCGCGGATATGCGGTTGCCGGATTCACCAACAGTTATCCGCAACGAATCCCCGGAGAAAACTTCATCCTTTCCACCTTTGACCAGCAGGGCAACCGACCATTCTGCGCCGAGCCCCAGACACCTGATACGACATCATTTCCCTGGCTACAATGGGAAATTAGTGACTCGCTCTATCGTCCGGAAATGGACACAATCCCCACAACCCCGGTTGAAGTGCAATACGACTCAATCTGCTATGACACCAGCGGTCAGGGGCTCTATCAGGGCAATTTCCCCTATCAACCCCGGGCGCCGGAATTACGCATCCTCTCCGTTAGCGACAAGATACAACTTGAACTGAACCAATCAGATATGGTTGAACTCTCCCTCTGGAGCGCTGACGGCAGAAAAGTAAATGATATCTTTACCGGCAGGCTCACACCCGGCAGACACACACTCGGTTTAACGAAAAATAGCCCCGCGGGCGTTTACCTCATCCGGGCAAAGTTGACCAACCGAACCCTGAGCGCAAAACTACTCCGTTATTAGCCACCGGTTTGTAATATCACCTGGCAGGCGGTCGTCATGGCCGCCTGCCATTTAATATTGCAGGTATTGAGCGTTCACTTAGTTTACATAAAAGGCAACAAGCTTTACGGACGCAATTCTTTGTAATTATCTGATATTGCGTTTGTTAGATAAAATAACCGTTTGTCAGGGGGCTAGCCCCGGGGCAGTTCCGGTGACAAATCTGGAATCAGTAACGGGACAAGCACTAAGGGCTTTCTGTTCGGTTAGTCCTTTGGCGGTAGTGTGTCCTGATGATTATGCGGGAAAGGAGGTTGTGATGCCTGTTGATACCGCTACCAATCTGGTTATCAATCGGTTTAGTAACCTCTGACCGAGCCACTGCGCATATGTAATACCTGCCGGTGCTTCCGATAACCGGTGGAACACCTCACCAGCACCAGAAACTGTTAACTGATTCCTGACAACCCCAGATGTGCAGTTTGACAGTCAGTCAAGGTTAGATAAAATTTAACTTACAGATGAAAAAATTTCTCCTGGAAGCGCCGGTAGAGGTAACTGGTCCCAAAGGACACCGGCACCGGCTGTTACGCCACTTCTGTAAAGGGTGCCGCATCTGTGTTGAGTTCTGCCCCACCCAGACCCTGGCACTGGACGAGCGTTTTCGGGTCACCGTGGCTCATCCGGAAAGGTGTATCGCCTGCCGGATGTGTGAGTTGCGCTGTCCGGACCTAGCGATATTTGTCATCAAGGCAGAAAAAGATAAAAGAAGCGAAGGATGAGGCAGTTACTCTCCGGCAATGAGGCGTGCGCCATCGGAGCAATCCGCGCCGGAGTGCGGTTTTTCGCCGGTTATCCTATTACCCCGTCAACCGAGATCGCCGAATACCTGGCGCGGGAACTGCCTAAAATCGGCGGGACATTTATCCAGATGGAAGACGAGATTGGTTCGATCTGCTGTATGAACGGCGCCACCGCCGCCGGCTTGAAGGCGATGACCGCCACCTCCGGACCGGGATTTTCTTTGATGCAGGAGGGCATCGGCTACTCAATTATGGCAGAACTGCCCTGTGTCATTGTCAATGTGATGCGCGGTGGACCGGCAACCGGCACCCCGACCCGCACATCGCAGGCGGATGTCATGCAGGCACGGTATGGCACCCACGGTGACCACCCCATTGTCGCGGTGTGCCCCTGGAGTGTGCGCGAATGCTTTGACCTCACCGTCACCGCGGTAAACATCTCCGAGCGCCTGCGCCTGCCGGTAATTGTCCTGATGGACGAGATTGTTGGCCATATGCGAGAGGTGGTGGAACTACCGGAAACGGTCCCGGTGTGGTGCCCACCGCAACCAAAACCACCGCGGGAGAATTACTGTCATTACGACGACCGCAACAATTATGACGCCTGTATCGCCAGTTTTGGCGAAGGCTACCGGGTGCATCTGACCGGGCTCACCCATCGCAAGGACGGTTTTCCCACCGATGACCCGGAAATTATCAAGTGGAACCTTGACCGCCTGCGCAAAAAGATTGAGGACAACCGTTCCTGGCTCTGGGATATGGACTATGCCGATCTGGGTTCGGAAACGGTGATTGTCTGCTACGGCAGCGCCGGTCGTTCAGCAATGGCGGCAAAAGTTGACTTTGAAGCCCGCACCGGCCGCCGGGTCGGGATTATCCGCTTGCGCATGGTCTGGCCCTTCCCCGTGCAAAGGCTGATGGCACTTCTGCGCAGCGCCCGGCGGGTGATTGTGCCGGAGATGAATCAAGGACAGTTGTACCGGGAGGTGGAACGGACCGTCAGCCTGAATGTCTCGGTAGTCTCGGTCCAGCGCTATGACGGTGAGATGCTCACCCCGGAGGAAATTATTGACGCGCTATGATGGAATTAAAAAACGACCCCTTCCTTGACTTCTTCCGCCTGGACGAGCGCTTTCCCCACATCCTCTGCCCGGGCTGTGGAATTGGCACAACGATGGCGACAATGGTCCGCGCCTTCATCGACCTGGGAATAAAACAGGATGAACTGTGCGTCGTCTCCGGTATCGGTTGCTCCTCCCGGGTCCCGGGCTATCTTGACTGCGACACCTTTCACACCCTGCACGGTCGGGCGTTACCCGCCGCCACCGGTGTGAAACTTGCCCGTCCGGATATGAAGGTCGTGGTCATTGGCGGCGATGGTGACATTATGGCAATTGGCGGTAACCACTTCATCCACTCCGCCCGGCGCAATCTGGACTTAACGGTCATCGTGATTAACAACTTCACCTATGGTATGACCGGCGGACAGTATTCGCCCACCACCCCGACCCACGAGCGCGCCGCCACCGCACCCTTCGGTAATGTCGAACGCAGTTTTGATGTCTGCTTCATCGCCCGGGCAGCTGGAGCGATGTTTGTTGCCCGCAGCACCACATTCCATGTCGCCCACCTGAAAAAGATGATCGAACTGGCACTGAAGAAAAATGGTTTCAGTGTCGTTGAGGTCATCAGCCAGTGTCCGACATTTTACGGACGCTATCAGGGGCTCGGCGATGCGGTCAAGATGCTGGAATGGCTCAAGGCGCGCTCGGTGGATGTCAGCAAGGTGTCCGACCCCTGGCATGTGAAGGACCGCTTTGTCATCGGCGTCCTCCACGACCAGGAAGAAATCCCGCCCTACTCCCAGTTATACCAGGAATTGCGCCAGCGAGTGGCAGTGGTCGCCCCGTCGGCGCCAGCGGAAAAAGACAAAAGAGATGAAAAAGATTGAAATCCGTCTCGCCGGCACCGGTGGGCAGGGTGTTATCCTGGCCAGTGTGGTCCTTGCGGAGGCGGCGGGCGTTTATGAAGGCTGGCAGGTGGTGCAGACCCAAAGTTACGGACCCGAGGCAAGGGGCGGCGCCTCGCGCGCCGATGTCATCATCGCGGACGGACCAATCCTTTTCCCGAAATGCCGGAAACTTGACATCCTTGTCGGCTTGAGTCAGAAGGCGGTGGACACCTATCTGAATGACCTGAAGGTGCGTGGACTGGCGGTGATTGACAGTTTTTATGTGCGCGAATGTCCGCACGCCCGAACCATCTGTCTTCCGCTTACCGAAACCGCCCGCCGGGAACTTGGCCGGGAACTGTTCACCAATATCCTCACTGTTGGCGCGGTGGCGCGGATTACCGGACTGATTAAACTGGATTCCCTCAAGCAGGCGGTTGCCCGGCGTGTGCCCGAGCAGTTTCTAAAAATCAACCAGCAGGCGCTGGAACTCGGCTGGCACCTGCCTGATGCCCGGATGCAAACATTCCCGACGCCGCCGTCTGAATAACCCCGCTTCCCTTACAACCTGCTCCTTTGTCTGCAAACCGAATGCTCTTTTGCCCGATACCACCGGCTGATAATCAGAGGCGTAACACTACCAAAAGGCGCGACACGCTGGTTTGACAAAAGCGCGGGTACCTTTTATCATTTAAATCAAAGACGGACGCTGACCCGTCGATATTAGAGAGGTGATAAACTGTGGCAAACTATCAATATCAACCGGTCCGGGCGCCCCGCGGTGCCCAGCTTTCCTGTAAAGGCTGGCATCAGGAGGCGGCAATGCGGATGTTGATGAACAACCTTGACCCGGAGGTGGCAGAAAAACCTGAGGAACTTATCGTCTATGGCGGCACCGGTCGGGCAGCAAGGAACTGGCGTTGCTTTCACGCGATTGTCCGCTGTCTGAAAGAACTGGAAAACGACGAAACTTTGCTGGTTCAGTCCGGTAAGCCAGTGGGTATCTTTCGTACCTTCCCCTATGCACCCAGGGTGCTAATCGCCAATTCCAACCTTGTCCCGCACTGGGCAACCAAACCCTATTTTGACGAACTGGAAGCTGAGGGGTTGATTATGTACGGACAGATGACCGCCGGCTCCTGGATTTACATCGGCACCCAGGGAATCTTGCAGGGGACACATCAGACTTTTGTCAGCGCGGGAATAAAACATTTCGGCACCGGTGACCTCTCGGGCAGACTTGTCGTGTCCGGTGGTCTGGGTGGAATGAGTGGAGCTCAACCGCTTGCCGCAACGATGGCTGGCGCCACCTATCTCGGTGCTGAGGTTGACCCCGCCCGCATTGAACGTCGGCTCGCCTCCAGGAAACCCCGGTATCTGGATGAAAGGATTGACGACCTTGACAAGGCAATTGATGCAGCGCTGGATGCCCGCAACCACCGGCAGGCGAAAAGCATCGCCTGGTGTGGCAACATTGTTGACCTGCTCCGTCGCCTCTTGGAACGCAATGTTACGCCTGATTTACTTACCGACCAGACATCCGCGCATGACGAACTTAACGGGTATGTGCCCGCGGGCATGACCTTTGCCCGGGCACTGGAGCTGCGCCACCGCGACCCGGCAGAATACCGCCGCCGCGCTTATCGGACGATGGCGGAACATGTCCGCCTGATGTTAGCCCTGCAGGCACGGGGTGCGGTAACATTTGACTACGGTAACAACCTGCGCGGGAAGGCGATCGAAGGTGGTTTCCTTAAGGAAGAGGAGATAAGAACACCGGGTAAAATCGGCTCCTGGAAATACCCCGGTTTTGTCCCTGCCTATATCCGTCCGCTGTTCTGTCAGGGTATGGGACCATTCCGCTGGGTGGCACTTTCCGGTAACCCGGAAGATATCCTGACCACCGACCGGATTGTGATGGAACTGTTTCCCGACAATCAGCCCCTGGTCAACTGGCTCAAAAAGGCGGAGATGGAAGTGCCATTCCAGGGGCTGCCGGCAAGAATCTGCTGGCTCGGTTACGGTGAACGGGACAAGATTGGTCTTGCCTTTAACCAGGCGGTGCGCACTGGTAGGCTGGGGGCGCCAATCGTGATTGGCCGCGACCATCTGGACACCGGTTCGGTTGCCTCGCCCAACCGGGAGACCGAGGCGATGCTGGACGGCTCTGATGCGATTGCGGACTGGCCGTTGCTGAACGCAATGCTCAATGTTGCCAGCGGTGCCTCCTGGGTATCAATCCACTCCGGTGGTGGTGTCGGAATTGGTTACTCGGTTCATGCGGGACAGGTAATTGTCTGCGATGGCTCACCAGAGATGGATGAACGACTCCAGCGAGTGTTAACCAACGACCCGGGTATCGGTGTCTGCCGGCACGCGGATGCGGGTTATGGAGAGGCAAAACTCATCGCCCGGAGCCGGGGCATCAAAATCCCGCTCTTGGAGGAGTAGGGAAGGACTGCGGTGTTCGGAGGTGAAAAACGACCGCTCTTGTCCAGACCGGCATCGGTAAATGAGATACTCGCCTTTATCTTCTGCTACCTGTTAATTATCGGTTGCAGTCAGATAAAGACGCTATCACCGGCTGACCGGCTCGCACCAGAAGAGAAACTGGAGTACCTCGTCCTCAAGGCGGTTGACCGCACTGCGGCACAAAATTTTCTCACCCTGGGCAACCGCGAAAGCCGCACCGAATACATCAACTGGTTCTGGCAGGAGCACAGCCCGCTGGAACACGACATCTTGCTGGAACGAGCAAATAAGGCAAGAGAAGCGTTTGGCAATCTTGACCTGTTCGGGGACGAGCGGATTCCGATTTACATCCGCTATGGACCGCCGCGCCGGGAAGAATACACCCCGCAGCCGGTAACAACCGACACCAGTCGCATTTTTGTGAATCCCGCTGAAATCTGGACCTATGACTCGCTCGGCCTACAGTTTGACTTTGTGAAGACCGGCATCGCCTTTAAGTTGGTCGGGAGAAATCGCTTTGGCGATAACTGGTTTCCGCCAGCACTGGAGCCGGTGGATTACGGCAAACCACCACCCGAGCCAGCACCGGACGCTCGCCCCCTTGATTTCACTTTCAATCTCTATCGCCTTGCCCAGAACCACGACACCGTCACCGTAGAACTGCACTATGGCATCGCCGCCAGAGACGCCGCGCTCAATCCAGAAAGGACCGGTGCTGGTAACGAACCACCGCCGATAGTCCATATCCAATTTGAGTTTCAGCCCAGAAAAGGGTCAAATCCGGTAGTTACCAGTGCCGGCTGGTTTGGTTATCCTGTACCACCATCATCCACCCGGACCACACCGCCGGACCGGGTTGTTGGACGCCAGGTGTTCTCCCTGCCGGCTGATATTTACACCGTAACCGGCACCGCAAGGACCTTGAATGGTCGAGCCTATGCCCGCTGTCAGAGGGAGTTAAACCTGATTGACTACATTCGCCGCGCCCAGCCGTGCTCTGACATGATTTTCTACGCCCTGATTGACTCTACCTTCCAGAGCCCGCAGTTTGAGCGCCCGGACTGGCGCCGGGTTATCCCGCTGGTCGTCCCGGAAGTCCAGCCTGGCGGCGTGGTTTACCTTCTCTACGAAGTGTATCACCTCCAGGTTGATAGTCTACACCAGCACCGCATTGAGGCAACTTATGAGTTAATGAACTTCCCCCGGCGCCAGTCAGTAATTGTCCCGGCCCCAACCCGATTCATTTCTCACCAGGGCGCCACCGCAGTCGTGGTCGAACGGTTGCACACCATGGACCTCAATCCAGGTGAATACCTGATTGTTGCCCGGGTTCAGGATTTAAACGGTGGCCGTTCGCTCACCCTTACCGGCACCTTTAATATCCTAAAACACCAGCGCCCGCGCTAAAATCAAAAGATAGGCGATACCGGTTACCAGCCAGGTAGACCATTCGCTCAAAACCAGGCGCCACTTAAAACCGGGCTGTTCCACCGGCAGACCCGCCTCAGCAAGAAACGCCTTTTCTGCCCGGGCGATCAAGCCGTATTCAATCAGAAACCCAACCAAGACGAGCACCGACAGGAGAATCCCGGGCTGAAGCGCAACCAGCATCCCTGCCACCAGCAACAAATTGCCCAGGTAAAGCGGATGAGAGAAAAAACGGTAAGGACCGCTGCGCACCACCCGGCGGGCAGAAAGGACCCTGGTTCGGGCATCACCACCAAGATACCCTGCTGCCCAAATCCGCATACCCAGCCCGGCGATAATAAAAAACAAGCCATTGACGCAACTGTTTATAACGGGATGGCCAAAAATAAAGACAACGATAAAAGCCAGCGCGCCAATCAAACCGCGCCAGCGAAACAGATTCCTGCCGATACTAAACTTTATACGAACCTACTGGACCCGTTCAGCGGTAAACTCACCCGCACCTTCCCGCGGGTCAACCTCAACTGTCCAGACGCCAGCACCAATTAATTTCACCTCCCGGCTATCAGCCAGGTCCTGCTCCTCTACCCCCTTCATCCCCACCGCTGACCAGCGGACGATAAATGTCGCATCCGTGGGATAGTTAAACATCCATTTCTCCACATCTTCTTCTGTAACCAGCCGCCACCGGAAAACGGTCATGGTGTCCGCATAACCCTGCACCCTTTTCAGCACCGGCTCCTCACCGCTTGCCAGCCGGCAGCCCCAGTTACAATCAACCGAATCCCAGAAAACGGTAATTTTCCACTCCTTCATTCCCGGCAAAAGGAGTGTCTCGGTTAACTTCAACCGTGCCCTCTGCACCACCTCACCACCCGCCTCAGCCTGAACAACCAGCCGGCAGTTCTTGGGCACATCAATCCATAAAGTCGTCGCCTCCGAACGTGTCTCAATTGTAAAACTGCTCTTTGCCGCCACCGCGGTCAGCCTACCCTGCAACTCCAGTGCCGACACCATACCGGTGCTGACAAAGACACCCAGCACCGCAAAACAAATCACCCGGCGCATTGTGCCTCCTTTTATGCTCGCTTACACCAAAAGGTTTTCCAGCCGCATAATTGACCAGAGCGGCGCCCGAACCGGACAGTCCAGGTCAACTAAATTAGCTGGCGACTCTGGCGCGGGCAGGTCCTTGTAAGGCACCGGTGGCACCTCGACCGGTGGAAAGGTTACCCCTTCCACCACCGCCCCGGAGATAAAACCGATTATCCTGCCACCGCGGTCCCAGAGCACATTCTCAACAAAGAAACCCCGATGCCGTCCCTGGATATCATAAACGGTTTTGCCAACCAGGAAACCCCGGGGTTTACCTAAAAAGTCATAGATGACCGTGCCCAGGATTCGGTACACCGCCTTGCCGTAGCGATTAAATAACACCTTTTCGTTCACATTGCCTCCAGCACTACAATCTATTAATTGAGATAAAGTATCGGTAAACCATCTTCCCTGTCAAGAAAATGCCCCAAATCACTTCCGGCATTGACACAGCCCCTGATTCAGATTGACCCCGCACCCCGGACATATCCCCCGGCAATCAGGCCGGCACCGGGGTGCAATCGGAATCGCCAGATGAATCGTGTCCCGGACCAGAGCGCTGAGGTCAATAAAATCGGCATCAATCGGCACCCGGTCCAGTTCCTCCGGTTCCAGTTCCCGGGCATAGCCACCACCCCGATGGCGTTCCAGACTGGTAAACTCGGCAAACATCTCCTCGTCAAAATCCCGCTCGTATTCCGCCCCACAGATAGCGCAGTCCAGCCTTGCCCGGAAACGCACCCTGCCCCGCACCAGAAACCGCTGCCCGCTCCGGGTAATCACCACCGCCACCACAATCGTGCCCAAAAGTTTCTCAAAAGATGGGTTTTCCTTGACCTCCTGAACCTCACAGCCAAAGTCCCTGGGCTGCCCTTCCAGGTCAAACCGATTGTCCCCGGGCTTGAGCGTTGCCAGGGCAATCAGCCCCAATTTTCTCCTCACTGCCCCCGGGGAACTTCTACGAGGAGCCGCTGGACAATATCTTCGGCACGGATATTCTCCGCCTCTGCGCTGAAGTTGGTCACAATCCGGTGCCGCAGCACCGGTAACGCCACCGCCCGCACATCATCAACCGTTGGTGTATAGCGCCCATCCAGTATCGCCCGGGTCTTTGCTGCCAGCACCAGGTACTGTGACGCCCGCGGACCAGCACCCCAGCTCACCCAGTCCCGAACAAACTTCGGCGCCTGCGGATGCTGGGGACGACTGAATGCGCTCAAACGCACCGCATACTCCACCACCTCATCCGCTACCGGCACCCGGCGCACCAGCCCCTGCAGCATGGTGATTTCCTTTGCCGAAAGCACCCGCGCCAGCGCCGGACTGTAGGCAGATGTGGTGCTCTTCACAATCTCCTTCTCCTCCGCCGCATCCGGATAGTCAACAATCACCGAAAACATAAACCGGTCCAGCTGTGCCTCGGGCAACGGATAGGTGCCCTCCAGTTCAATCGGGTTCTGGGTCGCAAGCACAAAAAACGGCGCGGGCAGGTCATAAGTCTGACCCGCTACCGTCACCCGGTACTCCTGCATCGCCTGCAAAAGCGCCGCCTGGGTCTTGGGTGGTGTCCGGTTAATCTCATCCGCCAGGACAACATTGGCAAATATCGGCCCGGGCACAAACCTGAACCGCCGGCGATGGGTCTCGGGATCATCCTCAATAATCTCGGTGCCGGTGATATCAGAAGGCATCAAATCCGGCGTAAACTGGATGCGGTTAAACGACAAATCCAGCACCGCCGCCAGTGTATTAACCAGAAGCGTCTTTGCCAGCCCCGGCACACCAATCAAAAGCGCATGACCGTGCGCCAAAAGGCAGATGAGCACCTGCTCCAGTACCGCCTTCTGCCCGACGATGACCTTGGCGACCTCCGCCTCAATCCGGCGCCGTGCCTCACCTAACGCCGCGACCGCCGCAACATCATCGGTTAACTTCTCAATCTCCGCCACAGAATATCCTTAATCTTCTAACTCTCTTTTTTCGCCTGACGCCTACTTCTTTCCCTCGCGTTTGAGGAGTTTATCCAGAACCTGCGGCAGGGTGGTATACTCCATCTCCTTTAGTCCCAGCCGGTGCGGCTCAAAAGGTCCGTGCCGGCGCATATAGTCCGCCAGTTCATTTGCCTCCTGCCTTGCCCGGTCAAACCCCGGGTCATCAAACATATCCCTGGGACCAACCAGCCGGCCATTGTCCAGCTGGAAGCCCAGCGCAATCACCCTTGGTGGCCCATCAAACCGGGACGGCGTCGCCTCCCACTGCGCCACCGGCATCAAAGGACCGTAGTGCGAGCCCCGCATCCAGCCCGAAACCAGGTGCGGAAAAACAAACGCCTCCAGCACCTCACCCACCGCCGGGAACCCGGACTGACAGCGCACCATCATCACCGGGTCATCCTTGCCCACATACCTGCCGGCAATCAGCGCCAGTTTCTGGGTGGAGCTGGTCGCAGCGATCTCGCCATCCTTGCGATACACATTTTTAATGCAGTAGTTCTCCGGCGAGCCAATCAACACCAGGAGGTCATACATTTCCTCCGGACAGGAAAGTATCATATCCTTGCCGGCAAACACATCGTGCACCTCAAGCCGGAACCCATCATGCATTGACGGGTCAATCACCAAGCCGATGGTATTAAACGGGTCCGCAAAAATCTTGAACAGCGGTAGATTCCAGGCACCCGGCGCGCACTTATCACCGCAGAAAACCACCACCGGCTCTGACTTCCGCTCGATGAAGGTCATCTCCGCCACACCCGGTCCCATCCCCTTGACATTACCGGAAAAGGCATCCGCGAGGATATCCTGTCCGGCACCGTAGAGTTTCAGCTCCTTTGCCCGCTCGGTGCAGGCGATAAATGTGTCCCAGGCGAGTTTATGGATATCGGCGCAGTCACTCCCGCGCGTGTGGGTCATAATCAACTCCAGGTCATCACCGCAACTGGTCACATAAAAGTCCACCAGCAAACCCTTACTCTTTGCCTGACCGAGAAGTTCCTGCGCCCGTTGAATAATATCCGGATGGCTTGCCGAGTGACCAACATAGCCACCGATATCTGCCTTGATCACGGAAATGGTAATCCTGTTATCGCTCATAACTCCTTTCCTCCTTTAACCTAAAAATAAATCTTATCTGACCGATATATCCTCTTTAAAAATAAATTATAGTCTAGCTGTATCACCGGTCAAGATTATCTACCACCGCATTACCCCCGGATTAACCCCCACGCCTGCCCCCGATTAAACCGCTCAATTCTCCAACATCTTGCCAGTAAGATAGTTGTGCCGATGAACTCAAACTGGATGGTTAATTTTTGCCGTTTTCTGGATCTAACTGAATTATAGGTTATCAACATCTATCCCGGTCCTGAGCATAAAGCCCGCGGCGCGCCGCCTCCAGCAGTTCCGGCTTTTTACCCATAAAAGTTGCCGCATCCATCACCCTGCCACCGCTTGCCGCTGCCACCTGTTTCAACCAGTCCGCACCCGCTGGTGAACGCAACAGATGGTGGTCACAGACCAACACCTCCACCGCCTGTGCCAGCCGCACCCCGCGGGCAAAGGCAGCCGCCCGCGCGTCATCACTTAAAACCCCGAGATAAACCGGCGGACCATCAACAAAAACTATGTCCGGCTCCCAGGCGCGAATCACCGCCACCGCCTCCTCATCCAGCAACTGGATATCCGAGCCATGAACAAACACCCGCTCACCATCCTTTATCCTGGTCATCATTACCGTGCCCCTGCCTTCACTTCCGTGCAGCACCGGAAAGGAAAAGGCAATCTCACCATCATCCCGACCATCCGCATCCACCACCCTTGACCCCAGCACCGGCACCACCTCCACATACCTGGCGTCCATCAACCGGGTATTACCCTGCCGGCTCTTTACCCACACCCGGGCAGCGCCAAGCCGGGCAACAAAATCATTTAAGGGAATCTGGGAAGGGTCCGGTTTTAACAGCGGCGCGTGGTCGCCATGAAAATGGCTGATAACAATATCGGTCGCTGCCGCCACCTCTTTCAAAACCTCCGTGCGCAAACTTTCTGCACGTTTTAACTCCAGGGGATGAGGTGGCAGACCAAAACGCAGCGGTGCCAGCGCCACGCCCGGGTCAATCACCACCCGGCGCCGGCTGGTCTTAACCACGCAGCACATACTCCGCACCCCGAAAGACTCCGCCGCGATAATCCTTATCTCCATCCCATTAGCATAGCCCGCCCGCTGCCCGCGGGCAAAAATATCCTGCCCATAATTTGACTTTAATTTTTACCAGCATAAATTATAGCGCAATGAACCGATATAACGACCTCTGCTATATCCGCTCGACGGACTATCCGGAAGGAGCGCTCCTGCCCAGGGGTGCGGTGCGCATCTCCCCTGATGACCGGGGCTTCTACTTTGCCGACGGTGTCTATGAAGTTGTCCGCACCTATGCGGGCAAACTCTTCCGGATGAATGAACACCTTCAGCGCTTCGCGCGCAGCCTGGCGGCGGTACGCATCAACCTGCCCGACTTCGAAAACATCAAACACATCTGTTATCAACTGCTCCAGCGCAACAACCTCAACGATGCCGATGCCTTCTTCTACATCCAGGCAACCCGGGGCACCGCACCACGCAACCTCCTCTTTCCGCAGCCACCGGGTATTCCCACCCTCTACATCTCGGTAACACCGATAACACCGCCAGTTCAGGAACAGACCGCTGGCATCAAGGCTATCACCGCCCCTGACATCCGCTGGCAGCGCTGCGACATCAAATCCATCGGACTGCTGGCAAGTGTGCTTGCCCGTCAGAGCGCCGCGGAGGCGGACGCCGAGGAGGCGCTCTTTGTGCGTGATGGCGTGATTACCGAAGGCACCCACACCAACCTGTTTGGTGTCAAAAATGGCACTGTTCTCACCCACCCGTTAGACAACCACATCCTGCCCGGTGTTACCCGCATTGTCCTTTTGGAGTTGTGCGCCCGGCTCAACCTGCCGGTAACAGAGAGCGCAATCCGCGCCGAGAAGGTTTACGAGATGGACGAACTTTTTGTTACCAGCACCACCTGGGAGGTTGTGCCGGTGGTGATGGTGAACAACCGCCCGATTGGCAACGGTCAACCCGGTCCCATCACCCGGCGCCTGCAGGATAAGTTCCGCGAGCACTGCCTCGCGACGATCGAGCCCTGAGCCGGCACAGACTGTCCCGGCTTGACCCTGCCCTCTCACTATGCTACACTGGTCAGTGTATGAAGATTAACATCCTGACACTTGTGTTGTGCTGTTTCTTCACTTCTCTTCCTGCCCAGATTCCCCTGCCCGGCCAACCGGACTGGACCTCCTCGGACAACGACTACTCCACCGGTGGCGCGTTTGCCGATATTGATGGCAACGGTTACCTTGACTTCTGCACGAGCAATGGCAACGATATGGCAAGCAATCCCAACGCCATCTACTTCAACCGCAACGGCACTCTGGAAACCACCGCCTCCTGGCGCTCGGCTGACCAGGGATATTTCGGGCACTGCTATGTCGGTGATGTAAATAACGACGGGCTGCTGGACCTGGCGGTTGCCTATCTCGGCAATTACCAGGGACCGAGCGAACTAAAGGTGCGCATCTACTACAATCAGGGCAGAACCCTGGACACCTTACCCGGCTGGAAGGCAAAGGACAGCGTCTCATCATTTGACTGCTGCCTGGGCGACTTTGACCTGGACGGCGACCTTGACCTGGCAATCAGCGCCGGTGACGCCTATCACGGGCAACTTGACCGGGTCCGCATCTACCGCAACGAAAATGGCATCTTTGACACCCTGCCCTTTTGGTTTGCCCGCCTGGACACCGCCTCGGACGCCATCCGCTTTGTTGACATCGACAACGACGGCGACCTTGACCTCTTTGTCGGCCACCGGCGCAAGGTGGTAATGTTCCGCAACAACAGCGGCGTCTTTGACACCATCCCCGCCTGGTCAGTGCGCCGCGGGATTGGCTGGGTGCTCCGCCTGGAGTTCGGGAATTACGACCGGGACGGCTATCTTGACCTGGCGCTGGCTGCCAATGACCAGCTCGGCGACCCCAACAGCATCCGGGTCTTCCATAACAACAACGGCACCCTGGACACCACCCCGGCATTCATTATGCAGCGCCGCGGCACCAGCCTCTACTCCTCCTGTGTTGGCTGGGGCGATGCCAACGGCGATGGCTATCCCGAACTCGCCGCGGGTGGCTGGTGGCAACCGGTGGTTGTCTATGCCAACAACGCCGGTGTTCTGGACACCCTGCCCGCCTGGTTCTGGCAACCGTCAAATCCCAATAACCTTGTCTGCGAGGCACTCATCTGGACCGATGTCCGCAACGCCTATACCGTTGCCGGCACCGACACATTCAATGGCAACGGCATGCGCAAACTCTTCAACCTCTCCCGGCGCCCCCTGCAATTTCTTGACAGCGTCTGCATTGACGGCGTCCGCCTGCCCCACACCGACTACTGCTTTGACCCGCACATCGCCTGGGTGAGTTTTCGCACCGCGCCCCCGGCCGGCACCAACAACATCACCGTCCACTACCGTTACGCCACCCATCACGACCTTGCGGTAACCAACTGGGACAGAACAAACGGTAATCACCTCTTCCTTAATACCACCGCCACCGCGCTTGCCGGACACAAAACCCCCTTAACCCGCGGCGGCCTCAAAGTATTTCCTAACCCGGGCACTGGTAAAATCACCATCACCCTGCCCGGCTGGCTCAACCCGCCGGGAGTTATCAACATCTACGCCCGGGACGGCAGGCTGGTCCGCACCATCAACCCGGGAAATGACCGCACTGCCCTCTGGAACGGAAGAGATGCCGCCGGCATACCGGTCAGAAGCGGCATCTACTTTATCACCACCCCGGACCTGCCGGCGGTCAAAATCCTCTACCTCGCTGGCGATTAAGGAAACGATATGTCCGAAGCGCAACCGATACCCGGCGACCTGCTCAACCGGATTGCCCGCTTCGGCCGGGTCTATCTCCTTGACACAGTCACCTCTACCAATGACTACGCCTTCAGCATCGCCGGCAAACAGGAACCGGCAATCGTCATCGCCCGCAAGCAGACCAGAGGCCGCGGCCGCTTCCGGCGCCACTGGTTTGCCAGCGAAGAAAGCCTGATCGCCTCCATCCTCCTCTTTTCCCGGCCCGGTGTTACCTCCACCACCGCCGTCACCCAGATTGCCGGACTTGCCCTGTGCCGGGCGATTGAACAACTCATCGCCCCGCTCACCCGAACACCAATGCACCAGCACTACCTGCCCCGGCCGCTGCTCCGCTGGCCCAACGATGTCCTGATTAATGACAAAAAAGTTGCCGGTATCCTCTGCGAACAGAAGGGTCGGGCGCTGGTCGTGGGAATCGGTGTCAATGTCAATCAAACCAGTCTGCCCGCAAATCTGCCGGAAGCCGGCTCCCTGCGCCTGACCTATCAGGAAGAGTTCAACCCCCTTCTCCTTCTGGAGGCGACCCTGACCGAACTCTTTGCCGCACTGCAACGCCTGGAAAAAGACCCCCGCGGCGTCTGGGATGACATCCGCGCCCATTCTGCCATCATCCACCGCCGGGTAGAAATCCGCACCCTCCTCCGTCGTCATATCGGCACCGTCCTGGACATTGACGACGAGGGACGGGTCGTCCTGCGTACCGACTCCGGCCGGCTGGTTGCGTTAAGTGCCGGACAGGTCCGGCAGCTGCGATGATTCTCACCGTCCTGATCGGTAATACCAACACCCGTCTGGTCTGGTGGGACAAAGCCCGTCCCCGCCGGCGCAGGGTTGTGCCCACCGCTACCCTCCAGCATCTTCTCAAAAACGACCGCCGCGATTCTCATCCTCAGCACCTCCCTCCGGTAAGCAAAAACATCTCGGGAATAGCAATCGCCTCAGTTGTTCCGGCAATAACCCGGGATGTTTACAAATACTTCTCGCCCTCAACTTCTACCCTGCTCGTCACCGCCCGCACGCCAGCGCCGCTCAAAATTCTCTACAACCGGAGGCTGCTCGGTGCAGACCGGCTCTGCGCCGCGGTTGGTGGTTATCTTCGTTACGCCCGGAACCTAATTATCGTTGATTTCGGCACCGCCATTACCTTTAACATCGTCCAGCAGGAAGGGATGTTTCTCGGCGGTCCCATCCTGCCGGGCGTCCAGCTGATGCTTGCCGCACTCACAGAGCACACTGCACAACTCCCGCAAGTGCGCTTTTCACCCCATAACAATCCCCTGGTTCACACCACCACCACCGCAATCAGGAGCGGTGTATTCCATCTCATTACCGGCGGGCTGGAGCGAATAGTTAACCTCATATCCCGGGAAACAAAAAGACAATATTTTGTCGTGGCTACTGGTGGTGGCGTTCCTTCCCTGCGTCACCACCTGCGATGGATAAATAAAATTGACCCGGACATCGCCAGTTTCGGACTGGCCCAGTTGTTTTATCTCAATAGGAGGAAAAAATGAATAACTACAATCGGACTGGTGTATTTATTGATGTCCAGAATGTTCAGGAGACATTTGAGCGTCAGGGAAAAGAGGTTCGCTACGATGCGATTATCCGCCACATCCTCACCACCGGCAACCGGGAAAAAGAAAACTGCAAATTCATCGCCTTTGTCCCCTATCGCCGTGACGACGAACGGCGCCAGCGCCTGATCGATGCCCTTTCATTCCAGGGCTATCGGGTGGTTGCCAAACCGGTGCGGGAACGACCCGACGGCACCATCAAGGCAAATATGGACATAGAAATCACCCTGGAAATCCTCTCGATGAGCGAATGGCTGGACGAGATTGTCCTGGTCACCGGTGATGGCGACTTCGTTGCCCTGGTTGACTGGCTCTCCAAACGCGGCAAAAAGGTGATGACCATCGGGCTGGGGCGTGGTTACACATCAGTGGAACTTATCCGCGCCTGCGATGAGTATATCAATCTGGACGAAATCGAAGGCGTGGTCAAACCCCAGTTTTCCAACCGCGACTGGGAAACACCTCCCGAACCACCTGTGCCACCGCCACCCAATAGATAACACCGTCACCAACCTTATGTCCCGATTTTATCTGGCGATGGACACCAGCGGACCCACCACTTCGCTCGCCCTGTTAACCCCGGATGGCAAAGGGACAACTGTCAGCCAGCCCACCGGCGCCCGGCACAACGAGGTGCTCATCCCGCTTATTGACCAGCTCCTCAAATCCACCGGCGCGACTATCGACCAGCTCGCCGCGGTGTGTTTGACCATTGGACCGGGTATGTTTACCTCCTTACGGGTGGGATTAAGCGTTGCCAAGGGGCTTGCCCTCGCCCGCAATATTCCGATAAAGGGTGTTAATACACTTGCGGCGCTCGCCCTCACCACCAGCGCCAACCAGCCGGTGCTGGCGCTGATTGATGCCCGCAAACAGGAACTATATGCCGCACTTTACCATCACAACAAACCCCTGGTGCCGGCTACCGTCACCCCGCCGGAAAAACTTCCGGAAATGATAAAAATGCACCTCGCCCCAGCTCAGCCGGTCTATCTTGCTGGTGATGGTGCAAAAATCGCCGAGGAACCCCTGAAGAAAGCAGGAATCAACATTATCATCTCCGAAATCATCGCCCCATCACCACTTGTAGTTGCTCAACTCGGACTGACAGCGCTTAATCAGGAAGGACCGGACAATCTTGCAATCCTGGAGCCAATTTATCTCCGGCGCACCGATGCGGAATTGAAACGACAAGCAGATTAAAGTGTTGCTTTAAGACGTGCGGTTATCCCCTGATATATCCAGGAGTTAACCAGCGTGTGATATTGATAACCGATAAACACCTGCAACCGCCGGGGAAACACCTTCAAATTCACACCCGCGGAACCACGCCACTGCAGGTTTTCCTCTTCCCAGCGAATCGCTTCCAGCCGTGCCGCCGGCTCAAAAAAGCCCAGGTCCGCACTTAACTCCGCATACCCTGCCGGAACCCCGACATTTCTAAATCGCCGGTAACTGACCCTTCCCAATAAGGTAACTGGCGACTGGCGAAAAAACCACTCACCCGCAAAAGATAACAACCGCACCCCTTCGGGAAACACCCAGCCATAATAAAGAGCGCCACCCAGCAACAAATCTAAACCCCTTTTGGGCTTAAACACCAGCCGACCGCAAACATCCTTCCAGCTGTTGTTGTCTCCGCTATTTGGTCCGGTCCCGTTAACCAGCATCCCCATCACCCGGAGCGGGGTCGCACTGGAACAGGGGTTCTCATAACTCAGCATTAGTCCGATATCACGGGGATTGGTTGGCTTATTAAAAGTAGAATAAAACAACGAGTAATCATCCAGCTTCATCATCTCCTCCGGCGCCTCAGCCTCAAAACTCAGGGGCAGAACAAACTGACCCGCGCGCAGTTGCAGACCGTTCGTCCAGCGAAAGTCCATAAACAGGTCCCGCAGCGCCAGCTGGGCGAAATCATAATCCACCCGGAGATTAACATTCTTAACCACAACCCCGTTTATCCCCAGGGCAGCCAGCCGGTTATAAAAACCAAACCCGCTTTTTGCCCAGCCCTTCTCGCTCCCCTGCCAGAACAGGGCGTCGCCCCGGAAAACCCCGTCCAAGGTTAAACGCTCGGGCACAACCGTTACCTCAGCGACCACCACCCCGAGAAGGAAAAAGCAGGTTAGAACAACGCTTTTCAAATCTTTCCTTTTTATATATGGCGGAGGCGGGTAGGAATCGAACCTACCGGTCCACTTATCGCGGACCATACGGATTTGAAGTCCGCCAGGCACACCAGCACCCATCCGCCTCCACACCAAATTAATGCTGGATTACCAGCTTCTTTATCTCGCCCTTTCCGCTGTCACCCACCTGGAAGAAATAAACCCCGGCAGGCAAACCCCGAACATCCAATTCTACCTGCACCGGCACACCCTGTCCAGTAACTGCCGGCAGGTCATACCGCTGGACCAGCGCGCCGGTCCGGTCATAAAGCTTGCATCCGGTGATGCCGGCTGGATAACCGGAAATTCGCAACACACCTTTATTACGGATTGGATTGGGCATTACCGTTACCACCCTCAAGCCGGTGTCCATCCTTCCCTCGGCAACAGCGGTGCTCTCCTCCCAGATAACCACATCCGCCCAGAGCGTATCATTAAACACCCTCTCATCACCAACCAAATCCGACCAGCAGGTCACCCGGACGATACCGACACTATCCGGCAGAAATGGTAGAAACTCCACCGTATCCCGCGCACCCGGTTCCAGGACCAACCAGAGGCTGTCCTGATAGCCACCGGGCGCAATCGTCAACCGGACCCAGCAACTGTCACGATTGATTGACAGATTTCCCACCACCGCCCGGGGCACCACGGTGTCATTAATCCACACCGAGTCAGGAACATTCAACTCCAGCAGCGCAAAGTCGTGCCCGATTTCATACAACTTCAGCAGGACAAAATCACACTCATTGACAGAGGTGTAACTCACCCCGCCGGTATAGATATTACCACCAGCACCAGGAAAGAGTTTATACGCGAAATCCTCCCCCCGGGTTACCGGGTTGTCCCAGTGATAGGAGTACAAAAATTGCCCTTCATTAGTGTATTTTATTATCGCAATATCACCACTCCCTCTTGTCCCGATGTTACCCAAAACCAGGACCTGACCCAGCGAATCAACCCGGATATCGGTCCCCTCATCCTCCAGTCCAGCCGCATCGTAACGCTGGGTCCATCTCGGAACACCGCTGGCGGTATAGGAAACGGTCGCGATATCGTAATCGGTAACATCGTCCAAACTTGTGCCGGTAACAAAAACATTCCCGGCGTTGTCAACCGCAAGCCCGGAAAGCAAATCCTCGTTATTTGCCGGATAGCGGTTATAAGTCCTTGCCCAGAGCGACTCGCCTGTTGCCCGGTACTTGATGGTAAAATAGTTGTAATCCTGATTGTCATCCCAGACAATCCCGCCAACAATTACCGAGCGAGTCCCGGGGTCAAACGCCACCTTCACTCCATAATCATCGCCCACCCAGGGCCAGTTGTTAAAACGGCGCAACCAGGTTCTTACTCCGTTCGGGGCATACCTTGCGGTCACGATATCATAATCTCTTCCATCATCATAACTTGTGCCGGTAACATACACATTGTTAGAATCATCCACGCAGATAGCGTAGGGGATGTCCTCATCATCTTCCGGTGTGCGGTTGTAATAACGCACCCAGACGGTGTCACCGGTTGCCCCGTTGTAACAGATGGTGCAAAAGTCAATATTACCTGTCGCATCCGAACAGTAACCGGTAACAATCACCCGCCCCAGCCGGTCCAGGCAGAGCGCATGCGCCGCGTCATCTTCATTAAACGCCCTGCTCCAGGTCTTTACCCAGAGGGGCTGACCGTTGCTGGAAAACTTCAGTGTCACGATATTCATATCAAACAATGTGTCAATCACCCACCCGCACACATAAACCTGTCCCAGACTGTCCACCACCAGCGCTGATGCCGAATCGTCCTGATTTGCCCGGCCGCCATAGGTTGCCGTCCATAAAACATTCCCGTCAGCGTCGTATTTGGCAACAAAGATATCACCGGCTGAGCCGGTATAAACCATTCCGGTAACATAAACATTGCCGTCCCGGTCAACAAACATATCGGAAAAGATGTTCTCACCAACAGCACCGCCGTTGAACTGACGTAACCAGACCGTATCCAGCTGGGCTAACGCCAGCAAAGGAAAAACCAGAACCAGCAACCAGCCTCGCTGACCAAAACTCTTCATATCTCCTCCTCGGTTATTAAATTCCATCACCTAAAATTTACCCCGCCAAACTATGTCTGTCAACACCTACTCCAGAACCCACCAGGACATCGTTACCCGGGGCTATTTGCCATCGGTTGCCGGAATCGGCTTTGCCACCAGATATACGGAGCGATTCGGACAGGTATTAGTGAACCGGTTAACACCCAAATCGGTAGCGATATCTATACGCACCACAAACACCCTTCCCGTATAACCAGCAGGACAAACTGCCGCTAAAGGACTAACCGGGGATAAAACCCTTAATGCTTGTCCTGTTACTGAATCCAGATTTGCCACCGGAACTGCCCCGGGGCTAGCCCCCGAACAAACGGAAAATCTCATTAACTATCAGAATATCAAAGCATTATAAAAATTAACCGCACCGGAAGATGTTGCCTTTTATGTAAACAAAGCGACCGCGCGCTCAACCCCTTCGGGTCCGAAAATCACCCTGATGATACCTGTTACCTACTAACCATATACATAATGCACCACTGCGCCTGGCAACACATCTTGACAGGAAAAAAATATTATAGATAATCCTTAAAAAAGGAGAACCGTATGCGCATAAAAAATGCGGCTCTGTTTGTTATCCTCCTGTTTACAGCGGTAACCGCGCAGTGGAATCCGGTTGGTCCTGCTGGTGGACCGGTGTACTCTGGTGCTATAGGTAACTCCAGCCCATCGGTAATCTATTTAGCACCCTATGCCACACCCTCACCCATCCTTCGCTCCACCGACGGCGGAAACACCTGGGAGTTCACTCCTGCCTCGCTCAGCACCCATCCCCAGGATATGATTGTCCATCCCCAGAATCCCGATGTTGTATATGCCCTTACCGGCTCCGTAATTTATAAAACTACCAACGGCGGCACCTCCTGGAGCGTGGTCTCCCTGCCCACCAGTTGTTACTTCCGCGCCATGGCTATCAATCCACTGAACCCGGACCAGATCTATGTTGCCGGTTACAACTACTCTGGTGGCAGTTATCGCACCGCGCTTGCCCGCAGCACCAACGCCGGAGCAAACTGGACGATGTTTCTCTGTGACACCACAACACCCTCCTACAGCTATTCTGTCGCTGTTGACCCCCAGGATACCAGTGTGGTCTATGTCGGCGGCTATCGTAGCGGCTCAGTTACTATGCTCTATCGCTCCCAGGATAAAGGAGAAACCTGGGAGGAATTAAATCTTGGTGTCAACGGTTATTACCCTTACGCCATCCACATCAGCCCGATTAACAACAACATCATCATTGTTGGCACCTATACCAGTGGCATCTACCGCAGCACCGACCGTGGTGCCAGCTGGACCAGGGTGGCAACCGCCACCGCAGTTTACCGGCTGGCGGCAGACCACGGCAACCCGGCGGTCATCTACGCCACAACTTCCAGTCGTATCTACAGGAGTAGCGATACCGGCAGAACCTGGGTTCAGCTCACCGGCAACTTTGTCGGCACACCCTACTACTGCCTCCTTACCAGTCCGATAACACCCGGCACCGTCTACTTCGGCACAAAAGCCAGCCTCTTCCGCTCCACCGATTATGGTAACACCTGGGATGACATCACCGCCAGCATCTCCTTCAACAAAATAAAGGTTATCGCACTGGCGAACGACGGCAACACCATTTATACCGAGTGCCTGGATAATGCGGTCTACCGTTCCAGCGATAACGGCATCACCTGGAACCGGTGTCCGGAATTCCTCTCCTGCGGTAATATCTGCGGCATCGCCGTCCATCCCGCTGACCCGCAAACCCTCTGGGCACTGGAAGGCTCGGGTTGAGGCAACGCCGAGCTCTTCAAGAGCACAGACGGCGGGTCCGTCTGGACACAGGTTGAAAGTTACCTGATTGACGGCGGTGCAATTACCATCTCACCCCACAATCCGGAGATAATCTTTACTGTCGGCACCGGCTCAATCAACGGCGCCTATCGCATCCAGACCTCATTCACCACCGACGGCGGCTCAACCTGGATTCATGATACCCTGTCTGACTCCATCGCCCGTGCCTATGCGATTCTGTTTGACCCGTTTGACTCCACCCGCATCCTGATGGGTGGTGACTCTATCTACTCCTACAAACTCCTTCTACTGAGTACCGACCTGGGCAACACCTGGACGCATATCGGCGACGGCTTAACCGGCAGCATCGCCTGTCTTGCCGCCGCACCATCCGTCCCCGGACTCTTCTATGCCAGCACCAGTCAGGGACTCTTCCGCTCCACCGATGGCGGTTATAACTGGACACGCACCGGCCCATTCACAACGGTCCGTGCGGTCCGCATCAGCCCGGAAGACGAAAACCTCATCTACGCGGGCACCAGTAATGGTGTCTATCTCTCCACCGACGGTGGCGCCTCCTGGCAGCAGATTAACCAGGGACTCACCAGCACCAACATCCAGTCGCTCGCCCTGCGGACCACGGGCAATCCCACGGTATTTGCCGGAACCAACGGCGCGGGCATATTTGTCACCTCGCCGCCAACCGCCATCAAAGAATGGACCGCACCCGGGACAAAAGCAAAACTAACCGTGATGATATCACCCATCCCCGCACGCAAGACCGCAAAAATCACCGCTCATACCCGTACCACGCAAAACCTCACCGGCACAATCTATGACCGCAGCGGCAGAGCGGTCCTCCATCTGGAACCAAAAACCCCGGCTGACGGCAGAGCGGTCTGGCAGATTAACACCGAAACCCTGCCTGCGGGAACATATCTCATTCGCATCCGGCATGGTAATGGTGCGGTTAACCGGGTAATGGTCTTAACAAACTGAGTTAAAAACACCGCAACACACACCGGCGTGGTGGTGCTGAAACCGGCACCACCACGCCTTATTGACATCCTGCTGGATATTGTTATCCTCAAAATGTGATGCCGCCGGCAGAATACCAGCGGTTACTGGAAGACTTCCTCTCTTACCTTGCGCAGGAAAGGATGTTCTCGCCTCATACCGTCCGTTCCTATCAGGTTGACTTAAACCAGTTTTTTGACTACTGCACCGAGCAACTCCAGGCAAAGCCAGTTACCGCCATCACCCGCAATGATATTCGTGACTTTCTCGGTGCGGTGCTTCGTTATGGCTACACCGCCCGAAGCTCGGCACGGAAACTCTCCACGATAAAATCATTCTTCCGCTACCTGGTTACCACCGGCAGGATTAAAACCAACCCCACCCGCGGCATTAAAGGACCGCAGGTGGAAAAGAAACTTCCTCCCCTGCTCACCCAGGCGCAACTCGCCCAGGCATTGAATAGCAGCGAACAATCCATCAACACCCTGCGCAACACCGCCATCCTGGAAATGCTCTACGGACTGGGACTGCGCGCCGCCGAACTGGTCGGGCTCAACCGAGCAGACATTAACCTTCAGGAAGAAACCGTGCGGGTGCGCGGTAAAGGCGGTAAGGAACGCATCCTGCCCCTGGGTAGCAAGGCAAAACAGGCGCTCGAGAAATATTTCAATGCCCGTGGCTATCCGGAAGAACCCGCGGTATTTATCAACAGGCAGGGCAAACGCCTCACCACTCGCTCGGTTCAGAGAATTGTCCAGCAAACCCTCGGCCGGATTCCGGGTGTCACCGCCACCAACCCCCATGCCCTGCGCCACGCCTTTGCCACCCATATGCTGGAGCGCGGTGCTGACCTGCGCGCTGTTCAGGAGTTGATGGGACACGCCTCACTTTCCTCTACCCAGGTATACACCCACCTCACCGTTGAGCGCCTGCGCCGGGTTTATGACCACGCCCATCCCCGTTCCGGCAGGAAAAATTAGCCATGAAATCACTGAATCTGCCAGCATCACAGACAACGACAGAATTTAACAAACTAAAACCCAGGATTGTCTTCTCTGCCTGTCTGGGCTTTGAGCACTGTCGCTATAACGGCGAGATTATCCACGATGAGTTCTGTGAGAAACTCAAGTCCTGGGTTGAACCGGTTCCGGTCTGTCCGGAAATGGCAATCGGTCTCGGTGTCCCCCGGGAACCCATCCGGATAATCTACCATAATGATGAACAGCAACTGATTCAACCCGCCACCGGCAAAAACCTCTCCGCGGCGATGCGTCAGTTTTCCGGGCAGTTTTTAAACGAACTCGGCGCGGTTGATGGCTTTGTGTTAAAATCCCGTTCCCCTTCCTGCGGCACCCGGGATGTCAAATCTTATAATGAGGACGGCAACCTGCGTCCCTCAATCCAGCGCCGGGGTTTTTTCGCCGCCGCAGTAATGGAGAAATTCCCGCTCCAGCCAGTAGAAGACGAAGGACGACTGAAAAACTTTCTAATTCGGGAAAGTTTTCTCACCCGGATATTCGCCCTTGCCCGACTGCGACTCCTGCGCAATCAGCCCGCAATGGCAAAACTGGTTGATTTTCACACCCGGCATAAACTCCTCCTGATGGCTTACGACCAGGAGGCGATGCGCCGCGCCGGCAGAGTTGTCGCCAATCTCCAGCACCGCCCCCTGAAAGAAATTCTGCCTGAATACGAAACGATAATATCCGCTGCGCTTGCCCGTCCCCCCAAGTACACCAATGCGATAAATGTCCTGCTCCATGCCCTCGGCTACTTCTCCCGGCAACTGACCGCACCGGAAAAAAGCCTTTTCCTTGATGCGATAGAAAATTACCGTGCCGGCAGACTTCCTTTAAGCGCACCGGTAAGCATTATCCGTGCCTGGATTGCCCGATTTAATGAACCCTATCTTGCCCGCCAGGTGGTCTTTCAACCCTATCCAATTGAACTAACTGATATCAGCGACTCGGGCAAAGGACGCAACAAATAAACATCAGATTAGCTCTGTCCGGCGATAACGACAACTAACCCGCTACCTGCTGACAAAAACGATGCGTAGCAGTGGTAACAGGCGCTCCTGATCAGACAAAATATTTGACAACAGGTTAGAGATTATTAAAATTCACCCATTAAATGGGTAAATTTCGTGGCGGAATTCATCCCCGCGAGCACAAGGCGGCAACCGAACACAAACCGATTGAGGTGCCGCCACTGCCGCCGCGGGTGTTTATCCCTCTTGCTCAGCACACCGGTGCGCCCTCCCGTCCGGTGGTGAAGCCGGGCGACAGGGTCACGACCGGCACAGTCATCGGCGAACAGGACGGTAAAATCTCGGTCCCGACCCACGCCTCCCTCTCCGGCACCGTCGCCGAGATAAAAGAACTTCCCCATCCCCTTACCGGTAAACTGACCACCACGGTAATTATTGAATCTGATGGACTGGACACCCTGTCGGATACCATCCGGGAACGGGACATTGCCCGCCTTAGCCCGCAGGAAATCATTGAGGCAATCCGCCAGGCGGGCGTGGTAGGACTGGGTGGTGCTGCATTTCCCACCTTTTTTAAACTATCACCACCCCAAGACAAACCAATTGACACCTTGATCATCAACGGCTGTGAATGTGAGCCCTTCCTCACCGCTGACCATCGTCTGATGCTGGAAGCGCCGGATGAGATTGTTGACGGCACCCTGATCATCGCCCGGGTCCTCGGCGTAAAAAGGATAATTATTGCGATTGAAGACAACAAACCTGATGCTATCACCGCCATCCAGAAAGCCAGTGCCGGCAAAGAGATTACGGTGAAGGCACTGAAAACCAAATATCCCCAGGGTGCGGAAAAGCAGTTGATTAAAGCGTGCCTGAACCGGGAAGTGCCCTCTGGTGGTTTACCGGCGGATGTTGGTTGTATTGTTCAGAATGTCGGGACCGCGGTTGCGGTGCGGGAGGCGGTCCGGTTCAACCGTCCACTATACGAACGGGTGGTCACCGTTACCGGCCCGGGCGTCCAAGAGCCCAAAAACCTCCGGGTGCGCATCGGCACGCCCCTGCGACACCTGATTGATTTCTGTGGCGGTTACCAGGGAACACCAGCAAAGATAGTTATGGGCGGACCGATGATGGGTATCGCCCTGGCAAACGACTCAGCACCAACCCTAAAAGGCACATCCGGTATCCTTGTCTTTAACTCGGCATCAGAACCCGAAGAGCGAGATTGCATCCGCTGTGCCCGCTGCATTCAAGCCTGTCCCATGGGACTATCACCCACCCGTTTAAACTACCGTATCCGTGCCGGTAGATTGACCGCTGCCCGTGCCGACCATCTCTTTGACTGTATTGAATGCGGCTGCTGTGCCTATGTCTGCCCGGCAAAAATCCGCCTGGTGCATAACTTCAAATATGCCAAGGCAGAACTACTCGCTCAGGGGAAAAGATAGATGAGTGAAAATAAATCTGCCGGCACGACGCCCACCCTCTTAGTAACCGCATCACCGCATATCCGCTCCGCGGTGGATGTCAATAAATTGATGTGGGCGGTGGTAATCGCACTAATGCCGGCGCTGGGTGGTTCCATCTACTTCTTTGGCTGGCGAGCATTAACCCTTGTTACTTTAAGCGTTGCCGCAGCGCTTGTGTTTGACGCCCTGGGGCAGTTAATGTTCGGACGCCGGTTGACCTTTACTGATGGCAGTGCGGTGATCACCGGCATCCTCCTTGCCTTCAATCTACCGCCCAATGTCCCGTTCTGGATACCGATTGTTGGTGCCGCGTTTGCAATGATTGTTGTCAAACAGTTCTTCGGCGGGCTGGGGCACAACTTCATTAACCCGGCGCTCGGTGCCCGGGCATTCCTGGTCGTCTCCTGGCCCACCTATATGACCGCCCGCTGGCTGGCACCGCAGGGCGGCAGCATCTCGGGATTACCGGCGGCGGCGCTAAAACTTTGCACCGATGCGGTAACATCCGCCACCCCGCTGAATGTCCTGAAACAGGGCGCAAAACTCTTGCTTCCCGAGTGTGACCAACAACTATTCTACACCTACCTCCAGTCCTGGGATGTGTTGAAAAAACTTTTCCTGGGCAATGTGGGTGGCTGTATTGGTGAAACATCTGCCCTGCTTTTAATTATCGGTGGTATCTTTTTGATTGTCCTGAGAGTGATTGACTGGCGAATCCCCCTTTCCTATCTTTTAACTGTTGCACTCCTCGTTATTATCCTGCCGGGCAACAAGGCGGGTATCGTCAACTACACCCTTTTCCATCTCCTCTCGGGCGGGCTGATGCTCGGCGCCTTCTTTATGGCAACCGACTATGTCACATCACCGTTGACCGCTAAAGGCAGAATTATCTTTGGTATCGGTTGCGGCGTCCTGACCACCTTAATCCGGCTCTGGGGTGGCTATCCCGAAGGTGTATCTTATTCCATTCTCTTAATGAATATCGCCACACCCCTCATTGACCGGCTCACCCCGCCCCGGGTCTTTGGTACCAGGAGGCGCAAATGAAACAGGGCCCACTCTGGATAATACTTTCCCTGACCATTACCTGCCTTGTCTCCGCCTTTGCCCTGTCCCAGATTTATATTATCACCAAACCAAAGATTGACTACCAGCGTCAGGTGGTGGCGCTAAAATCGGCTTTTGGTACGGTCCTCCCTGACGCTGACCGATTTGAGCCGGCAACACCCGACTCTGCCGTATGGTTTGCCTTTCAGGGTGAAGAACGCATCGGCACCATCCTGCGGGTAGCAAAACCGGGCTATGCTGGACCGGTCCCGGTAACCGCAGCTATTGACCCTGCCGGCAGAATAATCGCCATCCGGGTCGCTGGCGCTGCCGAAGGGGTAAAAGAAACTCCCGGACTCGGCTTAAAGGCAACTGAACCTGCCTTCTGTGAACAGTTCAAAGGTAAAACCGCAGCCGAGGTCCGGTTGAAGAAAAACGGCGGCACAATTGAAGCAATTACCGGCGCCACCATCACCTCCCGGGCGGTAACCGAGGCTTTGTTTGAAGGAATGGAAAAGTATTCCAATCTAATTGTCGGGGACAACGATGAAAGATAAACCATCCCGTCTCACCTACCTCACATCCGGAATAATCAAAGAGAACCCCACTTTGATTCTGATGATCGGGCTCTGTCCGACCCTGGCAACAACGGTCTCGGCGCGTGACGGTCTCGGTATGGGACTCGCCGCCTCTTTCGTTCTAATCTCATCCAATGTCGTCGTATCCGCGGTGCGCAAACTTGTCCCGGACTCGGTGCGCATCCCGATTTTCATTATCATTATCTCCACATTTGTCACCATCATTGACTATGTAATGCAGGCATATCAACCGGCACTCTACCGGGTCCTGGGCGTGTTTGTCCCGTTAATCGTTGTCAACTGCATTATCCTGGGCAGAGCCGAGGCGTTTGCCTACAAACATGGCATCTTTGACTCCTTCCTTGACGGTCTGGGCAAATCTATCGGCTTCACCCTGGTGCTATTTATTATGGGCACACTGCGGGAACTATTCGGCAACGGCACATTCTTTGGACAACCGGTGCTGCCCTCCTTCTACCGTGCCGCGCCGATGCTCTTTGCCCTCTTTCCTCCCGGTGCCTTCTTCCTGATTGGTGTCCTCAAGGCGCTGGTGAACAAAGTCATCCTTCCCGGAGGTAAAAAATGACCAACCCGGCAAAGATCTTCCTTGCCGCCTTTCTTGTGAACAACATCATTCTGATGCGCTTTATTGGTCTCTGCCCCTTCTTTGGTGTATCCACATCCATTAACACCTCGATCGGAATGAGCGCTGCGGTCCTCTTTGTTATGCTACTTGCTGCCTGGGTTTCCTGGATACTCTACCATGTCCTGCTTCTACCACTCGGCCTGGTCTTCCTGCGCACCGCCGTCTTCATCCTGGTCATCGCCACCCTGGTCCAGTTCGTTGAGATGTTTCTCAAACGCTATGTCCGCACCCTCTATTCCGCAATGGGCATCTATCTCCCCCTGATTACCACCAACTGTGCCATCCTCGCAGTAACCTTCTTCAACATTGACTACCGGTTCAACATCCTCCAGGCGACCATCTTTGCCCTCGGCACCGCCTTTGGCTTTGCGCTGGCGATTATCCTCTTTGCTGCAATTCGCGAACGCCTGGACGATGCGCCCATCAGCCCGGCATTCAAGGGTTATCCCATCGCCTTTATCGGTGCCGCACTCGTCTCCCTGGCATTTATGGGTTTTACCGCCCTGTTTGGCATCTCATAAACTTATGGACTGGAGCATTGTCTTTAAATCCCTGGGTGTGCTTGGTGGTCTTGGTCTCTTTTTGGCGCTACTGCTCTTTATCGCCGCGCGCAAACTCACCGTCAAGGTAGACGAAAGGGAGGCGCAGATTCGTGCGGTCCTGCCCGGTGCCAACTGCGGCGCCTGCGGCTATCCGGGCTGTGACGGCTATGCAGCGGCAGTTGTCAGTGGCAAGGCACCGCTTAACGCCTGCAGTGTCGGTGGTGCTGCGGTTGCCGCGGAAATTGGCAGGATAATTGGACAGGAGGTCCAGGCGGCTGAACCGCAGGTGGCGGTCTTAATCTGCCGGGGCGGTAAAAACGAGGCGCCGCACCGCTTCCAGTATCGCGGGGCAGAAGACTGCCGTCAGGCGGCGCTGCTCCTCGGTGGACCAAAAGCCTGCATCTACGGCTGTGTTGGACTGGGGCACTGTGTCAAGGTCTGTCCGGTTGGCGCCATTCAGATGGGCGAAAACCGCCTGCCGGTAATTGACGAAAAGACTTGTATCGGCTGCGGTCGCTGCGTCCGGGAATGCCCGAAGGGCACCCTGATGCTCATCCCCCGCAGCAAACTTGTCTACCTTGCCTGTGTCTCGCACGACCGCGGCAAGGCGGTCAAGGATGTGTGCTCGGTCGGCTGTATCGCCTGCGGACTCTGCGTCAAGGTCTGCCCGGTTGGTGCCCTGAAGATGGAACGCAACCTGCCGGTAATGGACTTTGCCAAATGTATTGACTGCGGTATCTGCGTCCACAAATGCCCGACCCACTCATTCATTGACCGGGCGCCCGGCCGCCCCAAGGCATCAATCAACCCCCGCTGCAACGGCTGTGGCGAATGTATCAAGGTGTGCCAGTTCAAGGCAATTACGGGCGAGGCGGGCAAACAGCACCGGGTCATCCCGGAAAAATGCATCGGTTGCGGCCAGTGCCTCCTTGTCTGTCCGGTCAAGGCGATCGACCTAGTCGGCGCACTCGGTCACGCGGTTAAATCGGTCTGATCCCCGAGCGTAGCAGCAAAACGGTGCCGGCCGGCACCACCCTGCCACTTACCTGGTTATTACCACCCGCTGGATGGTCCGGGTATCGTCCTTGACAAAGTAGACGCCTGCGGCGAGCCGGGAGATGTCATTTTTATCTGCTTTCAGTGTCATCACCTTCTGCCCTGCGGCATCACAGAGCCACAGCTGGTTCTGGCCGGACGCTGTTATTCCACCGCTAATTCTCAAATTGGCCTGGCATGGGTTGGGATAAACGCTAAATGTGTTGACCCGTGCCAGCGAACCCGTCGTCTCTTCTACTCCTGACCGCCTGGACAGAACCTGGAACGAGTCAATCACCACACCGTCCGGCTTGATACCCCGGCAGAACACCGTGTCTCCGAAAACATCCACCAGCACGAACTCAAAGGTCGCCTCGCGATACACCGTCCAGGGCTGTGCCGGTCTCCACTGGTTATGAAGTGGTGCCCCGCCGCCACCACTAATGATGTAATGCACGCCGTTTACCACACCGTGTTCGTAGGCGTGGACATGCCCCTGGAATGTTAAAGTTACACCAAACCGCTCAAAAAGCGGGCAAAGGTGTTCCCGGATGGTCAGGTTGCCGGAATGCGCCTGGTTGGTCGTATAGGGCGGCTCGTGGAAAAAGACAAAAATATGCCGGACGAGGGGGTCGGCGCTGTCCGCGATTAACTCCGATACCAGCCAGTTAAATTGCTCGCTCCCCGGTGTGTATTCAGAGTAGTTGTCAAGGCAATGAAATACCGCATTGCCGTAACGCACAGTGTACCAGCGCTCGTTATTGGGCAATGTGAAGAATCGGAACCAGTTGCTCAAATTCCTGATATCATGGTTACCAAGGGCAGGGTACATTGCCACCGCACCCAACAACCGCTCTTCAACATTAAAGAAGGTCCGAAACTCACCTGTGTCCCCTGCGTCAGTCAGGTCACCAACATTAATCACCAGCCCCGGTCCTGGGTTCACCAAGAGTATCCGGTCCACAACCGACTGATGCGCGGCGCTATCCGAGCGGTTATCACCCAGGACAACGAAACGAAACCGGGCGGCAGGAGAGACCGGAGTATGAAACACACCGTCCACGCTGGTGTCTGCGCCAGAAATCACCCGGTAATGATAGACCGTATCACGCACCAGACCGGTCAGCACCAGTTCGTGGTCAATTGCCGGATTGGTGTGCCCGACTTCCATTCCGTATGCCCGGCTCAGGCCATACTGTACCTTACCACTGACTGGAGTTGCTGTTTCCCAGCGTACCACCACCGTGGAATCGGTCAAATTCTGCAGATAGGGGAATTTCACAAACTCCGCCCGGGCGACCGCCATTGCGGCCAACCCAGCCAGTAACAAAACCGTCCGGTATTTATCAGCCGGTATCACGATAAATATTCTACCAATTATCCTGCCCGCTGTAAAGTCCTGCCCGTCCTTACCGCAGCAACATCAACCGCCATCTCCGCGCCCGGATATTACATTACCCCGAATGCCCTGTCCGGCGTCACCCGCGCCCGCGCACGGCAAACAAAAAGGCCATCTACCCGGAAAACCACCACCGCAACAACCGCTCCTCCCCCAACAAAGGTTACCTTAGGGGCAGGCACCGGGACAGCCCGGGGCTAGCCCCCTGATAAAAGGGAATCTGAGCTAACTCACGCAAAACCGAAAGATAGGTAAAATAACGACGGCATTTCGTTGCCTTTTATGTAAACCTAAAACCTAAATTTTATTAAAAGAAAGTCTTCGCCGCTGGCGCAGCCGGGGCTTAAAAGTTACTTAATAGCCCCACTCTTCGTTCATATAGGTCTTGCGCCGGCAGTCCGGACAGAGGACCCGCATCGTGCCGGAACGGTAGGGCACAGAACCAGGCGGCGGTTCCTGGGGAACGGCAACCCCCAAACTCTGATAAAGGCTAAGGAAGAGCGTGGGGTTGGAGTTTACCAGGTCACCAACCCGTCGGGCAATCCATAACAGGTGGTCTTTGGTGGCAAAAGGCTCACCGCACATCTCACAGTAGGCAAGTTCCTTTTCGACATAACTGTCCCAGCCGCCGCGCTCGGTCCGGGAGAGGTCAAACTCCGGAGTATGATGAATCGCCTCGGTCGGACAGAAGAGCACACACTGGGCACAGTAGATACAGCGGTCAGCATGATGGATGTTGCGCTTCACCCCTTTTTCGCGGTCAACGATAATCTCCCGGGCATCGGTCGGACAAACCTGCACACAGGCGCCACAGCAGATACACTTCTCCTCGCGGAACTTCAGGATGCCCCGGAAGTTCGGGTGAACCGAATCAACCGCCTTGGGAAATTTGGTTGTGAACGGTCCTTTAACAACCGCCCGGACCGCCTCAACCAGTTCACGCACCTTTGGTAATGGTATCCTCATTTTTCTTCCTCGATGATTGATTTGCCACCACGGTCCTCGGTAAACTGGTCTTTTATTGTTCCCTTCCAGAGTTTAACACCGGCGATTAATGAGCCGCGGGCAAGGGCATGGCTGGACACCGGCACTGTCAGAAGGATAAATACCGCACAGATGAGCGCCTTGATACCCAGGGCGTTAAAACCGGAACGAAGGAAAATCCCCAGCATAATACCGAGCACACCCAGGGTCACGCATTTGGTCGCCGCCTGCATCCGGTTGTAGATGTCCGGAAACCGCACCAGCCCCAGCGCACCGAGAAGCACAAAAACGACCCCGAGCCAGAGTGATATTAAAGCCAGGGCGCTAATCATCTAAACTCCTTCCTTCGAGATACTTCGCCAGTGCCAGCGCACCAACAAACGAGATGACCGCCAGGGCGATTGATATGTCCATCAGGTAACTCAACCGGTAGCGCAGCGCCACCAGTGCGGTAATTGCGGAAAACACCACACCCATCATATCCACCGCAATTGCCCGGTCCGCAATTGAAGGTCCCTGCAATGCCCGGTAAAGGCAGAAGAGGGCAGCGGGAACTAACACAATTATTGGCACCACCTTATTCCTCCCTTAATCAAATATCCTGGCGAGGAAAAACTCAAAAGGTCCCTTAATCATCTTCGCCATCTCCTCCGGATCAGAACTGCGCACCTCAATCCAGTGAATATAGAGCACATCGTCCTTGATCTCCACGGTCAGCGTCCCCGGTGTCATCGTAATTGAATTGGCTAAAAACACCCGGGCGACCTCACTCTTCAAACTGGTCTTAATTTTAACAATACCGGGCTTTAAATTGAGACCAGGCGAAAGCACCCGCAACGCCACATCAATGTTTGCCTTGAGACACTGCCAGAGAAACACCGGAATATAAACCAGAAGCCAGAACCAGCGCACCGGATTAATAACCTTCTTTGCCTCCAGCGGCAGATAACCACCAAACATCCCACTGGCAACCAGCGCCACGACCGCACCCGCAACAATATCCTGATAGTTAAGGCTCCAGGACAAAAGTAGCCAGACGATAACCCCGGCAATAAAGTAAATAATCCGGCGTGACACCTTATCCTCCCAAAACCATCCGGGCATATTCCAGCCCGTTCAGAAGCACCTTGGCTGCTGGTCCAACCACATACTCCAGAATGCCGCTGAACCCGATTCCCGCCACCACAATCAAAATCACCAGAATCAGCATTCCGATAAGCATCATCCCCGGCGACTCCCGTGCCGGTGTCGGCTCCTCACCCTTTCTGGCAAAGAAGGCGGTGTTTACCACCTTGATGAGATAACCCAGTGTTACCGCCGAGAACAACGCCGCCAGGAACGCCAGCCAGTACATCCGCGCGGCGAGGGCACCGATAATAATAAACAGTTTCGAGAAGAAGCCGGCAAAGGGCGGTATTCCGGACATCGAAAACGCCGCGATAATGTGCGACCAGGTGGTAACCGGCATCGTCCGCTCTAAACCCCGCAGTTTATCCAGTTCCCTGGTGCCCGCCTGCGTCTCCACCGAACCCGAGGCAAGAAATAGCGTCCCCTTACCCAGGGCGTGGGCAAGGATATGGAAAAGGGCGCCGGCGATGCCCCAAAAGTTACCAATCCCGAGCCCGACCAGGATGTAACCAATCTGGCTGATACTGGAGTATGCTAACAGTCGCTTGTAATCGTTCTGGGAATAGGCTAATAGTCCGCCCAGGACCATTGACACCGCACCGAAGGCGATCAGCAGATTGAAAAACGCCGGTGTCTCTGCCCGGGAAACGCCGAACACATTAAACATCAGCCGGCACATACCGTAAACACCGGTAACCTTGATAAACACACCGGAAAGCATCGCCGATATCGGTGCCGGTGCCGAAAAATGGGCGTCTGCCAGCCAGGCGTGGAACGGCTCCATACCCATCTTGATGGCAAAGCCAATCAACAATGTCGCAATCACAAACCAGTAAAATGGCGTCCGGCCCATCTGCCCGAGCACCTGGGAGAGATGTGCCAGATTTAAGGTTGAGGCACGGGCATACAGAAGCGCAATCCCGAACAAAAGAACCGCACCGCCGACCTCACCCAGGACCATATACTTAAACGCCGCCTCCACCTCTTCTTCTTCAGTCCCGAACGCCACCAGCGCATAACTGGCGATTGCCGAAATCTCAATGAAAACAAACATATTAAACAGGTCGCCGGAAATCGCTATCCCGTTAAGCCCGGCAATCAAAAGTAAAAGCAGGGTGTAAAACTTCCAGCGTCCGGTGGTATAACGGTCAAGATACCGAATGGAATAAAGTGTCGCACAGAACCCTACAATGTTAATCACCAGAACAATCAGGGCGCTCAGAGCATCGAACCACATCGCAATGCCAATATACTTCCAGCCCCCAGCCCAGTGCAACAGGGGCGTCCCGCCGAATGTCAAAAACAGCAGCCCGTAAACTGATAGGGTAACCAGACCAGCGGCAACAATGTTGGCAATCAAATCACCGAAACGCGGCCAGAGTTTACTCAAAAGCGGGACGAGAAACGCTCCAGCCAGGGGCAGGGCAACAAAGAGCGGGAGTAACTTACCTTCCATTCCCTATCCTTTCAACCTTCTGATTTCCGAGATATCAAAAGTCTTGTATTTCTCGTAAAGCCGCAATGCCAGGGAAAGCATAAGTGCGGTAGTGGAAAGTCCAATCACAATCGCGGTCAACACCAGCGCCTGCGGCACCGGGTCAACAAAGTTGCGCGCCACACCCATTCGCACCTCTTCGGCTCGGGTGATAATCGGCGGCAGGGCACCATTCTTAAAACCGATCAGGGCAAAGAAGAGATTCACCGCATACTCAATCAAAGAAAACCCGATAACAATCTTGATTAAATTACGCTTGGAGATAACAACATAAAGCCCGATCAGAAACAACAGGACACAGGCAACATAAGGAATCATACCTACTCCTTCATCACAAACCTTGATGCACCCAGTGCCAGGAAGATGGCAAACAACCCGGCACCAACCTTAACGCCAATTGCAATATTCGCCAGAGGAATTATTCCACCACTCGCCAGTTCCAGCGGCCGCCCCAGAAAGAAGACCCCGGCATTCTTGAAGAACGCCTCACCGGCAAAATAACCCACCAGCGCCAGAATCAAAAACCCTAATCCACCAGAACTTTCAAACACCGAGGAAAGGATGTAACGCCTTTTCTCCACCTGTTCCACCGAACCAAACGCCAGTGATACCGCAATCAATGCCGCGGCAATTAACACCCCACCGGCAAAACCGCCGCCCGGAGTCAGATGACCATGCAGGGTTATATAACCGCCGTACAAAACCAGCATCCCGGCCATTAGCCCGGTAATTACCCGCACAATCAGTGACATTCCCCGCATAATTACCGCCCTTCGCTCTTTCTTTTCTCCACCATCCGCATTACGGTCAGCACACCCACCACCGCGGTGAAGAGCACCGTTGCCTCGCCCAGGGTATCGTAACCACGAAAGTCAAGGATAATCGCGGCAACAACATTTGCCGCGCCGGTCCGTTCCAGCCCGAACTGGATATACTCCTGCGCCACCCGCATCAACGGCTCGCCAAATCTGGGCAACTCCTGCAGTACACCAATCAAAAGCGACATAAACAGACCGCCAAACGCCAGGAATGCCGCAATAAACATCGCGGTTTCCATCTTTAAACCGCCGGTCACCGTTGTATCGACCTCGGTCGTCCGCAAAATCACCGCGGTAAAGAAAACCACGGTCAAAATCTCCACAACAATCTGAACAATCGCCAGGTCCGGCGCCTGCACCAGAATAAACATTATCGCGACACTGAAACCAACCAGCCCCAGCGCCACCGCTGCTCCCAGCAAGTTCTTGGTCTCGCTGGCAACCAGTGCCGCTGCCAGCATCACACCTAAAAGCAGATAAAGCTCAACCATTTCCTACCTCAAGAAAAGTAACAGATAAAACAACACCGCACCTAAAAATACCCAGGAAAGATAAAGCGGTAGGTTACCGGTATGAATTCGCGAAAGGCCTAATCCGAAGTAGTAAATCAACTTGCCGATAAAATCGGTCAACGCCTCCAGCACCCGGTCAACACCATCACGGAAACCAGCACCGAGCACCTTGATAATACCCACCAGCCAGTTATAGAGGTCAAACGCACCCCGCTCGCCAAACACCAGAAGCTCACCGATAATCGGGGTGTGCTTGACCGGTGAATAAAATGCGGTCCCCGGCACCCGGCTCTCTTCCAGGTCGGCAATTTTTTCACCGCCCACAAATGTCTTACCCGACACCGGTCTGGTAACCTGACCCAGGAGATAAAGAATTGCGCCCAGTCCCAGCGCCGCAACCAACAAAAGTGTTGCCGGCACCGGACTCCAGGCACCGACCAGCGTAATGTCATAAAAACCGAGCCCGGGCAAAATCAAACCCGCCAGCGGCAACTGGTAGGCAAATACCCCGAACACACCGGAGGTAAGCGCAAGGATGAACGGCGGAACCCACATCGTCAAACTGACCTCCCGTACTCGTTCCATATGCGCCGGACGCTGACCGAAAAACAGCGCATGCAGCATCTTTAAAAAATAAGCAAGTGTGAGTACACTGCCAAGCATCGCCGCCACCAAAAATATCGGAAACAACCGATTGCCCTCCCGGCTGACCTCAAGAATGCCCTGATAAACCATCCACTTCGAGAAAAAGCCGTTGAGTGGTGGCACCCCGGCAATCGCCATTGCACAGATAAAGAATGAGATAAATGTCATTGGCATCTGCCGTGCCACCCCGCCCAGTTTCTCCAGCTCATCGGTCTTTGCCCAGTGCTCAACCGCACCAGCGGAAAGAAACAACCCGGTCTTATAAATAGCGTAGTTCAACATATGGAACAAACCACCAGCAATGCCAACCGGAATACCGGTGCCAATCCCTAATATCATATAACCCGCCTGCGACACCGCGCAGAAGGCAAGCAGTTTCATCATCCGCTTCTGAACCAACGCCATCATTACCGCAAAGAGCACTGTACCGGCACCTGTCGCCATCAGAACATTACGCAGCACCATATTGCTGGAAATGTCAAACATATTCACCGAAAGCCGAACCAGCAGATAAATCCCGAGCAACTTGTCCAGGGAAGCCGGAATCAATGCCATCACCGTCGCCGGGGCAGTTTCCGCCGCGGTCGGAATCCAGGTGTGCAACGGCATCGCACCCGCCTTGGCAAGGGCACCGACCCCCAAAAGTACAAACCCGGCAATCATCACCGGGTCATATAAAGGCATCGGCACCTTGGGCGCTAAATCAATCCAACCCCCGGGAATATATGCTCGCACCAGGAGCAAAACAATCCCCAAGAGCATGGCGAAATCAGAAAGCCCGACGATAAAAAGCGCCTTGCGTGCGGTGAGATATGTTCTTCCCTTGCCGATCAAGAGAATGCCATATAGAATAAGTAACAGCCCACCCCAGAAGAAAAACAGTGTGACAATATTTCCGGAAAGAACCACCCCATTGGCAAAGGCAAGTATCAATAATGAATAGAGATAATAGCCACGCCCGCCCTCCCTGCCCCGCATATAGCGGAAGGAGTAGAAAACGATCAAGAGAACAAATATACTGACGAAAAGCAGGATAAATCCCGCCAGCTGGTCCAGGTGGAAACTAACCGGAACTCCCGCAATCCGGAAAAGCTCTAAACTCTGTGCCGTTGGTGCGCGCGACTGAATAAAAAGCCGGATGGCATAGTAAAAAGATGCCACCACGCCGATAAAACTAAATTCATTACGCAACCTGCCAATAAGATAGCCCAGCAAACTAGCAACCACCGGTAATGTAATTATCAAAATGAATGGATGCGCAACCATTTACATTCCTCCCCAGAAAGAAGATAGTGATAACAACTTGATTGTCGCACCCCCCTCGAGGAACCGCACCGGCACAAACCACATAACACCAAGCACCACCGTCAGAACCGCCATTACCACCACCAGACCGGTAACAAATGCGATACCGGTGCCAGGAGCAGATGCAATAGCAGTGCCGGCACCGGCACTCCGCTCGTCAGCCGGCCCCAGGAATATCCGGGCATAAAGCCGAGTTATATAAAGCATGGTGAACAGTGCCGCGACAATTGCGCCAATCCCCAACAAAATGTTTTTCTGCACCGCAGCAATAACCACACCGAGTTTGGCAAAAAATCCTAAAGTGGGTGGAATTCCCATTATTGAAAGTGCCAGAACTGCCGCCGCGGCCGCCAGCGTCGGGGAGGTATGAGCAAAACCACCCAGACTGGTTAACTCCCCTGTTCCCTTAACATCTTCAACCACCCCGGCAGCAAAAAACAACCCTGCCTTGGCAATAGCATGGGCGGTTATATACAGAACTCCGCCAGTAAGCCCATAATAACCCGCCACCGCCAATCCGAGCAGAACAAATCCCAGTTGACTCACGGTGGAATAAGCAAGGGTTTCACGGATTGTCCTGGGATTTAATGCGACACCACCAGCAACCAGGCTGGAAGCAACCGCCAGTATCGCACTGATAATATAGAACACCTCACTGACCCGAACCGTCAGGACAAACAGTTTCAGGAATAAAACAAGACCAAGATTCTCTGCCACTCCGGAGAGCAGGGCACACACCGAAATCGGCGCCTGACGATAAGCCCGGGGGAGCCAAATATACAAAGGCAGCGTCGCCGATTTTGCCAGAATTCCCAAAAGAATCAACAGCGCCGGTAACAGTGTGATAACATTGCCTTTAAGGACACCCAGGTCCCAGGTCCCGGTTTCAAATTGCAATAAAATCAACCCGACCAGCATCACCGCCGCTGCCGCAAAGTTAATATAAAATGTCCAGACCCCTGCATTAACACTCTCGCCCTGCCGGAAATAGACAACCAACCGCCAGACCGCAACGGTCGCCAGCTCCCAGAAGACAAACAGCAAAAGTCCGTCCCGGGCAAAAACCACCCCGATTGCGGCTAACAAAAGAATAACTGAAAATATGTAAAACTCTACCAGCTGCCCGCTGCGACCGCGCAATCGAGCGATTGAGTAAAGCACCGCCATCAAACCTACGACACCGAACACCAGGGCAACCAGCATCTCAATTCGATCGCCCGCAAACTTAAACCAGCTCTCAGTTAATATCCGGGAAATGGTCAGACTCATTCCAACCGCCCTTCGTGGAGTCGAGACGACCCCAATCTTTCCCTTAACCTCTCCGTCTTTTCCCAGGAGAGCCGGAGCAATTCCTGCCCGGAATACCTCATCTTGCCATCCTCAAACGCCGCCATCCGCTCCGTGCAGCAATAACAGGGGTCAACCGCAGCCAGTGTCAATGCGGCATCGGCAATTGAACCGCCCCTAACCGCCACGACATTGGAGGCGATGTTCATATAACTGGGCGCCCGGATTTTATGCCTTAAAGGACGGTTGGAACCATCCGAACGGATATAATGGAAAACTTCGCCACGGGGCGCCTCGGTCCTGCCGATACCTTCCCCGGGTGGAATTTCATCAATTCTCATATCAATTGGCCCATCCGGTAGTTTATCCAGACAACCACGAATAATCCGCACCGATTCAAAAATCTCCAGAAGCCTGACCTTCGCCTTGGCAAACACATCCCCCTCCGGGAAAACAATCACATTCCAGGGCACCTGATCATAAGCGGCATGCGGGTCATCACGCCGGATATCAATGTCCACCCCTGAAGCCCGGGCAGTTGGACCGACAACCGACCAGGCAAGCGCCTGCTCCCGGGTAAGAATTCCCACGCCCTCCAGCCTTGCCCTGATTACCGGGTCGTCCAGCACCGCCTTGGTCAACATCATCGTCTTCTTCTCCACCACATCCAGAACCGCATGAATCTGAGGAATTTGTTCCGGTTTAATATCCCAGCGCACGCCCCCGGGCTTGTTCGCGCCATAATGGTTCCTGTTGCCGGTAACCATCTCAAAAATCTCCAGAATGTGCTCCCGATAGCGCCACGCCCACATCCAGACCGTATTGTAACCAATAAAATGTCCTGCCAGCCCGACCCAGAGGAGATGGGAGTGAATCCTTTCCAGTTCATGGATAATACTGCGGATGTAGTTCGCCCGGGGCGGCGGTTTTATCCCGGCGCAGTCCTCGACCGCCAGCACACAGGCAAGCGGATGGGAATTGGAGCAGATACCGCAGATACGCTCCACCAGAAACGGTATCTGGTCATAGGTTAACTCCGGAGAGATAAACTCGTGCCCGCGATGGTTATACCCAATATGAATCTCCAGGTCAACAACCGTCTCACCCTCAACAATCAGTTTAAAGAACTCCGGCTCCTCCTGCAACGGGTGATAGGGACCAATCGGGACTATCCGCCGATTCTTCGTCTCATCGCTCATGGGCTTCGTTCCTCCGTTCATAGTCCCGGCGCAATGGATGCCGGTCTCGCTCCCAGTCGGTATCTGAAGTCAAAAGTGGCACGAGATTGGGATGGCCAACAAAATCAACACCTAACAATTCGTGCATCTCCCGTTCAATCCACTGCGCGGCGGGAAACCACGCACCCTGAGACTCAACCCGCGGGTCGTCCTTGGGCACAAACACCTTCAAGGTATAAATAATTCCGGTCCGGTCCTCGGAGAAATGGTAAAGAATCTCAAAACCACCCCGGGTATCTATACCGGTGCAGATGGAAAGACGCATCCCCCGCTCCTGATGCAGAAATCTCGCTGCCGCCGTAAGCTGTTCCCGTGGTATCGTAAGGTACAAGCGCCGGGGGTTCTTTTCCATAACCTGAACCTCCGGGAAACGCTCGCGGAAAAGTGCCAATGACTCGCTCATAGTTTACTCAACGCCTTTACTATCCCCATTATCATCGCCTCGGGTTTCGGTGGGCAGCCCGGTATATAGGCATGCACCGGAATATGCTTATCATAGGGACCAACCGCATTGTAAGAATTACGGAAGATATGACAGTTACACGCACAGGTGCCAATTGCAATCACCAGACAGGGCTTGGGCGTCTGCTCATAAACCTCTAACACCCGCGGCAATGATTTGCGATTAATCACCCCGGTAACAAGCAACGCATCCGCATGTCGGGGCGAACCAACCAGAACCGCACCGAACCGCTCCACATCATAGCGCGGGGTCAAAAGTTCCAGTATCTCGATGTCACAATTATTACACGACGCTGCAGCCAGATGATAGACCCACGGTGACTTCTTTAATCCCCACAACCTTAAGTCTTTCATAGTCCAATAAAGGCGAGAATTACCGCAATAATACCCAGCGGACCCAAAATAAACCAGAAGAAAGTTAACGTCTGGTCCACCCTGAGCCGCGGGTTCGTATTCTTCATTAGCACTATCAACACCACAATCAAAAGAAACTTCAAAATCGCCCACCAGTCACCAATACCACCCCACAGCACCGTGATCATAAAAATTGGCAAGAGCACGAACATCATCGCCCGGGTAATCCGGAACCCGGCTAATGGCGCGCCCGAATACTCTACCAAGACGCCGGACATTATCTCCTGTTCAGCTTCCGGGATGTCAAAAGGAACATAACCCAGTTTCGCCTGAATCACAAACAGAATAATTATTCCGGCGATAACCCCGGAAATTGAGTAAAGAAATGGACCGTACTCCTGCTGATAGGCAACCAGCCCGCCAATTCTTAATGCACTGGCAACATCCCAGCGCTGTGACACCTTAACGATTGGCACCAGTAACGCCAGAATAAAAGGCAACTCATAGCCAAAGTAAATTGTCATTTCCCGCGATGCGCCAACCGCCGCAATTGGATTACGCGAAGCCGAGGCTCCCACAATAAATGCAATTGGCACGAGGGCAAATAGATAAAGCAAAACGATTATGTCGCCAATAAAAGATGTCCGCTGGGCAACAACAACGCCGAAGTTACTGAAAAACAGTATTAACGCAACCAGACTCATCCCGGCAATTCCGATTAGTGGAGCAAAAAGAAATACCGTTCTTGCCGCACCCTGAGGGATAACAGTTTGTTTCAGTAACAGTTTTAAAATGTCGGCAAATGGCTGGTAAAAAGGCGGTCCCTTACGCCATTGCACCCGGGCAGAAACAAACCGGTCCACCCAGGTCAAAATCAAACCAGCGATAGGAACAAATACCACCGTGGCAATAAATGCAATCACCAGTCGCCAGCCGGACAACCAGTAACTCATACCCTTCTCCAGAAAGGTAACCGGGCGGTCACGCGCTTGCCCACTAACAGCTCCTTTGCCTCTTCTTCATCCAGGAACTGCAGCGCCCCTGTTGGACAGCTTGCCGCACAACGCGGTCCTTCCTCCCGGTCCTGACACAGACTGCACTTCTGCGCCATCCGGCGTAATAAATCTTTATCCAGCACCCCGAATGGGCAGGCGATGATACAGGACTTACAGCCAACACAATGAACACTGGACTGATATACAATCCCGGTCGATTCGTCCTTTTTTATCACCTCAAAAGGACAGGCAGCCGCACACAACGGCTCGGCGCAATGCCGGCAGGGTAAAGGCACAAGAACCGTCTCGCTTACCGGTGCATAGCGAATCCGCGCCTCGCCCTTAAACCGACTTCGGCAGGCTGATTCGCATGCCCGGCAACCGATGCAGTAATCAAGCCGGACAAATAATCGCTTCTTGCTTTTCACCTTTACGCCTGCGCCTGCCATACTTCCACCTCAGTTGGGGGAATTTTAGCGTTTCCGAACTCAGGGTCAAATTCTACTGGAAACAGCCGGCGGTTATTATGAACATTAACACCGATGCTCAACACCCCTTCGGCTGTTATCAGCATCACCCGCACCTTAAACCGCCCCTCGCCGGTTTTTGTCCTTAAACCAAGCAAATCACCATCTTTAACCTGCAACTTCCGGGCATCTACCGGATGAACCACAACCTCACCTTCCGGATCAAAAAATCCTGCGACACCAATCGCCTCTTTTCTACCCACCAGAACCATCCGGCTCTTATCTTCACTCGACCTGGCTGATGCACCAGCAGTGCCGCCCTGTTTTTCCAGCGCCAGTCCAATCCCTTTAATTACATCCGCCAGCCCCATCACCTTACCTCCGGCCGGGAACGTAACCTCTTTCGTCACACCCAGCTGGGCAACAATTTCCTTTACCGGCTTGCTGCCGCTAACCGGTTTTGCCACCGAGTGACATTCCATCCTGCCCCAGAGGGTAACCAGCGCCCCTTCTTTTTCCAGTTCACTTGGCACGGGTAACACCAAACCCGGGAGCGGCTCTGCCGGACGGAAGATGCTGGTAGCAATCCGGAACTCGATTTTCTGCAACTCCGGTAGCAGTTCCTGGTAACTGTAGGGATAAAGCCCGCCAAACCAGAAAACAAGTTTTATCCTGCCGCTAACAATTTTTTCCTTCAACCGTCCAAAGCCAATCTTCCCTTCCGGAACGAGCGCCTCCCCAAAACCAACAAAAGGCTTGCCACTCTTCAGGGCGACCAGTTGCGCGGCGAGGCTATGCCACAACGGTTCCGCCACCCTGCCCAGACAGGCAGCAACCGCAACAAGCCCGTTATCTGTGCCCTTCAATAAATCTGCCACCGCCGTCATTTGCTCCTTCGCCACTCCGGTGGCACGCACAATCCCGTCTATGTCCAGTTTCAAACCCGGGTCGAGCAGCCCGGCAATACCCGCCATCACCAGATACTCGGTTCCGGGTCGGGGCTGGAGGAAAAGGTGCGCAAACCCTGCCTGCCGGGTCTTAATTGAATCAATTACCGCCAGACGGCTCTTCTTATCCGCATACCGTGCCTCGATTATTCGCTTTGCTGCGACGGGTGAGGTGCTAAACACATCACCGACCAACAATGTTGCCCGGGTGGCGCTTAGGTCATCCAGTGTTGCCCACCTGACACCTTCCAGTTGATACCCGAAGGCGTTATCCGGCTCCAGATACCCGCACACCAGATTGTCTGTGCCCAGGGTATCTGCCAGCGCCCGCACCCAGCCCAGTTCACTCGCTCCCGCACCCCGGCTATAAACCACCGCTATCTCATCCGCCTTCACCTGCGTGCACCAGCGCTTCATTAAATCAAATGCGGTCGCCCAGTTTATCTCCTTGCCGTTGAGCAAGGGATAACTGAGCCGTTTCGGATGGTCAATTACAATATTATTACCATTACCGCGTGGACAGAGCCTGCCGTTGTTAGGCGGCACATCGCTCAAATACTCAACCCGATACTGATAACCATCAAACTGGATACCAACCTGACAGCCGTTGCGACACATCGGGCAGGTGGTGCTCTTAATCTCCATCACAGGAAGGGCTCCTCAATGTCCTTAATTTGCTCCCAGGTGAGCACCGGGCCATCCTTACAGGTAAAGTAGGGTCCTAATCGGCAATGACCGCACTGCCCCAGCCCGCAGGACATATTCATTTCCATTGAGAGATAAATTGACTCACCCGGGAAACCCGCCTCTAACAGACGCTTGGTGACGAACTTCATCATTATCGGCGGTCCGCAAACCACCGCCACGCTCTTCTTCACATCGCAGGGAATCTCATCCATCAACCAGGTCACCACACCCACCTTGCGCTCCCAGGGTCCGTCCGCACTGTCCACCGAAAGGTCAATGTCCACACCCTTTATCTTCTCCCACTCCTTTAACTGTTTTTTGTAAATAATGTCTTTCGGTGTCCGCGCACCATAGCGCAAATAAATCCGTCCGTACTTCTTGATCTCATGCACCAGGGCAAGGAAAAGCGCCCGCAACGGTGCCAGCCCGACACCACCACCAACGATATAGATGTCCCGACCAACAAACTTATCCAGCGGATACGGCTTACCGTAAGGGCCACGAATCCCGAGCACATCGCCCGCCTTCTTGGTAAACAGCGCGCCGGTTGCCCGACCGACCCGCATTATCGTCATCTCCAGTTTCTCCCGCTCAAACTGCGATGATGAAGGGGTAAAGGGCGCTTCCCCGAAACCAGGAATGGTTAACTCGACAAACTGCCCGGCAAGGAAGGGAATCTCGTCTTCCGGTTTCAGGACAAATGTCCTGATATTCGGCGTCTCCTCAATCACCTCTAATATCTTTGCCGGTATTGGCTGATACGGGTTCTTCATAACTGCGCCAGGATATTTCTGATATCTATCTTACCCATACACGCGGTGAAGCATCGTCCGCATCCGGAACAGGCATAAAAACCATGCTGGTTCATAAAGTGCATAAACTTACAGTGAAACCGGTTAATGAAACGCTTAACAAACTCCGGTCTGGGGTTGGCGCCACCACCCACCCGGGCATACATCGCCATATAACAGGCATCCCACACCTTGGTGCGCTCAAACTGGCTGGCATCAGCACCCGTCTTTGCCTTTACCTGGTCATAGAGCAAAAAGCAGAAACAGGTTGGGCAGGTCATCAAACAGCCAAAACATTCCACACAATCCTCCGCAGCCTTCGCCCAGAAGGAGCGGTCTGGTGTTCTCTTATCAATCGCTTGGGGTAAATCATGGTTCCACTGTTTCGGGTTTTGCTCTTTGAGCACACTCAACGCCCTCTGACGCTGCTCCTCCCGCCTTGCCCGGTGGTGCTCACCCACCGGAACAAACAAATCCTTTGCCCCATCCGCTATCTCCTCCCCCCGGTCGGAAATCACCTCAACCAGCCAGCCATCATCAAACGGCGTGATGCTCAAATCAACCCCTTCATTCACAAACGGCGTCAAACCAACGAGATTACAGAAGCAACTCTCCCGGGGATTCGGGCAATCTGCCGCCACCAGAACCGTCCTTTCCAGCCTGCGGGCATAAAACGGGTCGCGAAATTCACCCTCAAGGAACATCTTCTTGTGCACCGCCAGCCCGCGCAGGTCACACCCCTTTACCCCAAAAAGAAGAGCCGGCGTCTCATCAGCCGGCTCCATCGGGTTGGGAAATGTGGCAACCACTTCCCGGGGGCGATAGAGAAAGGCTTTGATTGGCTCCGCTGCCCGGATATCGGATAACGCCAGTTGCTCAATCGCAAAGTTACCCGCATCATATTTCTGCCAGTGCGTCTTGCCTTCTACCTTGAGGGGCAAAAATAAATTGAACTCACCCGCTAACCGGGTGACCCAGTTCTGGCTTCTTTCTTTAGGTAAAAAGTACATCAAGAAGTTAAAGAATATAAAAATTAAACCCCTTGTCAAGAAAAATTTTTATATATAGATTGCGGAACTCGTGATTTATCTTACAACGACCTTCGTCCTTTCTCGCTGCCGGTTTGTTTCCAGCAGGACAAAGTAGGCACCGGATGCTTCTGGACCCCATTTCAGCCGATGGACACCAGCGGACTGATTGCCTGAATGAAGCACTGCCACCCGTCTGCCCGGCGCATTATAAACCACCACTCGCACAGCCTGGGGGCAGGTCAAGTTGATATTCTAAAATAACGCCTGCCGCCGCGGGGTCGGGTAAAACCTCGCCCACCTTCCTCCAGCACCCGGTTGGAATCCGCTTTTTAAGTTCCCCCCTCACCCTGGTCCTGTGGCATCTTTTACCGGGCGACCACCACCCGTCTTGTTTCCGATGTTGAGCTGAAGCGGATGAAATAAACACCAGGCGCAAGAAAGCACACATCATTGGCACCGGGTACAAGGTACGGAATGCTGGAGACAACGCTTTCTTCAACCCCCTGCAAACTATCCCGGAACACATAAACTGTAGCATCCCAGAAACTCGCAACATAGATTTTATGGTCAACCGGATTGCAGACAATATCAGTAAGATAGGGACTGTTTCCACACCTAATAAGCCCGACGATTGGGTCAGTGGTACAGTCAATCACACTAAGATAGCCCCCTCCCCTCGATGAAGCTATATATAACCTGTTACTCTAGGGCGCGTAATCCATAGCCTCTACATCTCTCCTACCACCTGGGGGCACAGGAATTCCGTTGATAATTAAATCAGACATCCAGTCTATCAGTCTATCACATAAATTGTGTCCCAGTCCCCACCTCTTCCTGGCCAAGTGGGAAAATATATTTTATCTTCCTGATCGCAATAAACCGGCTCCACCCATGCCAGTGAGAAGACGCTATCAAACCTCCGCACAACTGAATCAGCAACACAGTCTATCACAACCACCCCCAAACCTCGGAAGCACCAAAATACACCTTGCGACGGAGCGGGTTGTAACAAGCAACTGCGGGCCAGCAAAGCCTAGTTCGAATAACCGCAACAATTGAATCGATACGGCAGTCAACCCCGAACACCCGGTCACCCCCAATTCAGCCGAAGCTACCAATATACATTTCGTCACCAACTGAATCCCAGATGACCTGTTGAGCCGGAATGGTGGGAGTGGTCCGGGGATTTTATAGGCAGTAACATAAAGTTTATTTCCCTTCGGAATATGGAAGAGCTGGTCTATTTCATATGGAAATTTTTATCACGGTAGACTCGCATAATACCTTCCATTTGGGAGGGGTGAAACACACCCTCCCTGATGTTATTCTACCATACCGGCAGTTTCAGTGTAGGAGATCTACCGTTATTTTCAACATTGAGAAAATAGACACCCTTGCCGATACCGCTCAAGTCGCATTTTAGCGTATGTTCACCCGCAGTCTGCCAGCCTTCAAAACGGTCTTGGAAGCGCCCCGGACAAAGACCACCCGTTTGAAGATATCCTGTATCTGTGTCTGCAGGTATCTTCATCACCCACTATCGCCCAAAGAACATTGGGGTTCGACCACGACCGACTAACGGTAATAGATGCTCCACAAGTCTGGATAGTCTTTGTGGAATCGCATTCCTCCCAGACCACACCTGCTTTTGATATTGAAGCGATGGAACTTCTTGCTATTGCCCCCCACTAGCACATAAAGCGCGTTGGTATTAGCGTCTTCCGCATAGCACATCGCACCACCCTTCCAAACTGAAGACGGAACATCGGGGAGTCGCTCCCAGCCAAAGTCGACCTGAAATGAAGACAGGGAAACTCCAGGTGCTCCATTCGCCGGTTGAACGCATAAATATCTTCGTATCCATCGCCAATTGCTACGAATGTGCAACCCCTACCCCGAGCGCCACAGCCACCAGGACCAACTTCTTCACCTACCCCCCACCGGGCTCAATGGCACCCAACCTGCAAAAACTGGCATCGCCAGACTTGCGGTGGTGATGAGGATTATGCGCCTCATACTACCTCCTTTTGTCTTCGCGCCCGGGCACCACAGGTGCGGGCTGCTCTCCGTCTTCCGCTCGGTGCCGCGTGCCGGGCTAAAAATAAAAAATCCGCTCCTTGTCTGCCCGGCAAATAGCGGCAGGAGCCACCGCCTGATAAGAAAAGAAGCCTAAATTGTCTAAAGCGGAAGTTTCGGTCTGTAACTGTTAACTATTAACCGGTTGCCAACAACTGAAACAGAGAAGGGCATAACCTCCATAAACTAAACCCCGTTACTTGTCGGGTGAAATATAATGAAAATATTCCCTCTCTCAAGGACAAACTCTGAATGCACCAGGGCAATCGTTTCAGGGTGCGGTACCGATAGCCCGACAGATGCTGATAACGAGAAGTATCCGACACCTGACGGCGCATTTTGCGCAGTCCTGCTATTCAATCAGAGACAGACTTTCTGAAAAATTAACACCCCGTTTGCTATTTTCCAGGAAAACCTTATTATAACCTTCGCACTGGCAAGGTATTAGCGAATTCAGCCCGGTTGAAGTTTCTCAAAAGGGGCATGTGGGTGGGTTATTCCCGGGGTTACCCCTCTGGTTACTCTCTGTATATATTTTATACGCTCCGTTTTACTATCGCAGGCTTATTTCCCCTCCAGCCGCGGGTTTAATATCAGTTTTGCTCTCTTGTCCAGTAAATAGTTAACACTCCGTTTCGCAATGAGATGGAAATGGAGGCTTACTGCCAGATTAACATCCCATGTCTCATCCGGTTTTGTGACACGAAGGGTCGCAGGTACCGGTAACGGCACAACCGGCACCTCTGCGGGCAGGTTTTTTCTTGTCCCATCTCTTCCGCAGTTATGGGCTAACCGGTTGTTATACATTTATCTTATATATAAAAAGACGGGGGCAGGATTAACCCGCCCCCGCACCAACACCCTTCTTATCAGTCTGCGGTCTTAATCTGGTACAGGAAAAGCCAGCCGTTAAAGTCGTAGGGCGCATCCGGTGAATAAATTGTTGACCGGGAGAGTAAATCAAATATGGCAAACCGCGGGGAAGGTAGTAACTGGGCATGCCAGGTGCCCTGAAACACCCCATCTCCCAGATAGTTAAAAGGCACCCGCACATAAAACGGCCAGGCAAGAATAAATGTATGCAGGAAGGCCAAACCCTCGGTTGCATTGGTGTAAAGTGTAATCGTAACCTCTTCTCCGGGTGTAAAGGAAAACAGACTGTCTATCGGGAAAACTGTGGTCAACGGACTGGTAACCAACAAATCCCGCAGCGAACTCCGAATTCGCACCGAATCAATCCGCACGGTATTTACCGAATCCGAAATCCCGGTTCCTAAAGAAATCTTCTTCAAACGCCAGCCCCGGTCGGTATCACTCTCCCTGCCTTCCCTCTTAAATACCGCACACAGCCGCACCGTCTCCATCAGCCTTTTATTCCAGAGCACCAGTGATGTGTCCGGCGGTTTGGCAAGGATGTGAAACTCACCAAAATTGTGCCTTGACCAGCTAACCCAGGCAGAATCACCTGTTACCTCTACCGTGATAACCGCGGTGTCATGGGTCTGGGGTCCACGCCACCACCACACCAGCGTATCTTCGCTAAGGAAATAACTACCACCGGTGGAGTCATGGCTGGTTGTGCCGGAGAAGTGGACTGTATCTTTTTCTACCAGTGCGATAATCGCCGCCCGGTCCGCAGCAACATCCTGCTTCTTGCAGGTAACGACACCGGTAATCACCAGTGCCATCAGGGCAACCACAAACACCTTTTGCATTCGTTCCTCCTTTTATTTTGTTATAACAAACCTGCCCGGAGCGAAGACATTACTTCCCCCGGAAGTCACCTGCCCATCTGGAAGGATAAAGTATATTCCGGCGGGCAGAAAACCGGTATCAAGTAAAAAGTCCCGGTCGCCGGCATTAACCATTATCTCCTTTTTTATCTTTCCCGACACATCCACCAGCCGCCACACCTCTGCTCGCTCCGCAGGAGCGGCAAGAACAACCCTTGCCCTCTCCCTTGCCGGATTGGGGACAATCAGACAGATTACAGCACCGGGAGTGCCCGGGTCTTTTGGCTCTGATTTAATACCGGTCGGGTCGCCAATAAAAAACGGCCCGGGGGTAACGCTGAAACTAACCTGTCCGCCTTTGAAAACGGTGTAACGGATAAAGCACTCCTGTGAACTAATCGCCTCTGGCACGCGCCACTGGTATCTGCCGTTATTGGGCAAACTGTCAGCAATCAATGTCCAGGGACCAGCCGGACCGGTGGTGGATAGTTCTAACCGGACAAACCCCGGACCGGTCGACTCTGAACCCGGCACCTCACTCCACCACTCAATAAACTGCACCGAACTGTTCCAGAACCGCTGCCCACCCCGGGGAAAGACCGGAAATATCCGCAAACTCTCTTTTGGTGTTGCCTCTTTATAGGCACGGGCGTAGTTCAGGTAATTGGGCCAGGTCCCCTCCCGCAGCACCACCGCCATATCCGGTCTGCCATTATGGTCAAAATCGGCGCCGGTGCGAAAAGCCTGATAGGAACCCGGGGAATTGGTCGGAATATCTACCGCCTGGGTCCAGTTGCCCTGGCTGTCACCGAGCCAGATGATAATATGTCCACCGCCCACCGCACATAAGTCAACATGACCATCACCATTCATATCACCCAACTGCGTCCCACCATAATTACCGCTGGTGGGTAACCCGTTAGAAAAACTCTGCCACACCCCGGCGGAGTCATTCCAGACCCACACCTCCACCCCACCCTGGTTGTTACAGAACGCCACATCAAAACCACCATCGTTATCAACATCACCGGGTGATATGCCACTTAACCCGTAATTGGAGCGGGGTAAACCGCTATCACCAGGATAAAACCTTCCGGTCCCATCACCAAAGTAAACCGCCGGACCCGCGGTGGCAGAAATAATATCCGGATTACCATCCCGATTCCCATCCCGGAAGTAAAACTCCATCGCACTGTTGATGCTGTCCGGTGTTCCCCAGCTCTCAACCCAGGTCCCATCACCCTGATTAAGATACACCCGCAGCCCAACACCGTAGCCAAAAGAGCAGGAGCCAATATCCAGGAGCCCATCATGGTCTACATCGGCAAAATCGGTAGAAAACATTCCCCAGCAGGCACCACCGGGCATCAGCCCATCATCCCAGGCAATCCAGTTCCTGCCGGTCCCGTCTCCCAGCGCCACCTCCAGCATATCATTACCCAGGTCCTCGCCTGAATAGTTGTGATGCATCCCGTAACCAACATCCAGATGACCATCCCAGTTCACATCACCAACCGCAATTCCACCATAACCAAAGTTGCCGTACTGATAAACAGTCCAGTTACCCCGGCCATCACCAAACCAGACCATTATCCCGTGCTCCTCGCTGTTAACATAAGGGTTACCATGGTCGCCAATTGAGATGATATCCGGATTACCGTCGTTATTAACATCGGCAAATTCCAGCTCAGTCCTGCCGCCCTCCAGCCGGGGATTGTTAATCAACCCGCTGGAACATTCAATATAACTCAACTGCCCGATTGTCGGGCTGAATATAAGCAAGGCAAGCAACACCATTACCCGCATAATACACCTCCCGGATTTTATCCTCGGGATTTTCTCAACACCAGTTTTAACTGGTTGCCATCACCTTCCGCGATTTTGTAAAGCCTTGCCACCGGCAGGAGATAATCAATAAATAGTAGAATAATACCAATCCCCAGGAGAATCTGCCGCACCAGCCTGCCCTGACCGGACTCGAAAAATAAAATCCTCAGCGGATTTGCCCACATAAAGATGGCCATCGCCAGGATAACAAACACCAGCACATTTGCCACCAGTCGGAGCGCCATAAATAGCCGCACCTGTTTAATCAATTCTGGCGCGGTTATCACCACCTCCGGCGCCTGCGCCTTTACCGCCGCTTTTAACTCCTGACTGTTATTGACCGTCATTTCCTCTTTACCGGGTTTTCCTTCCGGGATTGATTTTTCCCTGTGGACAGATTGTTTTTTCCTGCCTGACTGTTATTACCTATCTCCCGGGGCTCGGGCAACACCAGTTTCACCACCTGGGGCGGTTTACCGTACAAATCCTGATACACCCGAGGATAGTCCTCCTTCCCGCCTGCCAGAAGCAGGGCCAACGGCATCACATTCCTTGCCTGCTCCACCATCCGGGTAACAACATCGCGAATATCCCACTGGGCTGATGGGTCCTGACGCAAACGGGACATGTGATACAACTCCCGGGCATTCAGGGTAATCAACACCCGGCGCTGATGGGAGTTGGTCAAAACATACTGCGCCGCCGCCGGATTAACCGTCGCAATCTTGTCATAAACCTCTTCGGTCTGGCTCAAAACCTCCTTAAAACTCTTGTGCTCCTTCAACTCCGCAATTGACACCGGGATTGTCCAGCCCAGGTCCGGGTCATAGGGCTGGGCGGTGATAGTGGTGAGCCGATGCCTCTTTAACTGGGCAAAACAGGCAGCAGAAATCACCAGCTCAAATGTCAGATACAGATGCTCAAACTCCCGCAGCACCGCATCGTAAGCCTGCAGGTCCTGACACGCCAGTTTAAAAATCTCCTTTTTCCTTGCCAGTGTCTGCTTTTCCGAACGGGACAGGCTCTCGGCATAGGACGCCCGGGAGGACGAATGCATCAGGGTCGCCAGCAGTTTATTGTCCGCATTCTGCGTATAATCCACCAGGACAACATCCGAGGCGGACATCGCAATCAGGTTGCGCGGACGCCGGGGAAACGGTCTGGTCATAAACTGGGTGGCAAACTCCCGCAGCCGGGGATAGGTGTTTTTCTCATAATCGGTCGCACCGGTAAAAATCAATAGCGACGGCGCCACCGCCTCTGCCTCCCGATACAACTCCTCACCCAGCGCCCGGACCTCTGCCAGTTCACTCGCCGCCATCCGGCGCACCATCAACTCCAAAGTCCGGGCGTTCAGGGTCATCCCCAGCTGGGTCTGGGTCGCCAGACTGGTGATATAACGGGCGTCCTCCTTGGCAAGGTTCTCAATCTTTGCCGGGTCACTTTGCAGTTCTGGTCGCGATGCGGCAAAATGATCCTTCAACATTTCAAATAACCGCTGATAGGCGCTATTCTGCACCCGGATGATATTAAGGTAATCGCCCAGAAACTCCGAACCCTGAATCTCAACCGGCACAACAACTTCTTCACCCAGCCGGACATAGCGCTGGGACCGTTCGGTAAACGATGCCAGGCGATGGTGCTCAATCGCCTCCACCGCCAGCCGGGAAACACCAATAATATCAAAGTTAAACACCGCATGCTCGGCAATGGAATGATGCCCCATTCCGAACACGATGGTCTGATTGGACTGCCGCGCCTTTTTCAGTTCCCGTCTTGCCTCACTGCGCAACTGCTCAACTGTCTTCTCACTCCGGCTCACCCGGGCATAGGCGGCGGCGATCGTCTCCGGTGTTGGTACCACCCGGCGATTGCGGGCACAACTTTCAATCAACTCTGCTTCGATGTTAAAGCCAGCAAGTTTAACTTTCATACGCCAGAGAGAATAACCACTACCTTTTGCCTGTCAACCATTTTCACCTTCCCGCTCGTCTTTCAGATAAACCGTCCGCATCGGGAACGGAATAACAACCCCTTCCTCCTTATAGCGCCGGTGCAACCGCTTGATGAACTCGTGCCGGACCGCAAACTGATACATCGCCTCCTGCACCCGCAGAAACACCGACAACTGTATCCCTGAATCACCAAAAGCCTGATAGCGCAGAATTGGCTCCGCATCCGCCACTCCACCCGCTACCTCCCGCATCACCTCCCTTGCCACCGCCAGTGTCACCGCCTCCACCTTTTCCAGGTCGCTGTCATAACTTACGCTCAAGGGCACCGTCACCGTCATCTCCTTACCCGGCAGTTCGTAGTTAATCACGATTGCGGATGCCAGCTTGGCATTGGGCACCACCACCATATTGTTACTCCACTGCCGGATGGTGGTTGTCCGCCAGGTAACATCAACAACAAAACCCTCCTCACCATTTTCCAGTTCGACATAATCACCCGGCTTGATCTGACGGGCAAGTAGCAGATGCAACCCGGCAAAGAAATTTGCCAGCGTATCCTGCAGCGCCAGCGCCACCGCCAGACCACCCAGACCCAGCGTCGTGATAATCGGTGTGATGGAAATCCCCAGTGAATTGATGATCACCAGCCCACCGAGGATAAACACAATCGCCTTACTCAGATTGGCAAATATCGTCCCGGCAGGCAAAACACCCCGGCCCTTCTCGCCATAGATGTTAATAAACCCACCCGCCATCCTTGCCAGAATCACCGTCACCACCAGAATTGTAACCACCATCAGCACCCGGTGAATAATATGCAATGTGGCGGTGGTAAATGGCACCCAGAACAGGGCGATATAAAAACCCAGCACCGCGCCCAGCACCGCGGTCCAGCCCTGAAATGCCCGAACAATTACCTCATCACCCTCCCATCTGGTGCGCCGGGCAAGCGCCTTCAACCTCTGCAGGATAAACAACTCAAACAAAAGCCCGAGCACCAGCCCGGCAAAAAATATCCCGCCCGGCAAAAGAAAATCCTTCATCCTCATTACCATCCTCCTGTCCGGGAACCTGCCTCTTTTATTACCGCGGGAATATCATCTTGCCGTCCCACGCTATTATTTTAACCTCACCACCACCCCAAGTCAAGAAAACCCATTCTTCTGCTCTTCTGCTCTATCCCTTCTGCGCTTGTGCTTGACTCCAGCGCAGTTGTGAATACCCTAATCAGTACGCTATGTGTCGCTGGCTCTGGATTGCGCTTTTGAGCGTTATTATCGGGTGTAACAGGGAAAGACCGCCCGCTATTCCCTATGTTGGCGGACCGGACAGGGGGCAACCAGGCGAAACCCTGACCTTCTGGGCGGTTAGCACCGACCCGAACCGTGATAACATCGCCTATCTTTTCAACTGGGGCGATGGGAGTGAACCCATCTGGAGTGCGGAACTGCCCTCTGGCGAAACGATGTTCTTCAAGCATATCTATCAAGACACCGGCAGGTTTGGTGTTACCGTCCAGACGCGGGATGAAAAGGGCAACGAATCACCGCTGTCCGACCCCTTCTATCTGAATATCCAGTTCTTCGGTCCCATCACCCCATTACCTCCCGCTGGTCCCCGGATCGCCTATCCCGACACACCGCTGGTATTTATCACCCGGGCTGGTCACATCCGTTCTGAGAGTGTCGCGGTCGAGTTTAACTGGGGTGACAACTCCCGCACCTGGACTGAATTTGTTCCCTCAGGCGAATCTGTTTCTCTCGAACACATTTACCGGGCACAGGGCAAATACTACATCACCTGCCGGGCAAAAGACCGCACCGGCAACCTGAGCCCTTGGTCTCTACCTGAATCCATCCTTGTTGACTTTCCGCCCCTGCGTCCGCCGGAAAACCTGCGCCTTGCGCCAGTTGACGGTATATTCGTCCACCTCTCCTGGGAACCGGGAAGAAACCACACCGCGGTTTTATACGGCATCTGGTGGAGACCTGCGGGCAGCGAAAGTTTTATACTGCTTGATACCGTTAACGGTTTGGGTTATACCCATAACCCGGATGGTGTCACCGGTGACTACACCATCTCCGCCCGTTTCCGGTGCGAAGAAGTCTTTGCTCGCGAAACGGTCTCCACCCTGCCGGTTCAGACTGACACCATCATCCTTGGCGAACTGAACACCACCGGCAATGCCGGTTACGGCTGGGACCTCACCACCTTTCTCGGCAACTCCTGCTCAATGTCCGACACCAACGCCATCCCCTTTGCCCGTTTCTACCTCACCGACTTCAGTCCGGAATCGCTCAATCTTATCTACTTCCTCGCCAGTCCGCACCTCGGACCTGATGACCCGGGTGGTGTAGTCCCGCCAGGCAACTGGCACCGCACCTGGTTCTGCAACATCACCGGCAACACCCATCTACCCTTACCCGAATTTGACTCCGCCTACTATCACAATCGGGTGGAACTTTTGTCCGGGCGCACCGACATCGCGGTCTATCTCCCCGAAGATTACTATGCGCTCCTCTCACTCCTCCCCCTCCCGGAAACCAGGATGAAGGTCATATCCTATTTTCAGCCCTGCCACGGTTTGAGACTAATCTATCCAGAAAGGAAAGCAGATGAGTAAAGAGCTGATAAAAAAATTCCGCACCCAACTCGGCACCAAAACCTACGACGAACTAGAAACCACCTGGCTCGAACTCCTAGAAGCAAACCTACCCCTCGACGACCTCATCAACCTTATCAACCTTGCCCGGCGTTGGGCACCCCTGCAACTCGTCACCACCCTCCTCTGGGTCCTGACAACGCACCTCTCACAACAAAAAGCCTACCCCCAGCAACTCCGGGTCCTCCGCCTCCTCGCTGAAATAACACCCGACGACGACAACCTCCCCCGGCAAATCACCACCTGCCTCCGCAACATCTACCCTGATGAACCCCTCCTCGAAAAAATCATCCAGAAATCCGGGCTCGGCTTTGGTGAAAAACTACCAGTTGCCCTCACCAAACTTGACACCTACCTCAACCTCCTCCCGCATAAAATAGTCTATGACTCCTGCCTAGGCGTGGGCAGAATAAAAGAACTCGACCTGCTCTTTGACCGTGTAACAATCGTGTTCAACGCCGGCACCGAGACAACCCTTGATGTCCTGACTGCTAACCGCCAGCTCACCTTTCCGCCCCCCGACGGCTTTTTCTATCAACTGGCAAACAACCCGGAGCAACTCCGTAACCTCGCCCAGCAAAACCCTGCACAACTTGTCCTCCTCCTCTTACGCGACCTCAAGACCGCAGCCCCCCCCTCAACCATCCAGAAGTTCATTCAACCGCTCACTGGTGCAGAAAACTACCTTGATTTCTGGGAAAAGGCAAGAAAACAGCTAACCCATCACCCCCATATTGAGATTCAGACCCGGCCCCACCGCACCTATCGCTGGCTTCCCCAACCTGTAAAAAAAATACCGGACACCGTACGCACTACTGAGCCAGACACTACTGCTCCGACGCCACCCATTTACTCAGCAGAAGAAATCAGCCGGATAACCCCGGCAGAACTCCCTGCGGTCTGGCAGGCGCTGAACAGCCTGGCTGAGAAAAGAAAGTTTCTCGAAGCGCTGATGCAAAACCGCAGCGAAGACTGGGACGAACTGTACTCCCGCCTGTTCCTCATCACTGATGACCGACGCATCAAAAACATAATTGCCCAAAAACTCCAGAAAGACAAACCTGCGGTCTGGCAAAAGCTGGTAGAAGCGGTTCTGACTGACTATCGTTCCCAACCTCACAATTTCCTCTTTCTGATAGAAAATTATCCACCTGCGTCCGCCCTTTTCCGGCTCCTCGACCTGATGGAACACGCCGCTGCCGGATCTGACCGCAGCCTCGTTAATAAAATAAAAAAACTCCTCATAAAAGACAACTACCGCATCATTCAGCAGAGCCTTAAGGAGATTGACAACCCGACAGCACTAAAACTCCTTGACCGCATCCGGCGCAGTCGAGCTCTGGAACCATTCCAGCAGGACGAGATTACCAGCCTATTTCTTACCGCATTCCCGTCCCTAAACGAAAGACAGGAAGGGAAAGATGTTATCTGGAGTTCAGCCGCGGGAATTCAAAAGGCAAAGGCGGAACTAAAAAGGCTGACCGAAGAAGAACTGCCCCGGGTGGCAGAAGAAATTGCCCGTGCCCGCGCCTTTGGCGACCTTTCCGAAAATTACGAATACAAGGCGGCAAAGGAAAAACAGGCGCGCCTGATGGCGAAGATAAACCGCCTGAGTGCGGACATCAGCCGGGCAAAACCGCTCCAGCCAGAAAAAATTGACACCTCCCGGGTTAACATCGGCTGCCGGGTTAAACTGAAAGACGACAGCGGCACAATTTCCGAATGGACCATCCTCGGACCCTGGGATGCAGACCTGGAGAAAAACATTATCTCCTACCAGTCACCATTTGCCCGGCAACTTTTGGGACGAACCTGTGGCGAGCGGGTTGTCATTACGGATAAGAACTACGAGATAACCGAAATCACCTCTGCCCTGTAGAAAAAATGGCTAAGGTGTTGCGTCCGGATAGCGCCGCAATTCAGGAATGTGTCTCGATTCTCAAAAGTGGTGGAGTGGCGATATTTCCTACAGAAACGGTTTACGGAATTGGCGCTGATATCCGCCAGCCTGCCGCCATCGCCCGGGTCATCGCGATTAAAGGTCGGGCCAAAACCCAGCCCCTCCTGGTTCATTGTGCCGACTTTGAACAGGCAAAACCGCTTATTACCGACATCCCGCCTGAGGCAGAAATCCTCGTTGAGAAATTTTTACCCGGTCCGCTTGCCCTGATATTTCTCCGTTCGCCGCTTGTTCCGAACATCGTCACCGGTGGTGGCAACACAGTCGGCATCCGGGTTGTCGCTAATACTATTTTCTCGCAAATCTCAAGGCAACTCGGTGCACCAGTTGCTGGTAGCAGTGCGAACCTGCACGGTCATCCGGCACCCAATGACTTCAGCGCGATTGACCCGAGGATAATCGAGCATGTTGATATTGCGATTGACGCCGGCACTACTGGTTCCGGACTCCCTTCAACCATCATCGACTTAACGGTCAAACCATTTCGCCTGCTCCGGATTGGCGCCATCCCCGGGGCGGAAATTGAAAAACTACTGGGTGAAAAACTTCAGCGTTAATAGCGGCATTCCAGTTTTACCCTGAACCACGGCTCGACCCTATTTTCTGCCGGCATACCATCCTTGTTCTCGTAAAACGCAATCGCGCCTGTTGCCTGGAGATAGACCCCGGGTAGAGGCGTTAACTCCACTTCCGGACCAATGCGCAGTGTCCGTTCAACCTCCACATCATCATCAGGTGCCAGCGGATTCCAGCCCCGGGCGGGAAACTCATAATAGTGCCGGAGAAAGACGGTGTCCACCATATCAAAACTTAATCGCTCATAATCTCCGCGATTGTAATACCCCCGCCGGGTGAAGTCACTCCAGACCCCTATCTTGCACATCCCGGGGTTGAGGGAAATCCGCAACCACAGCCGGTCTGCATCCGGTCCAATCTCATGTCCAAGCCGAACGGTATAATTCTCAAACATTATGTCTCTTAACCGATGGTAGTAGGTAAAGGCGGTAACCAGGGCGTACTCTCCCCTTATCTCCCACGCACCCGGTAGCCAGAGCCCACCCGCCTGCAAGCCCACGCAGTTAGGCGCATCTTTACGGGTGTTGAATTCGTAATTATCTAAAAGTAGTTGACCGTAAATTTTGCTTCTGGGCAGGTAGATGGTGGCATCCCAGCCCACCAGGAGGTTGTCCCCGTGTCCTGAGTTGGCAATCGAAAAATAAAGCGGCAGGAGCGGGTTAAGCATACCGCTGAAGTCCCAGGCTGACTCCCAGGTGTACACATTAAACATCGCCCCACCCAGCGCCAGGCGGCGCAAAAGAAGCACCTCCAGCCGCTGACCCGAGATAAATCGATGCCGTTCATTCCAGCGCGAGCCCAGGGCGGTAAAGGCAAGAAACTTTATGTTCTTACCCTGGGTGCTGAACTGGATATGGTCAAGGCTGGGTGCGTGGTCAGAAAGCATCACCGAGGAAAGATAACACGGACCCCAGAAAAATCGGTCTCTGCCCGCCTGTATCCTCAACCAGGGCAATTTAAACCCGAAATATGCCCGTTCCATCTCCCACAGCACCCGCTCGCGCCAGGGCAGGACCCTGGTCCCGGGGAAATGCCAACCACAGGAGTCAAAAACCCCACTCCTGGCAGGATTAATAACCGTCGCCTCTATCCGCTCATAAAAAAAGAACCGCAGTGCCGGACGATTATTCAATACAATCCCCAATCCCGCCCGCTGCTCGTCCCTTTCTACGCGCAACCGCGAAAACCAGTCCATCTGGACAGCACCCTCATCTAAATCCAGCCTGAGCACCGGCTTCCTCACCCTTGCATTATCTTCTGCTCTATCTGGCTTCTGCGCTATTTCTCCCCCAAACTCCCACCGCAACCTTTTCAGCGCCGCCCGCTGTATCGGTGTCAAATAGACCAGCCCGCGCGCGGTCGACTCCGCCTCAAGAAAAAGATTGGCACACTCCTGCCTGGTCCAGGGACGACTGCCCCAGGGTAGAGAATGGATTAAACCACCGGTTTTTAATAAATCCAGGTCCTCATAAACCCTGGAATCGGTCGGCACATATTCCAGCCCACCACCAGGCAACAGAGAACAAAGGCCTAAAAGCAAAATCGCAAAAGCGCCGCTGCGCCTGATTCGCCACGACCTCACCTGATTACCCCGAGCCAGTCGCGCAACAGGAACTGAAACCTGCCAATCAAAAGCGACATCCGCGCCATCACAGTATAACCGAACGAGGCACCAAACCCGATCATCAAAAATACAATCCCGGTCTCAGCCGCAACCTTCAGCGCGCCCTTATGCTCGCGGGAAAAGAAGAAATATAACACAGAAGAGATAACACCGACAAAAGAAATCAACGCCCAGAGAAACACATCCCAGCGCGCAAATATCGCCGGTGTCAAAAGCGTCCCCTGAATCTGCTTGATGATATTGGTCTGGAAAAACGCCGGAATCGCCACGCCGGATGCCCAGCCCAGCACAAACCCCATCGGAATCCGCACCAGCCAGGCCGCCCTGGGAATAAACCGGAAAAAGTAACACAACCCCAGAAGAAACGGAATAACATACAGGGGTTTACCCTGTCGGAACAAAGGCGTAACCAGGTCCGGGTAAACCGAATTATACCAGGTGAGCGCAATCGTATAACCCACCGACACTCCGACGAACAGATGCTCGCAGAACTTGTAAAACGGATTGTCCTTCCAGAGGAAGGAAAAAATCCCGAAGGTCAATATCACCGCAACCCAGGTCCAGATATCAGTTGAGATGTGCATATTACCTCCCTCTCTTTCTGGTGGCAAAAAAGGCGATGTTGCCAATGACCACCAGGACGAGAATCACAATATGCGCCAGTGACTGCGAATCCATCGCCGCCACCGCCGGCATATACGCCTTGCTGTAATCATGCCTTTGCACCAGTACCTCATACTCAGCCGCACCCTTCATCCCGGCGAGCAACCCGGTCAACTGACCGGTCTGGAGATACGGGTAGGCGTCTGCTGCCGACACCGCGGTCACACCCGCAGCCACCCGCAGCCCGTAACGGGACTGTCCGTAAAGCAACCAGGCCGAAAAACCCGGTGTCCCGGCAGAGATTGACACCATAAACGGAATATCCCGCAACCTGGTCACCTCCTGCATCATCGGCAGGGAATCCAGGGGATCACCATAGTAATCAACCGGGAACACATTCTTGATATTCTCGCCCATCCCGAGGATAACCGCATCCACGCCCGCCTTCCAGCCCAGATACACAACATCCCGTCCGTATACCTTTCCATACTCGGGCGCAATCTCGGTAACCGCCTTATCCGCCAGACCGGCACCGGTAATCCACAACCCGCACAACAGCACCTTGACATCCCGGGCAAAGGCATGGCGCATCAGTGCCACCAGCATCGGATACAATTCGGGCATTGATGCCGGGTCAAAATCAACCGATATTAAAAGTGTCTTGCCCGGTGGAATGGCGTCAACCGCATCAAACACCGCCTTCGCCCTTGGTCCGGAACTCACCCCCAGCCCCAGCGGTTTCAAAAGCGGAAAAAGCACCAGCACCGCCATCGCGATAAAGATTATCTTGCGGTCAATCTTTAACAGCCGTTCCCAGAAGCCCATTATTTACCTCCTCCCAGCCAGCCCCGTTCAATTCCAAGAATAACCTTGAGCGAGGTCGCAATCGCACCCAGCGCCACACCGAAAAGAATCGCCCGCTTTGCCGCCATATTCGGCACCGAGAGAATCCACTCCGCCACCTCGGGCAATTTGCCCCAGATCGCCGCGCCAACCGGCACCATCCCGAGCATCACCAGAAACGCCGCAATCAACAGCAGCGCCGCCTCCTTTGTCCGCGCCCGGAACGCCCGGTACGCAGCTGATGCCATATAAAACGCCAGAATGGCAAACATCGATGCGTTCAAAGGGACCAGGATATTTTTAAAGATTATCTCCTGCAACGGCGCGCCTGGCTTCACACCCCAGCCCAGTCCGATACTCACGGTCACCACCAGTGCCACCAGGGTAACAATTGAATACGCCCAGCCCGGTCGCTTGCGCTGGAGCCGGTCAATATGATAAAGTATCAGACTACCGACACCCAGAACCAGGGCAAACGCGGAAACAATCCTTATCCATTTTGTTGTCAGGTCATAGAAACCAACCGAAATCGGATGAGGCACAAAGAACTGCACCATCATCACAATTCCCATTATTAAACATATCGCCAGTGGTAATGTCCGACGCATAACACCCCCTTATGTGATAACAGTGCCGCCACCGGCACTACTGACATTGAAGAAGTTAATTATCGTGCCCAGCGACTGCAAAGCCGGCAGCCGGGAAAGCAGTAAGAGCGCCGAAGAAACTACAATCACCACCAGAATCACCAGTTTACCAAAGTCCTGCCCTTTAAGTGAACCCAGAAGCAACGGCTCCCGGGAGAGATAGGCGCTCGCCGCATACAACTCCTCGCCAATCAGCGTGTAGTCACAGGCGGTGATAAAGAACGGCAACTGGAACACCGAGTCGGTGCCGGCAATCTGAATCGCACCGGTCGTCGCCCCGGTTTCAGCGAGAATAAGCGATTCCGCCCAGAAGGTGCCCAGAAAGAAGTTCGTCGCCGGCTTCTCGCGCACCATCAGACCATCAACCGCCGCCGCATAGGCGAACTGCTCCGAGGTAACAAAGAAGATGTTGTCCGGACGAAAGGCGTCCGGCCTGCCAGCACGGGTGTAGGCCTCCTTCACCACCTCCCGGGCGACGGTGTACACAATCGGGTCGCGGTTCGGGACCAGAAGCGCCGAATCGTACTGCGCGGTCTTCTTTGCCACCTCACCCAGGATATTTAACGAGGCGATGGTTGCGATGTCCGCCACCGAACCCAGCCCCGGCACATACACAATCGGTTTACCCATCTCGGTTGCCCGACCAACCGCCTCCTCCACCGCATCCAGGCCGGCGATGCGCCGCACAAACAGATGCCTGCCCGCCTTGGCATGCTCAATAAAATAGATCACCAGGGCAAAAAATATCACCATCGCGACCAGGATGTTTAACCTTGCCCAGTTAAACCACTGCGGCGAACTCTTCACCCAGGCGGTTGGCTCACTCCAGAGCGTATCAACACCAAAGACCGCGCCCAGCCGATAGGAGTAACCGACCCCATCGCACACATCCTCGTCAACAAAACCGGTCTCGGTTGACTTCAGGACACCGATAATCTGACCGCAACCGGTGGTATCCACCCGCTCCAGAACCAGCTCATCCGGGCTTTCTTCACCGCGCAACTGCCAGCGGATGGTGATACTTTTCCCGGCGTCATTGGGTGTATCCCGCGCCGAGACGACCGGCGGTGACCCCTGGTTCAAGAACAGCATCAATAAAAGAGCAACTATACCCATAGCACACTCCTTTACCTGTTTTTCTCCTTATCGGGAAAACGCTCCTCACACCGGCAGGGGGTGCTGTGGCACTTCGGGCAACCGGAGCGATACTTATCGCACGCCTCCTCCAGGTCCACATCCACCAGACTGGCAAGACTCACCAGCCAGGCAAACACATCGGCAAACTCCTCCTTTTTCTCATCTGCCCGATTATGTCTTAAAGCCCGCGCCAGTTCGCCCACCTCTTCCACTAGCCAGCGAAAAGTGCCCTCAACACCACGCCGACCGTCCTTCTCAAAATAAATGTCCTTTATCAGTCGCTGAAACTCTGCAATGGTCACCACCCAAGTATTACCAAAACTAAAAAAATGTCAAGCAGTTAATCACTGGCAGCACGGTAAAACCGGATGTCCAACTCAGATAAAACATCCGTGCCCAACCCCGGGTTAAACGCGTAACTATGGAAGATATTGCCATGATAATAAAATAGATGATAGAAACACGAATAACAGATAAAATTAACGCCGGCATTCAATCTATAATCAAGCCGGATGTCAGATTAAAGGTTAACTAAGGGGCAAGCCCTCCAGCAGCCCGGGGGCTAGCCCCGGGCATACCCCCTTTCCTGCCCCGTTTAAACTATTTTGCAGTGACAAATTTTGCCATAACTAACGGCAGATAAATATGTTACAGCCCCGCCCTCGGTTGCCCGCGCTCCGGCGTTAAAATCTCCTATCAGGTGAAAAACCCTCCATCATAAATAAATACCAGTGTGGTATTACTTGCTCCGTTACTTCTCTTGATTAATATAGTCCGGTGCGTATTAACCGTCTCGGTGAAACCCGGCTGATCAGAATGATTAGCCGTCAGGCCAAGAAAAGGGGTAATGTCCGGGTAGGCATTGGTGATGATGCCTGTGTATTAACTGATGGCAAAACTGTGCTCACCACCGACAGCTATGCCCAGGGCATCCATTTTGACCTGTCCTATATGACCTATTACCAGGTTGGGACAAGAAGCGCCTGCGCCTGCCTGTCTGACATAATCGCGATGGGTGCTCAGCCGTCGGTTCTGCTCGTCGCCATCGCCCTGCCGCCAGATACCGAAGAAAAAAACCTGCGCCAGTTCTATCAGGGTATGGAACTGGTGTGCGCAAAACTGTCCTGCGAGATTGCTGGCGGTGACCTCATCGCCCTGGACCGCTTCGTCGTCACCCTCACCGCCATCGGTGTCACGGATAAACCCCTGCTTCGCTCTGGCGCCCGACCGGGTGATTACCTCTGCCTCACCGGCTATGCCGGATTGAGCGAAACCGGTCGCCTGCTACTCCGCAACCGCGAAAAAGTCCCGAAAAGAGCCACCGCGGTCCACCGCCACCTCCTGCCCCTGCCCCGGGTGAAAATAATGAGGAAATTACAGCCCGGCATCACCGCCCTGATTGATACCTCTGACGGACTGGCAACCGACATCCGCCACCTTGCCGAAATGAGCCGGGTGCGCATCACCATCTTTCCTGAAAAAATACCCATCCACCCTGCCACCCGTGCCCTGTGCAGAAAACACCACCGCGACCCGATTAAATTTTCCCTTACCGCGGGTGAAGACTACGAACTCCTCTTTACAACACCGTTCCCACCACCAGCCACTATTGACAATATTCCGGTAACAGTAATCGGAACGATCGAAAAGGGCTCAGGCGTATTTCTCCAGAAAAATCAACAATTGACACCGCTAACCTTAACCGGCTACGAACACTTCCTCACACCAACATAAGCACCAGTATCACAGAAATAACACCTGATTTGCCCCGAAAAACAGGCTCAACCACCTTCAAAAACCTGTGGATAACTATGTGGATAAACAGCAAATTTTAGCCCTGAAACCACCTTTACACCCCTTAAAAAACCCGACCGCCGTATTTTTCTGCATCAGACGGTTAACTGACGATTTTAATTATAGTTATAAATTTAACCCTAAATTAACAATCTATTTGACAGCACCATATATTGTGCTGTATTATTGCATAACGCTATATGAAGTGCCCGTATTGTGCAAGCGAAGACGACCGGGTGTTAGATTCAAGGCCCGCACAGGACGGAACTGCAATTCGGCGCCGGCGAGAATGTGTTGCCTGTGGTAAGCGCTGGACCACTTATGAATATATCGAAAAGACGCCATTGATGGTGATAAAGCGCGATGGCCGCCGCGAACCCTATGACCGACAGAAACTATTGACCGGCATTCTCCTTGCATGTCGCAAAAGACCGGTCAGCCGGGATAAAATTGAGGAACTGGTTGATCGGGTGGAAACAAAATTGTCTGAAGACAGTCGGGTAGAGGTCAGTTCCAGAGAGCTGGGTGAACTCGTCCTAGAACGACTCATCGAAATTGACCCGGTAGCCTATGTGCGTTTTGCCTCGGTCTACCGGCAGTTTAACAGTCCAGAACAGTTTGTTGAAGAACTAAAACACATTAAAAAAGGAGGCGAGAGTGGCAAAGTCAGGGAAAAGGGCGAAGAAAACTGAAAACCGGGTTGCCCGCCATAAGACCGACGCGGAGATAAAACCCGCGGAACTCTTTCGCAAAGTCCAGAAAAGCTCGGGTGACCTGGTTGACTTTGATATCAACAAAATCGCTGCCTCAATATTCAACGCCGCCCGCTCGGTTGGTGGTGAAGACTATCCCCGCGCTCAACTGCTGGCAGAAAAGGTGGTGGAGTTTTTGTATCGCCAGCGCGGTCCGCACATCCCGACTGTGCAGGAAATTGGCGATGCGGTGGAAAAGGTGCTGATCGAACACGGCCATGCCCAAACCGCCAAGGCTTATATCCTCCATCGGGAGAAGCGGGCGCAGGCACGACGCCGCCACGCCCTCTCGCTCAAACCCCAGATGGGACTGAACCGCGATACCACCGAGTTTGCCCTTTTTGTCCGCTCCTCGGACGACACAATAAAACAGTGGGACCGCTCTCGCATCAGCCGCGCCCTGGTGCGCGAGACCAATTTAGCACCCGACGAGGCCGAAGAAATCGCCCGTGAGGTGGAAGAGATTATCGTCAACGCCGGCGTGAAACGAATCACCTCCAGCCTGGTGCGGGAACTGGTTAACGCCAAACTGGTGGAACGCGGTCTGGAAGACTACCGGCGCAAGCACACCCGATTGGGCGTGCCACTGGCTGATGTGGAAAACCTCATCCTCTACAAGAATCGGGAAAACGCCAACACCCCGCACAACCCCGAGGCGACCAATATGACCCTGGCGGAATGGACCCTGAAGCAGTTTGCCCTCAGTTCGGTCTTTGACCCGGACATCGCCGATGCCCACACCCGGGGCGACATCCACCTCCATGACCTGGGTTTTATCAACCGCCCCTACTGCTCCGGTCAATCACTGGAGTATGTAAAAAAGTTTGGCCTGAACCTGCCCAACGCCCTCTCAATGGCAAAACCCGCCCGGCACCCGGAAACCCTCCTCGCCCATATGGTCAAGTTTTCTGCCGCGCTGCAGGGGCATTTTGCCGGCGCCATCGGCTGGGATGCGGTCAACATCTTCTTTGCCCCGTTTCTGGTCGGAATGAGTGACAAAGAAATCCGCCAGCTCGCCCAGATGCTGGTGTTTGAGTACTCCCAGCAGAATGTTGCCCGGGGCGGTCAGGCGATCTTCTCTGACATCAACCTCTACTGGGAAATTCCACCCCACTTTGCCAATGTGGAGGCGATTGGACCGGGAGGTGAATATACCGGTAAAAAATACGGTGAATACCTCACCGAGGCACAGCGGTTTGTGCGGGCGATATTTGATGTGTACTACGAAGGCGACGGCTCCGGACGCCCCTTCTTCTTCCCGAAACCGCTCGTCCATCTCACCGACAACTTCTTCAAAACACCCGGCGCAATGGATTTCCTCTACCAGATTGCCGATGTCGCGGCAGAAAAGGGAAACACCTATTTTGTCTTTGACCGGGGAAAAACCGCCAAGGTCAGTGAATGCTGCCGGCTGAGTTTCCGGCTGGATGAAAACGACCTGAAAGACGCCCAGACCCCCTGGAAGATGCGCTACTGCGCCCTGCAGAATGTAACCATCAACCTGCCCCGGGTTGCCTTCCTGGCGAACCACGACGACGCCACCCTGTTCAAAATCCTGAGCGAACGGCTGGATATGGTGGTCCGCGCCCATCTGGAGAAAAGAACCTTTATCCAGAAACTCCTCGCGCTCAAATCCGAAGGACCGCTGGCGCTTTTGACCATGGCACCGGACGGTGAACCCTATCTCCGGCTCCACCGGGTCACCTATCTTGTCGGCATCCTCGGACTCAACGAAATGGTCCAGTACCACCTCGGTCAGGAACTGCACGAAAGTGAGGAGGCACTTCGCTTCGGCTTGAAGGTCATCGCCTTCCTCAACCTCAAATGCCAGCAACTTGCCCGTGAGCACAACATTCGCCTCGTGCTGGAGCAAACGCCTGCCGAATCCACCGCCTACCGGCTGGCAAAACTTGACCTGGAACTCTTCCCGCAAATGGCGCAACAGGTGGTGAAAGGTGACATCGCCCGCGGCTCGGTCTATTACACCAACTCCACCTATCTCAATATCGGTGTGCCGATCGACCCGATTGACCGGGTATATCTGGAAGGCAAATTCCACGATATGATTGAGGCGGGTGCGCTGACCCATGTGTGGCTTGCCGACTCGCGTCCGCCCAAAGAGGCGATCGCCCGCTTCGTCCTCAAGACCTACCAGAACACCCGCAACGCCCAGATCGCCTTCTCGCCCGAGTTCACCACCTGTGCCTCGTGTCATCGCACCAGCCGGGGATTGAACGCCATCTGCCCCTACTGCCACTCTGCGGAAGTTGACCACATCACCCGTGTCACCGGCTACTTCTCCCGGGTATCAGGCTGGAATGCGGGCAAACGCCAGGAACTGATCGACCGCTACAAAACCGACCTGAGCGCCACTGTGCGCCGTCTCACTTCAAGCGCCTGAGATTATACCGTGCGTCTACGTGTTCTGGTCAAACCCGGCGGCCGTGAGGAAAAGGTTCTGCGGAATCCCGACGGTTCGCTCACCATTGCGGTCACCGCCCGACCGGTCAAGGGTGAGGCGAATACGGCGGTAATCAGCGCCCTGGCGCAATTTCTCGGTGTGCCCAAAAGTAATATCCGCCTGCTAGCGGGCCAGACCAGCCGCTGGAAGGTTTTTGCGGTTAAAGACTAAACCGACTCGGTCAAAAGTTTAAACTCGGTCGGGGACAGCTGGTAATCTGCCTTGACATCCAGCGCCAGTTCATAGCGCCGGGCAAACTCTGCCAGCCTATCATACCACTCTGTGGTCAAAAACTCCGCCATCCCCGGTGCCACCAGAATCCGTACCCTGCGACCCCGGACCTTCGGCAGCCGGTTGATAATCGTCCGTTCGATCTGCATTGCCAAATCACTCCTTGACCGCACTCGACCGGTCCCATTACAGGTCGGGCAGGTCTCACACAAAAGATACATCATCCCGGGTCGGGTACGCTCCCGGGTCATCTCCAACAACCCGAATCGGCTCATCTTCGAGAAGTCCGACTTTGCCCGGTCATTTGCCAGCTGTGCCTTTAACTCCTGCACCACCCGCTCGGTGTTCTTCGGGTCCTCCATATCAATAAAATCAATGATAATCAAACCGGCGAGGTCGCGCAGCCGGATATGCCGGGCGATCTCTGCCGCCGCCTCCAGATTCGTCTCTAAAATCAACTTCTCCGGGTCCTCCTCCTGTGCCGAGCGCCCAGTATTCACATCAATCACCACCATCGCCTCGGTCTGGTCAATGGTAATAAAACCGCCCGACTTCAGCCACACCCGCTTCTGGAAAAGAGTGTTCAGCTCCACCTCCACGCCGTTCTGCTCAAAGAGTGGCTCCTCCCCCCGATACATTTCCAGCCGGCGCCGGAACCGCGGTGCCATCCGGTTAAGATAGTCATCCAGTTGCCGGTACACCTGCTCATTGTCCACGGTAATCTTCTCCACATTGTCACTCAGGATATCCCGCAACACCTTGATCGCAATTGACGGCTCCTCGTAAAGCACCGCCGGCGGTGGCACCCGCTCCGCCTTCTCCCGCACCTCCTCCCATATCCTTTCCAGTTCCTGATACTCCAATCGCAAGTCCTCCGCGCTCGCATCCGCGGCTGCGGTCCGGATAATCAAACCCGCATGCGGGCTCTTGAACTGGCGCACCGTATCACGCAACCGCGCCCGCTCCCGACGGTCGCTAATCCGCCGGGAGATGCCAATCCGCTGGGCATTGGGAAAATAAACCAGATACCGGCCCGGGATAGAAACAAAAGATGTCAACCGGGCGCCCTTCTCGGCAAACGGGTCCTTAACCACCTGCACCAGAATCTCCTCACCCTCGCGCAGGCTGATGGTGCGCGGCTGAATCTTCCCGCCCTCAATCTCATCAACCTCATCGCCCTCCAGGGTATCAAACTCCGGAATCTCGGTCAGGGGCAGAAACCCGTTTTTGCGCAGTCCGATATTCACAAACGCCCCGCGCAACCCCCGCACCACATTCTCCACTCTTCCCTTATAAATCCTGCCCACCAGATTCTGCTGTTCTGCCCTCTCAATATAAAACTCTACCAGCCTTTCATTCTCAAACACCGCCACCCTGGTTTCCCACTCATTGGCGCTGATCGCAATCTTAATCTTTACCTTCATACCTATCCTCCTTCACATCAATCACCATTACCTGACCGGGTCACCAAACGGCGACCTGATGCCTCCCTCCTCCCACACCAGACAATCCTTCCGCTTCACCACCACCCCCCGCACCTCATTACCGGTCAAACCCAAAAGCTGGCCCAGGACATCAAACAACTTCACTCCCGGCGCAATCGCCAGGTCCAGAACCAGCCTTCCCTCTTCATCAAGACCCGCACCTTTTACCCCGTTAATCGTCCCAGCCTGGCTTAGCGCCCGCTCGGCCGCCTCCGCATCCACCCGCACCTCATATCTACCCAGATTAATAATCTCACCCAGTGAAGGCGCACTATTGGGCACGAGCCGGGCACCAACAATCTTCAACCCCCGGGGCAAAAATGCGCCCAGGTCCCGCACAACATTGCCCGAATAATGATAGGAAAGATACACATCAACATACTCACCATCCGAGGTCAGCCCGACCGGCAGCGGCGGACCAAACGAAAGCATCGGCTTGGGCGCAAACCCCCGGGTATACACCACCGGCAGTTCACTGCGGCGCAATGTCCGATAAAACGCTCGCACCCGGTCAAGATGGGCAGCAAAGCGAAACTGTTCATCAACCACATACTTCAACCGGAACCGGCTCTTCAACTCACTGAACTCCCGCACCGGTCTTGCCCGGCGTCCATACCTTGCCGCCGGCTCATCCTCGCCCGCCCGGGCAACCGGCGCCGGCACACCCGGCTTAACACCCGGACAGGCGCCACAACCACTGCACTCACCCTGCAGACAGTCCGGCGTTGCCGCACCCGCCTGCGCCCGGCGATACTCCTCGCGTAAAAACTCCTTACTCACACCCACATCAATAAAGTCCCAGGGCAGTTTTTCCGTTACCGGCTTCTCTGCCAGATACACCTGCGGGTCAACGCCCGCCTCGGCACACGCCTCCTCCCATAGAGAAAACCGGAAAAACTCAGTCCACTCCTGAAAAACCCCGCCCCTTTCATAAACCCGCTCAATCACCTCCCCCAGCCGCTCATCACCCCTTGCCAGAAGCGCCTGCACAAACGAACTCTCCACACTCTCCCACTTCGGCTTGATATTCCGCCGGGTCAGCATCCCCTTCAAAACCTCCATCTTCTCCCGGGTCACCGCCAGCGGTGCAAAACCCGCCCACTGCAAGGGTGTATGCGGCTTCGGGATAAACGGCGTCAGATTAAACCGCACCATCCTGCCCCGGCACAACCGGGCAATCTCATTCACAAACCTACCAATCTCCTTCACATCCTCCTCGGTCTCGCCGGGCAGACCGAGCATAAAATACAACTTCACCCCGCCCCAGCCCGCATCCAGCGCATTGCGGATTGACTCCATAATCTTCACCTCGGAGATGTGCTTATTAATCAAAGCCCGCAACCTGCCCGAGGCGGTCTCCGGTGCAAATGTCAACCCCGCCTTCTTCACCTCCTGCAGATTAAACGCCAGTTCCGGAGTAAAATCCTCTCCCCGGGTTGACGGCAAGGAAATCGCCACCCGGCGCTCCCGCAACCGGGAATTAAGCCTTTCCACCAGCTCCAGAAAATAGGGATAGTCCAGCGCTGAAAGCGCCAGGAGCGAAACCTCCTCCCACCCGCTCGCCCTTATCCCCCGTTCCACCAGCCGGACAATCTGGTCCACATCCCGGAACCGCAGGGGTCGGTTAATCATCCCCGCCTGACAGAAACGACACCCGCGCACACAACCCCGGGCAATCTCCACAGTCAACCGGTCATGGGTAATCTCGCATATCGGCACCAGCGGTGGAAAAGGAAAATCCTCCTCCCTCAACTCCTTCACCACCCGGCGCACCACCCTGCCACCATCACCACCATTAAACCCCGGCACAAACACCCCATCCAGCCGGACGAGCGCCTTAAGCAAACCATCACGCTGGCGCCGGTCCCAGTCCGCATAAACCGCAGTAATCTCCCTGATCACCTCCTCACCATCGCCAACAACAAACGCATCAACAAAGTCCGCCAGCGGTAACGGATTCACCGCACACGGACCACCCGCCACCACCAGCGGGTCACCAGCCCTCCGCTCCTGCCGGTGCCGGGGAATGCCAGCCAAATCTAAAAGATAAAGTAAATTGGTATAGCAAAGTTCACTCTGCAAAGACACCCCGAGGATATCAAACTCCTTCACCGGACGCTTTGACTCCAGGGCATAAAGCGGCAACCCATTTGTCCGCAACGCCTCGCCAAAATCCGGCCAGGGCACGTAGCACCTCTCACAACTGGCATCCGGCAACCGATTGATAATGGAATAAAGAATCCGCAACCCGTAATTGGACATCCCGATTTCATAAACATCGGGCACCGCCAGAACCCAGTTCACCCGCCTTGTCCCCGGGTCAAAATAAAAGGCGTTATATTCGCTGTTGGTATAGCGAATCGGCTTGGTGACGAGGGGTAGAACCTCGTTTATCTTATCCAGCATTAAAACAGTTAATATACTAACCACCCGACAACCAAAGTCAAGCACACCAGCCCCACCTGCCCGCAACCACTCCGCTGCCCTGTTTTCACCCGACACCTCATCACGGTTTTTAACGCACACTCATCTTTATACATCTAAACGGTTTAAGATCTTAATTTGCAATCAGTTAAGAGAAATCTCGCCGAAAATCCCTGAAAGGGGCAGGGCTAGCCCGGGGCTAGCCCCCCGGCTGCTGGGGGGCTTGCCCCATAGTTAACCCTCAGGTAAACATCATCTGCCAGACCGGCGCCTGTCAACTGTCCTGCCTGCGTGATTGCCACCGGTTTAATCATCACCTTAAACCGGAATTTAGCATCAGGTTAAACCGGGAATCTTTGTCCGGTATTAAGACAGCGGTTAACATCCGGTATTGTCCGGAAGTCAAAGTTGAGCATCACCCTGCCAGATGCTCCTGTTGACAGGGACATTTTTACCCTTAAAATATCCTTACCCAGCATGGGTGTCCTGTTTTAAAAGGGCAGGACCAAATGCCGGGATAGCTCAGTTGGTAGAGCACGGGACTGAAAATCCCGGTGTCCACAGTTCGATTCTGTGTCCCGGCACCATTTTTGTTAAAGCTATCGGAGGCGAATTGGCAAAAAGAAGTTTATCCGCAATCAGGCAGGCAAGAAAGAGTCTCCGCCGCAGGCTGCGCAACCGCGCCCGGCGGAACGCAATGAAAAAGGCGATTAAACTGGTGCGGGCGGCAAAGACGAAAGAAGAGGCGTTGAAGGCGTTCACCGCCGCACAGTCTTTGATTGACCGCTGTGCCCGTCACCGGGTCATTCACCCGAACACCGCCAGCCGGCTGAAGTCACGCCTGATGCAGCAGATAGCGTATCTCTCCTGAAAAACAACCCCGTAAAGGGTGAGCTGGGTGAATGAAGGTCCTTTACATCGCCACCGCCTATCCCCGCTCGGAAAGCGATGTAATCACACCCTGGTTGGTTGAGACCATCCGGCGCCTCCAGGCGCAGGGCGTTGAAATAACGATGTTCACCTCCTCCTATGCCGGACTGGGTGACCAGGTCATCTTCGGCACCAAGGTAAAGCGGTTTCGCTACTTTTTCGCCCGCTGGGAGAAATTGACCCACGACGAAACCGCCATTGACCGGGTGCGCAAAGGGTTTTTGAACAAAATCCTTGCCATCTTTTACCTCATCGCTGGCACCCTCGCCATCGCCCGGCTCTGCCGCCGGGAAAGGTTTGACATCATCCATATCCACTGGCCCCTGCCCCACTTCCTTTTTGGCTATGTAGCGGCAAAAATCTGCCGCGCGCCGACAATCATCAGTTTTCACGGTGCGGAACTGATGGCGGTGCGCAACAAATTCAAAATCCTGCGCCCGTTCTTGCGCTGGGCAATCAAGCGGGCAGACCGGATTACCGCCAACTCCACCCATACCGTGCGGGCAATTCAGGAAATCCTCAACCGGCCCGTCAAAATTGTCCCTTTTGGCGCCGGACTGCCAGCACCGGAAAACACACCCGCACCACCGCCAGCCGGAAAGGAAAAGCAAATCCTCTTTGTCGGACGCCTGGTGGAGAGAAAAGGGGTTCGGTATCTGATTGAGGCATCCCGTATCCTCAAAAACAAACTGCCCGTCAAAGTCCACATCGTCGGCTCAGGTCCGGAGATGCCGGTGTTAAAAGAACTCAGCCGGGAACTCGGGGTTGAGGATACCGTGGTGTTTCACGGTCAGGTGAGCACCGCGGAACTGCAAACCCGTTACCGGCAGTGCGACCTGTTTGTCCTGCCCGCGGTGATTGATGCCAAGGGCGACACCGAAGGGCTGGGTGTGGTGATTATTGAGGCGATGACCTATAAAAAACCGGTGGTTGCCTCGGCGGTGGGCGGCATCACCGACCTGGTGATTAATGAGAAAACCGGCATCGCGGTGCCACCTGGTAACAGTGAGGAACTTGCCCGGGCAATGGAGAGGGTTTTGACCGACCCGCAACTTGCCCGGAGTCTGGCTGAGGCGGGCTATCGCCATATTCAGGAAAACTACTCCTGGGATGCGATTATCCGGCGCCTGCTTCACCTCTATCACGAACTCTTAACCCCTTTGCCGGCTGATACCCCGTCCGTCTTTGAGAAACAGGGTTGATGGACAAAAACACATCCGAATCCGCGGGAAATACCCGGCAACCTGCCCGACACCGGCGCTGGCGCAACCTCCTCCGCTACACCCTCGGCAGCGCCATCGTTGTCCTCTCATTTTATTTCCTCATCACCCGGCTGATTCGCGACTGGCACCAGATTCCTTTTAATGAACTCAAATTTCACCCCATCCCGCTCGTTGTTTCCTATCTCATCCTCCTGTTAATCCACTTTCCCCTTGGCGCCCTGGGCTGGATTCTTATCCTGGGCGGACTGGGAGAAAAACTACCCTTCTTTCGTGCCCTGGCGATTCTCACCGTAACCCAGATAGGCAAGTATGCCCCGGGCAAGGTGTGGTTCACGCTTGGCAGGATGTCATTCGCCCGGCGTGACCGCATCCCGGAGGCAAAGACCCTGGCCAGCGTGGTCATTGAAACTGGCTTTCTCTTGCTCGCCGCGGTATCCCTCTTTGCCCTGGCGGTGCTTTTCTTACCCCGCGCCATCATCCCGCCGGTGGTGTACTCCTCATTCCTTTTGGCGCCATTAACCCTGCTCGTTGTCTACCCGCCGATTTTAAACCGGCTCCTGCCCCCGCTTTTGAAACTCTTCAAGCAACCCTTGTTCACCCTGCAACTGTCCTATCCCCGGCTCCTCGCCATCCTCGGTGTCTATATCCTGGACTGGTTCTTTCAGGGTGTCGGCTGCTTTATCTTGATCAACTCCTTTTATCCGCTACCGCTTGCCCGACTGCCGGTGCTACTCGGTGGCTACGCCATCTCCTGGATTCTCGGCTTTATCATCCTTATCGCACCGGCAGGACTGGGCATCCGCGAGGGCATCTACACCTTTATTCTCAAACTGGTAATGAGCCCGCCAGTTGCTATTATATCGGCGTTGCTGACCCGTATCTGGATGACCACCAGTGAGGCATTGATGGCATTGGCACTGATGCCTTTATTAAGTAAAGGAGGCAAAAATGGCAAAGAAGCACCGACCGGCTAAAACCCAGCCAAAGTCAACATCCACCCCCGCACCCCGTCCGGTAAACCTTAACCAACCCCTTTACCACCGTCTGGCAATCATCGCCCTGTTCGGGCTACCGGTCGTCTTCTTCGGCAAATTCCTCTGCGGCACAGTGATGATGTTCGGCACCGACTTCATCGGTGCTGGCGGCTATGCCGCCCGGCAGTTTATGGCTGAATACATCCGCAAGCACCTGACCGTCGCCTTCTGGCAACCGCACATCCTTTCCGGTCAGCCAACCGTTGCCGCCTTCTTTGGCGACCTGTTTTACCCGACACTCCTACTGCGTCTGTTCCTACCGGTGCACATCGTCTGGGCATGGACATTCTACCTCCACACCGTCCTTGCCGGACTGGGCACCTATCTCTTCCTGAAAGAACTGAAACTTGACATACCGGCTGCCTTCCTTGGTGGTGTTGCCTATATGTTTTCCGGCAGCCTCCTCACCCTTGCTTATGCCGGACACGACGGCAGACTCATCGGCAGTGCGCTTATGCCGCTTGCCCTGTTTTTCCTCACCCGCGGGGTCAACCGCTGGCAACTGCGCAGGCAGGTGCCGCAAGCAACCCCGCTCATCTGGTTCCTCCTTACCGGCTTGGTTCTGGCGCTGCAACTCCTCTCCGGTCATATCCAGAAGGTTTACTACACCGGTCTTATCCTGGTTGCCTACTTTCTATTTCTCTTTATCCGCATCATCCGGCAGGAGAAAAACCGCACCGCCGCGCTCCCGCTGCTCGTTTACTTCGTGATTGGCGTCATCCTTGCCGGTGCCCTGGCGGCAATTCAATACCTGCCGATATACAGCAACCTGCCCTACGGTGCCCGCGGCGCTGACCGGGGCTATGAATTTGCCACCTCCTGGTCAATGCCCATTGCGGAAATCTTTGACCTGTTAACTCCGAATTTCTCCGGTGGTCTCTGGAACTACTGGAGCAAGAACCCCTTCAAACTCCACAGCGAATACCTGGGCATTCTGCCGCTATTTTTTGCCCTTATCGCGCTGGTGCGTGGTCGCAAAAAGCCTGAGGTCAAATTTTTCTTCTTTGCCTTCCTGGTAACTGTCCTGCTTGCCTGGGGTGGCAACACACCGCTTTACCGCATTCCGTATTACCTCCTGCCCGGATTGAGCAAGTTCCGTGGTCCGGGGATGATTTTCTTTCTCGCCACCTTCACCATCGCGGTTCTTGCCGGCTACGGAGTTGACCACCTCCTGAAAGAGTCCGCCACTACCAACCCGACAAAAAGGTTACGCTTTCTCATTTACGCCCTTGGTGCACTCCTCGCCCTTCTTATCTTTGCCCTTATCGGCAGAGATGCCCTTGCCGGTATCCTGAACCCCGGTCCCAGACTCAACCAGTTTCTCAACAACTACCCGGCGCTTATCACCGGACTGGTGTTTGCCACCGTTCTCTGGCTCCTCGGTTACCTTTTAACCACGACCCTGCTCCGCCACCGCCTCCCGCCGTTGCCATTTGTCGTCATCACCGCAGTGATTATGACCTCAGACATCGGCATCAACCTCAAACTCTGGGACGAGAGCCGGGGCTACATCCGCTCAATGCCCCGACCCACAGGGTACTTCGCGCCGGATGAGGTAGTGCGCTTTTTGAAACCGGACACCACCATTTATCGGGTCCTGCCCCTGCATTACGAACGTTCGGACGAAGGTGAACTCTGGCTGCACAACATCCACTCCACCGGTGGTCAGATCCCCAACCCCCTGCAGACCTATCAGGAGTTCATCGGTGCCGAGGGTACGGTGCTGTTTCAAGCGAACAACCTGCTCAACCCTAACTTTATGAACCTCTTGAATATCAAATACATCATCACCTACAACCTGCCTGATGACATCTCGCCTTATGACGCCCAGACCCGCCAGCTCATCACCCGGTTAAGAACCTTTTTCAACCAGCCCCAGTTTAGCAGGGTGTTCACCGGCAGCCGTTACTCCATCTACGAAAACAAGGACTACCTCCCTCGCGCCTTTATCGTCCCGGACTATGAGGTTGTGAACAACAAAGAAGAGGTATTCAGCCGGTTGCTCCGCCCGGACTTTAACCCGGCACAGACCGCCCTGTTATATAAAAATCCGGGCCTGCCTCCTGCTGACACCGCTACCTTCCGCGCCGCTGCCCGGATTACCACCTACGACGCCAATCAGATTACCATTAATGCCAGTCTCAATGTCCCCGGGATATTAATTCTCAGCGAAAATTACCACCCGGACTGGCAGGTGCAGGTTGACGGCAACCCCGCAACACTCCTCCAGGCGTTTCACACCTTGCGAGCGGTCGCCTTACCTCCTGGCAACCATCAGGTCAAATTCTTCTATCGGTCAGAATCCTTTAACACGGGGATGCTCATCTCAATTCTCGCCACGCTAATACTGGCTGGCACCGGACTATTTGCCGGGCTGCGCCAGCGAAGGAAGCGAAATTCCCCTCCCCCCGGAAATGATGCCTCCAGCGGTTAACCACCTATCCCGCAAAACCCGGTGGTGGTTCACCCTCGGGTTATTTTTCTCCGGCCTCCTTATTCGCCTCTTTCGGCTCAACTACTGGTCACCACTACCTGACGAAATTAACTACGCCCTCTCGGCAAAATATCTCCTCACCCACCACACCCTTATTGGCAACGACATTATGTTCTTTCCGCCGCTGTTTGTATACAGCGCCGCGCTTCTGCAGTGGCTGGGGGTCGAGCTTTTGCTTTCGGTGCGGAGCATCTCGGCAATTGCCGGTGCCGCCATCGCTCCACTTGTATATCTAATCACCAGCCGCTACTGTCCACCACGCTCATCTCTCTTCACCGCCACCGCGCTGTTGCTGCTTTCTGCCCCTAACCTGTACAGCCGTTTAGGTCAGGTAGAAATGTTAATGCTCTTTTTTATCTTTCTGACATTATTTTTCCTTTCCCGAGACCAGCCCCTGCTTGCCGGCATCGCACTGGGACTGGGCACCTGGACAAAGGAAACAACCCTGGGTACAATCCTGAGCGTTACTGTATTCCTTCTCTTTCTCCCGGACCGCTGGCGTCAAATTCGCTCCCTCTTTTTCGGGCTGGCAGGACCGCTAAGCCTACTTTCGCTACTGGGAATCTTTACCGGCAAAAACCTCCTCTTCGAAATTCTCCCCGGTCGGGGATACGATATCAATATGCTCAAAACAGCTCTCGTCCCGAATCTTTTTATCACCGCAGCCAATCTCGGCATCAATCTTTTTCCCCGCCCATTTACACCGGGTGAACTGGCAGTATTCATCATCGGCGCTCCCCTGTCCATCATTTTTTTCTTCTATCTACTTGTAAAAGGCAGCAAAAGGCGACACCCGCTTTCCCTCTTCACCGCCTGTTATTTAACTGTTCACCTGCCTTTTTTCTTCTTCTTCAGCCGGAAATTTGACTATTACCTCCTCCCTGCCGCATTATTGTTATTTATCAGTGCGGTCGCCTGTTTCACCACCAGCCCTCTGCCAAAACCTTTACGCCTCACCGGCACCGCAATCATCAGCCTCATTTTACTCTTTAATATCTACTCCCAGAAATTTCTCTATTTCAATCGGGGCACGCACCGGATGTTCTCAAAGATTATCCACCAGATACCTGACGATACTGACGTCGCCACCTCGCATCCCACCCTGGTTGCCTACCTCGCACAACAACAGAATAAAAACTTAAAAATTCAGCCTTTATTCCAATCAAATAGTTACTCATTAAACTGGCCAGCGCTCACCGACACCGCCACCCGGGCGGTACTCCTGAAAAAATATTATTACGATAAACTTAAAAGGGAGTACCCGGCGGAATGGGAACAGCTTGCCCGTCTCTTCAAACAAAAACAGGATCTCATCGACACCACCTGGTCGCTCTGGCTCTCCTGCGAACACCACTCCCGCGTAAAAACCGTGCCCGGGTTAAAACAAATGAGCGAATTCATAAAACCAATCGGTATCGTTCTGTTTCTCCGTTAATCACACCCACCCGCGCCAGCAGCAAAAAACCGCTGGCGGTGTGTCCATATCCTCACAGCCACAGCCCACCCTGTTTTAACCGGCAACAAACAATTTCCCCGATAACAGCAAACCGGATTAACTCCTCTATCTAAATATAGTTGTAGAAAATTTCTTGCTGAAAAAAAGATTTTAACCGCGGCAGGCGGGGGGCTAGCCCCGGGACAGTACCGGAGCCTGTCCCCAGCCCAAACACTATATTGACACCGCGGAGAGGTTACGATTCAGCACCGGCGCGAGCACAGTAATCTCCGGCAGTGTTTACTCAATCCCCTGCCCGGCTTTCCCCATCCGGTTTAACCTTTATCCCCCTCTGCAGGTTAACCCCGGCGCCAACCCGACCGGTTACCCTGATATTCTATTTACGGATTACATTATCCCCGGTGCAATAGCCAGTCTTTTCCCCGGGCTCACCCTTTCTAATGGCCTTCTATCTCCAGTATCCCTGTGACCCAATCACCGTTACCGTGCCGGAATTGTAATTCACCACATACACCTTGCTATCTGTGGAGTTGGTGCACAGGGCGATGGGATTATCGCCCACCGTCAGGGTCCTCAAAACACTGTTATTAGCACAGTCAATCAAACTGACGCTATTGGCATCGTAATTGGCACAGTAGAGTTTGTTCACCCATCCTGCCCAGGCAAGACTGCGGGGATGAATTCCGACATTAATGCCACCGACCAACAGGTAGTTCTGCGTATTAACCACTCCGATATTATTACTTCCCGAATTGGCGACATAGATCCGGCGTTCGGTCGGATTGTGCGCCAGCGCCCAGGGCTCGGTGCCGACATTGATGGTGGTAATCACCCCTTCATTCTGCCCGTTAATCACCGTCAGTTTCCCCAGAAGCCGGTTGGCAACCGTAACATTTCCGGCACCGTCAACCACCAAGGCGCAGGGTTGAATATCAACGCCGATCGTGGTGATCACATTGTTACTTGTCCCATCAATCACGGTGACATTGTTGCGGGCGAAGTTGGCGCAGTAAATCTTGTTATAGTTAGGATTATAGACCAGGGCGATCGGGCTGGAATCAACCGGCACCGTGGTGATGACACTGTTCGTTGCCCCATCAACGACCGTTAACATCGCATTGCGATAGTTGGCAACATAGAGCTGATTTGTTGTCGGATTAAAGCACATCGCCTGCGGAAAATTACCCACATTAATTGTCGTCACCACCTCATTGGTCGCGCCATCAATCACCGTCACCGTGCCCGCGCCATAGTTACTGACATATACCCGGCCGTTAACCGTATTCAAACACAGGTCATAGGGGTTGGCACCGACCGGCACATTGGTAATCAATTGATTTGTCACGCCATCAATCACTGAAACGCTCGCGCTGTTATAATTGGCAACAAACACCTTATCGTGGATGCTATCCCAGAGCACCGCCCGTGGCTTGTTACCCACCGTTATTGTCGCAATCACCGTGTCCGGCGTGCCACCGGCAGCAGCAATTGTAAATGTCCCGCTTGTTCCTTCGCTGGTGTAACCACCACAATATGCCCGCACCCGAACCAGTGCGTTAACCGTTGGTGGCCCCGGGACATTCCAGAGAAAACTACCCGGTGTGGTTGTCATACCCTGTCGTGCCCAGTTCGCCCCTCCATCGCTGGAATAGAAAATCACCGTTGAATCCATACCCAGGAAGGTCCCGCCGGTCCAGGTAATTGTCTGGGTTGAACCCACCAGCCATCTGGTGCCCGCAGTTGGTGAAGTTACTGTTATTGGTGCTGGTGGTAAAGAGTCATAAACAACATAACGGGCGCTTATGCCCACCACCGAATCACCATCCAGGAACGCCCGCACCGCCACCCGTGCACTGGTGCTTGCCGGTCCGGGCACATTCCATTCATAACTACCCGGTGCGCCTGCCCGACCATGACGCACCCAGGTGGCACCATCATCAGTGGAATAATAAATCGTGGTGGAATCCGGATTCGCCGGTCCACCGCTCCAGCGCACCGTTTCTGACGCACCCTCCCGCCACCTGGTCTGCTCATTGGGCACTGTAACTGTAATCGGCGGCATGCCTTCCACCACCTTGAATGTTGCGCTGATGCCGGTGGAAGAAGAGTCCAGACAGAACGCCCGCACCCTGACCTTTGCCTGATTGGTCGCTGGTGCTGGCACCGTCCAGACAAACCTGCCCGGCCGGGTTGTCTTACCCTGCCGTGACCAGGTAGTGCCGCCGTTTGTTGAATAATAGATTACCGTTGAATCCATCCCCAGCAATGTCCCGCCGCTCCAGAGAATCTCCTGGGTGGAACCGATTGCCCACTCTGAAGTTGAGTCCGGCGAGATAATCGTAATTGCCGAAGGCTTGCGCTTGTCGTAAACTTCAAAGCGAGGCGATGTCCCAAGCATCGTATCTCTGGAAATATAGGTGCGGAGCTGAATCCGGGCGTTGCTCGTAGGGATAAGGTTAACCGGCAGGCTCCAGTTGTAACTGCCTGGAGTGGTAACCCTGCCCACCCGCACCGCCCAGGTCGTGCCGCCATTACTGGAGTAATAAAGCAGCATCGAGTCACCGGGTAATCCACCGCTCCAGCTAATGGTCTGGCTGGAGCCGATCCGCCAGCGCGAGGTGTCCGTCGGCTCACTAAACCGGATTGCCGCCACAGTGGTAAAGCGCCAGAGCGGACCAACCGCACTGTCACCAACGCCGTCCCGCGCCACCACCCGCCAGTAGTAGGTGGAATCGTATTTCAATCCGACCGGTTGCCAGCTTGTGCTCTCCAGCCGGGCCACTGCCAGGGGCGGTGGTAAACTTGTTCCCAGATAGATATCGTAACGCACCGTATCGCCCGCATCCGGGTCGCCACCGCTCCAGGACAGCCTTAACCGCACCAACTGGTTGACCGCACCACTTTCCGGCAGGGGATTGCTCGGAACATAGGGCAACCGATTCGCCCGTTTGGTGGTAAAGGACCAGATTGGACCAACCGCACTATCACCGAACCGGTCCCGCGCCACCACCCGCCAGTAGTAAGTTGTTAACAGCAACAGATTGTGCGGAGCCCAGAAGGTATCTCCCAATCCGGTATCACGCCGGGCAGGTGGTGCTGTGGTGCCAAAATATATGTGATAGCGCAGGCGCTCATTTGTATCCGGGTGAGAGCAACGCCAGGATAGAACAACTCCGGTGTCAACATTCACCGCACCGCTATCCGGAAAAACCGGTTGCGGTGGATTCGGCGGGCGGTCATAAATATTGTTCCACTTCCGACAGGTTGCCACAAGCGAAAACACAACCACTAATACAAAAAGTCTCCTCTTCATAACATCACCTGTTCAACCTCACCATTTTACCACAAAATAGGCACCAATGCCTAACACACCCGCCCCGAATCCAACATTGCGTATCATATCCCACTTCTGTGTCTCCCGACGATAATTCACCGCGTTTTCTTTATTCTCCGCCGCCTGATACAACCCGTAACTGCGCTCCGCCATCAAACCGGCGCCCACACCGCCCAGAAGAAATGTTGCGCCGGCAACCAAAAGCGGCACCTGCCGCCGGGGCAAACGCGCAAGCGTCTCGCGCACATAGGTTGTCTCACCTAACCGGACCTCAGCATAGCCCAGCCAGTCCACATAACCGGGCTTGGTAATGCTCAGCATATACCGGTCCGGTGCCAGACCCAGAATCAGGTCGCTGGTGCCAATCTTCCTGCCGTTAGCCAGCACCTCAGCACCACTCGGTTTGGTCGTGACACTCAAAAAACCCTTCCCCTTGCCCATCTTGATTAACACACCAATCGGTCCGGCATTCTGCACCTCAACCAGCTTTGTTGCATCCTCATAGCCGGGAAAACGAGCAAGGATGGAACGCTGACCAAAAAGCACCTTCTTAACGGTCAGCCCGGTCTCAGTGGTCTTGCCCTTATAAATTCCATCCACCCAGATTTCCGCACCCACCGGGTCTGAGGTAATTACCAGCGTCGCCACCCGGGCGGTGATAGTAAAACTACCATAGTAAGTTCGATAGCCCGAATAGCGCAATTCCAGCGTATGTCTGCCGGGACTCAAATTATCTACCGTCAGCGGCGTCCGGCCCTGCTCGACATCGTCAATTATTACCAGGGCACCGGATGGCGTTGAGGCAATGCTCACGCTGCTACCGCTAACATTGACATCCACCCTTAACCCCGGTAAACCGGGTCTTGCCTCTGCCTCGGGTAACTTCGCCCCACACTTCTTACAGAACCTGGCGTCATCCCGATTAACCGTGCCGCAACTCGGGCAGGTCTTCTCGGCTAACGCCACCGCAAAAAATACCAGGAGTAAACAGACGACCACCGACCACGCCGACCGCAATCTTCTACCGGCTTGCGTCTCTCCCTTACTCATATTTCAAAACCTCCTTCAATCAACAAACCTATACCCACAGCGGGTACAAAATTGTGCCCCTGGTTCGCGCCTTGTCCCGCACTCCGGACAGGTTGCCCTGCCACCGGCTACGCGTATCCGCACACTACTCTTGACTTTCAACCTTGCCCCTGCCCTTGGTTCCGAACTAATTACCACACCTGGCCGATACTGGTCACTATACTCCCGCACCACAATCAAACTATCAATACCAAACCCGCGTAACTGCGCCCGGACTTCGGTCTCGGTTCTTCCGGCAACTTCGGGCAGGACAACCATCCCGGTACTCACTCTGAGTTTTATCACCCCACCTCTTTTCACCATTTTCCCGGGCTCAGGCAGCTGCTCTGCCACCGTTCCCATCGCAAAGGTATCATCCTTATCCTCACCCATCTCCACCTTAAAACCCAGCTCCGTCAACCGTTTCACCGCATCATCGTAATAAACTCCCCGGACATCCGGCACCGCCCTGCCCGAACCACCAACCAGAAAGAAAACCCCACCTATAACTACTATCAGCACCAGCCCCACCACAACAATAACCCCTGCCCGGCTCCGCCCGGGTGCTACCTCTCCTCTTTCCAGAACTCTCCCAGCTCCTGCATCGGCTGGGGCGGTTGTTACCGTTGGTCTTGGAGGTGCTATCCGGGACGGTCCGGACGGATGCGCAGCAGTACGGTCAGATGCCGCACCGGCACCTGCCGCCCCGCCCGGACTCTTCGTTACCTGTTCGGTTCCCTGGACTAACCGCTCCTCGTCCGCTTTCTCTTTGGGGTACGACCGCACTGCCGGCTCCGGCGCCACCACCTTAGGTTCCTTCGGAATCAGGGCGTTCAAAGCAGCACGAAACTCCTGTGCAGTCTGAAACCGCTCCTGTGGGTTCTTTGCCAGCGCCTTGATTATAATCTTTTCCAGCTCCGGCGACACATCCGGACGCACCGCCCGTGGCGAAGGTGGTGTTTCATTGATATGTGCCCTGATCAGTTCAGCGCCCAGTTCTGCCTGAAATGGCGGCCTACCGGTTGCCGCTTCGTAAAGCACCACTCCGAGCGAATAGAGGTCTGCCCGGGCATCAACTGGCTTCTTTGCCGCCTTTTCCGGTGCGATATAACGGGCGGTACCGACCCTGGACACTCCGTAGTCAATCAACCGCCAGACGCCATTTTCCACCTGAACAATCTTCTTCGGTTTAATGTCACCGTGTAACCGCCCCTGCTGGTGGGCATGAGCTAAATCCTCCAGTATAGAACAAAAAATTTTTTCTATCTCCGGGCTGGGGATAACCCGACGTTCCGCCAGCAGGTCTGCAAGCGTCTGGGCTCGTGCCATTTAGGTTAGCATAGCAATAACCTAAACCTTGTCAACATGTTACAATGCGCAGCCGTGGAGAGAGGCACTACCCGCTTAACGCACCTCCCCCGGCGCCACCTCCTCCCTCATCCTCTTCAACCAGTTACGGGCGATTTCGGCGTAGGGTGAACCGGGATATTGAACAACTAAAGCCTCCAGTGTGCCCCGCGCCCGGTTTTCATCTTTAAAGCCATCCTGATAGATCTGTGCCTTGAAGAGCATCGCCTTTGCTTTTGTGGTGCCGGCACTGCTACCCTCTACCCTTCTGTCTTTTTCCTCTCCCCCTGCCCTTTCAATCAACGAGTCCAGAACCGCCAGCGCCTCTCTGAACTTTCCCTGCCGGCAAAGGAACCGGCAGTAAAGGAAAGACGCCTCCCGGGCAAGTCCCTTCTGCCCCACCATTAAACCTTTTAACCGGCTCATCCCGGCTTCATCATCGCCAGCCTCATAATCAAGCATCGCCCGGGCAAGCCCGAGCGCCCCTTCGCCCTGCAAACTCAAAAGCGCCAGTTCCAGGGCATCGCTTACCAGTGGGCTCTGAGGAAACCTGCTGTTTAACTCCCGCACCACTACCGGCACCGAATCAAACTTCCCCTGATAGAACAGGACCCGGGCGAGGAGGAAAAGCGCGCTATCCCGCGGCTGGGCAATCCTCGTTAACACCGCCCGGGCGCTATCCAGCTGTTTAAGCCCAACAAATGCGGACGCCAGCCCGGAAAGCGCACTGTAATCATAAGGCGCCCTCTTTAAAATGTCAGCGAACAGCCGCACCGCCCGGGAAAACTCCCGGCGCTCCTGAAGAAAAAAGTCTGCCAGTTCCCGCCGCGCCGCCAGACTGGAATCCCTTTCCAGCACCGCCAGCGCCTCATCCAGCCGGCCCAGCCGGCGCAACACCCTTGCCCGGTCCGCACCAGCACCGTACTCCTGATAAAGCCGCAATGCCGCACCAAACGCACCCGCCTCCTCCCATGCCCGCGCCAGAACCCTTAACTCTGCCCCATTCATCACCTGCCTGACCATCCGCACCGCCGCCTCATCGTCGCCGGCGCCAATATAAACCTCCGCCCTAACTCTTGCCCTCAACTTCTCATTTTTAACCCTCGCCAGTTCACCTGCCACCCTGCCCCTGGTCTTCCGACCGTAAATCGCCAGCCGGGGCAAAAGCCGCGGCAGTTGATTCGGGTCCGCGTTAATAATATCTGCCACCAGCTGAGCAGCACGAACCAGATTTCCCTGATGTTCATAAATCTCAAGCAGGCGCTCGGCATAAGGAATCCGCAACCCCTGACTGGCAATCGCGCCTTCCAGCAACTCCGCCGCCACCGCATCCTCACCATAACGTCTTAACAACTCCACCAGTTCCATTAGTCTTGCCGGATACCGCCGGTTAAACGCCCGTGCCCGAACGAGTGCCGTGCTCCGGCGCTTGAGACCAAAAAGCGCCTCAATTATCCCTAACCCGATATCGCCATTTCTCTCGATTTGCCCTTCATAACGCTCTAAAACCGCAAACAGCGAATCAAACCTGCCCAGCGCCCGGGCGGTTCGAATAAGTCCCGCAACCGCCTGCCGGTCAACAGGATTTTTCTCCACCGCCGCCCGATAGATAAAAAATGCCGGCTCCACCTGTCCGGCGCTCTCAAGCATCTGTGCCTTGGTTAAGTCCTGTCCCGCCACCGCTCCCAGCGTCACCAGAAAAAACAACAGAAGCACTTCAACTCCCCTCTTCCCCGCTTCTGCGCTTCTTTTCTTCTGCATACCCTTCACTCCTCCAGCAACCTCTGGAAATAGGCACGAATTAACCGCTCATACTCCGGCGGATACCCCTGCTTGAGCGCCCGGAGCAACTCCTCCCGCAACCGCCGGTTCCGTTCACCCAGGTCCCCGGACAAATTCGACACCGGCACAATCCTATACCCCTTTGCCGTCTCCGCCCGGCGTTCCTCCTTGAACCCCTCCTGACGGATACTCCGCTGGGCGTCAAGGAGCCGGGCAAGAACCCCCTCCTGGCGCTCGATCAATTTGCGGTCCACCTGTAACTCTGCCAGTGAACGCTCCACCACCTTCATCTCATCAATCAACCCCTCCAGCCTGCCGGTCAGTCCGGGACGCTCGCCCCCCATTGACTGCATCAGCCTTTCCAGTTGCTCGCGCAACGCCTGCTGCCGGGCAAGAAGTTCCATCAACTGCTGCAGCTGTTGCGCACTCAATCCCGACATCGGAATCGGTATCGGCAGACCGGACATACCGGCGTTTATCTGCATCTGCTCCGCGGTCATCTGCGCCAGTTGTTCCAGGAGGTCCTGTAATCCGCCCTTCATCCCGCCGCCCTTTGCCGCCCGCTCCGCGGCATCCAGCACCAGCATCACCGCCCGGTGCAAACTCCTTCTCGCCTGCTGCATCTGCCCCTGTCCTATTGCACTCCTGCCCTCAACCAGCGCCCTGCCTGCCTCCTCCATAAAATTCAAACCCCGCGCCAGTTCCTGCCCCAGTTCTGGTGGCACAGTCAGGGTCTGCGCGCCCAGACTCGCCAGACTCTCGGCTACCAGCCGGGTCGCCTCCTTTAAACCCGCCTCCTCACCTGCCAGACCCGCGGGCTCCGCACCTTTCCGCAGCCGATTTTCCAGTTCCTCCTGTGCCCGGGATATCGCCACCAGCGCCTCTGCACCCGCCAGCATCCGCTGCACCGCTTCCCGGGACCGGCGCTGCTTCATTTTCTCACTTAATGACTGTAACCTTTCTGCCAGCGCACCCAGGGAACGCTGCAGTTCTTCACCCTTCTCCTTTGCTGTCCGGCGCTCACCCGCCTGGAGCTGCGCCTGCAAATCCCGCGCCAGTTCCTGTATCCCCGCGGCGCTTAACTGCTCATTCAGAGTCCCTAGCGACTCGGCAATCTCCGGCTCTGACAGCTCCTGCGCCAGATTCGCCATCTCCTTCATTAAACTGTCCAGACCGGCGTTGACCATCCCCTGCCGCTCCGCCAGCGCCGGAGCGCTGTCCTGACCAATATGCCGGTTTAGTTCCCGCTGTAACCTCTCCAATTCTCCTGCCTGCCTTGCCAGCGCCTCCAGCCTCTCCTCCTCCATTATCCTCTTCAACAGTTCCAGCGCCTGGTCAAGTCGCCTTTTCAACTCCTCCTGCTCTTTTTGCAACCGCTCCAGCGCCGCGGACAACTGCCCCTTATCCATCTGCAACTGCCTGCCCAGTTCACTCAGCGCCTGCTTGAGCCTCTCGGGCAGCAAACGGGAAAGAAGTTCCTGTAACTCCTGTAAACGGGCATAGGTCTCCTTATCCCAGGACATCCCCTCCAGCATTTCGGCGCTCAACTGCCCGACATCCTGTTTTAACCGTTCCACCTGTTCTAAAAGTTCTTGTTGCTCTCTCAATACATTTTCCAGTTTGCGCCGCTCCTCCCAGGACAGGACCCGCGTCTTCTTTAATTCCTCGCTTAAACGGGAAATCTCCTCACCGAGTCGTGCCTGTTGGGCACTCAGCGGCGCCAGTTCCTCTTGGCTCGTCTGGGTCTGTCTCATCGCCGCGGAGTAAATCTCCTCCATGGTCGGAAACCGCACCGCATAAAACTCACTCCGGCTCGACTTCGGACCCGACACCGCATCGTTGTCAGTAACCCGGACATAGTAACGCATCAGGTCCCCGGGCAACAGCGCCGCCTGCGTCAGGTCCCACACATAAAAGGTTGTATCCTCCCGCCTGCCCCGCAGGTTCTTCAAGCGCACAACCCGGTCAATACTATCCCGGCCATAGTGCAGCCACAAATCACCCAGCCCGTAATCGTCAATGCAGTGGACACCGAGCAGCACCTGCATACTCACCGGCAGGTCAACATCCCTTCCCGGTAGAAACAGCCTGACAAACGGCGCCTCATCGCCTATCACCCGCACCGGCACCCGCACCACCCGCTCCATATCCCGGGCTGTCTGCCCGGCAGCACGGCGCAACTCCACCACCAGCTCACCATCATTCCGGACAACAAATCGGGCATGGAATTTATTTCTTACCCCTGCCTCCTTCTCCTCAACCGCCACCGGCACCGTATCAGCACCAATCACCAGCCTGCCACCACCTATTGCCGCATCCACCACCCCGCGCACCCGCACCTCGGTCCCGCGCAAAACGGTCAACTCCCGCTCCTGTACCTGCCGGACCGGCAAACCAGAATATGCGGGCGGCTGAAGTTCAAAAGTCAGCGTCTGGAGTGTCAACCCCTTCAGCACACCAACATCAAACCAGCCACTCTTCTGCCCGAGCAGGGAAAACCGATAGCGAAAGCCATCCTGCACCCCAACCGCAAACACGCCGCTATCGCCCTGCAGCGCCACCCGGCGGCGCAGCCCCCGGACCGCCGACCGCGGCACTATCTCCAGTTTTACCGAAGAAAACAAACCCGCCGGCTGGACCCGACACAAGAGCCGCACCTCGTCACCCGGCACAACCACCGTATCCCCCGGACTCACCATCAGATTCAGCCGCAACCGGTTCGGCAAAAAGGCGTTGACCAGACCAACCCGCGCCCGGACCCCGCCAAAAGACAGATAAGCGACAAAAAGGGTCGCCGCCAGAACCGCAGTAAGGGTCGCAACTACCAGCCGGCGCCGGCAAACCACCCGTTTCAAAGGCAATCGCGCCAGTTCCGCTGTTACCGATGCGACCGCCGCATCCCGCAACGCCAGCGAATACCCCTCCACGCCCGGCTGGTAATCACACAACTCCAGCGCCGTAACCACCCGTCCCGCCACCCCGGGAAAAATCCGCTCCACTTGATAACCGATATCCTTCAGCCGCAACCTTCCCAGCCAGCGCCACGCCCAGTAGCCCACCGGCACAAAAGCCAAAAGCACAAACCACCCGCTAACAAAAAACCACCCGCACAGCAGCGCCGCCAGCGCAAACAGCCCGCCGAAGAAAAAAAGAACCGCCAGGAGGTCGTTAAAGAGAACCGCCCGCTGCAGGTCCTTTAACATTCGCCGCAAATCCGGGCCGCGTCTGTCCGTACTACCACACATCAACACCACCTTTAATACTAACCGCAAATCTCCCGCCGGGCAAGCGCTGTCCCTCTTGACTTCACCGGATAGAAAAATGATAATAACACCGATGTCCAGCCACCACGCCACCGGCAGTGCCGACGGGCACTATGAATCATCACCTCGGGAAACCACCCGGACGCAAATCGCTGCTGAACGCCGGGTAACCGTTCTGGGAATAGTCATCAACATCCTCCTTGGTCTGGGCAAAATCGCTGCCGGTTTCTTCAGCAACTCAACCGCGATTATCGCTGATGGTCTGCACAGCATCTCTGACCTTGCCAGCGACATCCCGGTCCTCTGGGGGATTACCTCGGCAAAACGGCCACCGGACGCTGACCACCACTACGGCCACTTTCGCTACGAAAGCATCATCGCCTTGTTTGTTGGTATCCTCCTCCTGCTTGCCGCGCTCTACATCGCCATCAGCGCCATTATCACCCTCAGCCATAAACACGACGGCATCCGCAACTGGCTACCATTTTACATTGCGCTTGCCTCAATCGTCCTGAAAGAACTCCTCTACTGGCTCACCCGGGCGGTGGGCAAACGCTACCACAACCAGGCGATTATCGCCAATGCCTGGCACCACCGCACCGACGCCTTCTCCTCAATCGCGGCGGCGCTCGGCATCGCCGGTGCGCTCATCGGTGGTGAACGCTGGTCATTCCTTGATCACCTCACCGCGGTCCTCCTGGCAGCATTTCTTGTCTATGTCGGCATCCGCATCATCCGCGACTGCGTGCACAAACTCTCGGACCGGGCACCGGATGCCGCCGCCCTCAACCAGCTCCACGACACAATCTCCGCCATTCCCGGGGTAATAAGTTATCACGCCTTTCGCGCCCGCACCGCTGGTGCCGGAAAAAAGATTGAGATGGACATCCACATCCAGGTTGACCCCGACATCTCGGTCAGCGCAGGTCATAACATCGCCACCCAGGTGGAAAAACAGGTCCGGCAGACCAACCCCGATATCACCAGCATCGTTGTCCATATTGAACCGGCAGAAGAAAAACCGACCGAGCCCGGTAATAACCCCGGGGCTAGCCCCGGGCATGCCCCGGAAAAACAAAAACCGGGTTAAAGCCATTTTCCTTACTATTGTCCAAACCGCAACTTACAGCGCTAATGCCGGTAAAATCGGCAACCGATAGTGTGAAAAATTCAGCCGCTCTGGCTCTAACTGATAAAATCCCCGGCAATTTTTCGACCCCGGGCCTGGTGAGTGTACCACTCCAGGGCGAGACCATCAGGGACCTATCTGAAAATCACAACCCTCCCGACCAAATGTCCACGCCCGGGTGCTGATTTCATCCCGGCGCCGCCATTGAAATCACCGCCAGGTGCGGTCACAAAATACACCCCGGCTGCAAGCTGGCTGATATCATTGGCACCAGGCGTTAAATCCATTACCTTCTTTCCGGAAATATCCACCAGCACCGGCTCCATCCCCTTCCCGCCCCATGCCCCGGGCACCATCAAAACATTCCGGGTAATGACCGTGCCGTTTCCGGATAAACACCACCAGGACAACGCCCCCTTCTCCTCCTGCCCGGTCATAATATCCATCTTTCCCCAAATGCGTCTCGTTCGGTATCCCCGACCAGCAAAGGTGTCGGTCCAGCCCTGGTAAACAAGAAATACCTGACCATTGCGAGCGACCGCCAGCGCCGGGGCAACCTGCTCACCGTCTCCGCCAACCAGCATCCTCCTCTCCTGAACATCTCCTGACCTGGTAACCCACGCCACCCAGAGGTCGTAACTGCTACTGCCATAACGCCACACGACCAGATGAGTTGTTCCATCAAAGGCGACCACCGGCAAACATTGCCCGCCCTCATAACCGGAGAGCGGTATTCCCCAGGTGTCAAGGACCACACCAGTGGTCTGGACCCGAGCGCCATAGATGTTATCCTGGAGATTTCGAGCATCCTGCCAGACAACCAGGTAATTTACCCCATCAAAATCCACCACTGGAAATCTCTGATTCCCCGGCGCGCTGATAATCAATATCCCGCCCGAATCCACCACCGCACCTGCCGGTGTCACCCGGGCACCGTAAACCTCGTGCTTGCTGCCGGTACGATAATCGTCCCACACGACAAAATAATTTGTGCCATCGTATGCCACCGCGGGCTGCACCTGGTCCCCGGCGCCGGAGATAATTACTATCCCCGCGGTATCAATCACCTCGCCGCTCGGACGCACCCGGGCGCCATAGATGTCCTGATTGCGATTCCGACCGTCCTCCCAGAAAACAAAATAGTTATCGCCGTCAAAACCCACCACCGGATTTGACTGGGCATAGCGGACAGTGGTAATTGGCCAGGGGCTGGAGTCCAAAACCATTCCTGCCGGGCTTACCCGAATTCCGTAGATGTCACTATAAAGTGTATCCTGCTGCCGGTCCTCCCAGACCACCAGGTAATTTGTGCCGTCAAAGCCAATCGCGGGATTGGTCTGTGCCCCGGGTGCCCGGACAATTGCAATCGCCTCCGGGTCCAGGACAACACCGGACTGGTTCACCCGTGCACCGTAGATGTCTTCATCATCGCCACCACGATTGTCGCTCCAGACCACCAGATAGTTGACACCATCAAAACCCACCGCCGGGCACCATTGATAATCCGGAATAAAAGAGTAGGTAATACCGGGATCAATCAGATACTCCTCACCATCAAACCGGTAACCGCTTGCTAATACTCCGGAATGGTAGACAGGAGAAACGGCGACTAATAAAAGTAAGAGGGCTGCAACTCGCATATAACCTTCTGTTATTTAAACAAATAGGTTTACACTTGCAAACCGTCAATGTCAAAAATCACCAATCAGAAGAAAATCCGCTGCCGTAACCGGACGGGTTCTCCTTGACCTTGGTCTTAATTAGCTTATCCTGAATTATGCCTATCGGGGTAGTAATTATTGCCGTTGTGGGTTTTGTTACCCTCGTAAGCGCCGTGCTCATTTTAACAATCATCGTCAACCGGCTGAAAAAGCCCGGCGGGGGCGAAACCGCGCTCGTCTTTCAGCAACTGGAAAGTCTGCGTCAGGAACAGCAGCAGAAACTGGACAGCAACACCCAGTTGCTCAACCAGCGCCTTGCCGAACTCACCCAGCTCCTGGCGCAAAACACCGGTCAACTCAACACCCGTATTGACAACACCATGCGGGTGGTGAGTGATGTGTCCCGTTCGCTGGGCGAACTGACGCAGGCATCGCAGCAGATTTATGAGGTAGGGAAGAATATCGCCAGTTTGCAGGAAATCCTGCGGGCACCAAAACCGCGCGGCGGACTGGGCGAGTTTTTCCTCGGTAACATCCTGCAGGAGATGGTGCCGAACAACTACCAGTTGCAGTTCGTCTTCCGCACCGGTGCCAAGGTGGATGCGGTCGTGCGGTTAGGCGGTCGCCTGGTGCCAATTGACGCCAAATTTCCCCTGGAGAACTTCCAGCGCCTGCTGGCTGCCACCGATGACGCCACCCGGCGTGCCAGTCGGAAGCAGTTTGTCAACGATGTGAAAAAACACATTGATACGATTGCCAGTAAATACATCCTGCCCGATGAAGGGACATTTGACTTTGCCCTGATGTACATCCCGGCGGAGAATGTGTATTATGAGATAATCGTTGCCAGCGCCAGTGAGGAAAAGGAAAGCGTGCTTGACTATGCGCTTGCCCGCCGGGTCATCCCGGTCTCACCCGGCACAATCTACGCCTATCTCCAGGCAATTGTCCTGGGCCTGCGCGGGCTGGAGATTGATCGCCGGGCACGGGAAATCCTTGACCACATCAGCCGCCTCCAGGGCGAAATCGGGCGTTTCCGGGAAAAATTTGAGACCGTCGGCACCCATCTGACCAACGCCCACAACCGTTATGAGGAGGCGGCACGGGAACTGGAACGCCTGAGTGAAAGGGTGGCGTTAAATCTAACATTAAATCAGGATGTTGATACAGGAGGCAAGAAATGAAAAGATTTTTAACCGGTATCTTTCTCTTCCTTATCGTTACCGGTTCGGCGCCGGCACAACTGGGCTGGCAGCAACTCGGGCCGAACGGCGCCCGGATAAACGCAATGGCGGGTGTGCCGGGCTACCCGGACGAACTGTTTATTGCGGTCGGCAGGTTTCCTGCCCTTATCCTGCGCACCACCAACACCGGCACCACCTGGACAGCCGAGACCATTCCGGACATCATCACCGCACTGGCGGTTAACCCGGTTCAGACCCGCATCATCTACGCTGCGGGCAAAACCAGCCGGGTTTACAAAAGCACCAACTCCGGTGCCACCTGGCAGGTTGGCGGCACAATCCCGGGCAATGTCTGGATTCAACAACTATTCGTCAACCCGGAGAACCCGGACGAACTCTGGGCGGGCGGTGAGATTTACCATCCCGACTCCACCACCATCGCCCTCTATTACAGCGGTAATGGGGGCATCACCTGGCAGGTCCGGCCGGTCGCATCTGCCTTCGCTGGTCTTGTCCGGGCGCTGGCGGTGAAACCGGACGCACCCGGCACCGCCATCATCGGTGGCACGCTGGCAAACCGCGGCCGGCTGTTTCTCACCACCGACTATGGCAACTCCTGGCAGGACATCGCCACCGGTATCACCGGAACCTGTGTTTACGGCTGCGCCATCAACCCGACCCAGGGCGACTACCTCCTCTGCGCCACCGATAGCGGGATTTATTACTCCACCGACCTGGGTAACTCCTGGACCCACCGGCTCAGCGCACCGGTGTTCTCGGTTGCCTTTGCGCCGGTAACACCCTATTACGCCTATGCCGGCGGCGAAAACCTGCTCTACCGCTCCACCAATCAGGGCTGGACCTGGCAGACGGACACAACCACATTCTTTGGCACCGACACCCGCTTCCTTGCCATCAACCCCCAGGCACCGCTCGAACTTTATGCCGGCAACGCCTATGGCGTATTTCACACCACCAACGGCGGCGCCACCTGGAACCACCGCACCGCCAACCTGAAAAACCTCAACATCATCAACTTCCAGCAGCTCACCCCGGACACCATCTTTGCCTTTGTTGAGGGGTATGGTGCGATGCGCTCGATTAATGCGGGTGTTAACTGGCAACGCTGGGGAAAACTATTTCCGGGCTCGGGCTGGGCAAGGGCAATTGCGGTCAACCCCCGGCATCCAGACACAATGGCGCTGGTAACCCTCTACCACTCTTATCTCCACCTGACCATCGATGCCGGTGACTCCTGGGAAACTCATCCAATTACTGAGCATTTCCAGCCACTGGGCATCGCCTACCACCCGACCGGACCGGACACCCTCTTTGTCTGGGGTGGCAAAGGCGACTCGGCTACTGGACCGTTAAAATTCGCGATTCTACGCTCCAGCGACCGGGGTCAGACCTGGCAACCTCTGCTCCTCCGGGATGAAGGTACCTGCTATGGGATGATTTTCACCACCGGTATGGAGACGCTGTATGCCTATGGTAAATCCGGTAACAGCCCGGCGCTCTTCCGCTCCACTGACCGGGGCAGAAACTGGACCAGCCTCAACTCCGGCATCACCGCCACGCCGATAACCGACCTGAAACCGATGCCCAACCAACCAGCAACCTGGTTCTGCACCACCCCGGCGGGTGTTTTCAAAACTGAAAATCAGGGACTGACCTGGGACAACCTCGGACTGCCCGGCGCCACCTGTATCCTGCCGGACACCATTAACCCGAACCGGTTCTGGGTCGGCACCGACACCCAGGGTGTCTTCTATACCACCAATAACGGACTGTTCTGGGACCGGGACACAGTGGGTATCACCGGACGCTCCATCACATTTCTCCATCGCCACCCCTGGCACCGCAGCACTGTATTCCTTGGCGTGTCCGGGCACAGCCTCGCCGGGAAAAATGTCCTGGGCATAGCAGAAACCAGCCAGCGCCCATCCGCACCGCAAATCCTTATCCTGCCCTCTGCCATTACCAGTTCGGCGCGCATCATCTTACCCCCCGGCACCACTCGGCTCACGCTCTATAACCCGACTGGCAGGCTTATCTGCCGCATACCCCTGCCGAAAACCCCCTCACCGGTGCTACACTGGCAGCGCCCCCGGGGAATTGGACCGGGTGTGTATCTCTTCCGCGCCGAGGGCCCCGGACACTCCTACCTCCAGCGCGTCCTCCTGTTACCCATAACCAGCAGCCGACGCTGAAGGGGCGGGGTATCGGGCTGTTTTAACACATCAATGCCATAGTTGACATCAGGGTTATTTTTGATTAATTTATAAAAAGGAGTTTTAACTTGGTCAGAATCAGACTTACACGAATGGGTGCTCGTAATAAACCAGCCTACCGAGTCGTGGCTATTGACTCGCGCCGGGCGCGTGACAGCGAGTATCTGGAAGCGCTCGGTCATTACGACCCACGGCGTAAAATACTTCAGCTTAACATTGAACGGGTGGACTACTGGCTGTCAAAAGGAGCCCAACCCTCTAACACCGTGGAGAAATTAATAAGTCGTTATCGGAAGATGGTCCAGGCTACCGCTGTTCCGGAAGAGGGCGGAACTACGGGCGTGCCGGACCAGATTGGCTCTGCAGACACTACAAACTAACCAAGGAGGTAGTATGAACCTGAAGGAGCTCATCGAATACATCGCGAAATCCCTCGTGGATCATCCCGACCGTGTTGAGGTCAAGGAAATCGCCGGAGAAAAGACGCTGATTTACGAACTGCGCGTTGGTCAGGGCGACCTCGGTAAGGTCATCGGCAAAGAGGGTCGCACCGCCAAGTCAATCCGGGCGATTATTTCTGCCGCAGCGATGAAACAGGGTAAGCGGGCACAACTGGAAATCTTAGAGTAGCCCGCCACCCTGTTTTTTCTTGAGGATAAGCGGACAGTGGTGCCGATAAGGCACCAGATGAGGTGGTGAGTTTACCGGTGCAGGTCCATATCATTACTATATTTCCGGAGTTCTTTAACGGTCCATTTGACTGTGGACCGACGCGGGTTGCCCGGGAGAAAGGACTCCTAAAGATAAACCTGGTTAACCCACGGGATTTTACCACCGATGCCCACCGCACGGTGGATGACTATCCATTCGGCGGTGGCGCCGGAATGGTAATGAAGCCCGAGCCAATCTTTCTGGCGGTGGAGAGCGTCCGCACCCCGAGCGCGCGGGTGATTCTCCTCTCCCCCCAGGGCGAGAGGTTTAACCAGGAAATGGCGCACCGGTTCAAACAACTGCCCCATCTTATCCTCATCTGCGGTCGTTATAAAGGCGTAGACGAACGCGTCAGGGCAATGCTGATTGACGAAGAGGTGTCAATCGGCGACTATGTCCTCGCCGGTGGAGAAGCGGCGGCGGTGGTGATTGTTGAAGCCATCGCCCGGCTTCTCCCCGGCGCGGTCGGCGATGAAGATTCGGTCGCTACCGATTCATTTGCTCAAGGACTGCTGGACGCGCCGGTCTACACCCGTCCCCGGGAATTCCGCGGTGCTACCGTTCCCGAGGTTCTGCTCTCGGGCAACCACGCTGCGGTCGCAACCTGGCGCCGCCAGCAGGCACTGCTCGCTACTGCCCGGCGCCGACCTGACCTCCTCGCAAAGGCAAACCTGACACCATCAGACCGTGAGTTTCTCGAAAAAACCCTGGGAAAGGAGGAAATCAGTGGCTCGCAAAACGAAGAGTGAGAAAAAGACGGAAGTGGCAAAGGAAACGCCGGCGATTATTGTGCCGGAACCGGGCGACCTCGTCGATGTCCACATCCGCATAAAAGAAGGCGACAAAGAGCGCATCCAGATATTCCGCGCCACAGTAATTGCGGTGCGCGGTCGCGGTGCCGGTAAAACCTTTACCGTCCGCCGGGTAAGCCGGGGAATCGGGATTGAACGCATCTTTCCGGTGAACGCGCCGGTTATCGCCAAGATTGACATCCGCCGCAAAAGTAAGGTCCGCCGGGCAAAACTCTATTACCTCCGGGAAAAGACCGGTCGTGAAGCAGCACTCAAAGAACTCCAGCCCGGTGAACAATCTCGACCGGAACCTGTGGCGCAATAACCTCTTCATCTGCGGTGTAGATGAAGTAGGCCGGGGTGCGCTTGCCGGACCGGTGGTGGCAGCAGCGGTCATTTTACCGCTGCACACCGAAATCCCGGGAGTTTGCGACTCCAAACTCCTCACCCATAGAAAAAGGGAAGAACTGGCTAAGCAGATAAAACAGCGGGCGCTCGCCTGGGCGGTTACCGCGGCTGGACACCGCTTTATTGACCGCTACAACATCCGCAACGCCACCTTCTATGCGATGCGTCAGGCGGTATTAAAAGCCTGTGCCCGGCTCCAGCCGCACCTCGCCCGCAAAAACATCTTTGTCCTGGCTGATGGCTGGCGCATTCCCCAACTCCCATTTCCCGGCGAAGGTGTCATCCGCGGCGACCAGCAGAGCATCTCCATCGCCAGCGCCTCAATTATCGCCAAGGTGTACCGTGACCACCTGATGGAAAAGATGGACCACCGCTTCCCGGGCTACGGGCTGGCAAGACACAAAGGCTATGGAACCAGCGAGCATCGCCGCGCCCTGCTCCGCCTCGGCCCCGCACCAATTCATCGCCATTCCTTTCAGTTACTGCCCCGGCAGAAAACCATCTTCCCGCAATAGTCTATGGACCCCAGACCGCAGAACTCCACCCACCGGGCGCTGCTTGGTAAAGATGGCGAACACCTTGCCCAGCGCTTTCTTGCTGAAAAAGGGTATAAAATTCTCAAGACCAACTACCGCTCCCGTCTGGGCGAAATTGACATCGTCTGTCAAGATGGCGACACAATTGTATTTGTTGAGGTAAAAAGCCGCGCCTCCGCTGCCTTCGGCACACCGGCATCCGCGGTAACAACCGTTAAACAGAAAAAACTCCACCGCCTTGCCCAGGAATACCTCATCGCCCATAACTACGAAGACCGGCCGGTGCGCTTTGATGTCCTCAGCATTTTTTTCTCCTCTGCCGGGGTAGATATCGACCACCTCATCGGAGCGTTCTGATGCTCGCCAAACTCCTTTCCAGTGCTGTCCTGGGCGTTGACGGCTTTCTTGTCTCGGTGGAGACCGATGTCGCGCCCGGACTTCCGGCGTTCAACATCGTCGGACTGCCCGACACCGCGATAAAGGAATCCCAGCATCGGGTGCAGGCGGCGATAAAAAACTCCGGGTTTTCCTTCCCTAATCGCCGGATTACCGTCAACCTCGCACCCGCGGACATCAAAAAAGAGGGACCGGCATTTGACCTGCCCATCGCCCTGGGTGTGCTTGCTGCTGCCGGAGTCATCTCACCGGCAGCACTCGACGGCTATGTCTTTCTGGGCGAACTGTCCCTGGACGGCGCGGTGCGTCCGGTCCGGGGCACGGTGGCGATGGCAATGGCGCTGCGCCAGCAAAACATCCGGGGAATGCTCGTGCCGGAGCCAAATGCCCTGGAAGCGGCACTGGTGCCGGACATCAATGTCTATCCGGTAACATCGCTCATTCAAACGCTCAACTTTCTTAAAGGTTGCGAAGAAATCACCCCGCTCCGAACCGATGTCAATGCCCTCTTCTCCCGTGCCGCGGTCCCGGAGCTCGACTTCGCCGAAGTCCACGGTCATGCCCATGCCAGACGGGCGCTGGAAATCGCCTGCGCCGGCGGGCACAATGTCCTGATGCTTGGACCGCCGGGCAGTGGCAAGACGATGCTTGCCCGGCGCCTGCCCACCATCCTGCCAGCGATGACACTGGAAGAGGCGCTCGAGGCAACAAAGATTCATTCTGTTGCCGGTACCCTGCCCATCGGCACGCCCATCATTGCCATCCGCCCTTTCCGGAACCCCCATCACAACATCTCGGAATCCGGTATGATTGGCGGTGGTGCTATCCCCCGTCCCGGTGAGGTGTCCCTTGCCCACAATGGCGTCCTCTTTCTTGATGAACTACCCGAATTTCGCCGCGATGTCCTGGAAGCACTGCGCCAGCCACTGGAAGACGGCGAAGTAACCATCGGTCGTGCCCGCTCCACCCTCACCTTTCCCGCCCGGTTTATGCTGGTCTGTGCGATGAACCCCTGCCCCTGCGGCTTCTACGGTGACCCCCGGCACGCCTGCTCCTGCACCCCGACCAAAATTCGACGCTACCGCAACCGCATCTCCGGTCCCCTCCTCGACCGGATTGACATTCATATTGAAGTCCCGGCGTTAAAATACTCCGAAATAACCACCCGGCGCCCGGCTGAAGAATCGGCGGTAATCCGGGCGCGGGTCAACCAGGCAAGAAAACTCCAACTGCAGCGCTTCTCCTCCCTCAACCTCCGGCGCAAAATCTACGCCAACTCCCAGATGACGCCCTCACTGATCAAAAGATTCTGCTCTGTCACCCCGCAGGGCGAAGAAATCCTCCGCGCCGCGATTGAAAGACTCGGGCTTTCCACCCGTGCCTATCATCGGGTCCTGAAAGTCGCCCGCACCATTGCGGACCTGGAAGGTGCAGAAACAATCCAGCCCAGTCATCTCACCGAGGCGGTCCAGTACCGCACCTTTGACCGGGCGATTTTTTAAGTTAGAATATTAAATTATGGAAGGAGAGAAAATGGCAAAGGACAACGCAAAAAAACTCGCCGAAAATATCTGTAATAAAAAGGCAAAAGTTGCCGTCATCGGCATCGGCTATGTCGGACTGCCCCTGGCAATTGAAATTGCCCGTGCCGGCTATGACACCGTCGGTATCGATGTTGACCGCAAAAAAGTCGACCTGGCAAATCAGGGCGAAACCTTTATCAGTGATGTCCAATCCGAAGAGATAAAAGAAGTCCTCCAGACCGGAAAATTTCACGCCACCACTTCCTACGCCCACTGCCGCACTGCCGACATCATCAACATCTGCGTCCCGACCCCATTTACCGCAACCAAAGACCCGGACATCTCCTATATCGTCAACGCCGGCGAGCAAATCGCCCGTTACCTCCACCCCGGACAACTGATTATCCTGCGCAGCACCACCTATCCTGAGACAACCGAGAAAGTCCTGCTCCCCATCCTCACCAAAACCGGCCTGCGGGTTGGCAAAGAGTTCTACCTTTCCTTTGCACCGGAAAGGATTGACCCGGGCAACAAGGTCTGGACCATTCGCACCACACCGGTCGTAATCGGTGGTGTAACAAAAAAATGCACCGACCTCTCCGCATTGTTCTACTCCCAGTTTGTTGACCGGGTTGTGCCGGTCTCATCGCCCCGGGTTGCGGAGATGTCCAAACTGCTGGAAAACATCTTCCGTTCCGTCAACATCGCCCTGGTCAACGAACTTGCCCGGATGTGTGACCGGATGGGTGGCATTGACATCTGGGAGGTGATCAGCGCTGCTGCCAGCAAACCGTTCGGTTTTATGCCCTTCTATCCCGGTCCGGGCATCGGTGGCCACTGCATTTTGATTGACCCCTATTACCTTGCCTGGAAGGCACGGGAGTTTGACTTCCACTCCAATTTTATTGAACTGGCTGCCGAAACCAACGAGGCGATGCCCTTCTTTGTTGTTGACCGCCTGTTTGAAATCTTGGGGATCAACGGCGTCCCGGCAAAAAAGGCCCGGCTGTTAATCATCGGCGCCGCATTCAAACGCAATGTCAACGACACCCGCCACTCCCCGGCAATCAAGGTAATGGAACTCCTCCACAACCGGGTAAAAGCGCTCAACTATGTTGACCCCTATGTCCCGGAGATAGAGGTCGCCGGCAGGAAGTTCCGGGCAAAACCCCTGACCCCACAGGTCCTGCGCCAGGCGGACTGTGTCATCATCCTCACCGACCATTCCTGCTTTGACTACGACCTCATCCTTAAAGAGAGCAAACTCATCCTTGACACCCGCAATGCGATCAATCGCCGGGATGTGAAAAAACTTTATACCCTGGGTTATCGCCGGGAATCCCTGGTCAACAGCACCGGTTAAAGGTCCGCCAGCCGCGACAGGAGAAAGTCAATAATCCCGGGGACTGCCGCACTCACCGGCGGTGACAGCGCCGCACCCGGCGCTGTCTGTGCCGGTTGCACCCCGAGCAACCAGACCGGACTTGATGTCTCCTGACCGAGCATCTCCGCGAGCATATTCAAAGGCAGGGTATGGGTGGAAAATCCCTTTAACTGCAAATGCGCCAGTTCGTCTCTGGAAAAAAGCCGAAACTCACCCGGCGCGCCGCCAAAATCGCAGGCATCAATCAAAATCACCTGCCGGGGCATCTCCTGAATTATCGGCACAAGATAATTCTCCGGCACTGTTCCCGCCTCAAACACCAGCACCATTTGCCCATCAACCCTTTTATCCTCCCGCAACCGTTCCGCAATCACCACACCCACCCCATCATCACCCCGCAGCCGATTCCCGATTCCCACAACAACCGTCCGACCCGGCATCACACATTTACCCGCGACACTGTAACGGCTGGCGCAATAACCCCTTTGCCTCCCGGACATAATTCCGCAACCACGGCACCGAATCCTGATACCTTTCCCAGTTCACAATCCGCTGGCAGTAAACCCGCACACTGTCCGCCTCACCCAGACCCTGCCAGGCATAAGCCATCTTCAACCAGTTCTCTGCCCGTCCATAACGATTATTCGGAAACGCCCGGCGGATATCCTCATCCAGCGCCCGTCCCAGTTTCACCACCTCCTGGTAATTTCCCATATCCAGATAGATGTCCCGCAGCAGCCGCCGCGCTGCCCGATTACCCGGATAGCGCGCCAGCAGCCGCTGACAGCACGCCTGTCCTTCACGGAAACGCCAGTCCTCCTTCATCATAAAACCGAGCAAAAATTCTGCCATCGGCTGCAAAAGTTCACCCCGCTGCCTGGCTGACTCCACCAGCCGATAAGCCCTCTCCCGGGAACCAATCAAACCCAGCCCGAAACAGTACCGGTCCGCGCTCGCCTTGAAATACTCAATAACACCCAGCCCGAATCGGGCATCATAAAGTTCCGGATCAATCGCCAGCGCCCGGTTCAATATCCCGGGCACCTTTAGCATCGTCATAACCGCATTGAATTTCCGATTCTGCCAGGATAGGCAGTTTGCCCGGTTAAGTTCGGTCAACCCCCAGTAAAGGTACGCCCGGGCATCATCCGGTTGCTTCTTTAACCGCTGCCGGCACAACTCCACCACCCGCTCGCTCGTCCGATAAAAAGAGTCCAGCAGCCCGGCATTCCCCGAATCATAGATAAGCATCTGTAAAAGACACGCCTGCCAGAAAAGCCCGGCCGGGTCGCCGTTATCCCGTTCGATCAACTCCTGCACCCGGACACCGGCGCTGTGGTAATCCTGCAGATAGCACAACTCCCTTGCCGCTAAAACACCATCCTCGCCACAGACTGCGGCCGCATTAATAACAAAAAACAGGATTAATCCCGGCACTATTTTTCTCAACCCCGGCTATCCCCGCTCCGCAATCACCTCAATCTCAACCAGCGCACCCTTGGGCAGGGCACGGACCGCCACCGTGGACCGGGCAGGCAAATCTCCGGATGCGTTAGCAGTGCCGGCACCGGTACTAAAATACCGGGCATAAATTGCATTCACCCTGGGAAAGTCCGCCATATCGGTGATAAAAACTGTCGCCTTGATTACCCGTTCCAGCCCGCTACCCGCAGCCGCGAGAACCGCACTCAAATTCTTGAACACCTGCTCGGTCTGCTCCTCCAGCCCGGCCGCCAGTTCACCGGACACCGGGTCAATCCCGATCTGTCCGGAGGTAAACACCAGATTACCCGCAATCACCGCCTGACTGTAAGGGCCGACCGGTGCTGGCGCCTTATCACTCTTTACTATCTCCACAATTACCTCCCTTTTAACAACCGTAATAAAGATTAAATTCCCAGGGATGGGGCCGCCGGTTAATCGCATCAATCTCCAGTTCCTTCAACTCAATCCACTTCGCAATCGTCTCCTCGGTAAAGACCCCGGGCGCAACCAGATAGTCGTGGTCCCGGCGCAACTCCTCCAGCGCCTCAGCCAGCGAGGCTGGCACCGGCTTACTCCGCGAGCGCATCTGAGCGGTCCCGCCCCTGCCCTCTAAAGGCAATCCCGGGTCGACTCGCCTTTTTATCCCATCGAGCCCGGCAAGCAAAACCGCAGCCAGCGCCAGATAGGGATTGGCGGTCGCATCCGGCAACCGGAATTCTATCGCCATCTTTTTTACATCCTGAATATAACCCGGAATCCGAATCGCCGCGGTCCGATTCGCAACCGAGAAAAACGCCTCGGTTGGCGCCTCATAACCCGGTACCAGCCGGCGATAGGAGTTGGTACTGGCGTTGGTCAGGGCACAGAGCGACGGAATGTGCTCAATTATCCCGCCGATATAATGCAACGCCATCTTCGACAGCCCGGCACCCCCCCTGCCATCACCAAAAAGCGACACCCCATCCTTAACCAGATACTGGTGCAGATGCATCCCGGAACCCGGCTCATTGTATATCGGCTTGGGCATAAAGGTGGCGCTCTTACCATGCCGGAACGCCAGATTCCGCACCAGATACTTGGTCAAAATCACCGCATCGCCCGCCTTCCCGGCCGGCAGAAAAACCGGCTCCACCTCCACCTGGGCAAACCGGCCGCCCTCATGATGATGATACTTCACCTCAATCCCGCAACCCGCCAGAAGCCGCACCAGCTGGGAACGAAATTCACTGCTCCGGTCAAAAGGCGGTGCCACATGATAGGCACTGCCCTTAAACAGCGCTACCCCGCTCTGGTCGTCATGGCGCAACTCCTCGGTCTGGAGCCGGTAAACCGCGCCGAACTCATCGGTCCAGAACTCGGCGGAATTAAAAAGGTAAAACTCAAACTCGGTCAGAAACATCACCTCATCGCACCCGGTTGCCTCCTGCACCGCGGCTATCGTCTTCGCTAAAATATAGCGCGGGTCACTACCATAACGCCGGCCCGTGCCCGGTTCGTATATCCCGGCAAAACAGGAAACGGTCGGCTCACTGGCAAATGGCTCAACAAACACCGAATCCAGGTCCGGCTTGAGAACCATGTCACTGCCCTCAACCTTTCCGAAACCCGCAACCGAAGAACTGTCAAACCCCACACCATTGGTTACCGCATCCGTCAGCCGCTCAATCGGCAGGGTCACATGGCGCAACCTGCCCCACAGGTCACAGTACTTGATATCCAGAAAACGGACTTCCTTTTCATTAATTAACCTTTTCACAATAAATAGATTGCCAGAAAACCAAAAATTGTCAACCACAACCGAATCCCCCTGCCCCCTGATTGACACTCCAGCACCACCCAATAAAATCGGCTATGCCTGCCGGTTTTCCCTACCCCGGTCAGACCCTTGCCCTCGTTGCCGCGCTTTTCTGGGCGTTTGCGGTCATCCTCTTCAAAAAGAGCGGTGAAACCGTCCATCCCCTCGCCCTCAACCTCTTTAAAAACACCCTCGCCGCCCTCCTCCTCATCCCGACGATGCTCATATTCAGGGAAAACATCCTCTATCCGGCACCATTTACCCATTACCTCCGCTTCATCAGCAGCGGACTTCTGGGAATGGCGCTGGGCGACACGCTGTTCTTTATCAGCCTCAACCGCATCGGCGCCAGCCTCTCGGCACTCGTCGGCTATATGTACAGCCCGCTCATCATCATCCTCTCCATCATCTTCCTGAAAGAAACCCTCACCCCGCTCCAGCTCACCGGCATCTTTCTCATCCTTGCCGGACTTTTCGCCACCCCCGGATAAAACTCCCGGCTCACCTCACCCGCAAATCGCTCATCACCGGCATCATCCTCGGGATCCTGGCAAACCTCGCCACCGCCATCGGGGTCATCATCATCAAACCCATCCTCAGCACCACACCGCTCCTGTGGGCAACCCAGGTCCGGCTCATCGCCGGTATCATCGGACTGGCGCTCATCACCCTCGTCCTGCCAACCCGGCGGACAATCATCGCCTCCCTGTTCTCCTTGAAAGGCGTCGGCTACACCATCGGCGCCACCATCCTCGGCACCTACCTGGCGCTGGTCATCTGGCTTGGCGGAATGAAATTCACCCAGGTGGCAATCGCCGCACCCCTGGGACAAACCAGCGGCATCTTCATCTTCCTCCTTGCCGCGCTCCTGCTCAAAGAACCGCTCACCTTAAGAAAAATCATCGCCATCATCATAACCTTCACCGGCGCCATTCTGGTATTTCTCGGCTAACCCTGTAGTTATAAAAATATACAACTCAAACATCGCTTTTAGCGGTTAACTTTCGTAATTATAACGCCTTATCCTGAAACATGCCCATTTTCCCCTCCCACCCGGGGGACAGCCCCGGGCATAGCCGGGATATTTACTGTCTCACCGGGATACCATCCTGCTTTCGCGCCAGTGGGAAAGATAGCCGGAACGGTCAGCCGCGGGTTACCGCTCGGGTTAATACCGGTGGTTATCCAGAAGGAAAAAATGGCTTTAACCCCGTTCTCTATCCCTTTTTTCGCACCGCACCCTCTCAGCGGTTTAGCTCTACCGTCTCTGCCCCGGCTTTTCCTTGTTTCTCCTCTTGATTCCGATTCTGTTTCCTGTTAATCTAATTTACTATGCTGAAATGGCTGTTCCGCAATAAGGACCCGAAGGTAAAAATTCTCGGGCTGGTCTCGCTCTGGCACATCTTTGAGACGGTGGAGTTGAATCGGCCCGAACTTGTAGACAAGCTTAATGACCTCACCAGCCGGCTGGAGACGGAATTTGAGGAAATTAAAGAACTTATCAACTCCTGCGCCGTTACCGGTGACGAAAAGGACATCGACTTTATATTTTCTGTCCTGACCCGTTTACCCGCACCACCCGCCACACTCAAACCCCTGCCCGCGGATGCCGACTTTACCTGGGAAAAGGCGGAGAACGGTCTGGGACCTGTGGGCCGGGTGGTAAACAGCATCCGGGTAACGGTGCAGGGGCAGAGAATCGGACCTTATGAAAAGGAACTCCAGAGCCTGCGCCGGCAACTTAATGAGTTGAGTCGGTCCAGCAGGGCAAGCGCAGCGCTCACCCGGCTCCAGGAGGAAATCGCCAGAAAGGAAAAGGAGGAACAGGAGGAGTTACGCCAGACCGACAGCGAGTTTCGCAGCCATCTCAGCCGGTTGTTAAAACTCTATGAACTTTATCACCACTGCCTTGATGTCCTGTCCCGGGTGAGTTCAGCCGCAGGTGTGCAGGCGATAGTTGACCGCCTGGACTCCGGCACACCGGAGGAGAGAATTTTTGCCTACAAGGCGCTGTTGCGCGCGGGCTGGCAGCCGAAAACCACCGAACAGGCGCTGAACTTCTGCCTTGCCCGGGCAAAACTGGGCGACACCGAGACGGAATGCCGGCAGGCGGAAAAGGAACTGGAAAAACTGGTGCACAGCACCACCGATGTCCGGGAACTGTGCGAGCTGATTGAGCCCCGGCTGGCTGAGGAAGGGCTGAACAACATTCAGGCGCAGGCGCTTTACCGGCTGGCAGAGATTGAGCCGCCGCGGGCAAAGGAGCGGTTTGCCGAACTATTGAGCAACACTAGTGAGCCCGCCGAGTTAAAGATTGCCGCGGTGAAGGCGACCGGTGAAAAACTCCTGCCGGTTATGCCCGCGGAAGCGGTGGAACTGCTCATCCGCGCGCTCGATGACCTGGAAATGGAGGTGCGGGTCCAGGCTGCCCGGGCGCTTGCCCGGCTGCCGGAAAGCACGCCGGCGGAGATAAAAAAGGCGGCACAGGAAAGGCTGATTTTCGCACTGCGGGACGGCGACCTTGAAGTGCGGGATGCCGCTGCCCGCGCCCTGAACGAGAAAACCTATCCTGAGGCTGGTGCCCGGCTGGCAGAGTTTCTCCTTCATGAAACCAACCCCAACGGTCGGGAGTTTGCCGCCATCGCCTTAAAACTCAACTTCTCTGCCACACCCCAGACCACCGCCGCGCTTGTCACCGCCCTGCGCGACCCGGACGCGGCGGTGCGCAAGGCAGCCGCTGAGGCGCTGACCGCCCAGTCCGCAGTCCCGACCGAACCGGAAAAAAGGCTGGAGTTTTTCTGCGCCAAGCAGGAGTGGTCCGCACTGGCGGCTGCGGGCAGTGCCGCGGTCCCCTGCCTTTTGCCCCGGTTGCGCGACCTGCGCGCCGACATCCGGCTTGAGGTGGTGCGGGTCCTGGGCAGGATTCGCGCCCGGGAGGCGGTGAAGGAACTGTGTATCGCGCTTTCGGACTCGGACCGGGATGTGCGCAAGGCGGTTGCCCGGGCGCTGGCGGAAATCGGCGACCCGGACGCAATCCCGGCATTGAAAACCGCCATCAGCCGGGAGGGGTTCCAGGAGGTGCGGGCAGAGATGGAACGGGCGGTGCGCCGATTAAGTTGACAAACCTTTACAAATCCGATTATCTGGCTAAAATTAATAAATAAATGCTCCAAGCGCTGAGGAAGTTAATCCCGACGAAGAGCGAGCGGGAAGTCCGCCGTCTCCGCAAAAAGGTTGAGGAGATTAACGCCATTTATGAAACCTATCACAGCCTCAGCGATGCCGACCTGCCAAAAAAGACCGAGGAGTTTATCCAGCGGGGAAAGGATGGTGAATCGCTGGATGACATCCTGCCCGAGGCGTTTGCCCTGGTAAAAGAGGCGTGCCGGCGCCTGGTCGGTAAACGCTGGACCGTAACCAACCAGGAGATCACCTGGGATATGGTCCCCTTTGATGTCCAGATTATCGGCGGCATCGTCCTGCACGAAGGCAAGGTTGCGGAAATGAAGACCGGCGAGGGTAAAACCCTGGTGGCAACGATGCCGCTTTACCTGAACGCCCTGACGAAAAAGGGCTGCCACCTGGTTACGGTGAACGACTACCTGGCACGCCGGGACCGTGAATGGATGGGACCAATCTACGAGTCGCTCGGTCTGACCGTGGGTTACATCCAGTCCGGAATGACACCCGAGGAAAGAAGACCGCAGTACGCCTGCGACATCACCTACGGCACCAACAACGAGTTTGGCTTTGACTACCTGCGCGACAATATGGTGCTCACCTACGAGGACAAGGTCCAGCGCGGCCATTACTACGCCATCATTGATGAGGTGGACATCATTCTGGTCGATGAGGCGCGCACGCCATTAATCATCTCCGGTCCGGTCGGCGTGTCCAAACAGAAGGAGTTACAGGAAGTGGTACCGCTGGTGAGCCGGCTCTTTCGGGAGCAGGACCGCCTGGTTGACCGGATTGTCGCTGAGGGTGAACGGCTCCTGCGTCAGGGTAAAACAAACGAGGCGGGGATAAAGTTTCTCCAGGCGCTGCGCGGCTCGCCGAAAAACCGCAACCTGATGCGGGTGCGGCAGCAGGAAGGGGTGATGCGCCTGATTGAAAATGCCGAAGCCATCCTGCGCCGGGACAAAAGGCTGCACGAGATTGATGCCGAACTGTTCTTTGTCATTGATGAGCGCGACCACTCGGTTGACCTGACCGACAAGGGACGCTCCGCCCTGGCACCCAATAACCCGAACCTGTTCATCCTGCCTGACCTGTCCAGCGAACTGGCAAAATGTGATGTTGACCCGACCCTCTCACCCGAGGAGCGCGCCCGGCGCAAAGAGGAAACCTATCGCCGTTATGCCGAACAGAGCGACCGGCTGGCAAACATCCGCGCCCTCTTAAAAGCCTATGCCCTGTTTGAAAAGGATGTTGACTATGTTGTTACTCCGGATGGCAATGTTGTCATCGTTGATGAGTTTACCGGCAGGCTGATGCCCGGACGCCGGTTCTCCGACGGTCTGCACGAGGCGCTGGAGGCAAAAGAACAGGTGCAGGTGCGGGAAGAGACCCAGACCTTCGGCACCATCACCATCCAGAACTACTTCCGGATGTATGAGAAACTTGCCGGGATGTCCGGCACCGCGATGTCCATCGCCCGCGAACTCTACAATGTTTATAAACTGGAGGCGGTGGAGATACCGACGAACGAACCGGTGCGCCGGATTGACTATCCGGATGTTGTCTTTCGCACGAAAAGGGCAAAGTATCAGGCGGTGGTCAACGAGATTGTCAAATGGCACAAACTCGGGCGCCCCATCCTGGTCGGCACCACCTCGGTCCAGGCATCCGAGGAACTTGACCGCCTGCTCCGCCCCACCGGCATCCGCTACTCCATCCTCAACGCCAAAAACCACGAAGCGGAAAGCCAGATTATCGCCCGTGCCGGTGAGCCGGGTGCGGTAACCATCGCCACCAATATGGCGGGCCGAGGCACCGATATCAAACTGGGCAAAGGCGTGGTCAAGGGCGAGAAATGCTATCTCGTTTCCGGGAACGGCAAATGCGCCTACTGGGAAGAAAAGCCCGGCCGGTGTTATGAAGAGGTGCCCTGCGGTCTCTATGTCATCGGCACCGAGCGCCACGAGGCACGCCGGATTGATGACCAGCTGCGCGGCCGCTCCGGACGTCAGGGTGACCCGGGCTCATCCCGCTTCTTTGTCTCATTTGAGGACGACCTGTTGCGGTTGTTTGGCAGTGACCGGGTGGCGGCGTTGATGGACCGCTGGGGTGGCAAAGAAGAGGAGTCGGTAAGCAGCGGACTGGTCACAAAGGTTATCGAAAACGCCCAGCGACGGGTGGAAATCCGCAACGCCGAAATCCGGCGGCATCTCCTGGAATATGACGATGTGATGAACCGCCAGCGCGAGGTGGTATATGGCCTGCGCGACACCATACTGAAAGAAGCCGACCTCAACCCGGTCTTCAACGAAATCCTGGAAGGTCTCCTGGAACAACTGCTCAACCGTTTCGCCAGCGGTCGCAACCCGCAGGAATGGGACTGGGAAGGGCTGAGAGCCGAACTGCTCAAGACCTTCCTCACCGACCTCTTGCTTGATGAGGATGAACGCCTCCAGTCACGCCGGGAGGAGTTAAAGAAACATCTGCGCGAACTTGCCCGCACCCGCTATCAACAACTCGCGCAGGAACTCGGCGAAGCCTTTCCGGAATGGTGCCGACGGGTATTTCTGGCGACCCTGGATGAAGCGTGGCGCGACCACCTCCACCAGCTGGACATCCTGCGTGAAGGCATCGGTCTCCAGGCATACGGGCAGAAAGACCCACTGGTAGAATATAAACAGGAATCGTTCCGCCTGTTCAGTGAGACAATGGGAGAATTTTATCAGAACGCATTAAGGATCCTGTTTCGTGTTGACCCCAGAAGCGGCGCTGACCGGCTCAGCGCTGGTCCCAGGGTCGCAGTCCAGGCATACAAACCGGAAATGGGGGAACAACCCGAGAAAAAGACCGCCCCGAAATCAGCCGCCAGTCCGGTCCGGCGCCAGATACCAAAAGTTGGCAGAAATGACCCCTGTCCGTGTGGGTCGGGAAAGAAATACAAGCGCTGCTGTGGCCGGGTGCTGGAAACCGCCGACCGCAGTAGCAAAACCAGCACAAAACCATAAAAGGAGGAACCAATGGCAAAAGTCTCAACTGGCCGCATCGTCCTCTATGTAATCCTGGGTATCGTGGTGATCATCGTCGCCGTCTGGGTGATTCGCACCAGGTCCCAGGAATCAAAACTTGGTAAACGCGTGATGGAAGTAGAGGATGTGCCCAAGTTCGTCAGAAACATCACCAAGCGTGTGGAAAAACTGGATGCAGAACTGAGTGGACTCAGCGGTCCATCGGCAGACCAGGCGCGGCAACTCCTCCAGGAAGCGAAGACCGGACTTGAGGAGATACAAACACTGACTGACCCGCAGGCGGTCGGTGCCAAGCGCGATGAGATAATGGACAAAATCACAGAGGTTCAGAAACTGAAGCGTAAGGCAGAAAAAGGGGAGTAAACAAAAACCGGGAAGGGGGGCTTGCCGGTTAAGGTGAGCCCCCCGGGAGATTAATTAATGAAACTAAGGGTCATTATCTGGATAGTGGTTGGCATTATCGTTGTTGCCGGGGTTATTTTTTTAGTAATCACCGGCAAAAGCCCCCGTGCTAAAAAAATCTCTCTCGATGACCTCAAAAGGCAGGCAGAACGCTCAACGAACTCCGTAAACAAACTCACCGCCCGACTTATGGAGGCAAAGGCGACACCGCTACCACCAGAAAAAAGCCAGCTTGTTGCTGAGGTAGAAAAAAACCTTAACGAAGCCCGCAGCCTCTTAGATGCGGTAAAAAATAGCTCCGACCTGAAACAGGCGGAAAAAGACCTGCGCAGCGCTCATCGGCTTATTCGCCAATCCCGACGCCTCCTCCAGCAGTTAACCAAAGTCCCTCGCACGGCATCGCTCTCATTCTGTCCGCGCCGATTAACTTTACACATCTGCGATAAAGCGCTTCCCTTCTTTTCGCGGCGCCCATTTCCCTGCGAAATAATTTAGAACCAGCGGTAAAGCAGCCGGGGAAACCGGGTTATACCGAAAAATTCAGCCAGCCCCTCGTCAAACATCCGGCGCATCCATACCTGAAGTCTGGTGCGGGCTTTAATTAGTCTCGGCTCTCCTTTAATTCCGCACAACTCTGCCAGAATCCTCTTGGCATCTTCCAGCGTGCCCAGGGTATCGACTAAACCAAACTCCTTTGCCTGTCTGCCGGTAAGAATTCGACCATCGGCAATCGTCCGCAGACTGTCCAGCGGTATCTTCCGCTCCTGACTCACCACCGCCAGAAACTGCTCATAAACATCGCTCACCACCCCCTGTAACAATTTCCGGTCCGTTTCGGTCATCTCCCGGAAGGGTGAACCGATGTCCTTTGCCTCCCGTGATTTTATCACCTCCACCTTCATACCCAGTTTATCGAGAAGACCCCGGACAATCGGTAAGTCCATTTTCGCTCCAATTGAACCGGTAAGTGTCCCGGGATTAGCGACGATAACATTAGCCGGTGCAGAAACATAATAACCACCTGATGCCGCCACCGTACCCATTGACACCACCAGTGGCTTGCCTGCATCCCGGATGCGCCTGATTTCCGAATAGATTTCATGAGCAGCGGTTACCCCGCCACCCGGACTTTCCACCCGCACCAAAATTCCCTTCACCTGCGGATTTTTCTCCAGCGCCTGCAACTGCCGGACTATCTCGCGGGAATCAACTATTGTTCCCTGAATAGTAAGATACCCCAACGCCCCTCCACCCGTCCCGTCCCACTTGCCTTGCAAATTGCCGATAATAAAAATGGTGGTTAAAAGTGATGTAATCAGCGTAACCAGTGCCGCGATAACAATAACAATGATTAAGGTCCGACGGCTCATAAAAATTTAATTTAAATGGGCCCTAGTGGACTCGAACCACTGGCCCCTGCGTTATCAGCACAGTGCTCTACCACCTGAGCTAAGGGCCCACTTGTTGCTATAATAACCAAAAAATATTTTATGTCAAGCACGTTTGAGTCGCCAGCCATCACGGGTGTCCTCAACCACCCAGCCCTGTTTCAGAATCTCCTCCCGCAACCGGTCTGCCCTTGTCCAGTCTTTGGCCCGCCTTGCCGCCTCCCGTTCCTCGGCCAGTTTCCGCACCGCTAAAGGTGCCTCTTCCGCTGCCCCCAGTCCCAAGCCTAAAACCCGGTCGAAGTCTAAAAGCATATCCCAGGCATTACGGTCCTGTCGCCGGTTCCCTTCCCGAACCAGTTCCCAGACCACCGCCAGCGCCTGGGGCATATTCAGGTCGTCCATAATCGCTGCCCGAAATTCGCTCTTTATCTTCTCCAGCCAGCCCTTATCCTTACCTGCCGACCAGTTTCGGGCGTTCAGCCCCATTTCCCGCAGACCACGCAAACCATTCTGTGCTGCTACCAGCGCCTCGGTGGTGAAATTAAGTGGCATCCGGTAATGAGCGGTATGACAGAGATAGCGGAATGCCAGCGGTTCAAACCCCTGTTCCATAAGTTCCGATATAGTCACAATATTACCCTCAGACTTGCCCATCCGGGCATCACCCACCTGCAGAAATGCATTATGCATCCAGTAATGCACCACCTCCTTACCGGTGGCGGCAAAGTTCTGCGCCCGCTCATTGGTGTGATGCACCGGTATATGGTCAATCCCGCCGGTATGAATATCAAACTCATCACCCTGATAGCGCATTGACATCGCGGAACATTCAATATGCCAGCCCGGGAACCCCCTGCCCCAGGGCGAATCCCACTGCATCAGGTGTTTGGGCTGATTGGTAATCCAGAGGGCAAAATCGGACGGGTTTCTCCTATCCGGGTCGACCTCCACCCTTGCCCCTGCCCGTTGTTCTTCCAGATTCAATCTGCCCAGTTGCCAGTAATCTGGATACTTACTCGTGTCAAAGATCAACCCCACGCTGGTCTTATAGGTAAAACCATTCTGCTCAATTCGTTTGATCAATTCTATCATATCCTGGATATGTTCGGTTGCCCGGCAGACGACCGTTGGTTTCAGGATATTCAGACGCTCAGCATCCCGGAAAAATGCTGTCTCATAGAAACGGGCAATCTCCCCCGGCGTCCTTCCTTCCCTTCTTGCGCCCGCCTCCAGTTTATCCTCACCCAGATCATCATCGGTGGTCAGGTGCCCGACATCAGTGATATTCATTACATGACGCACCTGCAACCCGAGATACTCAAACACCCGGCGCAGAGTATCAGCAAACACATAGGCACGAAAGTTCCCCACATGGGCAAACCAGTACACCGTTGGCCCGCAGGTATAAATCTTCACCCTGCCCGGCTCTATTGGAATAAAATCCTCTTTCCTTCTGGTCAGGGTATTAAAAACCTTCATCATCGCCCGCCATTCTACGGAAAATAACTTCCGGGTCAAGATATAGGACGCAGTTCATAATCTCTCCGGGCAACAAATTGGTGTGCGGGCAAGCGCCGGCAGGTTAAAATCGCTCGCACCGAACCGCTGATAAAGTTCAAAACCCGCCGCGGCGACCATCGCCGCATTGTCGGTGCAATAGTCCTTCCGCGGGATAAGCAACCGGAAACCCAACCGCTCTGCCAAAAGCCCCATCTCTTCCCTTAAATACCCGTTCGCCGCAACCCCGCCAGCAACACCAACCACCTTTAATCCAGTCCGCTCCACCGCCTGCGCCACCCTTCTAATCACCGACCGCCCCGCCGCCACTTGAAAAGATGCGGCAACATCCGCCTTCACCGCATCCGGATGGTCGCGCAGATAATAAAGCACCGCGGTCTTCAAACCGGAAAAACTGAAATCCAAGCCACCCGGGTCCGGCACCGGGAAATCAATCACCGGCCTGCCTTCTCGTGCCAAGTTTTCTATCTCCCTGCCGCCAGGATAGGGCAACCCCAATAACTTTGCCACCTTATCAAACGCCTCGCCACAGGCGTCATCCACCGTTGATCCCAGTTCCTGATAGTCGCACCAGTCTTTAACAATCAAAAGTTCGGTATGACCGCCGGAAAGAATCACCCCTAAAAATGGTGGCGCCAAATCTGGATACTCCAGCCGCAGGGCAAAGATGTGTCCTTCAAGATGATGCACACCCACAAACGGCACCTGCAAGCCATAACTTAACCCCTTGGCAAAGGGCAATCCTACCAAAAGTGCGCCCAAAAGCCCCGGCGCATAGGTAACCGCCACCAGGTCAATTTCGGATATGTCAACCCCTGCCCGGTCCAGCGCCTCCTTAACCACGGGCAATATCAACCGGATATGCGCCCTTGCTGCCAGTTCCGGCACCACCCCGCCATAAAGCGAATGGACCAGCTGTGATGACACAACACTGGCAAGCACCTGTACCCCATCCTTAACCACACTGGCTGCGGTCTCATCACAGGAGGTCTCAATCCCCAGGCAGATAAAACTCATCTCACGGTCACATCGAACAGTAGTGGCTCAATCTTTACCAGCCGGAATCTTTCCGGCAACAGGACATCCGCTGCCAGCCGATACTCCCCGGGCTGTAAACCGGCTATTTTTACCTGGACATTGATATCTGCTGGCTTCAGCGACTCAATCCGTTCTGCCGGACCGGCAACCGCCACCTGCGCCTCAGATGGTGACACCTGAACATCAAATGTTGGCGGCGCCACCACCTGCACCGGTAGCCCGAGAAATATCCGCGCCGCCTCCTTTTCCAGAACCACTACCACATCCACCGACTCCGGCACACAGGAAAATCCCCCGGCTTGCGGCACCATCACCCGCAATCGCCGGGTCTCACCGCTCCGCACCGTGCTCAAATCCAGCGTCTCGGTAAAAACCTTATCATACCCGTCCAGTCTATCTGCCGGACCAAACAACTGAACGGTATTTTTCACCTGAATATCCGCCACCATCATCCCGGCTGGTGCCTGCCCCCTGGTCGGCACCGCCACGGTCACCTCCTTTGTTCTTGCCGGACCCAGTTTCACCTCAATCACCTCCGGCTCAATTGAACGCACCGCCACGCCAGCCGGTAGTTTTAAATCTGCCGGGTTCAACCGCACCTGCCGCGTGCCAAACCTGCCCTCCGGCACCACCGGTCGAAACTCCAGCGCCTGCCGTGGCAACCGCAAAAGTTCCTTGCCCCGACCGGTCAGGGTCACCTCCACGCTGCTGAAATCAATATCGCTAATCACCCTTTCCGGATTACCCTTCTCCAGCACCCGCACCGGCACCACAATCTGCACCTCATAAGCGCGGTCCAGCACCGCCACCGTCCAGAGAAACAGTGCAAACACCAGGGCAAATAACTTTAAGGTAAAATTACCGAAAATCACCCGCAGGAACTGATGCACCTTTTCAGTATAAACACCTTCCTTTTATCTGTCAATTATCCCACCGGCAGGCACGCCTTGACTTTATTTTAACTTATACCATTATTACTTTTATGAAGGGCAATATCTATGCTGCATTCCTTGAAGTCAGCCAGCGCTTTCCTGACCGCCCGGCGTTGATGCATAAAGTTAACGGCAAATTCCAGACCATCACCTATCGCCGGTTGTCCCGCCTTGTTGACGAGACCGCTGATGGCCTTGTTGCCGCGGGTGTCAAACCCGGTATGGCGGTGGGCATCTACTCCTATAACCGTCCGGAATGGGTCATCGCTGACCTGGCAACAATCAAAATCGGCGCGGTGGTGGTGCCCATCTATCACACCCTGCCACCCGGCACCGTTGGCTATATCATCCAGGACGCCCGGGTCAGCCACCTGTTTATCGAAAGCCCGGAACTGATAAAAAACATCCATCCCCTCCTTCCGGAACTGAAAGGATTGCAACTCATCATCACCTTCTTTGACCAGTTCCCGGGTACGTTCAACGGCAAACCGTTTATTTCCCTTTCGGACCTGCGGGACAACGGTGTCTGCTGGCGCAGGAACTCACCTTCGGTCAACACCTTTCACCCCGCACCGCCTGATGAGCTGGTGACCATCTGCTACACCTCCGGCACAACCGGCGAACCCAAGGGCGCAATGCTCACCCATCGCAACATCCTCTCTAATGTCCAGGCGGCAATCGAGCGCTTTTCCATAACCGAGAACGACCTTCTCGTCTCCTTTTTGCCGCTCTGCCATATGTTTGAGCGCACCTGCGGCTATTACACCATGCTCCTCGCCGGCGCTGCCATCGCCTATGCGGAATCCGTCCAGACCATTCGTGAGGATGTCGCCCGGGTCAAACCCACCCTCTTGATTGTTGTCCCCCGTGTCCTGGAAAAAGTCTACAATGCGGTGCAGGAAAAGATCCTCACCGGCTCACCGCTCCAGCGTAAACTGATGACCGCCACCATCAAAACCGCCAACCGCTGCGCCATCCTGCACAACCAGAAAAGAAAGGTCCCGTTTTTCCTTGCCCTGAAACATCGCCTCCTTGACCTCCTGGTGGTGCGCAAACTGCGCAAACTCGGTGGGGGTCGCATCCGGCTCATCGTCTCCGGTGGCGCGCCCCTGGAAAGAAAACTCGCCCGCACCATCCGCAACCTGGGCTTTAACCTCCTGGAAGGTTATGGTCTTACCGAAACCGCCCCGGTCGTTTGCGCCGCGGTGCCCGGTGAAGAAAAGGTCGGCACCGTGGGCAAACCATTTCCCGGCATTGAGGTAAAAATCGGTCCGGACGACGAAATCCTGGTCCGGGGTCCAAATGTGATGAAAGGCTACCTGAACAAACCCGAAGAGACCAGCCGGGTCATTGATGCCGAAGGCTGGTTTCACACCGGCGACCAGGGCAGGTTTGACGCTGACGGCAACCTCATCATCACCGGCAGAATCAAAGAACTGATTGTCAACTCCTATGGCAAAAACATCCCGCCGGTTCCGATTGAACAGGCGCTCCTCAACTCCAAATTTATTGAGCAGGCGTTTGTCTACGGTGACCGGCGACCTTACCTGGTTGCGCTCATCGTGCCGGCGCGACTCACTCTGGAAGACTACGCCCGCAAAGAAAAAATCCCGTTTAACCAGTTCACCGACCTGTTAACCAACCCGCAAATCATCCAGTTGTTCCGCAACGAGATTGACCATTGCCTGACCCCGTTTGCCACCTATGAGCAGGTGCGCCGCTTCCGGCTCATCCCGGAGCCGTTCACCGTGGAAAACGGGCTCCTCACCCCGACACTCAAGGTCCGGCGCATCCAGGTAGCGGTAGCCTATCAGGAACTGATTGAGGCGATGTATCAGGAGGAGTAATAATTAATATGAGTCTTATCATGACACTTGTCTCTGTTCTTTCCATATCTTCCCTGCCAACAGCAACCAGGGTCGACTCCATCTGCCAGCAGGCGGAATTTCTCCTCTTTAACCGCCATCTCCATCCCGGCTACCTTGACTCTGCCTACCGGCTCCTTACCCTTGCCCGAAAACTCAACCCCCGGCACGAGCACGCCCTCTACCTCTGGTCCCGAATCCATACCCAGAAGGGTGAAAACACCAACAACAAAACCGAGAAATTACGGATGTTTGAGCGGGCAAAGGCGATTGCCGAAACCCTGCAGACGCTCAACCCGAAAAATCCCCAGGGCTATATGTGGTGGGCGGTTGCCCAGGGTCGAATCGGCCAGACCCGGGGTGTGCTCAATTCCCTCTTTATGGTGCCGGACCTCAAAAAGGCGTTTAACCGGGTGCTGGAACTGGACCCCAACTACGCCAGCGCCTATGATGGACTGGGTGTGCTCTATTCAGAACTGCCCACCTGGGCAGGCGGTGACTTAAAAAAGGCGGAACAACTCCTGATTCAGGGGCTGAAAATTGACCCGAACTACACCATCATCCGGCTCGACCTTGCCCGGGTGTATCTAAAACAGGGACGCCGGCAAGATGCCCGGGAACAGTTACAACTCCTCTTAAAGACCGCCCGACCAACCTATCCTGCGGACTTTTACCTTGAAGACAAACCCGCTGCCGAGAAACTGCTAAAAGAGATTTGTCGAGAAAAATAGACGCCCTGTCGGCGAGCGCTACCTCTTATCTTCCTTACCTGGCTGTTGCCTTAGCAGGGCATCAACATCCCCCTGTGGCTTCACCCCGGCGCCACCACCCACCCTTTTCAACGCCTCATTGATTATTCGCACCCGGGTGCCGGCACCGACCCGGCGATTGATAATCAACAGATAACGGTCGCGCACCCGGCACAGACCACCTTCACCGCGCAGGTCGTCATAAATTATCCTTATCCCCAGTTCCGTGCACCTTGCCTCCAGTTCTGCCAGGACCCGCTCCTCCGCGCTCAACCGGGTGCGCCTGCCCCCTGCCTTTTTACCCTCGCCACCTTTATCTTCCTTCACAGCCATCCTTTCTCCCTGTACCAGTTCAGGGTCTCCCTCACCCCCTGTCGCAGGTCGTAGTCCGGGTAAAAACCCAGTTCCCTCCCGGCACGCTCATCAAAACAAAACCAGCACTCCTGACACAGGTCCCGGACCTTATCCGGATTAAAAATCGTCCCCTCCCGTGCCAGCCAGTTATTCACCCGTGCAAAAAGCAGGGCAACAATCCCCGGCACCCGCACACACACCACCCTCCTGCCGGTCACCTCCTGCCACACCTGTGCCAGAACCGAATAACTGTAACACACCCCATCACTGATAAAATAGGTCGCACCCGAAGCCAGCCGCTTTGTGCCGGCAAGTGCCGCCGCCTTCACTGCGTCCCGCACATATATCAGCGAAAATGTCCTGCCCAGCACCGGCACCACCCCGCGTTGAAACATCCGCCAGAGCAAAAGCCCATCCCGGTCCCTTGGTCCATAAACCGCGGGAAACCGCAGCACCACCACCTCAATCTTCTCCTTTAACTCCACCAGCGCCCGCTCTGCCGCCAGTTTTGCCCGACCGTAATCACTCATCGGCGCCGGTGCCTCTTTCTCATTCACCGTACCGCCTCTCGGTCCCGGACCAGCCGCAGCCAGCGAAGAAAAAAGCACCATTCGCCTTACCCCGGCATGCACCGCCACCTCAGCCAGTCGTCTTGTCCCATCATAATTAACCCGCAAAAAATCCTCACCCCGCCTTGCCCGCACCACCGCGGCGCTGTGAAAAACAACCTCCACCCCTTCAACCGCCTCAGCCAGCGACCGCTCATCCTCCAGTTGTGCAACGCAGAACTCCACCGGCAACCCCTCCAGCCACTGCAGGTTGCTTGTTGGACGCACCATCGCCCGCACCGCATAACCCGCACCCACCAGCCGCTCGCACAGATGGGAACCGATAAACCCGCTCGCACCGGTAACCAGCACCCTCATCTACAACCCTGACAGAATCACCTTGAAAAGATAATCCCTTGCCCGCAGCGCCGCAGCACGGGGTCTAGTCTCCAGCACCAAAAGCGCCCGGCTGGACAGCAAAATCCGAAAATAGGGCAAAAGGTCATTGCTCCCTGCACCCAGCGGCAGATGCTCATCTTTTACACCGTGATTGTCATGCAGATGCGAATGATAGATATAGCGCCGATACCGCCGGAAAAACGCCATCTCCCCCTTATGCTGTGCCGGGGGCAGAATCGCAATATGCCCGATATCAAAACACAAACCCAGACTGTCATCCAGCAACCCGGGCAAAACCACCTTGGTCGGCTGGAACCGAAACCCGCCGACATTCTCCACACACAACCGCGCCCGTCCCCGGGCGAAATCCCTCAACTCCGACAGCGCATCAAAAAGCGCCCGCTTGTAATAATCGGGAAACTCCTCATGGGTCCAGCGATTACCGCCACTACCCATCCCGTAATGCATATCAAAACCCAGGTGCATAACCACATTCTCCGCACCGATATCAGCCGCCCAGCGCAAAACCTCCTTCAACTCCGCCACCGCACACCGCCGCACCCGCGCACTCGGAATGAAAAACGACGGACCTTCCAGCGCATGAATCGCCAGCCGTACCCCGGCACGCGCCGCCGCCCTCCTTATCCGGCGCCGCTCCCCTGCCTGACGCAACTGCTCACCAAACCGGATATTACCCAGATTAATCTCCAGCACCCCGAAACCATTCGCGCTGGCAAAATCAATCGCCTCAATTATGTCCGGGAAATCAAAAAGAACCTGCAACCCGACCCGACGCCTTAGCCTCTCATCTTCAGGCACGACCGATTATATAACAAAAACCCCTCTCGTCAAGACTAACATCTCATTCTACCAGCACTTCATCCCAACTCCACCCCCCAACACAGCTCCATCCTCAACCCCGCCTCTTCTTCCCTGTCAGCGCAAGGACAGCGACCGGCATCAAAGCAGATACTGCGAACGAAGAAACAGACAAAATAGCCACTAAACCGGGGTACAACCCTCATCCCGCAGTTGACCCCGATGCTAACATCAGGGCAAGCCCCCCACCAGCCCCGGGGCCAGCCCCGGGCATACCCCCGCTCCTGCCCTTTTCTTCAGAACGCAGTCAAAACCTGCGTTCTGATAGGGTCGCAGGTAACAGATTCTCCAATCGCCTTATATTGACAACCACTGGCAGGTGGCGTTATAATGCTGGCAAAGAAAAAGGGAGGTCATTATGAAAAAGATTCTCACTCTCCTGTGTCTCATAATTAGCCTGACCCGGGCACAGGATTCGCTCAACTGCTGGCTTGTTGGTAACTGGCCGTTTGGTCTCTCTTATGCGGTGGCGCTTGACCCGGCAAGAAGTTTAGCCTTCTGCGGGTCTGGGGGCGGTGTTTATCTTCTGAATGTGTCCAATCCGGCACAACCGGTGAAACTGTCCGAGGCGATTAGGACCCGTGGGGTTGCTTTCGGTCTATTCTATCACAGCAACCGGTTGTTCATCGCTGCTGGAGAAGCCGGGCTGGAAATCTGGGATGTAACAGACCCTGCAAACCCCTCTTTCTCAGGAAGATTAAACACACCCGACTATGCTTTAGGGGTAGCGGTCTCGGGCAACTACGCCTATGTGGCAGACGGTTATGCTGGTTTGCGGATAATTGATATTTCAAACCCGCAAAACCCAACCGAGGTCGGTTATTATAACACACCGGGCCTGGCTCGTGGTGTAGCGGTCTCGGGTAACTACGCCTGTGTGGCAGACCTGGATTCTGGTTTGCGGATAGTAGATGTCTCAAACCCGCAAAACCCAACCGAGGTCGGCTATTATAACACACCGGGCTATGCTGAAGGTGTAGCGGTCTCAGGTAATTACGCCTGTGTGGCCGATGGGTCTCGTGGTCTGCGAATAATAGATATCTCAAATCCGCAGAGCCCAAGAGAGGTCGGCTTCTATGACACATCCGGTCAGGCTCATAATGTAACGCTCACCGGCAACTACGCCTGTGTGGCAGACGACTGGGAAGGTTTGCGGGTAATAGATGTCTCAGCTCCGTCCGACCCAACCGAGGTCGGCTATTATAACACACCGGGCCTGGCTCGTGGTGTAGCGGTCTCGGGTAACTACGCCTGTGTGGCAGACGACTGGGAAGGTTTGCGGGTAATAGATATCTCAAATCCGCAGGGTCCAGCTGAGGTCGGTTATTATGACACACCCGACTATGCTTATGGTGTAGCGGTCTCGGGCAGCTACGCCTGTGTAGCAGACGGTTATGCTGGTTTGCGGATAATTGATATTTCAAACCCGCAAAACCCAACCGAGGTCGGTTATTATAACACACCTGACCGGGCTTATGGTGTAGCGGTCTCGGGCAGCTACGCCTGTGTGGCAGACGGCTATTATGGTTTGCGGATAGTAGATGTCTCAAACCCGCAAAACCCAACCGAGGTCGGTTATTATGACACACCTGACCGGGCTTATGGTGTAGCGGTCTCGGGCAACTACGCCTGTGTAGCAGACCTGGATTCTGGTTTGCGGATAATAGATATTTCAAACCAGCAAAACCCAACCGAGGTCGGTTATTATGACACACCGGGCCTGGCTTATGGTGTAGCGGTCTCGGGCAACTACGCCTGTGTAGCAGACAACCATGAAGGTCTGCGGATAATAGATATTTCAAACCCGCAAAACCCAACCGAGGTCGGCTATTATGACACACCGGGCCTGGCTTATGGTGTAGCGGTCTCGGGCGGCTACGCCTGTGTAGCAGACAACCATGAAGGTCTGCGGATAATAGATATTTCAAACCCGCAAAACCCAACCGAGGTCGGCTATTATAACACACCGGGCGAGGCTTTTGGTGTAGCGGTCTCGGGCGGCTACGCCTATGTGGCAGACGGGGAGGTTGGTTTGCGGATAATAGATGTCTCAAATCCGCAAAACCCAACCGAGGTCGGCTATTATAACACACCCGACTATGCTTATGGTGTAGCGGTTTCTGACAACTACACCTATGTGGCAGAGGGGAATGCTGGCTTGCAGATTATCCAGTTCTATGGAACAGGAGTTGAGGAGCGCGCTACGCTTAACGCTCAGCGCTTAACACCCGAGGCAACGGTTGTGCGTAATCTCCTGATGACCGATGGACAGAAAAGCAGGGGCAGGTTAGAACTTCTGGACATCACCGGCAGAAAGGTGCTGGAACTTAAGCCCGGCGCAAACGATGTCCAACACCTTGTCCCGGGTGTCTATTTTGTGAAAGAAAATCCAGAGACATTGCGAAAGGTGGTGATAACAAGATAGCCGGACCACCCCCCATGGGAGATTGAACCGAAGAGATTTGTATTTCCGAAACTCTTGCAAGCAACGCGCCGTTTCAGCTGTCCACTGTACCAATTGCCCGCTTGACGGCACTCCCATCAGGATTAAACTGAAACCGTGATGGCAACGTTAATCTTGCTTTCTGCCCTTACCCTTTCCTGGACCACCACTATCGTGGCGCAAAATCCCTCAGCCGCACCTGTAACCGGTGTCCGGTATGAGACAGGCGATGAAATCCCTTCCATCGCTGACACCATCGTCATTACCGACTGGCTCTTTTGTGGTCCGTTTGCGGTGGGTGTGCGCGAGGGTATCACCGAGGCGATTGACGATGTTGCCACCCTGAACCCCCAGCCCGGCGACTCCCTGCGCAGCGCGCTCGCACCCGGCGGAGTTGTCCGCTGGCACTGGCTCAAGTCCGACTCCCTCGGCTGGCTGGAAACCGATTATGACTCCATCCCATGGGACTCTATTATTGACTACTACGGCATCGCCGGCGCAATGGCAACCGGCTATGCCCTTGCCGAGTTCTATTCACCGGTGAAGGCACGGGCGCTGGCGGTCGCAACCCGGCTCGGTGGCTTTTTCCTTAACGGCAAGGGCTATCTGGGCGACATCTATGGCAATGGCTGGTTTAAGGCGCCGGTGATAATTGACTCCGGCATTAACCGGGTAGTCCTGCGTGTGTCCGGTTACGGCGACCAGCGGGTGCGGTTTCTTCTTATCCCGAACGAGAAGCCATTTCTGGTCATCACCGCCGACATCACCGCGCCGGACCTAATTGCTGTTCTGCCGACTCTGGCGGCAGGTGGCGAAGCCACTTCCACCTTTAACACCTGGCTCGGCATCCCGCTCTTGAACACCACCGCTGACCGCCTGGACAGTATTAGAATCAAAATAAGCCTTGACACATTTCTCCTCGCCGACACCACCGTCAGCAATGTCCCGCCCCTGGGCGTTAAAAAGCCGGCCGTGGCGGTAAAACTGCCCGCTCTGCCCTATGACACTAGCCCGATTCCGGTTACCATTACCAGCCAGTGGCGCAACTGGACAAACATTGACACCTTTCAACTTCGCTCTCGCCTGCCCGCGCAGGCGCATAAGAAGACCTTTATCTCGGAGATGGACTCATCCTGCCAGTATTACGCCATCCTCTATCCAGAGAATTATGACCCGAATGAACGCTACAGTTTAATTCTCTCCCTGCACGGCGCCGGTGTTGAGGCGTCCGGCCTTGCCGAATGCTTTAAGCCCAAAAACTGGGCGTTTGTTGTCTGCCCGACCAACCGGCGTCCCTATGGGTTTGACTGGCAGGACTGGGGCAGACTGGACGTCCTGGAGGTGCTCAATCTCTGCCTGAAGGAGTTGCCCGTTGACCCGGACCTGGTTGTCTTAACCGGACATTCAATGGGCGGACACGGCACCTGGCACATCGGCCTTACCCATCCGGACCGGTTCGCCGGAATCGCACCTGCTGCGGGCTGGCCCTTCTTAAATCTCTATGTGCCCACCTTTCTGCAAAAAAGCAACATCTTTGCTCCGCCGGCAAAACTGGCTATCCGGGATATGGCGCTGCGTCCGGACAATGCGCCCGCCTTGCTGGAAAACGCCCTCAACCTGCCGGTGTTCATCCTGCACGGCGGTGAAGATGACAATGTCCCGACCCTCCACGGCAGGAACTTTGCCCTCTGGCTCTCCGCCTTAAACTACCGCTATCACTACAAGGAGGTGCCGGGTAAAAAACACTGGTGGAACTACGACGACGGCACGGTGTGTGTTGACGACCCGGACCTGATGAACTTTCTCAAAAACTGCCGCCGCCACCCGGGTCCAAGGCACATCCGCTTTCGCACCGCTGACATCGGTCAGTCCAGTTCTGCTTACTGGTTGAAGATTGACCGGGTGGCAAAGGTCGGGCAGGACGCCTTTGTTGAGGCGTGGGCAGACGACTCCACAGTTAAAATAATCACCGACAACATTACCCAATTAACCCTGGAGTTTGACCAGCGGTTGTTCTTTCCCGGCAACATCCAGCTCGAGATTGATAACCGCACCGTAATCAAAAACCTCTCCGTGCCCCGCACCATCACTGTGCACCGCACCGGTCAGGACTGGCGACCGGGCAGGGTAAAGGCAGCACCGGTGCGCAAGACCGGCAACCTCTATGGACCGGCAAAGCAGGTGCTGATGCGGCCCTTCGCCATCGTCTATGGCACAAATAACCCGGAAATAACAGAACATCTTCGCCACGCCGCGGTGCAGGAGGCGATGCGCTGGTGGCTCATCGGCAACGGCACCACCGAGGTTTTACCGGACACCGCACCGGTTCCCTTGAACCGCAACCTGATAGTCCTGGGCAATGAAGGGGAAAATAAGTTCACCGCCCGCATCGCCCGGTCGCTGCCGGTGAAAATTAAATCCGGACTGCTCTACTTTCCAGCACCGGCATTTAAGGACGAAAGCCTGGCGGTTATCCTCACCTATCCCAATCCGCTTAACCCTGAGCACCTGCTACTGTTGCGGATGGGCACCGACCCGAACACAACCCGGTTTTCCCTTTTCTATAACATCATCGGCTCCGGCACCGGTATCCCGGACTTTATGGTGGTTGACCGCCGGGTCCGGCGCTATGGCTGGACCGGTGTCCGGGCAGCAGGGTTTTTCAACCCGGACTGGCGATTTGACCCGGCAACCACGGTTATTAGCCGATGAAAACCATCACCATCAGCGCACCGGCAAAGGTCAACCTCGGGCTGTGGGTCGGCAGACGCCGTCCTGACGGCTATCACGACATTGTCACCACCATGGTGCCACTGGAATTAAGCGATACAATAGAAATCACCCGCGCCCCTTCTGGCATCAGGTTAAAAACCACCGGTATCAACCTTCACCTGCCCGAGGAGAAAAACCTCGCCTATCGGGCGGCAGAACTATTTTTCTCCGTAACCGGCATTAGCGCGGGCTGTGTAATAAAAATTACCAAAAGAATCCCGCCTGGTGCCGGACTGGGCGGTGGCTCCTCGGACGCTGCCGCGGTCCTGAAGGGCCTTAACCGACTCCTGGACAACCCGCTCGCGCCTGCCGCTCTCAAGCAACTGGGAATGCAACTGGGCAGTGATGTCCCGTTCTTTATTAAATCCGCACCCGCGGTTGCCCGGGGCAGGGGCGAAAGAATCCGACCGGTAAAAATCCCCCGGCTCAATCTCATCCTGCTTGTCCCCGGCTTCGGCATCTCCACCCCCTGGGCTTATCACCAGATTGATCGCCTGCGACGAAAATTGACAGCCTGCCCTATCTCGCCTAAAATTTTAACCTTAAAACTGAGGCGAAAAGAACTGGCAGGAGTGGCAGCCCAGTTGTATAACAGTTTTGAACCGGTGGTATTTCGCCGGTATCCGCAACTGGCGCAGGCAAAGAAAGTCTTGCTTGCCAGCGGTGCCTGTGCTGCCAGCCTGTCCGGTTCCGGCAGTACGGTCTATGGCTTGTTTAACAGGCAGGACCCGATGGCCGTGTCTAAACTGGAGAAGTCAAAACCTGCGGGCTTTTCCTTGTTTTCCACCCGGTCAAGACCGTCTGCCTGAAAGAGATTTAAATTGGGGCGTTGTCTAACTGGCAGGACACAGGACTTTGGATCCTGGCGTGAAGGTTCGAGTCCTTCCGCCCCAGCAGGCTAAGGTGCTTTACCCCGTTGCGGGAGGAAAAGATGGATAAGGAGTTAAAACTGTTCTCGGGTCGAGCAAATCAACCCCTGGCGGCAAAGATTGCCCGTCATCTAGAACTGCCGCTCGCCGAGGTAGAAATAAGTAACTTTGCGGATGGTGAAATCCGGGTCAATATCAAGGAAAATGTCCGGGGTAAAGATGTGTTTGTAATTCAACCCACCCCGCCGCCTGCAGAAAACATCCTGGAACTGCTCCTTTTGATTGATGCCCTGCGCCGCTCCTCAGCCCGGCGGATAACTGCGGTCATCCCGTATTACGGTTATGCCCGGCAGGACCGCAAGGACAAACCCCGTGTTCCCATCTCGGCAAAACTGATTGCCAATCTCTTAACCCGTGCCGGTATTGACCGGGTGTTAACAATGGACCTGCACGCCGACCAGATTCAGGGCTACTTCGACATTCCGGTTGACCACCTCTTTTCCACGCCGGTCCTGGTTGACTATTTCTCCCGCACCAAAAACAACCTGGTCGTGGTTGCGCCGGATACCGGCCGGGCAAACCGTGCCCGGGGTTTTGCCGAACGCCTGGACCCGAAGATTCCCATCGCCATTATTGATAAGCGTCGCACCGCGCCCAACCAGAGTGAGGCGCTGCGGGTTGTGGGTGAGGTCGCCGGAATGGACGCCCTCATCTTTGACGATATGATTGACACCGGTGGCACCATCTTCCGTGCCGCTGAGGCGGTGCTGGCTGCCGGCGCCCGTAGCGTCCGCGCCACCGCCACGCACGGGATATTCTCCCGTGATGCGGTAACCCTGCTCGGTAATTCCTCGCTGAGTGAAATAGTAATTACCGATACCATTAACCTGCCACCGGAAAAGAACCACCCGAAGATAAAGGTCCTCTCGGTGTCTGCGCTCCTCGCGGAGGCGATCCTGCGCATCCACCGGGAGGAGTCGGTAAGTTCACTATTTATCTAAAAGGAGAAATATGGCACAGATTAAAGCAACTATCAGAACCGAAGTTGGTAAAGAAAAGGTTCGGAAACTGCGTCGGGCAGGTCAACTGCCGGCAGTAATGTATGGTCATGGCGACCCCTCAATCCTCCTGACGCTGACGACCAGCGATTTTCACCGTCTGCTCAAAGAACTCCGCGGTCGCACCCCGATCGTTGACCTGGAAATCGATGGCCAGGGTGTTACCCGCTGCGTCATCAAGACGATTCAGCGCAACCCGATCAACGGCGAGTTCCTGCATGTTGACTTCCAGAAAGTCCATCCCGAGGAAAAAATCACCATGCATGTCCCGGTTGTGCTCCACGGCACCGCCGAAGGGGTGAAACAGGGCGGCATGTTGGAAATCCTTTTGCGCGAAATACCGGTGCGGGCGACAATTGACCGCATACCCGAACACATTGACATCGATATCACCAACCTGAAGATGGGACACAGCATCCACATCGCTGACCTGCATTACGAGGGTGTGGAATTCGCCCTGCCCCCGGATTCAGCCATCGTCACCATCCTGACTCCGAGGAAACTTGCTGCGGCGGTTGAGGCGGCAGCGCCCGCGGCTGAGGCTCCGACGGAACCCGAGGTGATCAAAGAGAAGAAGAAGGAAGCCGCCGAGGGTGAAGAAGAAAAGGAAAAGGGCAAACCAGCGGAAGAAAAAGAGAAGGGAAAAGAGAAAGAGAAGAAAGAGTAAGATGACCATCTTCGGCCTGGGGAACCCAACCGAACGCTACACCCACACCCGGCATAACATCGGCTTTATGACCGTGGATGTCATCGCCCGGCGCCTGAAAATAAAGTTCCATCACCTCCCGGGCCGGTTCCTCGCCCAGACACGCTACGGCGACACCCACCTCATTCTGGTGAAACCGCTCCTCTATATGAACAACTCCGGCATCATCGTCAAAGAACAACTCGCCCTTCAACCTGATGAATTTCTGGTGGTGGTCGACGACCTCGCCCTGCCTTTTGGCCAGCTGCGCCTGCGACCCCGGGGCTCGGACGGCGGCCACAAAGGGCTCGCTTCAATCATCTACCACCTCGAAAGCGAAGATTTTCCCCGTTTGCGTATCGGTATCGGTGCCCCACCGGATGGTGATGCGGTCAGATATGTCCTCTCCCCCTTTTCCCCTGAAGAGACAAGGCAACTGCCCGCGATTCTTGACCGTGCTGCCGACGCCTGCCTCAGCGTTATCACCCAGGGACTGGAACGAACAATGAATCAGGTTAACCCCGCTACCCGAACGGCAAACACCATAACCACAACGGAGAAGAAATGAAGATTGGCATTGTCGGGTTACCCAATGTTGGCAAAACCTCGCTCTTCAATCTCCTTACCGGTGCCGGTGCCCGGGTTGACCTTTTCCCGTTCACCACGATCGAGAAAAATGTCGGTGTGGTTATGGTTCCGGACGAACGGCTGGAACGTATCGCCGAGGTAATCAAACCCCGCAAGGTTACACCGGCACATATTGACTTTGTTGATATCGCCGGACTGGTGCAAGGCGCAAGTCAAGGAGAAGGGCTGGGAAACAAATTCCTCGCCCACATCCGCGAGACCAATCTCATCCTCCACCTCGTGCGCAACTTTGACCACCCCAATGTCCCGCACATCCTCAACACAGTTGATCCGGAAAGGGATGTTGATATCGTGGAAAGCGAACTCGCCATCGCCGACCTCAACATAGTGGAGAAACGCCTCGCGGTTGCCCGGAAGGAACCCGCGAACCCCGAACGGGATATCCTGGTCAGCGCGCTGGAGAAATTAAGTAACACCCTCACCCGTGGCTTTATCGCACCAGCGCTCAACGAAGAGGAACTGCGGGCGGTAAAGGAGTTTAACCTCTTTGTCCTCAAGCCGGTTGTCTATGCGATCAACTGCTCCGATACCGAACCGGTTGATGCCAGTAAATTCCCGCGCCTTTTCAACAGAACCAACCTGCTCTTCTCCGCCGCGCTGGAAGAAGCGATGACCGAAATGCCGCCGGCTGACCGGATTGAACTGCGCCAGAGCCTCAACCTGTCACCCGAAGGTCCAGCAGGCATCGTCAGCCGCTGTTTTACCGTACTCGACCTCATCCGGTTTTACACCGTAAAAGGTGACGAGTCGCGCGCCTGGTCCGCACCACTGGGCACCACCGCGATTGAAGCCGCCTTTATGATTCACACCGATATCGGCAAGGGCTTCATTAAAGCGGAGGTGGTCGCCAGTGAAGACCTCATCGCCTGCGGTGGATTCCGGGAGGCGCACGAGGCGGGTAAGGTAAAAATTGAAGGTAAAGGCTATCAGATCAGGGACGGTGATGTCCTTTTGATCCGATTTAAATAAAAAGGAGGAAAAGTTGAAGAACTACGAACTAACTTTAATCATTGACCCCGACCATAATGAAAAAGATATCCAGCGGTTACAGGAGGAACTGACCAACCTCTTGAAGACCCATGGTGCCGAAACCATCTGGGAGGTCCGGGCGGAACGACGGGCATTCGCCTATCCAATCCGCAAACACCGAGAGGGGACCTATCTCTTCATTCGCTTCCAGGCACCCCCGCAACTACCCGAAAAGGTGCGCCAGGACTTAAAACACCGGGAGGAAATACTACGCCTGGCATTCTTCGTGATGCCCCACCCGCCCACAACTGCATCAGCAGCTACCGGCAGCACTGCTCCATCAGCCACCACACCGGGTGCTACCGGGACTACCGGACTGCCGGAAGAGAGCGAATCTTCTCATGAAGGGGTAAAAGATGAACAATGAAACACCTCGTCCCCCGGCAAGCAACATCCGCCTGGGATACCTTAACAGCGTATTTCTCCTCGGGCGCCTCACCGCTGACCCGGACCTGCGGTATACCCCGAAGGGGATGCCGGTTTGTTCCTTTCGCATCGCGGTTAACCGGCGGGTGTTTGATAAGGACAATAACAACTGGCGTGATGAAACCTATTTCTTTACGGTAACTACCTTTGCCCAGACTGCGGAACGCATCGGCGAAAGACTAAAAAAGGGCTCGGCGGTCCTGGTTCAGGGTGAACTACGAAGCCGGAACTGGGAAACTCCCACCGGCGAAAAACGGGTCGCGGTGGAAATATTCGGCAGAAGTGTCCAGGTGCTGGACCGCACCATCCCGGGCGAACCAGTGGAACCAGAACCGCCGATTGATGAAGAACCTGACATCCCGAAAGATCAGCTGGATGACATCCCGTTCTGATGGCAAGATTTTCCTTCTCGGTAAAAATTGACAAAGGGCATTAATTCTGGTATAAAAATTGTTACGATGAAGACAACGGTTTTGAAAAAAGGCGAAGTAAAAGGTGAATGGTATCTGATTGATGCTAACGGTCAGGTGCTGGGGCGCCTGGCGACCCGTATCGCCCGACTCTTAATGGGCAAACATCGCCCCAGTTACACCCCGCATGTCGACGCTGGCGACCATGTGGTGGTGATCAACGCGGCTGGCATCAAGGTAACCGGTAACAAAATGGATGAAAAGGTCTATTACCGCCACTCGACCCGACCCGGGGGATTAAAACAGCGCACCTATTGCGAGATGGTGGCAAAATTCCCCACCCGTCCCCTGCGACTGGCGGTCCTGCGGATGTTGCCCAAAAACCGGTTGCAGGCAAGGCGCATCCGCCGGCTTCATATCTATACCGGACCCGAGCACCCGCACCTGGCGCAGAATCCGATACCGATAACCATCAAGTAGATATGAACTCAATATACTTTGCAACTGGTTCAAGGAAAACCGCCACCGCCAAGGTGTGGCTTATCCCCGGGGGAAATGAATTCATCGTGAACGACCGACCCCTGGCGAACTACTTTGGCCGGGAAGACCTGGTCAAAACTGCGCTTGCACCACTGGAGGTATCCGGCACCCGGGGTATGTTTGGATTGAAATGCACCGTGAGTGGCGGCGGACTATCCGCCCAGGCCGGGGCAGCTTCTCTGGGCGCGGCCCGGGCACTGTTGATTTACAACCCGGAACTGCGCGCCCAGCTGAAAGCCGCGGCACTGCTCAAGCGCGACCCAAGGGAAAAGGAAAGAATGAAGTACGGATTAGCAAAAAGAAGGAAGCGTTTACAGTGGACCAAACGTTAACGATTAAACACCTACTTGAAGCCGGGTTACACTTCGGTCATCACTCCCGGCGTTGGAACCCGAAGATGAAACCGTTTATCTTCGGGAAAAGGAACGGTATCTTCATCATCGACCTGGAGAAGACGCTGGAAAGGATGCGTATCGCCTACGATGTCCTGCGCTCGGTAACTGAATCAGGTAAAGAGGTCATCTTTGTCGGGACCAAACCTCAGGCAAGACCGATAATTGAAGAGGAGGCAAAGCGTTGCGGGTGCTGCTATGTTACCGTCCGCTGGGTCGGCGGTATCCTGACCAACTTTGATGTCATCTCCACCCGGATCAGCCGACTGGCAAAACTGGAGCAACTGATTAATCAGCCCCAATCCAATACCACGAAGAAGGCGGCAATGCGCCTCCAGCACGAATACCGCAAACTGGCAAAACTCTTCTCCGGTCTGCAGCAACTCGACCGTTTACCTGGCGCGATATTCGTCGTTGACCCGGTTCGGGAGGCCACCGCGGTCGCGGAAGCGCGCCGGATGAAGGTGCCGGTTATCGCCCTGATTGACACCAATGGCGACCCGGAAAAGGTTGACTACCCTATCCCGGGCAACGATGACGCGCTCCGTTCCATAAGGCTGGTTACCAGTTTTCTTGCCAATGCGGTAATGGAAGGCAAAAAGCAATTTGATACTGAGGCTATCGGTAAAGAACAACCGAAGGAAGGTTAGACTATGAGCGAAATTATCGATAAGGTCGTCGAACTGCGCCGGCGCACCGGTGCCGGAGTGATGGATTGCAAAACCGCCCTGGAAGAAGCCAAGGGAAATATCGACCAGGCGATTGAAATCCTCCGGAAGAGGGGCATCGCCAAGGCGGCAAAAAAGGCGGAAAGACCAACCGCCGCGGGCGTTGTTGATGCCTATATTCACCCGGGAGAGCGGCTCGGTGTCCTGATTGAGGTGGACACCGAAACCGATTTCGTCGCGCGCAACCAGGAGTTTCGCCGGTTCGTCCGGGACATCGCGATGCATATCGCCGCCTGCGACCCGCTCGCCATTGACCGCAACGGAATTCCGCCCGAGGTGATTGAACGGGAACGCCGGATTTATGAAGAGCAGGCTGCCCAGTCCGGGAAACCGGCTCCGGTCGTGGAGAAAATTGTCCAGGGAAAACTGGAAAAGTTTTACGCCGAGGTGTGCCTGTTAGAACAGCAGTTTGTTAAGGCACCGGAAAAGACGGTCGGTGACTATCTAAAAGAAAACATCGCCAAATTCGGCGAGAACATCGTTATCAGGCGTTACGCCCGGTTTAAACTGGGTGAGTAAAACCCACCGCCGCGTCCTGCTGAAATTTTCTGGCGAATTCTTCAAGGATA
>FWPU01000141.1_pt1 | contig 218243 bp, 213 predicted proteins | sample 2228361 | NCBI WGS metagenome assembly FWPU01 (sample SAMEA103939777, study PRJEB20133) | metagenome | reverse complement strand
AGGGAAAACCACATTGATAAGGACAATAAACGGTTTCGTAGTCCCGGATTCAGGAAAGGTTATTGTCGGAGGCAAAGAGATCAATTACAGGAATAAAGAATCCCTGAGACAGGCGAGGAAAAAAATAGGAATGATATACCAGCTCTTCAATCTTGTGGAGAGGACATCGGTGCTTGAAAATGTTATAGCAGGGGCGCTGGGCAGGCTCGATAACGGAATTAATCTCATATCGTCCACAATCGGCTTTTTCCATAAAAAAGAGAGAGACAAGGCTATGGAGCTGCTTAAATTTGTCGGCATTGAAGACAAGGCATTTGAGAGGGTTGATCGCCTGAGCGGCGGTCAGAAGCAGAGGGTTGCCATTGCGAGGGCATTGATGCAGGACCCTGAACTCCTCCTTGCTGATGAGCCGATAGCAAACCTTGACCCAAAGACAAGCAAAAAGATACTGGAGCTTTTATTGAGAATAAACATGGAAAAGGGGATAACAATGATATGCGTCCTTCATCATCTCGATACGGTTAAAGATAACTTTAACAGGGTTGTTGCCCTTAAAAATGGCAAAATTTATTTTGATGGAGAGACACACACCCTTACTTATGATCATATACGTGACATTTACGAATTTGAAGGGGAGACCGGATGCCTGGTAGCGTAAGCACCACATATATGAAAAGGGTAAAAGGATTTTTTTTATGGTCCCTTTTCATCATAATCATACTACTCTCTTTCAGGGTTTCGAGTCTGGATATAAAGACATTGGTCGGGGGCTTTTCTTACTCTGTATCCCTCGTGAGAGAGATGTTTCCTCCCGATTTTTCCAGGTGGGACAAGATACTGTTTCTGAGCATTGAAACCATTGCCATAGGCTTCTGGGGAACAATCCTCGGTATGACCATATCCTTGCCTTTGGGGTTTCTTTCTGCAAAAAACACATTGGGAGGGATTCTATACAGGATCTCGAGGGGTCTCGTGAATTTTTTAAGAACTATCCCGGATATCATGTATGCAATAGTTTTTGTCACATCACTCGGAATGGGCTCACTTGCAGGTGTTTTGGCTCTATCCCTTTCCACCATAGGGCTTTTGAGCAAATTTTATGCAGAGGCAATTGAGAGCATAGACAGAAAACCTGTGGAGGCAATAGAGGCAACAGGGAGTCATGGTTTAGGCGTCATCAGACATGCCGTACTTCCTCAGGTATTCCCATTATTTATGGGGTATAACCTGTATCTGTTAGACCACAATATCAGGGCTGCCCTGGTACTGGGACTTATAGGGGCAGGAGGTCTCGGTGTTGAACTCTTTACACAGATGAGGTCATTCAATTATCAGAAGGCAGTAGCAATTCTAATAATCATCTTTGCAATCATAACCATTATTGACAGGGTATCAGCTCGATTGAGAGAAGATATAATCGATGGGAAATTCATGAGCAAAGAAAACAGATATAAAGACAGCCTGTTGCTGCTGATTATATCAGTGATTGCCATGTTATCCCTATACTTCATACCTGTAAATTTTAAAGAGATGGCTTATGGTATACCGAGGATAGGAAGGTTTCTAAAAGGCATGTTCCCGCCTGATTTCTCAGACATAGCCGTTTACGTAAAATTGATGCTCGAAACCGTTGGAATGGGAATAAGCGGCACACTCCTTGCCATTCTAATATCCATTCCTATAGGTATGCTCTCAGCGAGAAATGTAATACATGCACCTGTTATCTATAACATCATGAAGGAGATTTCCAATTTCTTCAGGGCAATGCCAGAACTCATGTTCGCCCTTATATTTGTTGCCGCAGTTGGTCTCGGCCCTTTTGCAGGTGTGTTGGCAATTGCAATTCACACTGCAGGATTTCTCGGAAAGTTTTATGCAGAGGCGATTGAAAATGTAGACCCGAAACCTATTGAGGCGGTTGAGGCAACCGGTGCAAGGTTTATTCAGAAGATAAGGCATGCAGTATTCCCTCAGGTTATGCCATTCTTTAACAGCTACAATCTTTACATCCTTGACAGGAATATTAGGGCGTCAACTGTTATGGGAATAGTAGGTGCGGGAGGGATCGGCTTTGAGATTGTCATGAGCATGAAGCTCTTTGAGTATCAGAAGACTGCAACCCTGATATTTATAATCCTTTTTACTGTCATGCTCGTTGACTGGCTCTCTTCATATTTAAGAAAGAAGGTGGTATGAAGGCAGTGATTAGTGAGGAGAAGATAATGGATTTTCAATTAGTCATAACAAAAATGGATCACAGTTCTGTAAAAGAACTCATGCAATTGCTTCCGACAGAAGAAATAAATATCTTAAAAAAGCCGGAAACAGGGCTTTTGATGATGGCAGCAAAGGATTCCTTTAATACGGATTTTTATCTTGGAGAGATACTTATTACAGAGGCTGAAGTAGAGTATAAGGGGAAGAAGGGCTACGCAATGGTGATAGGCGATGAACCCAAAAGGGCACTCTTAGCAGCCTGGGTAGAGGCGATTTTGCAAATGGAGGAAGGAGATTTAAAGGATGATTTAAAACAGAGAATAATGAATTTTATATCCATACAGGCCCAAAAAATAACAGAGGCTGACGAAATGGAAAGAAGGCTTATTGCAAAGACAAGAGTAAACTTTGAAACAATGGTAAAAAGATAAAATAGGCAACAGGAGATTAGCTATGCAAATAAATGATGGAATTTTCATAACACAAAAGATATTCAGGGTGCTTCTTCAGGCAATGAGCCATCCTGGAAGGGTTTATCAGTTAGAACAAAAGACAGAAGCCAGAAGTCAGATAACAGATAAATATAATCTATCTTTTGTTTTCTGTTCTCTGTTTTCTGTTCTTCAGACCCTCTTAGACCATGAGGTTGGATTCAGCGTCATCGGCACAGAAAAAGAATATCTGGAGACCTCTATTTCAAAACTCACCGGATCCCCTGTTAGAGATATATCTGATGCGGATTTTATTATTGTTTCTGATGGCGAAAGCAAAGGAGAAATCCTCAAGGCAAAGAGGGGAAGCCTTGAGTATCCAGATAGAGGTGCAACAGTGGTTTATTTAGTTAAATCTCTGGATGGCAGGGATAATGGAAAAACAATTGTCCTGCTAAAAGGCCCTGGAATAAGGAATGATATTTCACCAGTTATTCACGGACTGGGAAGAAATGAACTTTATTATATCAAAAAAATTAATTCAGAATTCCCTTTGGGAATAGATTGTATTTTTATAGACGGTGCAAACAGGATAATGTGTATTCCAAGGTCAACGAGGATAGAGGTGAAGTGATATGGGCTACGTAGCAGTAAAAGGCGGTGCAGAGGCGATAGAAAATGCTGCAATGCTCCTTGCTTATGAGAGGATAAAAGGAAATTCAGAGCCATTAGGGGTTGAACAGATAAAGGAGCAATTGTATCTCCTTGTTGACAGGGTAATGGGAGAAGGCTCACTTTATGCCCCTGAGCTTGCTGCCCTTGCCATAAAGCAATCTGCGGGCGATACCTTTGAGGCATCATTTATGCTCAGGGCATACAGGACAACCATGCCGAGGGTCGGTTATTCAATCCCCCAACCCACAAAAGAGATGCGGGTTATAAGGCGCATCTCTGCTGCATTCAAAGATATACCTGGAGGTCAGATATTAGGGCCTACCCCAGATTACACATTAAGATTGCTCGACTTTGAGCTACTGGATGACACATCAGAAAAAAGAGAAAGTTTCATAAGAGAGCTTTTTAATGGCATTGATACCGCTCCTCCAATTCTCGACAGTTTTCCAAAGGTCATAGAAGTTTTAAGGAATGAAGGACTGCTTATAGAAAGTGTCCGTTGTCAAAATGACATTTTTGACATAACGAGACAGTCCCTCACTTTTCTAGCACCAAGAAGCGCTGCAATGCAGACGATGGCAAGGGGCGAGACAGGAGGGCTATTACTTTTAGCATATTCCAATATGCGCGGCTATGGAGATATTCATCCCACAATCGGAGAATTAAGGGTGGGATTCATCCCTGTAGTGATAAATCACCCACACACAGATAAGCCTTATATCATCGGCGAAATAAAGGTTACAGAGGCAGAGGTCATTGCAAAATTTACAGGTAAAGACGGAAGCCCTAAGTTCACCCTCGGATATGGTCTGTGTTTTGGCCACAATGAAACAAAGGCAATATCAATGGCAGTGCTTGATAGGGCAATGCAGGCAGAGGAGCCGAAGATGGTGTCTGAAAATCAGGAGTTTGTATTATCCCATATCGATGGTATAGAGTCTATGGGATTCTGTAATCATTATAAGCTTCCACATTACATTACATTCCAGTCTGACCTTGACAGGTTAAGAAGGGCGCAAGAACAGACAACAGTCAGGAGTAAGAAATGAAACAACACTTTAACTTTGCCTTTATAGACGAAGGGGCTAAAAAAGAGATAAGGCGAAAGATTTTAAAGGCAGTGGCAATCCCAGGTTATCAGGTGCCTTTTGGCTCAAGGGAGCTTCCCATTGCGAGGGGATGGGGAACAGGCGGAATACAGATAACCCTTTCTATAATAGGACCAGATGATGTCTTAAAAGTAATTGATCAGGGCTGTGACGAGAGTGTGAATGCAGTAAATATAAAAAAGTTTATAAATGCAGTAACTGGCGTAAAGACAACCACCGATACCTTACAGGCAACATTAATACAGACAAGACATAGAATACCTGAAGAAAGGTTGACAGAAAGACAGATACTTATTCTTCAGGTTCCATATCCAGAACCCTTAAGATTGATTGAACCCTCAGAGATCGAAACTCGAAGGATGCATGCAGAGGCTGACTACAGTCTTATGTGGCTTTACCTCTATGAAGACATTGTTAAATTCAAAGAGATAAGCATAGGTGCGAGGTATCCTGTAATGGTCAACGGCAGATATATTATGGATCCGAGCCCCATACCAAGATGGGACATTCCAAAATTGAATATGGCAGAGACCCTCTATCTCTTTGGAGCGGGAAGGGAAAAGAGGATATACGCTATTCCTCTTTATACAAAGGTTGAACCACTTGAATTTGAGGACTTTAAATTCAGGATTGAGGACTTCAAAGGCAAGTCATGCGTGAGATGCGGAAGTAAAGATACATTCCTTGACGAGATAATTGATGATGCTACAGGCAAAAGGGTATATTTCTGTTCCGATACATCGTATTGCAATAAAGTCTTTGTAAGCAAGTATGGTAATTGTTATGAAGTTTAAGATATGCAAAGCAAATATATCTGACTTGCTATCACTTATGGATTTATATAAACATCTGGCAACAGATGGTGTCAGCATGCTGAATTTAAAAGAAGCAAGAAAGATATTCAATAAATTAAAAACTTATCCTGACTATAAAATTTATAAAGTTTTAGCAAATAAAAAGGTAATAGGAACATTTTGTCTTATTATTGTGGATAAAATCAGACATACGGGTGCACCTTTTGGAATTGTAGAAGATGTTATTGTGCATCCTAATTATCGTAGGAAGGGTGTCGGTAGAAGGAATGATGGAATTTGCTATGGATTATTGTAGAAAGAAAGGATGTTATAAATTAATGCTATCAAGTAATTTAAGCAGGTTTAGGGCACGTTCGTTTTATAGAACCCTTGGCTTTAAGAAGCATGGATATAGTTTTCTTATTGAGATTGGAGGTAATAGGCATTGTCAATGATAGAACCGATTATGAAGGTAAAAAGTCTCACAAAGATATATGGAAAAGGATGTCATTTATGCCCTCAGTCAACAGGTCCTGAACACGAGACGAATGTGTGCAGACACTGCGGCTCTGTAGTTGCATGCAGCGATGTCTCCTTCGAGCTTTATCCCGGAGAGATTTTAGGCATTGTGGGAGAAAGCGGCTCAGGCAAAAGCACTGTTGTCAAGCTCCTCCACTTTGACTGTGAAGCAACATCAGGAGAAATGCTTATCAACAGCATAACAATAGACAAAAGCATGGACATAAACAATAGAAACCTGTTTTCCTTAAGTTCCTACCAGAAGAGGCAGATAAGAAATTCCTTTATGGGTATAGTCTATCAGAATCCTCATCTTGGCTTGAGGATGGATGTGAGTTCAGGCGGAAATATTGCAGAGCGATTGATAATGGCAAACTGGAGAAACATTGCCATGATGAGAGACAGGGCATCGGGGCTTCTTGAAAAAACGGAAATACCTGTGGAAAGGATTGATGAGCCGCCGAGGAACTTCAGCGGCGGTATGCAGCAGAGGGTACAGATCGCAAAGGCATTATCCAATAACCCGCTGATACTATTCCTTGATGAGGTGACTACAGGGCTTGATGTCTCTGTGCAGGCAAGGGTGCTGGATCTGATAAGAAATCTCCAGAGGGAACTCAATCTATCCATAATTGTTGTATCCCATGACCTGGGAGTTATAAGGCTTTTAACGAAAAGGACATTTGTTATGAAATATGGAAGGATTGTAGAGATGGGGCTTACAGACCAGATACTCGAAGATCCGCAGCATCCGTATACACAGATACTCGTAAGCTCGCAGCTTTAGGAGTCGTTATGAGAATAGGAATAATTTCAGATGTCCACAGCAATTATGAGGCATTAAAGGCAGTATTGAGGGAGTTAAACAGAGAAGGTGTAGATAGAATAATTAATTCCGGCGATAATGTGGGATATTCGGCCTTTCCCAATGAGTGCATAGAACTTTTCAAAATAGAGGGAATAGAGGGGGTTATGGGAAATTACGATGAAGCGGTTGCCTTCAGCAGACTTGTCTGCGGATGCGGCTACAAAGACCCGGAGGTAGCTCACATAGGACATCTTTCCCTTACATGGGCGCAGGAAAATACAAACGATAAAACAAAGGAGTATCTTGCCGGTCTACCGAAACATCCGGAGTTTGAATCTCCCATTGGCAAGATTTTCGTCTTACACGGTGGGCTTGAAGATTTAACCCAGTGGATTACAGAAAGGGATACGGATTTGCTTAAAGATACAGCATTAAAAACAGGGGCAAGACTTGTTATCATGGGGCATATCCATAGACCATTTGTAAAAGAGATGAATGGAACAGTGTTCGTTAATCCCGGTTCTGTGGGCAGACCATTTGACGGCGATCCGAGGGCATCTTTTGCAGTTGTGGAAATAACGGACACATTTGACATTCAGATTAAACGCATCGAATATGATGTGGAGAAAACCATCCATGCGCTCATAAATGCAGGACTACCACACGAGATAGGAATCATGCTCAGAAAGAGAAGGGATTCGTACATTGCTTAAGGTGGATAATTTATCAAAATTCTTTAATATTCACATTCTCGGCGATAAGGTAATCGAGGGGTGCGATGGCGTTTCATTTATTGGGGAGAGGGGCGAGTTCTTAGGCATTTCAGGGCCAAGCGGGGCAGGCAAAAGCACCATCCTGAAGTGCATCTATCGCACTTACCTGCCCACAGGCGGAGATGTCTGGTACGACTCCGTACTTTATGGACAGGTCAACCTTGCCACAATTGCAGACCATATGGTTATCGGTCTGAGACATAAAGAAATTGGTTATGTATCTCAGTTTTTAAAGGTAATTCCGCGTGTCTCAGCCATTGATATAGTGGCGGAACCGTTATTGACAAAAAATGGATTGTCAGCAAAGGAAGCACGAAAAAAGGCAGGAGAGCTTTTAGAGAGGCTCAATATTCCAGTCCGTCTCTTTGACGCCTATCCAGCAACCTTCAGCGGCGGAGAACAGCAGAGAATAAATATTGCGAGAGCAGTTATGTGGAAGCCGAGGCTCTTGCTCCTCGATGAGCCCACGGCCTCCCTCGATAAGGATTCCACTGCCATCGTTATGGAATTGCTGAAGGAACTGAGAAACGAAGGGACTTCAATGGTAGGCATATTTCATGACGAAAGACTTATAGAGTCTATTGCAGATAAAGTGTACAGAATAAATCAGGTGATTAAAGATGTCAGGTAGGGATTTTGTTATAGAAAACGCCACAGTAGTTTTACCTTCAGGAATACTAAAAGGTGCATCAATTAAAATTGAAGACGGGATTATCTCAAAAATTAGAGAAGGGAGTATAAATTCCAACCAGAATAGAATTAATGCACAGGAGAGATTTTTACTGCCCGGTTTCATAGACCTCCACAGCGATGCCATAGAAAAAGAGATAGAGCCGAGGCCAAACACCTTCTTCCCTGTAAACATTGCGCTCTTTGAACTTGACAAGAAACTGGCATCCTGCGGCATTACCACAATATTCCACGCTATTTCCTTTGCAGAGGGAGAAATTGGCGTGCGCTGTAACAGAATGGCTTCTGAGATAATAAAAGAAATAGATCGTCTTAAAGGCAGGATGAATGTAAAGACAATGGTTCATGCAAGATTTGAGATAACCAATGAAGGAGCCATCCCGTATCTGGAGGCGCAGTTGAAGGATGGAAATATAAATCTCCTTTCATTCATGGATCACACACCTGGACAGGGTCAGTTTAAAGAGGTCACCTCCTTTAAACATTACTTCGGAACTGTGTATAAAAAGAGTGATGCAGAGCTTGAAAAAATCATAGATAAAAAAATGTCTGTTAAGGGAGCTGTTAAATCGCATATAGAGTATGTAGCCAACCTATGTAAATCAATGAACATTCCCATGGCGTCCCATGACGATGACGCTGAAGAAAAGATTCGGTGGCTCAAAGAAATGGGTATAAACATATCGGAATTTCCAGTTAATATGGACGTTGCATGCGCTGCGAAGCAGAACGGTATCTATGTCTGCCTTGGCACTCCCAATGTATTGAGGGGGAATTCACAAGCAAAAAACATGAGTGCAAGGGATGCCATAGTTTCTTGTTGTGCAGATATACTGTGCTCAGATTATTCGCCCATGACAATCTTGCATGCGTTATTTACACTCCATAAGCATGACATTCTTCCCCTGCATGAGGATGTAAATATGGCAAGTATCAATCCTGCAAAGGCAGTAGGGATTTCCGATAATACAGGCTCCATAGAAGAAGGCAAAGATGCTGACCTGATCATGGTGGACATAGGTGAGGAGGTTCCACGGATTGTAAAGACATTTATAGCTGGCAGAGAGGTATTTTCCGCATGTTGAAAATAGGCGCAAAGATTGACGAAACAAGGATTGACAGAGATTTAAAAAAACTGAGAGGTGATTTATCACATTATAAAAAAATCGGGATGAAGGCAACTGAAATACCGGTTCATGGTGTGGATGCAATTAAAAATGGAAAACTCGATAAAAAGCAAGTGCAAAAAATAAAGGAGATTCTTAATGAGTTTGATTTTCTTTACAGCGTTCACTGTCCTAACCCGCTGAATCTCATGGACAGGCGAAATCCTGAACAGCATATATCTGTCTTTAAAGCCACCTTAGAATTTGCTTCAGAGATAGACTCAAAGATTGTTGTCTATCATCCCGGGCGGTATGTGCCTGAAGAAGTCTTTCCTGTTGCTGGCAAGGTAAATATTTCCGAGGATGAAAAAAGAAGATTACTTGATTTTGAGGCAGCCACAATCCATAATATCTCTTCAGAGTTCCCTGGAATTACTATCTGCATGGAGAATGCGAGGCCGTACCTATATCATTCACCCTATTGTTATGCAGAAAGAATTGAGCCGTTAAAAGAGCAGGTATTGAAAATTAATAAAGATAATGTTCGCATAAACCTCGATTTAGGCCATCTCTACATGGCGTCGAAATTCTACGGCTTTGATCCTGTAACGACAGCAAGTGAAATCAAGGATTTAATCGCCCATACCCACATCCATGACAACTTTGGCAATGCAGTCTATTATCATGAAAAACAACAGACCCACCAGATACCCTTTGGCAGGGGTGATTCTCATATGCCTGTCGGTTGGGGAGAGATTCCAATTAAGGAAATACTTTCAACATTTGTTGATTCTTATAGCGGAATATTTATGATGGAACTCAGGAGCAGATATTTTGAACATATTAAAGAATCAGCGAAAACCTTGATAAAAATTTGCCAAACTCCTTCTTTAACTAAAATTTAATCTTCGCTTAATACTCATGTAACCTTCAACCCTTATCATGTTAATAACATGTTGGCAAATATGTTGGCAAATGGTTAATAGGTAATGCTGCTGTGTGACTTCCATATACACACAAAATACTCTGATGGTTCGGTGGAGTTACGAAAAGCAATTGACATTTATGGTCAGGCAGGATTTGATGTAATAGCCATAACAGACCATGTGGTCAATGGAGACAACTCTATCGGCAAGTTTGCTAACCGTTTCAAACTATCTGTCACAGCCTCCAATTTTGATGAATATATAGCAGATATAAAACACGAAGCAGAGAGGGCATGGAACAAGTATGAAATGCTCGTGATTCCAGGTGTTGAAATTAGCAAGAACTATCTCTCTTCATATAAATCTGCCCATATCCTTATTATAGACATAAAGGAATTTATCCCTGCATGTCTGAACTACGAAAAGATATTTCTTGAGGCAAAGAAACAGGATAGTCTTGTAATCGCCTGTCATCCTCATCATACCACTGATATGGCTCGAGATACTTTATTCCTCTGGAACAACAGGGAGAAATACGCAAAATACATAGATGCATGGGAGATAGCAAACAGGGATGATGTTTTTAATGTGATAAGCCTTAAGAAATACCCATATGTAGCAAGCAGTGATTTTCATAAGGTAAGACACCTCTATTCATGGAAGACACTTCTTAACTGTGAGAAGAACATAGAGTCAATCAAAAACTGCATAAGGCATAACAGGGGAGTGGCGATAACGCTTTTCAGAAATTAGGAGGACATATGGAACTATTTTACATCTTTGCTGGCATCACCATTTTTGGACTTATCGCTTATGTACTACAGATATGGTCGGTGCGGTCAACACTAAAAAACATTCATAGTTCATCTCTTGCAAACAATGAACAAAAGACGCCATTGCCTCCAATCTCCATCCTCAAGCCTCTCAAGGGTCTTGATGACAATCTATTCGACAATCTCGTAAGCTTCTGCACGCAGGACTATCCTGAATATGAGATCATATTCTCCATTCAGGACCACAATGACCCAGCATATAAGGTTGCAAGAAAGATCAAAGATAAATACCCTGAAAAGGATATCTCTATTATAGTAGAAAAATGCGATATAGGACTTAATCCAAAGGTCAATAATCTCATTCCTGCATATAAGGCATCAAGATATGATTATGTGCTTATCAGTGATAGCAATGTAATGGTAGGTAAAGATTACTTGATGGAGATAATCAAACACATGAAAGTCCCTGATGTTGGTCTTGTAAGCAATGTTATAAAAGGTGTTGGATGTAGTAGCATCGGTTCCATATTCGAAAACCTCCACCTGAATTCGTTTATTATAGGAAGCGTCTGCTTTTTAGATAGATTTCTGAAAATGCCGTGTGTAATCGGCAAATCGATGCTTATGAGGAAAAAAGACCTCGAAGCAATTGGTGGATTTATGGCTGTAAAAGATGTCCTGGCAGAGGATTATGTGATAGGAGAAAGAATTCATAAGATGGGCAGGAAGGTTGTGCTGTCAAATTACGCAATAAAAAATGTAAATGAATACTGGAGTATAAAAAGATTCCTTAACAGGCATACAAGGTGGGGCAAGCTCAGATGGAGGCTTGGAGGCATGAAATATATCTCAGAGCTAATCGGAAACCCTGTGTTTATGTCCTTTATTCCGATGATGTTATGGGAAATGTCAATAACGACACTATCTTTTGCACTCTTTGTATTTCTCGTCAAGATTATAGGTGATCTTTATATTGGAAGAATGATAAAATCAGGCTTACATCCACTGTGTTATCTCCTCTCTCCTGTTAAAGACATAATAATCGGTTTTATCTGGTTCGTCCCTATATTAAGCAACACTGTTGTATGGCGTGGTAACAGGTATATCATAGACAAGGATTCAATACTCTCACCATACCCAGAAACTGGTATATGGGCGTGGAGATACAGGATTGTGGATGCGATAAGGGGACGGCTTGCATGAAACGGTACTTATAAAAGAAAGCATTTATAAACCTTTTGAAATCTTTTTTATCAAAAGTGTATACAGGTTTGATGGCTGATTATTTTTTGACTTTGCCGGCGTTCCCTTTAAAATCGAAAATTCGTATTACCTTTAGTTGTATCAGAACCCTAGCGATTTAACCTAAATATAACATTCCTTTCATAATTGGGTAACAATTATACAGTAAAATTTCTTCAAAAAAACTCGGGAGGTGTGGGTATGAAAAAAAGTTTGATTCGCTTGCTTTTGTTAATAGTCTCCATTGCCACTCTTTTCTCCTGTAGCAGCAGTGATGACTTATCGGACAATCCTACAGTTCAAAGCATATCCTTTGAGACTCTATCGCTGCCACAAACAGATGAAGAGAAACTTTCGGTAAGAGTTTCTCCCAGAGTATATGTTACTTATAGTGATGGGACTACAAAGGAGTTCCCATTGAGTTACAAAGTGCTTTTCAGGACAGGAGATAAGGATACTCACGGCGGAATGGCCGGCCTACTTTATGACAAAGATGGAAACTCCTTAGAAAGGGTCAGCACTCAGCCTGATGCAAACTCTGTGTTTGTGCGAGGCGACAAGTACTATCTTCTAACCCACTTTGAAGACTCTCCAGGCAGCATATACCTTACAGAGATGCAGAAACAGGCAGATGGAACTCTTAAGGCTGTTAAATTTAGAAATATAGACCTTTCCTCCGTAGGAGGGACCTTTATAAACTGTGCAGGCTCAAAAACACCATGGGATACACACCTTGCATCAGAGGAGGATTATTATCTCGATTCTTATTGGTTTGATCCAAACACAAAAAACTATACTGCACAGCATATAGAATATTGTAATAAAGATGCAAGTGGGCACTTAACAGGGGGTTATAGTCCGCCCTCTTTTGCTCCCACTGCGAATTACAGCTGGTGGTGTTCCATAGTCAAAGGAATCAGGGACGATTACCTGAAAGACCCTTCCTTGTTTACACCTTATAATTACGGATACAACATAGAAATCGCCGTTGACAATAATGGCAATCCGTACATAGTGAATGGCCTAAAACATTATGTATTCGGAAAATACACGCCGGAGAATGCCGTTGTAATGCCTGATAATAAAACAGTTTATATAACTGATGACGGTTCCTATGTTGGTTTTTACATGTTCATTGCTGATAAAGAGAAGGACTTATCAGCAGGCACACTTTATATGGCTAAATGGGAACAGGTGAGTGCGGATAACGGAGGTAAAGCAAATCTCAAATGGATTAGGCTAGGGAGTGGAAAGGATAGCGAGATAAAGGCCATTATCGATAAGAGGCCAAACTTGAGCGACATTTTTGATATTGGAGACCCGGCTAATTGTCCTGCAGGATATAAGCTGGTATATCCCTACGCAGACAAGATGTGTTTAAGGCTAAGAGACGGGACAAACGGTTCAACAATATCTCCTATATTCAAGGATGCAGCAGAGGTAAAAAAGGCAGCTGCATTTCTTGAGACCAGGAAATATGGGGCATATCTCGGTGCAACAGCGGAATTCAACAAAGAAGAGATGGTTATCTACAATCCAGATAAAAATGTCCTCTATGTTGCGATGTCGTCCGTGGAGAAATCCATGGAGGACAAACCCTCTGACCCTGCAAACCATATAAAACTCCCCCCGAATAAATGTGGAATTGTCTACCAAATGAAACTTGGATCCGCATTAGATACCAATGGCAACAGCATCAATAGTAACTATGTTGGAACAGAAATGGAAGGTCTTATTGCAGGCAAACCATTAAAAGAAGGTGAACAGTACGCCGATAAAAACGCCTGCCATCCCGACTCCATAGCAAATCCCGACAATTTAGGATATTTTAAGGGTATTCTCTTCATAGGTGAGGATTCGGCCTTTCATTTTAATAATATGTCATGGGCCTATGATACAAATACAGGTAAGCTCACAAGGATACTGACTGTTCCAACAGGCGGAGAAAATACAGGGACTTTTGCACAGCTCCAGACAGATAAGAACCTTTTTATCTTCACGAACGTCCAGCACCCCCTTCAAGATAAATTTAAAAATGCCAAGGGCGAATCTGTAAACGATGCATTCATCGACGCTGCGACAGAGGAACAAAAGCGGGGTTATGTGGGGTACATATTTGGATTACCTGCAATTAAATAATGTTTCGATGCCCTCTGCTCTCATAGCAGAAGGGCCTTTTTGATTGCGAGGATATTTCCTTGATTTGAGAGAGGTTTTCAAGAGTTTGATCATAGCCGGCGGCTTTGACATGGAACTTCTCAAAGAGATCATAGGTCTCATATGGTTTGCGCCCATACTCAGCAATATTGTTGTGTGGAGAGGCAACAGATACATAATGGTAAAGACTCAGCCCTCTCGCCCTGCCCTGAAACGCGGGGTCCCCAAAAAGTCGCCGGACTTTTTGGGGTGGTAATAGGCATATGGGCTTGGAGATACAGGATAGTTGATGCAATAAGGGCAAGGGTTGCATGATAAGGCGATGAAGATAGCCATACTCGGAGACATTCACGGAAACATCGAGGCACTGAAGGCTGCATATGATGCAGCAGTCTCCAATAATGTTAAAAAAATCTATCACCTCGGAGACCTTGGTGGATATGCACCATTTGTAAATGAGGTTGTTGACTTCCTGATTGAACATAAAATCGAGGGGGTTCAGGGCAATTATGATGATGCTGTCGCGAACAACAAAGAACATTGCGGTTGCAAATACGAAGACCCTCTACAGGCAGAAATGGCTGCGCTGTCATTTGAATGGACAAAGAAACACATATCTAAGAAGAGCAAAGATTATATGAAAGGACTTCCCTTTGATATATCCTTTTCAGTTTATGACAGGAAGGTAAAGATATTTCATGCAACTCCGCTAAAAAATAATCTTTACTGGCACAACGACAGAGATGAAGACTTCTTTCTCCACATGGCAAGAAAGGCAGATGCAGACATCATTATTTACGGGCATACTCATATCCCATATAGAAAAAATCTGAATAACAAGATATTCATCAATGCAGGCAGTGTTGGAAAACCAAAAGATGGAGATACAAGGACATGTGTATGCATTGTAGATATAATGCCCGATAGGGTAAATACTGAATTCATCAGAATCCCATATAATGTTGAGAAAGTAGCACTTGCCATCATAGAAAAAGGCCTGCCTTCCTATTTTGCCGAAAAATTGAGAGCAGGGAAATAATCTGACAATTTCCAGCATAAAATTTAACCCCCATTTCATAACCATGTAACACTCAAATATCTATAATCTCAATATGAGATTATTCAAAAAAGTCGTGGACATAATCATCAAACTGATGATCCCCCTCGTAATCCTAGCCCTTATGATGGGCATTGCAAGAATATTTATAGATTTGAGGGCGGTTTTTAAAAGCCCGACAATAGCAGAGGGGTTTGACATAATGGTGACGAACATACTTTCAATGTTCATTGTAATAGAGCTTCTAAGGAGCATCATTGAATATTTTGAGATACATAGAGTGAGGATAACATTTATTACTGACGCCACTCTAGTGTTTATATTGCGAGAAATAATGGTTGGTATATACCAGAATAAAATAAGTGCTGTTGAGGTAGGTTCCCTCGCAATCCTTCTCCTCGTCATTGGTGGTGTAAGAACCTTAGCTATCGCATATTCACCTGATAAAAGAAAGGAGGTGATTAAACCGTGAATAGAGAGATTTTAGAAAAAGCTGAAGACATAATACTCACAATTGCCTTGATAATGGGGATATTATTAATTGCCATACACTGGAGATAACACAGAAATTTCATACTGCTGAAATAATCCTGTAACATCCATGTTCTAATCTATTATTAAAAATAACTCAGGAGGTGTGGGTATGAAAAAAAAGTTTGATTCGCTTGCTTTTGTTAATAGTCTCCATTGCCACTCTTTTCTCCTGTAGCAGCAGTGATGACTTATCGGACAATCCTACAGTTCAAAGCATATCCTTTGAGACTCTATCGCTGCCACAAACAGATGAAGAGAAACTTTCGGTAAGAGTTTCTCCCAGAGTATATGTTACTTATAGTGATGGGACTACAAAGGAGTTCCCATTGAGTTACAAAGTGCTTTTCAGGACAGGAGATAAGGATACTCACGGCGGAATGGCCGGCCTACTTTATGACAAAGATGGAAACTCCTTAGAAAGGGTCAGCACTCAGCCTGATGCAAACTCTGTGTTTGTGCGAGGCGACAAGTACTATCTTCTAACCCACTTTGAAGACTCTCCAGGCAGCATATACCTTACAGAGATGCAGAAACAGGCAGATGGAACTCTTAAGTTTGTCACAGAAATTTCATTCTGTCTTAATAATCCTGTAATAGAAAATGTTTATTCTAATCTAAAGAGTTTGATATACAGGAGGTAATGATGCATCCAAAAAGCAATGTAAACTGCCCGCATTTGATAGGAGGCCCTGAAGGGTATTCATGCATTGTTTTTAACAGCTTTATTAGAGACATGGAAAATGCCGATATAAGGCTCTGCATGAGTAGACGCTACGAGGCGTGTTTTGTCTACATATTTTCATTGATAATGATGGCGGTCAAACCATTTTTACCTTATACAGCAATAGAAAGGACGCAGTAATTGGTAATAGAAACATAATAGGACTTTATATAAAGATGTAATAGCGATTTGTTTAAATAAAGACATGAAAACACTATTTGAAACGGCAGATGAGGGATGTTAAATGTCAGTCCTGAATTCGGACCCTCACAAATACGAAAAGATATGAAGCTGGAAACAACGGTTCAGATGTCTTGTGCATGGAAAGTAGAAGGTAGGGCAGGCCAATCCCGTAAAAGGGAGCGCAGTGATCAAGTACGATTTGAAGTCTATGGATACCATCCATACATCGGAAGTATCGCATCGAGTCAGGAGATGCAGAGGGTCGTGAGAGAAGGAGGTAACTATGAATAGTCAAGTCGGGGATGTATTTTTGACGCTTTTTAAAAACAGGCATGAATCATGCCCTTACTTTGCCCAGTCGGGTCTCTGCAGTGCTTCCATCACACTGTTCATACCGGCAGAAAATGTAAAAACTGCTTTCTGCAGCAACGATAACTATGACAGTTGCCCACTGTTCCTGTCAAAGATATTAAGAAGGAGGTAAAAATGGCGTGTATCCATTATGTGGTTTCAGATTTTCGGTGTCTCAACGGTATTCCTGTTGCGCCTCGATTCGGTAAATTCGTTTGCGAATCAGACTATGAAAGATGTCCGTTAATCATCTGGGAAAAGTTAAAAAAACAGAAAAACATGGATATTTTACGGCCGAGATCTGGAAGCAATGACATTGTTTCTGCATAGGACAGTTTACTTAAATTTAACATTTACTTAAGATTGCTGTAACAATAACTTGTTATTGTAAGTCATGGTGATTATATTTTTGAGCCTTACTGTCTGTATAGTCGCCATAATTGTTATGTTTAGGGTAAAGCCCAATCTCTTTATGTTTCAGCTTATAGAGAAGATTTTCGGCGGGAAAAAGGTCAACAAAGGTTAGTTTAACAAAGGTTAGTTTATTTAAGAGATTTTATAATTTTTATAATTGGCGTATAGGGCTTTCAAATGGAAAAGGAGGTGAGATTATGGAAGATGTAACAGAAATTTAATCTATTTGTAACACAATTGTAACAATGAGAGTGTATCTTAAAAAGTACTGAAAAGGGAGGATACCATGAAAACTATTTTAAAATTGGCAATGGCAATGGCATTAGTTTTATCTTTCACGTATGTGGAAGCTGATGAAACACTCAACGGTGCAGGAGCAACATTCCCATATCCACTCTATTCTGCATGGGCCTATGACTACCATAAGGCAACAGGTGTAAAACTTAATTACCAGTCAATAGGATCAGGTGGAGGCATAAGGCAGATTATAAATAGAACAGTTGATTTTGGTGCATCTGATAATGTTCTCACCCCGCGGGAGCTTGATAAAGACAATCTACTTCAATTCCCGGCAGTAATGGGCGGAGTCGTCCTTGTGGTTAATATACCGGGTGTCAAGGAGGGTGAGTTAAGGCTTGATTCAGAGGCTGTATGCAAGATATTCCTTGGAGAGATAAAAAACTGGAACGACAAGAAGATAAAAGACATGAACCCTAAATTAAATCTCCCTAACAAAGAGATAACCGTTGTGCACAGGTCAGACGGCTCGGGAACAACAGCCATTTTTACACACTATCTGAGCAGCGCATGCCCTGCATGGAAAGACAGGGTCGGCTTCGGGACATCTGTCAAGTGGCCCGTGGGTATAGGGGGCAAAGGCAATGAGGGTGTTGCCAACTATGTCAAGAGGACAGCAAATTCCATCGGATATGTGGAATTCGCCTATGCAAAACAGAATAAGCTTGCATACACCATGCTGAAGAATCCTGCGGGAAACTTTGTTGCTCCGTCATTTGACACCTTCGAGGATGCAGCAGACACAGCAGATTTTGATGCAAAGAATCATTTTGCCACATGGCTTACCAACGCACCAGGTAAGAATTCATGGCCCATAGCAGGCGCAACATTCATACTCCTTGCAAAGGAGAAAAAGGACTCTAATATGAAGACAGTGAAATTCTTTGACTGGGCATTCAATAATGGTGATGCAAAGGCAAAAGAGCTCATCTATATTCCCTTGCCCGGGTCTTTAAAGGATAAAATCAGGGCATACTGGAAGGCAAACGGGATATATTAATAGGCTATAGGCAAAGTTAGGCGATAGGATAGAGGATAGAGTTTCTTTTCCTATCGCCTATAACCTATAGCCTAAAATTATAAGCTATAGCCATGAGCTAATTAAAGGAGTATTATTGTTGTGATTTTATTTAAAAAAAAAACCCCGTTGATTTGATTTTTTCATTTATTACAGGCATCGCATCCATCTCTGTCATTTTAATTGTCGCTGGCATTTTATCTGTGCTTTTCTTTGAGTCATCCCTTTCCATGGAAAGATTTGGGTTTTTAAAATTCCTCACATTGGTGGATTGGGATCCTGTAAAAGAATCCTTTGGGGCTGCTGCTGCCCTTTACGGGACACTTGTAACAACAGTCCTTGCCCTCATGTTCGCAATACCTGTTGCCATCGGGATTGCAGTATTTGTTACAGAAGTCTCACCAAATTTCCTTAAAGGCCCTGTAGGGGTTGCCATTGAGCTTCTGGCAGCCATACCAAGCATAATCTATGGCATGTGGGGGCTCTTTACCCTTGCCCCGATTATGGCCAAATATATCGAGCCCTTTTTGCAAAAGACCATCGGGAAATTGCCATTGGTCGGCATACTGTTTGAGGGCACTCCCCTCGGCATAGATCTCCTGACTGCAAGCATGATACTCGGCATAATGATAATTCCTTTTACTGCAAGTATTTCGAGAGATGCATTTAATCTTACTCCTGCAGTAGTCAAGGAATCCGCCTATGCAGTCGGCGCAACAAAGTGGGAAGTGGTAAAAGATATTGTCCTGCCATACTCGAAACTGGGTGTCTTTGGAGGAGTCGCCCTCTCCCTTGGAAGGGCACTTGGTGAGACAATGGCAGTGGCATTTGTCCTTGGAAACAAAAACCAGATAACCACATCCCTGCTCGACGCAGCAGCAACAGTTACTGTAAAACTCGCAAACGAGTTTACAGAGGCTGACAAAGATATTTATCTATCCTCTTTATACTATCTGGCATTACTGTTATTCGTTATGAGTTTCGTTATCCTTGCTATTAGTAAGTTCTTTATCCTCAAGGCGGAGAAGAGGTACCACGGTTGAGGTATAAGAGGTTAAGGGTTATAAAGAGCCATATCGCATTTATCATGAGTACACTCACTGCGTTGTTTGGTATCTTCTGGCTTGTATTCATTATTGGTGATGTGCTTGTTCATGGCATAGGTGGACTGAGTATAGAACTCTTCATAAAGGACCCTGCTCCTCCTGGAGTTGAAGGGGGAGGGCTCAGGAACGCATTTGTGGGACATTTAATGATAACATTCTTTGCCACATTGATAGGTGTACCCATTGGCGTGCTCGGAGGGACATTCCTTGCAGAGTATGCAAGGGGAAGAAGGATTGCGCGATTTATAAGCATACTTTCTGATATAATGGTCAGTTTCCCTGCGATTGTTGTGGGTACATTTGTGTATGCCATAATCGTGAAACCCATCGGACATTTCAGTGGATGGGCAGGTGCGATAGTGCTTGCAATCATAATGATTCCTGTTGTTCTGAGAACGACGGAGAATATGTTATCCCTCGTTCCATGGACGATTCGTGAGGCAGCATTTGCCCTTGGTGCTCCCTATTATAAGGTCATAATACAGGTTGTTTACAGAGGAGCAGCAACAGGCATCCTCACAGGTATACTTTTGTCGATTGCGAGGGTTACTGGAGAGGCAGCACCATTACTATTTACTGCGTTTAATAATTCCTTCTTTTCTACAAATATGAATGAACCTCTGGCATCTTTAACGGTAACAATATTCCAGTATGCCATGGGTCCTTATGAATACTGGCACAGGCAGGCATGGGCTGCATCGCTTATGATTACAGTATTCATTCTTATAATCACGATACTTGGAAGACTGATCATAAAATGGAGGTACAAGAAGTGACAGGAGAGGTGGAACTCGAGGTCAGAAATTTAAACTTCTATTATTCAGGTAATATCTATGCCCTTAAGAAGATAAGTTTTCCTGTTTATAAGAATAAGATTACCGCACTGATAGGTCCATCTGGTTGTGGCAAAACCACACTTCTCAGGTGTTTCAACAGGATGCATGATCTTTATCCAGGCAACAGATACGAAGGAGAGATCAGGATGAATAATAAGAATATCCTTGCAGATGATATAGATCTTATTGAACTTCGAAGCAGGATAGGCATGGTTTTTCAGAAACCGACTCCATTTCCCATGACCATATTCGATAATATATCATATGGACTGAAACTTAAGGGTATAAAGAAGAGAGCAGAACTCTATGAGAGGGTTGAGAGGGCACTCAAGGATTCTGCTCTATGGGATGAGGTGAAGGATAAATTGAATGTCAGTGCATATGAACTTTCAGGAGGACAGCAGCAGAGATTATGCATTGCAAGGGCACTCGCAACAGAGCCAGATGTTCTTCTCTTCGATGAACCCACATCTGCCCTTGATCCAATATCGACTGCCAAGATAGAGGAATTGATTCTTCAGTTAAAGAACAGGATTACAGTCATAATAGTTACCCACAATATGCAGCAGGCTGCGAGGATTTCTGACCGGACTGGATTCATGATGCTTGGAGAATTGATAGAATTTGGCAGGACTGATAAGATATTTACTAATCCAGCAGAGAGATTGACAGAGGAGTATATTACAGGGAGGTTTGGATGATGACAGTATTTGATGAGGAGTTAAGAAACCTCAAGGAAAAGATTCTGAAGATGGGGCTCCTTGTTGAGGCAGCAATCAGGGATTCGATAAAGAGCCTCGTCGAAAGGGACAGCGACCTTGCAAGGGAAGTTATTAAGAAGGACCATCAGATAAACGCCCTTGATGTTGATATAGACGAGGAGTGTATAAGACTTATAGCACTAAGACAGCCAAAGGCAGGTGACTTAAGGTTTATCACTACTGCTATGAAGATCACAACAGACCTTGAAAGGATGGGTGACCTTGCAGAGGACATATGCGAAAGGGCAATTGAGCTGAATGAAGAACCACCTCTTAAACCATATATAGATATCCCGAGGATGGCTGAGATAGCACAGGGCATGTTGATTGATGTCCTCGATGCCTTTGTACGAAGGGATCCAGGGATAGTCTATGATGTAATAAAGAGGGATGATGAGGTGGACCGCCTTGTTGTTCAGGTCTTCAATGAGTTGCTTTTTTTTATGATTCAGGACCCAAAGACTGTATCGAGGGCTGTGAAGATTACGTATGTAGCAAAATATCTTGAGAGGATTGCGGATCATGCCACCAATATTGCCGAGATGGTTGTTTATATGGTTGAGGGAAAGATGATAAGACACACAGAGGTTTGATCTTGCGCGGTATTAAAGGCAGTGGGACGGGCCAGATTTCGTTCTGTTTTTCGTGCCCGGGTGTTTCTGCTTTAATCTTCCTTTTTTTATGCTTTCTGGATTCTGTTGTGGCCATTACGGATGAAGAGATAAGGGCTTATCAGAAAACGATCGAGGGAAGACCGATTGGCGAAAGGATAGCCTCCTGGGCAGAGAGATTTTTAGGTACCCCCTATGACCCTGATCCACTCGGAGAGTACGTAAGAAAAAATGTGGTTGTTAATGATGAAAAGGTAGATTGTATGTATCTGAGTTTCAGGGTCATTGAGCTTGCCTTAAGCAGGTCTCCTGAGGAGGCTATTGAGATAGCCCTTGATAAGAGGTTTATTACGAAAGGCATCTTGAAGTATGGCAAGGTTCAGAACTATGATGAACGTTTCCAGTATGGAGAGGATATGCTGGACAGCGGCAAGTGGGGAAAGGATATAACATCGATTCTGGGCAAACTCTCGTATATCGAGGGAACAAGGGGCAGAGAGAAGGTTGCCATGATATCTAAGGAGGACATGGTCAACTTATTAAAAGAAGGTAAAGAAGGCCTTAATAGTGGTGACTTCATTTATTTCGTAAAGTCTCAAGGAAAGAGGCTTTTCAACGAGATAATCGGTCATATCGGGATCATTAAAAGAGAAGGGGAAGAGATATTTCTCATTCATGCCAGTGGCAACAAAGGCAAGGGAGGCAGCGTAAAGAAGGTCCCCCTTATTGAATATATAGAATCAATGCCCTTTGCAGGTGTAAGGATCGGGAGATTCACCGAGCCTTAAGCTTTTTTAAGATTTCAGGGAATTGATTTTTAAAATCAGGGTGGACCCTCCCGAGAAACAATTTGATCCCCTTGACCTCCTGCTTCAGATCCTCAAGTTCCTGAAAGGAATTAACCAGGCTATCAAACTTCTCTGTAAGAGTGCTGATCTCTTTCTCAAGTAAGCTCAATCTCTCTTTAAGATATTTTTCTTCCTTCATTGTAATTACTTTCTCCTCTGGAATTTTGTTTTTCTACGAAGCTTTCTGTGCTTATGCTTGCTCATCTTCTTTTTCCTCCATTTTACTACGCTTCCCATTGTCTCACCCCCTTTCTTATTTTCTCCTTTTTATGGAATGATAAGCCCTTGCCTGCGCCATAAATGCTTCAAGCTGGATCTCTGTTGAGGGAGACTCAGTCCCATCATAGGCTATACTCAGGCAGGGGATGCCAAAATCCCTGCTTATACCCCTCATCAGGGTCGTTACAACAGTGCCTGGCATACAGCCAAAGGGCATGGCATTGATTATCCCCGAAGCCCCCCTTTCTATAAGGTCAAGGGTCTTACCAATGCTCAGTATTGCCTCACCTTCAAAGGAATCAAGAAGATAAATCGAGGCCTTTTTCATTATCTCCTTTGTGTCAGGCTCTTTCAGGGTTCTGAGGAATCCTTTAAAATAACGTGAATACCTGTGCTCTATCCTCTTCTGAAAGAACCTTTTCAACAAGAATTCAATAATAGCAGACCTCTCTTTTTTTATCAAGGCCTTTCTCATACCCATGAGATTTACATAGTAAATCCATTCCTCTACAGGGGCAAGCCAGACCTCTCCACCTAGGGCTTCGATCTTCCTTATGAGGTCTTCATTGGAGAATCTGTGACTCCTCACAAATATCTCGCCTACGATGCCTATGAGTGGTCTATCTTCTGATATCTTGGGAATTTTCTCAAAATTCTCTCTCATATTCTTAAGGGTCATTTCGGCTGTACCATCCATACCTCTCAGGACTGTATAGAGGTCCACAAGGTATTTATTATATAGTCTCTCTGCCATACCCTTTTCCTTCTCATATGGTCTTGTTTCGTGCAGGCATTTGTTAAGAAGTTCATAGGCCACGATACCCTTCCATGCATGAGTCGAAAACTCCTTTCCTACTATACCAAGTTCACGGTAAAAGGTTGAGTCCTGGTTCGGAGAAAATATAGGCACATTCTTGAAACCAACCTCATCAAGAACCATCCTATGAAATACATAATACTGGCCAAATCTGCAGGGTCCAGAGCCAGAGGGCATAAAGAAGGCAGAATTCTCTGGTGAGAAGTCAGGATAAAAGACCTTTTTTAACATATCTCCTGTGGTCACCGCGCAGGGGTAACACTCTTTTCCAGAGACATATCTTCTCCCCAGGTCAATTGCCTCTTTGTCAGATTCGGGTAATACTTCTGCATTAATCCCACATTTATCAAAGGCAGCAGCAAGGGCAAAGGCATGGTCAGACATGCGGGGAATGAAGACAGTGCGCTTTTTAAGCTCGTAAGAGCGAAAGCGCGGAAGATCAAAAGTACTGAAGGAAAAACTTCCGAGTTTCTGCTCTAATGACTTCCGAACTTTCGCTCTTGTGTTCTGCTGCTCTATACTATCGAGAAAGGCCTCACAGCGAGTTATAGCGCCGGCATCGGCACTATGCTCATCTATCTCAAGATGAAGAAATGGTTTATCACCCATTTCCCTGGCGAAGTATTTAAGGATGAAGGAGTCAGGACCGCAGGAAAAGTTCCCTATGTAAACAGGATAAAGGTGTGAATTGTTTCTGATTATTCGAGCAGCTCGTAGTATCCTCTGCCCTGATTTCCAGTACATATTTGGCCAGTTACTGGCGATACTCACACCCTCGATATCGAGAAAATCTATTGGTATGGATAGGACACCTAAATTGGCGAGCTTCTTTGGTATATCAAGATTCATACCCCTGTCAGAGGCATTATAGGACCTCCCAATTATAACGATACCTAATTTGTCATTTTCCTGAATGTTTGAAATTATCTCCCTGCCCTTTGATTTAAGGGAATCCAGAAATTCTCTTTGTCTATTTTCAGCAATCTCAATAGCCCTGATTATATTCCTCCGTGCAATGCCAGAATCTCTGAGGACCCTAAGTAGTTCTTTTATAAGGCCATCCCTTCCATATCTCATATCGATGACGGGGGTTAAAATATCTGCCTCTGGATAAGCAACCTTAGCTGCATAAGGTATAGTTTGTGTTAAAGGGCAGGCAAATCCCTTATCAAATTCATCTTTCAAGTTATTCATGTTTATGAAACTCGGGATTAATAGAGTCTTTATCCCCTTATCAAGAAGGTGCTTTATGTGTCCATATGCTACCTTAACAGGGAAGCAGGTCTCGGCAAGGACCGTCTCTGTTCCAATATTAACGATCTCTCTGTTAGTCCCTGGCGAGGTTACGACCTCAAATCCCAGTTCCCACAGGAGGGTCGTCCAGAAAGGCAGGTAGTCATGAAAATAGAAGATGTAGGGGATACCAATCCTTGGCAAGGGATTTCCCTTTATCTCTGGTTTCATCTTTGAAGAATACTCATTGTGAGCACGCCAGAGCATTTCGTCCCTGAAGGCGAAGAGGTCCTCAATGGTGGATTTTTGACCTCGCCTCACCTCGTACTTTTCACACCTACCTCCATAATATAGAACTCCCTCCTCTCCCTCTATCTTGACCCTGTTTATCTCGCACAGGTTAGGACATCCCTTACACTCAAAGGAACTGATCTCATAAGGCCTTTTGGAAAGTTCGAATCCCTTGAATCTGCTTCCATTGCTGTCTTCTCTATTTCTTGACTTCATATAGTCTCTGGCAATGAGGGCCATCCCTATGGCACCGGTAACATCATGATGGGGCGGGACGATTATCTCCTTGCCAAGATAGTTCTCAAAGGCAGCAATTACCGCCTTATTAAAGGCCACGCCACCCTGAAAGAATATCCTGTTTCCTATAGGTTTGCCTGCAACGACCTTATTTATGTAATTCTGCACAATGGAATAGGCAAGCCCTGCCAGGAGGTCATTCCTCTCAGCCCCTTTCTGGAGGTTTGCCATCAGGGAATTCTCCATAAAGACCGTGCATCTTTCACCAAGCCTGCAGGGGTTCTGGGCAGAACAGGCACATCGGGCAAACTCTTCCTTAACGGATATATTCAGCTTCTCTGCCTGTTCTTCCAGAAATGAGCCTGTCCCAGCCGCACAGGCCTTATTCATCTCAAAATCTACAATAACACCATCCCTTATTGATATATATTTGGAGTCCTGACCACCTATCTCGAAGATGGTATCAACAGTCCTGTCAATGAATACGGCTGCCCTTGCCTGGGCAGTGATCTCGTTCTTTACGATATCAGCGCCAACATAATCAGCAATCATGTATCTGCCTGAGCCTGTGGTTCCAACGCCCACTATCGTGACCTTATAACCTATCTCGGATCCTATCTCTCTCAATCCCTGATTCACGGCCTCAATAGGTCTGCCTGCTGTCATGAGATACCTCTTGGCAAGGAGATTTCCATCTTCGTCTATGACAGCAAGGTTTGTGCTGATAGAACCTATATCAATGCCAAGATATGCCTTTACAGGTTGAAGGTTTGATGTGGCAACTCGATTTATCTGAATATTGTTTTCTCTGTGTCTTTCCTCCCCTCTCCAGAGCGGTTTATGACCAGAATCAACAAACCGAATTGAATCGATTATAGCTTTAAAGGTTTTCAGGTTAAGACCATTTTTCTTTCCTTCTTCCCTATCCTTGAAGGCAGCCCCAATGGCACCCATAAAGGCAAATTCGTCAGGAACTATAAGTCTCTTAAATCCAAAGACCTCCTTAAAGGCCCTGACCATACCTTTATTTGCTGCAACGCCACCCTGAAAAGATACGGGCTCTTCGATATCTCTTCCCCTGACTATTGCTCCTTTAAAATTCCTCGCAACAGCAAAGCATAGACCTGCCACGATGTCCTCAACAGGGGTTGCTATCTGCTGAAGATGGATCATGTCTGATTTTGCAAAGACGCTGCACCTGCCAGCAACCCTGGCAGGTTTCTTTGAGAGAAGGGCCAGTTCACTGAACTCCTCAATGGTCAGCCTCAGTCTCTCGGCCTGCTGATCAAGGAAAGAGCCTGTTCCTGCAGCACAGGCTTCATTCATTGAGAAGTCCTCAACTGCGCCATCCTTAAGCTTTATCAATTTTGAGTCTTCGCCACCAAGTTCTATAATTGTCCTTACTTCAGGATAAAGGATCTTTGTAGCACAGGCCTGGGCAGTTATCTCATTTATATAGGGTATCTCAAGTCGTTGTGATAGCGTCTTTCCGGCGGTTCCTGTTATGGAGAGGCTGAAGATCTCACTCTCTGATTCGAGAAGCCTCGTAAGAATGTTATAGGCCGCTTTCAAGGGATGTCCCTTGTGTCTCTCATAAATCGAGCCCGTCATATGGCCCTTTTCATCAAATACCACTGCCTTAACACTTACAGAGCCTATGTCGAGACACACTGTTCTCATTCGTTACCTCCAGTATTATAAAAACATTGAAGCCATCTCTCAAATGTTTTTAGCTTATCCTCGCCATATTGTATGATTATTTTTTTCACCTCTTCAAGGTTTTTTTCTCTGGTAAGGTTATGTTCTGTCTTTGAAAAAAATTTGTCGGCAATGCATATGATCTTTTCCTCTAACGTCTGTGGTACCATATCCCTTTCTGGTAAGGGCAGGCCCTTTTCCCTTATCTCCCTGGCTGTTATGCCTACACCAACATGCCTCTCACAGACGAGGGCATGTCTGCTGAGGCCTTCTTTTTCGAGCATCTCCCTTCCAAGATAGCCATGGGATATATAATCATGATAACCAAAACAGCCAAGCCGGGGTGTATTTGTATGGATTATCCCTATGTCATGAAGCATAGATGCTTCATAGATGAAGTCCATATCAGGAGTCAAATGTTTAACTCTTCTTGCAATCTCCAGCGCCTTTTTAGCAACGACCCTTCCGTGATGGAGAAGGAAATAATAGGCCTTTGAGTCAGGCTCATAGTATCTTTCTATTATCTTTACCGGGTTAACCATGTGAAGAGTTAACCAAGGAATCTCCTTATGTGTGCTGCCTCTGTAATCATGCCCTGGAGGTTAGAAGTCTCGCCATTTCTTATTGCCTGAATTATCACTGATGTTATGGTCCTGTGGTTCTCGTCAGTCTCAAAGGGTCCCCATCTATCGAGGAATCTTTTGAGCGTTTCGCTGACCTCTTCGGGAAGGATGTGAAGTACATCGTCATTAAAGTAGGTCAGGGCCCTTCTGAGGTCAGATTCATAATTAATGTATATCTCTCTCAGAAAGTTTAGATCATAGTTACTGAGAGAACCAAGGCCGATCATTTCCGGAGGCAGTCCTATGGAATAGCAGGCAGCACAGAAGCTTATTACCCTCGGCAGTCTTACCTTACCAATACTCCTCGAATATCCAAAGAGACCTACATGGAGTTTCCTCATCCTCCTCCTCGGTATAAAAACAGAAAGGTGATTTATTACCGGAGCAATATATTCAATCACCCTTTGATACTCAGAAGATACCTTATCTATTATATCAAGACACTTGCCTTCGTCTATCTGCCTGACCTTTCCTATCGTGGTTGACTTGAGCCTGTTGATACCTGATATCACAGAAGAGACAGGATTATCGTATTTGAAAGCCGATTGAACTGTGAAGGTCTGGACATCAGGATATTCTGAAAGTACGGCATCAACAGTATCAGGAGTGAGATGTCCTCTGAAAGGAGGCGAACCCACACCAAGGATAGGGTATATCTTTACTCCAATCTCATCAGAGAGCCTTCTTAGACGCTGCAGGGCGATCTTATTGCAGAGTATAGCGCTTACCATGCCGTAATTCATAGCAGGGTCAGACCTTGCTATAAAGACCCTTTGATGGGAGACATCCTTATCCCTGAGGTATTCCCGTAATATCCTGTCGGACTCGAGCATATGTTCCCTGTCCTCAAAGAGGGGTATCACATTTATCACCTCTGGATTGAAATCACCTATCCACTCAGCGATGGTTATGTCACCAGGATAAAAGGGTCTTCTCTGTTTCCCCACTACAAAATCCTTGTAATAATAATAAATCCTGTTGAGGCTTTCAGAAGAGAGTGTCATTGGCAGGATTACCTCGAAGATGGGGGCGACCTTTTCCCCGTAAAAAAGCATTGCCGAGTCACAGGACCTTGGTATGCTCTCAAGGGTTTCTACGAGTACCTTTGCTTCATCCTTTTCCACATCTGGATTTGGAACTCTCAGGGTCAGAAATACATCCTCACCGAGCCTCTTTTTTCTAAAAAAATGTTCATATCGGGTCAGCAGTTTTCTGACAACAAAGTCATCGACCTCTTTTCCCTCGCAGTCCCACATCTGTTCGTCGCATCCGAGATGGGAGAAGGCATAATAGGCCTCCTGAATCTCGTCATCACCTGACATGTCCTGACTCTCAGCAAAGAAGGGAAGAAGGACATTATCAGGGTGCTGTGTTGACATAACCCTTGGTATCTTCATGATCTCCTCTTATAGTTTCTTATAGTTTTTTATATGATATTTTAATTGAAATCAGTGGTATTTTGAAAATTTTTAGACGAAAGAAAATGTCTAAAGAGATATTGAAAGGTATTAGAGGTCTGGGCAGGTGCTTTTCACCTGCCCAGATAAGGTTATTCTTTGCTTATCTCGTACTTCCCGCTACTGTCGATTTTTATATTTGCATTAAGAAATCTCACACTGTATCCTAACTCTTTAAGTGTGTGGTAAGCCATTTCTGCCCTTACTCCTGTAGAACAGTGAGCTATAACCTCCTTATCCCTGGGTATCTCAGTAAGCCGGCCTGATATTTCCTGGGCCGGGATATTTTTTGCGCCCTTGAGCATTCCTTGCATTGCCTCATCCTCGTCCCTTACATCCAGTATAAATTTATCGGCTGGCAGTACTTCAACGATCTTTTTAAAATCCTCCACAGGTATCTCCCCGGGTCTTGGCTTGGGTATGTAAACTATCTCTGTCTTTATTTTGCCTTCCTGAAGAGGGAAACCAGAATCTTGCCATGCCTGTATTCCCCCTCCAAGGATAGTTGCATTGCTATACCCCCATTGCCTTACAATCTTAAATGATTCAATAGCTCTTTTTTCATCGGACGAATACAGGAGTATAGGTGCTTTTTTATCAGCTGGAAACTTATCTTTCGATATATTGATCTGATCTGAGGGGATTGAAACTGCTCCCGGGATATGTCCTTTTCTTGCATCATCGAGGGTTCTCAAATCTATAACAACCTGGGGTATATCCTTATCAAGGTTTTCTTTTACAAATTTCACAGTGGATATGACGACTTTCCCTGCCTTTTTCCATTCAGGCATTCCATCATGAAAAACTTTTACATTTTTATATCCGAGCTTTTCTGCCTTCCTGGCAGAATTGGGACTAAGTCTTCAAGTAGTTCCACCACAATAAAAAATAAGTAGAACATCTTTGTTTTTAGGTAGTTTTTCAATATTTTTATCAAATTCAGCATCATATATGGAGATTGCACCAGGTATATGACCTTCGCGATATCGTGGTGAAGGTCTTGAATCTATAAGGACAAAGGTGCCTTTCTTTGTCTCATCCTCAATAAGACGGGATAGTTCGTCTAAACCAATGAGTTTTTCAGCAGGCACTGTTGCAGGAGGCTTAACGGATATAGCCTTTGCGTACAATTGTCCATTTCTATCTTCGATTTCAATCCCTATTTCTCTTTCCTTAGGAATCTTATTAATCTTCTCAACACCTATGAGTTTGGTATCATCGTCATACTTAACGAGCCATGTGGCAGTGCCAATCTGAATCTGAATCGTCTCAGCCTTTTGTGAGGCACTCATGAAGTTTCCCCTTAAGACCTTGTCATCAGCGACATGACACTGCTTGCACACAGGAGCTATCCTGGGCTTCTCTGCAGCAAGGCTGCCACTTCCAAGGGCAATTAAAAATGTTGAGGCAGAAAACCAAACTGCAAACCTTTTTAACATATACACCTCCTGAATTGTTGTGCTTGTTTTTAACAATTTAATTCTACAACAATTTTGTAATATATGTAAACTAAAATTTTAGATTATCTATAAATAAAAACTTTATAATTCAGATAGAGCAGAATCGCTGCACATAGAAAGTTAATAGGTTCAAAAGTGTCAGAACAAAGAGACAGAAGGAACAGTAGAGCAGAATCTGTGTGTCCGGAGAAATGATTAATTATAGAAAATTAAGAAATGCAACCGTGTAGATTCGCATGTAGGCTTTCTTATTTTTTACTTCTTATATGGCGTTACCAGTTCCCAGGATATTTCAAGATGTTGAACCCCTGTTGATTGCTTCTGCTGTTATGGCCGCAGCTAAGTCAAAGATCGCCTTTTTTTCCTCCTCTGTCCTTGCCTCGATATAAAACCTGACCTTTGGTTCTGTTCCTGAAGGTCTTATCATCATCCATGAGCCGTCGTCAAAGACTATCTTGGTCCCGTCAATGGTTATCACAGTGGCAACCTTCTTTGTTTTGTTACCGATAACCACAGTGGTCCCTTCCCTGTAACGGTCTTTTATGATTGAAAGTCTCTCAATGAGTGGTCTGCCTGTTAGTGAACGGTCAACACTGATGCCTGAACGGTCCGGGAAGAAATAACCGAACTCTTCCATAATATCCCTGAGATAATCGCTCAGATTCTTACCTGTTACGGCTATCATCTCTATGGCGAGAAGAAAACCAAATATGGCGTCCTTTTCAAGGGTATGGTTATATCCTGAGATGCCGTCGGATTCTTCAAAGGCAACTATTGCCCTTTCCTTTGAGGTATTTAGTAAATAGGGTCTGAAGTGCTTAAAACCGACCTTTGTCTCTCTAACAGTGACCCCTAACCTTTCGGCAATGGCATTTACGAGGTTGCTTGTACCAACTGATTTTGCAACGATGCCACGCAAACCTTTATATTTATAGAGATAATGAAATGCCATGGCGCCAAAATAGTTCATCGGTATTTGAGACTTACCATCGGCATGTCTTATCCTGTCTCCGTCAGGGTCCATGATTGCACCAATCTTGAAGGATGCCTTACTTTCTTTCAGGATGGTCATCACACCTTCCATATTCTTCTCTGATGGTTCAGGTGCAACGCCTCCAAAGAGATAGTCATTTTCTGTTCTCAAAAAACGCATCTTTTCACTTGAACCAATTATTTTCTCAACGCGGCCCCTTGTAGCACCATGCACATGGTCAACACATATTTTGCAGTCTTCTCTGTTAATAAAGTCTTTTATTCTCTGAAGGTCAATAGTGCCTCTTTCTTTAAGATATTTTATGTAGAGTTCAGTAAGGTCAATCTTATCCACATGGGTAGGATATGTGGCTGGAATTACTGGCGATTTTTTCATCATCTCGTTAGCTATGTTTTCGATGACGTTGGTAATCTCTGTCCCGGCTGGTCCACCATCCACAGGGTTAAACTTTAAACCCGTATAATTAGCAGGGTTATGTGAAGGAGTAAGATTTATTGAACAGGCAGCGCCCGTCATTTCAATCCCTGCTGAAAACTCTGGTGTTGTTGCTTCGCCGGCATACCATGTCCTTACGCCTTCCTGTTGAAGAAGGCCTATCACCTCCATGGCAAAATCAGGACCTAAAAAGCGGTTATCGTGACCTACCAGTACTCCTCTTTTCTTAATCTCATTAAAATCCTTTACACCTATGGAATCCATTACAGAACTATCATTACATTTAAACATTTCTATGATGGCCTTTGTCACTACCCTCATATTATTAAAGGTAAAGTCTGTTCCTATCTCTCCTCTCCAGCCAGAGGTACCAAAGACTATCTCTGCCGGTCTCATGTTTTCCCTTGCAAAGGCTTCTATGACCTCGAGAAGTTTACGTTTGTTAGAAGGATCAGATAGAATTTCCTTCCAGCATTCTGAAGCATCTCTAAACCCTTGAATCATAATGATTACCTCCGATAAGCGCAGAAGCACGGAAGTTCGGGATGCAGAAGTTTTTCCCTCAGGTCTCCCGCTCTTCAGTTCTCTGGTCTTCAGATAATTATAACTGAATTGGTTATAATATTTTATGGTGACTAAAGATGTGAAGGATTTTTTAAAGGGAAGCGAGAAGATAAGGGAAATAATACAGATATCCTCAGAATATCTTCACGGAAAAGACTGGGCGTTAAGACTCTCTCTTCTTACTTTTTTTTCCAGAGGTCATCTCCTTATTGAGGACCTTCCGGGTCTCGGAAAGACAACCCTTGCAATTGCCATAGCTAAACTTCTTGGCCTTGGCTTTGGAAGGATTCAGTGCACCAGTGACCTTCTTCCAACAGATATAACCGGTCTCTCAGTATATAACAAAAACACGGGAGAGTTTGAGTTTCATCCCGGTCCGATATTCAATAATATTGTTCTTGTTGACGAGATTAACAGGGCCACACCAAAGACTCAGAGTGCCCTTCTGGAGGCAATGGGTGAAAAGCAGACAACTATTGAGGGCAGGACATATAAACTCCCAAAGCCATTTTTTGTCATAGCCACGCAGAATCCTGCGGAGCAATTTGGAACATTTCCCCTTCCTGAATCCCAGATGGACAGGTTCATGATGAAGATAAGCATTGGTTATCCATCGAGAGCCGCGGAGAAGGAGATACTTCGTGGTGGTAGCAGAAGGGATGACCTTTACTCTTTGCAGCCTGTTATGGATAAAGAGAAGGTCCTGGAGATTCAGGAAACTATAAGGCGCAGGGTCTTCGTGTCTGAGAGCATTCTCGATTACGTCCTCGATATTGTTGAGGCAACAAGGACAAGCAAATATGTAATGGCAGGTTTATCAACCAGAGGAGTGTTATCGATTCTAAATGTTGCAAAGGCAGAGGCCTTTTTTAGCGGAAGGGATTTTGTAATTCCTGAGGATATAAAGGGCCTTGCTGAATATACCATGTCACACAGGATCCTCTTCAGGGAAGAGTATGAGGGTTCTGATAAAAAGGAGATAATAAGATCTATACTGGAAGAGATTCCCGTCCCCGTGTAATTAGTATAAAAAGGGCAGGGTGGATATATATAATCCTGACCATATTACTGGGTATCGGCGCTGTAAATACTGGGAATAACCTCATCTATATAATCGTATCTGCCTTTCTGAGTTTCATGGCCCTCTCTGGCTTCTTTGCCAAGAGGAACATCTCTAACCTTGACATAGACATCCAGATACCTGATGAGGTCTTTGCAAAAAGAAAAACGCTGATCAAAGTTACCATACGGGATAATAAGAAATTTCTACCAGCCTTTCTTATTAAGGCCAGGGTGGAGCAGGAGGAAATACTTTATCCCTTTATAGACCCACGTGGGGAATTATCAAGGTACATCAATATTGCCTTTCCCTCAAGGGGGGTTTTCGATATAAGGGATGTATATATCTGTTCAGCTTATCCCTTCAATTTTTTCATGAGATGCATCAAGATAAAAATTGAAAAGAAGGTGATAGTCCTGCCTGAGCCAAAGCCGTGCAATTATTTTGAATACATCTCTGAAACTATCAGGAAGAGGGGAGAAGAACAGACCGATGAGAGAGGTTATGATGGTGACCTCTTATCCCTGAGGAATTATAGGCCCGGTGACCCCCTTAAATACATACACTGGAAGGCCTCGGCAAAGACGGGTCAGTACATGACAAAAGAACTGTCAAGTCTTGTTGATGTGCCTGTTGTTATTGACCTTGAAAGAAGCGGTAGCAGTGATGTTGAGGAGAGGCTGTCCTGTGCAGCATATCTGATAATAAGATATTTCAGGATGGGCATTCCTTTTAAGGTAAAAATCAAAGGGAAGATATTTGATATTTCAGGTGCAGAGGGATTTCAACCATATAAAAAGAAAGAGTTATTAAGGGAACTTGCCATTTACTGATTATGAAAAAGAGTAGAATAAGAGTGAGTTATGTTGTCGTGATGCTCAGTTATCTGGCAGCGATTATCGGGTTTATCTCTGTTGTCAAATATATCCAGCTTATCTATATAGCCTTTTTCTTAATACTTCTCGGCCTTTCTGTCTATTTTGAAAGAAAACGGTTCTTTCTTCCAAGGTGGTTTCTTAATATATCTTCTCTTTTGATCGTACTGGTTGCAATCCTGAGGGTCAGCAGGGATAACCTTGTTACAACGGTTGTAGAAACTCTATTAATGCTTACATGCATAAAGTTGATTGAGGATAAGAAACCAAGAGACCATTTCCAGATCTATATAATATCCATATTTCTTATCGCGGGCTCTGCCCTTCTGACGCTTAATATATCCTTTTTACTTTACTTCATCATCTTCACCTTTGTGTTCACCTCAGGGATTGTAATGCTCACATACCAGAGCGAGTCCAATAATCTCGAGATGGACATGAGGGACATATTGAAGGTTTTTTCAAGGATAGCCTTTTTGCCTGTCTTAGCCATTCCCTTAACAGTCTTTTTCTTCATATCCCTGCCAAGGACAAACTATCCGTTCCTGAATTTTTTGAATAGAGAGGTTGGCCGGACAGGATTTACTGAATCAGTAAGACTCGGCAATGTCTCAGAGATTCAGGAAGACGTCACAATAGCCTTCAGGGCAAGTATGGCAAGGATTGGAGAAGACCAGCTTTACTGGAGGGGGATAGTCCTTGATTTTTTTGATGGCACTTCCTGGAGGTCGGAAGATAAGGAATCAGGGCATCCTATGGCGTATCCGCGAAATGGTATCAGGCAGATTATCTATCTTGAGCCCCATGAGATGAACTTTCTCTTTGGTCTGGACAGACCAGTTTCTATAAATCTAAGAGGGGCTAAGATGATGGAGGGATTCACTTTTTTGTTGCCCCAGAAGATTACAAGGAGAATCAAATATGAGGTTTATTCGATTCCTCAGGGGACTTTGTCAGAGTCTGAGATAGAAAGGAAGAGGTATCTTCAGCTTCCTGAAAGGGAAATGATGAGATTAAAGGAAATAGCCAGTTCATTAAAGGGGAAGGGTGATGAAGAGACGGCACATAATATAATAAATTATCTTCAAAAAGGTTACACCTATTCCTTGAAAAAACTCCCTCTCTCCGATAATCCTCTTGAGGAATTTCTTTTTACTCATCGCCAGGGAAACTGCGAGTATTTTGCCTCCTCAATGGCTGTTTTGTTGAGGCTTAACGGCATTCCCTCAAGGCTTATTGGTGGCTACAGGGGCGGACATTACAATGATATGGCTGGTTATTATATCATTTCACAGAGGGATGCTCATGTCTGGTTAGAGGCATATATGAATAAAAAGGGATGGGTTAGATACGACCCTACACCTGCAATCCGTCAAGGCCCTGAGAAAAGTGAAAAAGATATACTTTTTAAGGCACGGCTTATGCTTGATACAATAAATTATTACTGGAATGCCTTTGTTATAACTTATGACCTGTCAAAACAACTCTCATTGTTTAACAAAGTAAGAAACATAAAGAAACCTGAGATTGACACCAAGCTTTACGGAAGGATGTTAATAAAATATCTTCCTGTTCTCTTAAGTTTAATAATCATAATTGTCATTGTTCGATCAGTACTCTCTTTTATAAAAACTCCCCTTGAAAAGAGGATTATCTTGAGATTTCATAGGATAATGAGAAAATATGGCTATATAAGAAAGGACCATCAAGGGCTTGAGGAATTTGTCAATGAGATAAGGGAACCAGTTCTCAGGGCAAAAGCCATTGCCTTTGTAAGAGAGATAGAACCTTACATCTTTGGCCGTGGGTCTATCAACAGGAATGCTAAAGAAAGACTAAAGAATCTCGTTAAGGATCTCAAGTAAGGCCTCGCTACAGTTCTCGATTCCTTTCTTTATATCCCATTTTGAGCGATCTCTATCCTCAACTATATTACTTATGCCCCTGATCTCGATCAATCTCTTTCCGAAGACCAGACAGGTATGGGCAACAGCAGCACCTTCCATATTCTCACAAATGGCATTGAACCTCTCGCTCAGTTCTATTGCCCTCTCTTTTGTACCTGTTATGGCAGAGAGGGTAACAAAATTACCGCTTTTGATTTGACTATTATTCCTCTTAACAATATTTACAAGCCTCTTATCAAGTCCAAACTCATTAAAGTATATCTTCTTACCTTTTTTTAAGATTGGAATTCCTGTAATTTCAAGACTACAATAGCCATCCTTCATAACAATTCCCTCATCACCATAAAACTCCTTTTCTGCAATTACTACATCTCCTATCGATACTCCCCGAGAAGGATATGCCCCTCCTATGCCCGATAGTATTACTATATCAGGTGAGAACTTGTTAATCGTGTATGTTGTTGCCGAGGCTGCATTAGTCTTACCTATGCCAGATATGATATGGTATATGTTGTTTCTCTTAGTTTTCCCTTTATATAAGGCAAAGGGGTGTCCCTTTACCATTTTCATATATTTCGTGAGTAATTTACCCTCTTCACGTGTTGGAGAGATTATGGCAATCCTCATTCCCTGAGCTGACCTGTTCCAAAGACAATGAATCTTGTGCAGGTAAGTTCCTCAAGTCCCATTGGTCCCCTTGCATGAATCTTGTCAGTGGAGATACCGATTTCTGCACCGAGACCGAACTGGTAACCATCGTTGAGCCTTGTGGAGGCATTAACAAATACAGCTGATGAATCCACCTCTCTGAGGAACCTTAATGCCCTGTCATAGTTCATTGTAACGATTGCATCAGAATGGGCAGAGCCATATTTTGAAATATGTTCTATTGCCTCGTCCATATCTCTAACTACCTTTACATTAAGTATGAGGTCGAGATACTCCTGGTAATAATCATCTTCCTTGACCTCCTTTATATCAGGATAAATAGCAATGGTCTTAGGACACCCTCTCAACTCTACGCCTGCCTGTTCGAATCTTTTAAGCATTCCTGGTAGAAACCCCTCTGCAACAGCCTCATCAACGAGCATTGTCTCCATAGCATTGCATGTACCTGGTCTCTGGACCTTTGCGTTAAAGCATATCTCCTCAGCCATTATGAGGTCTGCATCCCTGTCAACAAAGACATGGCAGACTCCTTTGTAATGTTTAAGCACGGGTATTCTTGAATTCTCTGTAACAGTTCTGATAAGACCTTCGCCACCCCTCGGAATGATAAGGTCTATAATACCCTCAAGCTTTAGCATCTCCATTATAGCATCCCTTTCAGGTATATCTATAAATGATATTACACCTTCATGTAGCCCCTCAGCCTTTGCTACCTCTCTCAGGATATTTACAATTGCCTTATTTGAGTTAATGGCCTCGGAACCACCCCTGAGAAGCACGGCATTGCCCGCCTTGAGGCACAGGCTTGAGGCATCGGCAGTGACATTTGGTCTCGACTCATATATGATACCTATCACCCCTATTGGAACCTTCATCCTCCCAACCATCATACCATTCGGTCTCTGCCACATCTTCGTTATCTCGCCGACAGGGTCTGGCAACTGTGCAACCTCCAAGAGCCCATTAGACATCTCTTCTATTCTTTTATCATTCAGGGTTAGCCTGTCTATTAATGCCTTTGATAATCCTTTCTTTTCTGCGTATTCAATGTCTTTTTTATTTTCCGTGATAATTTTTTGAGACCTTTCTTTTAGTGCCTGAGCCATTTTTGCAAGTACAGTATTTTTCTGTGCTGATGTTGCCTTTGCAATTGAGCGAGAGGCCTGTTTTGCCTCAATGGCAATCCTTTGAACATAGCCTTTTATATCCATGGTTCCCTCCTCAGAGAATCAAAATTTATAACTACAACAAGTATAACAGAAGAAGACCTCTTCCGAACAATAACCTTTCAAAGAGACTATTTTTGAGGAAAGGCGAAGGCTTGATTTAGTAGAAGAAAAAATATAAAATTAGAAGCTAAACAAGGTGTCCGTGTCAGATAGGGTTTTTGTAGGGCAGACATGGTGTCTGTTAATTAATTTAAAGACGGAGGTGTTAGATGTTTCTTGATTTTGCCTATGCAATGGGCGCTTCACCAGCTGGTCAGCAAGGCGGAGGGGCAGTAGGTGTACTGACAAGCCTTTTCCCTTTAATACTCATATTCATAATATTCTATTTCCTTCTGATAAGACCACAACAGAAAAGGGCAAAAGAGCACAAACAGATGCTGGACAACCTGAAAAAGGGAGATAAGGTTATAACGTCTGGAGGTATTTACGGTGTTATCGAGGCTGTTGGAACAAATACTGTAACTCTCAAGATAGCAGAGAATGTTAAAGTTAAATTTGGAAAGGCCTATATTGCAGCACTCAGACCTCCATCAGAAGAAGATTGAAGGGTATCAAAAGATTAACAGGAATCCTGAGAGTGAAGGTCTTGAGCACTCACCCGAAAAAGAGGGGGATAAAAGGCCTGATTTAGCTTTCCTTTATAACAACGAGAAGGCACGACTTTATATAGAATCAGCTGATAAGTATCTCGAAGCCATAGGATATACGGAGCATGGATTTAGACATTGCGAGATTGTATCAAGGACTGCTTATAACATTCTCAAAATGCTTGATTATGACGAGGATATTGCCCGGATTGGTGCCGCAGCAGGATTTCTTCATGATATAGGGAATATGCTTGGCAGGAATAATCATCATAGGATGGGAGCAATTCTCGCAAAAGAGGTCCTTGAAGAGACAGGATTTAAATTGAAGGAAATAATAAAGATTATGAGGGCCATTATAATGCATGAAGAGGATGAGGGTGTTATACCTGATGAGATTGCCGGTGCATTAATCATTGCTGATAAGGCCGATGTGCACAGAAGCAGGGTCAGGACCCCCTCCATGTTATCAGAGGATATACATGACAGGGTAAATTATGCTGTGACCGAGTCTGAATTGGTAATAAAAAATAGTAGCAGACTGATTACCCTGAGCTTGACCATTGATACAAGAATCTCACAGGTAATTGAGTATTTTGAGATATTCCTCAACAGGATGATGGCCTGCCGAAGGGCAGCAAGGCCATTGAGGGCTGAATTTAATCTCCTTATAAATAATATAAGGATGGCGTAGGAGGTCCATCAGGGAATGAAAAAGAACGTTTTCTGGAGATTTGCCATTATAGGTATTACAGTATTAGTGTCAGTTGTATTCTTTCTTCCAAATACTCCTCTTTTCAAGTACATGCCCGATTGGTGGAAGAACAATATGCCAAGTAAGGGCATAACCCTTGGTCTTGACCTTCAAGGTGGGGTTCATCTTGTCTTTGAGGTGGAGGGGGAAAAGGCTGTCGAGACAACAACGGAGAGGATTGCTCAGTCCTTGAAGGAATCATTAACAAAGAAGAAGTTGAACGCAGAGGTGAGCAGGGATGGATTATTAATAAATATAACGCCCGATGCACCGGACATCAGGAAGGTTGTGGAGAATGATTACCCTGTCCTTGTGACTGTAGAGACAGGCGCAAAACTTGTTTATAAGCTATCTGATAAAGAGGCAATAAAGATAAAGGATAATGCTACTGATCAGGCCCTTGAGACGATTCGAAACAGGATAGACCAGTTTGGTGTTGCAGAACCCACGATTCACAGACAGGCTGAAAATGAGATAGTGGTCCAGCTTCCCGGTATAAAGGATCCAAAAAGGGCTATAGAAATAATAGGTAAGACTGCCCAGCTTGAGTTCAAGCTCGTTGATGATGCTGCTCCGGTGGCAGCAGAGATACCAGCAGTTATTAAGCCTGAGGAGGAAGAGGAATTACTGAAAAGGTTTGCTGATAAAATCCCTTCTGATGATGAGATACTCTTTGAGAGAGTTGTTAATAAGGAGACCGGAGAGGTTACCAAAAGACCGATATTGCTAAAGAGACAGACCCTGCTGACAGGCGATTACCTTACAGAGGCTAAGGTCAATATTGATCAGAGATTTAACGAGCCCTATGTATCTATAACATTTAATGCAGCAGGTGCTAAACTATTTGAAGAGATAACAGCGGCAAATGTAAAGAAGCGACTTGCCATAATACTGGATGGAAATGTTTATTCAGCCCCGGTGATTCAGGAAAGGATAGCTGGTGGGAATGCCCAGATAACGGGGAGGTTCTCAATGGATGAGGCAAGGGACCTTGCTATAGTCCTCAGGGCTGGTGCTCTGCCAGCTCCTCTTAAGATGCTCCAGAATGTTACTGTTGGGCCTTCTCTTGGGAGAGACTCAATTGAGGCAGGGAAAAGGGCAGGAATAATAGGCGCTCTCTTAGTGATATTCTTTATGGTATTTTATTACAGACTTTCTGGTTTAATAGCTAATTTTGCCCTTGTACTGAATATAATACTTCTTCTGGGTGCAATGGCCTCACTGGGTGCAACCCTGACGCTTCCAGGTATTGCAGGAATAATCCTTGCTATCGGTATGGCCGTTGACTCTAATGTGCTCATGTTCGAAAGGATGAGGGAGGAATTAAGGGCTGGTAAAACTCCAAGGGCTGCAGTGGATTCTGGCTATGATAAGGCCTTCTGGACGATCTTTGATTCACATGTTACGACCTTAATCACGGCCGCGGTATTGTTCCAGTTTGGCACAGGTCCTATTAAGGGGTTTGCTGTTACCCTGAGCCTTGGGGTAGCTATAAATCTTTTTACGGCCCTCGTGGGTACAAAGTCTGTCTTTGATCTAATAAATAGTAGAAAGGAGGTTAAGAAACTGAGCATATGATTGAACTTATAAAGAAACCTGATATAGATTTTATGGGTAAGAGGCTTTACACCTTTGGCCTCTCAGGAATACTTGTTCTGCTTGGTATTATAGCGATTGTTCAGATATGGAGAGGTGCAGCAAATCTGGGAATTGATTTTGCGGGGGGAACGGCTGTTCAGGTAAAGTTTCAGAAGGCTGTTCAACTGCAGGAGGTGAGGGCTGCCCTCGAGAAGGCTGATATAAGAGATTTCGACCTTCAGGATCTTCCTGCTGAAAATAAGGTTTTGATAAGAATCAAGAGGAGTGAACAAAACCTTGGCGAGTTATCAGACAGGATTATCTCAACCCTCTCTCAGGTCTTCTCCGAAAGTAAACCTGTAATTGACTCTACTACAGAGATAGGGCCTAAGGTAGGTAGCAGGCTGAGGAATGATGCACTCATTGCAATTGGCGTTGCAACCATTGGCATACTCATTTATATAGCCTTTAGGTTTCAATTAAGGTTTGCTGTTGGTGCAACTATAGCGACCTTTCATGATGTCCTTGCGGTCTTGGGCATATTTTATATCCTTGGTAAGGAGATAAATCTCATCCTTGTTAGCGCGCTTCTAACAATTGCAGGTTACTCTCTTACAGATACGGTTGTAGTTTTTGACAGAATAAGAGAGAACCTGAGAAAAGGGTTTAAGGAAAAGACTGAAGCAGTAATAAATATGAGTATAAATGAGGTCTTATCAAGAACCATTATTGTATCCCTTACGACCCTTTTTACAGCTACAGCCCTTTTCTTATTTGGAGGCGAGGTCATTCATGACTTCTCACTGGCCATTATCGTTGGTATTATTATTGGAACCTATTCATCTGTCTTTGTTGCCTCTCCTGTTGTTCTCTTATGGAAGACTAAAAAGCCTCTTGTAAAGAAATAGTCGCCGTGAATAGACGGTGGCTGATAGAAAGGACTAACCGGGAGTATCTAAACTATCTATCAAGGAGGGCCTCGATTTCCCCTGTTCTTGCCCAGATACTTATAAACAGGGGATTAAAGAGACCCGATGATGTTCTGGATTTCCTAAACCCTTCTATTACAGCCCTTTCAGACCCTTATAAAATTCATCATATGGATAAGGCTGTAAGAAGGATTAAGGCAGCCCTCCGGAATAAAGAAGGTATAATGATTCATGGTGATTATGACGTTGACGGTCTTACTGCTACGGCAATTCTTATGGAGGCCCTTTGTAAGGCTGGTCTGAAACTGCATTACTTTATCCCTGATAGATTTATCCACGGCTATGGTTTTAATATTACTTCTATAGAGATAGCAAAACAAATGGGGCTTAAGTTGATAATAACCGTTGATTGTGGAATTACTGCCTTTGAGGCTGTAGCACATGCGCAGAGGGAAGGAATTGATGTATTGATTACCGATCACCACGAGCCGTTGAGTACCGATGTTAATGGTCAGGAGTTTTTACTACCCGAGGCTGTGGCTGTTTTGAATCCCCTATTGTCAAATCTCGATACGGCTCTTTCAGGGGCTGGTGTTGCCCTGAAGCTAATTCAAGCACTGGTCATGGACAGAGAGTTTCCCCTTTCAGAGGATGATTTCATTCAACTCTTTGACCTTGCTGCGCTTGGAACCTTAGCTGATGTCGTACCCCTTGTCGGAGAAAACAGAGTTATCCTTAAGCAGGGGATTTCGATTATTACCGAGGAGAGAAGAGCGGGTTTAAAGGCACTTAAGGAATTATCAGGATTAAATAACAGAGAGGTAAAATCTGGTCTTCTTTCTTTCACTGTAATACCAAGGCTAAATGCCCCGGGAAGACTGGGTAATGCCAACGATGTGGTGAGGTTGTTATTGTCAACCTCTGAAGATGAGGTATATAGAATAGCAGAAATTGTTAACTCCCTTAATTCCGAACGGCAGAAAATTGAGACCGCTATATATGAAGAGGCATTAAACGAGATTACTAATAAGAGCATGGGTCCTGTGATAGTCTTAGCCGGCAACAAATGGGATTCAGGTGTCCTTGGTATAGTGGCATCAAGATTAGCCGAGGAATTTTACAGACCTACATTTCTTTTTACTATTGAAGGGAACCTTGTAAAGGGCTCGGCAAGGAGCATCCCGCCATTTGACATTTATAAGGGTATTAATCAATGTAAAGATCTTCTCTTGACATTTGGTGGGCATAAACAGGCAGCAGGTCTTAAACTTCATATATCAAATCTTCCTCGATTTGAGGATGCGATTTGTAAAATCGCAATGGAACATCTTTGTGAGAATGATTATATAAGAATTCTTAAGATAGATTCCGAGGTATCCCTTATTGATGTGAATAATAAACTTATTCAGGAGTTATCAATGCTTGAACCTTTTGGTTACGGAAATCCTGAGCCTCTATTAGGTGCAAGGATGCTCAATGTCCTGAATCCCCGTGTCGTGGGGAATAATCATCTCAAGATGATGTTAAAACAGGATGTTGTTACAAGAGATGCTGTTGGATTCAACATGGGAGGTTTTGTCGGTGATGTTGTTTCCTCAAAGTTTATAGACGCCGCCTTTATACCGACAATAAATGAGTGGAATGGTGGTCGTTATCTACAGATGAACCTTAAGGCTATTAGACCTTCTGGCACTCCTCTGGCTTAAGGCCAAAGGGGCATTTAGCTGTATGCCGGGAGGCAATCCTGTCTTATCTAACCTAATCATAAAAACAGTCCTTTTATAATTGCCTATCCGACCTGTCCTGCCTGCCTTCGCCCTGTGAACAGGCAGACAGGTAATCCTGATATTTATTTGATATAAATAGTCCATAAGATATGTTAAAATGGTAAATATACGTGAGGATGTCATAAATTTTTTATTCCAAGATGATTAATAAAGAAGTCTATCTTATCACAAATGAGCCTGAACTCATCAAACAGGTAAGAGGCGCACTGGAACCTCCCGGCTATCTTGTCATTCCCTTGGAGGATATAGAATTATATTCACTCATTCCTGAAAGACAGCAGAGTGCTTTAATAGTTGATTTTTCTATTCCTGATTGCTTAAAAATCATGAAAAATCTGACTCATAATTCTCTTATCTTTATTATTTCTGATAAAAAAGATAAAGGGAAGGCTATCGATGCAATAAGGATGGGGGCTTACGGGTATATAGAGAAACCACTGTATAAAGAAGAGTTGCTGGCCATAATTGAGCGTATCTTAGGCTCACCAGAAATGGATGATATGTGGATATCAAGCAAGGTTACAAAGATGAAGAAGGTTCTCAGGGATTTAGATATATACGCCGAAGATAATCTACCGGTCCTCATAATTGGTGAGGACGGCATAAATCTAGAATATTATGCGAGATTAATACACGTAAAGAGTAAGAAGAATAATAAACTTTTTCTGCCTTTTAGGACATTTGCTGAAGGTGAGAAGATCAGTTACTGGATGAGATGTTTAAGAGAGGGTTTAAAGACCCTTGAAGGTAGCAGCGTATTTCTGAATGACATTTGTGAAATTGATAAAGAGATATTGAAAGAAATAGTATTTCTGTCAATGGAAAAAAGGATATGGCTTCTGGGAGGGACAATACATCATATAGATGAGACGTCGGAATGGACGGAGGAGATAAAAAGGCTTTTTGAAAAACGGCAAATAGTAATTCCCCCGCTTCGTGAACGGCGAGAGGATATTCCTCAAATAGTGGAAACTCTTCTCAAAAATATGGAGAGAATATACAGGATGGGAAGAAAGAGTCTATCAAGAGATACTCAAAAATACTTTTTAAGATATACCTGGCCCGGCAATGAAAGAGAGATAGAAGAAACGATAAGAAAGGCATACATTCTTGCAGAAGGTGAAATTATTGGAAAAAAGGACATATTCACAGGAAACATGAGGTTTTGTCCCCTTGAAGAATTCCTTTCATTGCGTTTGAAAGGACTGCTAAAGGAAAACTCAGGCCTATATCCTGCCGTTGTAGGCGAGGTTGAGAAGGCTCTGATCAGCATAGTATTACAGGAAGTGGAAGGAAACCAACTGAGGGCATCAAGGATACTTGGCATAAACAGAAATACCCTTAGGTCCAAGATAAAGGAACATGGTCTTAACAGGCTCTTGACAAAATGATGACTTTAAGATTTAAATATGACATGTTTAAGATTCACTTTCTGGTTGGTACTCTTCTACTTTTTACATTATTTATTTTAAGTGATTCTAATGCCTCGGAGATCGAAGGCCGTAATATTCAATTTAAACAGCTCCAGTCCGAGTCTTTCGTCGAGTCTATGCAACATCCTGAAAACTTGCAGGTGCTGCTCAAAAGCGCCCCCGGTGATAATGAATTCACTCAGAAAAACCAGGTTTCGCATGCAAATTTACCGCGACAATTGGTTAGTGAACCGGTTCAAGGTGATCAAATTACTGTAATCTCCCAGGAATTAAGAAATGCATCTGATAATATATCGGTTGTGCATGTGGGGGACAATCCTGTTGCTAAGGCAGCGGTTGAGAGGAATATTGTTCTCTTTACAGAGAGGATCAAGGACAGGTTTTCGCTCTGGTTGAGCCGTTCAGGTAAATATCTTGACCTGATAAAGGACATTTTAAAGTCAAAGGACCTGCCTGAGGATATAGCTTTTTTGCCACTTATAGAAAGTGGTTTCAATCCTACTGCATACTCTATTGCAAAAGCTGTTGGTCCGTGGCAGTTTATTGCATCTACTGCAAAAAGGTATGGACTAAAGATTGATTGGTGGAGGGACGAAAGAAGAGACCCCGTAAAATCAACGTTAGCAGCAGCAGATTACTTAAAAGATCTTTACAGTATGTTTGGCTCATGGAATCTTGCCATGGCTGCCTATAATGCAGGTGAGGGGAAGATTTTAAAGGCATTGAACAGGACAAAAAAGGATGACTTCTGGGATCTAACGTCCACAAAGTACATAAAGAAGGAAACGAAAGAATACGTACCGAGATTTGTAGCAGCCCGTATGATAGCCACAAATCCTGCTGAATACGGCTTTAATGAAATAAATTACCACGAGCCTTTTGACTATGATGAGGTTGTCATCGACCACCCTCTTGATCTCGAGGTTGCTGCCAGGTGTGCTAATACTACGGTTGAGGTTATAAGGGAACTTAATCCTGAATTGAGGAGGTGGAGTACACCTCCAGGAGAGAGTTCCTATGCCCTGAGGATACCGGTTGGCAAAAAAGAGGAGTTTTTGAGAAACCTTTCGGAGATACCCAAAGAGAAATGGTTCAGCATCGAGAAATACAGGGTAAAGAAAGGTGATACGATTAAGAAGATAGCACAAAAGACAGGAATACCTGTTAACGTAATTCTCGAACTTAATAATGGCCTGAAGACATTAAAGGCAGGAGAGATAGTTCTTTTACCACCAAAGGACAAGTATAGGCCTGACAGGGATGACATTAAGAAAGCATCAATTAAAAAGAGAACACATAAAGGAACAGAGATGAAAAAAACCTCTTTGAGATCAAAAAAGTCAAAGACTGTGGATAAGACAGGTAAAACGAAGCAGGTAGTTGTAGCATCTTTAAAGACTGACCAACTTTCAGACTAATTATCCCTTTTTTATCGCCAATTTTGCTTTTGCCTCTTCCACAAAGGGAGAATTTGGGAAGTTTTTAGTCAGTTCCTCATATTTTTTAATGGCCTCTTCCTTCTTATCCATAGCCTCAAGTATTTTTGCTGACTCAATTAAGGCAAGGTCTTTGAATGAGCCAGTTTTGTAATTGTACAGTGTATCAAGGGATTTGATGGCAGCCTCTTTATCACCCTTCTTCAGGTTTATTATTGCCATCTTATAGTAAGAGAGTGGCACAAAATTTTCGTTGTCAGGAAATCTTTCATTTAATTCCTTGAGAGTTTTAAGTGCCTCATCAAATCTCCCAAGACCATAATAACAGCTTGCGATGTAGAAAAGAGAAAAAGGCGATTTCCTGATAGAATGGGCCCCCTGAAATTTTTCGAGGGCCTGTGTATATCTTTCTTGTTCAGCAAGGGGTTGCTTCTGATAAAGATTATAGTAGGTCTTATATGCTTCATATTCCATCATATTTGCCTTTTTGGACTGAGTTGTCCTGAATATGAAAATTCCACCTAGTATAAGAATCAATACGGACACTATAATAAGGGCTGGCAATAGGACCCTCTGCTTTTTAGATATGAGGCCCTTAGTGGACTTTACTATCGTCTGGATCTCTTCTTCAGTCTTTATCTTTTTTGCCGTTCTCTTCTTTATAACCTTTGGCATCTATAACCTCCTCATAATCTTTTCTACAAACCTCTTTGAGTTTTCAAAAACCTGTTCCAGGCGATTCATATCAATACCTGCTGCAATGAGGATATTTCTCGCCATTTCAAGGGTTATAAGGTCATCGGGGCTATGCGAATCAGTGTTTATAGAAAGGGGAACACCAAACCTGGATGCCTCCTTTGCAACATATCCATTTGAAAGGGAATGGCCTTTTCTTGATGTTATCTCGAGCATCGTGCTCCTCTCCTTCGCAAAGAGGATGTCCTCAGTCTTTATCAGACCTGGATGAGCGAGAAGGTCTGCTCCTGCATCAATAGCTGCCCTGTTTGTCCCTTCTGCAACAGGCTCAACAATTGTCTCGCCATGAACCACAACTATTAAGGCACCAAGACTTCTTGCCTCCTTCACAAGGTCAGCAATCATACAGGGAGGGGCATGAGTTATCTCCGCCCCCGGGATGACCTCAATCGGCACATAGGGTCTTATCTTATCGAGGGCTTTTATAATCCTCGGAATAATGAAGTCTATGTTTGAAGAATCGACATGGTCTGTAATGGCAATGGCGATATAACCCCTGGCAATTGCCCTTCTGACAAGCTCATAGGGTATTAACTCTCCATCACTGAAGATGCTATGGGTGTGTAAATCGATCACAGTAAAGGATACAGTATAAAAAGGAAAAATGTAAAGTGCAGACAAATAATAACCTTGAGTGGAAAATGTCCTGGCCGTTGGTGCGATACAACCCGTGTGTGTTAGAGAAACCTTGCCAAAAAAAAGATGAAAGTCTTATAATTAAGCATGCCGGCTATTGAGGAGTTAGAGCAGAGGGTAGCAAGGCTTGAGAGCCTTTATGAGGATGTCTTAAAGGAGAGGCTTACCCATATCTCGCAAAGACTCGACCAGCTTTACGAGAAGACAGAAAGGGACAAGGCAGACATACTTGCAAGGCTCTATGAAAAGACTGAGAAGGACAAAACCGAGATACTGGCAAAGATAGAAAGAGATAAAACCGAGATACTTGCAAAAACAGAGAGGGATAAGACAGAGCTATTAGAAAAGATAGCTAATCTTTACGCAAAGACAGAGAGTAACAAGGCCGAAATACTGGCAAAGACGGAAAAGGACAAGGCCGAGATACTGGCAAAAACAGAGAAAGACAAGCGGGAACTTATAAAATGGATGATCGGGTTACTTGTTGGTTTTTCGACTCTTATTATAACAGCAATGTGGGCGATGCTTTCTTTTGCCTTAAAATAGCCCATATACCACAGTGTGGCGGTATGTTATCCCAACTATTTATTTATCTGCCTCATCTGACCTGCCAGGACCGGATTACATGGGGCGACCTCTACTGTCTGGAATAAGGCATTCCTGTGTGATATAATTAACAGAACTCATGTATCCAGATTACCGAAATGATAAGCAGTTTTTCACAGAACCCAGAAACAGAAATTGATAAAGGAGAGATTTGATAAGGTTATAGAAACCCTCCCTCAAGGCCATGAACAATGCCTCGTGAGTTGAGGATGTGGCAAAAGGGTTTATTCGCGGACTAAAATAGATAAATATGACTGATAACCCCCTTGTATCTATCATTGTAAGGACAAAGGACAGGCCCAAACTCCTGAGGAGGGCCCTGCAGAGTATTTGTGTCCAGACCTACAGGCCCATTGAGGTAGTACTTGTAAATGATGGTGGTTGTGAGCTTGATATGGATGAACTCAGGGGCATCCTTGGTGATGTTACCATGAATTACATCAGACTTGAGAAAAACACAGGCAGGGCCCATGCAGGGAATGTGGGAATAGAGAATGCAAACGGGAAATACATCGGTTTTCTCGATGATGATGATGAGCTTTATCCGGAGCATGTGGAGACCATTATTTCTTTTCTGGAACAGAGCGATTATGAAGTCGCGTATACCGATATAGAAATGGTCGTTCAGGAATTTGCACCCGAGGAAGGAAAGATGGTGGATACCAATAAAACAATATTCTCGAAGGACTTTTCTTATAACGATCTTCTTGTTATTAATTATATTCCCTTTAATTCCATAATTTTTTCCAAACACGCCCTTGACGCAGCTGGTAGACTTGATGAAAGCTTTGAACTCTATGAAGACTGGGACTTTTTGATTAGAATAGGCCAGAAGTATCCTTTTTATCACATCAAGAAAATAACAGCCAGATATAATCAGTGGAGCAGGGATTTGCAGATTAATCAGGCAGATATTGGTCAAATGAAAATAATGCATTTGCAAGTTATTAATAAACATAAAGAGAAAATATCGCCTGAGTTCATACTGAATATGTGGCAGCAATCTTATGATAAGAACGCTATTATTGCCGAGAAAGACGGCATTATTCTTCAAAAAGACTCAGTAATTTCTGAAAAGTCTGAGATAATCTCACAAATGGAAAAAACATTAGCCGAGAAGGATGAACTAATCTTACAATTAAAAAACTCTATCAATTCTATTAAGGCTACCATTGGGTGGAAATTACTCGAAAAATTTAGAAGGTCAAGAGAAAAACTCCTTCCTTCTAGAACTATGAGGAGAAGACTCTACGATGGGTGGGTTAGATTATTAGCAAATATTATTAAAAAAAAAGATAGCACTTTATCGACAAAAACAAACAGCCAGATACAAAATTTACCGACTTCACAATCGGGGAAGGACTTAGAAGAGAGTAGTCACTGTTTACACATCAACGATGCTTATCGATTATGGATTTTAAAAAATGAACCTGATAATGCTTCCCTTGAAGCACAAAGGAAGATTTCATATTCTTTCAAAATTAGGCCGAAAATAAGCATAGTAACACCAGTTTGCAATCCCAAAAAAGATATTTTTATCGAAATGATCGAATCTGTTTTAGGTCAGACTTATGACAATTGGGAACTGTGCATAGCAGATGCATCGTCAAATTCTATAAGAGATATCATCAATAAGTACATTAGCAAGGATCGCAAAAGAATAAAGGCTGTTTATCTTTCGAAAAATAAGGGTATTGCTGCAAATTCAAATGATGCCTTAACCCTTGTAACAGGCGACTTTGTGACTTTCTTAGATCATGATGATACTTTGTCCCCCTTTGCACTTTTTGAGATTGTTAAGGCAATAAATGAAAACCCTGATGCAGATTTTATATACTCTGACGAAGATAAATTATCGGAGGACGGCAAGAATAGACTTTACCCTCATTTTAAACCAGACTGGTCTCCTGACAAACTCAGATCGTATAATTACATATGCCACCTTTCTGTATTCAAAAAAGAATTGCTCGACAAAATAGGTTACTTCAAAGCTGGCTATGAGGGGTCTCAGGACTATGATCTCATTTTAAGGGCAACCGAGAAGGCCCAATGTATCATTCATATTCCAAAAGTTCTCTATCACTGGCGTATTTCGGAAAAGTCTGTTGCAGGCAATCCACATTCAAAGATGTATGCTTACGAGGCAGCTAAAAAGGCATTAAGAGACCATATGACACGATTAGGAATAGAGGCAAGGGTAGAAGATGGTTTTTTTCTCGGTTCTTACAGGGTCAGAAACTTGATTGAGAAGAATCCAACGGTCTCGATTATAATACCGAGTATAGGGGATAAGAATTTACTCACAAAGTGTGTGAACTCTATACTGAATAAGACCATATACAAGGAGTTCGAGATAATTATTGTATCGAGTGTGTCAGAAGAACAGAAAACACACATTTGTAGAGGAATTGTAGAAACCGATAAAGTAAGGTTTATTGCCCTGAATAGAAATTTTCGTCTCTCTTTGGGTAGCAATGTTGGTTCGAATCATGCAAATGGAGAATACTTACTTTTTTTACATGACGATACAGAAATTATAACGAATGATTGGATAGAAGGATTATTGGAACATGCCATAAGAAAAGATGTTGGGGCAGTAGGAGCCAAACTCTACTATCCTGATGGTAGAATTCAGCATGCTGGATTAATATTGGGTATAAAAGGGCTTTATGGTTACCACCATCGAGGCTTTCCAAAGGAGTCGGATGGTTATTGGGGTAGACTTCAAATTATCCAAAACTTATCTGCCGTTAGCGCAGCTTGTTTAATGATTAGTAAAGAAAAATTCCATGAGTTAAACGGCTTCGATGAAGAGTACTATAGTAGCGCATATGATGTTGATTTTTGTCTGAGATTGTGTGAATCAGGCTTCCGAGTAGTTTGGACACCCTATGTCGAATTGTACCATCATGAATCAGAGGTTGAACCAATGGAGGATAAAAACAGATTTAAGGAAAAGTGGCAGGAAATCTTGAACAAAGGAGACCCTTATTATAGTCCAAACCTAACCATGGATAGAGAAGATTTCTCAGTAAAAATATGAAACTTACTTTCTGTTATTAGAAATGTGTAACTTTTTTAAATCTTACCCTTACTTTTCTAATAAGATTTCTTAGATTAAATATGAGATGAAATAGATAAAAAAACTTATGAGCAAAGTAAGCAAGTAAAATTTCGCTGATGTGGGGGTAGAAGATTGAACTCCCGCCTCTGAATAATGCTGCAATTTTGTGGATTAAAGAGATAAGAAAGATATTAGAAATAGTACATTTATTAAAATCGAGGTTTTTTCTTAAATAAAAATTACCCATTAGCGATGAGGCCGCCCTATTATGTCATATAATCTTAAAAAAATATTTATACCAGGAATTCCAGATGACCTCGCAGACCCAAAAGGCCAGTTTGAATTTTTTATTTTTGACAAGAAAAGTCCAGGGTCTAAAATAATTCTCAAATTATTAATTCTATCAGAATTAAAATCCATAACATTATCATATCCGAAATCTTCAGAATGAGTAAGATTTAAAAGGTAATCTGTTTCTTCTTTATTCGGAAATGCAACGGCTCTCTCAATAAGTGTGCTTATAAAAGGCTTTATATCTTCAAAGGTATATCCTGTTAACCGTATAGCTCTAATAAACTCACTGGCAAAATCGATGACACCTTCTTGTATCTTTTTGATTTTTTTATTATGCTGTATCTCTATCTGCCTGTCATAGGAACTATCATCTTTGAAAACAGGTTGAACTTGACTGCTGTTTTCGTCATATTTATATCCAATTACCGTTGGTTGAAGATCGCGAGCTCCTTCTTCAAAAATCTCCTCAAAACGGTTCATAACACGTTCGCTCCAATTTGCTGTTCTTTCATCATAAAGTATGCCAAAAATTGTGTTTTTTTTCTCATCAAACCTGTGACCAATTCCATTGCAAAAGCCAAAATATATTCCATATACATGGGGATAATCGTCTCTATCAACAAAAGCGTCTTGAATAAACTTCTGGATGGTAGCATTCCATCCAATATCAATGAATGCTACTTTTTTTGTACTGAAAAAGCCTAATTGAGTCAAGTATTTTTCGAGGAGAGCTCTATTCATAAAAGCATATTCTCTTACTTTTCCCTGAAACTCGGAATCTTTTATTAGATTTATTAATCGCTTATCATGCCAGTTATAAAGGGGTTCATCTATTTTACTAAACCCGTGTCTTTCTGATAAATGTCTGAAATTTTTTTCTGGTAAACCAAATACGTTTAATATTGAGAGCAAACCTTTTTGCTTAGGATTATAAAGTGGGATTATAGCCATTTCATGAGTAAGTCCCTTATACGCAGATGCAAGGGCAGTAGATTTCCTGGTTAGATAGACATATTTAGCATCTGGGATTTTGTCTTTATTGAAAAAGCGAGGAGCAAAAATTTTAAAAAGTCTTAAAAATAAATTTCCCTCACGGGCTACAAAAAATAAAAGGTCTACCGCATGCTGCTTAACCTTGTCAATAGCACCATAAACAAAAGCACAATAGGCTGGACCGAGAACAGAGTACCCATAATTATAGAAGAAATCTGTTCCAACCGGTGGACGGATTAGTTGAAGAAGATGTCTGCCCCTCCAATAAATGTTTTCAGCAGCAAGCTTATTATAAGTCTTAAGTACATATTTTTTTTTGAGGTGTGCCTTATCAAACAGATAAATAGTATTTATCCCGAGTTTAGCAGGGGCGCGATGATCAGAAATTCTGTTGTCGCCGATATGTAGCATCCTCGATGGCACTATCATTTCTTCCCTTATTACATGTTTGAACAGGCGTCCAGAATATTTACATATGCCATTCTCTGATGAGATATAAATATTATCAAAGAAGCAATTAATATCTTTTCTTTTTAATAGTTCGGCCACGTGCTTTTTGTCAAGATACATGTCAGAGATTGCTATTATGCGTTTTTTATTTTCTTTAAACCATCCCAATAAATCAACCATACCATTCTTGACATACAAGACATCTGATTCCACGTCTATTTCTTTCTCTATAATTTCCTGATAAAGTTTATAATCAAATGTTCCAATAAGACTTTCGACAATCCTCTTAACTATATCAATATAATTACATTCAAAGTCTTTGCCCTGTGATATGGCCTTTTGTCGTAGTTCTCTTTCAATACAATCGCGTAGCCTTAGAATCTCGAAAGGAGAGGTCTCGATATTATATCGCTCTCTTAACAATAATAAGAGATCCCTTGCCACAATTTCTTTTACCTTATCTGGTGGATCTATATCCCTTTCAAAGATCGTATCAAATATGTCAAAAGATACAACATCAATGTCATCTAAAACTTTTTTAATTGTTAATTGTAATTTCCTTAAATCGGTTACTCTAATTTTAAAAGGTTTCTCCCTAAAGTCTCTTACAATATTTCTTACAAGCCTGATAGGAAATGTTAAAACTCGGCCAGCTTTAAAGCTTACCGAATTTTTAAGTAAGTAATTCTCATCTAACATGGTGGAATTAAACTCTTTTGCCCTGTTAAGCCTTGCTAAGACACGACCATAATCATGTTTTAATTCAGTAAGTTCTCTCACTTTCTCTGTATGCTCATGTTTTAATTCAGTAAGTTCTCTCACTTTCTCTGTATGCTCATGTTTTAATTCAGTAAGTTCTCTCACTTTCTCTGTATGCTCATGTTTTAATTTAATTAGTTCATTTTTATGTTTTAATGCAAGTTCTTTTGTTATATATTTTTGTATCCTTTTAAGATAATCAACAGGAATTGCAAGATCACAACCATAAACGTCTTTTATTATATTGGTAAGAAAATAAAAAGTCTCGTAATTTGCTGCCAGAGGATTTTGTAATATTGTATTCTTGCCATGAATTCTGTATAAGAGCAACTTCTGTTCATAAAGAAATTTGAATTTATCAGGCTGATAAACGGCGACTCTAAAGGCAAAATCATAATCTGATATGTATCTGAAAGGTCTGAAAACACCTACATGTTTAATAATACTGCGATGAAAGAAAAAATTAGAAGTGCTTATTGTAAAATTACCAGCAAGGAATGCCTTAACAGGAGAGTGTGAACTTAAATAAACAAACTTTAGGAATTCATACCATTTAATCCACCAGTGTGATGAATCAGTTATCATATGGGAAAATTCATCTATAAGACCAATATCGGTTATCAGGAATATAAGATCATCTTTTTTTGCTTTTTCAATGAGTATTTCCAATCTATTTTCGAGATAAATATCATCGGAATTAATGATAGCAATATAATCACCTTTTGAAAGCTCCAGGCCTCTATTAATAGTGTTGGCTGTGCCAATATTTTCCTGATTAAAATAGATGATTCTTGAATCATTGTATCTCTTTATAACGGTATCGGTATTATCTGTTGAACCATCATTTATTATTATGAACTCAAAGTCTTTAAAGGTTTGAGATAAGACACTCTCGATAGCCTGACTAACAAAGGCTTCATGATTATATGCAGGCATTATTACGGTAATAGCTGGTCTTATCATGGTGAAATATATTATACTACATCGGTAAGGACTTCACAAAGTTTATGGAATATAATAAATCTGTTTCTTTTGTTATAGTACACTGGAATCTAAAAAATCTGCTTTATGAGTGTTTATCATCAATAAATGAAACAACTATTGGTATCTCAAAAGAGATAATCATAATAGATAATGCATCAACTGACGACAGTGAAGAGTATATCAAGAAGAGATTTTCAAATATCATCTGGCTTCAGAACGAAACCAATCTTGGTTATGCAAAGGCTGTTAATCAGGGCGTGGGACTTTCACATGGCAACCTTATCTTTCTTTTGAACAATGATGTCAAATTAACAACAAATGCTACAGAAAAACTTATATCCTTCTTAGCCGAAACTCCTGATGCAGGTGCAGTTGCACCTCTTCTTTATTATCCTGATGGGCGATTTCAGGTTTCATGTCGGAGATTCCCGGCGCCTTCCGCACTTTTACTCGAATACCTTGATGTTAAAAAAATCGGGAAATTTCGAAGATGGAAACTAAACATCGAGGAACATCTTAAAGGAGGGAAGGTTCCACAACCAATGACCTCAGCCATGTTAATAAGACGTGAATGCTGGGATGCTGTCGGTCCACTGGACGAAAGATTTCCCATCTTCTTCAATGATGTTGACTGGTGTTACAGACTCTACAAAGATACTAATTATAAGATATATTTGTATCCAGATGTGAGGGTTATTCATCATGTCGGGGCTACAGTTAATAGGCTGGGCCTTAGAAAAAAGTATGAATTTTATAAAGGCTTAATAAGGTTCTATCTAAAACACTTTCCTTTTAAAGCAGAAATAAAAAGTTAAATCTATTTAATCTCTTCTAAATCGGATTGATTGCTTTAACTTAAATGGTTTTATGTCTTTTATTATTTCGTGCAGGAGTGATAGTGTAACCTATTTTCTGTAAATTTCGGATAGGGTATAATCCTCAATGGTTTAAACAAACTAAAGAAAGGAGGATCATACCCTATGAAAGAGAGTTTATCAAAAAAGGCACAAAAAGTCATCGAGGAACATCTAAAAGAACTTAAGCAGAGGCAACCATTAATAGAACTGACAGAGGTAGGGGCAAGGATGAAGTTGCAGGTAGCATTAGAGGGAGAGCTCATGGCATTTCTTGGGAGGGATTATTATGAGAGGAGGAAAGGGCAGGGAGGCAGGAGGAACGGCTCGAAGCCCAGGAATGTAAAGATTGGCTGTGGTGATATTAAGATAGAGATGCCACAGGTGAGGGATACAGGAAGCCCCTTTCACTCACAGATACTGCCTCCTCGCCTAACCCGGATGGATGAGATAACACATGTTATCCCCTTGCTATACATGCATGGTTTATCAACGAGGAAGGTAAAGAAGGAGGTGTTATCTTAAGCATAAACTAAATGAGTTTCAAAAGAGGATAATAAAAAGACTCAAGGCAGAGATACCAGAGAACCTTACAGTAGTAGAAGACTTTTCGATATAGCCAACCATAAATCCATCCAGAAGAGAGTTTGTTGTGCAAAAAATGAGGGTTTTAAAAACAGGAATGCTTATTTTTCAATGGGTTATGAGAATTAAGTGATAAAGTCAAGTATATGTGTCAAAATTTAGACATGAGATGGGTAGTGTCAAAATTTAAATGTTTAAACGTGCGATCTTCAGGAAGCTGACCCTATAGTCTCCAATGCCTTCATAATAGGGGTGAGTCTACATTTTAGCAACAATGTTGGCAGGATATTTGCATCTGGATACTGTATGCACCAGAGTTCTTTCAATTTGATGAAATATTTCAAGGATTTTATTGAAAATAACTTCGAAGGGCAAAGAGTTAAGATCCTCGATGTGGGAAGTTATGGAGTTAATGGAACATACAGGGAGGTCTTTTCTAACCTTGAAAGATTTGATTATCTTGGCCTTGATTTAACGCCTGGCCCAAATGTAGATTATGTGCCATCAGACCCTTATAAATGGGATGAATTAGCTGACCGGTCTTTTGACGTTATTATCTCTGGACAGGCCTTTGAGCATATAGAATTCCCTTGGCTAACTATACTGGAGATGAAAAAGAAGCTTAAAGATAATGGCCTGATATGCATTATCGCTCCTTCAAGAGGTCCCGAGCACAGGTATCCTGTTGATTGCTGGAGGTACTATCCTGACGGATTCCATGCGCTGGCAAAATGGGCAGGTCTCGAGGTTATTGAATGCAGGACTAACTGGGGTCCATCAGGTTTTAGGGACGGCAGCGATCAATGGGGTGACACATTCTGTATCCTTAGGAAAAGGCCAGAACTGGTTGAGGTTCGTAATCCCATAGGGGAGGTAGGCAACTTATCCCTACCTTTTAAACATGCCATAAATAATAAGAGTCCTTTAAATCTTAAAAGGCCAGACTACTATTTTTCAATCGCCAGAAAAGAGATAGCGGATTTACTAAAACGTGATAATATTTGTGCCGACAGAGTCCTTGAGATAGGGGCTGCATCTGGAGCCACCGGGAGGTTTCTCAAAGAAAAGGGTATGGTTAAGGAATATATCGGTGTTGAGATATCTGAGTCTGCTGCGGTTATGGCAAAGAAACATCTCGATGAGGTAATAGTTGCTGATATTGAAAGGGTTGACCTTGAGAAGGAGCATGGATTAAGAAAAGAGTATTTTGACCTTATTCTGTGCCTCGATGTTCTTGAGCATCTCTATGATCCATGGGAGGTACTCGCAAGGTTAAAAAAATTCTTGAAACCTGATGGTCATTTGATTGCTTCACTCCCCAATGTCCAGCATATAACGGTAATCAAGGGCCTTTTAGAGGGTAGATGGAGATATGAGAGCGCAGGGATACTTGATGCTACTCATGTTAGGTTCTTTACCCTCCAGGATATGTTGGATATGTTTGATGGCGCAGGTTTTTCGATAACAAGGCTCGATAGGACATTCAATCCTTTATTAGACCTTTCAAAGGTAAGGGAGAAAGGTAATAACATCGATCTTGGTAAAGCTATTATTAATGATCTCTCAAGGGATGAGGTAATGAATATCTTTACATACCAGTTTCTAATTACAGCAAAGAAACAGTTTATCCTAAAAGAGAAACTCCTTCCACTATCAAGAGAATCGCGAATTTCCGAAGGGCTGACATCTATAGTCATTGTCACTTTTAACCAATTGGAATATACCAAGAAATGCGTTGAAAGCTTGAAGAGGTGTACACTCGAGCCACATGAAATAATCTTTGTTGATAATGGCTCAAAGGATGGGACTCTTCAATGGCTGAGGAAGCTTGTGTCTGAAAACAGCAATTACAGACTCATTGAAAATAAGGAAAATCTCGGCTTTGCAAAGGGTTGCAATCAAGGAATCCAATTCTCCAGGGGGGAATACATTGTGCTTCTCAATAACGATGTTATCGTCACTGAAAGATGGCTTTCTGGACTCCTTGACTGCCTTAAAAGGGCACCTGATGCTGGTATTGTGGGTCCAATGACAAATAACATTAGTGGGCATCAGAAGGTTGAAGTTAATTATAAGGATGAAAATGGTATAGAAGACTTTGCAAAAAGGTTCAGAGAAACATACAGGGGGAGGAGGATACCTTTAAGAAGGATTGTAGGGTTCTGTATGCTATTCAGGAAAGAACTTATTGATAAGATAGGCCTTCTTGATGAGTCTTTTGGAACTGGAAATTTCGAGGACGATGACCTTTGCCTCAGGGCTGAGCTTGCAGGGTTCCGTAACTACATTGCTGGCGATGTCTTTATTCATCACTATGGTAGCAGGAGCTTTATTGGAAATAAGATAGACTATAATTCCACGATGGGTGGTAACCGTAAAAGGTTCAATGAGAAGTGGAATGCCCTTGGCCTTGATTGGGAGTCTCAAACAGGTAAGGCCCTTCTATGTCTGAGGATACTCGAAAGGGCCGAGGAGTTATACCAGAAGGGAAAGTTTGACCTTGCTATAAAGGCACTGGTTGCAGGTCTTAAGAGGCAGCCTGAAAACAAAAGCCTCCTATACAGCCTTGCAGAGAAATTGATTGACCTTAAGCAGTATGACCATTGCCTGAGTATATTAAAAGAACTAGGCGTTGATGATTTAAGGTTATCACTTTTCAGGGGATATTGCGAAGAGGGGCTTGGCAACATTGATTCCGCTGATAGGATCGCCAGTGATGCCCTCTCTCATAACGGCAATAATCCCCTTGCCCTGAATCTTAAGGGGATTGTTCATTACAGGAAGGGTAATAGGGATATGGCATCTCAATATTTCAGACAGGCCATAGAGGCAGACCCTGGATATGGCGAGCCTTACACAAACCTTGGGGTCATTACCTGGGCATCTGGTAATAGAGGTGAGGCGATTGAGTATTTAGAAAAGGGTTTCAAGCTCTCACCTAATGTGTCTGATATTGCCTCCCTTTATCATTCAGCCATATCCGGTGAGGGTCTCTATGAGAGGGCAGAAAAGGTTTTTGAGGAGGTAGTAAGGCGTTATCCATTGAAGAGGCAAAACATCTTCTTTTACATTGATATACTCCTGAAGACAGGAAGTTATGAAAAGGCAATGGACCTTATTGAAAAGTCCATTGTCAGGTTTGGTGTTGATGATGAGTTTATTAATGCAGCGCTTGTAGTACGGGAAAGGCTGGGTTATAGAAGGATAACCCCGGCTCAGCACGGGTCCCAGGGGGCGCACTGGGAAGACAAAATTTTTCCCGTGCAGAACCAAGTCTTCCCTATACGGAAATGGCCTACCCTATCATTATGTATGATTGTAAAGAATGAAGAAGGGGTACTGGCTCAATGCCTTGAGAGTGTAAAGGCTCTCGTTGATGAGATCGTGATAGTTGACACCGGCTCTCAGGACAGGACAAAGGAGATAGCAAGGGTATTTGGGGCAAGGGTATATGATTTCCCCTGGAATGGTGATTTTTCGGAGGCAAGGAATCTTTCCCTTGATAAGGCTGAGGGAGACTGGATACTGGTCCTTGATGCTGATGAGGTGATTGCCGAAAAGGACCACAGGGTTATAAGAGAATTTATTCAGAGGGGTAAAAGAAAGGCATACCAGATGACAACAAGAAATTATATGAACAGGATAGTTACGGGATGGAGACAGAATACAGGCGAGTATCCTGAAGAGAGAGGTTCTGGATGGATGCCGAGTGTAAAGACGAGGCTCTTCCCGAATGATAAGAGACTTAGGTTTGAGAATCCTATCCATGAACTTATCGATTATGCCGTTGAAAGGGCAGGGTATAAGATAAAGATATGCCCTGTGCCCGTCCATCATTACGGTAAACTGAATGAGAAAAAAACAGAGGATAAGTTTCAACTATACTACGAACTCGGTAAAAAGAAGCTTGAAGGTTCTGATAATAAACCAAAGGCGCTCTACGAGCTGGCTATTCAGGCCTCTGAGATGGGAAGGCTCGATGAAGCAGTCCAGTTATGGGAGGAACTAATAAAACTCAAACCCGAATTTGGCCACGCCTATGTGAGCCTTTCAAGGGTATATTGTGAACTCAAGAGGTTTGATGAGGCAAAAGAGATGGCAGTGAAGGCGGTGAGGCTAGTTCCACAGATGAAGGAGGCATATTATGCCCTGGGACTCGGTCAGTTCTATCTTGGCGAGTTTGATGAGGCTATGAAGAATCTTCAAAGCGCCGTGAAGATTGACCCTGATTTTCCTCTGCCATTTGCTCTTCTTGCATTATGCCAGGTACTGAAAGGTGATAAAGAAGGCGCAAAGGAGTATATTGAAAAGGTTAGGACGATGGGTTTTGATTATCCTTCTTTTGCTGAGGTAATACTATCAAAGGCTTCATGAGTCTCTTATCTTGTTGTAAGACCTGCAGCTATATTAAGGTTTATATTTATCAGTATGTCCAGCTTTTCCGGTGAGGGTGAGACCATTACCTCAAAGGTCCTTTTGTCAATAAATAGACTCAGGCTGAGGAGGTCTTCTCGCAATTTTTTTGGCAAAGGATGATCAGGTCTTGATAGTTCTGCCTGAAAGAAGCTCCACAGTCTCTGGTTATATTTGAGGGCCTCATCAAGCCTTTCTACAAGTTCAGGGGCATCCCAGTTATCCCTGCAATTCTTGAGTTTATGAGCAGCCTTAATGAGAACAGATGCCTCGAGCTCTCTTCCTGAGGTGGTTGATTTTTGAATCTCCCTGTATGCATCAATCCCTTTTTTTGACACGAGCCAATACCTCCTTTTCAAATGTTAAAAGTTTTTTAGCAGTTTTCAGCGCCTGATAATAATTATTTTCAAGGATATGCTGGCTGATCTGGTCAATAAGTCCGACTGTCCTTGGCACTGCCTCAACAAGGTCCCTGACAAGTTTCCAGTAGGTATTATGATATGTGATAATATTTGCACTATCAATGTACATGAGCTGGATCACAAAATATATCTTACTACAGTAAGTAACAGCCTCATCTTCGCTCATTATGTCCTTCTCCCTCAGAAGAGGGACCCTGTTCTCAATATAGAAAGTACTTGTCTTATCACCATTTTTTATAACAGCCCCACCGATGATCAGTCTTTCCTCAGGTTTTAATGTTATCTTTAATGGCACAATGGCTCCTTAATTAAAAAAGATATTGCATATCTTCTGAGTGTATCGTAATGCCACTATCCTGTTCTGATATGGCTTTTTTTGTTGCCTCACTCTTTTCTACCACCTTATCCTCTGTCATCGCAAGACTCTCAGGTGGAATGGTGAGCCTTTCGATAAGGGTCTTAAAGGCTATATAGGCCTTAAGTAGCCTGACATGTTCTTCCATGCCTGGTGGATAAGGAGGAAAGAATTTATTTAAGGTACTAAGATTTTGTTTTATTTTTTCGATAAAATCATTTCTGTTTTCTGACTCCTTAACCCTTTCTACTAAGTCATTTAGCCTTAGCTTAATAGCCTGGAGTTCCTTGAAACCCTTAATGCTCCGGGTATCCTCCCTTAATCTTATGTCGAGACCATTAGTGGTTTTTATTATCTGCCTGATTGAGACGAAACGTTCCCCAGAACTTCCTGTAATACCAGGGGGGATCAGATTCCCTCTTATGCCAATACTTCCAATTGCCATTATAAACTCCTATCACCTCTTAACAATCAGTTAAGAGGTGGGCAGGGGAAAACTTTTTCCCCTGCCCGCTCTCTCTTAGAACAATCTCAGGACTGACTGTGCTGCCTGTGATGCAAGGCTCAGGGCGGTTGTGCCAAGGGCCTGTCTGGTCTGCAACATCAGCATGTTCGCCCCCTCTTCATTCATATCTGCAAGAGTGAGGTTTTCAGCACCTTTTGTAAGGGTATTGATCATGTTGTTTGTGAAGTCAAGCCTTGTCTGGACAACAGCGAGATTGGAGGAGAGATTCTGTGCATAAGTCCTTAATGTTACTTTTGCAGCATCAAGGTCAGCTATAGCGGCAGTAATATCTCCATCACCTGACCAGTTATTAGATGATGCGGCTATACTTAAGCCAGTAGTAGAGGCATCTACGCCTGTTATAGTTAGCGTGCTTGTACCATCCTCATTGAATATTACCTCGAGGTCATCTCCATTAATGACATTTTTACCCCTGTAACCAGAATCAGCAGCTAATTGGTCAATCTGATTTCTTAATTCATCAAACTGTGCTGCGAGCTCTGACCTTGTAGTTGTATCCGATGTGGCGAGGGCAGAATTTGCCAGTGACTTTGCCTGTGCAACTAACTCTTCAATAGACTTTATACCTGTGTCAGCTGCCTTAATGGTCTGAATAGCCTCATTCATGCTGTCCTTCAATGCTGCAAGGTCATTTGCCCTGTCCATGTGTGCCTTTGCTGCGAAGTAATTAACAGGGTCATCGATGGGGGAGTTTACCTTCTTACCCGTTGATAGCCTTATCTGTGTCCTGTCAAAAAGGTCTGCTGTCTTTTGAAGACTTAAAAGATTGCTCCTCATTCCTGCTGTAAGGGTGATATCATTGATTGCCATATTTTTTTCCTCCTTCTGAGTTTTTTCCCGATAATTCTTATCGGTTTTTAAATCGTTCGTTTGTTGACATCCTGATTCAGGTCTTTACGTCAGGTTAGGATGTCTGTTAACCTGCCGAATTTTTCTAATTCATCACCTCCTCCTGACCTTTTTAATCTCTACAAGTATATAATCGAACCTTTTCAAAAAAACTTTAGCCTGCTCTTATTAAAGTTTTTTAGAAAACTTTCGATATATATAACTGAGGTGAATAATGAATATGACGACTTACTCAGAGGTATCTTACCCGCATATAATGGTTAATGTATCAAAAACGCCACTTGACATGATAATACTCCTCCATGACAGTGCTATTGATTCACTCCAGCAGGCCCTGCTATATATAGATAAGGAAGATGGGGATAAGAAATTAAGACATATCTCGAGGACAGTGGCTATCATTGAGGATTTATTGGCATCACTTGATTTTAAAGAAGGTGGTAATGTAGCTTTCAGACTTCATAATGTTTATGCCTTTATAATGAAAGAGCTTGCTATTGCCAGCACCAAAAACGATCCAGGAAAGATTAGACACATACAGCATTTTTTGAGGGAATTAAAGTCAGCCTGGAGGCAGGTAAAATGACCATATTTCCTTTTCAATTTAACGAGGTAATGCATCTTTACAACAGGGTGTCAAAGCTCAAACCCTCTGCGATACTCGAGAGAGACCATCCTGAACCCCAGGATATTATAAATATCTCAACAGAGGCAAAAAAGAAACAGATAATGGAACAGACAAGAAACGAGATACTCGAAAAGATAAGAAAGTGAGCTACCACAAATAGTGAATAAGAGAGACTTTAAGATACTTGTTGCTGATGATGATGAGATAGCCCTCGATGTTGTAAGTTCCTTACTATCAAAGGAGGGATATCCTGTTTTAGTGGCAAAGGATGGCATTGAGGCAATTGCCAGACTGAGAAGGGAACATGTAGGGCTTGTTATTACTGACCTGAGGATGCCGGGTGCTGATGGTATTGAGGTTCTCAGGCAGGCCATAAGGATTGACCCTGATATTGCTGTTGTAATACTGACAGCCTATGGCAGTCTCGACTCAGCCCTTGAGGCAATGAAAGAGGGTGCCTTTGATTATCTCACAAAGCCCTTTAAGGTTCAGGAGATACTGATAATAGCAGCAAGGGCCTTCAAGAGGGCCATGCTTTTTGAGGAGAGGAGAGAATTGATAAGGCTCCTGAGGGATACGTACAGGGATCTTGAGATTATTAAGAATATATCGAGCAGTAATAATGTTGATGTCCAGCTTTCATGGATAGAGAGAATAGAACGGCTGAGGTCAATGGATGTGATTACCGATGACGAAGCAAATATACTGAGGGAAAGGCTTGTTAAAGGTGAGTAAGGGAAGGATACTTATAGTTGATGATGACCCTGTTGTGAGGGATGTGCTTTCTGATGTCCTCAGGCAGGCCGGTGGATATAATACCGATACGGCGGTTGATGGACTTGAAGGACTCAGAAAGGTCAGGTCCGATGAGTATGATATGATCTTTACTGACCTTTCCATGCCAGGTCTGAGCGGTATTGACCTCTTAAAAGAGGCAAAGAGACTTGACCCAACCATCCCTATAGTGGTTATAACGGCCTTTTCAACTATTGAGAATGCCATCACTGCCATGAAGGAAGGGGCGAGGGATTTTATAACAAAGCCCTTTCATATAGAAAAGATAACATCCACGGCAGACAGGCTCATTGGAGAAAAGAGGCTTCTTGGGAACATATTAAATAATAAGGACAATTATAAAGAATCAGTGGAGATCCTCAATCAGGAACTCTTTAAAAAACTCCAGGAGATAGCCATACTTCAGACAATAAGCAGTGAACTTGATCTTATATATGATAACAAGAAGATATACCAGAGGATTGTTGAGATGGCAGCAACGCTTCTCAAGGTAAAGGAGGCATCCTTTGGTATTGTTGAAAAAGGCCTTCTAAGATTAAAAGGTGTGATAGGGGTGTTGAGAAAGGATATTGTAATTGCTAATACCATTCTCGAAAATGTAATCCTGACAGGAAGGCATCATCTTGCCAGGTATGGAGAAATCAATCCTCACACCGGTGCACCCCTGACATGTCATTTTCTCTCCATTCCTTTTACCATGAATGAGGAGGTCTTTGGTATTCTAAATCTATCAAATAAGGCTGACGGGACAGGCTTTTCTGAAGACGAGGTATATCTGGCCGTCACCTTTGCAAGGAAGGCAGCACTAAGGATAGAGAATAATGCCCTCTACGAGGTACTTTATACAAACCTTATAAGTACCTTAAAATCCCTTGTGATGAGCATTGAAGCAAGAGACTCCTATACCAAGCAACATTCCGAAAGAGTAACAACCTATGCTCTTGAGATTGCCGAGGTCATGAACCTGAGTGAGGAAGAGAAGGATGTAATAAGATTCGGTGGTTATCTCCACGATATTGGCAAGATTGGCGTGAGGGATACAGTCCTTCTCAAACCAGGCAAACTAACAGACGAAGAGAAGGCAGAGATAAGGCTCCATCCTGTGATAGGTGGTAATATCATAAAACCAATAAAGTTTCTTCCGAAGGAAAGGGAGCTCGTCCTCTACCATCACGAGAGGTTCGACGGAAAGGGGTATCCAGAGGGCCTTGAAGGAGAAAATATTCCCCGCATAGCAAGGATACTCGCTGTTGCTGATACCTATGATGCCATGACCTCGTCGAGACCATACAGGACAGCAAAGACCCACGAATTTGCCATAAATGAGCTTAAGAGATGCTCAAATACCCAGTTTGATGGAGAGGTTGTTAAGGCCTTTCTCAATACAATGACAGGGAGGGGAACGATCCATGCTTCATGAAGGTGAGAAGATCGAGTTCAAGCTTTTGCCTGATTCGAAGACATACAATGCTAATGTATTGTTCTCCGATGATGACAGGGTATCTTTTCAATCCCGGGAAATACCTGTTGAGCTATTAAAGGGGAGGAATATTTCTATTACCATCCGAAGCGGAAATGAGTTCAATGAGTATTATGCAGAGGTTTTAGAGATATATGAAGACAAAATAACGGCCAGGTGGTTATGGGAGAAATCGAGACAGTACTTCAGGGTAGATGATGCCTTTCCCGTGGATATCAAAAAGATAAATGATATACCCTTGAAGAGATCAAGGGTCTTTCTCGGTTATCCTGCTGAGAGGATAGAGGCAGAGGTGGAGGCTCCTGACGAAACGATAAGCCCGAAACTCTGGAAACTCCTTAATGATATAAACACAAAACTGAGCCTTATCCTTGAAAAACTCCAGTTCGATGAAGAGGGGTTTTTAAGGGCCGAAGTAAGGCATGTCAATGTGAGCGCCTCAGGTATAAAATTCAAAGTAGATGATAAGGTGAATGTAGGTGATACAGTGGAGGTAAAGATGCTTCTTCCCACGTGTCCTCCCACAGGGATAATAACTTATGGAACTGTTGTCAGGACTAAGGACTTAGGGAATGGTCAATATGAAGTAGCCCTGCATTTTACTGATATTGAAGATGAGGTAAGAGACGAGATAATTCAATACACCTTGAAAAGGCAAAGAGAGTTGATACGACGACAGAGGCAGCGGAGAGGTGAATAGAGGTGATGACTGATGGACCGTGCAAGCATAATAGGTATCTTACTGGGCCTTTCTGCTGTTGTGCTGGGGAATGTTCTGGAGGGTGGAAAGATAAGGTCACTTCTTCAGCCAACAGCGGCTATCATAGTCTTTGGGGGTACCATCGGCGCAACACTTTTGAGCACTCCGCCATCTGTTATTCTCAGGGCACTTTTAGCCATTAAAGAGGTCTTTACAGGTCGAAGGGACGAAAGGGAGAGATTGATCAAGGAGATTGTGAGGTTTGCAACTATATCAAGGAAAAATGGGTTGATTGCTCTGGAATCAGAAATAGAAGGGATAGACAATCAATATTTAAGGAATGCTGTGAGGCTGGCCATTGATGGCATGAGTCCAAAGATGCTAAGAGAGACAATGGAGCAGGAAAATATTGCTTTTGAGGAACAGGGAAAAAGGGTTGCAAAGGTCTATGAAACAGCAGGAGGTTTTGCTCCAACCATTGGGATACTCGGAGCGGTTCTCGGTTTGATCCATGTGATGGAAAATCTCTCAGATCCATCAAAGCTTGGTGCTGGAATTGCTGTTGCCTTTGTTGCAACCATTTATGGTGTTGGCTCGGCAAATCTCATATTCCTGCCCATATCGAAGAAATTGATGAACAGGGTCAATGAGGAGCTTTTCACGAGGGGGATGATCCTTGAGGGTGTGTCAGGCATACAGACAGGTATTCACCCTCATTATCTTGAAGAAAGACTGCGTGTTTATTTGCTGGAAATATGAAATGAAGAGAAAAAAAGAAGAAGAAGGAGAAAACACGGACAGATGGGTCGTATCCTATGCAGACTTCATAACCCTTCTATTTGCCTTTTTCACAACCATGTATGCAATAAGCCATGTTGACATGGGAAAACTTGAGATGTTTGCTGGCTCAATGAGAGCAGCTTTTAATGCAAACGGTTCTGAGAGGATAGTAACGATTGAAGGTATCAGGCCTGTTGACTACGGTCTCTTCGATATAGACAAGGAATTGAGGACTGCCATGAATAGATTTGATAAAATAGAAGGAATAACAACGGTGATTGATGAAAGGGGGCTGCGAATGATTCTTCCTGATTCCCTGCTTTTTGATTCAGGTTCTGCAGTGCTTAAAGATGAGGCAAAGGATTTTCTCTCCAGTGCAATTCCGGTAATCAAGAAGGTAAAAAACCACATAACGATCGAGGGGCATACAGATAATGTCCCTATTAAGAATGAAAAATATCCATCAAACTGGGAATTATCAGTGGCAAGGGCAATGTCAGTGCTGGTGTATTTAGTTGAAGGTCATAAAGTCGAACCTTCAAGACTTTCTGCAGCAGGTTATGGTGAATGGAGGCCCATTGCAGCGAATCTAACGCCTGAAGGAAGGGCTAAGAATAGAAGGGTTGAGATAATTTTCGAGGCGATGAAGAATGGCACGCATACTTATAATAGATGATCTTATTACAGATCAGGACCTTATAAGACTATCCTTTAACAGGCACGGCAGATATGATCTGACCTTTATCTCAACGGCATCAGCAGGACTTGAGATTTTAAAAAGAGAAGGTTTTAATGCTGTCTTTGTAAGTCAATATTTGCCTGATATGGATGGCTTTAAGTTTATTAGAGGTTTGAAAAAGGCTGGAATAGACATACCTGTGATCATGATGGTTCGTGATTCGGGACAGAATATCATATCGAGGGCATTGAAGGAAGGGGCTATTGATATCCTCACGAAAACGCTGAGATACTTTGATTATATGCCCTATGTGTATGAAAGGGCTATGGCGAGGTTTGAACTTGAGAGAGAAAGGCTGGAGATAGAGGGTTTAATAAAGGACAGTCAGAGGCAATGGATAGCAATCTTTGACAGCATTACAGACTTTGTCTTTATGACAAATGCAGAACACAGGATATTAAGGACAAACTTGGCCATGGCAGAGGCCTTTGAGAAGCATCCAAAGGATATAATAGGGATAAAATGTTATGAACTATTTGGTATCGATGAATCAAAGTTGATTTGTAAACTTCCTGAGCTCCCAAGGACAGAGGAGATTACCATTAGAGACCAGACCTATCTTATCAGTGTATTCCCTTTAAAATATAATAATCAGCAATTCTTTGTACATGTTATGAAAAATGTAACCGAGATGAAGAGGCTCAAGGAACAGCTTTATTACTCTGATAAACTTGCTTCACTCGGTCTCCTCGTATCTGGTGTTGCCCATGAGATAAACAATCCCCTAACAGGTATTCTTGCGTATTCGGAATTACTCGGCATGAAGGTCAATGATGAAGTGCTTAAAAAGGACATAGAGAAGATAATAAATAGTGCTGAAAGATGTAAGAGGATAGTTGAGAATCTACTGACCTTTTCAAGGCAGAGGACCCCTTCAAGGAGTCTCGAATCCATAAATGATATTATTGATCGGGCAATTGAACTAAGGGCATACTGGCTTCGGTCCAATAATGTGGAGGTTGTAAGGAATTATAGTAACAATATCCCCACTATTTATGTTGACTCCCAGCAGATACAGCAGGTGCTTCTTAATATCATCCTCAACGCAGAACATGCTATTATGGAAGCCAGAAAAGAAAGAAAGATAATAGAGATTATCACATCCTTTGATGCAAAAAGACAGATGATAATAATAAAGATAACTGACAATGGCACAGGTATCCCGAAGGATGTAATCCACAGGGTCTTTGATCCCTTCTTTACCACTAAGCCTGTTGGTGTAGGCACAGGTCTGGGGCTTTCAATATCACACGGCATTATTGCAGAACATGGTGGAAATATTTATGTTGAAAGTGAAGTTGGACAGAGGACTACTTTTACTATTGAACTCCCTATACATGATAGCGTGAATATACAAAGGGTCAATAATGTGTTTATGACTGATGAGAGGGGTAAAAGATAATGTTTGCAATTATTGGTATTGTGGTAGTCCTTGTCTCTGTCATCGGGGGATTTTTACTTGAAAAAGGTAATCTTCATGTCCTGATTCAACCAGCAGAGGTTTTAATAATCTTTGGTGCAGCAATAGGGTCCTTTCTTATAGCCTCTCCTGCCAAAGTGGTATCACTTGTTGCAAAGAACCTTCCCAGGATAATAAGTTCGTCAGGGCAAAGTAAAGAAAGGTATCTTGAACTGCTTTCTCTTCTTTATCAGTTATTTTCAAAGATAAGGAAAGAAGGGCTAATATCGATTGAAGCTGATATAGAGAATCCTGAAAAGAGTCCTATATTTAAGAAATATAGCAGCATTTTATCCAACCACCATGCCATTAACTTCATCTGTGACAACCTCAAGGTAATTATAACTACCAATGTTCCTCCTCATGAGCTTGATAACCTCATGGACCTCGAGATAGAAACACATCACCATGAGGCGATGATACCTTCTCATAGCATTTCTAAGGTTGCTGATGCGCTGCCAGGGCTTGGTATAGTGGCGGCGGTTCTGGGTGTTGTCCTTACCATGCAGTATGTTGATTCACCTCCGGCTGTGCTGGGCCATAAGATAGGCGCAGCCTTGGTTGGAACATTTATGGGGGTTCTTATGTGTTATGGCTTTGTGGGTCCTATGGCAACAAACCTTGAACATAAGGCAAAGGAGGAAAGCATTTATTATCAAGTCATTAAAGTTGCTCTTGTTGCCTTTGTCGGCGGGGCTGCACCTCAGATGGCTGTTGAATTTGGTAGAAGGGCAATCCCTTCCAAGGAGAAACCTGCCTTTGATGAACTTGAAAAAGAGTTGAGAAAGGCTAAATGAAGGAACAAAACATAATTATTAAGAAGGTAAAAAAGACAGGAGAAGAAGGGCATCACGGTGGCTCTTGGAAGGTTGCCTACGCAGATTTTGTTACTGCCATGATGGCTTTCTTTTTGCTGCTCTGGCTTATAACAATGGTCTCTCCAGAGAAGAGGGCGAAGGTTGCAGCCTATTTCAAACACTTCAGCATCTTTGAACAGAGCGGCTCATCCTTTATGGAAAAGTCAAGTGAGGTGTTTACCGAAACAGGGGAGTCTGCAAAAAAGATCCCCTATGAGATGTATGGACAGGGTACACCAGCCTTGAGGCCAGAGGAATTCAAAGAGGCCATAAAGAAGGCGATTGAAGACAAACTGAGCGATATCAAGGACCAGGTGATTGTTGATATATATGAAGGTGGAGTGAGGATACAACTCGTTGACAAAGAGGGCAGGCCCATGTTTGACCTTGGTTCTGCAAAACCGACGCCAATGGCATTGAGGATATTACAGGTAATTGGAGATAACATAAAGAACCTCCCAAATCCTGTTGCTGTTGAAGGACATACAGATGCCCTTACATATAAATCATCGAGTTACAGTAACTGGGAACTGTCTACAGAAAGGGCATTAACGGCAAGGAAAGAACTTGAAAGATATGGCCTTGACCCATCAAGACTCACAAGGGTCGCAGGCTATGCAGATACAGTGCCCTTCATTAGAGAAGACCCGAAGGACCCAAGAAACAGGAGGATAAGCATAATACTCATGTTTCCTCAGAAACCTAAAGATTGATTGAATACACTGTAAATCGAAATTACAAGTAGTAGGAGTTCAAAATTTTAAACCGTACATATAAAAAAACGAGCTTCATTTATCTACTTTCTTACTTTTTCGAGATAAAAAGGTTGAAATTGAAGGATATTGCCTTAAAATTTATTGGCTTATTGCGAAAGAGTGGGGGGCATTTTATATCTACTTAAGGATACAGGTAAGGATTTTTAAAAAGATATATTCCCCATTAGGCGTACGGCAGAATTAAAAATTCATAATCCAGGCTTATAGCCTGTATCGTTTATGTTAATATTAAATAAACAACATGAATTTTAATGAGACGAAAGTTACTTTAGTTCTCGCCCCCCATCCTGATGATGAGGCACTCGGGTGTAGCGGGACAATGGCAAGATTAATAAGCAATGGTTCCACTGTTCGCACTATATATCTTACAAGGGGCGAGAGGCTTTATGGCGAATCCTCTGAAGAGATTGCCTCTATCAGGGTAGAGGAGGCTAATGAGACTTCAAGACTTCTCAATTGCAAAGAGGCGATGTTTCTTGGGTTCCCTGATGGAGGATTGAGTCAATGTATTAATGAGGTCTTTAAAAAACTAAGAGCTATAATTGATGAGAAAAGGCCTGACTTAGTTCTTTCTCCATCGCCCGTTGACTATCATCACGACCACATTGCTACAGCCCGGGCAATCCTTCAGGTCATGAACAAGTTGAGGTCCTTTAAACTTGCCTTTTACGAGGTATACGAGACCATTCGGTTTAATCGTCTGATAGATGTCTCTGATTTTATTCTTTATAAAAAAAGGGCTATCCTCAATTACAAAAGGAGCCTTTATGACAGGCCAGATGTCTATGTCCATGCCATAACGGGTCTTAATGCCCAGAGGTCAATTTACACCGAGAGAGCGGGATATTATGAGGCCTTTCTTATCCTTGATAAACCTGTTGATGAAAAAGACCTCTATGATTATCTCTGTTACAGAAGGGATGACCTGACTTAGAATTGCCCTGTCAGAATAACATCCTGAGGGCATCAGGCACTACCTTTATTGTTGCTGGCGTATAACCAAGAAAGTCACCATCCACCTGCACCTTTGCCATTCCCTGTATGTCTATCTCCGATGCCCTGAAATATTTTACATCCTTAAGGCCGAGGTGTTTGCCGAATATAATGGCGGTAACATACCTCAGTATATCGAGCCTTTTTCTGCCGTGCATAAGGTATATATAAAGATCGGGGTTGAAGAGGCTCGCATCAGGGGTAATCCTGAAATGACCTCCGTACTTTGAGGCTTTTCCTATGATTGCTGAATAGCCTGTTTTACGGCCTGAGTTGAAAGAAATAACCAGAGGCGCTGGATTAAATCGGATAAGGGTTCTCAAACCACTCAAGATATAGGAGGCCTTTCCGAGAGGTCTCTTTAATAGGGAACTACAGCTATATACTGCCTCTCCATCAAAGCCAATACCTGCCATAAGGCAGAAATACCGGCTTATGTGCGGCTCTTTAAGGAAGATCTGGCCAAGAGACAAAATATGTTCTTTACCATGTAGGATTCTCGCAACGGCTCCCTCAATGTTTTCCTCTATGCCAAGCTCCTTTGCTAGGACATTTGTTGTGCCCATGGGGATTATCGCCATTCTTATGGCTTTCAGGGCAATGCCATTTATGACCTCATTGAAGGTTCCGTCGCCACCTGCAGCGATTATGGTATCGCCATCAGAAAGGTTCCTTGCGAGTGATTCTGCCTCTCCTTTAAAGGATGTGAGTCTTACATTAACATCAATGCCTTTTATATTGAGTAGCCTAACAGCCTTCTCGAGCCGTCTTAAAGAAAATCTCTTCGCCACAGGGTTTGCTATCAATATGGCCTTTTTTCTCATTTGGGTCCTGTGATAGACTTTGTCAGGCCCTTAGCAATGACAGGCTTCCTCTCAAGGTAATCTATGATCTCTGCCACATCCTTATTCATTACAAAGAATACCCTGCCGCCTCTCATGCTTCCCTGTTTTTTCAAATTAGTTATCCTCACATATCCTGTTATCCTTGAGGCAACATAACCTGTTGTATAGTCAGGGTCGTCAGACACACAGAGTTCAGCTAAAACACCCCTGCAGAATGCTACCTTTGAGGCGAGTATCAGGGCCTCCTTGACGGTTGTCGTATTAATACCCTTCCTCTTAAGCCATCGGGAGAGTCTTCTCTCTGTTTCCCTTTCGATGCCAAGCCTTGATACTCTCACACCCCTGTCTCTATCAGGTTCGACCCTTAGACCAGAATCAGCAACAACCATGGCAGCACCACGCATAGTCTTCTCTGACCCGACAATGCTGAGACCTACCCTGATAGCCTTTTCCGAGACACCAGCCCTCAAGAGGGTCCGTATGGCAACCTCTTTTGCTTTTTGAGGGGTGGGGCATTCTATGGTCATGACAGGGAGGAGTGGGATATGAAGGGGGGACTCCTTTATAGCCTCTATGGTGATGGTAATATTATCAGGGCAACCTCTTGGATGATTCATTGCCCTGAGATAATAATCCCTTATCATTGATGGTAATCTTTTTAACTCATAAATCCCCTCTGCCCCTGATATATGGAATGGATTTTTATTAACGAGCCTTGAGGCGCGCATCCTGAGGCTCCAGAGATATGAATTTTGAATTATGCCATCCACCATTCACAACCCAGAATTTTGAATTATACTTTACGCCTTACGCTTATCGCTTTAAGCCTTATACCTTAAGATTATTACAGAGCACAAACCCTGTCCCTCCCTGTCCGTTTGGCTTCGTATAATGCCTTATCAGCCTTATCTATGAGTTCTTCTCGTGATGAGGCATTATCGGGATATGTGGCCACCCCAATACTGACAGTCACTCCGATAAGATTGATACCATAGCTTATCCTGTAATCCCTGATAGCCTCTCTTATCCTTTTTGCCGTTATTATTGCACCATTTTGATGCGTTTCAGGCAATATCACGGCAAATTCCTCTCCACCGTAGCGGGCAGCAAAGTCAATATGTCTAATGTTCTCAACAATCTTGCATCCTATCCTTTTCAGCACCTCGTCACCGGTACTATGGCCATATGTATCATTTAGCTTCTTGAAAAAATCAATGTCCATCATTAATAGAGACACCTTAAAGCCAAATCTCCTTGCCCTCTCTATCTCCATAAGAAGTCTTTCCTGAAAAAACCTGTGATTATAAAGGCCTGTAAGTCCATCTATAGTTGCAAGTTGTCTCACCTCTTGATGTAATCGGGCCTTCTCGAGGGCAAAGGCTGAATGAAAACCCAGGGTGAGAAGGACATCCTCATCCTCTGCACTGAATCCATCCATCCCGATCCTGTTTGCAAGTATTAACTCCCCTATTATCTTTTCCCTTAGTAAGAGGGGAATTATGAGGATGCTCTTTATAACTGCAGGATGGTCCTTTGGAAAACCCTTAAAATTGGCAAGTTCATTTATATTATTGGTTCTTATTATTATACCTTCCTTTAGAACCTTAAAGAGGATGCCTGTGGCCTCCTGTTTGCATGTTGTACTGTCTCCCATTGATGTATAAAAGACGGAGACCTTCTTGTTTTCAATAAGCAATATGGCAGAGAACTCAGACTTCACTAACTCCTTTGCCTTATCAACAATCGTCTCAATAACAGACCTTTCATCAAGGTCATGATAAAGGAGAGATGTTACTTCATTCAGGACAGCAAGTTCTCTGATCTTTCTCCTCTCTTTTTCAAGTTGCAGACTTATTCCTCTGGACTTTTTCAGGCTTCGATAGTAAAGAATAATTAAAACAAGGCAAAGGATAAAAAGAAATATACTCATCCTGAAAGTCCTTTTATTTCACTAATAATCCTTTCTCTTACGTTCTTCGAAAAAAGTATCTCTGCGTGGTTGAGGTGGAAGGTATAGTGCTTATCTGCCATTGGCATCTTTGAACTCTCATCGGATACAAGCCCGTCACCCAGCCCTTCTTTTATCTCATCAGGTATGAATCTCCGCGGGATGAACCTCTCAATGTCAGAAGGGAAGGACAATATCTTCTCCAGCTTGACTCTCTTGGTTTTTCCTTCAACCACCTCTGATATCCTGTTGATGCATAATAGAGAGGGACTACTTCCTCCAATTGAAAGATACTTTACTCCATCTATTGTGCTATCGTCAAGAGACTTTATGAGTTCAGAATCAGGCAGTAGTTCCATTACAGCCCTGGATGACAAAAACTCGGATAATCTTTTGAGGATGTAAAGAGTTGTGACTCGCTCTGATTCTTCAACAAGAGATTTTATAGCCGTAGCAAAAGGAGATATATACTTAATCAGGGTAGCCATTCTTGTACCAGAATGAGGAGTGGATATCGTAATAAGGGCATTTACTCTTCTGTCTTTAAACCTCTGAAGGTATCTCCTGCCGATAAGTCCACCCCTGCTATGTCCAATGAGCACGAACTGGGTGAGGCCATAAACTTGAGAGAGTTCAATCACGTCCTTCAGTTCATTTACAGCAATATCAACGGTAGCAGCCGGTCTTCTCTGGCTCCATGTAATAAGAGTATATCCTTCTTTCTTAAGGTCATGAAATACGGTCCTAAGTTTACAGTAAGGATTCCCTAAAAGCACTCGCCCCCTGTTTCCTGAAGGTTCTACATCTTTGTTGCCGCTCCCTGTCCTGATTAAGCCTTCCCTTTTCTTACATAAGAGAACATGAATAGGGAACTGTCCTGCCAGGATTCTTGCCTCATTAGGAGATTGCCATATCCTTCTATCCATACCAAGACCATGTATAAAGACTATGGCAGGCCTTTCCTTTTTCCCTAATAGAACGTTCAAATCATATATTCCCATGGAGTCGACCATCCCATATGATACCAGAGTTGAACATTTTAAAAGGGGCTTTAAACCCCTTTGAATACCTATCCGTGGACTGATGTGGGATATACTATATAAAATATGGCAATTAGATTTATAATACTTATGAGTTTTTTGGTAAGGTAAAAGGTGACAAAGAGAAAGTTTGATCTTGCAATCAAGAGATATACCAGACTGATTGAGGCCAATGCTTATGACTACCGTGCCTACAATAACAGAGGGATTGCCTATCTCAAAAAAGGGAGGTTTGACCTCGCCCTTCTCGATTTTAACACGGCTTTAGAAATAAATCCTGATTTCACACTGGCCTATATTAACCGAGGTACAGCCCATCAGGAGATGGGCCATTATGACCTTGCCGTCATTGATTTTAACAGGGCCTTAGCCCTCGACCCCAACAACAGTATGGCCTATAACAACAGGGGCTTTACTCATGCCCTCTGGGGAGAATATGACAGGGCAGAAAGAGATATTTGGAAATCCCTCGAACTCAGCCATGACAACATATATGCCCTTAATAGCATGGCTGAATTATTTGCCCTGAAGCATAATACCAGCGAGGCCTGTCAGTGGCTCCAGAAGGCTATAGAAAAGGGATACAATAACTTGAGATATCTCAAGACATCGAGGACCTATGATAATATCCGCAACTCTGATTGCTTCAAGAATATCATAAAGCAACTTGAAATTAAGAAGAGACAACAGGCTCGCCGTAACTGATGAAAACAATCTATAAGGCTCAGATAAAAGAACTATTCTATACATTTTGTCTCTGTCTTTTTACTCTTAACTTCTTGCTCATGATGGAGAAGATCCTCAGGATTAGCAGGATACTTTCAGGCATAGGGGCATCAATTAAAGACCTTATGATTATCATTTTCTACATTCAGCCCACCTTAATGGTTTTGACTGTACCAATGTCGCTACTTCTAACAATACTTTTGACATTTGGCAGGATGAATGCCGATAATGAGCTTGTTATATTGAGGGCATCGGGTCTTTCTTTCAGGTCCATATCATGGCCTGTATTTTTTTTAGCTTCTGTGACCTTTGTCCTTTGCATTATATTAAGTTTTTCTATCGGGCCAATCAGTGCAAAAAAACTTAGAGACTCCCTCTCAAGGATAGTAATAGAAAGGGCACCACAATCAATTGAGCCAGGGGTTTTCAACACATCCTTTAAAGGTCTTACGATTCTCACAAGGGAAAAAATTTCGAAGGACACTGTTAAAGGCATCTTTATCTATGACAGCCGGAACAAAAATGAACCAAGGGTGCTCGTGGCAAGGGATGGGGTTATCTCTGCAGGAGGGGATTTTAATATATCAATGTTGCTTCATGATGGATATATACATATCTCAGGACTTCATGGAGAATCAACGGAGATTTTTTTTGACAGTTACCACTTATCTTTGAGTATTAATGCTGAAGGCCCTTCAAGGAAAAATGCCGAACTAACGCCTCTTGAATTATTAAAGGAGGCAAAGGAAAAGGATAAGATTGAGAGGATAAATATAATGCTCGAGTTTCACAGGAGGCTAACCCTTCCTTTTCTATGTCTTGTCCTGATGTTTCTCGGTCCACCTTTGTCGCTACTCTCTGGAAAATCGGGAAGATTGGGGGGCCTCACTATAGGTATTGGCACATTCACGACCTTTTACATAATGATGGTCTATGGCGAGAACATGGTCCGCTCGGGGGTTCTATACCATCCTGTGGGCGTATGGATGCCTGTAGTTGTTCTCGGCCTGGTCTCATTAGTTGTATTTATAAGAACTCATAATAAACTTTAAGAGGTAAGTAGTCCGAATGGGATTGATTCAGAAATACTATATTAAAGAGTTCATAAAGCTCTTTGTCACACTTTGCATCGGCCTGAGTAGTATCGCAACCATAATCGAACTTATAAACAGGATTGATGACTTTATGCCTTACAACCCATCTATCGGTGAAATCCTTTATTACTGCCTCTTAAATATCCCTAATTATCTTCTCTATACCATGCCTGTCTGTATTTTGCTGAGCAGTCTCTTTGTCATGGGTAATGCTGGCAGGAGAAGGGAAACCGTGGCTATCAGGTCCTCAGGTGGTAGTCTTAAAAAATTGCTCTCTGTCTTTATACTTACAGGTATCATTCTGACAATCATTGCCTTTCTTACAGGCGAGTATGTCTCCCCTCCTTCAATGAGAAAGGCGCATAAACTCAGGGATACACTTTCTAAGTCTAACAGGAGTGATAGAAAAATATCCTGGGGGGATACAATCTGGTTGAAGTCAAGGGATGCAATCATAAAGATTGAACTATATTTTCAGGATAGGGAAATTCTCAAGGGTGTGAGCATATTCAGAATGGATGGGGATATGCTATCAGAACGGATTGAGGCAGAGTATGCTGACTGGAGGAAGGAAGGCAAAACATGGGTACTGAGAAATGGCGTTATCTATAACACCAGACAGGGACAGTACACTAAATTCAGAGAACTTTCTGTTGACCTGTCGATCTCTCCCAGCATTTTCAGTGAGGAGGCGAGAAAACCCGATGAGATGAACCTGAAAGAACTTATAAATTTTGAAAAAAGATTGAAAGAGGCGGGTTTTAAGAATAACAAACTCACCGTAGATATCCAGTCGAGGATAGCCTATCACTTAATAAATCTCATAATGATGGTGCTGGGCCTCTCTCTTGCGGTATCAGGTGAGATGAGAGGAGGTCTTATAACAGCATCTATCGGCATAGGCATTAGCCTCTTCTACTGGCTCTGTCTGTCCCTTGCCCTCTCAATGAGCTATACAGGTATCCTGCCACCAACTATTGGCCCCTGGTTTATTCCTATAATCTTTGGACTTTTCTCTGCCTGTAGATTTGCTAAAATTCCAGAGTGAGAGGTGCCTATCCTTGTCGCTCCAGCCTCAATCAATGCAATGACCTGTTGAACGTCCTTTATCCCCCCAGCTGCCTTAATCTGGCACTCATCTCCAGCAATGGACTTCAACAGCCTTACATCATCTACAGTTGCCCCAGCTTCAGAAAATCCCGTTGAGGTCTTTATAAATTCTGCCCCTGATGAAATCACAGCCTCAGCAGCCAGGACCTTTTCCTCCCTCGATAAGAGACAGGTCTCTATAATTATCTTATGAACAATTCCCTTTGTAGCACAAATGATATTAGACAGTTCCTTTTTCACATAGTCCCAGTTACCTGAGCGGGCCATGCCAATGTTCATAACAATATCAAGCTCATCAGCACCTGTCAGGACAGCCTCAATTGCCTCATAGACCTTTACCTGCGGCAGGGTCATGCCAAGGGGGAAACCGATGACTGTTGATATCTTTACATCACTTCCAGTTAGTGCTTCCTTAGCCACAGAGATGAAGGCAGGATTTATGCAAACAGAATAAACACCATACCTCTTTGCCTCTTCACAGAGCCTTTTTATATCGTTTATAGTTGTTCCTGCACTGAGAAAACTATAATCAATAAGCCGTGCTATGTTCATTTTCCTATTCATATCCCCATAAAGAAGGGCCCATTTCCTTAACATTCCTTACATATGCCATTACCTCTTTCCTGTATGCCCTTCTCAAAAGCCTCGAGACCTCTCCTATCCTGTATTCACGGGTATCCACCATTGAAACAGGCATAACCTCAAGGGTTGTGTTTGTTATAAAAACCTCTTCCGCTGTTTCCATGTCTTCAATATAAAATTTACCTTCCCTTACCATTAAACCTTCCCTGACTGCCAGGTCAAGGACAACCCCTCTTGTTATACCATCAAGGATGCCGCATTCAACAGAGGGAGTAAAGAGAATGCCTCCTCTAAAAAAGAATACGTTACTTATTGTGCCCTCTGCAATAAATCCTTGATGATTTAGCATAATAGCCTCATAAGCAGACCTTTCTTTTGCCTCAATCTTGGCAAGTATATTGTTCAGGAAATTCAAAGACTTTATCTGTGGATTCAGCGCCTCCCTTAAGTTTCTCCTCGTCGATGCTATTGTAACCTTAATCCCTTTCTCATAAAAAGACGAAGGATATTCCTTCATCTCTTCGGCTATGATTACAAAGGTGGGCTGGTTGCAAAGACCAGGGTCAAGACCAATGGGACCTACTCCTCTTGATACAGTAAGTCTGAGGTAGGCATTTTTAAGTGTATTCGCCTGGAGGGTTTCAAATACAGCCATCTTTATCTCATCAATATTCTTTGGTATATCCAGTTTTATCATGGAGGCAGACCTGAAAAGCCTTTTTAAATGCTCATCAAACATGAATACTACACCATCATAAACCCTCATAGTCTCATAGACACCATCCCCATAGAGAAAACCATGGTCAAAGATAGATATCTTTGCATCTGCCTTTGCAACAAGTGAATCATTCAAATAAATATACATAATATAATAATACCACTTCGTGGATCTTTCCGGCAGGAAAAATTTGTGACAACCCTTATTTCAGCCCCTGAACCCACAGTATTTAACGGCATTAAATAATGTTTTTTTTGACAAAAATCCTCTTTTCGAAACAATAATTGATAAATATCATGGATAAAAGTTGCTAAATTCTTAAAGCATTTTTTGAAGATTTATTTTGAACCTCTGGTTTTTAAATAAAAAAAGACTTGACAAGATTAAAAATTTCTGGTATTCATAAGTAGTATGTTTGGAAAGAAGGGTATAATCGGCCTCGATATAGGGTCGAACTATATTAAAGCGGTTCAGCTTAAAGAGACCAGGTCAGGTTACGAACTTGAACTCTTAGATATGCTGCCCATCTCTTCTGAACTTATAGTTGATGGAACCATTATAGATTCCATAAGGCTTACCGAGGCATTAAAGGAACTGATCAGGAAGGCAAAGATTAAGACAAAGGATACTGTTATCTCTATTTCAGGACATTCTGCTGTTATTATAAAGAGGATATCCCTGCCCGAGATGACAGAAGAGGAATTGAGCGAGTCCATAAAATTTGAGGCTGAGCAGTATATCCCCTTTGATATTGATGATGTGAATATAGATTTCCAGATACTCGGACCTCGCGAAGAGCCAGGTCAGATGGATGTGATTCTGGTGGCAGTTAAGAAAGAAGTCATCAATGATTATGTTAATGTCGTTAACGAGGCTGGCCTTAATACGGTCATAGTTGATGTGGATGCCTTTGCAATGGAGAACATGTATGGCATAAACTACGAGATAGAGGCTGATGCACATGTTGCCCTGATAAATGTTGGCGCAAGCACTATAAACATGAATATAGTAAAGGGCGGCGTCTCTGCCTTTATAAGAGACAGTTCTGTTGGAAGCTATCTCCACACCGAGGCCCTTCAGAGGGAATTTAATATATCCTATGAAGATGCCGAGAGATTAAAAAAGGGCGAGGCCCTTGAAAAGGTTCCACCTGAAGATGCCCAGTCCGTTATAATAAACGCCTCTGAGGAGATAGTCTCTGAGATAAAGAGATCAATTGACTTTTTCAGAGGAGGGAGTCCCTCGGTAGAGCTTAAGGAGATAATACTGAGTGGGGGATGTGCCCTTGTGAGGGGTTTCACTGAATTACTTTCAGAGAGGACAGGTATTGAGGTAAGAAAGGCAGAACCATTCAGGAACATAAAGATACCAAAGAAGTTTGACCTCATGGGTCTTGAGGAGATTGCACCAATGTTTACTGTTGCTGTAGGGCTTGCAATAAGGAGACCGGGAGACAGATGATAAGGATAAATCTATTATCTGTAAAGAGAAAAAAGAAACCAAAGCCTCTACCATCCTTTGTGGTAACTGCTACATTTATAACCCTTTTTGTATTATTCATTCTTGGTTATCTCTTTTATTATTATAATTCAAGGCTTGCAGAGGCAAGGTCCCGCTTTGAGTCAAATAAGCAGAAGGTAGAGGAACTCAAAAAGAGGATAAAAGAGGTTGAAAACTTTGAGAAACTAAACAAGACAATAGAAGAAAAGAATAAGGTCATCGAACAATTAAGGAAGAATCAGAATGTCCCTGTAATAATACTTGACGAGGTAAGCAAGGCATTGCCAAAAGGGGTATGGTTGAATTCATTGAATGCCACTGGTGGAAGTATCGCCATTGATGGTATTGGTTTCACCAACTCTGACGTCGTTGCCTTTGTTGATAACATCAAGAACTCAAAATACTTCACAGATGTAAGCCTTCAGGAGTCAAAACAGGTTGAGAAGGATAAGATACCCCTTTATCAGTTTAAGATTACAATGAAGGTGGTGTTATAGTGGCTATCAAATTTAAGATAGACATAAAGACAATTCCACCTAAAGTAAGACTCGTTCTTACCATTGTGCCATCTGTTATAATTACAGTGCTTGTAGTTGTTTTCCTTATTCTCCCAAGAGATAGAGAGATAAAGAAGCTCAATGCAGAGATAACGAAACAGGAAAACGAGATAGCTAAGGATCAGGCAAAGGCTGCAAAGCTTGATATACTTAAGAAAGAAAATGAACGACTCCAGAAGAGACTTGAAGAGCTCAAGGTTCAACTACCAGAGGAAAGAGAGGTGTCGGGGTTGCTCAAACAGGTCTCTGACTTAAGCATAAAATCAGGCCTGAGGATAATACTCTGGAAGCCAGAGCCCAAAAAAGACCACTCCAGTGGCATTATCTATGAGATACCTGTCAATGTGGAGCTTTCCGGAAGTTACCATAACCTCGGTGTCTTTTTCAGCAGCCTCACAAAATTAAATAGAATCGTCAACATAGGAGATATCAAACTTAGCGATCCAAAACCCCAGAGAAATGAGGCCATGTTAAAGATAACATTTAAGGCCACAACCTTTTCATCCATACCTGAGAAGGAATTAGAGGCAAAGGCCTCTGAGGCAGCAAAGGGGAAGAAAAAATGATAAAGATACTGGTTCTAATATTACTGTTACTGGTGCCCCTGTACGGATGTAAAAAGGAGGAGACTAAGAACCCTGTTGCTCAGAAGGTAACGACTCAGGGACAGCCGAAGGAGACAGAGCAGAAGTTAGAGGAGAAAAAGGTGGAACTGGAGACATATTCTTATAACCCGGCAGGAAGACCTGATCCCTTCCTCTCAGTAATTGAGGCATCAAAGAAGGAAAAGGAAGTGGAGAAGAAGAAAAAAGCGACAAAGCCAACTGAGGCCTTTGATGTAAATGACCTTCAGATCATAGCAATTGCCTGGGACAGGGACCATCACTATGCCATGGTTCGTTTTCCTGATGGTAAATATTTTACCCTTAAAGAAGGTATGACAATAGGTCTATATGGAGGCAAGGTCATAAAGATAGACCCGAATACTGTTGTTGTAAGAGAGTTTATTAAGGATTATAAGGGAGAGCTAAAACCGAGGGATACAATCTTAAAGCTCCGCAAGGAGGAGGGAGAATGAGAAGGATGAGAAGATATATATTATTTTTCTTACTGACAGTAATTATTTTTTCATGGGGCTGTGCTACAACAGGTCAGGCAAAGAGGGATGATACAGGGACTGAAGTAGCCGTAATTAAGGATGTTCTTGTTAGTGACAGGAAGATAGAGATCAGGTCTGACAGGCCCTTTGTCTATACTGCCTATAAGCCTGATGACCCATTCAGGGTAGTTGTTGAGATACCGGAGGCTTACATCGGCAAATTGAGTGCCCCAGTTAAATCAACAGCAAAGGGTATTACAGAGATCATCCCCTCCCAGGTAGAATCTCCTAAACCTATAGCGAGATTTGAGATACTCCTTGATATGCCAGTATCCTTCGAACAGTCATACCATAACAATACCCTCACCTTGAATCTAACAGGTGAACCACATACAACTTTTGTACCATTACCTGAGGCCACGGCAGCAGTCTATCAGACCCCTGCTGAAGAAAAGGTGGAACAAAGGGTAGAGCATACAGAGCCTGTGAAAGACAATCCAACCAGTGAAAGGAAGGTTGAAAATATCCCTTCTGCTTCAGAGACTAAACCAATCCCGAAGGCAACAGAGATCAGGGATATAAGGCTCGAGAAGGTAAATGGAACACTCAAGCTGATAATAACAGGTAATGGCTCTATGAGCCCGAGCATCTTTACTCTTAAGAACAGGATTGTTGTTGATATACCTGATGTTGTACTGAAGGCATCGCTTCCGACAGACCTGATCTCACCGATTAAGAATATAAGGGCAGGTAAACACAGGGACAAGACAAGGATAGTCCTTGATATGAAGGAGATAAAGGAGTTTGAAGCTCTTTCTATAAAGGACTCCATATTGCTCAGCCTTGGTGGGGCAGAGATTACACTGAGGCGTGAAGCATCTCCAGAGATTGAGATGGCAAAGAAAGAACCCGAAACAAAGATTGCGGAGCCAGTTCAACCTGAAACCCTTGTTGAGGGGAGATACACAGGCAGGAAACTCTCCCTCGATTTTCAGGATGCTGATATAGTTCCCATATTCAGGCTCCTTGCTGATATAAGCGGATATAACATTGTCGTTGACCCTAATGTGAAGGGAAAACTCACCATGAAACTCATAAATGTTCCCTGGGATCAGGCACTGGAGATCATTCTCAAGACCTTTAATCTGGGAAAGAGTGTGGAAGGTAATATAATAAGGATAGCACCCCTCTCTGTATTTGCAAAGGAGGCTGAGGAAAAGGCAAGGGCAAAGGAGGCTGAGGCAAAGGCAGAGCCTCTTGAAACAAAAATATTCCCCATCAGTTATGCCGATGTATCTGTTGTGGAAAAGTCTATTAAGGACTCAAGGCTCCTTTCTGCAAGGGGAAGTATAAGCGTTGATAAAAGGACAAGCTCGATGGTCGTTAAAGATGTCCCTTCGGTCTTTCCACAGATTGAAAATCTTTTAGCCACCCTTGACAGGCCAACCCCGCAGGTTCTGATTGAGGCAAGGATAGTCGAGATTGATACAAACGATGAGAGGGACCTCGGGATCCAGTGGGGATTCGGTTATAAAGCACCCAGCACGCTTTCACAGTTTGGTGGTTTAAGTGGCCTTGGTACCGGGACATTTTCAGGGAGTAATTATATTGTTGACCTGCCCGCCTCTGTCAGCGGAAGAGGCTCAGGGATAAGCTTTGGTATAATCAGCCCTGACAGGACCCTTGGCCTTGATTTACAGCTCTCGGCCCTTGAGACCGTTGGCAAGGGGAAGGTCATATCAAACCCAAAGATACTTACTGTTGACAATGGAAAGGCGAAGATACTACAGGGCAAAAGTATACCTGTCAGGAAGCTCACCACTGAGGGTACCATATCAACAGAATTCAAGGATATAAACATTGAACTTAATGTTCAGCCCCATATTACTCCTGACAGGTCCATAGATATGAGCATTGAGATAAAGAAGGAAGAGCTTGACCTTTCAATCCCATCAATTGAGGGGGTGCCCGGAACGGATAAGAAAGAGGCAAATACGAATGTCATAATCAGAGATGGAGAGACGATAGTCATAGCAGGTATGTATAGGATCAATACACATGACTCAAAGACAGGGGTGCCAGGACTCATGAGGCTGCCCATACTTGGATGGCTTTTTAAGCAGGAAAAGGAAACGGTTACGACCAGCGAACTTCTCATATTCATAACACCAAGGATAGTTGAACAGCCCTCGAGGGTAGGGGCGAGCAAATAAAGAATTAATCACTGTGAGGTTTAAAGATAAATCGTGAAAAAATCTTACTCAGGAGGAACAATGAAAAAAGTTCATTTTTTAACATTATGCTCTCTGCTCTTAACTGTCTTTGTCTGGGGATGTGGGGGTGGAAGCCCAGGCTCACCTGGTAACACAGGGACAGAGGATACAGGGGTTATAATTGATGCTGTGGTTGTTCCAAACTACCTCGACAATGATACCTACTCGGTTGATGTGGTTCAGCAGGTCTGTGAGGAAGGTCCTCCGCCAAAATATGAAGAGTTTACTGACCATGGTGCAACGCTTAGGATCAATGCCAGGCTGCTAAATCCCAATACAACATTCAGGGTAGGTACCCTCTATGTGGAGAGATATACGATTGAATTCAGGAGGTCCAACGATTCAATCGGTGCACCATCCATTGAGAATGACGAAAGGTATCATAGCATAGTTATTACCCCGCCCGCTGGCAATGGTGTTAGCACTGTTGAAACAACGGTCGTACTTGTTGACCTGAAGAGGAAGGAAAAGTATCTTGCTGATCTGCAGAGCGGTCAATATACATCGGGCATGGCCTATTTAAATAACTATACCGCCATATACACATTTTACGGCAAGAATGAGTTTGGCACATCCTTTTCATTTATGGTTACAGTGCCTTTCCAGATAGGTTCCTTTGATTACTGTTAGGGTGAATAGTGATGGTATATAAACTAATGGAGGACAAGATGAAAAAGGTCATTTTACTAATATCAATAATTGCCTTATCCATTGGTGCCTTTAGCTGTGGTGGCGGTGGTGGCTCTGGCCAGGCGGACCTTCCACCAGGGGAAAATCCAGCCTCACCATCGATAGTTCAGGTCTGGCCAAGCCATTACATAGCCCAGACAAATGCCTATGTAACTATCTATGCAAAGGTCCTTGATGGAAATGGTGCGCCCCTGTCTAACATAGATGTGTCATTCACGAACCTCTCCGGTGTTGGCATACTCAGCAGGACAATGGCAAGGACAGATAGCCAGGGCCTTGCAACAACAACCGTCATCTCTTCTGCACCTGGTTTTTCTATCATCCTTGCCCAGATTAATACCTCTCAGGGGATCATAAGGGACAGAAGGAGCATATACTTTACACCGCAGGATGTCCTGAGTGTAAGGATGGATATGGATGTGGACAGCGTCCCTGGAAACAATGTCTTTAATGAGCAGGATGACTTCGTATTATTCCAGAATGCCTCGGATGATACCTTCAAGGTCAGGGCAACTGTTTATGATGCAGGTGGAGTGCCTGTTGCAGGCACAGATGTTGACTGGTTTACAAGCCATGCCGAGGTTACCGTGGTAAGGTCTGATGAATGGACTAACAACTATGGACAGGCCGAGGCAGTGTTTAAGGTCGAGCCTGCCTTAATAAGGAATACAGAGACATTGATCAATGTCATGGCCTTTGCAGGAAATGGTGCTGCAAACATGGTGACACTTTTTTTGAGGCCTGTCACAGTGAGTGGAACACTGTCCTCTGTCACGGCCAGTCCTAATGTGGTTGACCTTGGTGGGACCTCAACTATCACTGCAGCAGTCATGCTCAATACGGGAAGTAAAGCACCGGATGGCACAGTTGTTAACTTCTCTGCCTCCTGTGGTTCTGTTACACCCTTTGCAGCAACAACAGGTGGTGTTGCTGAAGCCACATTCACGGCACCGATGGAAGAGACAACCTGCTCGGTTACAGCAAGGGTTGGTGGTGTGTATGTGGGGCAGACAAGTATAGTAGTAAGGCCTTCGAAACTTACCATTGTCCCTGGAAAGCTAACCGTTCAGGCAGGTGTAGGAGGAAAATACACCTTTACGATCCATGGCGGGACCCCTCCATACACCACCGCATCAGATAATCCGTCAAAAGTATGTAACTCAAGCGATAATGACTGCTCTGATTCAACTGACACAGGCATATGGTCAGGCTCTTCAATAACAGTTACAATCCCTGCTGATGCAACGCCCGGAGATATCACCCTCACTGTATATGACTCAATAGGTAATAGTGCCACTGCAAAAATAACTATTGCCTGTCTTATAACGATTTTCCCTCCAGAAGATACCATTTGTGAAAACGATACTAGCTGTAACGCAGGAAAAGATACGGCAACATTTATAATATCAGGCGGGATACCACCTTATTCAATTGTTTCAAGCAACACCTCAGTAATACCAAATCCTTCAGGGAATCCTTTCACTGTTAATGCTTCTAATAGCTCTATTTCAACCGATACTGATGTGACGCTTACAGTTATAGATTCAGCTGGTTGCCAGGCAACTGCCACGGTCAAGGTTATAAATCAATAACCATAGGCAATCGAACCTGCGAGGTTTTCCTTTTTTCAGAGCCTCGCAGGTTTGGTTTTCATCCCTTTGATTTCTACCTCTAATAATATAATGTTATAATTAGCTATACCCTGATGGTTTGAAGACTTACAGAACATGATATTAAGGAGGCCCTATGATCCTTGGCGTAAATATTGACCATATAGCAACCCTGAGGGAGGCCCGAAGGGGGGCTGACCCGGATCCCCTCCTTGCGGTTAACCTTGCGATACTTGGCGGCGCTGATGGCATAACTGTCCATCTGAGGGAGGATAGAAGACACATAAAGGACAGGGACCTGAGGCTCCTCAGAGAGATAGTGCCTGTTGAGCTGAACCTTGAGATGGCAGCAACAGAGGAGATGCTCCGTATCGCCTGGGAGGTGAGGCCTGATATGGTTACGCTCGTGCCAGAGAAGAGGCAGGAACTCACTACAGAAGGTGGGCTTGACCTCATAAACCAGAGACATCATCTCAAGGAGGTCATCAAGGAAATCCATGAAAGTGGCATGCCTGTAAGCCTCTTTATAAATCCACACATCATGGATGTGGATATATCAAAAGAGATTGGTGCAGATATGGTGGAGATTCATACAGGCCTTTACGCAAATGCAAGGGGAAGGCAACAAATCGAGGAACTCCAGAGGGTAAAGGAGGCTGTAAGGGTGGGTAATCAGGTTGGGTTACTCGTTAACGCCGGTCATGGCCTCAATTATCTCAATGTAAGGGATGTTGCTGCTATTGATGGTATTAGAGGGCTTTACATAGGTCATAGCATAATATCGAGGGCTGTCTTTGTGGGTCTTGAGAGGGCCGTCAGGGAGATGAAGGAACTGATAGGCTATGCCAAAAAGGCTTGATATTCCAATAACAGGCATGACCTGCGCTGCCTGTGTAACAGCTGTTGAGAAGACCCTGAAGGCCATCAATGGCGTTGAGTCTGTCACTGTTAACCTTGCCTCTGAAAGGGCCACATTACTTGCAGACCGACCCCTTGACCTCAGGGATATTGCCGAGGCGATTAAATCTGAGGGCTATGGTGTGCTCATAAGCAGGATAGACCTTGCTGTTAAGGGCATGACCTGTGCTGCCTGTGTCTCTGCTGTTGAAAAGGCATTGAAGGGGCTTGATGGTGTTATGAGCGTTACGGTGAATCTTGCCTCTGAAAGGGCAACGGTAGAATATCTTCCAACAATGGTTAGCTTTACTGACTTTAAAAAAGTCATTGCCGAGGCGGGTTATTCTGCTGAGGAGATAACAGAGGAATATGTTGACAGGGAAAGGGAGTTAAGGGAGAGGGAATTCAGTGATTTAAGAAAAAGGTTGATTGTAAGCGTCCTTTTGACAGCCCCCATAATCCTTGGTAGCGTGGTTCACCTGCCGATCATCTCAAGCTGGTTTTTGCTTTTTATTCTGGCTACGCCTGTTCAGTTCTGGGCTGGCATGAGGTTTCACAGGGCAGCATGGTCTGCCCTCAAGCACAGAGCAACGAATATGAACTCCCTTATTACGATCGGAACCTTTTCAGCCTACATCTACAGCACAGTGGCTACCTTCTTTCCATGGGTCTTTGAGAGGGGTGGGCTGATCCCTGATGTCTATTTTGACACCTCCGCAACCATCATAACCCTCATACTCCTTGGTCGCCTCCTCGAGGCAAGGGCAAAGGGAAGGACCTCAGAGGCGATCAGGAGGTTGATGAGGCTCCAACCAAAGACAGCAGTGGTGGTGAGGGATTATCAGGAAAAGGAGGTATTGATTGAAGAGGTAATGATTGGTGACCTCGTTGTTGTAAGGCCTGGTGAGAGGATACCCGTTGATGGTGAGATAATTGAAGGCTCCGGGACAATAGATGAGTCCATGCTTACCGGTGAGAGTCTTCCAGTTGAGAAATCTGCTGGTGATACAGTCTTTGGGGGCACCATTAACAAGACAGGGTGGTTCAAACTCAAGGCAACAAGGATAGGGAGGGAAACAGCTCTCGGCCAGATCATAAGACTCGTTGAGGAGGCACAGGGCAGTAAGGCACCTATTCAGAGGCTTGCTGATAAGGTAGCATCAGTGTTTGTGCCATTAGTGATATTTATAGCCATTACTACATTTATAGTCTGGTTTTTCTTTGGACCTAAGCCGTCACTCACGATGAGCCTTATGAATTTTGTAGCGGTCCTGATAATAGCCTGTCCCTGTGCCCTTGGTCTTGCCACTCCAACGGCCATAATGGTGGGAACAGGAAGGGGGGCAGAGAAGGGGATATTGATAAGGGATGCCGAGGCTCTTGAACTGGCTCACAAGGTTCAAGCCGTAATCCTTGACAAGACAGGGACCATTACGAAGGGAGAACCTGAAGCCACCGACATACAGGTATTGCCAGGTGATGATGAGAATTATATCCTCATGCTTGCTGCCTCAGCAGAGAGGCCCTCTGAACACCCTCTTGGAGAGGCAGTTGTAAGAGAAGCAAAAAGAAGAGACATAAATTTAGGAGATATCGAGGATTTCAGGGCAGTTCCCGGTGGAGGGGTAAAGGCGGTCGTTAAGGTGAGTGAGGATACACACACTGTTTTCATTGGTAATCAGAGGCTCATGACCGGGGAGGGCATTGATACATCTGAATTTGTCAACGATGCAGAAAGGTTTTCCGATGAGGCAAAGACACCCGTGTTTATTGCCATAGATGGGAAGGTTAGAGGAGTTATTGCCATTGCCGACACTATCAAGGACGGCTCTATTGAGGCTATCAGAGAGCTTAAGACCATGGGGATCGAGGTCGTGATGCTCACAGGGGACCACGCTAAGACGGCACAGGCAATAGCAAGGATAACAGGTATTGAAAGGGTCTTTTCCGAGGTGCTTCCCCATCAGAAGGTTGATGTTGTCAGGTTAATAAAAAAAGAAGGAAGGGTTACTGCAATGGTGGGAGACGGGATTAATGATGCCCCAGCCCTTGCAGAGGCTGATATAGGAATAGCTATCGGGACAGGCACTGACATCGCCATAGAGGCATCAGATATTACACTAATCAAAGGGGATTTAAGGGGTGTTGTTAATGCCATCAGGCTCAGTAAGTTCACAATGAGGACAATAAAGCAGAATCTCTTCTGGGCCTTTTTCTACAATGTTATAGGCATACCCATTGCGGCGGGCCTTCTTTATCCCTTTGGAGGCCCTCTTCTCAATCCAATGATTGCCTCAGGAGCGATGGCCTTCAGCTCTGTATCGGTTGTAACAAACTCTCTCAGGTTGAGGAAAAAGGCATGAAGGTCGTTACAGCCGAAGAGATGAGGCGCATTGACAGAAGCACTATCGAGTCTATTGGAATCCCAGGTCATGTCCTTATGGAAAGGGCAGGTATTGCTGTTGCAAACAGGATAAAGGAGATTTACGGAAAAAAGACAACGATAATCCTTGCCGGAGGCGGTAATAACGGAGGCGATGGTATAGTTGTTGGAAGAGACCTATTCAATTCAGGCTGGGATGTAAAGGTCCTTCTCCTAATTAAAGAGGATAAACTAAGCCCTGACTGCCTCACCCAGTTGAGAATAGCAAGAAAGATGGGCGTTCCTATAGAGTTCAGGACAGAGGTTTACGAGGCAGAACTGCAAGAATGTTTAGTGGTTGATGCAATGCTTGGCACAGGCCTCAATAAGGATGTAGAAGGACCCATGGTGGATGTCATAGCCTTACTTAACAGCTCAGGTGCAAATGTTATAAGTGTTGACATACCCACAGGTATATCCTCTGACACAGGACAGGTTATGGGTATAGCCGTCAGGGCAAATTATACCGTAACATTTGGGCTTCCCAAGAGAGGACATCTCCTTTTCCCTGGTGCCGAATATGCAGGGAGACTGATAATCGAAAACATAGGCTTTCCTGATGAGTTACTCACATCAGAAGAGATCATGGTTGAGATACCAGAGATGGCTTGGTTAAGGTCCCTTATGCCAGCAAGGCCGAGGTATTCCCATAAGGGTGATTATGGTCATGTCCTGATTGTTGCAGGCTCAAGGGGAAAGACAGGGGCAGCTATGATGGCAGCAAAGGCATGTATGAGGACTGGGGCAGGTCTTGTCACAATCGGGGTGCCTGAATCACTCACAGATGTTATTCAGATGAGGATAACTGAGGAAATGGTGCTCCCCTTACCTGATAGAGGGGACGGAACACTTTCTTCCAGGGCTCACAGGACGATACTTGATTTTTTATCAGCAAAGGCTGATGTTTTATGCCTTGGTCCTGGCATAGGTGTATCTAATGATACTGAGAAATTATTAAATGAGTTACTCCTCTCAATAGAGAGGCCGGTAGTGATAGATGCTGATGGCATAAATTCAATCACTGAATTGAAGACATTAAGGGAACATAAAGCACCCATAGTCTTAACACCCCATCCAGGCGAGATGCTGAGGCTGATTCAGAAGACAGGTCTCAGGGCTACCATCTCTGATATAGAAAAGGACAGGATCGAGAAGGCTCGCTCGTTTGCGAGAGACAACAATATAATAGTCATCCTGAAGGGTGCCCCGACAGTGACGGCAGGGCCTGATGGATGGGCCTACATCAATTCAACAGGGAATCCTGGGATGGCCACAGCAGGGGCTGGTGATGTCCTCACAGGCATAATAGGTGCCCTCATCGGTCAGGGTGTCGAGCCATTAAAGGCCTCTGTCCTGGCTGTTTATCTTCATGGCCTTTCCGGTGATATTGCCTCTAAAAGGGTCGGAATGCAGTCCCTCATTGCCTCTGATATAATAGGTGCAATCCCTGAGGCATGTAAATGCCTGTCCCTGAGTCATGATACAAACACGTTCAACAGAGATTATAATATCGCCTGAGCTTTTCGAGGGGTTGCCAGTTAAGGCCTTTTTTACAGGCAAAGGGCTTGGTGCTGACACTGAAAGGATTATCAGCACCGTTGGACTCAAAGTAGAATCTGTTTATATGCCCTTTCAAAAACACACCTCCCATGTAATAGATGTTGATTCAGCCCTTACACCAGCGGTTGCTGATGCGGCAATAACAAAAAAAAATGGACTGATGCTTGCTGTTCAGGTAGCTGATTGTGTGCCCATACTTATCTATGACAGGCAAAGGCAGGTAATAGGTGCCGTCCATGCTGGATGGAGAGGAACTGCCTCGGGCATACTCATGAATGCGATTAAGGCGATGGTGAATAGATACTCATCCAGTCCATCGGATTTACTTATAGCACTGGGACCCTCAATCAGGGGGTGTTGTTATATCGTTGGCTATGAGGTAATTTCGGCTGTTAAGAAAACAACAGGCTCGGCGGAATATATTTTTACGAGGCACGGAAAATATTATATTGATCTCCCATCTGCCAACAGGCACCAGGCCATAACGATGGGGGTACTTGATGAGAATATATGGCTTTCAGGAATTTGCACCTGCTGTGAGCATGATAGGTTTTACTCATATAGATATTCAAAGGATGGTGGAAGGCAGGGTGGATTCATTGTTATGGAATGACATATGTGTTATCATATTAAATGCCTGAGGCGAAACTGAAAGTCATTCTCCTTCGTCACACACCAGACCCTGAAGAGACTGTTGCAATGGCTGCAAAGCTTTGCTACAGCCCCTCTGATATAGAATCTCTCAAGGATAAGATAAAGGCAAAAGACCAGAGGGATTTTGTCAAAAAGCTCATGGAGATGGGACATATGAGCCCCGTTGAACATGCCTCTTTCACATTTGCCATTGAGGGGATATCAAGAGCATGCTCCCATCAGCTCGTAAGGCACAGGCTTGCCTCTTATTCCCAGCAGTCTCAACGGTATGTAAGCGAGGAATCTGGTTTTGATTATGTGATACCGCCTGTTATAAGGGAAGATGAGGAATTGAGGACATACTTTGAGGCCTTCATGGCAGAGGCTCAAAGGGCATACAACCATATCGTTAAAAAATTGAGTGAAAAGGGCATAAAGGGTGAGTCAGCCAATCAGGATGCACGGTTTGTCCTGCCAAATGCCGCTGAGACAAAGATAATTGTAACGATGAATGCCCGTGAACTGTTACACTTCTTCAGGCAGAGATGCTGCTACCGTGCCCAGTGGGAGATAAGAGAAATGGCAAGACAGATGTTGCTTTTAGTAAAAGAGGTTGCACCCACCATATTTGAAAAGGGTGGGCCAGCCTGTATTTACTCCCGATGCCCTGAGGGGAAGATGTACTGTGGAAAGGCCGATGAGATCAAAAGGGTATATGGAAGATTTGGTGGCAGACCTTGAGTTCAGTTCTTGAATATGCAAGAAGGAAAGATAACCAATCGAATGATTTTACTTTCCCTCAGCCCAGGCCAGATATGATGGCAGATACACTGAGACCTCCTCTATCCTGACCTTCTCCGCCTTCTTTGTCCTCCTATCCTTGATTTCTACCAGACCATCCTTTAGATTTTTCTCTCCAATCACTATATGTGTTGGTATCCCTATAAGGTCAGCGTCCTTGAACTTAACACCTGCCCTTTCATCCCTGTCATCTATCAAGACCTCCAGGCCCATTTCACGAATTGACCTGTATAAATGCTCTGCAACCTCTATAGTCTTTTCATCCTTCATGTTCAGAGGAAGGATCTCTAAATCAAAGGGCGCTATGCTTCTCGGCCAGATGATGCCATCACTGTCATGATTTTGTTCAACCGCCGCGGCAGCTATTCGTGCAGGGCCAATGCCATAACTTCCCATTATGAGTGGTCTTTCCAGACCATTGCTGTCGAGGAAAAAGGCCTTAAGCGGGATTGAGTATTTTGTCCCCAATTTAAATATATTGCCCACCTCGATACAGCGCTCAATTCTGACCTCAGACTTACACTTAAAACACCTTTCCCCTGCTTTTGCGACATGTATATCGTGCCATTTCGCATCAAAATGGATGCCGGGCCTTACACCCTTTACATGATAACCCTTTCTGTTCGCACCAGTAACATAAACGCCTTCTTTTATATTCAGGTCTCCGATAATCTCGACCCCATGCCCCATTGGTCCGATAAAACCTGCCTCAACGCCAAGAATATTCTCCACCTCTTCCTTCTCTGCTGTCCTGAATGGGCCAATAAGTTTCTGCATCTTCTTTTCATGGAGTTCCTGATCCCCTCTAATGAGGGCAAGGACTGGTCCCTTTGAGGCCATGAGGAGAAGGCTTTTTATAAAATACCGGGGTTGAATCTTGAGAAATTCCGAGACCTCCTGAACAGACCTCTTCTCTGGTGTTGGAACCTCTTCATAGGTCCAATTCTCAAACTCTATCTCTGGCGAGACAGTAATTGCTAACTCAACATTTGCAGCGTAACCACACCCATCACACAGCACTACCTCATCCTCTCCTGCCGGGCTTGGTGTCATAAATTCATGGGCTATTGCGCCACCCATCATCCCCGGGTCTGATTCAACCTGATAAAATTTGAGGCCACACCTTTTGAATATCCTGTGATAGGCCTCTGCATGAAGCTTATAACTCTTTTCAAGGTCATCTTCGGAGGCATCAAAGCTATAGCTATCCTTCATTATGAATTCCCTTGTCCTGAGGACGCCACTTTTTGGCCTTGCCTCATCCCTCAATTTTGTCTGAATCTGATACCATATCTGGGGCAGGTCCCGGTAAGACCTAATCTCCTTTGCTGCAAGCCAGGTCATTATCTCTTCATGGGTCATGCCGAGACACATATCCCTGCCTGTCCTGTCCTTTAATCTGAACATCTCCTCGCCTATAGCATCCCACCGGCCTGTTTGTTGCCATATCTCCGCAGGGTGAAGGACAGGCATGGAGATCTCCTGAGCACCTATGGCCTCCATTTCTTCTTTAAGTATCCTGCTTATCCTGTTAAGTACCCTCCAGCCAAGGGGCAAGAATATATACAAACCTGCAGCAAGTTGTCTCACATAACCTCCCCTGAGCATAAGCCTGTGACTGACAGCCTCAATATCCGAGGGGATCTCTCTCAATGTTGGAATAAACATCCTCGAGAAACGCATAAAACCTCCACTTACTGATGTGAAGAAACGATTAATAATAACATATTTCATGTTTTGTTTTTACGTGTTCAGTTTAAGGCCCCCGTTTAATCAGTGAATCAAATTATGGCAGGCCGAATCAGCTATTTATTGACAAGGCATTTTAATAAGGTTAAACTTCACTATGAGACTTTTCCAACTTGTCATATTAATAACAGTCCTGTTTATCTTTGCCCTGGTCTTTGTGAGGGGCAGGAGGAGTTTAAGAAAACGGGGCCCGGAGATTGTCCCCACAGTCTTGATACCTCTTGTGCTGATAGCAGGCCTTATATTTGTTGCCATAGGGAAGATCGCCATATTCTTTGCATTTTTAACTATCGCCATAATCCTTCTGGCATCAAAGGTCCAGCAGAGATAAATAGACCCTTTCCATTACATCCACCCGGTTCAGGAATTTCCGTTTTTTTCTTTCCCTTCTATCTGATGTAGGCCTCTGTGACATATCTGCGCATCATCCTGTGGGAGTTGAAGTAATAGGCATTTTTACCTATGGCGTTCTGCATTATCCTTATCCAGGTATGTCTATCATTGTAAAAGGTTGGGATAATAATATTCTCAAGCTTATTATAAAGGTCATCAGCATCCCTTGAGGGGTCTGCTGGTACATCAGGAGATGGCCCTATTGCCCATCCGGTGAATCCCTCAATATGTCCTTCGATCCACCATCCATCAAGAACACTAAAGTTAGGAACACCATTGTGGGTTGCCTTCATACCGCTTGTCCCTGATGCCTCAAGAGGTCTCAATGGTGTATTGAGCCAGACATCCACACCTGAAACCAGTTTCAAAGCGATCTCTATGTTATAGTTTTCGAGATATACTATCTTTATGCTATCCTTCAACTTCTCCTTAATTACAAAGATTCGCTCGATAAGAAATTTACCGGCCTCATCCTTTGGATGGGCCTTACCAGCATAAATAATCTGAAGTCTTCCTTTTCCAATCCTTTCCAGTCTTTCTATGTCAGAAAATAGTAGATCAGCCCTTTTATATGCTGTTGCCCTTCTCGCAAAGCCGATTGTGAATATGTCAGGTGACATCTCCACCCCTGTTTTATTCCTTACCAAATCAAGGAGATCTCTCTTCGCTTCCATATGGGCCTCCCAGATCTCTTCATCAGGAATACGCCCGACACGGACAAATAGCTCTGGTTCATTTGCCCAGCCAGGGAGATATTTATCATAGAGTCTCTTAAAGCTTTTACAGGTCCATGTATAGGAATGAACACCATTTGTTATCGCATGAATCTCGTATCCGGGAAACATATTCTTAGATACCTCGCCATGTTTCTTTGCCACACCATTTACATACTTACTGAGATTCATTGCAAGGAGGGTCATGTTTAGATGGTCTTTTCCCCCAAGGTCCTGTAATACATGAAGGGGGATAAAATCGCCCATTATCCTTGATACGAGTTCATAGGGGAATTTATCGTGCCCTGCCTCAACAGGGGTATGAGTGGTAAAGACGCAAAGGTCCTTAACCCTATCTACATCCCAGACAAGTCTCTCATCCCATACCTCCTCTATATCCTTTTTAAACTCTTTCAGTAATTCAATGGCAAGGAGGCTCGCATGTCCCTCATTCATATGATACTTCTTTATAATGAAGCCCAACTCCTTAAGTATCCTGACGCCACCTATGCCAAGTATCATTTCCTGTTTCAATCTATAAGCCCTGTCTCCACCGTAAAGGTAATGGGTTATCTCTCTATCAGAGGGCTGATTTTCGTCAATATCGGTATCAAGAAAAAATACAGGGACAACTCCTCCGGTCAGGCTTCTTACTTCGTGTAACCAGGGTTGAATATATACTGTCCTTCCCTCAATCTCGATACTCGCCCTGTGAGGTAAGGGGGTCATGAATCTCTGAGGTTCCCACACCTCTGGCTCTTCCCTCTGCCTCCCCCTCTCATCGAGGACTTGCCTGAAATAGCCCTTCTTCGTCAGAAGAGTAACAGCGACTAAAGGCAGTCTGAGGTCTGCAGCAGATCTTATTGTATCTCCTGCCAGTACACCAAGACCTCCACTGTATGTTGGTATATCTTTATTGAGGCCTATCTCCATGGAAAAATAAGCTATCTTTGGTTCCTTTGTAAGTTCTTCAAGAAGGGCGATAATGCTCATAGCACTGTCCATTGTCTCGGGAGAAAGAGATTTTCGTATGTTGAAAGGGCATATCGGTCTGTCATTCCTGCTATAAAGTCACAAACCATTCGATGCCTATTAACAACTTTTTCAGGTGGGATGTCCTTGAAGATCTCTTCAATATGTTCGAGGTAATATTCATAAAGGTCTTTCAATACCTTTTTTGCCTTTTTAAATTCAGCCATTATTTTCTCGCCTTCATATACGCGTTCAAAAAGAAAGTCTCTTAATTTGTAAGTGATGCTCATTATATCATCACTCATACATATATCATCAAGGTCTGTTCTCAAAGAATTGTATATTACATCCTTTACCATTCGATCTATTCTCTCTGAATGTGTCTCACCAAGAAGCCTTATTACATCCCTTGGTATTTCTGACTTTTTGATTACCTCTGCCCTCAGTGCATCATCAAGGTCATGGTTGACATAGGCTATTATATCAGAAACCCTCACTACAAGACCTTCCAGTGTCATGGGCCTCTCCGAGGCCTTATCAGGTATTATCATACCCTTTCCCTTTGAGTGTGTCACTATTCCATTTCTAACCTCATAGGTAAGATTTAGTCCTTTTCCATTCCTCTCGAGAAAATCTACGACCCTGAGGCTCTGTTTGTAATGGTCAAACCCGCCCGGATGTATCTCTCTCAGGGTTGATTCCCCGGCATGTCCAAAAGGTGTATGACCAAGGTCATGACCGAGGGCTATTGCCTCTGTGAGGTCTTCATTCAGTCTCAATGCCCGTGAGATGGTCCTTGCTATCTGGGATACCTCAAGGACATGGGTCAGCCTTGTCCTGTAATGGTCACCCTTTGGGGCAAGAAATACCTGAGTCTTATGTTTCAACCGTCTGAAGGCCTTGGAGTGTATTATCCTGTCCCTGTCTCGCTGAAAACAGGTCCTTATCTCACCTTCCTTTTCAGGTTTTAACCGTCCCCTGCTTTTTGAACTGAGTGTTGCCTTTGGGTGAAGAGTCTTTTTCTCTATTTCCTCGGTCTGCTCCCTTATAGACATGGGTAAACTATTGCACTACCTCTAATATGAGCTTCCTCTCAGCAATTCTCTCTTTCCCTATCTTGAGCGCTGCCATAAATGCATCTTCGGCATCTTCAAGACTCTCTGGTTTATTGGTGTAAAGCATTGCCACCTGCTCACCCTTCTTTACATAGTCTCCTGCCTTTCTGTTAAGGATTATCCCGGCAGCATGATCAATCGTATCTGTTATCCTCTGTCTGCCTGCACCGAGGATTGAAGAGGCAATTCCTACCATCTCAGCATCAACTCGCTCGATGTAACCCTCATTATCAGCCATTATCTGTTTCATATATTTTGCCGCTGGTAAGAGTCCTACTTTAAAGGCCACTTCAGGGTCGCCATATTGCATTTCTATCATTTCAACAAATTTTTTAAAGGCTGCCCCTGAATCTATCAACTTTTGCAGGCTTGCCATACAACTCTCGATATTCTCAATTCCTTCAAAATTAAAGTCCGAGACCATCTCTGCTAACTTAATCATCCAGGCACCAAGGGTTAATGTAACCTCTTTTAAGTCCTCCTGCCAGTTACCCCTGAGGGAAGATATACATTCCTTGATCTCAAGGCCATTTCCAACTGTGCGGCCCAAAGGCTGCTCCATATCCGTAAGGATTGCCACTGTTTTGATCCCCATTTCTTTACCTATCTTTACCATGGTTTTGGCAAGCCTTTTTGCATCCTCAAACTTTTTCATAAAGGCGCCTGAACCAACCTTCACATCAAGGACAAGGCCATCAATTCCTTCAGCAAGTTTCTTTGACATAATGCTTGATGCTATAAGAGGAATTGAATCAACTGTAGCTGTCACATCCCTCAGGGCATAGAGTTTTTTGTCTGCCGGCGCTATCTCTGCGGTCTGGCCAATCATGGATACGCCGATCTTTTGTATATTTCTCTTGAATTCCTGAATGGAAAGGTCTGTTCTGAAACCAGGTATAGATTCAAGTTTGTCAAGGGTTCCTCCTGTATGGCCAAGACCCCTTCCTGATATCATGGGGACCTTTATCCCTGCAGCTGCCATCAACGGGGCAAGGATAATACTGGTTTTATCTCCAACACCGCCTGTAGAGTGTTTATCAATCTTTGGACCTTCAATATCAGAAAGGTCAAGAACTGCCCCAGAGGATAACATTGATTTTGTAAGACTCACTGTTTCTTCATCTGTCATCCCCGTGAAGAAGACAGCCATGAGAAATGCTGCAACCTGATAATCAGGCACATCGCCCGTAACATGTCCCTTAATAATAAAATCTATCTCAGCTTCAGTAAGGCTCTGTCCTTCTCTTTTTTTCTTTATCAGGTCATAAACTCTCATAGGTAATAGACTACCCTATAATGTGTAAAAATTCAATGATAATTACTCGTGATCTTTGTGCTTGCATGTCGTGACAGGTTTTATTAAAATTATTTCAAGCACTTTTCACTTAAAAATTCAAGGGTTGAAGATGAATGCATTATTTGATTTTATTAAGAATCATGCTCCTCTAAAGAAACTAAAAAAGGGAGAATTACTTTTTTGTGAAGGTGTAGAAGTCGAATTTATTCCGTACCTAATGGAAGGAGGATTAAAGGTCTATATACTTTCAGACTCCGGCAGGGAGATACTTATCTATAAGGTTTTACCTGAAAGATTCTGTGTTATTGCAATGGTGAGTGCCCTTACAGGGCAAAAATATCCAGCCTATACTATTGCAGAAAAGGATTCAAAGGTTCTTTTGATAGAACCTGATCGTGCAAGAAGATTACTTGATAGTGATGCAGTATGGAGAAAATTATTTTTAAATGAGTTATCGAAGGGCTTTCTATCCATCCTGAATTTAATAAACGATATAACATCAATAAGCGTAAAGAGGAGATTGATTCAGTATCTTATGGATAATATTTCCGATGAGTGTACAGTTAAAAAGACACACGAAGAGATAGCAAAAGATATTTGTTCATCAAGGGTAGTTATAAGCAGACTTTTAAAGGAACTGGAAGCAAACGGCTTTGTAAGCCTTAAGCGAGGGAAGGTGCTGATAAAAAAAGCAAAAGGGAGGCATGTTGCCTCCCTAGGTGAATTATCTTGTCCAGACTGAGAAAACGAAATCTTTATCTTTTACCTGAGAATGGCATGAATGGCAATCTTTTGACATATCTTTTACGAGGTTCTTACCACTTCCGTCATAACCATAGTAACCCCACCCATCGGTTGATTTGTATTTCTTAGAATTTTTTACCATGAAGGCCTCGATCCTTTTTGCCCCCTCAACATATGCAGTATTGTCATTAACAGGTTTGTGCTCATAAAATGCTATCGCAATCACAGTGCCATCAGGAAATTTTCTTGCCCCGTCAGTTTTAATAGCGTCAACACCCTTTTTATTGACATATACATGGTGAATTCCGCTGAAGGGATTGAAGAGGGGGTGTTTTTCATTAAATATAACCATACTCTTTACATGGTAACAGTGTCTGTACTTTTCTGCATCCATCTTAAAGGCCTCGGCCATGTAGGCATGCAAAAGGATAATTAGCATAAACCCAATCACATGGACAACTGTCTTCTTCATTTCAAGTATCCTCCTTTCTCTTGGTCTTTTTATTAGTTTAATCCTATCCGTATCTTCTTTCAGTCACTTTGTTACAGAATGACTTCTCAAAACAAAAAAGGGACAGGAAATTGACAACTTTTCCTGCCCCTAACTTTACTTCAACAATTCAACAATCTTTAATGGTTATGAATTGATTTATACACCCCTGGTACCTCGAAGAGATTTGTGTAGGTATTAATGACCTGTGCAGCCTTATCACCGGTAGGTATGCCTTTCACAACCTCCCTTGTATTAAGGTCAATCACATAAAGCGCCCCGTCTGAGGCATTCGTGGCATAGGCCTTCTTACTATCCGCACTGAATACCACATGTCCCACATGATTGCCATTACCCACAGAAATGTCCTTGAGTTTGAGACCTGTTTTTGCGTCAACTATAGTTATTATGTTTGAACCGTAATGTGTCAGGACAACATACTTTCCGTCAGGGGTGAGATATGGATGACCAGCACCATTCCCGGCCTTAATGGACCTTACGACCTTTTGCTGGGCAACATCTATAATTGCTACAGTTGTGCCTCTAAATTTCGGAGCAGGACCCCTGTTACAGAAGTAGAAGTATTTTCCATCGAGGGTAAAGATGCCGTGATGTCCTTAAATTGGTTCATCCTCACCTACAGGTATCTCAATCTTTTTAACTTCCTTGAAGCTTGCCATGTCAATAATAGATACCGAAGGCTTAATCTCTGAGACATTGTTGCCCTCATAGACTATCCAGACCTGTTTGTTATCTGGTGTTGGTACAAAGTAGTGAGCTGGGCTATCTCCATCAATGGTTGCAATGATCTCAAGGGTGGGAATCTTCAGTATATAAGCCTTTTTATCGGCATAGTTCTGGACAAAGGCATATTTGCCATCCCATGTAAAGGCAGAATGCATCATAAGAGGTCCTTTATATTCTTTATTCTGGTGGTCAACGGTAAATGTCGCTACTTCCTTCTCAGTCTTTGCATCGAGAAGGACTGCCTTAACCTCACCTGTGTGGTTTATAAGTACATATTTACCATCAGGGGTTACAAGGGGATGTTTAGGATTTTTACCGGTTTTTATATGTTTGATGGTTTTATAGGTCATAGCATCGATTACAGTTACAGAGTCTCCACCGTTTTCCCCGACATAGATCTTTTTAAGGTCAGGTGTTAGGCAGGCAAGCCATCCCGTTGGACCTGTCTCACAGTGGCCTATTACCATATCCTTCTGCGGGTCAACAAATGAAAGAGTCTTTGATGCAGCATTCGGAACAAAGATCCATTTTGCAACTGCTGCATAGGCAAATGTGCTGAAAAGGGCTATTGCCAGGATAAAAAGCAGAATCCTCGTTGATTTTTTCATATGTTACCTCCCTTTGTTTTGGATAGGGCAGACATTTGTCTGCCCTGATCTTGATTAACCCCTCTTACTTCTTTGTTGGTGCCGTTGGTATATTTGAGCCATGGCATTCTGTACAGTTCTGCTGACCTGTAATTCCAACAGCCTTTGCTGCAGTCCATTCCACGTCTTTATGATATTTGCCATCCTTCCATGCATTCAGGTCATCAACAAGCTTATATGCAACGCTTGCTGTAACCCGTGCACATCTGTCTTTTCTCTCATTGCTTCCAAGGGCATAGCCTGATGCCTTCATCCATTTGCCAACAGAGATATGACAGAGAGGCGAGTTGCTCGTAGTCTGAACAATACCATCCTTATTTGCCTTCGGGTTTTTAGGAACATAAACAGGCATATTTGTATTAGAATACCACTTCATTATATTTGACCCTATTACATGACCGTGTTCACAATCTGGCCCTGCTATCCTTGGCCCTATAATGACGTTTGTAACGATATTTGCACCAGCAACAGAGCCACAGACAGTACCCCATCCAGCAAGTCCACCTTCAAGGACAATAAATGGGTCAACAGGGAATGATTTGTAAGGCTCACCTATCTTTTCTGCAAGCTGACTGAATACGCTGCTGATAACAGCCCCACCGCAGAATATCCTGTACCATTCATTATAGGCTATCTCTGCAGTCTTTTCGGGATCAAGCTTCTCATAAGGCCAGGGCCATTTTCCCTTTGCCTCAGCAGTTGATACAATACCTCCGAGTCTGGTAAGCAAGATCCCTGCACCAAACATGCCAGCACCTGTGATGATCTCTCTCCTTGAAAATCCTTCTCTTAACATACTTAATAACCCCCTTTTTAGATTTTAATAATAATTGCCAAAGGCAAAATGTCCTACCCTATTAAAATAATGTTAAGACTGAAAAAACTTTTAAATCTCTGGAGGGTGATCAACCTGAGAGGCTAATAGTAATTGATTAAAAGAGATAGTATTAATAACATAGAAACTGACGTCATCCAATTCAATAATATTGACGCAACATTCATAAATAAAGGGTATTTCACCGTTACTCAACAAGCCTGCATCAGGGCCGCTACAGATATTTAGCAGAAACACGGGGTCTTTATTCTCATCATGCTTTACAACAACCTTCTGGTGCGCTAACGACAGGCTTAGGGCAATCAGAATTGTTACTGATATTGCCTTTATCATTATCCATATTCTAAGAATTTTTATCTCAGATGTCAAGACGGGCGGAGAGAGGCATGGACGTCCGCACGCCTGCTGTTAACTCTCGATGCTATAGCAAAATCCAGCAAAATTATTTTAAATTAACATTATATGACTCCTCGATATGCTATTGAGTTTTTTAAATCGCCTTTTGCGGTCTCAAAAAACCTTTATCAGTACAGGCATATCCTTATCCAGATGGTCATAAGGGAATTGAAGGGCAGGTTTGCTGGCTCAATGGGTGGGATGCTCTGGCACTTCGTTCATCCCATTCTGATGCTTGTGATATTCCTCTTTGTATTTGTCTATATCTTCAAGGTCAGGGTTGGCGCAACTGGCAGTTCAGCCCTTTCATCCATATATCTCATGTCAGGCCTCTTCCCGTGGATCATAATGGCCGAGGGGCTTTCAAGAGGCACTTCCTCACTCTTTGAGAATGCCAACCTAATCCAGAAGACCTTCTTTCCCACCGAGATACTGCCTGCAAAGGCCGTGGTTACCCCTTTCCTGAGTTATGGTATAGCCATAATCCTTCTTTCCCTCTATGCAGTCCTGTTCATGCATAAATCAGGCGTCATTATGCTTATGCTGCCTCTTGTCCTTCTGCTACAAGCCCTTTTTACCCTCGGTATCTCCTTTCTTACATCGACGGTCTCTGTATTTTTCAGGGACATTATGCAACTCGTTCAGGTGGCGATTAGCTTCTGGATATATCTTACGCCCATACTCTATCCTGTTGATATGCTTCCTGAATGGGCAAGGGTTGCCATGTTTATAAATCCCCTCTATCCCCTTATCTCTCTCTATCAGTCCCTGCTGCTCAATGGAGGTATCGAAAACTGGTATATGCCACTTCTTGCCCTGTGCTGGTCCCTCGGCTTCTTCGTCGCAGGGTCATTCTTCTTTACAAAGCTGAAGTATGAGTTTGCTGACTGGTTATGATGGCCATTGAGGTAGAGAATCTCTCCAAGTCTTACAGGCTCTATCAGTCACCCGCACAGAGACTCAAGGAGATAATACTGAGGAGGCCCTTCCACAGTGAATTCTATGCCCTCAGGGATGTGAGTTTTTCTGTCCTGAGGGGGGAAACCTTTGGCATCATAGGCGAAAATGGTGCGGGCAAAAGCACCCTTTTAAAGATCCTTGCAAGGACATTGAAGCCCACATCAGGCAGGGTCATCGTCAATGGCAGGACAGCAGCCCTCCTCGAACTCGGTGCTGGCTTTAACCCTGAGTTGACAGGTGAGGAGAACATCTATCTCAATGCCTATCTGATGGGTCTCACAAAGGAGGAGATAGACAGGAAGAAGGACGAGATCATCGATTTCTCGGAGTTGAGTGAGTTCATCCATAGGCCTGTAAAGACTTATTCATCAGGTATGTATGTGAGGCTTGCCTTTTCCATAGCAACATCTGTTGACCCTGATATACTCATCGTTGATGAGGCCCTTTCCGTAGGCGATGAATACTTCCAGAAGAAGTCACTGGACAGGATGATGGGCTTTAAGAAGGCTGGAAAGACCATCCTCTTCTGCAGTCACAGCATGTATCATGTAAATGAGCTATGCAGTCGAGTTGCTTGGCTTGACAGGGGAAGGATAAGGAGCATCGGCGAGACAGGCAAGGTAATAGCAGAATACCAGAACTATGAAATGGAAAAGATTGGCGAGACAAAGGGAAAGGTGGCGATAGGCACAGACCCTGCATCACTTCCTGTAAACAGACCTGTGATGATTTACGATGTGATGATACTGAATAAGGACGGCATAGAGACAAATGTCTTGAAGACCTTTGAGCCTGTGACCTTCAGCTTTAAGGTCAGCTGTCACGAGCCCTTAAAGGGACATATAGGATTTGGAATCATAAGGAATGATGAGACAATGGTCTTCGGGACGATGACCAATTTTTCTGGCTTAGAACCCATCGAGCTCAGTGATGGCCGTCAATTCTTGGTAAAGATCAAATCCCTCCCCCTTTTTTCAGGTATATATAGCCTCGCTATAGTAGTGGCCGACGATCATGCCCTTCATCCTTACGATATTAACAGGACAGTTAGCTTTATGGTTGAACCAAACGGTAAGGAGTTGGGAATAACATATCTGGAGCATGAATGGATAATTTAGTGTCTGATCTCGTCACAGGGCTAAAAGGTCTTCATCTCCTTAAAAAGGGTCGAATAAGCTATGCCGCTCAGTTAATCAAATATCTTTTAAAAAACCCTGGTAACCGAGGGGCAAGGGTCTTTGGCTTTGAACTCTATTACGAAAACCCAGACCTGCTGAGGCATCATGTGCGGGAGATATTCTTGAATTATTCATATCTGTTTCCTGTTAAGAAGGAAAGACCTGTAATTCTCGATATTGGCAGCAATATAGGCATCTCTGTATTGTTTTATAAAAGGGTCTATCCCGACTCTCTTATATACTGCTTTGAGCCTGACCCTGATACCTTCCTTTTCCTGAAAAAGAATATAGAGAGCAACAATTTAAAGGATGTTTTCTGTTTTAATGCTGGTCTTTCAGATTTTATAGGGGAGGCAGACCTCTATGTCCCTTTCTGGTCATGCGGGTCTGCCTCCCTTCTTTACGAAAAGATCAGGATAGAGAAGCACTTTGCCGGGGGATGCCATGAGCTACCCGAGGTATCCACTATTACCAAGAAGGTAAAGATTATAAAAGGTTCTGACTTTATTAGAGATAACAGGATAAACCATATAGACATCCTGAAGATAGATGCGGAGGGTTCAGAGTCAAGGATAATAAGGGACCTCTCATCAATGCTGGACATTTTTAATTACATAGTTATGGAGTTTCACTATGCCGAGGGGTTCAGCCACATTAATGCCCTATCTGATGTGATATCCCTTTTTGAGAAGTCAGGTTTTTTCATCTCTGTTAAGCCTACATGGATAGCAAGTAAGCCCGTAGTTGCTGGAACCTATGTCGTGAAGGCGGTGAATGGAAAAAATGAGGGGATTAATGAGAAGCCTCTATAATAAGTTCAGAGAATGGCTCTACAACACGTCCCTGACCGTTGGACTTTTCTATTTTCTGCCCTTTGTTGTGGTGCTTCCCGGACCAGTCTCTACAATGCTTATCAGGCTAAAGGCCTGGTTGAGATACTATTTCGGCACTTACCGGGCCTATGTAAACAGGCCTAAGATAAGGGACATAGCAATTGAAAACATGATGCATACCCTCGGGGTTGACAGGGAAGAGGCAAGTAAGAGAATAAAAAGACTGATGTACCTTGAGGTAATGGCAGAGGCAGATGGATGGCTTCTCGATAAATATAATATATCAAGCCTTGAAAAGAGATTCAGCATACAGAATATCGACAACCTTAATAAAGAACTATTGAGAAGGAAGGGGATAATATTTGCAACAATCCATTCAGGGGATACAGTATTATTTATGCTCTACCTTGCACTTATGGGTTATAATATCTATGGTCTCTTTGACAGGGCTATCGAGGATGAAGGATTGAATAGTCCTCTTATCAGATTTGCCAGAGTGAAGGATTCAAAAATAACAGGTAAGATTGGTAAACTTTATGCGGGTCAGAGGATAACAGAACTTGTCGGCGTCTTGAAAAAAAACGGCATAGTTGTCTGGATGATAGATCTGCCGCCAGCGAGCCCAAAACGCAGTAATACTGTGAGGTTTCTCGACAGGAATCTTTGTATAAACAACTCTTTCTGGGAACTTACGGAAAAAACAGGGGCATCTTTACTGCCCCATATAAGCGTATTTAATCATAAAAACGATATTTATGATGTTATCATTGGAGAGCCGGTGAAGCTATCGGATAGTAATATTCAAAGGCTTTTTGATTTTTTTGAACCTTATGTAAGAGAACATCCAGAAAGCTGGATAGGCTGGTACATACTTGATTGGTTAAAGTGCAATGAAGAGGTTGCTCAGGATATTCAAGAATATTAGGTCACCCCTGTCTGTGCGTGCCTGCACAAAGGCAGGTTATCCAAAGGTGTACTTTATAGAGCTTACAAACCATTGTAATCTCCGCTGTTCTATGTGTAATTTCCATAGCCCTGAGATAGATGCAAGGAGAAAGAAGGGGTTTATGGATAAGGGGCTTGCATTGAACATAATAGACCAGATTGGCAGTTCTCCAGAGGAGGCGTGGGTATCTTTTCATGGTGCTGGTGAGTCATTGCTTCACAAGGACATGGTGGAGATACTCAGGTATGCCAGCCGGTTTAATAACCTGAAGACAGGTTTTCTTACAAACGGGATGTTACTGACCACTGAGGTTGCAGAGGAGATCATGAATTCTGGTATTTACTGGATCGGCTTCAGTATTGATGGTATTGACAGAGAAAAGTTTGAAAGATTCAGAATTGGCTCTGATTATGAAAGGATAATCAAGAATGTGCTGAATTTTCTCGACCTCAAAGATGCACGAGGCAGTAACATAATAACCAGGGTGAACATGACCCTCCAGGATGAGATGAAAGGCGATGTGGATGGTTTTATTGATTTCTGGCTTCACAGGGTTGATGAGGTGATGGTTTCGCCTTGCCGTCCCATCGGCTCAAGGCTTAATATCCTTGCAATGGATATCAAGGAAAGGGTTCCCTGTTACATGCTCTATGAGATGATGGTCATATACTGGGATGGAAAGGTGGGTTTGTGCTGTGAAGACTGGTTCAATGATGGCAATATGGGAGACCTGAACAGGCAGAGTATCACCGATGTATGGGAAGGTAAAAGATTCGAAAAGATGAGGAGTCTCCATGAAAGAGGAGATTTTGGAAGTACTCCTCTATGCAGGGATTGCAACAGCTGGTATGTCTCAGAAACGAGTGAATATGATGAAAAGAGGGGTTGTACTGTTCAGAAGAATGCATGGCAGTATGTTTATAGAAGGGCCTGAGTTATGACAGTGGCCCCGATGCCTTATATTTACGAGGTTGAGCCAACCAATGCCTGCCCATATAGATGTTATATGTGTCCCAGAGGGCTTGGTCAGATGAAGAGGACAGTTGGCTTCATGCCAGTTAAGACCTTTGAGAAGGTCCTTGAGGAGGTTCCCGACGGACAACGTATGCTAAGGCTTCACCACTTTGGAGAGCCTGTCCTGCATCCCCAGATCGGGACCTTTATAGAGATAACAAGACAGAGGGGGCTTATCCCTGCCTTATCCCTCAATCCTTCAAGCCTTAATGAGCGGGTCATTGAATCACTCATTGATAGTGGCATCGGGATTGTTTGTTTTTCCTTCGATTCCCTGTTATCGGAGAGGCTTTCAAGGATTAGAGGAATAGAGAAATCTGCATCCTCCTGCATTGAGATGATCGATTACTTTGTAAAACTCAGTCGAATATCTAAGTACCCTGTGTTAAAGGTTATCCAGATGGTCTCCCTTGATATAAATCGTGATGAACAGGAATCTTATATATCCTTCTTTAAGGAGAGATACCCTGAAGGGGATGTCTATGTTTATACCAGCTTGAACTATGGCTTTGGAGACATAGAACTTGTCAGGAAGACCGATTCAGCTGGAGCGGGTTCCCTTGCATCTAATCGCAATGTATGCACATCCCCTTTTGATGATGTTGTTATACTCTGGAATGGTGATGTTGTCCTCTGCTGCTATGACTATGACGGTTTCAATGTGATAGGAAATATCAATGACTCACCGTTAAAGAAGATATGGAGTAGTCGAAGGGTAAAATCCCTTAGAGAGACCTTCAGTACTCTGCAAACAGATGCACTAAAGCTCTGCGGCAACTGCTACCTTGCACCGCATAGGGCAGGAAACATTCAGGAAAACCTCAGACGGGGATACAGGGAAGAGGATTATATCCTGAGGCTTTCGCCAGTTTTCAATGGATAGGCCATCAGTGAGTCAATTCATCATCCGTCCTTATCAGCACGGAGACGAGGTAAAGATCAATGAGATGTTTAACGAGGTCTTTCATCAGGACCGCAGTCTCAATCACTGGTACTGGAAATATCGGGAAAATCCTTATGGCTCCCACAGGATTGCCCTTGCTATTGCCCCTGATGGAAGGCTTGCTGCCCATTACGGCGGTTATCCAGTAAGATTTATCCTGAATTCAGATAAGGGAGAAAAGGAGTTCGTGGCACATCATCTGGGCGACAAGATGACGAGAAAGGAATACAGGGGTATTGGTTTTGGCAGGAATGCCCTTCTTACCCTTACATTCAGGGAATTTCAGAGGTCTTTTGGTAATGATGCCTTCTTTGGCTATGGCTTCGGGACACATCATAGCCTCAGGTTTGGCCTCTTATTCCTTGATTATGTGGATATTGAGCCTGTCCATTACTGGAAGGCGAATATTAATGAATTAAGGCACGGGGTTAAGGTTTCTTCACTTATGAGGCCTTTGTCAATGCAGAGGGTCAGACCGACAAAGTGGGCTGATATGAAATGGGACATATTTTTATCCAGGGTAGCCCCTTCCTACAGGTTTCTTGTTAAAAGGGATAGTGAATATATAAACTGGCGGTATCTGAAGAGACCTGACAGAAGATACCATATCCTTACAGTTGAGAGGTGGGGCAGACTTAAAGGCTGGTCTGTCTTTTTCAGAGATGGTAACAGGTTGATCTGGGGAGACGGTTTGTTTGAACCGAATGATATAGAATCCTTGAGGGTCCTGCTCATGTCCTTAATTAGTTCTTCTTACTGCGATGGATGTATAACCATAGAGGGATGGTTTTCAAATAGACCCCTCTGGTGGTCTGAGACATTAAAATCACTTGGTTTTAAGGCCATGACAGAACCATCAAACCTTCATTTAACAGGGCCGATAAAAGACAAAGAGGCGTTATCACTTGTAAGAAATGACCTTTATTACACCATGGGCGATAGTGACCTCTTTTAGACCTGTGGCATGAAAGATACACATTGTTGCTTTTGATACACATGTTATGTGAAAGGCTTATCTGTTGTTTAACTGAGAAGCCTCTTGAATATTTGAGATTTTTAATAATTTGCTGAAATTGTTTCTGGCCTTATTTTTGCAAGAGGGTTATTGTTCAGAGGAAAAAAATACTTGACAAAGGTTTTTATTTTTAGTATATTTTCAAAGTAAAAATGAGGAGGTGGCTTGAAAGGTCTGAGAAGGTTTACAGGAAAAGGATTGATAGCAGTCACAACAATTTTTTTCTTGACTATTTTTTCAGGATGTGTTACAAAAGAGGCAAGGAAGGATTTAACAGAGGAGGAAATTCTCAGACAGAGGATAATGGCTTACTGGGAATTCAAGATAAGACAGGCCTTTGATAAGAGTTATGACTTTGAAGACCCCCTCTTCAGAAAAAAAATGACATTGGTTAATTATATAAAAGGCTTTAATACAGCAAGGGCAGGGTGGTCAGGTGCCTCCATTGAGGGCTTGAAAATAGAGGGTGATTCTGCTATAGTGGATATGAAGGTGAAGGTAAGAATCTTTGCCTCACCTTCAAAACCCATTGAGCAGGATGTAGCACTTAAGGAGAAGTGGGTAAAGGTAGATGGATTATGGTATCATGTTCCTCAGAAGTTTAAAGAACGACAGAGTGCGAACTGACGGATTCTCTGTCAGGAGCCGCTACCTTTACCAATCTGAAGAGAAGGAGGTGATGGAAAGAGCAAAAAAGAGGATTTAAATCTGGTTTTTCTATCTGATTTTTATCAGAAAAATCTTTAAGAAAAGGAGGAAGTTAGATGCTTAAGAAATTAGTTTTAATGCTATTCGCTGCGGCTTTGATAGTTACCGGTGTGGGTAAAGCTGCAGAAGCCTATTTGGGAGACCCCATAATTGACGGCTTGGAGCCACACTATGTTTATGGGGCACCTTTTGTTAATCCAGGTGGTGTTGGCGACTCACTCCTCTATGGTTATTACAATGTTAGGGGTAACCTTAACCTTATTAACATTGTAAATACCACTCAGTATGATGGTCAGAAGGTCAGGGTTATCTTCAGAAACGCTAAGAACAGTCGGGAGTGTCTCGACTTCAGCGTATGTCTGAGCAGGGGTGATGTCTGGACAGCATACCTTATTGACAATGGCACAACAGCAGCCATCTGTACTTATGACACCGATACATTAACAGCCCCGATAATACCCTCAGCATGTCAGTCCTTCAAATACGATGGTGCAGGTGGAATTACTGGTGTAAAGGCTGATGATTGCCGCGAAGGTTATATCGAGGTAATTGGCCTTTCAGCCATACCCGGTTATGATAAGAATGTAACGAATCCATTAATTGAGACTGAAGCAGACTGCCGTGACTGGAGTAGCGACTACGACGTAGGAAATGTACTTATGGGTAATAACACCATATTTGAGCTGGCAACCTTGGCTACATACAGCGCTAATGCTGTAGCAATAGCAGATACTGCTGACAGTCCAGTAACCCTTACATCTGGAATTGAGAAGACAATCCCTGAGGCAATGGCTTCAAACTCAAATCTTACTGCTGCAACGGCATGTGGATATGCTGATTGGATGTTAATGAAGAGTAATGTGATATCACCCTATGACCTCATAGCAGCCATTGGTGGGGAGACAGAGGTGATTATCACATTCCCAACACGCCTTGCATGTCACAATACTTCTCTTTCCACCGATATGTTCGAGGGTGACAAGGATACATCAACAAGTGGGATTCAATACTGCACAACGATTGGAATAACCGTCTGGGATGATAAGGAACACAGGCTTGATGTGACAGACTTCTCACCAGCAAAGGGTCTTTGTCTGCCTTACGAGGTTAATGTAATTAAGATTGGTGGTAGCCAGATCTGGAATTCCACAGTTGCCTCAGTTGTGTCAGTTGGAAGCTTTGACCTTGGATGGATTAATATTGACCTCGCCGCAGGAGTAGCTTCACATGCAGTAAATGAAGCAGATTTAGACCCGAATTACACCTATATCCTTACTGGTCTTCCAGCCGTTGCTTACACGACTCAGTCGTTCCTGGGTGGTCAGGCCAGCTATATGGTTCCAGCGGCTTACCTGACGAATGCGACGCAATAATGCACTACCATAAAAGGCCAGAGGCCTTTAAAAGGGTGGGGATAAATCCCCACCCTTTTTTGTCAAAAAATGTCACATTGATGACAAATTTATGTCAGAAGAGCTACCACAAGACAAGGCTTTGCTATTAAAATACGCCTTTATCGGTTATATTAGTAAGCATGAGATTTGCATATTAAGAAATATTAACTTGACAGAGGGTAAAAACAATATTTAGAATTTAGTATAAGCTTAGTAAAAAAAATGTAATATGAGCAATTGGACATATTAAATCACCGAATAAGGAGGTATTAACAATGAAGACATTTAAGACCTTATTTCTTGTGGTAGTGGTGATATTGGCAGCTACTGCCCATGAGACGATGGCTATCACCGTGACAATTAATGCAAATAATGGCCAGTGTACAGGCACCTTATCACACGCGAACCTTGATAGCTCAGGGAATATTACCATTGATGCATCAAGCCTGACAGGGAATTGCCTTAGTTCATCACCACCGCCAGGCTGTCCACCTTCACAGGCAGTGATAACACCCACAACCATCTCAATCTCCGTTACTCAGGGGAGTAATGCCCTATCAAAAACTGTTTCAATAAAGGACGACTGCGGAAATAACCTTAACTATACAGCTACAGCTACTGTTACTCAGGGAACATGGTTGATTGTCCCTAATAGCGGTACAGGAAGCCTGACCATAACCTTTAACACCGCATCCCTTGCAGCAGGTACTTATAGTGGCACAATATCTATAACACCAACTGGATATACTTCGCAAACCATTACGGTCTCTCTCACAGTCAGCACAGGTGGTGGTATTAAGTATATCGATATTACTACATCAGGTAGAACACCTAATGTACTAAAAAATCAGACTGTAGCTGCTTACAAAAATGGAGACCCCGGTGAGGCCTATTACAGCTTTACGACAACAGAATCCTTTAATAAGATAAGCATAAACTTAGAAGCAGCTATAGATGCCTCAGGTGATTACTCTGAGGACCTGGATCTTATGGTAAGTAATGTAAGTCATCCCCACTGCCCTGCTTATGATAAGAGGCAAAGTTCCTTTTCCAAAGGTAGTAATGGACTCTGGTATACTCCTATGATAGGTAGAAGTAATGAAACTATTTTAGTAACAATGAAAGATGCAAATGGAAGGCTTCAACCCATACCACCTGCAACCTGGTATATTACAATATGTAATTACGGCATCACAAAAGGATTAGATGGTAAATTTTACATTTCCTGGGACGGCTACTATTAGATCGAGAGATAGGGCTTACAATTTGACTTTAGGGCGGGGCAAAACCCCGCCTTAGTTATTCCCTCTCAAAAAAGGGTCACCTGAAGATAAAAGACCTTTCATAAGCTTGACATAACGAGGGGTTTCCTTCCATAATGTTCTATGCTTAGATATCTTGAGGCAATTGAAGGGCTTCCAATAGAGATTAAGCTGCCCCTTATGAAGGCCTTTGAGCTCTTCAGAGAGGAGATAGCAGAGACGGTAAAGAGATCTGATTTTGAAGAGCTAAAGGCTATTGTGCATGACCTTGCAGAGGCGCAAAAGAGGTCTGAGGAGAGACTCGCAGGCCTTGAGCGGGTTGTTAGTGGGCTTGCAGAGGCACAGAAGGAGACGCAGAAAGAGGTTTCGAGACTCGACAGGGCCTTGCAAGAGCTTGCAGAGGCACAGAAGAGGACAGAGCAGAAAGTAGAGGAGCTTGCAGAGGCACAGAAGGAGACGGAGGGTGTGTTGAAGACCCTTATAAAGAACCAGAAGGAGATGAGGCAAGAACTTGGAGGTCTTGCCCATACGGTTGGTTATCGCCTCGAGGATGAGTCATACAGGGCACTGCCTGCTCTACTTAAAAGTGACCTTGGTGTAGTGGTAAAGGGAAGGCTTAAAAGGGATTATATAGAGATAGGCAGGGACAGATATGTGGAGGTTAATATATGGGGTGAAGGTATTTATGATGGGATGCAGTGCGTGATTGTTGGTGAGGCAAAGGCACGGTTGAAAAGAAGGGACATTGATGCCTTTCTCAGGAGGGCAGAGGAACTGAAGATGTATGTCCCTAAGGAGCAGGTAAGGCTCCTTGTGACATACAATACCTCGCCACAGGTTCTGAAATATGCCGCCGAGAAAAAGGTAAGGGTGTATTTCTCTTACGAATTTTAGTTAAATCCAGCATAATTCTAATAGGAGGATGGTTTATGAGAAGGATTTTTGTGTATTTAGCTATGTTTATGGCAGTATGTCTTATCTCTGGCAATGTCTCAGTCTTTGCCGAAGAGGATGTCTTAGTTGCAAGGATTGGCGACAGAAAGATAATGATGTCTGACCTGAAGAGGATGCTCAGTTACTACGATGCCGAGAAACAGAAGCTCTTAGAACAGCAGCCTCAGTTTAAGGCAACGATTCTGCAGAGGTTCGTTCAGGGCATGGTCATCTCAAAGATAGCCAGGGAAAAGGGCTTTGATAAAAGGCCTGATATTAAGGAGCAGATTGAGCTTATGACGAATGACCTCCTGGCTTCACAGTATCTACAAAAGGAGGTAGTGGGTAAGATAAATATTACCGAGGAGGACATGTCTCTATATTACAAGACCCATCAGGAGGAATTCAGGACGCCTGAGATGGTTAGGGCAAGGCACATACTAATCAGAGTGGATAAATCAGCCTCTGAGGCTGATAAGGGGAAGGCCGGGGAGAAGGCTGAGGCTGTTCTCAAGAGGATAAAGGCCGGGGAGGACTTTGCAAAGCTTGCCTCGGAGTTATCCGACGACCCTGGCACAAAAAATAAGGGGGGAGATCTCGGGTTCTTCCCGAAGGGAAGAATGGTGCCTGATTTTGAGAAGGTAGCCTTTTCACTGAAGCCAGGAGAGTTAAGTGACATAGTTGAAACAACTTTCGGTTTTCATATAATCAAGGTGGAAGAGAGGAAGGAATCAGTCCTTGAGTCATATGAGAAGGTTAAGGACAGGGTCAGAGAAAAGGTATTCGCTGATTTCAGAAAGGCACGGGTTGATGAGTTTGTTGAAAAGGCGTTGAAGGATGCAGGTGTAGAGTTTAACCTCGAACCCTTTATGCAAAAGAAATAATATCTTTTAATCAACGGGGCGGGATATCTATCCCGCCTTAAGTTTTTTGCCTCTCTTATAGGACTTCAAAATGTTTACCACTGTCCTGTAAAAAACCGCTTGACATCTCATCTAAAACTGATATACTTAAGGTAAAGGGGGGGGTGGTCATATGAGATGAGGGAAGTAATCCGGGGGAAACCTTATAAATTACGCTATTAAGGGGGTAAATAAAATGAAAAATTTGAGAGTATTTTGCATGGCCCTTGCCATTTCCTGCATCTTTAGTAGCTTTTTTTTATGTAAATATGGCAAACGCTACAGAGAAGTGGGTGGTTCTGGGTAATACGGTATGGGTATCAGGCGATAGCAGGTTAACTCTTGAGATGCCTTCAATCCATCATGGTTATTTAAAGATCACATCAAATACTGCTGGTGATTCGCAGTGGATATCTGCAACGATACCTTTTACGTGGGGCTCTTCAATTAAGGGTGTAATACTTTGCTATCAAACGCCGAATGCAGGAAGTTATATCAGTCAGATAAGACTTTCAGACTATATCTTGCCGTCATCACCAGCACCAGTGCGACACGATGATGGCACTGACCTTATTAGTGTTGATGGAGCTTGTTATTTCTCAGCAGTGTCAAATTATACGCCTCAGGGCTCTGTCGAACTAAGTCTAAGACTGAATTTTGCCGCATCAGGGCATGAAATAAGACTTGGAGCGCTGGCAATCCTCTTTGATGAACCTTAATAATTGATTGAAATCCTGAGGTAAAAAAGGCTAATATAAGGGTAACTAAACAGGCTTTACAGAATACCCTCTCCCCAAAGGGAGAGGGGGTGAAAGGAGGGTGCGACAAGATATAGTAAGGGGCTGTAAAACTCAAACTTTAAAAATCAAGAGGAGGTTAGTATGAAAAAGCTTTTTGTTTTATGCCTTGCCATTTGGGCAATGGTAGCAATGGTATCAGTAAGTGAGGCAGGTATTTACGCAGCTTACTATCTTAATGGTGATGACCAGGTTATTTACAGTGCATCCAGCTGGGATGGATATTATCATCTGGTTATAAACTATAATAACCAGGATTATTCTGCCACGGCAACAGTTCTTAACCCATCAGGCGTACCATCTAGTGCTTATGGCTATAATTACTACTGGGCTGATTTTTACGCTACCTATTTTGATTTTTATGGCTCATATGATGGGGCAAACTGGATTTTGATAGGCACATATTATTAAAAAACAGGGGCTTATACCCCTGCCTATTAAAAAGGGAGGAAAAAAATGAGAAAAATCATCTTTTATTTCTTTCTTTTTTTTATCTTTCTTGGTGGTCTTTCCTATGGGGAGACTATCTTTGAGGCTCCATGTGAGAATGGCGGAAGCATTACTGTTGATTCCTCGGGCTTCTCCTACAATCAGGCAACCGGTGAATATTCAATAGTCTTTCAGATAAATAATTGTAAGGAGGACGAGTATACTGAAATTAGCGGAACTCTTACATCTTCCGGTCTTTTTCACTTTACCGCCGAGACGCAAGCCCATGTTGTGATTAATACAAGCGGTAATGTAACATACAGATGCCATTCTTGTCCAGACAATGGGCCAATAACAAATAGCTGCTCAGGACATTATGAAGGGACCTATGACTTGAATAACGAGACACTGGATGGTAATTACAGCCTCCACTGCAATGGTTCAAGCAATAGATATGAAATCAAGTTGTTTAGCTTGTTATTAGGTCCATCCCCCAGTGATTAGCCCTTAAACCAATGCCTAGGGCAGGGGCAATGCATGTGTCCCTGCCCTGGATAGAGGGGCTTATAAGATATTTTTAGTGCCTCTCATTTTATGTCCAGCTTATCTTCTCTGAAAGAATTTCAAAAAGGCGTCCCTTGCCTTATTGGCCTGTTCGGGTGTAAGAGGTTCTTTTGGTTTTGTCCTTTCTCTTGCAGGCGGAATGACTGTAGTTTGTTGAGCCTGTTCAGATGGTGACCGTGCTGCGGTCTGTTTCTGCTCTTCATGTCCCCGTTGGGTTGTTCTAATAGATGGTGTTGCAGCAGTCCCGGGGGCTGCTGATGCAATGGCCGCCTCCCTCTTCTTGGGCGTATTTGGGTCATTGAGATATACCGTCATTCTCTCATCCCCTCTAACCATCACGACCTTTTCTGCCTCAATCTCCTTGAGGGTAAAGCCGCTCAGGGACTGACCAATCTTTAAGGGAGTCTGTCTCTTTCCCCTGCCAGGGGTTGATAGGGGGGACTTCAGGTCTTCCATGTAGGCGATGCTGAGGTCATCTGTTATCAGTGTACCATAAAGGACGAAATCAGGTATGGGAAGGGGCTGTTCTGCCTTTTTTTCAACAGGTATCTTTCTCTCAGGATGAAAGGGGTTCTGTTCAGCTATTATCATGTAGTCTGCCGAGGATGAGGGGATGCTGTTTTTTTCATCGGAACTATTTTCAACAGTCTCTGTTTGCTGTGCTGGCAGGATGGGCTTTAACCCTGGTTCAGGTGCAGGATAAATAACATATCTTGCTAATATGATAAGCAACCCTAAAAGCAGGAGATTAAGTAAGTTAAGATTTTTTAAAAACTGCCTCGTCATGCCTTATAATAAACCCCTTACGCAGGATAAGTCAAATCTCAGCCCTGCCTCTCTTTAACCCCTCAATGAATAATATATCTTCCTTTGTTGTTACCTTTATGTTATCGTAACTTCCCATTATCACCTTCACACGACCCCCGAGCCTTTCGACAAGGGCTGAGTCGTCGGTGCTGTAAAACCTCTCTGTCATAGCCTTTTCATAGGCCTTCAAGAGAGTCTCGTACAGGAAGACCTGCGGTGTCTGGATTGCCCATAGTCTTGACCTGTCAGGCGTCTTTATAACAACCCTCTCACCCTCTGATGAGCCAATCTCCTTTATCGTATCCTTTACAGGAATACCTGTTATTACGCCGTCATAATCGCCAAGGGCCTTAATCGTATCCCTGATGAGACTTGCATCAATGAGTGGCCTTGCCCCATCGTGGACCAGTATCAGTGACCTTCTGTCCTTAATCAATCGCAGGGCATTGAAGACAGAGTCCTGTCTCTCCTTTCCACCTGGAGCGATCATCTTTATTTTAGTTATATTATATCTCTCGAAGAGTTCTGCACCCTTCTCCATATCAGCCTCTTTGATGACAGGGATTATCTGATCAATCATCTCGACCCTTTCAAGAACCTTAATTGGCCATATCAGGAGAGGTTCATTTAGAAGTGGGTAAAATGACTTATTAGCCCCGAAACGCCTCCCTTCACCAGCAGCAGGGACTATGGCTACTACCTTTTCTCTCATCTTTTTCAACTACTTGGCAGCCCTTGCCTCTTCCTTCTCGTAATCTTCCTTTGGTTTTGAAAAGATCATCCTTCCTGCTGTGGTTTGTAATACACTTGTTACAGTAACTTCTGCATTCTTTCCAATCAGTCTTCTGCCGTTTTCAACGACTACCATTGTGCCATCATCGAGATAGGCAACGCCCTGGTTGAACTCCTTGCCCTCCTTAATAACAAAGACCCTCATGCTCTCACCGGGCAGGACAACCGGTTTAAGGGCATTAGCAAGCTCATTGATATTAAGGACTGTCACGCCCTGAAGTTCTGCTACCTTGTTCAGGTTAAAGTCATTGGTTATGATCTTTGCGTCGTGAGTCCTCGCAAGGGCAACGAGCTTTGCATCAACCTCCCTGATCTTGGGAAAGTCTTCATCTGTTATCCTTACCGTTATATGGGACATCTTCTGTATTCTGTGAAGGATGTCCAGGCCCCTCCTGCCCCTTGCCCTCTTGAGTGGATCAGGCGAGTCTGCTATGTGCTGTAATTCCTGGAGAATGAACTGTGGTACCAGAAATACCCCATCAAGAAAACCGGCCTCACAGACCTCGGCGATCCTTCCGTCTATGATGACGCTCGTGTCAAGGACCTTGAGGTTTTCATCGGCAATCTGTCCCCTGAAGACACGAAAGAGACCGGGAATCGTCAGTTTCTCTCCTTTTTTCAGGCCAAGCAGCAGGCCACCATATCCGAGCAGGGCATTTAATACAAAATACCCTATCGAAAGGTCAGGCACGATCCCCTTAAAGGGCAGGAGGAGAAGGTTCGCAAATATTATCCCCATTAGAAGGCCTAAAAGACCCCCTATTAACCTGCCTATCTGAAGATTTTTAAAGATTACCTCGACTGCTATGGCACCAACGCCACAGGCAGCACCAGCAGCAAGACCTATCATGGATGAATCGTATCTTTCGCCAATGAAATAGCCTGCAGCCATGAATAAGGCAACTATAAAAGCCCTTAGTATGAACATCTAATCACCTTCCTTTTTTTTATAATGTAATATAAAGCCTCTTTCCTGCCCTGTTAATGTACAGAAGTACCGACTCTTCCTTTGAACCAACCATGGATGTGACCCTTCGAAAGTCCTCCATATTATTTATCCTTTTCCTGTCTATCTCCTGAATGACATCGCCCTTTTTCAGGCCTGCATCATCGGCAGGGCTTCCAGGTTCGACCTTTATTACAACCACACCCCTCTCATTTGCATTAAGACCGAGTTGAAGGGCGATCTCCTTCGTGAGGTCATACACAGTAATGCCCGAGAAGGCATTTCTCTGTATATCACCTTCAGGTTCTTCTGTAATATTCGCCATCTCCCTCGGAAGTTCGGCTACGGTAACATTGAGATTAAATTCCCTGCTGTTTCTTATTATCTTTATCCTGACCTGAGAGTTTACCTTTGTTTGAGCGACAGAATTTCTGAGCTGGCTTACGCTGCTTATTGCCTTGCCGTCATATTCGATAATTATATCTCCCCTCATTATACCAGCCCTCTCAGCAGGGCTCCCCTTTGTTATATCACTGACCAGTGCACCCCTTGGCTCCTTGAGACCGAATTTCTGAGCTATCTCCGGGGTGACCTCCTGAATCATGACACCGAGCCATCCCCTCACGATCTTTCCCTGTTTTATCAACTGATCCATTACAAGCTTTGCCATATTGCTTGGCACGGCAAAGCCGATGCCCTGATAGCCACCGCTCCTTGAAAATATTGCTGTATTTATCCCTATCAATTCACCATTGATATTTACAAGGGGGCCTCCTGAATTTCCGGGGTTAATTGCAGCATCAGTCTGTATAAAGTCCTCGTAATCAGCGATTCCAACATTTGCCCTTCCTACAGCACTGATTATACCCATAGTTACAGTATGACTTAGTCCATAGGGATTGCCTATAGCAAGGACAAACTCTCCGACCTTAAGACGGTCTGAGTCTCCCCATCTAACAGTGGGTAATTTCTGCGCAGAGATCTTCACAACGGCAATATCTGTTTTAGGATCAGAACCTATAACCTTTCCCTTAAAACTTCTTTTGTCAAAGAGGGTGATCCTTATGTCCTCTGATTTTTCTACGACATGATTATTCGTTATTATATATCCATCCTCCGAGACTATTACGCCTGAACCAAGACTTTGTTCCTTCCATTTCTTCTGGTCAAAGTCATGGAAGGGCCTGAAGAGGTCAAAAAAGGTGTCTTCAGAAAAGGGATAGGCATCCCTTTTATATACCTTTGTGGTTGATATATTTACAACTGCCGGGGTTACTTGCGCTACAATATCTGAAAAGGCCCTGCTTGTTTCTACGATCTGCGTGTGTACTCGGGGACCAGAAATAATACTCGCTGGATAAGTTGAATAAATATACCTGTTTATAAGAAAATAGGTTAGTCCACCAAGCAAAAAACCAACAAATGATATTATCAGAGCAGCAAAAATTTTTCTCTTCATTTATTAATTATACTAAGCCATTTGAAGAGTTGTAAAGGCTAAGCCTTTCCTCAAAAATATACAGGGCTGTTATAGTGCAGCACGGGTTTTTTTTGTCGCTCCTTGACATATCTGATTTGAATAAAGTAGATTACATAGTTATGAGAAGACCGATGATTACAGCTAACTGGAAGATGAATAAGACCGTTTCTGAGGCAATAGAGTTTGTTAATGTCTTTCTTTCTGCTGTGAAAGACATTAATGATAGAGATATAGTTATCGCCCCTCCCTTTACTGCCTTATATGCTGTTGCCGGTGCTATTAAGGGCTCCAACATCAAAATCTCGGCTCAGAATGTATCTTTCGAGGAAAAGGGTGCATTTACAGGTGAGGTATCTCCTTTGATGTTAAAAGATGTGGGTTGCGATTTTGTGATAATAGGTCATTCAGAAAGAAGGCAGTACTTTGGAGAAAGCGATGAGATACTTAACAAAAAGACGAAGATTGCCCTTAAAAATGGCCTCGATGTTATATTCTGTATTGGCGAGACCCTCAGACAAAGAGAAGATGGTATGACCTTTAATGTTTTGAGCAGGCAGCTCTCAGAGGGATTAAAGGATGTTGATTTGTCGAGGGTAGTTATAGCTTATGAGCCTGTATGGGCCATTGGAACTGGCAAGACTGCAACACCAGAACAGGCCCAGGAAACACACGCCTACATCAGGAATGAATTAAGGACATTTTCAGAGATTGCTGACTCTCTTAGAATACTTTATGGGGGAAGTGTAACACCTGAAAATATAGATAGCCTTATGGCCTGTCCTGACGTGGACGGTGCCCTTGTAGGAGGCGCAAGCCTCAAACCTGATAGCTTTGAAAGGATAGTGAGATTTAAAAAGGAGGTATAATGGCGACTTTACTACTTATAATCCACATACTGGTTTGCTTGTTTCTCATCTTTATTGTTCTGATACAGAGCAGTAAAGGTGCTGAACTCGGTGCTGCCTTTGGTGGCTCAAGCCAGACCCTTTTTGGTAGCAGGGGAGCAGCGACATTTCTTAGTAAACTCACAACCATCGCGGCTGTTATTTTCATGCTGACCTCTTTATTGTTAGCCATGTCTTCGGTCAAAGGTGGGTCGGTTGTGAAAAAGTCTCTACCTGTTGAACAAAAAAAGGAAATGCCAGCAGGCCAGGGGCCTGTTCAGTCAGCACCAATCCAGCAACAGGGACCTGTTGAAAAGAAATAGGAAATTATTTCTTAGTCTTCTACTTACCTTTTTTCTTTTCATTTCCTGCACAAGGGAGCCTGATGTAAAGAGACCTTTTGAGATTACCGTTGCCTTTGGAGCAGATGCGAAGAGACTTCTTCCCCTTCTTGCCTCTGATAGTGCCTCAGGCGAGATAAGCGGTCTGATATTCAATGGACTGACCAAATATGACAAAAATATAAAGATCACAGGTGACCTTGCTGAGTCATGGGAGATCAAAAGAAAGGGCCTTGAGATTATATTTCATCTGCGAAAGAATGTGAAGTGGCATGATGGACAAGAATTTACTGCTGATGATGTAGTATTTACTTACAAAACAGTAACAGACCCGAAGGTTCCAACCCCCTATGGAAGCAACTATGGACCTGTTGAAAAGGTGGAGGCCGTAAATAAATATACTGTAAGAGTAACCTACAAAGAACCCTATGCCCCAGCCCTCGAGTCATGGGGGATGGGTATCATACCAAGACATATCCTTGAGGGAAAGGATATTACATCAGAAGAATTCAATAGACATCCCATCGGCACAGGTCCTTACAGATTAAAGGAATGGGTTACAGGTCAAAAGATTGTCCTCGAGGCCTTTGATGAATATTTTGAGGGGTGGCCCAACATCAAGAGATACGTGGCCAGGATAATACCCGATCAGGCAACGACCTTTCTTGAACTGAAATTCGGGGGGATTGATTATATGGGACTTACCCCACCACAGTATAAACTCCAGACAGAGACCACGCTTTTTAAAAGATATTTTCAAAAATTCCGATACCCTGCCTTTGGTTATACCTATCTGGGATACAACCTTCAGGACCCCCGATTTGCAGACCGCAGAGTTAGACTTGCCATATCTCATGCTATAAATAAGAAGGATATAATTGATGGCGTTCTGCTTGGTTATGGCACGCCCTGCACAGGCCCTTTCCCGCCTGAATCATGGGCGTATAATCCTGATGTGAAGGATATAGAATATGACCCAGAAAAGGCGCGGCAGTTACTTAATGATGCAGGGTGGAGGCAAGGTGATGATGGTATATTTTATAAGGATAAAAAACCCTTTCGGTTTACTGTCCTTGTTAATCAGGCAAATGATGTGAGAATCAAGACAGCACAGATTATAAAGGAAAACCTCAAGAGGATAGGCGTAATTATGGATATAAAGGTCCTTGAGTGGCAGGCACTCCTGCACGAATTTATAGACAAGAGAAGGTTTGAGGCGGTAATACTTGGCTGGGCATTGTCAAGAGACCCGGATATTTATGATATCTGGCACTCCTCAAAGACAAAGGAAGGAGAGTTTAACTTTATATCGTACAGGAATGAAAAAGTTGACAGGCTCCTGATTGAGGGCAGAAGGACCTTTGACCTTGACAGGAGAAAAAGGATATATCAGGAGGTTCACAGGCTCCTTTCTGAAGATCAGCCTGTCACATTTCTATTCGTCCCTGATGCCCTCCCTGTGCTTCATAAAAGGTTTAAGGGTGTTGAAAAGGCACCGCTTGGTATCTGGTATGATTTCATTCACTGGTATGTCCCCGAGGACCGTACTAAATGGTACTGAGCAAAAATTGTCTTGCCTTCATGAAGACCTTGATATAATCATCGCTTGCATAATCTCGATATGTAAATAGATGGGGTTGGTAACTTTTATTTCTGTAAACAAGGGTTACCTCGGCAAAGATGCCTTTACCCATATATATCCTGTGGGAATAGTTTTTTGTTGAGGCAAGGACTACTTTTGAAAGGGTCAGATAGCCAGGGTCAATGTTTATAAGGCGCCTGCCTTCCTTGGAGAGGGCATCTTCTATCTCCCTTGTGAGAAGCTTTATTTCTGGAAGAGTTGCTGAGTTTATCAGGCCTTCAAAAAAGATGAAATGTCTTTTTATTGGCCAACCAAGTTCATCGGCATAATATGTTGAATAGTCCCAGTCGAAGGTTGGACTTTCAAAGAGGGTCTTACCAAAGAGGTTAGTAAGCCTTTGTCTTGCCTTGCTAAGATAAGTCTCATCATGAAATAACAGACCTGTAAAGAGAAGGGCCTTTTCGTCCTTCATTCCTTAATAAGTTCAGATATCAATGAGATAATCTCAGAGGAGGTCCAGTCAGCAGGTCCTATGAGCTTTTTTATTAAAATACCATTTTTGTCAATGATAAAGGTCTCCGGAACTCCCGTAAGTCCATAGGAGACCGCTGCCTTTCCACTAGGGTCTAACCATAGGGGAAGGTCAAAATTATTTTCCCTGAGATATGAGAAGGCCTTTTCAGGCTCATCCCTGTAAAGGATTGTAATCATCCTGAATTTATCATTGTCTTTGAAGTTATTGTAAAGACCCTGAAGTGATGGCATCTCATCCCGACATGGTGGACACCATGTCGCCCAGAAGTTAATGAAGACAACAGAACCCTTGAGAGCTGAAATCTGCAGAGCTTTTCCATCAATTGAATTTAAGGTGATATCAGGTGCCTTCATCCCCTCGATTGCTTTTACTACCTCTACTTTTTCCTTTTCCCCGAAACCCCAGAAAAGAATAAAGAGGGCAACTATGGCAATAGCAATTAAGATTAAGCCTTTATATCTCGAACCCATGCTCTGCTTTAATTAATACCTGACAGGAGGGCCTCCTCTTCTGCTTCAACAAACACAGGCGAACCAGCCTCGAGATAAACCCTTACTTTATCCACTCCTTTAAAACGTCCTGCCAGTAAGTGTTCAGAGAGCGGGTTCTCAATCTCCCTCTGTACGGCTCGCCTCATAGGTCTTGCACCATAGGCAGGCTGGTAATACTTATTTATTATCCACTCCTTCACAGCATGGTCGACCTCAATCTGAAGACCCTGTTCTATAAGTTGCTTGTTCAACTCTTTGATAAGGAGGTCTATTATGGAAACAAGATGTTCCTTTTCAAGAGGATGGAATACGATTATCTCATCAACACGATTCAGGAATTCAGGATTAAAGGTCTTTCTCAACTCCTGCAGTACGTTGTCTTTTATCTTCAAATAGATGTCTTCAGAGCTTGCCCTTTGAAATCCAAGGGGTGTTGATTTTTCAATCACCCTTGCACCAAGATTGGATGTCATGATTATCACCGTGTTCTTGAAATCAACCTTTCTTCCGAAACTATCAGTAAGGACACCCTCATCAAGGACCTGTAGAAGGATATTGAACACATCAGGATGGGCCTTTTCTATCTCGTCAAAGAGGACTACAGAATAGGGCCTCTTTCTTATCCTCTCTGTTAGTTGTCCCCCTTCTTCATATCCTACATAACCCGGTGGTGCGCCTGTAAGTCTTGAGACATTGAATCTCTCCATATATTCAGACATATCAATCTTAACAAGGGCATTTTCATCATCAAAGAGGAATTCGGCAAGGGCCTTTGCAAGTTCTGTCTTTCCAACCCCCGTAGGGCCGAGAAAGAAGAAGGAACCAATCGGTTTTTTCCTTGCCTTAAGACCTGCCCTTGACCTCCTGATAGCCCTTGATATTGCCTTAATAGCCTCGTCCTGGGCTATGATCCTGTTATGTAAGACTTCCTCCATTCTCAGAAGCTTCTCTGATTCTTGCTGCTCCAGCTTATAAAGGGGAATACCTGTCATCTTAGAGACCGTATATGCCACATCCTCTTCCCTTATAACAGGGATTTCTTTGTTAATATTCTCTTTCCATCGACGCTGCATCTGGTCGTACATCCTCTTTAATCTCTCCTCTTCTGCCCTAATGGCTGCAGCCTTCTCAAGGTCATGGAGTTTCACGTAAAGGTTCTTTTCCTTTGAAAGCCTCATCAATTCCTGTTCTATATCTTTTAATTCCGAGGGTGGTGTATATCTTTTAAGTTTAATCCTCGAGCCTGTCTCATCTATAACATCTATAGCCTTGTCAGGGAGATGTCTGTCTGTAATATACCTGTCTGATAGTTTCACTGCAGACTCAATGGATTCATCGCTTATCTTAACGCGGTGGTGCGACTCATATCTGTTTTTAAGTCCATGAAGGATCTTGATAGTGTTTTCAACACTTGGGGGTTGAATGTAAACCGGCTGAAACCGCCTCTCCATGGCACCATCCTTTTCTATATACTTTCTATATTCATCTGGAGTTGTAGCACCTATACACTGGATCTCTCCACGTGAAAGGGCAGGTTTTAACATGCTTGAGGCATCAACAGAACCTTCAGCGGCCCCGGCTCCAATTAATGTATGCACTTCATCAACGAAGAGTATGACGTTGTCAGACTGGGTAATCTCCTTCATGACAATCTTAAGTCTCTCCTCGAACTGTCCTCTGTATTTAGTACCAGCTATAAGCGCGCCTAAATCAAGGGAGACAATCCTCTTTCCGAGGAGGCTCTCTGGTACGTCGCCACTAACTATCTTCTGTGCAAGGCCCTCTACTATAGCAGTCTTACCAACACCAGGTTCACCAATAATGATAGGGTTATTCTTTATCCTCCTGCCGAGTATCTGAAGTACCCTCTCGATTTCATCCTCACGACCTATCACAGGGTCAAGTTTTCCTGCCTTCGCAAGTTGCGTGAGGTCCCGACCAAACTCATCAAGGGCAGGCGTGGAGGTCCTTTTCTCCTTAACATGGACATGGGGGTGTGTCCTGAGGGCAAGATTAATTGTGAGTTGTCTTGCACCGAGAAGATTAACCCCAAAGGACCTCAGAATCTTTCCACCTATTCCCTCCTCTTCTCTTATGAGACCAAGCATTAGATGCTCGCTTCCAATATAATTGTGCCCTAATAGCCTTGCCTCCTCAACAGCGAGTTCGAGGACCTTCTTTGCCCTCGGTGTAAATGGTATATCACCAAAGGTCATTATATTGGTGCCGGATGGAAGATTCCTCTCAACCTCCATATAGAGTTCATCAATTGATATGCCCATCTTTCTCAGGATTGCCACTGGAAGGCCATCATCATCTCTCAGGAGGGCAAGCAGGATATGTTCAGTTCCGAGATAATCATTCTGCCTCTTCTCAGCCTCTTCTCGAGCATATATGATTATCTTTCTCCCTCTCTCTGTAAATCGTTCAAACATCTCAACCTCCTCTTAAGAGAATAATAATGCTTTTCCTTTAACATTGTCAATTCCTTAGGCGTGAGGCGTGAGGTATGAGCAAAAAGCCGTAGGGCGGTTTGCGAACCGCCCCTGCTTTAATCATAATATCTCAAGGGCAGAAAAGAAGAAGGGGATTTCATAAGAGGCAGATGCTTGTGAGTCAGAGCCATGGACTATGTTCCTTTCTACATCTGTTGCAAAATCAGCCCTGATAGTGCCGGGCGCAGCCTCCATAGGGTTTGTTGCACCCATTATCTCCCTGACCTTAGAAATAGCATTATCACCTTCAATAACCATAACCACGACAGGACCTTCTGACATAAAGTCTGTCAGGCTCTCATAAAAGGGCCTTTCCCTGTGAACTATATAAAAGGCCTTTGCCTCTTCCTTTGAAAGCTTGATTTTCTTAAGTGCAGCTATCCGAAGCCCTTTTTTCTCAAATCTGCTTATAACCTCACCGATCAGGTTTTTCTTTACCCCGTCAGGTTTAATTATTGATAGCGTCCGTTCCATCATTCCTCCTATATATTAAGTTTTTCAACAAGCAATTTTACAGCCTGAGCAGACCTTTCAAAGCTTGATCTTTCCTCTTCATTCAGCTCCAGCTCAATAATCTTCTCAATTCCTTTACTGCCAAGAATTACAGGTATCCCTGTATAAACCCCTTTGATGCCATACTGTCCTTCAAGATGGGCAGAGCATGGCAGCATCCTGTGCTCATCATTAATTATGGCTTTAATCATCTGACATGTTGCTGCTGCAGGTGCATAGAAGGCACTGCCAGATTTAAGCAGGGAGACAATCTCTGCACCCCCATGTCTCGTCCTTTCAATAAGTCTTTTTATTGAATCACCGGAGAGGAGTTCTGTAATAGGTATTCCTTTAATAGTCGTAAATCTTGGCATCGGCACCATAAGGTCACCATGACCGCCAAGAACAAGGGCCTCTATATCCTGTGGTGAGACACCTGATTCAAGGGAAATAAAGGTCCTGAATCTTGCTGAATCCAGGATTCCACCCATTCCTATCACCCTCTCAGGTCCAAAACCCGATACCTTCATGCTCAACTGTGTCATTACATCCATGGGGTTTGTAACAACGATTATGATCGCCTCAGGGGAAAACTTGACTACATTCTCCGTAACATCCGATACTACCTTTGCATTGGCATGGAGGAGGTCATCCCTGCTCATGCCAGGCTTTCTTGGAAAGCCAGCAGTGATGACAACAATGTCCGATGAGGCAGTGTCACTATATTCATTCGTGCCCTTAACAGATACAGGTGAGTCCCATATCGCGCATGCCGCGAGTATATCGAGTGCCTTTCCCTGCGGGATACCTTCAATGACATCAAAGAGCACAACATCAGCTATCCCATCCCGAGCAAGGAGTTCTGCTACTGTTGCACCTACATTGCCAGCACCTATAACCGAAACCTTTTTTCTCATAAGACGATAATTATATACAAAAAACAGGGAAACCTTCAACCATACGCCGCCCTCTCCCCGCTGGAGAGAGGGTTAGGGTGAGGGGGGCAGAATTATGAATTATGTGAATTATGCCAACCAATATGAGTTAAAATAAACCCGTGCAAGGTTATGCGGGCAGGTCAATTAAGATTAATCTGACCGATAAGAAGATATCGGTCTTCACGACACCAGAAGACCTCTGTCTTGAGTTTCTTGGTGGCAGGGGCTTTGGTGCAAGACTCATATCTGAGAGGATTACCAGTAGCTATGACTCTCCTGAAATGCCCTTGATATTTGCCACAGGCCCCCTTGTTGGGACAGTTGCACCAACATCGGGCAGGATGTCCGTCATTTCAAAGTCTCCCCTTACAGGGACTATCTTTGACTGCTCCGCAGGTGGAAGGTTCGGTACAGCGATGAAAAGGGCCGGTTATGACTTTATTGAGATAGAAGGAATCTCTCAGAGGTGGGTTATTTTGAATATTGAAAATGACAGGATTATGATTGAGGATGCCGGCAATATGGAAGGGAAAAACACCTCTGAGTTGCAGGGAATGATGGATAAAGGCTGGTCCTTTGCTACTATTGGAAGGGCTGGAGAGAAACTGGTGCGGTTCGCATCCATTGTTTTCGATGGTCATTATGTGGCTGGCAGAGGTGGTCTTGGTGCTGTAATGGCTGCAAAGAGGTTGAAGGCAATAAGGGTAAAGGGAGATAAGGAGATAACAGTAGCCAATCCAGAGGAACTAAGAAAGGCCCGTGATGAAATAATGAGGCTCCTCAGGGCATCTCAGGCTGTCTTCGGGGAGTTCGGGCTTTCTGAGTTTGGAACGGCGGCCCTTGTTGACCTTATCCATGCCAGAAGAATGGAGCCTGCTGATAACTTTCGCAGTACCTTTTTTGAGGGTTCATCAGCCTATTCTGGTTACACCATGAAGACAAGGCTTAAGGCTAAAAAGGCTGGTTGTGCTGGCTGTCCAATTCTTTGTAAGAAGATCGGCCAGCATGGTGAGAAGATACCCGAGTTTGAAACAGTTTCTCACTTTGGGGCCTTAAATGGTTGTAATGACCTCGACGCAATAATAGAGGCAAACAGGATATGTGATGATTATGGGATGGATACTATTAGTGCTGCCTCAACCATTGCCTGTTATTCAGAGATAATTGGCAGGAGGCTTTCTCCTCAGGAGATGTTAGGCCTCCTGTTAGATATTGCCGAGAGGTCAACTCCCCTCGGTGATAGCCTTGCCGAGGGTTCTTTAAGATATGCTATGTCAAAGGGTTATCCAGGATTAAGCATGTCTGTTAAGGGCCTTGAACTGCCAGCCTATGACCCTCGAGGCGCCTATGGTATGGCACTGGCCTATGCAACATCAAACAGGGGAGGCTGTCATCTAAGGGCATATCCAATAAGCCATGAGATATTGAGAAAGCCTGTTGCAACTGACAGATTCTCCTTTGAAGGGAAGGCAAGGATAATAAAGATTGCAGAAGACCTGAATGCCGTTGTTGATTCTCTTACGGCCTGTAAATTTGTCTTCTTTGCTGCCTCTTTAGAGGAGTATGCGAAGGCCATCAATGCAGTAACAGGGAATAACCATGATGTCCAGTCACTATTAAAAATAGGCGAAAGGATATGGAACCTTGAGAGGCACCTCAATGAATTGAATGGCTTTAACAAATCCCACGATGATTTGCCAGAAAGGTTTTTTAAAGAGGAGGGTTCATCAACTGCTAATGTCAGGATACCTCCGATAAATAGAGAGGAATTTTTAAAGGCAAGGGAGAATTATTACAGGATAAGGGGATACGCCCTGTGATAAAATCTGCAGGATGTTAGGTCAGATCGAGAAATATCTTTTTAAACTCCACTCTCAAGGCCTTGCTGATAAGGAAGAGGCTGTATTCCTAGGCCTTGATGCAGATTTGTTTTCCAATAAGCCCATTAAGGATGAAGTATTTGAGCTAAGCAAACTCTTTGACCTGATGAACATAAACACCATCCTTTTCTCTGCACCATTACAACCATACAGGGACATCATCAATGAGATAGTCCGATACGATTTATTATGCATAAAACAAAACAGACTCATCCCGCTGGATTGTGAGACGAGAACATTCTTTCATGATATCCCTGTAATTGATGAATTCTCTGCCCATGCAATTGCAGAGGCACTCTCTCATAGAAAGGCAGCAATCATTAAAGACAGGGGCATTGTTACCTGTGGAACAGTAATGCCAGAGCAGGCCTTTGTCTCATTCAGCTCTACCTGTTTTTCCACATTTGTGAAGTATTTCTTTGATAGTTTAATGTATTTTGAGAGGTGTCATTCCGATGGGGTAGCCCCTGATATCGCATATATAAGCAACTTTGAGAGGATAATAGGCTATCTGAGACCCTTTCCTGTTCGTCCCCTTTTATCATCGATGCCTCCGGAAGGCGAAGATGATGTCATGGAAATGCTTTCAGAGGCTGGAAAGGCGATTGTTAATTTTGGGCTGGTAGATTCGTACTTCGGGAATATCTCCTATGTATTAAAAGATAAGATTTACATAAGCCAGACAGGTAGTTCCCTTGATGAGCTTGAATGCTGTATTGACGCAGTGCCATTAGATGGCTCATCATCAACAGGCATAACAGCATCATCGGAACTTTCTGCCCATAAAAATATCCATATTATTACGGGAGACAATGCAATACTTCATGGTCATCCAAAATTTTCTGTAATCATGTCCATGTACTGTTTAAAGGACTGTAAACAGTTCACCGAGATAGATTATTGCTACAGGAGGTGTAGCAGGAAGAGATATATTAATGACATCCCTGTAGTATCAGGTGAGATAGGGACAGGGCCAGCAGGATTAATGAATACCGTTCCCTGGGCAATGAAGGATGGCAGGGGTGTGATAGTCTTTGGTCACGGTGTCTTTACCTCAGGAAGGAACACATTTCAGGATGCCTTCAATAAGCTCCTCATGATTGAGGAGATGTGCAAAGAACATTACCTCCTTGCCTGTCGGCAGACAGGCGCCTCGTCTCATACAGGGGGTCAGGATCAGGCATAAACCATAAGGCTATAGCAATAGATAAACCAGAATCTAATCTATGTTATAATCTCCCTGTGAAGAGTGAGGAAATCAGGGAAATCATACTTAACAGAGAAAGACTCCTCAATTGCGGGGTTGGGATTGTGGTAATATTTGGCTCATCTGTTGAGGGTACCTCTCATTCCATGAGTGATATAGATGTTGGTGTGGTCTTTGAAGATATCTCTTATCTTAAAAAAGACCCACTGAACACCTATGGAATCCTTTATGAGGAGTTCACAGAGAAGATCGGTGAGAACATAGATATTGTTTATCTCCATGAGGCACCATTGAGTCTTCAGTTTCAGGCAATAACAGAGGGGATACCCCTGTTTTATTCATCATCTGAATTCTTCTATGACTACAAGGAGAGGGTTATCCTTCTTTATCTTGACTTCCGTTTCTTTGAAGAGATCTTTGATGAGGCATACAGATTGATCGAGAGAAAGCCCCTAAATATCTAGAAGGTCAGGAATATACTTGCCGATATTGAGAATAATCTTAATGAACTAAAGCAGTTAGTCTCCTCGTGATTTGAAGGATTCGCCTCAGACAGAAGGAATTATGGGCTTGCAGAACACTATCTGAGGAGGACCCTCGAAGGTATCATAACCATAGGCACTCATATCCTTTCACGCCTTCCTGTTAAGACAAAGGACTACAAAGAGGTCATCCTCGGTCTCGGTGAGTGTGGGATCGTTCCTGTTGAGTTTGCTGAGAGGAACAAGAGGCTTGCCAGTTACAGGAACAGGCTCGTTCATTTATACTGGGAGATCCCTGTGGAAATAGAGCAGCATCTGAATGATCTACACCTATTCTGCCATTACTTTCAGCAGGTTTTGAAGGACCCCGAAAGGTTTGGCCTCACGAGATAGGAATTATCTCAATACTACTCAAGAAATCGGATAATCTCCAGTTCCCTCTCCATTACATATCCTGCGAGCCTCTCCTCGTCCTTTGGATGAATGAACAATTCCATGCCATATCTGAAGGTGTCTTTTTCTTCCCTCTTGAATCTTATTACACCGTAAGTGACTATAACATCTCCTGCAGGCATTATTATTGTTAGGGGATAAATCTCATTAATATTAAAATCCCTACCTGTAATGTATCCAATCCCTCTCTGGCTGATATCAGTAACCTGAACAGGGATTGTTGGTTCGTCATGCTTCAGTATGTAGAGATTAACAGGCCTTTCAGGGGATGGTTCAATCCTCAAGAATCGGCGTCTCTCGATGAACAACCTGTCAGGTATGGTTGCGAGGACCTCATCATCATTAACCTTCAAGACCTTCAGTGTCCCCTCATATGATGTCTTTGCAGGAAAGACAGCCTTAATTATCATATCTTTCTTTATTCCTTTAAGAATTGTAACAGGCCTGAACCTTAAAAAAAGCAGTTTATCATCTATTATCTCCTTGATCCTGCAACTGCCCCTGACCGTTACAGGTCTTTCACCTTCAAGTATCGGAAAGGATATGATTATTGAGACCCCCTCGTTTATGAGATAATTAATTACCTTTCTTATATTCTCAGGGGATTCCTCTGGTTTGTCCCTCTGTAGTTCTTCTGTTACCATCTCCTTTGAAACAGGAGGGACCGGTCTTCCTGCCTCGCTACAGAGTCTGAAGATAAGTCTTACGATGTTTTTTACATCCTTTTTACACATCCTTTTAAGGTCTATTAAAAGGGCATTGTAAGAGGGGAGGTTTTCCTGAATCAGTGTCGGCTCTGTTGATATGAATATGACAGGATTGTTCAATCCCCTTCTCTTCTTCTCTGTGAGAAAATCGAGATAATCATCCTCAAAGGGAAGCAAAGCCATGTCACCAGGCAGTGCCTCAGTGAGAAAGATGTCCTTTATCCTTTCTGAAGAAAGGACCTTGTGGGGTATATCTTCATCAATAAGGTCCATGAGATTCCTGTCTATCCAGACCCTCACCTTAGAAGTTCCTTTACCTTATTCAGGATTACCGAAAGCCTGTAGGGCTTCTGAATAAATGCATCAGGTTCTGGCTCTATGCCCGTGAGGGCTGTTTCCTTATCATAGCCAGTGGATACGATTATCCTTATATCCTTTGATATCTTTCTCAATTCAGATATGAGCCTTCTGCCATCCATGCCCGGCATCTCGATGTCTATGATTGAGAGAACAATATTATCCTTCATATCCCTGAATATCTCGAGTGCCTTAAGTCCATCCTCTGCAGTATAGACATTATAACCCGCTGATGTGAGGGCATCTTTGAGGAGACCCAATATTATCTCTTCGTCATCGACGACAAGGATACCAATGGGAGTAACGGAATCCTTTTTCTGGGTCGCTGTCTGAGACGCCCTCGGTAGATGGATAGTAAATGTCGTTCCCCTTCCCTCTTCGCTTTCGAGGGATATGCAGCCATTATGGCTCTTAACAATTCCTGCAACTGCCGAAAGCCCCAATCCCCTTCCCATAAATCTTGTGCTGAAGAATGGTTCAAAGACCCTTTTATGGAGCTCCTTCGGGATACCCATGCCTGTGTCTGTTACCTTGACCTCGACATATTCGCCTTCCTTCAGATACATTTCAAGGGGATAGCATGACATTGGTTCCCTTACCTCGATATTCGATGTCTTTATATACAATGTTCCTTCATTCTCGTCTCCTATAGCCTCAAAGGCATTCAGAATAAGATTGACCATCAGTTGTTCCATCTGTCTGCCATCAGCAAGGACAGGCCAGAGTTTGTCATCGAGGTCCAATTTAACAATGATATTAAGGAATTGTCCCTTATGGGTCATCTTCAGGGCATTTTTGATTGAATCATTGAGGTTTACTATAGAGGGCTGATATGCCCCCTGTCCTGTAAATGCAAGCATCTTACTTACAAGGTCTGCCATCTTTTCAGAGGTGTTTATGATGGTTTCGAGGTAAGGGGTCTCTTCATCTTTTAGTCTCATTCTTAATATCTCGGCATTGCCCATAATAGCCATGAGCATATTGTTGAAGTCGTGGGCAATGCCACCTGTCAGTGTCATAAGGGATTGTTCCTTTTCCTCCTGATGGAGCCTCTGCATCAGTCTTCTATGCTCCTCTTCGAGCCTTACCCTCTCTGTTATATCCCTCGATGCCTCAATAACAAAGACAACATCACCATTTTCATTCAGGACAGGAGATGTCTCTATCTCCATAATCCTCTCACCATCAGGATAAATATGTTTATGTACTGTCCTTATCTTTTCCTTTTTTTCAATGACCTCTTTTAAAGGACAGGGATGTTCACTTCCATCACATGGCACCTCTCTTCCATGAGAGATCCTGTAACAGAATGTGTCCTTTTCAATGGATGCCCTCAATGGCTCATTTGCCATCTCAACACTGTAATCAGTCCTTATTACTATGATGTGGTCAAATATGTTGTCAAGGATGGACTGAAGGAATCTCCTCTGTGCCTCCCTGAATTCCTCCCTCTGAACCTGCTCTGTTATATCAATGATGGTTCCGACTATTGCAGGCCTGCTGTCTATGTCTGTTACACTACCCATGGCCTCTACATCTATTAAAGAGCCATCTTTTTTCTTTCCCTTAAATCTATAATTAATAGTCTCTATCTCTCCTTCAAGCCTCTTCCTTATATTCTCTTTTACGGTAGGATGATAACTCTCCTCTGTGAGGTCATAAGGGGTCTTTTTGTTTATCAACTCTTCAGGTTCGTATCCAAAGATATCCGCCATCTTTTGATTTACATATTTAAACTGTCCATCCTGAATGATATAGATACCAACCAAAGACCTCTCGGCGAGTTTTCTGAACCTCTCTTCAGACTCCATAAGGAGTCTTTCTCTAATCTTTCTCTCTGTTATATCCCTTGCAACATGGACACAGGATACTATGTTTCCTTTATCATCCATTATTGGTGATGCGGTGACAAGATAGTAACCACCTAAATGTTCTATATAAAGTTCACTGACCTCTGTCTTTCCTGTCTCATACATCCTCTGGCAAGGACAGGGGTTTTGTAAGGGTTCAAAATTTTGAACCCCTACAATCTGGCAGTTCAGTTCAAAACATCGCTTTTTAGTGATGTCATTGCTACCGATTTTTTCTATAAGTGCCCTGTTAGCCCTAATTATCCTTCTGTCAGGTCCAATGATGGCTATTATGTCAGGGACTGCGTCAAAGGTCTGCTCCCATTCAGTCTTAGCCTTTATTAATTCACCCTCTGTCCTTTTCCTCTTTTCTATCTCAAGTGTGAGGGCACGGTTTTTTTCATTCAGTTCTGCTGTCCTCTCCTGAACAAGGACCTCAAGTCCATCCATTGCATGCTGAAGCCTGAGCCTTGATTCATTTAATCGCCTGTTCAGCCTCGTAATTATTATCACGAGTGTAAGGAGGACGATAATTATCAGAAGGGTCAAAAAGATTACATACCAGTATTGCCTCACAAATGCACCTATCGTCACCTTTCCATAGTCCTTATATGGACCTACCCTCAGTTCCTTCATAAGTTCATGGACTGGATGATAATCGAGGGGTATTGTCCATCCTTCACTCTCAGAGGCAATGGCAGCAGGGCTATCATGGGGCATGCTTAATAATGCAATGGCGACCTCTTCTGATAAATCCTCAGACACATGTTCGAGCCTTGCAAATGGCCACTCAGGATAAAGCCTCGTGCTTAAGAGAAATGGAAAACCATCGACCTTCTGTTCATTAATCACCCTTATGTCTTTGATGTCTATCCTTCCAGCATCTGCCATTCTCTCGATTATGTCTGTCCTCACAGTGCCTGCATCAACCTCTCGATTAAGCACAGCCATCACGACCCTGTCGTGGTTTGGTTCAAACCTTAAATCCTTCAGATCCCGATAGGGATTTATACCTCTTTGTTTCATCTCCCTCCATGCCATCCTCCAGCCCCCGAGGGATGTCTCATCCACAGCCATGAAGGTCTTTCCCTTGAGGTCCTTCAAATCCTTGATATCGTCCCTGTCAGCCCTTGTGAATATGACACCACCGAAAAGCGTGTAACCACTCTCCTTCCATCTGTTTTTCAGGGTCGCTATCCTGCTTATCCCATAGGCTGATTCGAGTTCAACATAAATGGATGTGTTTGTTATGACAAAATCGATCTTTCCATCCCTTGTGGCAGGTCCTATTTCATTAAAATCAAGGGGAATAACAGTGAATCTTGTATCGGGTATGTTTAAGGTCAGGTAATCTGCCGTTGGTTGCCATCTCCTTAATGCCTCCTCCTTTCCCCTGTAAGCAAGGACACCTATCTTTACCTCCTTTATTGTTTCTGGGTAGGCATTTAAATGGGAAAGCAGAATTGTTATAAGGAAAAAGAGGGGTAATAGACGCAGGGCAAGTTCATTTATTGCCCGCATAGATTGCCTGTTTTGTCTTTGTTTTTTAACCACTTCCTTCAAGCACATCCTTGACTAATTTGGTTATTTCACTGACCCTGAAGGGTTTGTTTATGAAACCGGCTATGCCCTTTCCCTTTATCTTTTCACTGTCAGGGGAATATCCACTTGACACTATTACCTTGACATCAGGGTTTATCTTTTTCAGTTCCTCAAATGTAGCCATACCATCCATAACAGGCATAACAAGGTCTGTTATAACGATGTTGATCTCTTTATGCATGCGCCTGTATATATCAACAGCCTCTTTGCCATTCGATGCAGTTACGACCCTGTAGCCAGAAGACTCAAGTATTGACCTACCAACATCCCTTATTATCTCTTCATCATCAATAATTAGGATGGTATGTTTATGAGGTTCGGCTGATAGGGCTATTTCCTCAACCCTCGATGGTTCTATACCACTGACTCCTGAATCCTCACAGACAGGGAGATAGACCTTAAACTCCGTACCTCTTCTGACCTCACTGTAGAAACTGATCCACCCCTCGTGGGATGTGGCTATTCCGTATGAGACAGCAAGGCCAAGGCCTGTTCCCTTACCAGTCTCCTTTGTTGTAAAGAAGGGGTCGAAGATCCTGTCCTTTATCTCATCAGGTATCCCTGTGCCTGTATCCCTTACAAACAGGACAGCATAATGACCAGGTTTTGCCTCTGCGTGGACCCTGCAGTATGTCTCATCAATGAGTGCCACATCTGTGCCTATGGTTATTGTGCCTGTTCCCTTAATTGCATCCCTTGCATTTATTACGAGGTTCATTAACACCTGTGTAAGCTGGGATTGGTCGGCATTGACAGGAGGGATGTTCTTTTTGAGGGATAGCCTTATATCTATGTTTTCCTCCACCATTCGCCTGAGCATCCTGAAGGAGTCCTCAATCAGGGTATTAAGATTCAGAGGAGACTTTTTTGGTGGGGCCTTCCTTCCCAGAAGTAGTATCTGTCTTGTAAGGTCAGATCCCCGCTCTGCTGTCTGTATTATCCTCTCGAGGGTCTCCTTTGTCTCTTTATCCCTTACCTTTGATGTCAGCATCTCTAAAAAACCGAGTATCCCTGTGAGGATGTTATTAAAGTCATGGGCAATGCCTGTGGCAAGGCGACCTATTGCCTCCATCTTCTGTGCCTGAATCAGGGATTGCCTGTAACCATTTAACTCCATATCCATGACCTCTTTTCTCTTCCTTAATTCAGAGACCATGTTGTTGAAGACCTCAATTAACTGACCTATCTCATCCTTTTCATCACTGGCCGGTACAGAGACAGTCAGGTCACCATCAGCCACCATTCTGGATGCCTCTGCAAGCATGATGAGCCTCTTCAGTATCACCTTTCTGACGAGTATATAAAGCATTATGACAAGGACTGATGTAAAGATGATACCAAAGGATGCTACTGTTATACCCTGATTCCAGACCCTTTTATTAATTGGCTCATAATTAAGGGCCATTTCGATCCAGCCGTTTACCCTGTCATCCTCTTTATGGAAGTGACACCCTGCTGTATAACAGGCCCTCTGATTTTCTACAGGCATTGTTACAATAAGGGTCTTCTTGCCGTTGATTTCCTTTAGGAGACTCTGCTTGCCTCTATTGCTGGTGCCTGGTTCGTAAGCAGTCCCCTTCTTACCAGTGTCCCCTGTCCTTGAAGAGACCTTAATGGTGCCATCCTTATCCATAACCCTTATCCAGAGGGTATTCTCCATTGACGATACAGACTTAACAACCTCCCTTATATCGTCCCTCTTATTTGTGAGCATGCTGTGCTGAAGTGACATCTTTATCAACTCAGCCTGTTTCTCAGCAAAGGTCCGGTATTTCCCTGACTCCCTTTTCTGGAATTCTATTATTGAAGGGCACCATATCATGATGCTTACGATGGCTATGACAGGTAGGCTCCGGAGGATTATCTTCGTGGTAATGGGAAGCCTTAAACTGGTAAGTCCTTTAAACAATCGCCCTCCCTCACAAGATGTTACAATTAAATTTTATCATAAAATGGCCTATCCTTCCATCTTTGCCCTCAGTCTCATGAGTGCCTGGTTATGGAGCTGGCAGATCCTTCCCTCTGAAAGATCAAGGACCTTTCCTATTTCCTTCAAGGTTAACTCATCCCAGTAATAAAGGGAAAGGACGAGCCTCTCCCTCTCAGGTAATTCGCTGATGAGTTTTGCCATTCTGTTTTTCAGGTCCTTTGATTCATAGACCTCAAAGGGATCTGGTGAGTTGCTATCAGCTATGCACTCCATTATGTCGAGGTCATCGTCAGGGTCTATCCTCTCATTAAGGTCTTCAATATGGAGGGTAAACCTTGAGCTTGCCCTCTGAATGGTCTTATAGTACTCATCAAGAGAGATATGGAGCATCTCTGCAATCTCCTCATCCTCTGGCGTCCTCCCGAGGTCCCTTTCAAGTTCATTGTGGGCGTTCTTAATGGCCTTCATCTTTTTCCTTATTGACTTTGAGGCATTATTTTGCCTCCTAATCTCATCAAGCATGGCGCCCTTGATTCTCATCTCCACAAAGGACTTAAGGGGAGTGCCATTGTTTTTGTATCTCGAAAGGGCATCGAGGAGGCCAATAATCCCCGTACTTATAAGGTCATCCACTGTCAGTTGTGGCGGCAGTCTCCAGGAAAGCCTGTAGGCAGTATACTTGATATAGGGAAGAAAGTCCCTTATAATCTGCTCTTTTTCTTCCTCTGTGATCGGTCTTTCTGTTATTGACTCTTTCATAACTTCTCTGAGGCTATAGACCTTTAACTGTTTGGACAATTTTAACCGTTTGGGGCGCCTATTGCCTGTTGCCCATTGTCATCCTTTCTCCTGCTGATACGAGATTGCCTATAAAGAACTGAAGACCTCCCTTAAGTCCATTCTTCCTTTCTGTCTCAACAAGGATTGAGGCTATCTCTGTTATCTGTTTTGATGCGAGGCAATCAGGGAAGGCAGAGATAAAGGCCTTCTGTGCCCTCACAGCCTTTTGAACCGCGTAATCAAGGGGGATAAAACCAAGATAATTGATAGATATATTTAAGAATCTCCCTGTTGCTGTGGATAGACTCTTAAAGACATTTATTGCCTCTACTTCGCTTCTCACAGAATTAACGAGGATATTAAAGTCCCTTTCCTGATAACGGGTGGAAAGGACCTTAATGAGTGCATAGGCATCAGTTATCGCTGTTGGTTCTGGCGATGTCACAACAATTATCTCCTGGGCTGCAATGCAGAAAAAGGCAACATTCTCTGATATCCCTGCTGACGTATCAATGAGGAGGGTATCTATGTCGTGGTCAAAGGCGTCAAACTCTTCAAGGAGCTTCAACCTCTGAAACTCATTTAATGCCGTCAATTCCTGAACACCTGAACTTGCTGGCAGGATGAGGATGCCCTCAGGACCTTGCACTATTATATCCTTCAATGACTTCTCACCTTTAAGAAGGTGCTGGATATTGTATCGTGGTGCGAGCTGGAGCAGGACATCGATATTACTGAGACCGAGGTCTGCATCAAAGACCAGCGGTTTTCTGCCAAGCCTCTTAAAGGCGATGGCAAGGTTTGCAACGACATTGGTCTTGCCAACACCACCCTTTCCGCTTGCTACTGCTATCGTCATTACGTCCCTTTTTTTCTCCATGACCATTATTCGTACCCCTTATCTCAAGATCATCCATGCAATTTCTTCGACCACAGGGAACTCTATATCGTCAGGCACTTTCTGGCCCGTGGTGAGATAAACAATAGGCTTCTGATATATCATGAGCATGTTGTAGATATTGCCAAATCTAACGGCCTCATCAACCTTTGTAAATGCTATGTGACTGATGGGCAATCTGCTGTAATGCCTGTATGATTCGATCATATAGTTGCTATCACAGTTCGTGTTCATCAGGAGATGGATTTCAAGGGGAAGTCTATTGGAGACTTCCTTATCTTCCTTTATTTCAGAGCATATCCTCGTGATTTCATTAATATTCCCCTCATCCCTTGGATTTCTCCCTGTTGTGTCAATAAAGACAACCTCCCTTTCTTTAGAAAATCTTTTAAGACCCTCTTTAAGTTCCCTCGAATTCGATGCCATGTGAAGAGGTATCCCGAGTATTCGTGCATAAGTTCTTATCTGTTCAGGTGCGCCTATCCTGTATGTGTCAAGGTTTATAAGAGCCACCCTTTTCCTCTCTCTAAGGGCGATGGCAGAGAGTTTTGCCACTGTTGTGGTCTTGCCAACACCTGTTGGACCGATAAGCATTATGGCACGGTTACCTCTCCATCCTGACCACATGCCCCTGCTAATCCCTGAAATGTCTGCCTTCAGGGCATCAATGATGTCCTCCAGGGCCTTCACCTTTTCGCAGAGTCTCAGGGCGAACTCTTCCTTTATGCCCCTTGACCTGAGGATATGAAAGACCCTTTTCTTTCTCTCTGGAAGGGTTATCTCGAAACCATAGAACTTCATCTCCTCGAGGGATTCCTTGAGCCTTTCGATCTCTTTCTTAATATCATCCATTGTTGTTTCAGACTGCTGGAAATATGGTCTTTGCCCTGAGTTTGATGTAATCGATGAATTCTCTTCCCCTTTTAATCCTGCCACATCATAATCCACCCCTGCGGTGACCTCAACATATGGCCTCAGGCCCTTCTTCTCCTCTGATGAGAGTATCACTGCATCCTCACTCAGTTCCTTCTTAACAAGTTCGAGGGCCTCTGAAAAAGTCCTTGCCTTGAATTTCTTAATCTTCATATCTCAATACCCCTGTATTGAATAGTTTTGCTGAGGCAGGTATCTCTGCTGTTGAGAGGACAGCTATGGATGGGATAAACCTCTCTATGATCTTCCTGAGGTATCTCCTTACGTAGGATGAGCATAGTATAACAGGTTGTGTACCTTTAAAATTGCCTTCTTTAATGGCCTTTTCAGTAGCACGGATCAGTTTGTTCACAACATCGGGATTAATGGCACCGCCAGCCTCAATGGCCTCATTGAGAAGTCTCTCAAAGCGGGGGTCAAGGGTCATCACATAGAGGTTTCCATCCTGTGAAAGATACTGTTTTGTTATAAACCTTGAGAGGGCCTGTCTCACATATTCAGTAAGTAACTCTATGTCCTTTGTCGTAGGTGCATAATCAAGGAGTGTCTCAAGGATGGTGACCATATCATTTATAGGAACCCTTTCTCTGAGGAGATTCTGAAGAACTCTCTGCACACCACCAAGTGTCATCTGGGATGGTATCAGTTCATCAACGAGCCTGGGATAGTTCTTTGTAACACTGTCAAGGATGGACTGAACCTCTGTTCTTGTGAGTATCTCGGCAGCGTGAGACTTAATCATCTCTGTTAAGTGGGTGACTATGACAGTTGGTATATCAACGACCATATAACCCTTTGCCTCTGCCATGGCCCTGTCCTTTGGATTTATCCAGTATGCAGGCAGGCCAAAGGCAGGCTCTTTTGTAGGAATCCCCTCGATCGTTTCTGTTACTTCTGCCTCTGATGGAACAGCAAGGAGATAACCCATCATTACCTCACCCCTGCCAACCTCAATTCCTCTAATAAGAAAACTATATTCATGGGGTCTCAACTGTAGATTGTCCTTTATATGAATGGCTGGGACGACAAAGCCGAGTTCCTGGGCAAGTTGTCTTCTCATAGCCTTGATCTTGTTGAGGAGTTCTGCACCGCTTGATTCAACAAGGGGAATAAGGCCGTATCCGATCTCGAAGGTGAGTGGTTCTATCTCAACGAGGGTCTCTATTGGTGTCTCCTTTTGAGGTGCCTCAATAGCCTCCTCTGCCTTCTCCTCAGGAAGTGGCCTTGAGAGTATATATGCAAGTCCTCCTGATAAAGCAGAGAGTATGAAGAAAGGCAGGTGTGGTAACCCGGGTACGAGGCCAAGTAATACCATTATGCCTGATGCTGTTAAGAGGGCCTTTGGATTAATGAAGACCTGTCGGGTTATATCCCTGCCAAGGTCAGTGTCTGTGCCTGCCCTGCTTACAACGATACCTGCTGCTGTTGATATTAAAAGGGCAGGTATCTGTGATACCAGACCATCACCTATTGTAAGGATCGTGTATGTCTTTGCAGCCTCTGAAAGGGGCATGCCCTTTTGAAGCGTGCCTATTATAAAACCACCGATTATATTTATTCCTGTTATGATAAGACCAGCTATGGCGTCGCCTCTAACAAACTTGCTCGCACCATCCATGGCACCATAAAAGTCTGCCTCCTGGGCAATGAGGTTTCTCTGCCTCCTGGCCTCTGCATCGTCAATAATGCCTGCGTTCAGGTCTGCATCAATAGCCATCTGTTTGCCTGGCATTGCGTCGAGGGTAAACCTTGCAGAGACCTCTGCTATCCTCCCTGCACCTTTCGTTATAACAACAAAGTTCACTATGACGAGTATTAGAAACACAACAAAGCCAACTGCATAATTTCCTCCCACCACAAAGCTGCCAAAGGACTTTATGACCTGTCCTGCTGCATCAATGCCTTCATTGCCTCTAAGAAGGATCAACCTTGTGGAGGCTATGTTAAGGCTGAGTCTGTAGAGGGTTGTGATGAGGAGTATCGATGGAAACACAGAAAAATCAAGAGGCTTTCTTATATATATTCCTGTGACAAGGATTACAATTGCTATGGAGATGGAGAATGAAAGAAGTATATCAAGCATGAAGGAGGGTACAGGGAGTATCATGATGCCAAGGACAGATACAACGCCTGCTGCTATCAGAATATCTCCCCTTTGCTGTATTAATTCAAGAAACCTCATGCAGCACCCCTCATCCTGTAGATGTGGGCCAGGACCTTTGCAACAGCTTTGTAAAGCTCTACAGGGATAAATGAGCCAATCTTGAGCTTATACAGTGACCTTGCAAGGGGCCTGTCTTCAACGACAGGCACACCGTGGTCTATTGCTATCTCCTTTATATTTTCTGCTATGATACCAGCACCCTTTGCTATGACCTTTGGTGCATCCATCTCTTCCCTCTTGTAGAAGAGGGCAACAGCTATGTGGGTCGGGTTTGTTATGACAACCGTTGCCTTTGGCACCTCCTGCATCATCCTCCTTCGTGCCAGTTCCCTCTGAATGCTCTTTATCCTTGCCTTAATGAGAGGGTCTCCCTCTGTCTCTTTGTGCTCCTCCCTCAATTCCTGTCTTGTCATCCTTATGGACCTCTCGAAGCGCCACCTCTCAAGGAGATAATCGATTATGGCGATGATAAGAAATGTAAAAAAGCCATAAAGCATCGCCTTTGTTATAAGGGATAAGGAAATCCTCCAGGACTCCCTAGTTTCTGTCACCATCGTCATGGGTAACAAGTCAACTGACTTTTTTATTACAAGGTAAAAGAGCACTCCTCCAAGGATAAACTTAAATATGCTCTTCAGAGTCTCAGTGAGACCTGTGATGGAGAAGAGTCTCTTCAGTCCATTGATGGGATTGATTTTTTCTATGTCCGGTACAGGAGGTTTCATAACAAAGCCACCCTGAGAAAAGCCTGTGATAAGTATGAGTGAGACAGATATAGCAAAGAAGGGTGCAAGTATCAGGAACATCTCTGTTGAGGCCTGTCTCATCGCCCCATAAAGGTCTATTCCGTACCCAAGACTGAGGTGTCTCTTCATGAGGTCTGAGAGATTTTTAATGAAATAATCACCTGTGAGATAAAAGGCTATTATTATCCCTCCTGTACCTGCCATTGTAATGAGTTCTCGACTTCTCGGTACCTGTCCCTGCTCTCTTGCCTTCTGTCTTCTTCGTGGCGTAGCCTGTTCTGTCCTCTCCTCAAATCTCTCCTCTGCCATTCTATCTCCTCATCAACTCGATGGTTCTTAACATCTCTTCCTTAACAGAAACGAAAAGATTCCCACTTACATTAGCAAAGACAGGCATGCTCAACAGCATCACCAGAAAACCTACAAATATATAAACAGGATAGCCGACAAAGAATATGTTCATCTGGGGGGCTGCCCTGTAAATAAAGCCAAAGAGTATGTTTGTTAAAAGCATGACAGTAACAACAGGGGCGCTTACCTTCAGGGCTATTACAAAGAGTGAGGCTGTGAGATTTATTATCTCTGGCAGCACTGACTCTAAAGAGAAGGAGGCTTCAGGGAGCCATTCATAACTCCTTGCAAAGATATATATCAGGTCGTGATGGGCATCCATTCCGAGGAAAAGGAGCATAAGAATAGATGACAATAGCCTTGCAACCTCTGTTGACTGACCTATCTCTGGGTTAAAGAATGTTGCAATGGAAAGTCCCATGGTGTTGCTAATTATCTGGCCTGCTGTCTCAATGGCAAAGAATACAGAACGGGCTACAAGACCGAGTGTTATACCAATAAACAACTCCCTGATGACAAAAAAGGGTATATTGTCTTCATTGACCTTGAGTTCGATCACAGGCGTAAGTACGACAGAGATGGCAAGTATAAGTCCAATCTTGAAGATCGGTGGTATTGTTTTGCTTCCAAAGAATGGAAGCATTATGATGATTAAACTTGCCCTGATCATTATAAAGAAAAAATTTGGAACATATCGTGCTATGAAATCAATGTTGTTCATCTTATGTATTGAGGTATCCTCTCGATGAGATTCGTTGTGAATGTTATCAATACCCCTGCTATCCAGGGAAAGAAAAAGAAGAGGCACAGAAAGACTGCTACTATCTTGGGCACAAAGGTCAGGGTGAATTCCTGTATCTGTGTAATTGCCTGAAAAAGGCTTATTAACAGCCCTACGAGGAGGCTCACGAGCAAGGCAGGCCCTGAAACCATAAGCACAGTCTTTAAAACCTCTCCTGAAAGGTCTCTTACAAGGTCAACTGTCATTGGAAACTCCTCACTATAGAACCAACAACGAGGTTCCAGCCATCAACAAGAACAAACAACAGGAGCTTAAAGGGCAATGAGATCATGACTGGTGGAAGCATCATCATTCCCATTGATAGCAGGATGCTCGAAACGACCATATCTATTATGAGAAAGGGAAGGAATATGAGAAATCCCATCTCAAAGGCGGTTTTCAGTTCACTTATTGCAAAGGCAGGGACGACGACCCTTATTGATAGCTCATCAGGGCTTGCCGGTGGTTTTTCTTTTGCAATCTTGAGAAAAAGGGCAAGGTCTTTTTCCCGTGTCTGTTTTAGCATAAATCCCTTAACAGAGGGCTCTGCCTTTCTTAGGGCCTCCTGTATGGTTATCTCCTTTTTCATATAAGGGGTCACGGCATCTCTCATTACTATGTCAATGGTGGGAGACATGACAAATAAGGTCAAAAAGAGAGACAATCCGATAATAACAGGATTTGGTGGTATCTGCTGTCCTCCCAGGGCCTGTCTGAGGAGAGACAGGACGATGACTATCCTTGTGAAGGATGTAAACATGATGAGGATTGACGGCAACAGTGACAGCAGTGTTATTAAAAAGAAGACCTCAATGGCGGAATCACCTATCTTCACCAAGACCCTCCTTCAGTCTTTTCAGGCTCATTACCTTCTTACTTATCTCCCTTATATCAGATGACTCAATTTCAGAGGCATGGTATCTTCTCAGGAGTTTTATATCTGCTGGCGTAACGCCCAGTAAAAGTACCTCATCGCCAACCCTCATGGCTGCTATACCTTTTCGGCTCCCGAGGGGATGGTATGCAATTATCTTCATTACTTCATTCCTTACCTGCCTCTTTCGAAGAAAAAAACCGAGGAGTATGATAAGGCCTATGACGCCTCCGAGGGCTGTTATCACCTGTATATAGGGCTCGTTCATTTCAACTGCCTTATCCTCTCAGTGGGGCTTATGATATCTGTCAGCCTGATGCCGAACTTCTCATTTACAACCACGACTTCCCCTCGTGCTACAAGTCTGTTATTAACGAGTATCTCCATTGGTTCACCAGCTATCTTGTCAAGTTCAATCACAGACCCCTGACCGAGTTGAAGCAGGTCTCTTATAAGCATCTTTGTCCTTCCAAGTTCTGCTGTTACTTCAAGAGGTATGTCAAGGAGAAAATCTAAGTCTCTCATGGTTGTCTCACTCTTTTCGGTCTTTAATTCCTCAAAATTGGTCTCGTTAACCATCTCATTCTGGTTTGATTCCATCTTGCCTCCTTTCATCCCTCATTTGTTGTCCTTCGTTGTCCGCTGTCCTTTCACGGTCACGACTCACGGACAGGGATCACGGTTTTGATCTTTACAGCCTGATTCCCTCTGCTATATCCCGGTGTGCCTTCAAATTTTGGTATGCCCTCAACCTTGACTATTACATTGTCATCTATAGATTTGCCAAGGTTTATAATACTTCCAGGCCTTAAATCTCTTAGATCCTTTAATGTAAGCTCTACCTTCCCAAGCTCTGCAATAATCTCTACGTGGGAATCGAACAAGATTTCCTTCAATCTTGCAACCCATCTCTGATCAATATCAAACTTGTCTGTCTGAATGCCCGAGTAGAGTTTTTCCTTAATCGGTTCGATCATAGAATAGGGGATGCAGAAGAAGAGTTTTCCTGTAAAGTCTTCTACCTCGAGATGAATCTCTGTTTTTATTACTATCTCGCTGGGGGTGACAATTGTAACGAACTGAGGATTCATTTCAGAACCTACATGTTCAGGCCTTATGGGAATGATGCCGCTCCAGGAAGTGGTAAGGTCATTAAAAGCAATGTTGGTTATCTTTCGGATTACCCTCTGTTCGATTGATGTGAAGGCTCGCCCCTCTGACTTTACATACCGTGCACTGTCACTACCAAAGAAGAACTCAACAAAGGCAAAGACGAGGGGTGCCTCAATAACAAGGAGTGAATAACCCTTGAGTGGTTCCATCTTGAATATATTTATGCTTGATGGAAAGGGGATGTTTTTCATGAACTCCCCGAACTTTATTACCTCTGTGCCATGGACCGAGATATCAACAAACTTCATTATCAGGTTTGATACAGAATTTCTAAAGAATCGGGCAAACCTCTCATTGGCTATCTCAAGGCCTGGCATCCTGCCCCTGACGATACGCTCCTGGCTTGTAAGGTCATAGGGCCTTACACCTGAGAGAATCTTGTCCCTTGCTGTCTCGGTGTCTATCTCTCCTGACTGAACACCCTTTAAGAGGGCATCAACCTCTTCCTGTGATAGTACGTCACTCATATTCCCTTCCTTATGTTTATTGCATTACAAATTCGGTAAAATATATGTTTTTAAATATATCCTTTCCTGCTGCCTGATTGAGCCTCAGGAGAAGTTCATCCTTTAGCTGTATCTTCCCCTCGGGGCTTGATAATGCCTCGGCAGACTTACTGCTTATGAGGGTGATTATGGCATCCCTGAATTGAGGGACCTTCTCTGTTGCCATTGCCTGATGTGTTTCATCAGAAAGTTCAAGCTGCATCGTTACCTTAAGAAATCTCCCCTGTTCAGCAAGGTTAACAACAAAGGGGTCAAGTGGTATTAGGGCTGTCTTTTTTACCTCTTCCTTTTTATGTCCCCCGTCTTTTCCTTTTGCTATGAGCTTTGTATAAGTAAAGAATCCTCCAGCTATGGCAATGACTGCTGCAATAGCTATTATGATTATCAGTTTCTTACTTCCCTGTTTCTCCTCTTTAACCTCTCCCCCCTCGGGGTTATCAACCTTTTCTTCTGCCATAAAATCCTCCTTCAATAGGCTATAGGCGATAGGCCGTGGGCTGAAGGCTGTAGCCACAAGCCAGATAGCCATCCCCTGATGCCTCTTGGCTATAAACTAAAATGCCCATCGTCTATCCTAGTGTTATTCAAACTTCATGCCTGAATGTAATATATTGAAAATAAAAGAAATTTTAATATGAAAAGGACTTTAGTCAATGAATTGACAGTAAATTATATGGAGAGAGTCAAAATTTATTTAAGTGTTGTGGTGAGTACATATTACAGGGGCGGTTTGTAAACCGCCCCCTAAATGCTATCTCTTTAGATTTATCATTTCCTGTAAAAGGTCATCAGTTGTGGTGATTATGCGGGAGTTTGCCTGGAAACCTCTCTGGGCAGATATCATCTTTACGAACTCCTCAGCAAGGTCAACATTGCTGAGTTCGAGGGTATGTGAGAGGACCCTCCCGAGGCCTGATGTCTCTGGCATACCAACTATAGGCTGTCCTGAGTCAAAGGACTCGGCATAAAGGTTTCTCCCCAGTTTTGTAAGACCTGTAGGAGCAACAAACCTTGCAAGGGCCACCTGACCAATGGGCCTTGTCTGACCATTGGTAAAGACGCCTGTTATGACACCATCCTCGGATATGATGATATTCTTGAGGGCACCTGCTGAATAACCGTCCTGTGTTAGGTTTATGACAGCGAAGGAAGACGCGAACTGTGTTGCACCGTCCAGACCTGTACCGGCCGGTGACTCGCCAGTGCCAGTACCATAATTGAAGGTTATATCCTGAGGTGATGTCACGGCGGTCCCAAAATTGAAGCTGATAGGTGTGCCGCTATTATCATCAATAAGGGCTCCATTGGGATCAAAGGTCAGTGCCTGTTGACCGGCGTCAACTAACTGTCCTGGATTGGCAGGGTCATCATGGACATAATGGACCTCCCAGGCATTGTCTCCTGTCTTAACAAAGTAAAGAGTTACCTGATGGGCGCCTCCCTGTGAATCATAGACCGTAATGGTAGTAGAGAAATTATAGTTTGCGGGATCGTTGTTAGTGCCATCACCATTACTGTCTAATGTAAAGGCTGCAGCAGGTGCAGTTGCAGTGGCATCAAGATTGACAGCAATGTCAGCCTTTGTGGTCATATTGGCAGGCGATTGCTTTGTTGATATCTGGAGGTTGCCGACTGTCCCTGTGATTGTACCCGACGCATCGGCAAGATAGCCCTGGAGGATTAATCCGTCAGGGTTCACGATATAGCCATTCTTATCAATGGAAAACTGGCCTGCCCTTGTGTAATACCTTGCACCTCCATCGCTAACGACAAAGAAACCATCACCATCAACGGCCATATCGAGGGCATTTGTTGTGGTTTCAAAAGAACCCTGAGTGAAGAGGGGTGAAACGCCACTTACTAATACACCCCTTCCAACCTGAGATGACCCGGCTATGCCTGTTATTGTCTGGCTCAGGACATCACCAAAGGCAATCCTACTGGCCTTAAAACCAATGGTATTAAGGTTTGCAATATTATCGCCGATTACAGAGAGGGAAACACCATTTGCTCCCATTCCACTAACTGCAGTGTAAAGCGAAGTTAACATAAAACACCTCCTTTTTGTTTTAAGTTGCCGGATTTCTGATCTCTCTCACCTGACTCAACTGTATCTTTGTACTGTCATTAATGATGAGATAGGTTATGTTATCCTCAAAGGTCATTCCAGTTACTACCCCTGACGATAGTGTGTCAGTGTCTATCTGATTACCGGCAGAATCAAAGGCCTCTATCTTTACTGTATATTCTCCATCGGGAAGTTTGTTTCCTCCATTATCAGTTCCATCCCACTGGTAAGATTGGGCGCCTTCAGCCTGATTGTTCAGTTCAACTTCTTTAACTGAATTCCCGGAAGAGTCATATATAGTTATCTTTACTTTAGCGGCCGATGATGAAAGGGTGTAGTTAACTGTGGCAGAGTTTTTGAGATAAACACTGTCACCATCATATTTGATCTCTTTCCCGATAAGGTTTGTTGTAAGGGTATTCTGAAGAGAATTCTGGTAAAGAAGCATATCCTTTAGTTGTGAACTGATATTAAAAAGCTGTTCCAGTGAACTGAACTGGGCAAGCTGGGAGGTGAATTCTGTGCTATCCATAGGATTAATGGGGTTCTGGTATCTCAACTGGGTAGTGAAAAGTCTGAGAAAGTCCTCCTTGCCAAGGGTCTTCAGTGGTGGCTGTGCCGTGTTGTTAGTGGTTGTTGAAGTGATATTGGTGGTCTCCATTTATGTCACCTCCTTTCATATAAAGATGTTTATATATCCATTTAGCGCGGAAGTACGGGAATTCGAAATAGCAGAAGTCCTTCCTTCCGGGCCTCTGCTCTTTAACTCTTCCGGTCTAAAAGCCTTCCCTTTGTAATCCTTCAGTGATACTGAAAGGCTGCCGATATTTAAGCCCTCCCTGACAAGAGAATTTATTATATCAGGCATGTTCCTTACTATAAGGTCTGCTGTGGTTAATTCTGGTGTCTTGATATAACCATTTATTAGACCCTTATTCAGGACCAACTTTATGTCAAGTTCACCAAATGTGTCGTGTTCGACCATAACCCTCAGTGCCGATGAGTCAAGCTCCTGAAATTTCTCTGTGTTCAGGGATGTAATAGCAACTTTTGTGGCTTCAGCAGGTCCTTTACTATCAACTCTGGTATTAGTTTGAAGGGTGGTATCTAATTGTGTCATGTTCGGTTGGTGTTCTGTTCGCTGGGGTTGTAGTGTCTCATACCCTCGAGTTTCAGGGGCAGACCCCTTATCGCCTTCTTCGCCATAATTTGACAGTATTATGGACTTTACCTTTAAAGCTCCATCAAAGCTGTCTTTAAGGCCTTTGAATTCTCCTTCGGGCTGTAGCAAAGGGAATTCACTATTTAGCTTTGCACTATGCATTTCCTGATCGGGGTTTTCCATATTGATAACCGCGAAAAATTTTTCTGCTCCTCTCCCTTCATTGATAAACGCAATCATCTGCTTGTCTATCTGCCTGTTTGTGTTTACATTGAGGGCATTTTTATAAATCATCTCCTCTGTCTCAGGGATTGTTACCTCCCTTCCTTTCTCTTTTCTAATCTCTGATAAAATGCCCGTAATGGCCTCTTTAATATTGATTTTTAATGTAGTCTGTTTTTCAGAATCAGCGGTGCTGATAGCTGATTCCCCCCCTTTATTCGGTAAGGTTTCTTTGTTATTAAATCCTGTGAAACGCTGAATCTGATTATTCGACAATGTCGCCTGATAAAATGATGTAAACGCCGACGTATTTGATGTACTGTCAGGCAATGCCAATCCTGTGTTCAGGGGAAGTTGTATGATTGTCTTAATGTCTGAGTGTAAAGTTGATGTCGATGTGTCATTGTTGTCACCTGCTAGGGTCTCAATCTTATCCTGGCTAAATGATGCAGAATTCATTAAGCTGGCTGATGTTAAGAGAGAGATAAGTGCTGATAAAAAGGAGAAAGGAGTTACCTGATTATCAATGCTGGTTAGGTCAGCCGTATCAGGTAATTTTATCTCCCCTGTCAGGGTCGGACTTATCGTGATGGACATATCCATACTGCTTATTTAAATACAATAAATATGCCATGACACGAAATGCGTTCCCTTTTATGTCGAAAGATTCATCGCTATTATAAAAGTGCAGCACAATAAACGGACGACAGAGCGACGCAACAGAAATCTGACTGTCTTTAGTCTGATAAAAGGGAAAATTTTTATCGGGTAGGAAATTTTTTCTCTATCCTGAGCATACCTGTGGTAAGACCCGCCACCTTTTTTGGTTCCATGACAGCCATTATTGCTGACGCCTTTTTTGGTTTCATCATTGAGAGTATCTTTGTTGCTGTCTTCTCATCCAGTTCAGAGAGCCTTGCAGCAGCGTCCTCCGGAGGCATTGCCTCATAAGTCTTGACTATTTGCTCCAATCGCTCGTCTCTGGTCTTTTTTATCTCTTTTAATTGTTCCTCTATCTGTGAAAGGAGTTTCGAATATTGATTGATTTTTTCATCTATATCCTTTCTTAGGGCTAATAACCTTTCTTCCTCCTTTTTTAAATTCTCCTCCCGTTCTTTCAATTCCTTTTGTTTATCCTTAATGAGCTTCAAAGGGTCATCCTGACCGTAAAGGGGTAAGAGATCAAAGGATAAGGTAAGGCTGATAGTGATTGATATAACAAAATAAATTATATGTGAATATCTTTTTTTCATTTCTGTCCTTTGCTCTATTGGAGCAGTTTGTTCTTTCTTACATCTTCAGTCTTCTTATGATAAAATCAAGGTCCATATCCTTTTGCTCCCTCAAGAGTGACTCCCTTAACTCTGCCTTTATTGTGTTGTCCCGTAATATCTCAAGGAGTTTCTTATCCCTGAAAACCTTAATGACCTCCTTTTCCTTTTCCCTGAGTATATTTCGCTTATTGTGTACTATCTTTTTCTGCTCCGTTAACTGCCTCTCCATGCAGGCAAGGTAGTCATGGAATATATTGAGTTCCTTTGCATCTACCGGCCCTGAATTTTGCCTTTCAAAAAAACTGTTTATTGTTTCATTAATCTGATTCTCGAGCCTTTCGAGTTTCTCATTCTCAATTCTTAACTCTTCCCTTTTCTGTCGCACCTCTGCCTCCAGTTGTTCTTTCGTAAGGTTCTTAAGATTAATGACCTTTTCTATCCTGTCGCCTGTCATTTCTTATCCCTTCATCCCTGCCTGCTGGCAGACAGGGTGTGATTAACAGATTTTTCAAACCGGTTATGACCTTCCATACCCTCAAAGATAAGAAATAGACCCTGAAGGCTGTCAGCAAAGTCCCTTCGGTGGGTCATGTCCTGCCTGATAAAGGATTTAAGTTTTTCGACCATGTTAATTGCTACATCAAGTTTTGGGTTTGTACCAGGCTTATAAGCGCCCAGGTTAATCATATCCTCAAATCTCTTGTATGTTGCCATTAACTCTATGAACTTTGAGGCATATTCCCTGTGTCTTTCATCAACAATATCAGGCATTACCCTGCTAATACTCTGAAGCACATCAATGGAAGGATAAAGCCCTTCCATTGCTAACTCTCTTGAGAGGACTATGTGACCATCAAGTATTGCCCTTGCTGCGTCAGCTATTGGTTCTGAGAGGTCATCGCCTTCAACAAGAACGGTATAAATGCCTGTTATACTGCCCATTCCTTCAACTGTACCGACCCTCTCAAGGAGTCTCGGCAGAAGTGAAAACACAGATGGCGTATAGCCCTTTGCTGTGGGAGGCTCGCCAATAGCCAGACCTATTTCTCGCTGGGCCTGTGCAACCCTGGTGAGCGAATCCATTAAAAGGAGTACATCTTTACCTCTGTCCCTGAAATATTCTGCAATTATGGTGGCTGTAAATGCAGCCCTTACCTTGGCAAGGGGCGGCTGATCAGAAGTAGAAACAACAACAACGGACTTCCTCAGTCCTTCTTCGCCTAAATTGTTTTCAATAAACTCCCTTACCTCTCTTCCCCTTTCTCCTATAAGGGCTATTACGCTCACTGGCGCCTCTGTAAACCTTGCTATCATACCCAATAAGACACTTTTGCCCACGCCAGAACCAGCCATTATACCAACCCTCTGGCCTTTCCCAATGGTTAAAAGTCCATTAATTGCCCTTATTCCTAAGTCAAGAGGTTCTGTTATCCTCTTTCTTCTTAGTGGATGAAGGGGGGAAGGACGCATAATAACAGGGTAATCCCTTACTGAGATCGGTCCTCGTTCATCTATTGGTTCACCTCGATCATTAAGAACCCTTCCTATTACTGATTCAGATAGCTTGAGAGAGACCCCTGGACCTGTCAGTATGACCCTGCTGCCTGGCCTTATGCCTGAAATATCATCTATCGCCATTAAAAGGACCTTGCCGTCCCTGAAACCAACGACCTCTGCTTCAACGGATGTATTATCTGAGATTATTCTGCAGGACTCGCCTATGCTTGCCCTGATACCAACAGCCTTGATTATAATGCCGGTAATCTCTATTACCCTTCCATAGACCATTAAGGGGTCCAGTTCTTGTACGATATCTATAAAGGGTTTAAGGCTGAGTGCTGCCAATCTTTTCTCCAAGTTCTCTGATGATGTTTCTTAACTGCTCGTCTATGTCTGTGCTGACCTCTTCCTGTGGTCCTATCACGAGGGTGCCCTGTGCTGAAAGAGATGGGTCAACATCGAAGACAAGGTCATCATGAATACTCAGTAACTCAGGCCTTAACCTCATGAAGAAATTGTAAAGTGAAGGATTAAGCTTGATGGTTACGGGACCTGTCCTTTCAATCCTCGTAATGGCTTCTTTTGTCATGTTTACTATGATCTCAGGTTCTGTTTTTATTTCTCTGAGGATTATTTTCCTTGCTAAGGAGGTGGCAAGCTCTATTATTTCAGATTTTATCTCTTCCAGAGTCCTTTGTCTCAGTGTTAAAAGTTCGCGAAGGAGGTTTTCTATCTTTTCCAGTATTACCCTTGCCTTTTCCTCGCCCATAGCAAGGCCTGCCTTTTCGCCTGCCTCAAAACCTCTTTCATAGGCCTCTCTTTCTATTTCTTCAATTGGCCGTTTAACCTCTTCTCCAGGTCTTTGCTCAACTTCTTTCCCGGTCAAATCGGGCATAGAAAAAACAGAGACTTCGCCCTCATAATATATTATTATTCTTCCCTTAAACGACAAGTTCCTCACCACCCTTTCCAGCAAGGATTATTTTCCCCTCTGATTCAAGCCTTCTTGCGACCTTAACTATGTTTTGCTGGGCTTTTTCAACATCGGAGACCCTCACGGGCCCCTTTGTTTGCATATCTTCTTTCAATATCTGGGCTGCCCTCTGCGACATATTTCTGAATATTTTTTCCTTTAGTGCCTCAGAAGCTGTCTTGAGTGCGAGGGAAAGGTCATCAGTGCTTATCTCTTTAAGTATCATCTGGATACCCCTGTCATCAACATTAACGAGGTCATCAAATACGAACATCAACTGTCTGATGGATTCGGCAATAGTATCGTTTTGTTCCTCTATCTTCTCGAGGACCAGTTGTTCTGTTGTCCTGTCGCAGTGATTGAGGATCTCTGATATTGTTTTTATACCGCTCATCTTTTTGCCACGACCCTTTCCCATATCTAAATGCCCCTTCAGGACCTCGCTCAGTTCTTCAATGGCACTTTCGGGTATCCTTTCTGTTGTTGCTATCCTCATTGCCACATCAGCCTTAATCGAATCAGGTAATGAAGAAAATACCTCTGCACCCTGGGCTGGTTCAAGAAGAGAGATGATCAGGGCTATTGTCTGAGGGTGTTCTGACATCAGAAATGCTGACAATGTTTTGGAATCTATCCATCTAAGGGCATCGAGAGGGCCTTCTTTCGATGCCATCTCGATTATCTTTTTAGCATCGTCGTCTCCAATTCCCTTTGCAAGGGCCTTTTTAATAAAGTCAGTTCCGCCTATCCTTATTTCTTCTTTTGTTATTGCCTCAGTTGCCTCTTTTAATACCTCTTCTACTACATTCTTATTTATCTTTCCCATTCTTGTCATGCAGGACGTTATCTTCCCTATATCAGATACATCAAGATTTTTCAGGATCTCCGATGCTACATCCTCACCAACAATGCTGAGCAGTATGGCAGCCTTTTCATATCCGCTAAGGGCCATCCTATTTCTCCTCCAGCCAGGATTTTATAAGACCTGCTACCTCTTGAGGATTCTTTTTAGCCCATTCCAGGACCATTTCCTTCGGTGTCATGTCTGAGATCTTCTTTGCTCTTTCGAGTTCCGGTACAGTCTGTGGTTGAGTTACTGTCACTGGCTGCATCTTTACAGGTGCTGTCAGTGTTCTTAATAATGGTCTTATTATAAGCAGGAACAGGAGGATTATCCCGATTAATGGTACCGCATATTTTAAAATTGTTAGTGCCACCGGCAATATCTCTTTTTTTGGTGCTGGTAGTTCTTCCTCGGAGACAACCTCAAAAGGCATATTGACCACCTTAACCTCATCACCCCTTTCCTGACTGAAACCAATGGCCCTTTTCACCATCTCCTCTATCTTTTTAAGGTCTTCTTCGCTTCTTGGATTGTATTTCTTATCTTTACTACCCTCCTGAACTGTATAAATGCCGTCTACAAGGACAACAGCAGAGAGCCTTTTTATCTCACCTGGATTACTAATGACGTGGCTTGTGACCCTGCTTATCTCATAATTTATGATCTCGTTCTTTTTCTCTGTTTGCCCTTTAGGTGATGAGAAGGTGGGGGCAGATTTATTCGGCAGGTTTGACCCCACGCCGGGTACTCCGCCGGTGCTGCCACTTGTTGATTTCTCTATATTCCTTTGTTCGCTTCTTATTACCTGGCTGTCAGGATCAAACCTTTCTTCAGTCTTCTCTATCCTTGTAAAGTCCATGGCTGCAACGACCTTTACCCTTGCCTTTCCTTTTCCAACAACAGGCTCAAGGAGCGAGGCAATCTTTCCTTCCAGTTCCTTTTCGTAATTCCTCTGAAACTCTATCTGAGCGTTTGAAAGCCCCATTATATTACTGGCAGAAGAGGTTAACATTTCTCCTTTAGAGTCAACGATTGTGACATCCTTTGGGTCAAGACCTTCAACACTGCTTGCAACAAGGTGGACAATACCCTGAACCTGACCCTCTGAGAGCCTTCTGCCCTGTTTAAGTTTAAGCAGGACAGATGCCTTTGGCCTATCCTCATCCCGTGTAAATAAGGACCTCTCGGGAACTGATATATGAACCCTGCATTGTTCCACCTCTGAGAGGGCCCTTATTGTCCTTGCAAGTTCGCCCTGTAATGCCCTCCTGTAGTTTAATTTCTGGACAAAGTCAGTCATTGCAAAGTTTGTCTTATCAAAGACCTCAAAACCAACGCCTCCACCCTGGGGGAGACCGTGTGTTGCAAGTTGCAGCCTCAACTCGTGAACCTTATCGGCTGGTACCATTATGCCAGTGGCTGATGTCCTGTAAGGTATTTTCAAATCCTTTAACTTTTGAACGATAAGGCCTGCATCTTCCTCACTGAGGTTTGAATAGAGAACCTGGAAATCAGCTCTTTGCATCCATGTGAAGGTAAGGAGAAGAGCTGCGAGAACCATCGAAACTATAACAAAGAATATAGCCTTATTCCTCAGGGGCCAGTTCTTGAATGTCTCTATGATATTCGGCATCTTAAACCTGCATCCTCATAATCTCTTCATAGGCATTGAGAAGTCTGTTCCTTATTTCAACCATCATCTGAAAGGACATATCAGCCTTTTCAAGGGATATAATTGCCTGTGTTACATCACCACCACGGGCGAGTTCTCTGACGGCCTGTTCGGCATCTTTCTGAATCTCATCGATCTTCCCCATGGCATCATTTAATAGGTCTTCAAAGCTGTTGCTCTGATTATTCAGTTTTTTGGGTTGGTTGCCCTTTGAGTCTAATATGTTTGATGAATTAGATATGCCTGAACCTATCCTTATATCATCCATAATAACCTCCTTATGGTTTGCCTATTTCCAGTGTCTTCATGAACATGGTCTTTGATGTATTAAAGGTTGTTATGGCTGCCTCGTAAGCCCTGAATGCTGTCATCATATTGACCATCTCTTCAATTACATTTATATCGGGCATGGCTACAAAACCCTCTTTATCAGCATCTGGATGGCTGGGGTCATAAATGATTCTCGGTGGCCTATCATCTTTAATAATCCCTTCAACCTGGACTCCCACAAGTTCATCTTGATTTTCCTCAACAGGTAACGTCGAAAAAATGACATCCATCCTTTTATATGGACCACCTCCTTCTGACCTTGTTGAATTGATGTTTGCCATGTTTGAGGCTATCACATTCATTCTTTCCCTCTGGGCTGCCATGGCAGAAGCACTTACCTTTAATAGATTAAATATATCCATAGTCACCTCCTGAGTGCATTTCTGAACATCCTGATTTTTGTGGAAAGCATGTTTATTCCTGCCTGATAAAAAAGGGCATTTTCTGTCATCTTTGCCATCTCCATATCGAGTTCCACGTTATTCTTGTCAAGCCATTCGCCGCCTTCCTCTATTGATATGACAGGCGTTATCCCTGAATTAATGCCACCTATATGGGAAGGATTTGTTACCTTCAGTTGTATATTATCTTCGAGATCGACATCAAATCTGACATCCTTTGCCCTGTAATTAGGGGTATCAGCATTGGCGATATTTGATGAAATAACGCCGTGCCTGATGCTTGCAAACCTCAGGAGTCTTTCGATTATTCTGAATCCATTATCCATTTTCCAGTCCCTCTTTTTTAATATTAGATATTCAAGTTTTATGCCAGTTTATATGTACCCCAGTTGTTTGTATTCATTAAGTTTGTTTCTAATGGTTCTTACGCTGATACCAAGTATTCTCGCTGCTTTTGTCTTATTACCTTTTACATCGTTTAATGTTTTCAGAATAAGGTCCTTTTCCATCTCTCTGATCATGCCTGGTTCATGGGGTTTGTTAGTGGTGTCAAACATAAGGTCCTCAGGTTTTATTAGTTTTCCCGACGAAATTACGGTAGCTCGTTGTATAACATTTTCCAGTTCTCTTACATTACCACGCCAGGGGTGATTTTTCAGTATCTTAAGTGCTTCCTCAGTGAGCCCTTCTAAATCTTTACCCGAAAGGGCCAAATACTTTTTTAGAAAATGTCTGGCCAGTATAGGAATGTCATCCCTTCTTTCTCTCAAGGGAGGGATCCTGATAGGAAATACATTAAGCCTGTAAAAAAGGTCCTCCCTGAATCTGCCCTCATTACATTCCTTCTGCAGGTCTCTGTTTGTTGTTGCTATTACCCTTGCATTTATGGAGATGGGTTTTTTGCCTCCTATGCGGTCTACCTCTTTTTCCTGAAGCACCCTCAACAACTTTGCCTGCAGATTGAGCGACATCTCCCCGATCTCGTCCAGGAGTATTGTCCCGCCCGAAGCAAGTTCGAACTTGCCGAGCTTTCTATCTATAGCGCCTGTAAATGCCCCCTTTTCGTGTCCGAACAGTTCAGACTCAAGAAGATTGTCAGGTATAGCTGCACAGTTGACAGCTATAAATGGACCATTATTTCTTCTGCTAACCCTGTGTATATACCTTGCAAGGAGTTCCTTGCCGGTTCCACTTTCTCCTGTTATCAGTACTGTTATGTCACTACTGGCAACATTTGCTGCAAGGCTGATGAGTCTCTTCATTTCAGGGGTTTCTGTTATTATGTCACGTTCATATTGTAGCTTTGCTATGATTGATTCTACTGCCTTTCCAAGGGCATCGAAGGAGAAGGGCTTCATCAGATAGTCTGTTGCCCCCTCCTTCATTGTCTCCACAGCATTTTCTACTGTGCCAAAGCCTGTTATGATGAGGACAGGTATGTTCCATCTGGCTCGAGCCTCTTTGAGGAAAGAAAGTCCATCCATTCCAGGCATCTTCATATCGGAGATAACAAGGGCATACTCTTGAGTACTTAACCTTTTTATTGCTTCAAGACCCTCGGAGGCTGTGTCTGCTTTATAACCGAGCCTGCACAATGCCTCGCTAAGGGCTATCCTTATCTGTGGGTCATCGTCAACAATAAGTATCTTTTTCTCTTTATCCATTGTGGTGCTCCTGTCCCGGGTGAGGAGGGAAGTGAAGACTGAATGAACTGCCTTTTCCTTCCTCACTCCTGACCTTAATAAATCCTCCATGGGATTGCATTATTTTTGAGGCAATTGTAAGGCCGAGTCCGGTCCCCTTATCCTTTGTGCTGAAGAAGGGATCGAAGACCATTTCTAAATATTCCTTTTTTATGCCAGTCCCTGTGTCACTGATATTCACGATGACCTCTTCCTCTTTCTGGGAATAGGCCATCTCTATCGTTATTCTACCTCCCTCTGGCATTGCCTGAATGGCATTGACGATGAGGTTCATTATCACCTGTTTTATCAATTCGGGGTCGCAGGATACCAATTTATCGTCAAGGATTTTCTCAACATCTATATTCCTTGTCTCAATCAGTGCTGAGAGCATTCCCAGTGAATCGTCTATCACTTTTCTTAAATTGATTACCTTCATTGAGGGTCTATGGGGCCTTGCAAAAAAAAGCATATTCGAGAGTATATTGTTCAGGTTTGATATGCCCGTTGAGATTCCCCTTGCAAGTCCTTCAAGGGCAGGGTCTTTTATCTCCTTTTCAAGCATTGTTGCAAATAATTCAATACTGCAAAGAGGGTTTCTTATCTCATGAACTACCTTTGCTGCCATTTCGCCCATTGCTATGAGTCGCTGATTTCGTTCCTGCTGGACCTCTAACTCCCTTAGCCTTGTTATATCCTTTATCAGGATGATGGTACCCCTCAGTAATCCTGCAGGGTCTTCGATCCTTGAGTGTGACACAATAACGCTGTATCTCTTCCCTTTTGCATTGAGGATGGTATCAGTGCCATCTTCCTCAATGGTGAAATCGAGTTCCGAGAAGGCCCTTCCGATAAGTTCTTCCGGGCTGCACTGAAGCAGTCTTGAGGCAGATTTGTTTATCATGTTTATTCTTTCATTGGGGTCAAGGACCAATATGGCCTCCTCTAAGTTATAGAGTATTGCGTCGAGATAATCCCTGTTTTTCTGGACCTCCTCAAGGGCAAGGTTAAGTTCTCTATTTTTTTGCTCAAGCTCGATGGTAAGGTATCTTACCCTTTCCTGTAGAAGGTTATAGTAATGCTCAAGGCTCTTTGATGCAGTAGCAAAATTATTAAAGGCCTCACTCAGTCTTGTTGCATCCATCACAGGACCTCCTTTATTGTTTTCTCTATATCCGCATCTTTCAAAATAGTCTCGCCAAGCCGCTTCATCATGTCTCCCTGAATCATAGAAATAGGTGTTTTTTCCTGTGTTATCCTGTTTATCCTGTAACAGGCCCAATCAAGATCGCTAATATTGTAAAGTCCTTTATTATTCAAAGCCTTTTTGTAGTAGCTAAGGGCCTCATCTTTGTTGTTTAAGTTGTAGAGCAGGTCGGCAAGATGAATGTAATTGCCTGTGCCGCTTTTTTCAATCGTTCTTTTATAGAGATTGAGGAGCCTTTTGAAATCTACTGAATCTGTATCCTTTATAGAGTCTATAACCTCGGCAATGCTGTAGAGGTCCTCAATACCTGCATTCCTTATGGATAGCAGGGCATTAACTGCTTCCTTTAGATTTCCCTTCAGAAAAGAGACCCTTGCCTTCAGCCTGTAAAAATCATCTGTCTTTTTACCTTTAAGGAGTTTCATGTAATCCTCTGCCCTCTCAGGTAATTCATAATCTGCATAGAATGAGGCTAAAAGAATTGCTGCCTTTTCTTTTGTGTTATTATCACCGTTTTTTAATAACCATTTTGAGACCTGAGTAAAGGTTGTGCCTGATTCCTTAAGTGCCTGGACTACCTTGAGGATGGTTTCAGCACGTGATGGCTCAAGTAACCAGTGACCAAGGGATTTCCATAGCTGTAAAAGTCTCGGTGGTTCACTAACAGTACCAGCTGGTTTCTTTTGAATAGCCTCTGCCTCTGATAAGATGATGGCTTCAATCTCATCAATGGCCTCTTTAACAGGTAACCTCCTGAATACGAGTTCCTTTAGCAGGGGGATAGCCCTTTCTGTCTGTCCTGCCTCTCTGTAAAGCCTGACAAGGCTTAGCAATGCCCTGTCATAGACCTTTCCATAGGGATAGTTGAGCCTCAGCTTGATTAGAAGCCCTTCAGACTCTTTGACCCTGCCTGTGACTCGATAAATCTGTGCCATTTCATAGAGTGCCCTCTGTTTGGTCTCCCTCTTTCCCATGCTAAGAGCGCTGTCAAGGTACTTTAGTGCTTCTACATATTTCTTTTCCTCAGAGGATATAATGCCGAGTAGTAGATCAACTCTGCTCCTGAGATGTGAGTCCTTAATAGACTTAAGAAGTTCTTTTGATGAATCAAATCGCTTAAGCATCGCCAGATTTTCAGCATATCTAAAGAGAGTCTCTTCTGAGGTCCTGAGAAATTCCTTATCCGTTAAAATAGCCTTCGCGAAGGCCTCCTCTGCCTCTTTTATCTTTCCAGCTGACTGAAGGGATTTTGCCATCCCAAAAAGGGCATCAGTGGTATTACCACCTTTTGAGAATGCTGATAGGGCCTCTTCATATCTACCAAGGTTATAAAGGCAATCACCAAGGCGGGTATAAATTGTTGACCTTTCAGGATGGTCAGGGAATTCCATCAAAAATATCTTTAAGATAAGGGACGCCTCGGAATAATACCCCATCTTTATGTAGGTATCTGCTCTTTCAAGGAGTAATCCTGACCTTTCACTGCCTCTTGTATAGATATAGGCGAGCCTCAGATGTTCTATATAATCGTTAAATCTCCTGGTTTTTTCAAATGCCCTTGCCAGTGTGTAGTGATAGACTGATAGGTCTTCTGCCGGGGGCTTATGATTCCGTAGAAGTTCAATGACCTCGGTGGCTTTGCCTTTATTCAGGAGTTCCTTTGCGTTATTGATGGTTGTATCTATCCCCGGAACTGAGTAAGGGTAAAGGAGTGTCAAAAAAGGCAATATAAGGACAATAAATTTAATCATGCCATTAAGAAAAGCAACAAGCATGCCATAACTGGCTTATGGCTCTGGAGGCATAAGGGATGAGGTTTAAGGCGATGGGCAATAGACAAACCGACTCAAAATGAAAATGTCAATTAGATGACATGAGGCCCATCTTCTTCATCTTCTCAATAAGTGTTGTCCTGTTAAGGTTGAGGAGTGTTGCAGCCTTGCTCTTTACACCCTTTGCCTTTTTAATGGCCTTGAGGATCAGGTCTTTTTCAATATCCTCAATGAGAAGGTTCAGGTCTATCCCTTCATCAGGTATATCATTTATTGAAAGAGAATCGAGAGCATTTATGGAAGGAGAAGTAACATTGACCTCTGTGAGTTGTAAGATAGAAGAGTCTGGTGGCAACGGAGATTCCTGTTGGAATTTTTCCGGAAGGTCATCGACTTCTACAACATCTCTATTAACAAGTATGGTGAGTCTTTCCACGAGGTTTTTTAATTCCCTTACATTGCCTAACCAGTCATAATTTATAAGTGCCTTCATTGCCTCTTTTGAAAATCTCAGGGGTTGCCTTTTCCTGTTCCTTGCAAATTCATGGGCAAAGTGGTCAATAAGAAGAGGAATGTCTTCTTTTCTGTTTCTCAGTGGGGGTATATGAAGTGGTATAACATTCAGCCTGTAAAAGAGGTCTTCCCTGAATCTACCTTCCTTAACAGCCTGTTCAAGATCTGCATTTGTAGCTGCTAATATCCTGACATCAACCTTGATAGTTTTAATTCCTCCGACCCTTTCGAATTCCCTTTCCTGTAAGACCCTGAGCAGCTTTACCTGAAGGTGAGGGGCAAGTTCACCTACCTCATCAAGAAAGAGGGTACCCTTATTTGCAAGTTCAAAACGACCTATCCTCGTGTTTAAGGCACCTGTAAAGGCGCCTTTTTCATGACCAAAAAGTTCTGATTCAAGAAGGTCCTTAGGTATGGCGGCACAGTTAACAGGGACGAAAGGGGCATCGGCTCTGAGACTGGAATAGTGAATCGTCTTTGCTATTAATTCCTTGCCAGTTCCGCTCTCACCTGTTATCAGTATAGTGCTTTCTGTATCGGCAATCTTCTCTATCATTTCGTATACCTTTTGCATCTCTAACGAATCACCAATTAGACCTTCAAACCTGTACTTCTTCTTTAGCTGTTTCTTTAAAAGAAGATTTTCCATCTGAAGCCTCGAAAGTCCTATTGCCCTGTTTATTACTATGCCTAATTCCTCGAGGTTAAAGGGTTTTGTTATATAATCTAATGCCCCCAGTTTCATTGCCTCAACAGCATTTTGTACAGTTCCATAGGCAGTTATAACAATCACAGGGGTTGGATTATTCATCAGGGATAGTTCCTTCAGGACCTCAATCCCGCTTATCTGGGGCATAACGAGGTCTGTGATGATAAGGTCAAAGTTTTCGATTTTTGCAATATCAAGTCCTTCCTTGCCATTACAGGCAAGGTGAACCTCAAAGCCGGCGTTACTCAGATATGTGTTTATAACATCCCTGACTATGTCGTCATCATCTATCACAAGTATCCGTGGCATAGGTGATTTTATCCTACTATAAATTGTCATGTCAATGGATTGACACATGCACGATTGTATGCCACCTGTTATATTCGCCTTTTCGGTACCACCAAGGAACGAAAAAATTTGACGAGTCAGAGGGAATTGGATATACTACTATCTAAATTGTTCAAGTTTGGTAAGAAATGGATTTTATAGTATGCTGAATTTAGCAGTTTTAGCGGGGCAGCAAGGTTAAAATTATTATGAATAAGATAACAATCTCTATTCTCAAGATCCTTGAAAGAGAAAACGACGTGATAGGCTCGAGAGAGCTATCGAAGCGGCTTAAACTCTATGGCATTGACCTGACAGAGAGGGCTGTGAGGTATCACCTAAAGATCTTGGATGAGAAGGGATTTACAAAAGTCTACGGTAAGGAGGGCAGGATGATTACAGAAAGGGGGAGGCGGGAGCTCCAGAATGCCCTTGTCCTCGAAAAGGCCAGCTTTGTTATAAGCAAGATAGACACCCTTTCGTACCTTACGACACTGAATCTGGAATCCCTCGAAGGAGACATTATCCTGAATATATCGAGTATAAAGAAAGATTATCTCAACAGGGCGCTCAAGATTATGAAATCTGTCTTTGAATCCCCCTACATAATGAGTGACAGGTTTATAATAGCTCATAGTGGAGGACATATAGGTGATGTTATGGTTCCTGATGGGGCTGTAGGCATAGGAACTATCTGCAGTATCACCATTAACGGTATATTTCTAAAGGCAGGAATACCCATGACATCAAGGTTTGGAGGCGTGGTTGAAATAACCAATGGTAAGCCTGCCAGGTTTACAGCGCTGATCAGTTATGAAGGCTCTTCTCTTGATCCACACGAGGTATTCATCAGGAGCAAGATGACTGATGTCTTAGGGGCTGTAAGAAATGGTAATGGGAAGATACTCGTTAGCTTCAGAGAGATACCTGTTGTATGCCTTAACAGTGCGAGGTCAATAGCTGAGGAACTCTTTAAAAAGGGTATACGGGGAATACTTGTTATAGGAGAGCCGAATAAGCCTGTTCTTGGTGTCCAACCTGGAATTGATAGGGTCGGTATGGTAATAGCAGGCGGTCTTAACCCGATAGCTGCTCTTCAGGAATCAGGCATTGATACTGAAAGCATGGCTATGTCTACCCTTTATCCATTTCTTAGTCTGAAAAAACTGTGATATTTGTACATGCTAATGACAGTAAGGGAATATACTGAAAGGATTATTTCCTTACAGAAAAAGAAAGATTTTACCTCTGCTTATGATGTGCTCAGAGAGGCAATAACATTATATCCTTCAAATGAATTTTTCCAGACCTCTGAGATATATCTTCTCTTAAAACTCAAGCGCCTAAAAGAGGCGAGAGAAAAAGCAGAGGTAAGACTTGCCCTCTTCAGGTCAAATCCTTTTTTCCTTAAGACCTACATAGAAATCCTTCTGAAACAGAGAGATAAAGAGGGACTTCGGGGTATTGCAGAGAGAGTTAAGGTTATACCTTTCAAGGATGAAAAGTTTTATATCCTTCTTGGTGATGCCCTGATGAAGGCAGGTTACAGGGATTTTGCCATTGAACTCATTCAGGCAGGAATCTCATATATGCCAGAAAACAGAGAACTTCAACACTACCTTGAAGCACTGATGGATGGTATTAATGAGGCAGGAATAGAGTATTACAGAGAAAGATACAGAGGCATTCCTTCAGAGAGGGTAATCTCAGAGATAGAAAATATCCTTATTTTACCTGAGTATGAAAGGAATGTCTCGATAAGGTTATTCCTTGCTGAACTTTATAAGAAGAGGGGAGACCTTGATAAGGCAGTTGAGGTCTATCGGGAGTGCTTGAAGATTAAGGACAGTTTGTTCATGAGAAAGATGCTTGGCTTTGTCTATTACAGGATGGGTGATATGGATAAGGCATTTTTTTATCTCAGGGATGCCTTTCTTAATGATCCTGAGGACCATGTGCTTTACAGTACCATCTCGAAGATCCTTGAAAGGACAGGTGATAGTACAAAGGCAGAGGAATTAGTAAAGGAGGCATTATCCAGACACCCAAAGGCAGGACAGATTTATGGCTTGATGAAGAGGTTGAGAGGTCAGAAGGTGTGAGTCAGAGAGAAGATTTCAAGGAATAGCGACTTCCATTGAAAATCAGACCTTTATAATGTTAGGATTTATTTGTGAAACTCAGGGATATTGTTGCACTCTCCAATGTAAAACTCGTCATTGAACTTGATGATGCTGAAAAAGACCCTGACGGAATCTTAAGGTCCTTTGTTATCACCAGTGATGTCGAAAAGGGCCTCAGGAGCATCCTCGAGAGTATGGATAGTCTTAAGGGATGCGGTTCGTTTATTAAGGGTAATTTTGGAAGTGGTAAGTCCCATTTTCTTTCATTCCTTTATCTCTTACTCAGGGATAAGTCTCATCCCATAATAAATGATTACACAAACCTTAAGAATACACCTTTAAAACTCGTCAAGATATCTCTGGTGAGGTATCCATCAACAATGAGTCTTGAAGGCATCCTTCTTCAGAGTTTTGATTTCAGGGAAAAGGTCACCGACAGGGAGGAGGTCTTCAGCAGGTTATTCGATAATCCATCGGTGGTAATCATAGATGAATTATCAGAGTTTTTGAGGTCAAAGCCATCGCCAAATCAGTTTTATGAAGATGTGAGATTCCTCCAGTTCCTTGGAGAGTTCTCGATGAGGCATCCCCTCTGGATTCTGGCATCCCTTCAGGAATGGATTGAGGAGACCGGCCATATATCGTCGAGTATCTTTAACAGAATAAAGGACAGGTATCTCTTAAGAATAAATCTTACATCATCCCACATAGAGGATATTATTGACCAGAGATTGATAACAAAAAAGGATGGCTCACCGTATGTCATCAAGGATGTTTATAATGAACTGAGACGATACTATCCAAATCTGGGAATAGATTTTGAGAGATTCAGAAAGACCTATCCCCTCCATCCCTTCACGAGTAGATTCCTCACAGGGCTTACAGGACTCTTTTCCCAGCACAGGGGTGTTATCCAGTTTGTGCAGAGAGAGGTTACGAATAGACTCGATGAACCAGCAGACTCTCTCATAACCCCTGATGTTATATTTGACTACTTTGAGGATAGACTGAGGGAGATGCCCGAGTTTTCCTCCCTTGCCCGTATTGCCTATGATTACTATAAGAACAACATATCTTCGATTTTCAGTAATCCTCTCCAGAGAGATATAGCAATGGCAGTGATAAAGATACTCATTCTTACAGAACTCTCCCCTCTTGAGAAGAGGAAGACCGCAAGGGATATGGCAGAGATACTTCTCAAAAAGATAAGCACGGTTACAGACAGGATAAATTACGAGTACATGAAGAACGGTATCCTTGAACCACTCGTGGCACACCATATGTACATAATGAAGGACGGCGAGACTTACTTAATAGATATAGCACAGGATGAGGGAATAAGGATAAAGGCACGAATAAAGGCTATCCGTGAGAGGTTCTCTGATCCTTCTTACCTTTTTTCAGAGGTGTCAGGCCTCATATCCCTCCCATACCTTCCACTCCGTGATATAAGGGATGGAAAGAGATACAGATTCAACTGGCAGAACAGCCTGAGGGAGTGCATTGTTCTTGTATCGAATGCACCCATCAGGGATGATATGGAGAGATTCATTGATGGAGTTAAAAAGAGGGTTGATGGTTATTTCATTATACTTTCACCATTTGCAGAATCTGAGGCTGAGAGGTCTTCATTATTTAATGAGAGATTATTCCCTGATATCCCGCCTTCCATTCTCCTCTGGAAGCCCAGGAAACCCACTGAAGAGGAGATCACATTCATCGAGGAGTATATCGCAAAGACCATGCTTCTCAATGAGTTTCCATCTCTAAAGGATAGTCTTAAAAACTCCGAACCCCTCTTCAGGGATACCATCACGAAGTTATACTTTGAAGGAAAGGTCATCTCAGCAGATGGAAAAAATTCAACAGATATCAGGGATATTGGTTATCTGCCCATGGAGAGGCTTTTGAGCCATCTATTCGATACACCCCTCAAGGAATTATATCCCGAGCATCTTAAGATCATGCCCAGGATCGATATATACACATCTCACCACATAACGAGCCTATATAACAATCTAATAAAGCATGGGAGGGTCACAATAGAAGAGGCAGAAAAGAAGGGTATCGTGCCTTACATAAAGGGACTCCTCGAGCCCCTCGGGATTATATCGAAGAGGCAGAGTTCTTACACTCTCCATATTGACTTGAGGTCAGAGTTAGTCTCCTATATCTTAGAACTAATAAACCATGAGCATGACCTTTATAACATAAGATTGAATCTGAGGAAGTCTCGGTGGGGTATGGATGACCACCAGATTGGCCTTATAATATCGAGCCTTATCGTATCAGGTTATGTTATTCCTTCTGGAAGGCATGAGGTTGTTGAGTTCAGAGAGATTGAGCAACTCTCTTCAGGCGATGTGGTCACATTGAGACCTGGAAAGGCCCTCGACCCCGAACTCCTCGAAGTAATACCAAGGGGAAGATTCATATGGGGTGATGTCGAGACAGCACCAACACCTGCAACTATTAAGACTATGTGGAAGGAGGCATCACAATTTATTCGCAGGTTTAGAAAACTCGTCGAAGACCTCCAGTCAATGATGGAGAGATACCGTGAATATTCTATCTATAAACTTATAAATATAGACACTTCTCTCTTAAACAGACTTGCCATCTTTGTTCAATCCACAGGTCTGAATCTATCGCCACAGGAGGGTATGGAGAGATTCCTTGTCTTTCTTAAGGAGAATGAGGATGTGGAGGAACAGGTATCTTATATAGAGAGGCTCTACAGATTCTTTCACGAAGAGTTTCAGATCATTAACAAATACTATCTGTATCTTACGCATCCCTCTTTGAGGTTAGACCAAACACTGTCTGGTGGGTCCATGCTCAGTTTGAAGGATGAGTTACTAATAATGATAGAAAAGTATCTCGAGGATTTCGCTGATTTTGAAGAAGTGAGAAAGAAGTGGTCTGAATTTTATGACTCGTATACAGCACTCTATAAGGATAGTCACGATAGATTTTATGAGTCGCCTGTCTTTGGTCAAAAGACACAGGCAGAGAATCTACAGGTTCTCAGGACACTCAGGAGGATTGGCAATATTGTTTCCTCCATAACATTCGAGAATGAGTGGTGGGAGATAAAGAGAAGGCTTGATGATCTGCCAGTGAGATGTGAGACAGACCTGAATCAGGAGTTATTTATAAATCCCGTATGTCGCTGTGGCATTAATATCGGAATGAAGCCACCAGAGGTCAATATAGATATAGAGGGTTTATGTGTTGAAGGCTTAAGGAATTTTTTGAGGACCATACAGTTACCTGAAAACAGGGAAAAGTTAGACTCCCTGATAACGGGTCTTGCATTTTCAGGAAAAAAGGGATTGTCCGAGCGACTCCTCGAGATCCTGAACACAGAACCGCTGAAGCCAGTAAAACATATAATATCCCTCTTAATCGATGATATCCTTGTTGAGATTGAAAATGCCTTCAGGGGAAGGTGGAAGATCAAGGTGGTGACGCTCGATGAACTTGAAGAGAAGATCAAGGGCAGGAGATTCAGATATGATGAACTCGAAAAAATTATACAGGCATGGCTTGGTAATGATAGGAACTCAATTATCCATGTAAAGACAGGTGCTGGTAGTGAGGAGTTTATAGGTGAATCGCTCTCGATATATGGTGTAGAGGGTAAGAAGGCACAGATGGAGTTGCTCGGGTCAGGTATATCTTCAGAGGAACAGGGTATAATGATTTATGATTCCATTGACCTCAGGGGATTCGATACCAATCAATTAATGGATTTCCTGAAGATCGAGAAGAGTGAGTACATGAAAAAAAGGCTCAGAAACGAACTTTTTGAAAGATTCTGGAGTGAGATTAAGGTTCAGGAACCATCCTTAGAGAGTGTTGTTGATGAAACAGTATTTCATATATTAAAGGCTATATATCTTATCAAACTCTCCGATACCCTTAAGGGCATTAAGGTCTTTACAGATGTAATCGCTCCCCTCACGAATATTATTGGCGGTATTTCATACAGGAATATAAACGAGAGGTATATTGACAATGAGTTGTTAAATAGACTTTACAATGCCTGTGAATCACTCTTGAAGGGTTATGAAATGAGACCTGACAGGTTCGATGGTGCAAGGGATATTGAATATGTGAAGGATAGTTTTTCAGGCAATGTTGTAATAATGGATGGACTGAGGTTTGACCTCTGGCTTATCCTGAGAGACATCTTAAAGAATGAAGGATGGAAGGTCAGGGATGAGGTCGTGAAGGTCGATTCTAAGGCAACGACTGCTGGTTTCAGGGAGGCCGTGGGCATAGTAGATGATTCAGGTTCTTTTAATGGAAAGGATTATTTGATGCTCAGGATAGCAGAGAGAGATATTGGCAAGAGAAATCTCAGGAGATTCCTGAAGGAACCATCGGAGATTAAATTTCTTCATTTCAATTTTATAGATACAAGGGTTCATGGCTCAACAATCGACCTTTATCCACTTTACGAGATCATAAATAGGGAATTCAGTGCAGGTATAATACCTGTGCTGAAGGAACTTGGTTCATTCCTGCTCCTTTCGGATCATGGATTTATTGACACAAAGGAACTCAAGGAAAGGTACAGGCATGGTGGAAGGAGTGTCTGGGAGATTATCATCCCCTTTGCAGAGATAAAGCTATAAGATAAATGTTATAATCTTGTCAGGATGAGTCTTGTAGGACGCCTTGAAGACCTTGCACTCTCGGATATCTTCCAGATCCTGAGCATTGGCAGGAAGACAGGAACCCTCATAATGGAGGGAGAAAAGGGGAAGGCCTTTGTGGTCTTTAAGAATGGCCTGATCGTCAGGGCAGACACAGATATGATGGATGGCAATCTCGCCCATGACCTCTCAAAGAATAACCTGATTAAGGAAAATGTCCTAAATCTTGCCCTTGAGGTTAAAAAGAGTCTGCCTGATAAACCAATTGCTGAGATACTCTTTGAACTCGGTTCTGTCACAAGAGATGTGCTTGAGAAGGTGACGAAGAAAAGGATAGAAAGGGTTGTTTATCATCTACTCCTGCTTAACCAAGGCACATTCAGGTTTGAGCTTGACAGTCTTGAACCGAAGGAGTTCATAGAACTGGAAGATTATGGATGGGAGGTCTCAAAGGGCCTGAGTGCCGAATATCTCCTTATGGAGGGGGCACGGGTATATGATGAGGAAATGCACGGCGAGGTAATAGAAGCCCCCCCCTCAGAAGCGACGGAAGATGAATGGGGTGAAGATTGGACAACACAGACACCGGTAACAGAGAGAAAAGATATATCAGCACTGAAGGCATTAACCCAGGAGTTGAGATTTCCCAACTCAACATCAGAAATTACATTGCTTATCCTGAGATTTGCCAGTGATATATTTCAGAGAGGGGTCTTATTCATGACTGGAGAGGAGGAGATAGCAGGCCTTGGACAGTTTGGTCTTGAGATTGATAGGGCTGATGAAAAGGTAAGAGAGATAAAGGTCAATTATACAGGGAGCCCCTTTTTTAGCAAGATTATTGATTCTGTTCACTCTTACAGAGGTTCACTTGATAGAGATGAAGTAACAGAGTTTCTTATCGCGGAGATAGGCGGTAACTGGCCTTCCGAGGTTGCTGTTTTTCCGATCATAGCTGAGGGAAGGGTTGTAGCACTGCTTTATTGCGACAATGCCTTAACAGGGGACCCCTGTGGGGAGACAGAAGGACTGGAGATATTCATAAGCCAGGCAGGTCTTGCCCTCGAGAAGTCTCTTCTCCAGAGGAGACTTCAGGAGTTGCAGAATAAAAAGACAGGATGATTTTTTTGCATCCATTTGATACAATATTTTAGCCTGAACTGGAGGTTTAGTGAAGTCAATCCTTATTGTTGAAGATTCGGCAACAACACGATCACTGATCAGGGCTGTTATTGAGGATATGGGGGACGATTTTTTTACCCATGAGGCTGCTTCAGGATTTGAGGCCCTTAAGATGCTGCCTCAGGAGAGATTTGATCTTATCATCACAGATATAAACATGCCTGATATAAACGGTCTTGAATTGATAAATTTCGTAAAGAATGACCCGAGATATAAAAAAATCCCCCTTATTATAGTCACAACAGAGAGGTCAGCAGAGGACAGGGAGAGAGGCCTTGCCCTTGGTGCATCCGCTTACATAACAAAACCCTTCAAACCTGAAGAGCTTCAGGAAGTAATAACCAATATACTGAACTTATGAAGTCTTCAAAAAAAGATTTCATTGCTGAGGCTGAGGAACTTATAGAAGAGGCTGAGAGACTACTCTTAGAGATACAGGAAACCTACCAGAGTGGCATGAATCCCGATACAATAAATGCACTTTTCCGCTCTGTTCATACGATGAAAGGGCTTTCAGGTCTTTTCGGCTATAAGGGTCTTTCAGAATTCAGCCACTCCTTTGAATCAATCCTTGATGACATCAGACTCGGGAGGATTGACTTAGGTGAGGAGACGGTACAGTTTCTTTTCAAGAACATGGATATATTGAAGGGGGCCATAAAAAAGATAAGTAGCGATGGCACAGAGGATCTGGATGTTGAGAGTTTAAAACAGGGTATAGATGAGTTCAGGCAGTCCGCAATGAGCGGTTCATCTCAGAAAGGTGAAGACCTTCTTAGCAAGATAGACGAATCAATCCGGAAGGTACTTTCAGAATATGAAGAGCATAGACTCAGGACCAACATAAAGGAAGGGAAGGGCATCTTCCTTGCCCGGGCAGTATTTAAACTCGTTGACTTTGATAAATCCCTTAATGACCTTACAGGTCTTATAAAGAGAAACGGAGAACTCCTCTCTACCCTTCCTACATCAACGGATGTACCACCTGACTCAATTGGTTTTAACCTTCTTTTCGCCACGGATAAAGGGAAGGCGGAACTGGAAAAGACAATCAATTTTCCTGTTGATGAATTAATACCCAAAAAGGGAGAAAAACCTCAGACTCAGCAACCATCAACCTTAGAAACATCCCTTAAAAGCACCAGTACCTATGTGAGGGTTGATATAGAGAAACTTGACCGTATACTGAATACAATAAGTGAACTGAATCTTGCAAAGTCCGCTACAGACAGGATTGCCAGGGAAATGTCAGAGACGATAGGGAATACCCCCCTGGTTATAGATATCTTCAAGATTTCTCAGACCTTCGGCAGAAGAGTGGCAGAACTGCAGGGACAGGTCCTCGAGATAAGGATGATACCCATTGGTCAGATATTCTCAAGACTTGCTCAGGTAGTAAGAAGGTATGCGAGACAGATGGGTAAACAGATTGAGCTTGTCCTTTATGGTGAGGATACAGAGATTGATAAACATCTTGCAGAGGAGGTTGTTGACCCCCTCATGCACATTGTCAGGAACTCTATAGACCATGGGATTGAGTCGCCTGAAGATAGAAAAAAGGCAGGCAAGAAGGAGACAGGTACAATTATCTTCAAGGCCTTCCAGAGAGGGAACCATGTTGTTATAGAGGTAAGCGATGATGGTTCAGGAATTGATATAGAGAAGGTAAAAAGGAAGGCCATCGAAAAGGGGCTTTTAACTCCTGAGTCAGGAGATATGACCGATAAAGAGATACTTAATTATATCTTTCTGCCTGGCTTCAGCACAAAGACGAGTGTTAGCGAGGTCTCAGGCAGGGGAGTTGGAATGGATGTTGTTAAAGAGAAGATAACAAGCCTTGGAGGCTTTGTAGATATTATTACAGAAAAAAGTAAAGGTACTAGCTTTATTCTGACAACACCTATAACCCTTGCTATACTCAAGGCCTTAATTGTAAGGGTGGGAAAGGAGAGGTTTTCGATCCCCTTAACCTCCATATCAGAAACGATAGTGATAGAACACAAGGACCTTCAGACTATCGAAGGCAGACAGGTCTATAACCTCAGGGGAGAGATGCTTCCCATTGAGGGCATAGACAGGGTTTTTGATATTCCGAGGGACAATTCAGAGAGGTCTTTTGCTGTAGTGGCTGGCTTTGCTTCAAGGAAGATGGGGTTCCTCGTTGATGAGGTCATAGGACAGCAGGAGATAGTAATAAAATCCCTTGGTGAATACTTCAAGGGATTAAAGGGATTTGCCGGGGCCGCCGAGGTGGGTAAACATGAGGTTATCCTTGTGATTGATATTGAATCATTGATTGAAGAAAATATGCTTAAGCAGAGGAATATTGCCCGTGTTTGAAAAATTCTATGGCTTCAATATAAGACCATTCAGTAAGACCCCGGATCCGAGATTCCTGTATCTTTCCAGGTCCCATGAAGAGGCCCTGGCAAGACTGCAGTTTGCTGTTGAGGAGAGGGAAATTGCCGTCCTTACAGGAGATGTTGGATGTGGTAAAACAACAATTACAAGGGCACTGATGGACTCAAAGGATGATTGCAGGTTCATTGTCGTACTTAATCCGAGGCTTACCTCCCTCGATTTTTTAAAGATTGTGTCAGCAAGGTTCGATTGTAATGTCAGTTCTAATAAAAAGGCTGATCTTCTCGAGGCCATTTATGAAAAGGTCTATGAAGATCATAAGGCAGGACTGACGCCGGTCATAATAATAGACGAGGCTCATCTTATCCCTTATAAAGAGACCTTTGAAGAGATCAGACTTTTGACAAATTTCCAGCTTGATGATAAGAACCTGCTGAGCCTTATACTTGTTGGTCAGCCTGACCTGAGGAATAAACTGAATATGCCCGTCCTTCTTGCCCTCAAGCAACGGATAGGTATATTTTATCATCTGAATCCCTTAAATGAAGAAGAAGTTAGGGAGTACATAGAATTCAGGATCAGCAAAGGCGGCCGGAATAAACCCATCTTTACTGATAATGCCCTTACAATTATCTATAAACACACTGGGGGAATACCAAGGGTTATAAATAGCCTTGCTAACATGGCATTACTTGAGGGGTTTTCAAGGGATGCAGAGATTATAGATGAAGATATTATTCAGGCAGCAGCTAAGGAGATCGGATTGAATGGATATTGCAAAGTTACGAAAGAGGCTTAAGGAAAAGTCAGAAAAAAACGATATCTCAATACCTGGAGAGTCTGGCGTTGACAACGGGGCACAACCCTTACCCGAGCATTCTGAGACCCGTGATGGAACGCCTGAAGCCGGGATAGTAGAGACTGATGATATAATCGAGCTGCTCGTATTTGGTCTCTACAATGAAGAGTATGCCTTCATGGTGTCAGAACTGGAGGAGATAATAAGACCACAACAGATTACCTCGATACCGAGGACAAAGGAGTACCTTATCGGTGTTACCTCCCTTAGAGGCAAGATAATACCTGTAATAGATCTGAAAAAGATGCTACTTTTAACCGGCAAGGAGGAATCAGCAAAGCGAAAGATTATAGTACTAAAGGGTAACAAGGGACCGCTTGGTGTACTGGTTGACAGAATAGCAGGGGTGGTGAGATTGCCTGTATCAGGGCTTACAGAGGCTCCTGCACATCTCAAAGAGTCACAGTTGAGATATATAAACCAGGTTGCGGTTTTTAACAGCCGTTTCATATCGATTATAAATTCTGAAGAGATAATGAATATCATGTAAAATAATGGAGGCCTTATGAAAAAGAGTCTTGAGTTCAAGATACTTTTTACGGTTGTGGTCTTGCTTATTATAGGCAATCTCGCGGCTGCCCTGCTGGCTGTTTCCATTCAGAGAAAGACCATTCTTACTCTCTCGAATTCAGCCAGTTATGCCATATCTAATATTGTCCTGAAGAATATAGAGACAACCATGCTCGAGGGAAAGGCAGACACGACCTTAAAGATTCTTAATGAAATTAAGACTTTAAAAAGCGTAGAGGGTATTGAGGTATATGATCCTTCTGGAAGAGAGGCCTTTAAGCCTGACTCTCCACCCAGGGAAGCACAGGCACTTAATGAACTTATCTCAGGTACAGAGCGGATAACAAAAAAAGAGGGTTATCGTTATATATACTATATGTCACTGAAAAACCATGCAGCGTGTCACAGATGTCATGGTACTGAAAAATCTATCCTCGGGGCAGTTAAGGTAACTATCTCAACAGAGCGGGAGAGCAAAGAGGCGATGAAGATGATCACCTTTGTTATATCAGCCACTGTAGTAGCCTCCATTTTTTTCAGCATTGTACTTCTCACCATGCTCAGGAGGATGGTACTTAAGCCTGTTAAAGATATAGAGAGGGCAGCATCAAGGATTGCCGAAGGAGACCTGACATTTGATGTAAGGGTTGATGGTGAAGACGAGATAGGCTCTCTTGTAAGAAATTTTAAGGAATCTTTTCGATCCCTTGGTGGTGTTTTACACAGGATAAAGGGATTATCAGAAAGGATAATGAAGGTCACGGAAAATGTCCGGAATGAATCGCAAAAGGTTATTAATGGAGCTGAGATCGAGACCGAGGCAATACATAACATCTCCCTTGCTGTAACTGAACTCAACTCAGCAGCAACAGAAATATCTGATAATACCGAAACCCTTGCATCGTCAATAGAAGAGACATCTGCCTCAATGGAGGAGATGGCCTCCAGCATTGGGAGCATCAATGACAATATCCATGAACTGCATGCTGCTGTCGAGTCTACGTCTTCATCAATCGAACAACTCTCGGCAACCATCAAACAGGTTGCCTCTAACGCAGAAGAACTTGCCTCGGCATCTGAAGAGACACTGTCAGCAATCTCGCAGATAACCTCTGCAATAAAAGAGGTAGAGATGAGCGCAAAGGAGTCATCAAGGTTATCTGAAAGGGTTAACTCAGATGCTGCAACACTTGGCATGACCTCAATAGAAAAGACAATAGAGGGAATGAAACATATAAAGTCTACTGTTGAAAGAACAGCAGAACTGATCAGAAAACTCGGTGGCAGATCAGACGAGATAGGGAAGATCCTTACTGTTATAGATGAGGTTACTGACCAGACAACCCTCTTAGCACTGAATGCAGCAATTCTGGCAGCCCAGGCAGGAGAGCATGGGAGAGGTTTTTCTGTTGTGGCTGATGAGATCAAGGACCTTGCAGAAAGGACAACCTTTTCCACACAGGAGATTGCTGCCCTTATACAGGCTGTTCAGAGTGAGGTAAAGAGCGCAGTTGAGGCAATGCAGGAGGGGCTTGCATCTGTTGATGATGGGTTTAGATTAGCCCGTGAGGCTGGTGATGCCTTGAGAAAGATACTCGAAAGTTCTAAGAAATCTTCAGAAATGGCCCTTTCAATAGAACGGTCCACAACTGAACAGTCCAGGGCAGCAAGGCTTGTATCCGAGGCAATGGAGCGCGTAAAGAATATGACTGAACAGATTGCAAAGGCAACGTCCGAACATTCAAAGGGGATAGTGCTTATAATGAAGGCTACTGAAAAGATACGCGATGTCTCTCTTCATCTAACAAAGGCAACGGAAGAACAGGCTATAAGCAGCAAACAGATCTCACAGGCCATGGAAATAGCATCTGACAGGAGTCAGCAGATATCAAAGGCATTATCAGAACATAAGATTGGTACAAGGCAAATACTAAACACAATAGATGGAATAAAGGGAGTTCCAGAGAATAACAGAAACCTTGCCTTTAAGATCAACAACACACTTCGTGAGCTATATAAGGATACGGAATTGCTTAAGGCTGAGACTGAACGTTTTCTCTTTTATGAAGAAAAGGATTCTGTTATAAGATTTGGTGTTGTACCTCTTGAATCACCAGCCGTAATGTTTAAAAAATTCTCCCCTTTTACAGAATATCTCAGCAGGCGGATCGGGAAGCCTGTTGACCTGAAGGTGGCAGTTGATTTCGAAACAGCCATTAAGGATATAGGACAGAATATTACACAACTATGTTATATGACACCTTCAACCTTTATTGAGGCAAACAAACGTTACGGAGTCAATGTCCTTACCAGGGCCCTGAGGGATGGGAAACCCTACCATCACTCTGTTATAATCACAAGACAGGATTCAGATATCAGGTCAATAGAAGACCTGAAAGGCAGGTCCTTTGCCTTCGGAGATAGGAGGTCCACATCAAGTCATATAATACCGAGGAGCATGCTAAAACAGGCAGGTATAGACCTATCAGACCTGAAGTATTACAATTATCTTGGTCATCATGATGATGTGGTAAAAGCCGTATTGAATGGAGAGTTCGATGCAGGCGGTGTTATGGAGGCTACTGCCTACAAATTCAAAGATAGGGGAATTAGATTTTTAAAATTTTCAGAAGAAATCCCTGAATTCAATATCTGTTACAACCCTGCTTTGAGTGAAAGAGACCTCTCCATTATCAGAGCAGCAATAATATCCCTCAGGGACTCTGATCCAGAGGGTGCAGCAATCCTCAAATCTATTGATGAAAGTTATACAGGTTTTGTCGAGGCAAGGGATAGTGACTATGAAACAATAAAGTCAGTGATGGCAAAACTGGGTCTTATTTAAAAAGGAGGTATAGATGAAGAAACCCTACTTAATTTTTTTAGTGTTTACACTGATTTTCATGTCAATAGCCTCTGCTGAGACGATAAATGTGGCAGGTTCTGGTGGCATGATAACATTAATGACAGAACTGGCAAAGGCTTACATGGCAAAGCATCCAGGAGATACGATTAATATCTGGCAGAACTCAATTGAGGCAAAGGGTGGGATAATGGGAGCCTATGAAGGCAGGCTCGATCTGGGGATGTCTGCCAGGTATCTTACAAAGGAAGAAATTGCCCTCGGGTTGTCATCTTTTGAGATAGCAAAGGTAGCCAGTGTAGTAGCAGTAAACTCGTCTGTACCGATTAGATCAATTACGAGTTCGCAGGTCTGTGCCATATACTCAGGGGAAATCAAGAACTGGAAACAACTGGGTGGTAATGATGCGCCGATAAAAGCCTTTACCAGACCTGATGCAGATTCAACTAAGCTGGTAGTCAGGGATGGGATTAAATGTTTTGAGAATCTCAGGGAGGGTCCCCATGTTGTGATAATGCCAAAGGCTGGAGAGATGTATAATGCCCTTTATAATAATCCTGACTCAATAGGCTTTGTTGATATGGTTGCTGTTGATAAGGCAAAGGGCAAACTTGTCCCTCTCAAACTTGATGGAATCGATCTATCAGACAGTAATGTGATAAGTGGTAAGTGGCCCATGGTAAAGCATTATGTCCTTGTGACAAAGAGAACACCAAAAGGCCTTACAAAGAAATTCCTTGAATTTTTAAAAGAGCCAGAGGCGAAGAAGATAATTAAAGAACTCTCTGCTATACCAGTAAAATGAAGAAACTCTCTATTGCAGTAAGGTTTACTTTTATAGTCCTTCTGATACTCATATTTGGACAGGGATTGCTTTGGCTGTGGTTTGTGGATAGCCAGAGGGAACTGTATTTTGACTCATTGAAGGAAAAGATCAGGTCTAATGGTGAGATTCTCGCTACAATCTCGGCTTCTGCCATTGTCTCAAACGATTACACAGGTCTTGATCAGATAATGGATTCCATTGCAAAAGACGAGGACATCATATCCATCAGGGTCGTGGATAAGAAAGGAAGCGTACTCAGGCAGAAGACTATCAGGAATGAGAAAAAAGATAAAAAATTTGATCTTTTTTATATCCCTGATATAAACCTCTATTCTATCAAGGTTACAACAGGTTATGAAGTGATTGGCAATGTAGAGATTCAGTATAGTGGCGAAAAGGCTAACAGAAATATTGCCAGACTTCTCACCGTGGCTCCCCTCGGACAGGTCTTTGTCTTTGTCTTTATGATACTTGCTATATTCTTCTTTTTCCAGCGAACAATTGGAAGGCCGGTAGAACAGATAAACGAGACCCTTTCGAGGGTTACGGCCGGTGATCTCACAGTAAAGATGCAGGAGATGAATCAGAAGGAGATGGATAGTATTGCCAGGGGGTTCAAATTTCTGATTGAACGGTTTTCTGATACAATAAAAAAGTTCCATTCCATATCAGGAAATGTTGCCTCTGCAGTCGGCCAACTAACCCTGACCTTAAAGAATGTTAGTGATGCTGCTATGAGACAATCAAAGGCTATTGATTCAGTTGTAGCCTCAATCAAAAATGTGAGCGACTCTTACAAAAATATTACAGAAAGTACGGAAAAACTCTCTGTTGCAGCTGCAGAAAATGTAACATCTCTTCTTGAAATCAGGGCTACAGCAGAGGAGATAGCATCAGGCACTGAGAGACTTTTTAAGGCTGTTGAAGACTCCTATGCAATGATAGCAGAAACATCCCAGACGTCAAAGGCAATTGCCGAAAATACCGTCACTCTATCAATTGCCACAGAAAACACCACATCCTCGGTAAATGAGATTAATGTATCGATCAGAGAGGTGGAAGACAAGGCAAGAATGTCTGCAGAGATGGCCCAGAAGGTTAGAGAACTACTCACTGAGAAGGGGACCCTTGCCATTGCTGATGCAATAGAGGCTGTTGAAAAAATAGTTGAAGAGGTCAATAGGTCGTCAATGATAATAACAAGGCTTGATGAAAGATCAAAGGGTATAGAAAAGGTTCTTCAGGTAATTAAGGACATTACAGAGAAAACTAATCTTTTAAGCCTTAATGCGGCTATCCTGGCTGTCCAGGCCGGTGAGCATGGAAAGAGTTTTTCTGTTGTTGCTGACGAGATAAGGGCACTCTCTGACAGGACCTCTGCCTCTACAAAAGAGATATCAGACATAGTTTATACAATAAAGAATGATATAAAAGAGACCTTTGATGCCATTAAGGTAAGTGTTGAAAGTGCCAGTCAGGGGAAAAAATTGATATTAGAAGCAGGAGAGGCAATAGGACAGACCCTTGAGACGGCCCAGAAATCTGCTCAGATGGCAAAGCTTATTGAAAGGGCTACAGAGGAGCAGGCAGAGGCTTTACGACAGATAAGCATATCCATGGAGAATATACAGAAGACGATTGAACAGGTTGTCAGGGCAACAGGCGAGCAAGAAAAGAGCGCAAGCCGTATGTTAGAGAGTATTGGTGACATAAAGGAGGTTGCTGAGATTGTAAAAAGAGGAACCCAGGAACATGCCACGGGGACTAATCTGATTACAAAGAATATAGAACTAACATCATCCATGGTAGCACAGATAAACCAGTCTTCCCGGGAACATGTAAAGGTGAATGAAAGGGTAGTTTTCTCTGTTGAAGATGTGAGAAAGACCATAAATCAAACTGCAAATGAGATGGAAACGATAGTAATTTCTCTTAATACACTGCGAGATGAAGTAGAAGGCCTCAAAAGAGAGACAGAGGTTTTCAAAGTTAAATAATATGGGAAGAATAGCAATAGCTATAGTTGGCAGAGAGGAGTTTGGCATAGAAATAGAAAAGATCGTTGAGATATTAAAGAAACAGAAGGTTTTTCAGTTGCCAAATCTTCCTTCTTTTCTTGCCGGGGTGATAAACCTCAGAGGAGAGATTATACCGGTCGTTGACCTGCGAAGGAGATTCGGCCTCGAAGGTAATTCTGGCAAGGAGAGGATTGTTGTCATAAGATTTGGCAAGGAAAAAGTTGGCCTGTTTGTTGACGATATAAAAGAGATAATAAATATTGAGCCGAATGATATTACCGCGCCTCCTTCAATATTCAAAGGGTTGAAAACAGAATACATGAAAGGGATCGGAAGAATTGGTGAAAGGGTAATAGTAATCCTCAATATAGATAGCATCCTTACTGCAGAGGAACAGATAAAGATTGAAGAGATAAGATTTAAAAAGGTTGAAGAAGGGGTAATTAATGCAACCACTCACTGAGGCGGAGATCGAGGTCAGAAGAAAATCTGTCGAAGAACTCAAGACTCAAGTTCCTGATATAGCTATACCTCAACTCCTTAAGGCAATGGAGGACAGGAGCTGGAGGATAAGAAAGCTTGCCTCTGAGATACTGATTGAGTATTTTCCTCTTCATGCCTATATAAACGGTCTTATACAGATGCTTTATATAGAAGATAACGCAGGTGCCAGGAACACAGCTATAGAGGCACTTATAAGGCTTGGCAGGATGGCAACGCCATATCTGATGGATGCCTTTGGCTCAACCAGCAGAGATGTGAGAAAGTTTATTATAGACATCTTTGGCGAGATTAAGGACAGGAGGGTAATAAACCTTTTACTTAAGGCTCTTAAAGACGAAGATGAGAATGTAAGGGCATCAGCTGTTGAGCACTTAGGTCATATGGGCGAAGCAACGGTTGTGGATGCATTAATCGAGATACTCGAAGGTGACGATGTCTGGACAGCCTTTCCTGCTGCCGATGCCCTTGGCAGGATAGGTGACAGGAGGGCAATCCCTCACCTGCTTAAGGCCTTATCTGTTAAGGCACTCCGCGAACCTGTAATAATCGCCCTTGGAAGGTTTGCTGAACCTGAGACGCTTGAACATATTGTCCCGCTTATCCTCGATAAATCAAGGACTATACAGGAGGTATCGGTCAAGACAGTGGAGGCCTTTTATCATAAAGACATACCACCAGAAAAGATCTCCGAACAATTACAGAAATATGGCAAGGAACTCTCTGATAGGTTACTATCCATGGCATGGAGCAAGAAGGATGAGATCAGGGCCTCTGCTATAATGTTACTTGGTCTTTTAAGGGATGAATCTACAATGCCATCCCTTCTTGATCTTTCCTTAGATGAGAGGTTTACAGACGAGGTTAAGAGGGCCTTTATCTTTATAGGAAGACATAAACCATCATCCCTTCTCTCACTTATTGAGACAGATAACATCCAGAAGAAGAGGTTTGTTGTCGAGGTACTTACCGAGGTGGCCTCCCAGGATTATTATAGCCATTTTGAAAAACTGATTACAGACAATGATGGACATATCAGGGCAATGGCTGCTTTAGGGCTTTCGAGACTTAATAACCCTGAGGCGATTGACATTATATTCCCTCTTCTTTCAGACCCCTATGAAGATGTGCAGGAATCGGCAGTAACCGCTCTCAGTGCTTTTGGTGAAAGGCTTGATATTAACAGGTTGATAAGTCTTCTAAATGATAAAGACCCGAAACTCAGAAGGAATGCTGCTATTCTTATAGGAAAGGTCCGGGCTATCAGTGCTGTCGATAGTCTTGGTTTTGCACTTAAGGACAATAACCTTTCTGTGAGGTATGCTGTTACAGAGGCACTTGCCAATCTTGGTGTTGATGAGGCAAACAGATATCTTCTCATTGCCCTTACTGATGAGTCTCCAGACATCAGGGCATCGGCAGCCTTCGGACTTGCCACCTGCACCGGGAAGGACGCGGTTGAACACCTCATCCTTCTCCTCAATGATACTGATGACACTGTCAGGGTAGCAGCAGCAAAGTCCCTTGGTATGACTGAAGACAACAGGGCCATTCCTTATCTCATAAACTCCCTTACTGACAGAAATGGATTTGTTATAACAACGGCAATGATATCACTGAGTCGTATTGGCGGCGATGATGCAAGGGATGCATTAATAAGGATGCTTAATTCTGAAGACCTTGAAATCAGGAGGACAGCCATAAAGGCTCTTTCTAATTTTGATAATATTGAAACAGTGATTTTGCCCTATCTTCTGGACCAGGACTGGGCAACCAGACTTGTAACCCTGGAAGTACTGTGTAAGAGACTTAACCCCACAATTGTTTCAGAGATTGAAAGACTTTATGATATAGAGGAAGACGAGGTCGTTAGAAAGGCAATCAGGGAATGTTTGACAAAGAAGAGACAATTCAGCTAACAGAGGATGTTTTTAGACTCCTCAGGGATTTAATAAAGGATTACTGTGGCCTTTATTTCGATGATGGCTCAAAGTTTCTTCTGGAGAGAAGACTTCAGAAGAGATTGAAACAGATATTTATTGATGACTTCAGGGATTATTACAGGTTTCTACTATATGACAAAAGAAGGGATGATGAACTTAAGGCTGCTATTGATTTACTGACAGTTAACGAAACATATTTTTTTAGGGAACAGAACCAGTTGAGGGCCTTCACTGAAGAGATAGTGCCTGAACTTAAAGAAATGAATAAAGGAAAGCAGAGTTTAAGGATATGGTCAGCAGGGTGCTCAACAGGTGAAGAACCCTACACAATAGCCATGCTTATACTGGAATACGGAAGGCTTGATGGATGGGATATAGAGATACTGGGAAGTGACATAAATCAGCGTGTTCTGTCAAATGCGAGAAAGGGTGCATATAGAAGAAATTCTTTCAGGTGTACTGAAGAGTATTACTTGAAAAAATACTTCCATCAAGAGGATGACTGGTACATTATATCTGACAGTGTAAAGAGACTTGTAAGTTTCAGTTATCTGAACCTCCTTGATCCAATAAAGGTCAGATTTGTAGCACCAATGGATGTTATATTTTGCAGGAATGTCCTTATATATTTCGACCAGGAGGCAAGAAAGAGGGTTGTAGATAACTTTTACGACCGGCTTGTTGATGGTGGATTTCTCTTACTCGGACACGCCGAATCACTGATGAATGTATCTACGTCTTTTGCCCTCAGACATTTGAAGAATGACATGGTTTACCAGAAACCTATAAGCAAAGGGGTTTTTATAAATGCAAGATAAGATCAATGTTCTCATCGTGGATGACTCTGCCTTTAGCAGACAGTCCATTAAGGATATGCTTTCTGGCGAGGGTGATATTGAGGTAATAGGCATTGCCTCAAATGGGATAGAGGCAATGGCAAAGACTCTGAAACTCGGCCCTGATGTGATTACCCTCGACCTTGAGATGCCTGAGATGGATGGGTTTAGCTTTCTTAGATGGCTTATGAAGGAGAGGCCAACGCCTGTAATAATCGTCAGTTCCTATTCTGACTCGAAGACCCTCTTTAAGGCCCTTGAGCTCGGTGCGGTAGATTTTATTGCCAAACCATCTCGAAAGGTCACAATAGAGCTTAAGGACATAAAGAATGACCTTCTCAATAAGATACGAGGGATTAGCAACCTCAGGCTTGAAAAGCTTGTTGTGAGGACAGAACTCATTAAAAGGTCTCCTGACATAATTGATATAGGGACAAGGACTGGCAAAGATCACTTGCCATGTAATATAGAGGCTGTTGCAATTGGTGCTTCAACAGGTGGGCCCGCGGCACTTCAGATAATACTGACAAGTTTGCCCCAAAATTTCCCGGCAGCGGTTTTGATTACTCAGCATATGCCCAGGGGTTTTACAAAGACCTTTGCAGAAAGACTTAACAGGGTATCGCCTTTGCTGGTAAAAGAGGCCGAGGATGGAGATACTGTTAAGGGGGGGACTGCCTTAATCTGTCCCGGCGGCTACCATATGGTTTTAAAAAGGAGAAATAACAGTGTCAGGGTCTGCCTTAAAGAACCAGCCAGTGATGACAGATATGTTCCTTCTGTAGATTTGCTTCTTTCCTCATCTGCAGAGGTCTTTGGATCATCAACTATCGGTGTAGTACTTACTGGTATGGGCAATGATGGGAAAAATGGGGTAGTAGAAATTAAAAGAAAAGGTGGTTATACTATAGCAGAGGCGGAATCAACGGCAATAATATTTGGTATGCCTCAGGAGGCTATTAAGACAGGGCTGGTGGACAGAGTTCTGCCCATTAATGAGATATCTGATGAGATAACCAGTCTGGTTTTGGGAGGAAAGGAAAAGGCATGGAGAAGGAACCGGGGCTGACAAGTAAGGTTGAAGAGATAGTACAGATGTTTAAAAAGGGTGAGGAGTTTACAAAAGAACTCCTCAAAGAAAACGAGAAGTTGAGATTCAGGATAGCCCAGCTCGAGGAGGCACTGGATCGCGCAGTTGATGAGTCCAAGCTCCAGTTTTACGAGGAAAGGATTAAGGCCCTGGAGGCAGAAATAAATTCTATCATGGAAAGATACAGGAAGGTGGAAGAAGAGAACAAAGATTTTGCGACAAAGTATGTTGAGGTGGAAGAACAAAACAATGCACTGGCAAACCTTTATGTGGCGAGTTATCAACTCCATTCAACACTCGATTATGAAGAGGTGCTCAGGATTGTTATTGAGATCATAATTAATCTTATTGGCGGAGAGTCCTTTGCCATATTCTTGATTGACGATAAAACTAATGATATAATGCCTGTTGCATCTGAAGGCATATCTGACCCTATCCCGAAGGCCAAGATAGGAGAGGGGATTATCGGAGAGGTTGCAAAGGAAGGAGAGAGTTACTTTGCTGATGACCTGTCAGTTAAGGGGGACGTTCTTAATGCAAAACCGATAGCATGTATACCTATGAAGATTAAGGAGCATGTTATCGGCGTTATAGCAATCTATTCCCTTCTAATGCAGAAGAGCGGTTTTACAAATGTTGATTATGAACTATTCAATCTCCTTGCCGGGCATGCTGCAACAGCAATATTCTCATCAAGGCTCTATACACAATCAGAGAGAAAACTGACAACCATTCAGAGTTTTCTTGAACTTTTGAAGGAAAAACCTAAGAGATAAGGAGGTACAATGCCAAACATACTTGTTGTTGAAGATTCGCCAACGATGAGGCAATTAATAACATTTGCAATGAAGAGGATTCCAAATTCAAAGGTTATAGAGGCAACGGACGGTGTTGATGCCTTGAAAAAACTATCTGCTGAAAAGATAGACCTTATCCTTGCAGATATCAACATGCCTGTGATGGACGGTCTGAAGCTCGTCAGTCTCGTGAGGAGCAATGCCTCATACCAGAATATTCCAATAATTATAATCACCACAGAGGGCGCAAAGGAAGATAGAGAGAGGGCCCTTGCCATAGGAGCGAATGCTTATCTATCCAAGCCTATCCAGACTCAGGAGCTTATAAGGTTAGTTAACAATTTCCTCGGTCTGTAGATATCCTGCCCTGAGTTGCCCGCAGGCTGCCCGTATGCCCTGTCCCTTACTCTTTCTTATAAGGGCAGTAATGCCTCCATCTATTAATACCTTCTGGAAGGCCTTAACTCTTTCCTCGGATGGACTCTGAAATTCAGCCCCCTCATAGGCATTAAAGGGGATAAGATTAATCTTGCAGCGCAAGCCCTTTACCAATCTAATAAGCCTCTTTGCATCCTCTGTTGAGTCGTTTACCCCTTTCAATAGTATGTATTCAAAGGTAATTCTCCTTCTTGGCTCAAGGGGATAGGCCCTGCAAGCATCAAGAAGCTTCTTAAGTGGATAAACCTTGTTAATCGGCATTATATGATTCCTGACCTCATCAGTGGTAGCGTTTAATGATATGGCGATATTTACCTGTGGTGCATTTCGGGGCAGAGCAATAAGGGCAGGAACGATGCCTGATGTAGAAAGGGTTATCTTCCTTTTTGAGATACCCATTAGTGATGTCATCCTCCAGAGTGCATCCACAACCTCGTCAAAATTTGCAAGGGGTTCTCCCATTCCCATCAGGACTATATTGGTCAATCTTCTTGGTACTATAAACCTGCTAACAGAGATTATCTGATCCACTATCTCAAAGGACCGAAGATTCCTTTTTAGCCCTATCTTTCCTGTCAGACAGAACCTGCACCCCATTGCGCAACCCACCTGAGACGATATGCATAAGGTTAGCCTCTCTCCATCAGGGATTAATACGCTCTCTATCATCTCCCCATCCTCAAGCCTGAAAAGGTATTTCTCCGTGCCATCTGCTGCTTTCTGGCTTTCAATAAGCTCAAGATTGCTGATATAAGCCTTCCGGGAGAGTTGGCTTTTCAAGGTTTCGGAGAATTCGGTTATCTCATATATCCCCTGCGCATATCTTCTGTATATCCAGTGCAGGAGTTGTCTTGCCCTGAAAGGTGGAAGGGTATTTTCTTTTACAAATCTGATTATACCTTCTTCTGAAAGGGCCTTAAGATTGATTTTTTCCAGGGATGCCATAGTGATATTATAAGGCATTGCCCTCTGTCCGAAAAAGGGATTTCATGAAACGGTAATAAACCGAGAAAATGACCTTTTGCAGGCCTTTCAGTCACCTCTCAAGTTTTCATACAATTATAGAAAGGCCTACATATTCATCGGCTGAGGGGTTCATCCTGTTGCCATAGGCATCTGTCCCTGAGAACCTGAAGACAAGGTGGGAGGGGTCTAATGTGCCATCACCGGTGCTGTTCTGTCTCAGGGTGAATATGACAGTGGCACTGAACTCATCGGAGTTGTAAATCACTGTCTTTGGCAGGGGGATTATCGCTATATCTGTCCCGGGCGCGGGGAGGCCCCAGTTATAGGGACCTCCAGGGGTTGAGTATGATGCCTTTGTGATTGACCAGTTAAAGATATTCTCTACAGAGGACCTGTCCATTATCTTATCAAAATACACCTTAATCATGAAGTCCTTTGTTGCTTTTGGTTCTGTCAGGTCAGGGTCAAGGGAACTGAGAGGCGTGCCAGGAGCCTTCTGCATATTGAAGGCATAGAAGGTATTCACAAAGGTTATCTCGGGTCTCCTGACCTTATAGATGTATATCCTGAGGTCTTCTGCAAGACCCTTGTTGAGGCTGTCAAGGAGCCTTGCCTGAGTCTCTGCCGTGTCAAGGTCACCCATATCTGCATACAGGGCACCCAGGTCATAATAGGCATAGGCAAAATCTCTCTTTATGTTTATTGCCTCGTTGAATCTCTCTCTTGCCATGTCGTAATCACTCCTTTTTACATAGACCTGACCGAGGGAGTAAATGGCACCATAGTTTTCAGGCTCTGTCCTCAGTATCTTCATAAATATATCCTCAGCCTCTCCCAATCTGCCTGTTGAGAGGTAAAGCTGACCAAGAGGGTAGAGGTTCTCTGAGGAGGGGTTAAGCCTGACTGCCTTCTGATACTCTATCTCTGCCTCACTGTATCTTCCGTTGCTGTAGTAGATATTGCCGAGCTTGAGGTGGAGGGAGTCGGCATTCGGAAACAACCTTATTGCCTCCTTATATGTCTTTTCTGCATCATCGGTTCTGTCCAGTTTCAGGTAAGCCTGTGCCATGAAGTTATAGGCCTTCATGCTCCCCTCTGAGTAGGGGTCAAGACCAATGGCCCTTCTGAATTCCCTGACAGAGCTCTCATAGTCACCTTTCTGGTAAAGGTCTATTCCCCTTGCCAGGGCATTACCAGAAAGCCCTGCATAGTTAGTCCATCGATCAGACAGGATTGAGAAGAGTTGACTTCCTGGCCCTGTTAATATGTCCATATCCCTGACCACACCATTTAACCCACCCCGCACTCTCTCTTAATCCCGTCAAGGTGGCTCACTATCTGGTCTGATATGTCCTCCATCTCCCTGTAAATCCTCTCTGCCTTTGCCTTATCGCCTGAATTAAAGGCTGAGATACACTCCTTTGCAAGGGCATGGAACCTTGCATGTGGTTCATCTATTGCCTTAAAACTCTGCAATCCCCCGCACATCTGCATTCCCTCACCGAAATACCATTTGCCGAACCTGCAGTTGCGATGGTCTGACAGTTGTGATGGGTCAAGGGAGACATCTCCTTTTAAGCAAGCACCGATTTTATTCATAAATATCCTGTGCTCTGTCTTTGCCAGGTCAAGTATTATTAACTCGTTTCCTTTTGTCCTGAACCCTGCTGTTGAATTCCTCATTTCTTCAGCTATCTTTATCAGTGCATTTGCCTGATGCATTACTTCATCGGCCATCCTCTCCATATCCTTTGATATGGCTGATGTCTTTTCGATGTTTCTTGCCACCTCATCGGCTGCTGCAGACTGCTCGTCAACGGATGCTGCTATCGCTGTTATCTGGTCCTTTACCTTCTGGACAGAATTGACTATGTGATTGAGGGAGGCGCCCACTTTCTTTATGCATTCCGTTGCCTTTGTTACTTCGCTGGATGCGGAATTCATCGTCCGGGCAGTCTGGTCTGATTCCTGCTGTATGGCGCCTATCTTTTCTGATATCTCTCCTGTTGCCTTTATCGTCCTCTCGGCAAGCTTTCTTACCTCATCCGCTACAACGGCAAATCCGCGACCCTGCTCTCCTGCACGGGCTGCCTCGATGGCTGCATTAAGGGCCAGGAGATTCGTCTGGTCTGCTATGTCCTTGATCAATGTCACTATGTCCCCTATCTCAGAGGCCCTCCTGTTCAGTTTATCCACCATCGTGGCAAGCTCAACTGTTGATGTGTAAACACTGTTTACTGCATTGACTGCGCCATCTGCCACCTCCTTGCCCTCGTAAGCCGTTTTCATTGCCTCTTCGGATGTCTCTGCTGCAACAGTGGAGTTCCTTGCTATGTCTGTTATCGTCTGGCTCATCTCTTCTGCTGCAGTTGCTATCTGGTGTGCCTGGCTCGACTGGTTTTTCGCCCCCTCTGCTGTCTTTTCAACTCTGTTCCTTAATACATCAACGGCAGAGACCACATTGTTGGCAGAGGTGATGATGCTGTTTATCATCTTGCTGAAGGATGCGACCATGGTCTGCATCGCTGAGGAAAGGAGACCTATCTCATCCCCCTTTGAGCCGTACATGACAACATCTACCCTGAGATTGCCCTTTGAGATCTCCTCAACATCACCTGTGAGTCTCTGAAGGGGCGTTGCTATCTTCCTCTGGCTCACGACCCATATACCTGCCAGTATGATAAGGTTTGATGCAAAGAGTATTATCTGTATCGTCTTAAGCACCTTTACCTTGCCTTCGGATACTGCCGCAAAGATGGTGGTTGCCTCATCTGCAAGCTTCAAGAAGTTTTCACTTTCTTCAGTCATCGCCTTTAATGCTGATGGGTCATTTTTTGCCTTGTCGATCAGGCCTTTGTATTTATGCCATGATGCCTCAAGCTCTCTCATCTTTGAAACCGCCTTTTCATCTGTTGTCTTTGGTAGTTTCCATTCTGCATCGCCGTTTATCAGGCCTTTTACTATTCTGTCGAGGGTATTTGTGTATTCTTCTATCTTGCCTTCTGTATCAATTCCGTGATCCTTTGCAAATACAAATTTTGCAAGCCTTTGTGATATTGCCCTCTGTCTGCCTGAATAGTTGACGACATTGCCGTCATCAGCCATCTTACTTAACTGATAGAAAACAGTACCTATGCTTAACAAAGAAAAGGTAAACAATGCTCCAACCATGACCTTGAGAGTTGTGCTGATCTTCATATCTCAATCCTCCTTAAATCCTTTATGGCGAAACAATTGTTCGCCCATTTCCTATTAAAAGCAGCCAGGTAGGTCTGCCTTACACACTTATATTTAATCGGAAGAATCTTCAAAAACTTTAGTAGCAAGAAGCGGGCAACCTCTCTGTATCTGGCTCTCCCCTGTTCAAAGACACAGTGGTACACCATGCCATCCCTACATCCCTGAAGAGACACAAGGAATACCAGTCGTTGATGGAGAAGGTGAAAGAGATGCTTTTTGAGAATTTCTCCCTACTTCAAGAAATCGAGGAGTGATTCTGTCATGACCTTTGATGATGCTAATCTCAGGGCCTCTATTGCTGTCTCTGCCTTCTTGATATCAACGGCAGTCTCTGTTAGGTCAGCATCCTCTGTCTTTGAGAGGGCATCCTGAAGGCTCTTGATCAATGAGCTGTGTCTTTTGTCTTGATCATTGATAAAGACAGTTCTCGTTCCCATTTCAGACTGAATGGTCAGCACATGATTTCTTGCATCATCGATCAATGAGGCAAGGACCTGAATCCTGTGAGTTGCCTTCTGCTTGCTGACTGAAGGGTCTGGATCAAGATCAGAGTCATTTATGTCCTTGTATCTCCAGGCAAAACTGAGCAGATTCGCAAGGTCTATCACATTCGATACTGCAAAGGTATCGTAGTCAGGGTCTCCAGGATTTCCTATCTCAACGGTTATGGTATTCACACCTGTGGCGGGGTCAAAACTTTCAGAGTAATTCACAGGGGTGTTATCAGGAAGGCTTGTTGGGTTGGAACCGCTGAGAGAAAAGCTAAAGACCCTGCTCCCCTGAATATTAGATGAAACCGTTGAGTCTTTACCTACAGGTATATGTATCTCGCCCATGTCTCCGCCATACTCATAGTGGGAACTTCCAGGATTATATACAAAGGACCTCTGGTCAGTCTTAAACCCGGAGAATATGTATCTTCCGCCGAGCCTGCTATTTGAGATACCAAGGAGAAAGTCCCTTAATGCCGCTGCCTGTTGAGAGTAAAATTCCCTGTCATTACTGTTTAATCCAATAGAGGTGAGTTTCTTTAATTCAACGAGGGTGTCTCCTGTTGAAGTCAGGACCTTGTCAGTAAAGTTAAACTGAATGATAATGTTAGCAATGTTTCTCTTATACTGCTCTGTCTCACCAATGCTGATCCTGTAATCAATGGAATTCGAGGCACCCGAGACATCGTCAGAAGGCTTGTTTATCTTTTTTCCTGTTGCCAGTCTCAGGTTCTTTTCGTTCAATTCTGATAGGGACTGCTGAAGAGAACGTCTGATCCTGTCGTATATCATCAATGATGTGACCCTCATGCTTCCTCCTATAGATTCATAACCATGTCAAGGAGTTCATCCGTGACCTTAATCATCTTTGCTGCTGCCTCAAAAGACCTCTGATAACGTATAAGGTTTATTGCCTCTTCATCGAGGGAAACCCCTGATATAGAGTCTCTTCTTGACTGTATTTCTGATAGCAGATTTTCATCAAAGGTGAGGCTATCAGAGGCAGCCCTGCTCATCGTGCCTGTAATGGTCACGATGCCCCTGTAATAATCAATGAATGTGTCACCAATGTCACCTATTGCGATGGTACTGAGATTGTATATATTCAGGGCAATGGTGTTATCACCTTGGAGTCCTGAAAGCGATGCAGAGGCAGCTACATCCTCAGGGTCTGATATGGCAAGGTCAATATTCCTTATTGCTGTTGTGAGGGGACTCACTGAGAATCTATCAGAGGGGTTCACTGTACCTGTTATGGTTATCTCTATACCGTCAAAGCTTATTGGGTTGCCCGATACATAGGCCCCCGATGTCACGAGCGACCCGGTCTGCCTCCTGCTGACATAATAGTTATTTGATGAATCAAAGGTTATATCATACTCGTCAAGGGTGAGTAGAGAGGGGTCAGTTATTGTTGCAGAGGTTATATCAGCACCTGAGGAGTTATCTATTGTGGAAAGATTAAGAGGGGTAAAGAAGTTGTTACCTGTTGTTCCATTAAGATCATACCCTGTTACATGAAGGAGGTTTACATTCTTTGTTATAGATGCCACCAGTCTCCTCAGGGAGTAAAGTATCCTTGACTCTATCTCACCCCTTACAGAGATGAGACCTCCCAGTTGCCCCCCCTGGAGCCTTCCTGTTATGTCTATGCCATCAAGGATTATCCTCCTGCCACCATCCCCTGTTACAGCAGAGGAGAGCCTGTTTGCTGATGTGCCTGAGACCAGATTCCTCATGCCCACGGTGATCGTAATTGAGCCATTCGTATCTTCTCGGTAAGAGAAGTCTATCAGGTCCGAGAGTTCCCTTAGCATGGCGTCCCTCTGGTCTCTCAGGTCAAGGGCCTTCTCTGTGCTGAGGCCTGACTCAACCTGCATTATCCTCTCATTCAGGACCGCTATCCTCTCTGCCAGCTCATTTACTTTACTGGTAAGATTGTCAATGGAATTACCGATGTTCTTGAGTGTTGAGGTGAGCCTCTGCTCTATCTGTTTTGCTGAATTTGTGAAACCCCTTGCCTTATAGAGAAGGGCAAGTCTTTGAGGGATTCCCTCAGGAGAGACAGAGACCTCCTGCCAGGCATTGAAGAATTCCTGAAGCGATTGAGACAGGCCGAGACCAGCCTGGTCATTCAGGACACCCTCTATCTCGCTCAGGGCATTATTAATGGCATAGGACCTGCCCCTGTTCTGCTGTTGTCCGAGCAGTTGCATCTGAATGAAATCATCGTAGTTTCTTCTAATACCTGCTACAGTGACACCCCTGCCAATAAATCCCCTTCCTGAAGCAACAGGGTTTGCAATCTCCAATATAACATCCTGCCTTGAGTATCCCGGGGTGTTGACATTTGCTATGTTGTTACTTGTGACAGCTATCCCTGTCTGGCTTGCTATGAGTGCTGATCTTCCTATGTCAAAAAGACTGAAAAGGGACATCAAACCTCCCTTGATATTAGACCTGACATGGGACTCGTATATTTACAGGAGTCAAAGACATTTGTGGCAGCCCTGAGAAAACTCAATGAACGGTCAATCAGTATCCTGTTAAATTCATTCAGTTCCGAGATGGCCTGAAGAAGAGATATCAGCTGAAGCCTGATAAGCTTGAAGGCCTCGTCACCCGTTATCTCGTAGAGCCTGTTGAGGCTTGTATCTCCATCAATGCCAGAGTCCTTCAAAAACTTTTCTATGAGCCTCAATCTTTCCTCTTCAAGGAGCCTCAATTTAAGGACAAGGGTGTCCTTTTCCCTTGAGAGTTCCTCTAACCCTGCGGGGTTAAAGTTTAAGAGTTGGGCCCTCTCCCTCTGAAAGAGAGTCATAAGCCCCCTGTATCCATTTACCTGTTCGATGAGGATCCTCTTTATGGCATCAATGGTTCTCATATCTCACTCAACATCTTCTCCGCTACCTTAATAGCATCAACCTTATAAGTGCCTGAATTAATTGCCTCCTTAATTGACTGAACCTTTTCTTCCCTCACATCAGGCAGACTGTTCAGAGAGGCTATTATAGATGCAACCTCTTTTCCTTTCTGGGAGATATCAATCCTATCTGCCTGTCTCTGCCTCTCGGTGGAGGTAACCTTATCCTTTCCCTCTGTTCCTGTTGCCTTCTGAGCCCTCTGAACACTGAGGTTTAGTTCCTGGGCCTCGTCAGGCCTTCTCCCCTGAATCTTCATCCTTCCCTCCTAAAAGCAAGTGTCAACAAACTGTTCTTTTAAGACTTCCTGTTCTCCTTTCACTTACTTAATATATCGGAACTTACGGGAATTTCTTTAATTCTTTGCAATAATGGTAGCCGGGTCTATGACAGTGCCATTATGTCTCACCTCAAAATGCAGATGAGGCCCTGTGGAAAGACCTGTACTTCCTACCTTTGCTATCACCGTATCGGCGTCAACATAATCACCTGCCCTGACGAGATTCACCTTGTTATGGGCATACCTTGATACGTAACCATCACCGTGGTCAATTTCCACAACATTACCATAACCACCCTTTTCGCCACTGAATATAACTTGTCCTGGCCTTATGGGATATATATCGGTACCCTCAGGGGCTGAGATATCCAGGCCATGATGAAATCTATTATCACCATATACTGGGTGCTTCCTCGGCCCGAAGTGTGAACTGATTGTGCCATTTACAGGGGGCCTTATTTCTGTATCTTCCTCTTTTTTCCATCTTGACAGATAATCATGAGATTTGAACTTATGAGGTTCTGATGTTGGGGTCATAGGGGTAACGTCGTCACCTCTTTTGATGTTGTAAGGTGACTCTCCTGTGTTTTTCTGCCCCTTTTCAGCCTGTGGTGTGACAGAATCTTCCTGCCTCAGTTTCTTAAGTAACATTTCCTTGAGTCCAAGACCCCTTTCAGCCATAAGTCTGGCCAGGGCCATATCAAAAAGGCTTGTGTATACACTGTTGCCCGGTCCTCCTGTTGATTCACTGAATGTTCCCCTCATGGCCTTAATTAGCTCATAGGCAAAGAGAGACTCAATCTCCTTTGCAGCAACATTGACTGCCTCACGGTCATTTCTACCCCTGAGACTTTCAATGCCATAATGGTTTAGAAAACCTGTCTCAATTTTCATCATATTATCTCAAGCTCTGCCCTGAGTGCCCCTGCTGACTTAAGGGCCTGAAGTATTGATATAAGGTCCCTCGGTGTTACACCAAGGGCATTCAGTGCCTTTACTATCTCCCCAAGGGTTGTACCAGATACCTCAATAAGGGCTGCCTTTTCTTCCTTTACCTTTACCTCCTTTTCAGGCACAACAACGGTCTCTGCCTTCTCATGGGCAAGGGGTGGAGGTTGTGAAACCGTATATTCTGTCTTGATCTCAATGGTAAGATTCCCGTGGGCTATTGCAACGGGTGCTACCTTTACTTTTTCCCCTATCACAACCGTTCCTGTCCTCTCATTTATGATAACCTTTGCTGGCTGGTCAACGTTTACCTCAATTGATTCAACCCGGGAAACAAACTCAACAATCCTTCCCCTGTATTCATCAGGTATCCTGAGTCTCACTGTTGAAGGATCAATGGCAGAGGCATAATCGGATTTCAGGAATTCATTTATTTTAAAGGCAACCTCTTTTGCTGTTGTGAAGTCAGGCCTTTTGAGAAAGAGCTTTGCCTCCTGGCCATTAACAAGATTAAAGGGTGGTTCTCTCTCAATGATAACCCCCTCGGGCACCTTTCCAGCAGTGGGATGGTTTTTCTGAACCGCTGTCCCGCCTCCACCACCTACAAAACCACCAATAGAGACAGGACCCTGGGCAAGGGCATAGACCTTGCCATCAGGGCCTTTCAATGGGGTAAGGAGGAGGGTCCCACCCTGAAGGCTCTTTGCGTCTCCAATGGTGGAGACAATGGCATCTACCCTGATGCCAGGCCTGGGGAAGGGGGGGAGGTTTGCTGTTACCATGACTGCAGCAGTATTTTTCGCTTTTATATCATTGGGTCTTACTGTAAGACCCATTCTTTGAAGCATGTTGGCAATTCCCTGCATAGTGGCAAGCCCCTTGTCTCCAGAACCATCAAGCCCGACAACAAGGCCATAGCCGATTAATTGATTCTCCCTGAAGCCTTCAAAGGAGGCAATGTCTTTAATCCGCTCAGCCCGCACAGAGGATAAACAAAGATGGACAGAAAAAAGGACAAAGGCAATATATAACCAGAGGCTAACTCCTGACTTGTGACTCCTGACTCCTGACTTTAAAATGGCCATACCTTATCCAGAAACCTTACAAGCCATCCTGGCCCCTGTTTATCCTGAACAACCCCGTTTCCAACAAAATATATCTCTGCATCAGTAATCCTGTTGCTTGCAATGGTGTTATCAGTCCCTATGTCATCAGGCCTTGCCATTCCTCTCAGGACAAATATCTGTTTTTCCCTGTTAATCGTTATCTCCTTTCTTGACTCAAGGACAAGATTTCCATTTGGCATTACCTCAACGACCTTTGCAGTGATTGTTCCTATAAGTTTTCCCTCCCTTGTGGTCTCGCCACTTCCCTTAAAATCATCCTGCATGGAGCCCTTGACAGTGGGAGAAAAGGTCTTCCCTCGACCATACATATTGTTGGTGTTAAGGTTGAGTGGTGCACCGAAAAGGTCATCTATACCTGCATCAAGGCTTGATTTCCTTCCTGTTGAGGTGTCAGCCTTGCCAGAACCACTGATATTTTCTACAACCCTTATGGTAACAATATCATTCAATCTCCTTGCCTTATTGTCCTCATAAAGGCTTGCACCATCCTGAAAGAGGGAGTTCATTGATGGTCTTTCTCTCTTTTCCTCCTGATATACATACTTTGGCGGATGAGGCGGCAGTTCAGGTGTTGTTGCACAGGAAAGGAGTAAACCTGCTGATACTGTCAAAAAGACTGAATTTATAAATACCCTTGACATCAGAAATTCACCTTTAATGTATCTTTATCAATAAGTATGCCTGTAACTGTCTTTCTTGATGAGAGATTAATAGCCCTGACAGCTGAACCGATATAACCATTCTCTTTCAGTTCTCCCATTGCCCTTATGACAAAGGATGGTGACTCAACAACGATAGAGACCCTGCTTCCCTTCTTTATCACCTCTCCTCCCAGAAGGAGATTTGCCGTTAGCGGTGAATTGGCAATTATAGAGTGCCTCAATCTCTTTCCGGTTGCCTCATTGATCTCCTTTATAGCACCTCTCGGTATCTTTGTGACATCCATCCGAGCCCTATACAGGTCCTCTTCCTTCAGTTCATAACCCTTGCTCTGTGCCCTCCTGCTCATGACGACCCAGTCAAAGGCCTTAATGTTTGCTGTGACAATGAGCCTTTCTCCGCTGGAATAATGAAGGGTAAAGGCGACCCTTCCAGGTGGCATTCTGTCAATATATAGTTGCTTAATCTCTGATGCTGGTGGATTGGCATTGACAGATAAGTCCTTTATCTCTATCTCTGGCCAGGGATAGTTTTCCTTAAGAAAGGTCCTGATTGTATATTCTATCCTGTCTGAGGCGAGGGCAGTGAGATTCATAAGAGTTGTAAGACCTATAAGACATATAAGACCTATAGGACCTGACCTCATGACTACCTCCTCAGGTTATTAACAGTCTGGAGCATCTCATCCGAGGCCTGCACAGCCTTGGAATTTATCTCATAGGCCCTCTGGCTTATTATCATATTTACCATCTCCTCAACTATATTGACATTGCTCATCTCAACGAACCCCTGGGCTATCGTCCCGAGTCCTTCTGTCCCGGGGTTTGCTGTTACAGCCTCTCCTGATGATGCCGTTGGAAGAAAAAGGTTCTTGCCAATTGCCCTGAGCCCACCAGGATTTATAAACCTTGCCAGTTCTACCTGGCCTATCTCTACAGGTGTGGAACTTCCTGGTTGAAGGACAGAGACCTTTCCGTCAGCACCTATAGTAATATTTATTGTATCAGCAGGGACTGTTATCCCTGGCTCAAGGGGATAGCCATCGGAATTAACGATCCTGCCTTCGCTGTCAAGCTTGAATGCCCCGGCCCGGGTGTAGGCAACAGTGCCATCAGGCATCAGGATCTGGAAAAAACCATCCCCCTCAATTACAAGGTCAAGGGCATTGCCTGTCTTTACAAAGTCTCCCTGCTCAAAGATCTTCTGCACAGCCACAGGTTTTACACCGAGGCCGATCTGGATTCCCGAAGGGATCTGAGAACCTTCTGCAGAGGTTGCGCCAGGATTTCTCAGATTCTGGTAAATCAACTCCTGAAAATCTGCCCTGCTTCGCTTGAAGCCTGTGGTGTTAACATTGGCAAGGTTGTTTGATATAACATCTATATTGAGTCTCTGTGCCTCCATACCGGTTGCTGCTATGAACAATGACCTTATCATGTTTACCTCCTATATCTTTGCCATTTCATTAGAGAGTTTTGACGTAGCCTCATCAAAGGCATGGATGATCTTTTGATATGACTCAAACTCCCTGAGCGTTGAAATCATCTCTACCATCTCCTCGATGATATTGACATTGGAACCTTCAAGATAACCCTGCATGACCTCTGCCTCAGTTTCCTTACCGGGCTGATCTGAGTAAAACGTGGAATCTCCTATCCTGACCAGTCTGTCCTTCGTTGAAAAGTCAACTATCTTCAAGGTATCTATTATTGTGCCATTGACAGAGACATTACCTGCCCTGTCTATCTCTACCTTTCCTTCCGGCAATCTTATAGGGCCCTTTTTACCGAGCACCCTTGTGCCATTACTGGTAGTCAGAAAACCTTCCTGATCCCTCCTGATGTCTCCCCTCCTTGTGTACCTGTTGCCGGCAAGTGATATAAAACCATTGCCATTAACTGCTATATCAAGGGGACCACCTGTTCTAATCAACTGCCCTTCTGAAAAGTCAATCCTTGTTTCGGCAGAGGTTGACATAACCCTCCCTCTCTCTTCAGATACGATAAAGTCTCTGAAGGATGTGCTTTCTTTTTTGTAGCCTGTTGTGTTACTGTTTGACAGGTTTCTCGTAATGCTTTCCAGTTGCGCTTCTTTCAATATCGCTCCTGACGTTGCTATGTATATTCCTCGATACATACTATGAAATCAAGCAAATTAAATGCCAGCCTGTGAGATTTATGAGGTTAATGGTTGTAGAAGCCTGTAAATAAGGTCAGCACAGGATAAGAGGCTGAAGCAGAATTTAAATTTTTAAACACCTCCTCAGGAAAAAATTTCCTCTCAAGGAAATTTATTCACAGGGCAGGTCTGGCTGGAGGTTGATGATTAATTCTACCTCTCCAGGGGGGATTCCAAGGATATCTGATATCTCATGAACACCAAGCCCTTTTTCTCTTAGTTTAATAACCTCTCTTTCCCTATCAACGGGAAGGGATTGGTCTTTTAACATCTCAAATCGATCAATGAGTCTCTGAAGTGTCAATATTTTATCATCAACGGAAGCCTCGATTGCTTCCAGGACCTCTATCTTTCTCTCTATCCTCTTTATAATGATATCCGCAATCTCTTTTGCCTCGGCGAGTTCAATTGTAACAAGTTCCTTACCCTTAAAGAGATTATTATGTCTCTTAAAAAGACCCTTTATCACTTTTTAAACCTTTAGATCAACCTTTCTTTCTTTTTCCACGTCCTTATCTTTCTGTTTTGCCCTTTGTTTCTTTCTCTGGTTAAGCGATACCCTATCTTCTCTCCTGACTACAGGGATGATAGATATCCTTTCTGATGGCTCGACAGGCATCTTAGACCTGATATGACAACTTTTCTTCTATATAAGATAGTTTAAATGTCCTTATTATATCATCAATGTCTTCCCCGGTAATATTCAGACTATTACATAGGTCTTCAATATGCAGGTTTAGATCAGCCATAGGTCCCCTGTAGCCCACCCCGAGTCGCACACAGATGGCGTCAGCCAGTGCCACGGTGCAGCAGAGCATGTTTATATAAACGTCATGATTGGGAAGTCCTTTATAACAATCATGGTGATATTTAAGGACCTGACAGAGCGTTTCGGGAAATCCCCATTTCTCAGCAAGGATGGCACCTGCCTCTACATGGGTAAAACCAAAGATATCTTTCTCAATATCGTAATAGGTCACACGTTCCTCATAAACCCTGTGGGTGAGCATTGCAAACCTCTCCGGTTCAGCATTATCCATTATAACCTTTCCTATATCATGCAAAAGCCCTGCCACCACAGCCTCTTCATTCTTAATCATCTGAAATTTTGAGGCTATAATACCAGATGCAAGGGAAACACCCAGGCTATGCTCCCACAATTTCTGTTCAATAATGCCGAACCTTTTATAAACCTCTCTTGTGGCGACAGCAAGTGTCAGATTTCTGATGGTATTAAATCCCATGAGACTTATTGCCTCCGAGATTGTGTCAATATTATGACGAACTCCATAGAAGGCAGAGTTTGCAACCTTCAATACCCTTGTCGCAAGGGCTTGATCAGCCATGATAGCCTTATGAAGTTCTTCCACACTTGTAGCTGGATTATCAATAAGTTTGAGGACCTTAACAGCTACCATCGGTACTGCCGGGATGTCGTAATTCTGTAATATCAATTCTTTACCTGTCATAGCTCCTCCAGAAGGTGCCATTATTATTCAAAAAAACTCTCTATCTCACCTTTCACACCATAGAATCTTTCACTTATAACGGAGAAGTCAGTATCATTAAGGGAATATTCCAGGAGTATGGCATCGTGCTCCTTGGTCCAGATACCGTCATCCTCTATACGTGGACTGAATCTCCTCGATAAGGCCTCCCCTATTGATACTATCGAGACTGAATCCCTGTAATCCCTGGTCATTGATGGATTGTGATGAAATCTAATTACCTTGACTATCTCCTCTGGAAGTTCAGCTTTCTCAGCGAACCATGCCCCTGCCTCTGCGTGGGTACAGCCAAAGACCTCCTTTTCCTTTTCAAGAAGGTCATCACCTGTACCACACCCGAGAAAACCCTGATGATTGAATTTATATAAAATAACCCGTCCTATATCATGTAAAAGTCCAGCAAGGAAACATTCCCTTGGTGAAGTCATGGGAACAAAATCACTTACTGATGCTGATATGAAGGCAACTTCATAGCTATGAATCCAGAGATTCTTTATGTTAAAGGGTCTTACAGAAAAAATGTCCATTATGGTCATGCCAAGGGCTATAGATTTTATCCTGTTATAGCCAAGAAACAAGATGGCTTGCCTTAAATCCTTTATCTCTCCAGAATGGCCAAAAAGGGCGGAATTTGCTACCCTTACAACCCTTTCAGCAAAGGCCTGATCGTGGGAAATAAGCCTGTAGAGATCCTGGGGAGAGGAATTTTCATTCTTGACAAGGGAGAGGATTTTCCTCAGGGAGGCAGGGATGGTTGAGAGGTCCTGTAATTCCTCTATGAATCTTCTGATCTCTGAAGTGCTCATATCAAAAAAGGAGATACCGGATAAACAGAAATAAGGGACTCCTCAAAGGAAATTGTAAAGGCCTCATAACCAAGAAAGTCATCGCCATTATCCTTATATGCATATTGTAGTGGAGGTTCACGAACCACCCCTGCTTCCTGAGCATGATCCAGAGTATCCAATGCCTTTTTGTGCTTAAACGGTATCATGTATTTATAATCGGAACTTTCGGAGAAAACTTTAGAACTTAAAGGTGCGGGTTAAACCGCTACAAAGGTGCTCAGTTGTGATAGATTTAATAAGAAAAGTTTTTTATTAAAAATCTTGGAGACCTCGCGAAGGTTAGTGATGTCACTGCTTTCGTATGAATTCGCCGCTCTTCCCGCCTCTCTTTTCGAGAAGCATAATATCCGATATGGTCATCTCCTTATCAACGGCCTTACACATATCATAGATTGTAAGAGCAGCAACAGAGACAGCTGTCATGGCCTCCATCTCAACACCGGTCTGACCAAAGGTCTTCACACGGGCCTCAATATCCAGTTTACTTTTCTCATCAATAACAGTGATGTCAACAGATACAGAAGTTATGTTAAGAGGGTGGCACATGGGTATGAGTTCCGCTGTCTTCTTCGCAGCCATTATGCCTGCAACCCTTGCAATAGCAATAACATCACCCTTTTCAATAGCCTTATCCCTTATCAAATTTATGGTCTGGGGCCTCATGAAGACAGAACCCCTTGCAACAGCCTCTCTGTGTGTCTGAGGCTTCCCTGTCACATCAACCATCCTTGCCTTTCCCTCTTTATCAAGGTGCGTCAGTTTCATTACTTAATCCTAACAATTAACTAAATTTAAATCAAGATTGAGTATAAAATACCAAATATATTTTAGAGACACTATAGCAACAGGACCGAAACAATCTTAACACCTCTGAGTGACAACATCAGATAGCCTTGCAAATTCAGCTATAGTGAGGTTTTCGCCCCTTTGCAGGGGGTCAATCCCTGCTTCTCTCAAAACCCCTTTTACATCATTTTTAATAACTGCTTTAAGGGCCTTTGATAAGGTCTTTCGCCTCTGACCAAAGGCAGCCCTGACAATCTGCAAAAATATCCTTTCATTCAATACCTTTACCCTCGGTTCCTTGAGCACATCTATCCTGATAACTGCCGAATCTACTCCGGGAGGTGGTCTGAAGGCACCACGTGGTATAATAAACCTCAGTGATGGCTCACCGTAATACTGAATTATTATTGAAAGGACCCCGTAGTCCTTTGTGTTTGGTGAGGCAACTATCCTCTCAGCAACCTCTTTCTGAACAGTGAGGGTCATGGATATGAGATTTCTTCTGTTTTCAAGGAGCTTAAAGATAATCGGGGTAGTGATGTAGTAGGGTATATTTGCAACAACCTTGAAGGGGCCGAGCCCCTCGTAAGGATATCTCATGGCATCGCCATGAACAAGGGAGATGTTGTCCCTGTCTTTCAATTCTGTCTTTAATCGGTTGTACAGTGCCGGGTCAATCTCAATAGCAATGACCCGATTGGCTACCTCAGAAAGCATCCTGGTGAGCCTTCCATGACCCGGCCCTATTTCAACAACGGTGTCCTCAGTATTGACACTGGCCTCTCGGATAATTCTTCTCAGGATGGAAGGATCAAAGAGAAAATGCTGTCCCAATCGTTGCCTTGCCATGTATTAATATGACCGAAGGAGAGATATTTTGCAATGCCTTCGAGTGAACACGGTCAAAACCAATCAAACAGTAAGGGTTCAAACAGTTGCCTGAACTCCTTTCAGGAAATTCGCTTTACACAGGTTTTGATATATAATTAAATATGGTAATACTTGTGACAAACGATGATGGTGTTCATTCACAGGGGTTGATTGCCCTTTACAGGGCCATGAAAGAGATAGGCCGTGCATACATAGTTGCACCTGACAGGGAGAGGAGTGCTGTTGGACACTCCCTCACCCTTCACAGACCCCTGAAGATAGAAGAACTGAGGGAGCATGTCTATTCCATTAACGGGACGCCAACAGATGCCGTTGTGATAGGCGTGAATAAGATACTGCCTGAAAGACCTGTTATGGTTGTATCAGGGATTAACAGGGGTGGAAACCTTGGAGACGATATAACCTACTCCGGCACTGTCTCAGCAGCAATAGAGGGGACTATCTTGAATATCCCCTCTTTTGCTATATCCATGGTAGGCGAAAAAAACTTTCATTTTGAAACAGCAGCTCACTTTGCCAGGGCCATTGGAAGATTAGTTCTAAAAAGGTCTCTACCCTATGACACATTTCTCAATATTAATGTGCCAAATCTTGCCCTCTCACAGATAAAGGGTATAAGATTCACAAGACAGGGCAGGAGAATCTATGACAACTCCATAAGGGAGGTCTTCTCACCACGAGGGGAGAGGCATTTCTGGATAGGAGGAGGAACGCCCTACTGGGAGCAGTCAGAGGATACAGACATCTTTGCTGTGGAGCAGGGCTATGTCTCAATTACTCCAATTCACCTTGACCTTACAAATTATACCGCCCTTGGGTTGATGCAAAAGGGCTGGAATCTTAGCCTGGAATCCTGACAGTGAAAAGATATGATGTCATAATAGTTGGAGCAGGACCTTCTGGCATCTTTTCTGCCCTTGAACTTACAAAGGCCAGGGATGACCTGAAGATACTCATAGTCGAAAAGGGTAGAGATATAGATAAGAGAGTTGGTCCTGCGGAGAGTAAAGAACCGTACAATAACCTCCTCAGCGGATGGGGTGGTGCTGGTGCTTATAGTGATGGTAAGCTAAATCTCTCTCCAGAGGTGGGAGGTTTTCTTTCAAGATATATTGATCTCTTCACTTTACAATCCTTAATTGATTATGTTGATGAAATATACCTTGATTTTGGAGTGCCCGATGTGATTTTTGGGACTGACATCGAGGCGATAAAGCAGATCGAGAGGCTTGTATCAAAGAATGACCTTATCCTGATACCTTCAAGGATCAGGCATATTGGAACCGATAGATGCAAGGAGGTCCTGAAAAGGATGAGACAGCACCTGAACGGAAAGATAGACATGCTCTTTGAGTCAGAGGTGGAGAGACTCATCGAAGAGGGAAGGGAAGTTAAAGGCGTTGTTCTTCATGATGGGAGGGAGTTCTCAGCAGATTTTGTTGTAATTGCGCCCGGACGAGAAGGTTCGAGGTGGCTTGAGGGAATCGTTAAGGAACTGGGGCTTACACTATTACAGAATCCTGTTGACATAGGGGTAAGGATAGAGGTGCCTGCCTCTGTCCTCGAAGACCTTACAAGGGTAACATATGAACCAAAACTCGTCTTTTATTCAAAAAGATTCGACGATAAGGTAAGGACCTTCTGTGTCAATCCCTATGGAGAGGTTGTCAAAGAGTATCTTAAAGGTGTCTGGACCGTTAATGGCCACAGTTACGCCCATAGAAAGACTGCTAACACCAATCTTGCCCTCCTCGTAAGCACAGTCTTCACAGAACCATTTAACGAACCTATATCTTACGGAATGTATATAGCGAGACTTGCCAACTTTCTTGGTGAGGGAGTTATAATTCAGAGACTTGGTGATCTCCAGTCAGGCAGGAGGTCAACAGCCGAGAGGATAGCAAAGGGGATTGTACAGCCCACCTTAAAGGATGCCACGCCCGGTGACCTGAGCTTTGTAATTCCCTATCGCTATCTCTGTGACATACTCGAGATGATCGAGGCACTGGACAGGCTCGCACCAGGCATCAATTCACGACATACCCTCCTTTATGGAGTTGAGGTAAAGTTTTATTCCATGCAGTTAAAACTCTCAAACCATCTCGAGACAGAGATAAAGAATCTCTTTGCCATTGGAGATGGTGCAGGTGTTAGCAGGGGCCTTGTTCAGGCCTCTGTATCGGGCATTATAGCGGCACGAGAGATACTGAGAAGGATATGATAAAATATCACCATGACTGGGACAGAGACATCGGTTCTTGATATTCCCTCAACTATAGTTATTGACCCATGGAATGTAATACTCCTTAATGATGACTGGCACACCTTTGATGAGGTCATACTTCAATTAATGAAGGCGACACATTGCACGAAGCAGAAGGCAGAAGAGATAGCCTGGGAGGCCCACACAAAGGGAGAGGCCCTATGTTATTCAGGGTCAAGGGAGAGGTGTGAGCATGTGGCACAGATACTGGAGGAGATAAAACTCGGTGTCAGGATCGAAAGGGCATAAGGAATGGATTTTCAAAAAATGAGAGAGATAATGGTTGATACCCAGTTGATACCGAGAGGTATTAAGGATAAAAGAGTTCTGGATGCCATGAGAAGGGTGCCAAGGCACTTATTTTTAGATGAGACACAGTGGTTCAGGGCCTACGATGATATGGCCCTTTCTGTAGGGGAGGGTCAGACCATATCACAGCCCTACATGGTTGCAATAATGACAGAACTCCTTGAACTTAAAGGTCATGAGAAGGTGCTTGAGATAGGGACAGGTTCAGGTTATCAGGCAGCTGTGCTGGCAGAACTTTCCAGAGATGTGTACACAATTGAAAGGGTTAATTCCCTGTCAGAGAGGGCATCAAAGGTACTTGTTTCCCTCGGTTATGACAATATACACCTGAGGGTTGGTGATGGTACACTTGGATGGCCCGAGGAGGCACCATTTGACAGGATCATCATTACTGCTGCCTGTCCAGAGTTACCTCTCCCTTTAATAGAGCAATTAAGTGAGAAAGGAATAATAGTAGCACCTGTTGGAGAGAGATTCTCGCAGATACTCTTAAAGGCGATTAAAGAATCAGGGAGGCTAACTGAAGAGTATCATACCCCCTGTGTATTTGTCCCTCTAATCGGGAAATATGGGTGGAAGGATTAAATGAAAAGGCCTGGAAGGATAATCGCGATTGGCGGCGGAAAGGGCGGTGTTGGTAAAAGCATAGTCGCCATATCCCTTGCCTGTGAGTATGCAGCAACAGGGAATCGGGTAGTTCTGACAGACCTTGACCTTGGTGCAGCAAATCTACATACCTATCTCGGGATATTCGGAAAGACCCCTTCTCTGGCAGACTTTATCCTCGGTAATGTGTCAAAGATAGAGGATATTATCATTGATACATCTGTTAAAAATCTGAGGCTTATCAGTGGCTCTCACTTTGTCCCTGGTATGGCAAACCCTGCTCACTGGACAAAATTAAAGATAATGAGACATCTTAAATCTATTGAAACAGATGTACTTATTATTGACCTTGGGGCAGGTGTTCATTATAATACCCTTGATTTTTTTGGTCTTTCCGACTCAGGGATAATAGTGACCATGCCTGAGCCGGGCGCTGTAATGAATGCTTACGGATTCCTGAAAGCCTCATTGTTCAGAAGGCTTCAGGGCATATTCAAGAAACACCCTTCTCTCTCCTCCATAGGGAAGAATGGAAAAAATAAAAAAGGAGAGGAAGAACTCTCAATTGAAGACCTTCAACAGGCAATCGTCAGGGAGGCTCCTGACATGGTTCCCCTCATTAAGGAGGTCATGGATTGTTTCAGGCCAATGTTGATAATAAACAGGATGTCAGGTCCGCAGGCACAGATACTGGTTAAGAACCTCCTCGCCCTCTGTAAAAATAAGCTTGGCTTTGGCCTCATTCATACAGGTAATATCCCTGATGTGCCAGAGATAAGGAATTACCTGTTAAATGTACCGGAATTTCTTTTATCCCCCTCAGGACGGGCCTTTTCCGGGGCAATTAAAGATATAATCGAGCGGATAAAGAGAAAAGAGATTGAAGAGAAGGCAAGGGGACTTCTCACGCCTTTCAGGTCTGACTTTGAAGACGAAGAGATTGAGGAGATTATCAAGATGATCGATGGCCTTGATGCAGAAATCCTTGAAGACTCGACAAAACAGAAATTTAAGCTACGTCTTTATTTCAAACCAGCAGAGGTCATAAAATTCCTTGTTGACAGGGGCATTAACAATCCTTTATTTTATGAGGTGTAAGAAGGTAGTTTACTGACAGGCATCAGGTTTTTGATGCGAAGATATCTTGCCTTTGAAATCAATCAAGACCTCAAGAGGCATTGGAGTTGAAATGATAAAGGCAATCATAAGATATGTAGAAAAGAAAAACTGGATTAACAGGAGATTGAATGAAATAAGGGGACTCAGTGGCCGGGACCGTGAAATAAAAATGGGGGCATTTCTCTACGACCTCTCCATTGATAGGGCAACGGAGTTTGTGAAAGAAGAACTGACCAGACAGGAATCACCCTTTCTCAATGTGGATAAACCAAGGTTTTTTCATGAGATAGTCCTTCTTACCTTCTGGGGCGTTAAAAAGGTAATAGGGAATCAATCTGCGGTTATGGATGAGATTCACAGGAATTATTCAGAGAACTTTAATCTGATGAAGACCTTCTCAGAAGACAATGATTCTCTTGTAAGGCGATACGAAATATACAGTGATTCCTGGGATGATGTCTGGGGACATCAGGATATGCTCGGTTTAGAAGTAGCTCGATACATATTTGGTAACAGAGATGAAATATTAAAGCCTGATATAACCTTCTGGCTTATTTCATATATAGATGAAACGATTAAGGCAGTTGAAAAGGTCAGGAAGATCTGGCTGAGCAGGGGGATAAAGCTCTAATTTGTGATCCTTTGTCGCATTATTGAATCAACAACCCTTGCCACCCTTACCATCTCTTTCACATCATGAACCCTGATTATATTGGCGCCATTATAGATAGCGATGGCCACTGCTGCTGCAGTTCCTTCAAGCCTATCCTGTGGTGGGATGTCACCAAGTATCTTTCCTATAAAGGCCTTCCTTGATACACCTATGACAATTGGTTTTTCAAGCAATGAGAATTCCTTAAGATTGTTCAATAGCTCAAGGTTATGTTCGAAGGTCTTACCAAAACCTATGCCGGGGTCTATGATGATTCTGTCTTCCTTTATCCCGAACTTTAAGGCAAGCCTGATGCTTATTCTTAAATAATCAATTATCTCCGGTATAAGGGCCTCATAAACAGGATTTAACTGCATATCCCTGGGCCTGCCCTTGATATGCATGATAATCACTGGTACGTCATATTCAGCAACAACCTCTGGCATGGCAGGGTCAAATCTCAACCCACTTATGTCGTTCACCATTGATGCCCCTGCATCAAGGGCCCTCCTTGCTACCTCGGCCTTGTAAGTATCTATCGAAATAGGAATCTTTATCTCCTTTGATAGGGTCTTTATTACCGGGATAGTCCTTCTTATCTCCTCCTCAACAGGGACAGGTTCTGAACCCGGTCTTGTTGATTCACCGCCAATATCAATAATGTCGGCTCCCTCTTCAACAAGTCTGATGGCATGTTCGATCGCCCTTTTTTCGTCAAAGTAAAGGCCTCCATCAGAAAATGAATCAGGGGTAACATTAAGTATCCCCATTATGCAGGTTCTTTTAGAGAAGTCTAAGGAAAAGTCTGACCAGGTAAGCTTCATATTTTTGCCCGGGCCTGACCTTTTCAAGAGATTTTATGCCCTGACAGCCCTTGCCTCCTCAATGAGCGCATCGATCTCATGTCCGTCAATCGTTTCTTTTTCAAGGAGTCTCTTTGCAAGGGCATCAAGGAGATCATAATTTTCTTGAAGGAGTTTCTTTGAGCCCTCATAGGCCTCTGTGACAAGCCTTCTCACTTCCTCATCAATCTCTTCTGCAGTCTTCTCGCTGTAATCCTTGTGCTTTGCTATCTCCCTGCCGAGGAATATCTGCTCATCCTTCTTGCCAAAGGTTAAAGGGCCGAGTCTTTCGCTCATACCCCATTCAGTTACCATCCTCCTGGCAAGCTCTGTTGCCCTCTCAAGGTCATTTCCGGCGCCCGTTGTCATATGATGGAGGGCTATCTCCTCAGCAGCCCTTCCTCCAAGGAGGACATTGAGTGTCTTCATTAGATAATCTCTTGAATAGGTATATCTATCATCAAGGGGTAGTTGCTGGGTCACACCAAGGGCCCTACCACGGGGGATGATGCTTACCTTATGTATCGGGTCTGTTCCGGGGATGAGTTTTGCCACAAGGGCATGGCCTGCTTCATGATAGGCAGTATTCTTCTTCTCTTCCTCACTGATAATCATGCTCCTTCTTTCAACACCCATAAGGACCTTATCCTTTGCAGCCTCAAAGTCAGACATATCAACCTTGCTCTTTGACTTCCGTGCTGCCAGTAGAGCTGCCTCATTCACGAGGTTGGCAAGGTCTGCCCCTGAAAAGCCAGGTGTTCCCCTGGCGAGTATCTCAAGATTGACATTATCATCAAGAGGGATCTTGCGGGTGTGTACCTTTAGTATTTCCAGTCTTCCCTTAACATCAGGTGTTGGTACAACGACCTGTCTGTCAAACCTGCCCGGTCTCAGGAGGGCCGGATCAAGGACATCAGGCCTGTTAGTTGCAGCAATGATGATTACCCCTTCAGTCCCCTCAAAGCCGTCCATCTCAACAAGCAACTGGTTTAGCGTCTGTTCCCTTTCATCGTGCCCTCCACCAAGACCTGCTCCCCTGTGCCGACCAACAGCATCTATCTCATCAATAAAGACTATACAGGGTGCATTCTTCTTTGCCTGGTCAAAAAGGTCTCTGACCCTTGAAGCACCAACACCTACAAACATCTCGACAAAGTCAGAGCCAGATATACTGAAAAAAGGGACACCTGCCTCACCTGCTATGGCCTTTGCGAGCAGGGTCTTCCCCGTCCCCGGCGAGCCCACAAGCAAAACGCCCTTTGGTATCTTTCCACCGAGCTTTGAAAACTTCTGAGGGTCTTTTAAAAACTCTATAATCTCCTGAACCTCTGCCTTTGCCTCATCAACACCTGCAACATCAGCAAAGGTTACTTTTACTGATTTATCAGAGATAAGACGAGCCCTGCTTTTCCCGAAAGACAGGGCCCTGTTACCACCTGTCTGCATCTGCCGCATGAAGACAATCCAGATAAGGACAAGGAATATTATCGGACCCCAGGAAAAGAAAAAGTTCACATACCATGGTGTTGTATCAGGCGGTTTTGCAGCAATCTTTACACCCTTTGCACGAAGGTCCTTCACGAGTTCCGGATAATCGGCTGAATAGGTCCTGAACTTCTTACCATCCTTGAGCCTTCCTGTTATGAGATTCTCCTTTATGACGACCTCCTCAACATTTCCTTGCTCTACATTCGTCATAAAGTCTGAGAATATCAACTCCTCCTCTATCTTTTTTGGTGTGCTGACAAGATTGAAAAGCAGGATCATGGTCAACCCTATCAGCAACCACATTATCAGGCTTCTATATACTCCGCTCAATAGTTTTTCCTCCAGTTACTTTTCTTTATTTTAACAAATCTTTGTTTAAACTTTCACTTACGCTTTTTTGAAGGGCAATCAACTGCTTTATACCCTTTTCGGCAAGGTCGAGAAGTTTGTTTAAGGCTGACCTATCAAAGGGCATTCCCTCTGCAGTCCCCTGAACCTCTACAAATTTACCCTCCCCGGTCATTACGACATTCATATCTACCTCTGCTATGGAATCCTCGGCATAACACAGGTCAAGGAGGGGCTGACCATTAACTATCCCGACACTCACAGCAGCAAGGTAATCTTTCAGGGGGGTTCTTTCGATCAGCCCGTTTCTCAGGGCATGGTTCAGTGCATCGGCAAGGCATATGTAAGCCCCTGTGATAGCAGCCGTTCGTGTGCCACCGTCAGCCTGAATAACATCACAGTCTATCCATACAGTCCTCTCACCGAGCAGCTCAAGGTTAACTACGGACCTTAATGCCCTGCCTATTAATCGCTGAATCTCGTGGGTTCTGCCACCAATCCTTCCTGTTACGGCCTCCCTCATGACCCTTGTCTGAGTAGACCTCGGGAGCATCCCATATTCTGCTGTGATCCATCCCTTTTTCTGGTCCTTTAAAAAAGGGGGTACTTTCTCTTCAATCGTAGCTGTGCATATAACCTTGGTATCACCAAAACATATAAGGACAGAACCCTCTGCATTTTTGATATAGTTCCTGGTTATGTTAACCTTCCTTAGTTCATCATTCCTTCTTCCATCAGGTCTCATTAAAAACCTCCTATATTTACCTTCTCTATATTTTTTATCTCACTACCAAGGAATCTCTCTCCCACCCTTTTAAACCTCTCCGGGGAGTCTGTTACATAAAATCGACGTTCAGGGGATGGCTGTGAGTTGCTATTAATACCAAGGGTCTGTATTAACCTCTTTGCCTCTTTTGCTGTTTCAATGGCCGAATCTATAAGGATTATCTCCTTCCCTACTGTCTCAGCGATAACGCCCTTAAGCAAAGGATAATGGGTACATCCAAGGACAAGTGTGTCAATACCATTCTTACTTAATCCACTGAGGTATCTCTCTGCAACAAGCCGTGCTATCTCATCATCAGTAAGCCCTTCCTCGACAAGGGGGACAAAAAGAGGACAGGGGAGACCGAATACATCTATCGCTGGATCAATGGTCTTTATGTGCTTTGTATAGGTGCTACTATTAATAGTAGCCTCCGTCCCTATAACGCCTATCTTTTTGTTCCTCGTGGCCTTTACAGCAGCCCTCGCCCCAGGAGATATGACACCAATGACTGGAATATTAAACCTTTCCCTTAGGCCATCCAGACTCACGGCAGAGGCAGTGTTACAGGCAACTATGAGCATCTTTATACCCTTTGAAACAAGAAAAGAGGTGTTCTCAAAGGAGTATCTCATCACTGTTTCTGGTGACCTTATTCCATAGGGAACCCTGGCTGTATCACCGAGATAGATAATACCCTCTTCGGGTAACTCCTTGATGAGTTCCTTTAAGACTGTCAATCCACCTATGCCTGAATCAAAGACTCCTACTGGTCTGTTATCCATATCACCTACTCTTGATCAGGGGTAGAAGTAACTGTAGTTTTGATGGGATAGAGGATATTTAGATGTCCGCCAAGACTCTCTATCTCCTTGCCTTCTACCAGGATTTTTATATCCTCTATTCCAGCGAGATTAGAATTTATGCTTTCATAAAGACCCTTTAGAATTAATAACTCTCCGTAAGCATCACCCTGAAAATTTCTTCTAATCTCATCAGAAAAATCAATATAAAGAATACCATCTTTTCCAGGATAGGTGTTCAGTAATCTTGTACCCGGTGGTATTAGCGATTCCCCAATCGTTGACGGGCCCTTAAGAAACTCTTCTATTATTGCAGCAGCCATTGCTGAAGTTGATGTCTGTCTCTTGATCCTCCTCTCTTCCATAAGGAGCCTTTCCTTCAAAGGATAATAGACCCTGACGAGAGAGGTGTCATTCTGCAAATGCTCGTTGACCTGAATTATTGTCTTATCTTGAAAAGGCCCTTTCCCCCTGCTCAGGAAATAGATATATCCACCTGCCATGCCGGATATAAAAAGAAAAAGGAAAAGACCTATCCAGATCAAACGAGTCCTATTGAATTGCATAATCAAGTCCCTTTAATAGTGTCTGAAGTAACCTTGTTCTTTTTTCCTTATCATATGCTATTTTCATAGGCAGTTCAAGGAGTACCGCGGGCGCACCGATCGAATTAAGCAAGGGAAGGGGGATAGAACGCTCCACAACATCTGTTTTTAGATCCTCTCTTATTGCTTTTCCCAGCACCTCGCCCAAAGTTTTACTTTTATCAACATAACGCCTTTGCCTTTCTATCATATTAAACAATCCCTCGATTGATTCTCCTTCTTTCTCCTGGTGAGGAGTATTAATAACAAAGGCATCTGAAAGGGAAATGTGAAGACTGATAAATAATGCCGGTGTCTTCTGGTTTGCAGAGACTGCCCTGTCATTAATGGATAAGAATTGATCAACTTTTCTTGTTAAAAATACAGGTCTATTCTTCTTGAGCAAAAGTGATTCTAACTCCCTGGAAATTGACAGTGTGAGATCCTTTTCCCTCAGGCTGTCGATGACTATTCCTGAGTCATACCCGCCATGACCCGGATCTATTATTATTCGAATAACTGATGAGGTGGCAGGGAATGCATCTTTTCTTGTCTCGTTTCTCTGTCCCTGGGGGAGTATTTGACCTGTATGCCCTTCTAACAGCACATCTGCCTGCCGGCCGGGCAGGGATGTGCTGAGCACATCTATGGCTAACCTCGGGGGTGCGGTAAGATAAAGGGTCTTGAGCTTGAATGGTTCCATGAATCTTACAGTTACAATGTTGCCCTGAATGGATATATCGAGGTTAAGACTGTCTTTGTATTTGAGAATGGGAGCAGATGGGAACTTCACCTGAATTGAATCTTTTAAGGGTGTGACTGATGTATTTTTAATGAATAATTCATTGGTGGCCTCAAATACAATCCTCCTGCCCTCTGGAATCTCACCGGACCTTACATTGACCTCAACATTCAGCGCCTCAGCAAGGTGAGGTATGGTTACAGCCAGGATTAATATTTCTAACAGAAAAAAGAAGTGTTTTCTTTTAAACATGATACATTATAGCACAGGCATCCATAGGCTATAGTCAGGCTAAAGGCAAAAGGCTAAAGACGAGAGGCTAATACAGGCTACAGGCGAGGGGCAAGAGGCTATAGTCAGGCGAGAGGCTTGTTTGTAGGAGCGGTTCACGTGCTACCCCTGCACTTATCTTAACATTGTAGCTATGATAGCAAGCAAAACCGATACCTGAATGCCAATTATCCAGAGGAAATATTTACTGAACTTCTGATCAAGGGTATCAATACGTCTCTCTATAGCCTCAAAGCGCCTATCAATTACCTCGAAGCGTCTATCAATTACCTCAAAGCGTCTATCAATTGCCTCAAAGCGTCTATCAATTACCTCGAAGCGTCTGTCAATTGCCTCGAAACGCTTGTCAATACGCTGCTCAAAGGCTATCATCTTTGAGTCATGATTTACCATCATGTCTTT